>OIFP01000001.1_pt1 | contig 459300 bp, 401 predicted proteins | sample 1582061 | NCBI WGS metagenome assembly OIFP01 (sample SAMN07501072, study PRJEB24779) | human gut metagenome | isolation source: stool | host: human infant | place: USA: Pittsburgh, PA | reverse complement strand
ACGTAATATCTTCTCCATAATAATTTAAATTCTAAAGCTCATCTAGATATTCTCTTCATACTGTTTGTAAGTTTTATCAAAAGTTATTTTGATATAGGATATTCTCTAGAATCAAAAATTGATAGTTGAAGAAAAGGATAAAAATATAACTGGAAATAAAATTCCAGTTATATAACCAATATAGGGTATTAAATTCATATTCTCTTATTTTCAACTAATCTAAATTAAATCATCTAATCCATTAACGGTAGTTTGTTCATCATCATTAATAGGAATAACTATGCATTTTTGACCATCAATTATTTGAGATTTTATTTCAGGTATTTTTTCAGGTTTTACTTGAAGTACAATATCATATTCATCACTATTAATAGTAGTATTATCTTCAGATTCTTCTAAATTACTTTCTAAGATTTCTTCTGAGTTATTTTCTAAAGTTTCATCAGAAACTAAATCATCATTTTCTGTAATAGAATCTTCTTCATTGTCCATGGCAACTTCTTTTTTCACTTCTTCAAGTCTAGTTTTTAGTATTGCCACTTGCTTTTCAAGATGTTCCTCTTTTTTTCTCTGTTCATTTGCTTTTAGAGTTTTATTATCAATTAAGTTTTCAGCTAAAGGAAGATCTTCTCCAAAGCTTTCTACATAAGATTTTTCAATCTGGCTAGTGATATCTTCAGGAATTCCACTTTCTATTAATATATTTTGAACATCTTTATCTGTTAAAGCTATAGGTTCACAGTCAGGAGTATCTTCGTACATAGAGTTATGTTCTTCTATCATATTATTTAAATTTTCTTGTACTTCCATAAATACTTTTTCTGCTTTTTCTTCATCTAAGAAAGAATCCTTAATAATTGATTGGAAGGTTTGTTTTTGAATAGTAGCAGTTTGTTTTGAAGTACAACCTAATACATTCTCCATTAATTCTGGATGAGTATCCTTAGCATTTTTAGTATAATACATAACAGAATTCACATCTGAGCTACGATCTATAAAAGCTGGGAATACAAATCCATTGGCAGGGGCTTCAACTACCCAGTCTCTAATACGTGCTTTTATTTGATTTTCTTCTTCGAAATATCTAAGACCAGGACCAGAAAGAGAAACTGGACATACTGCACATAAAATATATTCATATACTTCTTCAGATTCATCTACCTTAAGGTTATCCTTAGTTTTAGTGATAACATCATAAGCATCATGGAAAAGAAGTATTAAAAAGTTACCTGTGTAATCATAATTATCTATGACTAATTTATAAAAATCATTAAGAAGTTCATCATCCTTTAATTGACTATTTTTTAATTGCATAAGAGAAACTTGTCTCTCATTAACAAGATAATCATTTAGTGGAAAGTTAAGTTCTAAAATATTGTTTCCAATAGTTCCAGACATTACTTTTTTAGCAATTTCTAAATATTTAAAGTATTCATCTTCATCTAAGTTAAGAAAAGTTTCTCTAAAGTTTAAAATAATATTTTTTTCTCCATTGACATAGCATCCACACATTTTAGTAAAGGTGCAATGGTCTTTTTTTAGACGTTTTTTTAATTCAAGTATATCTTTTTTTCGCATATATAAACTGCTACTCAAAATATGGTCAAGCATATCCATATTGAGAAAATTCCTTCTTCATAGAACCTCGCTTTGCCTAAGCTACTATGATTTTGTATGGTTCTCCAAAGGCTTAAATTCCGAAGTTAGCCCTCCGTACATATATAAGTGCTTTTCATTTTAAGCTATCTTATATTCTTTAGCATTTCTAAGATTAATACTTGCGTTTAAATCCCTATCTATTACAAGTCCACAAGAACACTTATAAACTCTATCTGACAGTTTTAAATCCTTCTTAATCTCACCGCATTGACTACAAGTCTTTGATGATGGATAAAATCTATCAACTATTCTAAGTTCCACATCATTTTGCTTACACTTAGACATTAGTTTAGTTTTAAATTCAAAGAACTTCTGACTTGCAATAGCTTTAGATAAATGCTTATTCTTCATCATTCCTTTAACATTTAAATCTTCAATTGTTATATAGCTTGGTTTTTGCTTTATAATCGAAGATACTATTTTATTTATATAATCAGTTCGTATATTTGTTAATCTCTGATGAAGTTTTTGTACTTTGACTATTTGTTTTTGAATATTTTGACGAGTAACATTTCCTCCTTTTTCTTTTTTATTTCTTATTTTTAAACTTTCATATTTCCTTGAAAGTTTTCTTTGCTCTCTTTTTAATTTCTTTTCTACTTTTTTAATAGTAGATGTTTTATTTATATTTTTAAATTTATTACCATTTGAACATATTGCAAAATCTTTTATACCTAAATCAATCCCTATCCCTTCATTATTATGATTAAATATTTTTATACCTATATTACTATTAGATATTTTTATATCTGTTTCTTCAACCAATATAGATACATAATATCTATCAGCTTTTTGACTTACTGTACCACTTTTAACTATTGAATTAGTTGGTATATATCCAAATTCTTTTAGTCTAACCCATCCTAAAGTTGGTATTTTGACTCTATGTCTTTCAATAGTCCAATCAGTCTTATTATTCTTAGGAAAATAAGCTTTTACATCTTGATTTTTCTTTTTCTTAAATCTTGGAAAGCCTTTAGCTTTTTTAAAGAAATCTCTAAAAGATTTATCTCCATTCATAATAGCTTGTTTAGTAGCTTTTGAAGATACTTCTTTAATCCACTTCATTTCTTGATTATTAGGAATATATTCATTATTTAACCATTTTGAAAAATCCATTCCACTAACAAACTTTCCTTCTTTCTCGTAAATTTCTTTATTACGAGCAATATAAAAGTTATAGATAAATCTTGATACACCAATAGTTTGGTGTATTTTAGACTTTTGTTCATCAGTAGGATTAATCTCCATCTTGTAAGCCCTTTTCAACTTCTTCATCCTCTCTAACCTTTTTCTTAAAGCTTTAATAACTTCATCTAATATTATTCCTTTATCATTATAATATTATCTAAGAAATTAAATTTAATTTTTCAAATCACCTTTTGGGTCAGAAGTTGAAACTCGTATATAAATAATAATTCTGAAAACTCTTTTGGTCTATAGTGTTTACTAATATAATCCTATACTCTTGTCACTATATTGTACAATATTAGAATATATTTGATTACATTTTTAGTAACTAAAGAGCATCTCCTCAATCTAAACTAATTAATATATTGTCATTATTAAGTATAGTATTTTTTATACATTAATTAAAGATTTTATTAAATGAATTCTATTTAGATTACACAATATTAGATAAATATAAAATGGCAAAAAACTTTTTATTAATAATTATTTTTAAAAACAATTGCATTAAAGTAAATAGTGTGTTACTATAAGAGAGTAGCAAAAATGCTAACAAAAAAAAGTTTCATTTAGGTAAATAGTTTCTCGTAAATTAGAGATTATTATATCGATTTAGAATCTTTAATTTCAGGAGGAATATTTATGACAGATAAAATAATGACATGTAGAGATTGCGGAAGTGAATTCGTATTTTCAGTAGGAGAGCAAGAATTCTACAAAGAAAAAGGATTCGATAACGAGCCAACAAGATGTATGTCTTGTAGAAGAGCTAAGAAACAACAACAAAATAGAAGATAATTTTGAAGTGTTATAGGCTGTAGTTTTAAACTACAGCCTTTTTTATATTTCCATAAGTTAAGCTTCATTAACAATACACTTATCATTATTTAATTGATTTTTAAATACATTTCTAAAAACAAATCTTACAAAAGGTTGTATTAAAAATAATTGTGTAAAAAATGCAAATGGGAAATTAATTACAATGTTTTGTAGCCAATTCGCAATAAGTTCTGAATTAAATCCTTTAAAAAGTAAAGCTGAAACAAAGGACATCATAGGGCACATTAAGCAAATTGTTGAACATGTGATTGCTATATTTACTATATAAGGTTTGTCCTCCTTAGGATTTACAATGCTAAAAGCTAATTTAAATGCAAGTGGACCTGCAATAAAAATATCAAGTAAAAATGCAAATAAAAATTCAATTGGGACTATATTTATAGAGTCTATAAACACTTGATTACACATACCCCCCATCTCTATAGCAAGATTATAAAATACGAATAAGTGAACAGTTATTAGAACTGTTAAAAAAGCGAAAAATAACTGTTGAAATTTTGTCTTTGGCATATAATACCTTCCTCCATTTTCTAAAAATAACTATTTTTGTATTGTTGAACGACAAAAAAACACATGTATGCCTTTGTACCGTAATCAGATTTACGTGCAAAGCACTACATGTGTCGTTTCATTAAGGATTATACTACATATTTTCTTTAAAAGTCAATTTAAAATTAAATTTTTTGATTTACCTAGTATTTAATTAGGAAATATAAATCAATATTTTAGAAACTTAATTCTATTTGATTAATAGAAAAATTTTGCAATAATATAAACGAAGATTAAGAAATCGATTTCTTTTTTGAAGGTTTAATTAAACGGGTATTTATAAGATTTTATTATTTAAATATAGAGGTGATGGTTTGGATACATTAATAAATAAAAAAGTAGAAAAAAGTGATGATGTTTCTATAAAAACTTTAATTACTTATAGTATGGGAAGTTTAGGAAACAATATGATATACGCATTGATTAGTTCCTACCTTTTAATCTTTTTAACAGATAGTTTTAAAGTAGGGGCAGCTGCCATAGGAACCTTATTTTTGGTGGCAAGAATTATAGATGCAATAACAGACCCTATAATGGGGGTTATAGTTGATAATACTAATACTAAAATCGGAAAGAGTAGACCCTATTTATTTATCGTTCCTATTTTCATGGGAATAGCAACAATAATGTGCTTTTCAGCACCAGATTTAAGTTATAGTGGTAAAATAATATGGATATACATAGCATATATTTTCTGGGGAATATCCTTTACTGCAATGGATATACCATATTGGTCATTATCTGCCAATATTACAAGATCTTCGTCAGGAAAAACTAAGATTGTTACATCAGCAAGAACAGTAGCCTATGTAGGTAATTTTATAATTTTAACTTCAACAATTCCGCTTGTATCAATAATTGGAAACTGGCAAACTGTGGCCATAATATATGTTTGCTTTGCTACTATATTTACTTGGGTTACAGCCTTTGGAATTAGAGAAATTAAGGATAATGTGGCAAAGAAAAAGGAAAAGCAAGGGTTTAAACAATTTATAAATCTATTAAAGACAAATAAGCCTTTAAGAATAGTTTTATTATCAATGTTAGTTTTAGAATTAAGTGGATCAATAAAAAATACAATAGCTATATATTATGTAAAGTATAATTTTAATGCGGAAATGATGATTCCAGTAGTTAGTTCAGTTGGTATGGGAGCTAGTATATTAGGTGGAATAATGTCACCATTTTTAACAAAAAAATTAGGAAAAAGAAATACAGCTCTTTTAGGATTATTAGCTGGTGCTGCAGGATCATTTTTAGTATTTTTATTATCCTATTCTTCATTACCTTTAATGATAGTTATAAACTTTATAAGTGGAATTTTTGATGGAGCAGGTTATATTACCTTAACATCAATGGTTGCAGATTGTGTTGAGTATGGTGAATGGAAAACTGGAAAGAGGTCAGAAGGAATGATATTCTCTTTAAATATATTTAAAAGTAAGATTGCCAGTGCTATTGGGGGATCCTTATGTGGATATATCTTAGCGTATATTGGTTATACAGCAAACGAAAGTCAATCTACTTTTACATTAAACGGAATTCATTTAATACAGACTTTAGTTCCATGTGCCATTGTAATAATAAGCTTTATGTTACTAAGAAGATATAATTTATCTGAGGCAGAATATGAAGCTATAGTTGATGACTTGAAAAATGGTGTTACAAGAATAGGTTAATATTAATATAAAAAGTATAAGGGCTAATTTAGATATTAATACTAAATTAAGTGAAATTAATATAGTAATTATATTAAAAGTCTAATTGAGACTTTAGAAAATAAATTTCATATAATTTTAATTCTTATAAAAGATTTAAAAAGTATAACAGAGGTTTTAATTTACGCCTCTGTTATACTTTTTATTTTTGAAATTTTTTTGTTTTAAAGCTGTATTTTAAATTTATATACTTGTTTTATTTACTTGATTATTTCTGTAATTTAGTGGAGACATTGAAAAATGTTTTGAAAAAGTTTTTGAAAATAATAGTGAATCACTATAGCCTACACTACTTGCAACTTCACCTATAGGAAGTTTAGTGCCTTTTAGTAAAAGAGTGGCTTTGTACATTCTAAGATTTATTAAATATCTTTGAGGAGAAATTCCAAGATTTTTTATGAACATTTTATATAAATAACTTCTACTTAAGTTCACATAATCAGCAATTTCTTGAACAGTTATGCTATGCATATAATTAGAATTAATGAAATTAAGGGCATCTTGAATATATGTGTGTAATTCCTTATCTTTGTATTCAAAAGGTTTTGGAAATTCTTCTATAAGTGCGTACAATAATGAGTAAAGTTCTTTTAGTAATAGTATGTCATCAGATCTTGAAGGATTATAAGTCTTTGATATTTCGCACATATTTAATATTATCTGTGGAATTTTTGAGTTTTCTTCACAATTAGCAACACAAGAGTTAGTAATAGAAGTTCTATTTAAATACTCATTAGCATTTGAGCCACTAAATCCTATCCAGTAGTATTCCCAAGGATCATCAATAGAAGCCACATACTCAACTTGCATACCTTTTAGTAGTATAAAAATGTCACCTTGTTTTAAGTTATATACCTTACCATTAAATTTAAAAGTCCCATATCCCTTAGTTACGTAATGAATAACAGCATTTTTCAATACTTCATAGTTATATCCTAATCCTGGTATACCTTGTTCTATACCACATTCATCTACATTCATTTCAAAGTTTTCTTTAACATACTTTTTCCACAATATTTGCATTTCTACCTCCTAACCTATAAAATTAATTAATTTTATAGTAGTCTTATATTAAACATTTACATGAGAGCTTTGCAAAGCAGTTTATCAACATAAAAGCCTTTTATTTTAAAATAAATTCTTCTAAATATAAGAATATTTTAAAGAAATATCTTTATATATTAGTTATTAAAATTTATAAGATTATAAGAAACATTATAACATATTTTAGAACTTTTTAACTATTTTAAAAGATTAATTTACATATTAACATTTAATTATGGGTGAAAACTATTTTGAAAAATGATTTATATGGAATTATGTTTCTTAAATATATAATCATGTTTCATGAATACATAATTATTTTAAATGTATTGGGAGGGTAAAATGATATTAAAAAATGAATACCATGAAGATATTTCTAAACTGCATGTAAATATGATGCCAAGAAGAAGTTATTATGTTCCCTTTGTGGATACTGATGAAGCTTTAAATATTAAAGATAGAAGTAAGCAACTTAACTTCTTTTCACTTAATGGTAAATGGGAATTTAATTACTTTGATAGCTTACAAAAAGTTAAAGAGTTTGATGATATAAATCAAATTAGTTTTTCAGATAATATTGATGTGCCATCTCTTTGGCAATTAAAGGGATATGATTATAATCAATATACTAATGTAAAATATCCAATTCCTTTTGATCCACCTTTTGTTCCTACAAACAATCCATGTGGAATTTATAAGAGAGATTTTGAAATTGAAATACTTCCTGAAAATTATGATTATAATATAAACTTTGAAGGCGTTGATTCCTGCTTTTATTTTTGGATAAATGAGAACTTTGTTGGGTATAGCCAAATATCCCATAGCATATCTGAGTTTGATATTACAGAATTTTTAGTAAAGGGTAAAAATACAATTACAGTCTTAGTTTTAAAATGGTGTGATGGAACTTATTTTGAAGATCAAGACAAGTTTAGAATGTCTGGAATTTTTAGAGATGTATATATATTAAGAAGAGCAAAGGAAAGAATAGTTGACTATAAAATAACTCAAAGTATAGATTTTTCAGCTAAAGAAGGAAATTTAGACCTTGAAATTTTATCTAATATAGGAAATCCAAAAGGAAAATATTATTTGTTAAATCCTAATAATCACATGATAGCATCTGGAAATATAGATAATAATAAAGTCCAAATCAATATTAAAGATGTAGAACTTTGGAGTGCTGAAATACCTAATTTATATACTTTATTAATTGAAACAGAGCATGAGGTTATAAAAGAAAGAATAGGTATGAGAGAAATTAAAATAGAGAATTCTATTTTAAAAATTAATAATAAAAAAATAAAGTTAAGAGGAGTTAATCATCATGATAGTAATCCAACTAAGGGATATGTTATGACATATGATGATATGATTCTAGATTTAAAAATAATGAAAGAGTGTAATGTTAACTCTATAAGAACAGCTCATTATCCTAAATCTCCAATTTTTTATGAGTTATGCGATGAATATGGTTTTTATGTTATGAGTGAGGCAGATATTGAAATTCATGGGGTTGTTGAACTATATGGATTAGGATATTTAGATAATTATAATATGATAGCTGATGATAAAGTTTATGAAAAGGTTATTATTGATAGAGTTGATTCATCTATAGTTCCTTTTAAGAATAAATCTTGTATTTTCATGTGGTCTCTTGGAAATGAGTCAGGATTTGGATGTAACTTTGAAAGAGGATTAGAATATGCTAGAAAATTAGATCCTACACGTCCACTTCATTATGAAGGTGCTCATTATGCTAGCAAAGAAAGAGAAAATGACTTTACAAATATTGATGTTATTAGTCGTATGTATATAAGTATAGAGGAAATCAAAGATTATTTTGAAAAAGGAATAGACAAGCCATTAATATTATGTGAGTATGCACATGCTATGGGAAATGGTCCTGGTGGATTACAAGATTATGATAAAATGATACAAAAGTATGACCAGTTTGCAGGGGCATATGTTTGGGAGTGGTGTGACCATGCAATACTTATTAATGAAGATGTTAATGGTAAAAAAGCATATGGATATGGAGGAGATTTTGAAGAGGAAAATCATGATGGAAACTTCTGTGTTGATGGTTTAGTTTATCCAGATAGAACTCCTCACACTGGATTATTAGAATATAAAAATATCAATAGACCTATAAGAGCCATAGAATTTGATGAAATTAAGAAAAGAGTTAAGCTTAAAAATATGTTTGATTTTAGGGATGCTGGTGAATTCTTAGATGTTACCTATAAGGTGTTTCTAGATGGAGAAATAATTTTCGGAGATGATATAGATTTAGAAAGCTTAAAAGCAAAAGAAGAAAAATGGTATGATTTAAGCATATCAGAATTACCAAAGGGAATTATAACTATATTATTTCAGTATAAAGTGAAAAATCATAATTATCTTTATGAAAAAGGTGAAGTTCTAGGCTTTGACAATTTTATCATAAAAAATGGGGTAGATAATATCTCATCTGTTTATAAAATCATAAAAAGTACTATTAATGAACAAAAATTTTATGTAGAAGAAACAGTTAATAAGATTAAAGTTATAAATAATGAGTTTATTTATAATTATAATAAAAATACAGGTTCCTTTGATTTTATTCAGGCATTAGGAGAAACATTTATAGATGATCCAATGAAATTTATTATTTGGAGAGCACCTACAGATAATGATAGAAAGATTAAAAATCTATGGATTGAAGCTGGCTTTAATCAAATTACTACAAGAGTGTATAATAGTAAAATTAAGGAGTTTTCAAATAGGGTGGAGATAACTAGCGATTTAAGCTTGATACCACCATATAGAGAAAGAGTCCTTGATCTTAAGGTAACATGGAGTATCTATTCAGAGGGGTTAATTAAGTGCCATGTTAAAGGGGATAAAAATATGAAAACACCTTATTTACCAAGGTTTGGTGTAGAGCTTAAGCTGAATAAATCCTATGAAGAGGTAAGTTACTTTGGATTTGGACCATATGAAAATTACGTAGATAAAAATTCATCTTGTTATTTAGGAAGATTTAATTCTAAGGTTTCTGAAATGCATGAAGATTATATAAGACCTCAAGAAAATGGAAGTCATCATTATTGTAGAGAAGTAGCTATTAATAATGAAAAAGGAAAGGTTTATGTTTTATCAGAAAATGACTTTGCCTTTAATGTTTCACACTTTTCTTTAAATCAATTAACTAATGCAAATCATAATTTTGAGCTTCATGAAGAGGATGCAACTTATTTAATTGTAGATTATAAACAAAGTGGTATAGGATCAAATAGTTGTGGCCCTGATTTAGATGAAGAATATAGACTAAATGAAAAAGAATTTTCTTATGATTTTTACTTGAAATTTGTAAAAGATAATATATAGGATAATTAAATATAATAATTTTTAAAAATAATTGCTGTCTTATATAGTGCCTTAAAACACTATATAAGATAGCATTTTTTATTTTAGTCTTAATATCAAATTTAAATTTATTTTCGTATATAGGTCTAATTAATAACTAGATTTTAAAATCACATATGAACTCTAAATTTGTTAGCTGAATTATTAAATTTGAATATGGTTGTCAGTTTATTTTTAGTAATTGTTTATGTGAAAAGTTTTATCTTATTTTTAAATCATATCACATTAACACATAGGACAATTTCAGAATAAGTTATTAGTTTATATTATGTGTGAATTTAATTTTAAAGGAAGAATATCCTTTAAAATTTTTGTGGTGTTTTAAATATATTTATGTAAATATGCAAAATATATCTTATATATTATAAAAATAAATGAGGTGAACTTATGAAATCTGTATGGAGTGAAAGTTGTAAATTTAGAAAGAGAGAAGCTTTAAATAAAGATATAAAAACTGATGTTTTAGTTATTGGAGCTGGAATAGCAGGTATATTGACAGCATATATGTTAAAGCAAAATGGTAGAGATGTAGTTTTAATTGATGCAGCTGAAATAGCAAGTGGTAATACAAAAAATACCACAGCAAAGATTACATCTCAACATGATTTAATCTATAGTAAATTAATAACAGAGTTTGGAGAAGAAAAGGCTAGACAGTATGCAAAGGCAAATGAGCTTGCTATAAAAAAATATAAAGAAATCATTGAAGATAAGAGAATAGAATGTGATTTTGAAGAAAAACCAGCATATGTTTATTCTTTAAATGAAGTAGATGTTCTTAAAGAAGAGGTGGAAGCTGCTAAAAACCTTGGCATTGATGCTGAATTTGTTCAGGAAGCAAATTTACCTTTTAAGATTAATGGAGCTGTTAAATTTAATAATCAAGCACAATTTAATCCACTTAAATTTTTAAAAGGTATTTCAAATGAATTAGTTATTTATGAAAATACTAGAGCTTTAGAAATAAAAGAAAATCTAGTAGTTACAAGTGGAGGAAACATAACTGCGAATAATATAGTAGTAGCCACTCATTATCCAATAATGAATGCTCCTGGATATTATTTTATGAAAATGCATCAAGAAAGATCCTATGTTTTAGCCTTGGAAAATACAAGTGAAATTGATGGAATGTATATAGACCTTAATAAAGAGGGCTATTCTTTCAGAACTTATAATAATTTATTATTACTTGGAGGAATAAGTCATAAAACAGGAGAGAATGAAGAGGGGGGAAGTTATGATGAATTAAGAAAAGTCGCTAAGGAGTTATATCCAAAGGCAAAGGAAAAATATTATTGGTCAGCTCAAGATTGTATGACTATAGATGGAATACCTTACATAGGAAGATATTCTAGTGAAACTCCAAATATATATGTTGCTACAGGATTTAATAAATGGGGAATGACAAGTTCTATGGTTTCAGCAATGATAATATCAGATATGATATTAGAAAAAGAGAATGATTTTTCAGAAATATTTTCTCCAAGAAGATTTGATTTATCTTTATCAATAAACAATATTGCTAATGATTTAATTGAAACAGCTAAGAATTTTATTGCTCAAAAAGTATATATTCCAAGTAGCGAAATAGAGCATATTAAAAATGGGCATGGAGGAATTATTGAATATAATGGTGAGAAGGTTGGTGTTTATAAAAATAAAGAGGGAAAAGAGTTCTTTGTATCAACAAAATGTACCCATTTAGGATGCCAACTTAGTTGGAATGCAGATGAATTAACATGGGATTGTCCTTGTCATGGGTCAAGATTTGATTATAAGGGAAGATTAATAGGAAGTCCAGCTACTAAAGACCTTGTAGGTGATTAATAATATTATGAATGTAAATAATAATACTAACCAAGAAGGTACTACTTCAAGGGCTAGATAAGTGAAGGATAGTTTTTAATTGGTTAATATTTAACTAATTGAAACCTATTATGACAATATTAAAAGATTTAGCTAAAGAACTTAATAGCATTTTTTTAATAGAATAAAAACTGTAAAAGAGCTGTATCAAAATATAAAAATAAAACTTACAAATATGATAAACAGAATTTCTAGCTAAGATTTATGAACATATGTAAATTAATATAATTATTATGTGAAGCTAGTAATTTTAAAAATATATTTGTAAGTTTTATTGTTAAGTTTTAAAAAATAATATTTAAAATTTTAGTATTAAACAGCAAATTTCATAGAAACTAATAAGACTATTACAGCTGTTGTAAATATAGGAATAAGGACAGAGGTTACAAACATATCCTTATATGCTTCTTTATGAGTTAAACTACAAATTGCTAAAGTAGTAATAACTGCTCCATTATGAGGAAGAGTATCTAACCCTCCAGAAGATAGAGAAGCTATTCTATGAAGTATTTCTGGTGAAATATTCATAGCCTGACTCATTTGTAAGTATGTTGGAGCAAGAGCATCTAAAGATATTCCAAGTCCTCCAGAGGCTGAGGCTGTAAGTCCACATATTAAGTTAACCGATAAAGCTTCAGAGATTATTGGGTTTGATGAAACGCCAAATATAACTGATTGTATAAGAGTGAACACAGCTAGTGATTTTATTACACTTCCATATCCAACTATGGCACTAGAATTTAATAGTGGTTTAAATGAGTTAGTAACTCCTTTATCTAATACTGATTTTAAGTTTTTTATTTTTTTAAAGTTAGTTATTATTAAAAATAAGTCTGCTAAAACTATAGCAATTATTACACTCCAAGTTCCAGAAACATTACTTAAAGTTGTATTAAATTCTTTAAGATAGCTTCCATCTATATTTTCATAGTAAACTTTTGAAAAGAATAAGTTAACTATAAAAATTATTATTATAGGAATTATTGCTTTAAATATACTAGGTAAGTTTTCATAGTTTTCATTAACCATTGAATCGTTATGATTTCCATATCCCTCACCATTAGCTTTAGCTGATTTTGCACGTCGTGTAAGCCATATCATGCCAAGAGTTAGCATCATAATACTTGCTAATAATCCTATAAGTGGTGCTGCAAAAGTATCTGTACCAAAATATTTCATTGGTATAACATTTTGAATTTCTGGTGAACCTGGCAGAGCAGTCATCGTAAAAGTAAATGCTCCAAGAGCTATTGTTCCAGGTATAAGTCTTTTAGGAATATCAGCTTCTCTAAATAATGTAGAGGCAATTGGATAAAGAATAAATGCCACTACAAATAAGGAAACACCACCATAAGTAAGCAATGCTCCAGAAAGAACAACGGCTAATATTGATTTTTCTTTTCCAAGTTTTTTAGTTATAAAGTGAGCTATAGATTTAGCATAACCTACCTCTTCCATTAACTTTGCAAAAATTGCTCCTGTCATAAAAAGAGGGAAATAATTTTTTATAAAACTTGCAAAGCCAGACATATATATTTCAGTATAACTAGCCATTAAATGTGCATTTAATCCAGTAGTAAGAAGTATAGTTACTAATGCTACAATGGGAGCTGTTATTATTGTTGAGTACCCTTTATAAGCAAGATACATTATAAGTATTAAGGATAGTATTAAACCTAAGATATTTGTCATTATAATTAAATAGCTGCATCTAAAAAATAACCTTTTTATAAAACGCACAAACATATTCCTATAATTACTAGATTTTGCTAAGAATTTAAATTCTAAAGCTCATCTAGATATTCTCTTCATACTATTTTTGCGTTTTATTTTTATATTTCTATACAGCTCTATCTCCTTTCTTTAGTTAAATTCATTTATTATTTTTTCTTTTTTATATTTATAAATTCATAAAATTAAATTAATAATTTTGATTTGATAAAATATTATATCATATAATAATTTATATTAAATAAAATTAAGAGGTGAATAATGGCAAATAGCTTCTTTGTTAATCGTTTACTGAGCTGTGTTATAATATTATTGTATAAAAGTTATTTATAAATAACTTAGTTGTAAAAAAATTATAATTATTAAAAAGGGTTTTGGAGTATGGCATATTTTAAATATAAGAATCAATCTTGTTATTATGAAGAAATAGGAGAAGGAAAACCATTATTATTTTTGCATGGTAATACGGCTTCTTCAAAGATGTTTTCTCTTATTGTTGATAAGTATTCATCAGATTATAAGGTGATTTTATTAGACTTTTTAGGACATGGAAAATCAGATAGACTTGATAAATTTCCAATAGATTTTTGGTATGATCAAGGAGAGCAAGTTATTGAATTTTTAAGACAAAAGAAATATAAAGATGTTTATATAATAGGGAGTAGTGGGGGAGCCTTGGCAGCAATTAATGCCGCTTTAGAGGCACCAGATCTAGTTGATAAATTGATTGCTGATAGCTTTGAAGGAGAAGTACCTTTAAAAGCATATACTGAAAACATAGTCAAAGAAAGAGAACTTTCTAAAAAGGATGAAAATGCTAGAGGATTTTATGAATACATGAATGGAGATGATTGGGAAAGCATAGTGGATAAAGATACTGAAATGACTTTAGAGCATGAAAAGAAAATAGGTAAGTTTTTTCATAAACCTTTAAATGAATTAAAAGCTGAAATACTTATGACTGGAAGTCGAGAAGATGATATTTTAAGCTTAAATAATAAAGACTTTTTTGAGAATACATATAAAGATCTCATTAAAAAGATAGGACATGGTGAATATTACATTTTTGAAAAAGGTGGACATCCTGCAATGTTTTCAAATTATGAGAAGTTCATTAAAATAAGCAAAGAATTTTTTTATAATAATAGAGTAAATATTAAATAAAATTAATATATATTTAGTAGAAAAATAAATATTGACAAATTGAAATTATTCTAATAAAATATACAAAAAAGTAAATTCTTTGAAAGAAAGAGTAAATATATACTTAGTATGCAAAGCGAGTAGGGTTGGTGTGAGCCTATGAGAAAGGTAATATTGAAAGACATTCTGGAGAAGCTTATCTGAAGTGTTAAGTAGGATGAGACGGTTTTCCTCCGTTAAAGGGATCTGAGATGATAATGTATTAATACATTTTTGAATTAGGATGGCACCGTGAATATATGCATTCGCTCCTATTATGGGAGTGAGTGCTTTTTTTATATAGAAAAGAGCTCATTCTATATAGTGCTTTTATTTTAATTCAATTAAACATTATTAAAAAGGGTGGTACCGCGAAATTATTTTGCCCCTTGAGTTTTTACTCAAGGGGCTATTTTTTTGGAGGTAAAAATTATGAAAAGAAGTTTAATAAATGAATTAAAAAATCATTTGAATGAAAATGTATGTATTAAGGGATGGGTATATAAAATTAGGAGATTAAAATTTATAACATTTATTATTATAAGAGATAGGTCTGGATTAGTTCAGTGTGCTGCTGAAAATGAAAAGAGTGATTTATCAAATTTAACTGTAGAATCTGTAGTTTCTATTGAAGGAACATTAAAAGAGAGTAAAAATTCATTAAATTCTTTTGAAATACAGGTAGAAAATATAGAGATTATAAATAAGGCAAAAGAAGAGCTAAAAATAGAAGTAAATAAAGAAACTTTAGATATAAATTTAGATACTATGCTTAATAACAGAATGTTAAGTTTAAGGCATAAAAAGATAAATGCCATTTTTAAAGTTCAAAATATAATAACAGACTCATTTAGAGAGTTTTTAAATAAAGAAGGTTTTACAGAAATTCATACTCCTAAGATTGTTAAAGAGGGAGCTGAAGGTGGAACAGAAGTTTTTGAAGTGAAATATTTTGAAAATAAAGCATATTTAGCACAAAGTCCTCAATTCTATAAGCAAATGATGGTTGGTGCAGGTTTTGAAAGAGTTTTTGAGATTGGTCATGCATATAGAGCTGAGGAGCATAATACCAATAGACACCTTAATGAATATGTAAGTATGGACTTAGAAATGGGATTTATTGAAAATGAGTTTGACATTATGAATTTAGAAGAAAATTTACTTAAATTTATATTAAACTCTTTAAGAATTAAAGGAAAAGAATATCTAGAGTTATTAAAAGTTGAACTGCCTGTTATATATGAGGAAATACCTAAAATAGAATTTAATGAGGCAATAGAGATATTAAAAGAACAGTATAATAAAAATGACTTAGATGGTGACTTAGACCCAGAAGCAGAAAAACTTTTATATAAGTATGCAAAAGAAAAACTAAATAGTGATTTTCTATTTTTGACTAATTATCCAAGAAAAAAAAGACCAATGTACACAATGCCTAAAGGAGAGAAGGGAACTCATAGTTTTGATCTATTGTTTAGGGGAATAGAGATAACAACAGGTGGACAAAGAATACATGACTATGAAATGCTAGTAGAAAATATGAAATATAAGGGGCTTAACCCTAATAGTTATGAAAGTTATTTAGAGTTATTTAAATTAGGAATGCCTAAACATGGTGGATTGGCTATTGGTCTAGAAAGAATAACAGCAAGAATTTTAGGGTTAGAAAATGTTAGAGAAGCAACCTTAATAACTAGAGATAGAAAAAGGCTTGTTCCATAGGAAGAATAAAAGTATTTAAGAATATTACTTTTTAATAAAATATATTAGCTTTAAAAATTCATTATATTAAAATTAAATTTTAAGAAAAAATAAGATTTATAGTATGCGGATTAAATAATTTGCATACTTTTTTTATGAGAAATTTTATTAGAATATCTAATTGATTTATTTCAATTCAAGTTCTTTTTTTTTTCTTTTAAAAAAAAAAAAAAGAACTTACTATAATTGAAATTAATAATATAATATGTACAAATAGTAAATATTGTTTAATATATAATGTTATTTAGAAATTTTTATTTGAGTTTAGTCAATGGGTAGTATAAAAAATGTACATTAGAATATTCCCTACAAATTCTTAATGTTATATTTTTTTTATCTATTAAAATAAAAAATAAGAAAGGGTTATTAAGTATGGATAAAAGAAATTTTTTAATCAAAAAAATGATATCATTGTTAGCTGTTTTTGCTATGTTTATTAGCTTTGGCTCGCCATTAACAAGTAAAGTAGTAAAAGCTGTTGGACAAGCTCCTACGAATACAGATACAGCAGTAGGAACAGTTGAAAATGTAGAAGAAGGAAGTACAGTAATTGCATATCAAATTGTAAAAGGAAATTATGATGGTAGTGGTTTTACTGGTTATACAGTAGCAAATGATGAAGTGAAAATTACCAATCCTATAAAACCGACTAGTAATGAAATTATTGAGATTTCAAAGAATTCCAATCTTTTAAATACTTTAAAGAAAGTTGAAATGCAAGGTGCTGGAACAACATATACAGCTAATTTAGAAGCTGGTTATTGGTTAGTATTAGTTACTCCTAAAAATGGAGCTAAAACTCTTTATAATCCAATGTTATTAGGTATATATTATAATGATAAAAATAATGGTGGAAATAGTACTTTGGTTCAAGGTATAGTTGATGCAAATACTAATTGGGAATTAAATGGTGAAACAGCATATGCTAAGAAATCAACACCTGAAATTCATAAAGAAATTTTAGATTCACGTGGTAATAGCAAAGGATCAGATCAAGCAGTTGGTCAATCTTTTGAATTTAAAATAACTTCTGATATTCCAAAATATTCAGCTGAATATACTGATGTAAAATATATTATTACAGATACATTAAGCAAAGGATTAGATTACAATGAGGGTTCTATAAAAGTTCAGAATGAACAAAGACAAGATATTGAAACTAATAATTATAAATTTGAAAAATTAAGTAATCAAGAATTAGAATTGACTTTTAATTCTGAGTATGTTCTTAAACATCCAGGAGAAAAAATAGTTGTTACATATAGTGCAAAGTTAAATGAGAATGCAACTTATAACTTTGATCCAAACACAAACGATGTTACTTTAGAATATAGTAATAGTCCTGATATAAATAAAGAGGGTACTAAAATAAATGATCGTACTTATCAATATACATTTGGTATAGATGCTAACTTATTTGGAAACCGTCAAGATAAAAAGAAAACTACAAGTGAAGTTATAAAAACTGATGAAAATGGTGAGGTTACAAATATAAAAAGAGAAGAACAAGAAGAGCTTGGTAATGAAGTTACAAGTCCTTTACCAGGTGCCATATTCACATTAACTCCTATAAGTAATACTCCAGGAAAAGTACTTACTGCAACTTCAGATGAGAATGGTAGACTTAAATTTACAGGCTTAGCTACTGGAGAGTACACTTTAGTAGAAACTAAAGCACCAGAAGGATATGCTTTAAATAATTCACCTCAAAAAGTAAAGATTTCTGCTGAGTATAATGAAAATGGTACTTTAAAGAGTTACAGTATAATAATTAATGATCAAAATACATCTACATATACAGCTACTTATGATGGAAAAGGAAATATAGAAAAAGTTGAAGATGTTACAAATACTTCAATAATCAAAAATACAAAATTAAGTCAATTACCATCTACAGGTGGAATGGGTACATATATATTCACTTTTGTAGGGGTTACTTTAATGGCTGGTGCTATAGGAAGCCACTTCTTATTTGGTAAGAAAAAATCAAGAGTATAGAGTTACATGGAGTAATTAATATTACTTAGGTAATTAAATAAATTCGTACTAGGTAATTCTAGTACGAATTTTTTCTATAGGAGGAAATATTGAAAGGCGTTAAGAAGATTTATATTGTTTTAATATTTATACTTGGATTAAGCATAGCTTTTTATCCATTGATAAGTGATCAATGGAATAAATATAGGGCTAATAAATTAATTGCTAATTATGATAATGTTGTTAAAGAAATAAAACCTGATGAAATTAAAAAGAAAATAGATGATGCTAGAAAGTACAATGAAACATTAATTGGTGGGGTTGTACCAGATGCTTTTTCCGTTAGAAATGGTGTTAAAGATAAGGAGTATGAATCATTACTAAATATAAATAATGATGGAATAATTGGAAGTGTTGAAATCCCATCAATTGATGTTAACATACCAATTTATCATTATACTACAGATGAAGTATTGGCTAAGGGGGCTGGTCATCTTTTTGGTAGTTCGTTACCTGTAGGTGGAGAGAGCTCACATACTGTTATTTCAGCTCATAGGGGATTGCCAAGTGCTAAGTTATTTACTGATTTAGATCAACTTAAAGATGGAGATTTATTCTATTTTCATGTATGTGGTGAAACTTTTGCATATAAAGTAGATCAAATATTAGTTGTTGAACCAGAGCAAACTTCTGAATTAGCAATTAAAGAAGGTGAAGACTTGGCTACTTTATTTACATGTACACCGTACTCAATTAACTCACATAGATTATTAGTTCGTGGTCATAGAGTTCCATACGATAAAAAAGAAGAACTTCAAGAGAAAGAAAAAGTGAAAAATGTACAACCATATTTCTTAATAGTAGAAATTGCATGTATTATTGGAGGAATATTATTAGCTTTAATTTTAGTTAAATTACTTGACTTTATTAAAAAAAGACGAAGAGAGTGATTAATTTTATGAGCAAAAAAAATAATAAATTAAGTTTAATTTTTTCATTTTTAATTTTCTTTATTGGAGCTAGTATATTTTTTTATCCAACTATTAGCGACTTGTGGAATAAACATGTAAATAATCAATTAGAAGTAAAGTATAGTGAGAAAATCTCTAAAGAAAATACTGTTGAAAAAGATAGAATTTTAAATAAAGCAATAGAGTATAATAAACAGCATTTAGTCAATATGGTTAAAGATGTATTTAGTAATAATGAATATTCAAAAGATAATGTATATTATTCATTACTTAATCCTAATAATGATGGTGTCATGGGGATTCTAGAAATACCTAAAATAAATCAAAAACTAATTATTTGGCATGGAGTAGGAAAGGAAGCTCTTAAAAATGGGTGTGGACATATTGAAGGAACTTCGCTTCCTATTGGTGGAGAGGGAAACCATGCAGTTTTAGCATCACATAGTGGTTTTACAAATGCACGTTTATTTACTGATTTAGATAAGTTAAAAGAAGATGATTTATTTTATATTCAAGTTTTAGATAAAAAGCTTGAATATAAAGTTGATAAAATTTCAGTTGTATTACCATCAGATCTTTCTCAGCTAGCTATAGAAAAAGGAGAAGACCTTGTTACATTAGTTACATGTACACCATATGGAGTAAATAGTCATAGGTTATTGGTTAGGGGAAAACGAGTGAACCATTTTAATGATTCCAAAGAGATAAAAAATAGGGATATAGACATAAACAATTCTAATAAAAATAAGAAAACTTATAGTTATATACTCTTAATATTGGTTAGCTTAATAGCAATTATTATTGTTAAGAAGATAGTAATAAATAAATCTAAAAAAGGAAAAGAGTGATAATATTTTTACTAAGCTAAAACAATTATAAATTGAAAAATATGTTATTTAGCTTAACTTAATTTTATTCAAGGAGTGTCTTAATATTAGGTTTAACAATTTTGTCTATACTTTCATTAATAAGTGGAGTAAATATGGAGGTGAGTTAATTTATGAATAGTAAGGGTATAGGTACCAAAAAATTAACGTCAATTATAAGTTTAATAATGACAGTAATATTTTTAAGTATTTTATTGCCTACTAATTTAATAAAAGCAGAAGAAAAGTCTGATAGCATGTCTGTTGAAAAAGTATTAGATTCAGAAATGTATAATAAATTCAATAATGAAATATTAAACAATAAAAGTAGTATTAAGTACACTACTGATAATAATAAAGGTACATGGCCAGTAAATTGGGAGTATGGAAATGTAAGCAATAAAAATAAAATAAACAAAAGTGTATATGGTAAGAATCAACCATTAGAATATAATGAAGGATATTTAACAAAGAAAGCTTATACAACAGATGAAGATAATGTATTTAACATTAATCTAAAGATTCAAGGGAAGAAAAATGAAGCTTTAAAAAAAGATGTTGTTTTCCTTTTAGATAATTCAAATTCTATGCTAACAAATAATCGTGCCTTAAAGATTAAGGAAGAAATTAAAAATGTTATGGATAAGTTAAAGGCTAAAAATACACGTTATGCACTTGTTACTTATGCTTCAACAATTTTAGATGGAAGACATTATCATTTAATCGATAGATCTATAGGTAATAATCAATATACAGTTTATGACTTATATACAAGCAACCAGTGTCATCTGAATTTTACTAGTAATATTCAAGAGATTTATAATAAAATACCTTCTACTGTTCCCAATCAAAGAAATAATCCTTATGCAGGAGGAACTTTTACTCAAGAAGGACTATTGAAAGCAATAGAACTTTTAAAAAATAGTAATGCTGATGAAAAAATTATTATTCATCTTACTGATGGGTTACCCACATTTTCATTCCTTTTAAAAGAGTTTGGAGGAAATAAAAAAGCTATTTTTGACTATAACACAAACTATAATGGTATTGGTGTACGTGGATTGGGGACATCATACTTTTTTGATACTAAAACTCAAAAGCCGTATATATATTCTAGAGAAGAAGTATATTCTGCTTTAAACCGTTCAAAAAATAAATATGAATCAATATGGAATAATGGTTTTCCAACTACTTTAGAAGCAGAGAATATTAAAAATGAGAATCCGGACATTAATATTTACACTATTGGGGTAGAACTTAAAAAAGAAGTATATAAATGGGATGATTACAGACAATATTATAATGCTGAAGGAACTGTTGAACTTCCAGAAATAAGAAAATTCTTAGAATCAATTTCTTCGAGCCCTGCTGAAGCTTTTGTTAATGAAAATGTTGATGATATTGATGAGATTATTAATAAAATTATTGATAAAATAAATAAATCAATAAATAACGGTACAGTTATAGATCCTATGGGAGATATGGTTGATATTATTAAAAGTGGAGAATTTAGCGATAAGGATTATAAGTTAACTGCATCTAATAATAAGTTATTAGAAGGTGTAAAAGTAGGATATAACGAAAAAAATAGACAGATAGTTCTTACAGGACTAAATTTAGGTGAAAATGAATGGGTTGAATTAAATTATAAAGTAAGATTAAATACAAGCAACCCTGACTTTAATGGGGATTTTTGGTATCAAGCTAATAAAAGAACTGTTTTAAACCCTAATAATAAAGAACCAAATGTTTTTCGTGACTTTGTAATACCTTCTGTTACTGGAAAAAGACCATCAATAGAAGTTAAATTAAAGAAGATATCTAGTGAAACATCAAAGCCATTAGCTAATTCAGAATTTGAACTTTATAATTCTATAAATGAAAAATTAGGCTCTTTTACAACAAAAGAAAATGGGGAAGTAAATCTTGGTTATTTACAAGAAGGAGATTATAAGTTAAAAGAAATAAACCCACCAAAGGGATATATTTTGTCTAAAGATTTTATTAATTTTAAGGTTAAGAATGGAAAGGCTATACAAGATGAAAATGAAGTAGAATTTATTACTGTAAGCAATACACCTAATAGTATACGTATAAAGAAAACTGATGATTCAAAGTTAGAATCTGATGCTAAATTTTTAAGTGGAGCAAAATTTGAATTAAATAAAGTTAATGATAAAAATTTTAAACCTTTAGTAAAAGAAACTGATGATAAAGGAGAAATAGAATTTAAAGAGATTGAACCAGGTACTTATTATTTAAAAGAAGTTCTTGCTCCTAATGGATATGAACAAATTAATGAAGACATAGGACCAATTGTAGTTGATAATACTGGTGTAGTAACAATTCCTTGGGATAAATTAAAAAGTAATGATGTAGAAAAGTGGAATAATCAAGAGATTATTCGTATAAAAAATAAAAAATTGAAATCAGCTATATACATAGATAAAGTAGATGCAATAAATCCAGAAATAAAGTTAAGTGGAGCAAAATTTTCACTTTATACTAATGATGAAAACTATAAAAATAATAAAAAGTTAGTAAGAAATGGGATAAATTATTATTTAATAAGTGAAAAGTTATCTAATGATAAAGGGAGACTTGAATGGGAGAATCTTAATTCAGGACAAGAATATAAATATCTTATTCAAGAGACTGAGGCACCAAAGGGATACACTGTAAGTGGAAAAGAAATATTATTCCATTTTAAAGATAATATTGTTGTTATAGATAATGATAAGGATGTACAAGCACTTGCTAATGTAAATGGACAAACTATTTTTATTAAAAATGCTAAAATATATAAACTTCCGTCATCTGGTGGCATCGGAGTGTATCCGTTCTTACTTATAGGAACAATATTAATTACATTAAGTTTAAGTTTTTATTTTAAGAGTAAGGCTTTAAATAAAAAGATATAAAATACTTAATTTAAATATATTAAATGTTATTTAAAATAAATTGAAAAGAGCGAATCAAAAATTAATAATTTGATTTGCTCTTTTCATTCTAAGATATAAAATATTATATCTTAATCTAAAATAAGCTCTCTTAGACTAATAGCCTTAATCTTTTATAAATTTGGTTACAAAAAATTATATATAATATCCTAAATTTTTTTGTAATTAGATAAGATTAAATATGAAAGGAGTATAAATGTTTAAAGAAGAATTATTAGAAAGGTCAAAAAGAATTCAGTTAAGTATATTAAAAAAAATTTGTTTTAATAATGGGAAAATATCTAAAAATGATCTGTGTAACAATTTAAATATTTCATTCCCTACATTAAGATCATATATAAAGGAAATCGAATTCTTATTAAAGAGTAATAATTGTAAAAATACTCAGATAATATGTACTAAAAATTATGTTTTATTAAAATGTGATAAACATTTTAATTTAGATAAATTAACATCAAAATTAATAGAAAATTCCTTAAAGTTTAAACTTCTTAAATATTTATTTGAAAAAAATTCATCCATGTTAAGTACTATAAAAATATGTAATGAATTGAATATTAGTAAGTCTACTTTAAATAAAAATATTATTGAATGTAATAACATTTTACATAACTTTGATATATGTATAAAAAAATTTAAATTTATAGGCTCACCGATTCAAATTATATATTTTTTTTATTTGCTTTTTATAAATACTGGAGTGATTTTAAATGATGAAAGTTTTTTATGTAATAATTTAGTTGTTTTTTTTTATGAAAAATTTAATATTTCTTTAAATTCAAAACAAAAATATCGGTTAAGTGTATGGTTATTTACTATTAATAAAGGATTTTCTTTTTTAAAAAAGGATTACAAATTTATTAATCTTCATAAAGAAATTTTAGAAAGCTTAAATAATAATATATTATTCTTAGATTTTAGAAAATTTTTTGAAGAAATTTATTTGAATAAAAGTTTAAATCAATACTTAGCTTATATAACAACATGTTTCTTATTAAGTTTTAATATTTTACCTAGTGATTTTATTTACAAAAATTACGAGTTTAAAAATAGTAAATCTTATAAAATATATGATTTTATAATTAATGAAATTAATCAATTATATGTATATCCTATACATATAAATAATATTTTAAAAGAAAATATATTAAGTATATGTTATAGGTTTTATTTCTTTAAAGGAATTTTTTATTCAAATGACTATATAACAAGGAAATATTACTTAAACAAATTTTCAAATCACTCTAGGATAAAATTTGTTGAAAATTTATTGTTGAAATTACATAATTTAGATGGGTATGATAAGACAAATGATGAGTTCTTTAAATTTGTAATAATTATTACTTTAAGTTATATAAATGGAAAAACTAAAAATTCAATAACTATAGGTATATTATCATATAATGAAGATTTAGTTTTAATACCTAAAATTATTAACTTAAATGATTATCTAAGAAAAAAATTTGATATAAATATAGAAATATATAATAAAAACAAAAATTATGATTTAGTATTATCAAATATAGTTTCGAACAATGATAAACTATCTAATAACTACCGAAAAATGTATTTTTTCACAAATTTAGATGAACAATATGATTTAAATAATATTGTAGAAATATTAAAAGAAATTGATAATAGTATTGAATACTAAAATTATGAATAGGAGTATTAACAAAGTTTATGCAGAGAATTATATAAAAATTCAATCAAAAATATCAGAATTTTTTAAAGTGAATAATTTAAGAAAATCATTTTTGAAGGTTCCATCATTATTTATTACGTATGGACGAAAATAAAAGGTAAAACTGTAGATTAAATATTCTACAGTTTTTTTTATTTAATTTTTCTAATGTGACCCCGGTCATATTTAAGATAAGCACTTTGAAATTATAATAGCATCATAAGAGAGAGGCAACAAGCCAAATAAATAATAAGAAATTTTTATTTATAGGAGGAAGTAGTTAGCATAAATTTATTATGCTATTGAAATTTATATATGGAAAATAAAAAAGTAATATTAAAAAATGGACAAGCAAAGGTTATTGATTATGAAAGAATCAAAAGGTTAACTGACTTTTTAAGAAGAATAAATAAAGAAGGTATAACTAAAGAATTAAGAGAAGAAGGATTAGATATTGTAAAGTCAATTGATCCCTTAGAATTATCAATTGCAGAGCAAAGCTTAATAGATGATGGAATGGAGCCTAGTGAATTAAGACATTTATGTGATATACATATGGAAATACTTAAGGATGAACTTGAAAAGTTAAAAAGTAATATATCAAGGGGACATGTCTTAGATACTTTAGTTGAAGAGCATACAAAAATATTAGGATTATTGGAAGAGCTTGAAGTAGTTACTAGTAAAATAGTAAAAATGGATAAGTATAATAAAGAAAAGGTAGAATTTTCAAAGGCTTTAGAAATAGTACAAGGTATTTTAGATGCAGAGCTTCACCATAAAAGAGAAGAAGATGTATTATTTCCAGAGTTAGAAAAGAGAGAGATTACTGGTCCAACAAGAATAATGAGATTAGAACACGATCAATTAAGAGAGAAAAAGAGAAGATTAAAGGAATTAATAAAAGTAGTTGAATATCTTGATTTTGAAGACTTTAAAGATAATCTTCAATCTTTATCTAAAGAAATTTGTTTTGAACTTAAGGATCATATATTTAAAGAAAATTATATTTTATATCCAACAGCTTTAGAGGCCATAAAAGATGAAAAACTTTGGGAGAATATGAGAGAGAAATGTGATGACATAGGATATTGTCCATTTACTCCAAAAGAATGTATAGAAAAATAGTTTAAGATTATATTTCGGTTGAATGTTGATTTTAGCTGGTTCTTTAGATGAAATTTAGTTTATTAAAGTATTTTTATTACTTTATTATTAAGATTAACTTAAAGTTCTATGTAAAAATCAACACTAGCAAAAATAGTTTGTTATAAATGTGTGATTAAAAATTAGGAGGAAAGCACTATGGAAAAATTAATTAGAAAAGACTATAGTTTAGGAGAAGTTGTTACTGTTTATCCAGTAGTTGTTAAGAAATTTAATGATATGGAATTAGACTATTGTTGTGGTGGAAGTAAGAGTTTAGAATTAGCACTTAAAGAAAAAGGTATTGATGTTGATAAATTTGTTGAAGATTTAAACAAAGAATTCAAAGAGTTTAAATTTGAAAACTCTCAATATGTAGATTGGAGAGAAAAATCTTCAGAAGAACTAATTAATCATATAGTTGAAACTCATCATGCAGAGACTTTTAAATTATTAAAAGAAATAGATCCATTGATGGTTAAGGTATTTAGAGTACATTTTTCACATGATCCAGAACTTTTAATGAAAGTTCATAGCCTTTTTGGAAAGCTAAAATGTGAATTAGAAGAACATTTACTTAAAGAAGAGAATATTTTATTCCCATTAATGATTAAGTATGACCAAGCAAAGGATAAAGAAGAAAAGAAAGAAATAGAAGAGGATATAAGAATCATAGTTAATGAACATGAAGCTGCTGGTGATATATTAAAAGAATTAGCAGAAGTAACTGATGATTATAAAGTTCCAGAATGGGGATGCATAAGTTTTAAACTACTATATGATTATTTACACGACTTAGAAAAAGATTTATTCATACATATTCATAAAGAAAATAATATATTATTCCCAAGATATTAATATTTATAAACATTATTATAATTCTATATGAGAAGTAAATTTGTTGAAAACATTTTCTGAATATGATACTTTTAAGTAAAGAAAATAGATTGGGTTTAATTATTAATTTACACAGAAAATCTTTCTAATTATTGAATAGTTTTTTCTAAGGAGGTATTTATGAGCTTTGAGTTTAAATTAAATTTAGTTTTTTCAAAAATAATCGCTTTTTTAGGATTATTAAGTATATTAATTATAATTTTAGAGTTTTTAAAAATACTTCCTCGTGAAATAATGTCTTATTTAGTTGGATTTAGTTTTGTAGTATCTCCAATATTATTTATATCATCATTGATTAATTATATATTGATTTTAATATTATTTATTAAAAAGTATAATCATGAAAAAAGTTACGGTAATATGAAGTGGAGTATAAGCCTTACTTTTATAGGATTAATGCCATTTATGTTTTATTTTATTATGATATTGATCTTTGGTTTTTAATATTAGTATTTTGGAGATTAGAAAATGAAATAATTTTATAAATTGTAAATTAAAAAGAAACATAGACTAGTTCTGATGTTTCTTTTTTTATTAAATGTTAAGTTTTATAGTAGAATATTAAATAAAGAAAAAGGATAAATAAAAGAGTAAGGAGGAAGATATAAATGGAAAAAACATGTACATGTGGGTCATGTAAAGAACCTTGTGCTAAAAATATATCTATTTTCTCAACATTATCCAATGAAGAGTTGTTAAAAATAGTTAATATGACTGAACATAAAAGTTTTAAAGAAAATGATGTTTTATGCAGAGAAGGAGAAAAATCAGATAAGCTTTTCTTAATTAGAGAAGGAAGAGTAAAGATATGCAAAATAACTAAAGAGGGAAAAGAACAGATAGTTTACGTATTATCTAAAGGTGATTTCTTTGGAGAAAATAATCTTTTTACTAGTAATAATATTAGTAACTTTTCAGCTTATGCAATAACAGATGCAAAGTTATGTATTTTAAAAAAGGAGAATTTAGAAAAAATACTCATAAAAAATCCAGAGATATCATTAAAAATAATACAAGAGATGGCAGATAGAATAAATTCTGCTGAGAATTTGGCACAAACTTTAGCTACTAGGGATGTAGAAGCAAGATTAGCCACTGTATTAATAGAATTTATGGATAAGTATGGTGAGAAGAATAAAGAAGGAATATACATAAGTTTACCTCTGAATAGAGAACAGATAGCAAATTATTGTGGTATAACAAGAGAAACTGTAAGTAGAAGACTTTCAAAATTTGATAAGTTAGGAATAATAAAGTTACAGGGGAATAAGGGTCTTATTGTTAAGGACAAAGAAGCTTTATTTAGCTTAGCTGAATAGTTAAAAGGGTATTATATATTAGTAAGTTGAAAATATTTTAACAAGGCTATATTTTTAAGTCTGATTTGATTTTAGACTTCACTTAATGATTTAGTTATTAATAAGTGGTTTATAGCTTTAATCAAATTTACTTTAAAATATAGCCTTTAAATAGATAATAATCTTTATAAAACTTTTGATTTTTATAATAGAACTAATTAGATATACTGTCTTAGTTTAGGAGTGTATTATAAGGTTTTATATACACTTCTAAATTATTCAACTTTAGAAAAATGAGTTTTATCTAGTTTACAAAGTGGACATACCCAAGTATCTGGAATATCTTTAAATTTGGTACCAGGAGCCACACCATTATCAGGATCTCCTACAACTGGATCATAAATATATCCGCAAACATCACATACAAATTTTTCCATTATTAAAACCTCCTTAGAATTAATAGATATGTTATTTTATTATGTTTAATTATTAAATAAATTATGTCTAAAAATATTAATTAGTATTAGATTTATTAGAAATTATAATATATGTAATTTTAAAAATCCCAATAAGTATAGAAGAATTAGTATTTTTATATTTGGATAGTATATTATTAAAGTCAAAGACTTGTTTTGGGTAAATATAATTTTTAAATGTGATGCCAGTCATATTTCGTAGCAATTATTGTAGATATAATAAATCTATAATAGAGAAGTAAAGACTAAGATGTTAATATTAATAGCATATAAACACATATTAATAGCTTTATATATATAATATTTAAATAAACTTATAATTTTCGTTTTTATTTTTATAAAACCCTAAAGTAATATATAAAACCTATAAATTAAGAATTTCGATGTACAAATATAAATTAGTTTCTACTTACTCTATTAAATTTATATAAAAATATAAATTTAAAATTATAGGTTTAACTGTAAGTAACAATATATGAAGTTTCATTAAGTATTAATTTAAGTCATATATTGTTACTTATTTAATAATTATAAACTTATGATAAGTGTAATGAGGTGATAATATGGAAAATGTTTGGAATGGATTTAGACAATTAGAAATATTTAAAATAGAAGAAGAGGCAAAGGATATAAAATCATTTTACCTAAGAGCTACTGATGGTAAACCATTAAAAGAATATAAATGTGGTCAATTTTTACCTCTTAAAATAGAAACTGATGATGAAGTTATAAAAAAAGAAATGAGAAGATATAGTTTATCAGGTGATCCCAAAAAGAATTATTATAGATTAACAATAAAAAGGGTGCCTAATGGAAAGGTAAGTGGATATTTTCATGAATCTATTAATGTAGGTGATACAATATTAGCAATGCCTCCATTTGGGAATTTTACATTAACAGAAGATAGTAATAAGCCTTTAGTTTTACTATCAGGAGGTATAGGAATAACACCTATTTTATCAATGCTATATGGAGCTAAGGAACAAAGCAGAGATGTATACTTTGTGGAAGCTGTATTAAACTCAGATAATCTAGCTTTAAATTCAGATGTTCAAGGAATTAAAAAAGTAAAGAATTTTAAGGAAATAAAGATATTTAGTGAGCCATTAGAAAGTGATATAAAAGGTAAAGATTTTGATGAAGAGGGATTTATAACAAAAGAATGGATAAAAAATAACTTGCCTTTAAATGGAGAATTTTTCTTTTGTGGTCCAACTTTATTTATGAAAAGTATAAGAAATAGTTTAAAAGATTTAGGCGTTAAAGAAGATAATATTAATTTTGAATTCTTTGGAAAAGAAGAGTTTTAATAATTATTTTTTAGATTTTAATATAATAACACTTAGTATATTAAAAATTTGGATTTAAAATGTTATAAAAAGTAGTTAATTCTTAAGAATTAACTACTTTTGTTTTTAATAATATTATATGCTTATATTTTTAAAAACTTATGATATATTGATAGTTATTAATAGCATTTGTTAAAATTGATATGAAATACCAAAAGATAAAAGGAGCGTATAAATTTGTGATTAGATTATGTAATTGTGCATCAGATAAAGGACCATGTGCTAGGAATATAGCTATTTTCTCATCATTATCAGATGAGGAACTATTCAAAATAGTCCATATGACAGAACATAAGGAATTTGATGAAAATGATACATTATGTAGGGAAGGTGAAATATCAGACAAGCTTTTTTTAATTAGAGAGGGAGAAGTGAAAATATGTAAAATTACTAAAGAAGGAAAAGAACAAATAGTATATCTATTATCCAAAGGAGATTTCTTTGGAGAAAATAATCTTTTTGTTAATAGTAATATTAGTAATTTTTCAGCTTATGCAATAACTTCAGGTAAGATGTGTGTATTAAATAAAAAAAGTTTAGATAAAATACTTTTAGAAAATCCAGAAATATCAATAAAAATAATAGAAGAGATGGCTAATAGAATAAACTTAGCAGAGAATTTAGCACAAAATTTAGCAACTAAGGATGTAGAAGTGAGAATAGCATCAGTGTTGGTAGAATTTATGAATAGATATGGAATTGAAAAGGAAGAAGGAATATATGTAAAGTTACCACTTAATAGAGAACAAATGGCAAACTACTGTGGTGTTACTAGAGAAACTGTAAGTAGGAAACTATCTAAATTTGATAAAACAGGAATAATAAATTTACATGGAAATAAGGCAATTATAATTAAGGATATAGAAGCTTTATTAGATTTAGCAGAGTAAAGTAAAAAGCCTAATAAATCTATATGATTTATTAGGCTTTTTACTAATATAATATTATTCAGTTTCAGAGAATTGAGATTTATCTACTCCACAAAGAGGGCAAACCCAATCATCAGGTATATCCTTAAATTCAGTTCCAGGTTCCACACCATTATCAGGATCTCCTACAGCTGGATCATAAATGTATCCACAAACATCACATATAAATTTTTTCATAATTAATTCCTCCTAAAATTTAACGATTATATTATTGAACTGATATAATCAGCAGCTCTTACAACTTCTTTTTCTGATTCTTCATTTAGTGAGAATCTAATTCTTACTGGGAAATGAACATCAATCATACCAGTAGATTTTATTATTGATGAAGTATTTAAAACATTACCATTTGTAGAGTTTAAGTAATCCTGAATTATTTCTATAGGTTCACCACTCCATCCAAATGAACCAAAAGCACCTAAAAGTTTATTGCTTAAATCTAATTTAGGTAATTCTTTTAATATATCTTCAATAGAACCTATTAAATCTCCATATTTAGTTGAAGTACCAAATAGTATTGAATCTGATTCTTTTATTGAAGCTAATATATCTTCTTTAGTACTTTTATCTGCATTAAATATATAAACTTCAATATCCTCATTTTCTAATTCAGATTTGAATTTTTCAGCTATTTTTTTTGTTGCATTTCTCATTGTAGTGTAAACTATAGTAGCTTTTTTCCCTTTTTTAGTTTCTTTACTATATTTATCATATATATCAATATATGATTGAATATTTTCATCTAGTATATAACCATGTGATGGAGCAATAACTTCTATATCTAAATCTTTTAATATATCAATCAGTGGTCTAATGTATTTTCTATGTGGTTCCATTATAAGTTTATAGTAAGTTAAAAAGTCCTCTGTAATATCTTCATTTGATTTACTTGAGAAATGTTCCTTGGCAGTAAGATGAGTACTAAAAATATCACAAGGAAATAATATTTTATCTTCCACATCATATGTAATCATTGTTTCCTCAGTGTGAAGATAAGGAGTCATTTTAAATAATAATGTTTTTCCTCCTATATCAAGGGTATCCCCATCATTTACTACTATAAAATCTCTATCATGTAATTTATATAATTCTTTTAGATGATATACGGCTTTTTCACTGCAAACTATTTTAGCATTAATAGCTTGTCTAGCTAGTCCACCTAATGCACCTGAATGATCTGGTTCTGTATGATTAATAACTATGTAACTTATATCTTTTAAATCAATAATCTCTTTTAAATTATTTAAAAAATCTTTTGTATATATTAAATCTACAGTATCAATAACTGTTGGCTTTCTAGTTTTTAATAAATAACTATTGTATGTAGTTCCTTTTTCTAATATTAATCTGTGAAATGGAACAGGTCTATTGTCAATTACTCCTACTGAGTAAATATCATTTCTTAGTTTAATTTCTTTATTCATAAGTACCCTCCTTATTAAATTTCTTTTGTGAAAATCTACAACCTTAGTTTAAAACATAATAAAATATCTGAATGTGATTGCACACACATGATAAAAATAATATAAAAATTTTTCTAAAAAGTATTGACTTTTTATTAAATAATAATTATTATTGATTATAAGAAATAAATGATAAATAGAATCAATTGAAAATAAATATCAAGGAGGAAGTGCAAATGTCATTAATAAACAAAAAAGTTTCAGATTTTAAAGTGCAATCATATCAAAATGGAGAATTTAAAGAAGTTACATCAGAGGATTTAAAAGGACACTGGTCAGTATTCGTATTCTATCCAGCAGATTTTACTTTTGTTTGTCCAACTGAGTTAGGGGAGTTAGCAGACAATTATGAAAGCTTTAAAGAAATAGGATGTGAAGTCTACTCAATATCAACAGATACTCACTTTGTTCACAAAGCATGGGCAGATGCTTCAGATACTATAGGAAAGATTAAATATCCAATGTTAGCAGATCCAACAGGAAAATTAGCAAGAGATTTTGAAGTTATGATAGAAGAAGAAGGATTAGCATTAAGAGGATCTTTCGTAATTAACCCAGAAGGAGAGATAAAAGCATATGAAATCCATGATAACGGAATTGGAAGAAATGCTGAAGAATTATTAAGAAAGGTTCAAGCAGCTCAATTTGTTGCAGAACATGGAGATCAAGTTTGTCCAGCTAAATGGAAACCAGGTGAAGAAACATTAGCACCAAGTTTAGATTTAATAGGAAAACTTTAATAAAAATAAATAAAAGAGTGGCTTAATAACCACTCTTTTATTAAATTAATATATAGTTTTTTAGTTAATTAATTGAAATTAAAACATTTTTAAGTTATTTCAAAGTAGATAGTTTAAAAATATTTTGAATAGTAAGGACTAAGGAGGAGGCGTAAATTTATGAGTAAAATATATGATTTAGTTATTATTGGGGGAGGGCCTGCAGGACTTTCAGCAGGTATATATGCAGGGAGAGCTAAGATGAATACCTTGATAATAGAAAAGGGAGAATTAGGAGGACAAGTCAATAAAACCTTCGACATATCTAATTATCCTGGATCTAGAAATACAAATGGTCCTAAACTTATGAGTGAAATGAGAGCTCAGGCAGAGGATTTTAAAGTTAAGTTTATGAATGGAGAAGTCCTTGAAGTAAGTTTAGATGAAGATATTAAGGAAATAAAAACTGACAAAGGTTTAGTTCAGGGAAGATCTGTAATAATTGCTACTGGGGCAGCACCTAGACAACTTGGATTTAAAGGGGAAGAAGAATTTACAGGAAGAGGAGTTGCATATTGTGCAACTTGTGATGGTCAGTTTTTTGAAGGGTTAGAGGTATTTGTAATAGGAGCTGGTTTTGCAGCGGCTGAGGAAGCAATATTCTTAACTAGATTTGCATCAAAGGTAACTGTAATAGCTAGAGAACCAGAATTTACTTGTGCAAAATCTATAGCAGATAAGGTTCTTTCTAACCCTAAAATTGAGGTGAAATTTAATACTGAAATAATTGAAGCTAAGGGCAAAGACATGGTAAACTATGCTAAGTTCAAGAATAATGTAACAGGAGAAATTTTTGAATACAGAGCAAAAAAAGAGGATGGAGCCTTTGGAATATTTGTATTCGTTGGTTATGCCCCTAAAAGTGAATTGTTTAAAGACATCTTAGAGTTAGACAAGCAAGGATATATTATAACTAATGAAGATATGGAAACTAATATTAATGGGGTTTATGTTGCTGGAGATTTACGTCCAAAATCTTTAAGACAAATAGTTACAGCTGTATCAGATGGAGCTATTGCTGCCACTACAGCAGAGAGATACGTTAAAGAGCTAAAAGAAAAGCTTGGTATAGAAGATGAATATTTAGAAGAAGAGGAAAATATTCAAGAAGAACAAAATAGTGATGAAAATAATGATTTGGGAAATATATCAAGAAAAAGTTCACTATTAAATGATGGATTAAGAGCTCAGCTAAAAGGAATTTTAAGCAAAATAGAAGATGAAGTAACTTTAGTTTCTATAGTTGATAGAAATAATACAAAATCTATAGAACTTAGAGACTTAGTACTAGATATATCAGATTTAGGAGAAAAAATTAATGCTAAGATATTTAATCGAGGCGAAAATAAAGAGATTGAAGAGAAGATAAATGCTGATAAATATCCAATAGTTGCACTTTTAGACGAGAATGAAAATTATAGTGGAATTAAGTTTCATGGTGTTCCAGGAGGACATGAGTTAAATTCATTTATTTTAGCTATATATAACTTAGGTGGTCCAGGTCAAGGTATTGATGAAGGAGTACTTGATGAAATAAAGAAATTAGATAAAAAGACTAATATTAAGGTTTGTGTATCACTATCATGTCATTTATGCCCTGATGTTGTAGTTAGTGCACAAAGAATAGCAAAAGAAAATAAAAATATAGAAGCTGAAATGATTGATTTAGCTAATTTCAAAGATATAAAAGATGAATTTAAAATAATGAGTGTACCAGCTCTAATAGTAAACAATAAAGATGTTTACTTTGGAAGCAAAAAAATAGACGAAATTTTAGAGATAATAAAATAATTTTATTATAAAACACCACAAAAGGCTGTATGAAAGTAACTTATAAATTATTTTCATACAGCTATATTTTTTATTAATTTCTATTTTCATTTTAAATTTAGTAATTTTCTTTAAATACTATATAAAGTGCAGAAAATATTTTTAAAATGTGAATTTTGTAAAATAATTTGTTATATTTTTAACTTTTATGTCTTAAATGTATTGCAATTTATATTTATATTATGATATATTTATAGCAGAAAAATTAGTTGTACATACAAATGAGCTGAAATTTGTATGTATTTATACATTAAAACAATTAATTTTAAAAAAATTACTAGTAATTTATAAAAAAGTGGAGTTTGACATGAAAATCTATAAAAATATAAATGACAAAAAATAAACAAAGACTTTGAATAATAAATATTTTTAAAGAAATAATATCTAATGAATTTTGTATTGTTATAGATTTTAATTAACAAAAAATTTTATAATAGGAAGAAGAGAGATATGACACAAAAGAATGTTTCAAAGAAAGATAAGTTAACACCAAAAGATTATTTAAATAAAGTTTTGGCAGGAACTGCAACAGGGATAGTTGTAGGGTTAATTCCTAATGCAATATTAGGATCAATTTTTAAAGGGCTAATAGGGGTTTCACCTATATTTTCTACTTTTTATAATGCCGTGAATATTATGCAGTTTATAGTACCTGTGCTTGTGGGAGTCTTAGTTGGATTACAGTTTGAATTAAATGCTATGCAATCAGTTATAGTTGGAGCAGCAGTATTCTTAGGTTCAGGGGCATTTAAGGTTACTGAAGCTGGCGTACAAATGGTTGGTATTGGAGACTTAATAAATATAATGTTAGTTTCTTGTATAGCTGTATTTGTTATTAGATTAATAGGAAATAAATTAGGATCTTTAACTATATTATTACTACCTATTATAGCTGGCGCTGGAGTTGGTATTATAGGAATGTTTATGTTACCTTATGTAAGACAGATTACCATAGTAATTGGAGATATAATGAATAACTTTACTACTTTACAGCCATTATTAATGTGTATTTTAATAAGTGTTTCATTCTCAATATTAATTATTTCACCAATTTCAACTGTGGCAATAGGTATAGCTATTGGAATAACTGGGTTAGGAGCTGGGGCAGCAGCTATAGGAGTTACTGCTTGTACAGCAGTTTTAGTTGCAGGATCAAGAAGAGTAAATCAAAGTGGAGTTACTTTATCAGTATTATTAGGAGCTATGAAAATGATGATGCCAAACCTAGTAAAATACCCAATAATAGCAGTACCAATAATAGCAAATGGAATCCTAAGTGGAATAGGAGCTTATTTATTTAATATATTAGGTACACCTAATAGTGCAGGATTTGGTATAGTTGGATTAGTTGGACCTTTAGCGGCTATAAATACTCCAGGGGCTACAAATGCTATATTTGGAGTAATAATGGCATTCTTTGTAATACCTTTTGTAGGAGCATTTATTATTGAATGGTTCTGTAGAAAAGTTATACATTTATATGATGAAAATATTTTTAAATATATTTAATTTACAAAAAAGATAAAAGAGGAGAGTTGATTTAAATGAAAATCGCAATTGTTGGAGCAGGAGCAATGGGCTCACGTTATGGATATATGTTACATGAAGCTGGAAATGAAGTTATGCTAATAGATGGGTGGAAGGATCATGTAGATACTATAAACAAAGAGGGATTAACTGTTGAGGAAAATGGAGAAATTAAAAAAGTAAAGATACCAGCAATGCTACCTCAAGATGCTAAAGAAATTCCAGAGTTAATAATATTATTTACTAAATCTATGGGATTAGAACCAATGTTAGAATCTATAAAAGGTATATTAGGAAAAAATACAAAAGTATTATGCTTATTAAATGGATTAGGACATAATGAAACTGTAGCAAAATATGTTGATAACAAAAACATACTTATGGGAGTAACTTTATGGACAGCTGGGTTAAAAGGTCCAGGACATGTTGTATTAACAGGAAGCGGAAGCCTAGAAGTTCAAAATATTGATCCAAGTATTGAAAAAGAGGCAAAAGAAATTTGTGATATATTAAGTAATGCTGGATTAAAAGCTCACTATAGTGAAAATGTATTATTTTCAATATGGCGTAAAGCTTGCGTAAATGGAACTTTAAATAGTGGATGTACAATTTTAGATTGTAATATTAAAGAATTTGGTGAGTTAAAAGAAGCTCCAGAGCTTATACGTAATATTATAAAAGAGTTTGCTGATGTTGCATCTAAATATGGAGTAAAGTTAGATGTTGAAGAGGTTGCAAGGGGAATAGAGGCAATATATGATCCAAGCCAAGCTGGCGCTCACTATCCATCAATGCATCAAGATTTAATACAAAATCATCGTCTTACAGAAATAGATTATATAAATGGTTATGTATCAAGAAAAGGTAAAGAGTTTAATATAAATACACCATATAATGACTTACTTACTACTCTTGTTCATGCAAAAGAGCAATTACTTATTAAATAAGAATATACAATAAATATAGTTTTTTAAAAGTTGATTTTTATGTTTTATAGAAATCAACTTTTTATATTTTATAATTTAACTTGGTATAAATATTATTCTAATATAGAAATCAATCTTTTATATTTTATAGATATATTATTAAATATTAGCGTAGTAAAATCTTATTTATTTGAAAATAATGGAATAAACTTAGTTGCAAATTTTAAAATTTATATTTAATATAATATATAGACAAAATTTTAAGAGGTTAGGACTGATATAATGCTTGAAGAAAATTTTTGCCAGTGCTTGTTTTTTACTGTAACCAGATTGAAAAAAATAGCAGCTAAAATAGCTGAAGATGAATTAAAACCATTAGGAATGTCTCCAACATATGTATATATACTTCTTGGGGTAAAATTTAAACCAGGAATAACTCAAAAAGAATTATGTGAGGAACTTCATTTGAAACCATCTACAATAACTAGACTTATAGATAAACTTGTTATAAATGGATTGGTGGAAAGAAGATCGGAGGGAAAATTATCTCATATATATCTAACTGAGAGTGGAGAAAATATACAAGAGGATATTAAAAAATACAGATTAAAGTTACATAATCGTTATAAAGAGATACTTGGAGAAGAAGAGTATAATTTTTTAACTAAACTAACAAATGACTCTGCAAGAATATTAGAGTCTGAATAAAAGATGTGCTTAATAGTTAAATTTTAAAGGTTTAAACTTATTTGAAAACAAGTAGTAATGCACAACTTCTTACAATTTTAATTATAAGAAGCTGTGCATTATTATATATATAAGTACTTATTTTAGATTAATAATGATATAATAAACTTATTATTTTTACTAAGAGATTAGAATATTTATTTAATGATTTAAAATATTCAAAAAGGAGATATACATATATGAAAGAATTAAGAATAAAGAAATTTATTGTAGAAGAATTTAAAAATAAGTTTAACTTAGATAATATAGAAAATATTTCAGCTTATGAAATAAGTGAATTAGGAAATCTTTTTGAGAATTCATCTGAAGAGGTTTATTTCTTAATTGAAGATAAATTATATGCTGAGCCAAAGGAAGCTATAGGGGAAGGAGAACTTTCTAGAGAGGATATTGAAACTATAGAAAAGTTAAATGAAGAATTTAGAGATTCTTTAATAAGCTTAAGAGAGTTTTTATATCATGGAAATGGAAAATTAGATTCAGAAGAGGCTAGAGCTATTCAAGTTTCAATGAATAATAATATAAAATCAGCTAAAGAAATTTTAAATAGACATAATATAGTTGATAAAGACCAATTAAAGAAAATGAGTAAAAAATACTTTATGCCAGACTTCTTAAATGGTGTATTTGGTAATGAAGAATATAATTTTGAAAATGAAGTAGAAATAGACTGCGGATTATAAGAGAAAGCTATATCAAATCTTTACTTGGTTTGATATAGCTTTTTTATTTAAATAATTATATTTAATGTTGACAATATCACTAATTAGTGATAAATTTAAAACATGGATAAGATAAAAGATTTAATTAAAGAAAATGAATTAGAATTATCAACATTGGTTGTCTTTACAAGAGCAGAGCATACTATTCATAAAAAAGAATTTCAGACAATCAAGGAAAGTGGATTAACCATAGCTCAATTTGGAGTTTTAGAAGCTCTATACAATAAAGGTGACTTAAGAATATGTGAAATAATCGAAAAGATCTTAACAACATCAGGAAATATAACAGTTGTTATAAAAAATCTAGAAAAGGATGGACTAGTGAAAAAAAATGCAGATCCAGAAGATAAGAGATCTTGTATAATATCATTGACAGATGAAGGTAGAAAGGTTATAGAAAATATTTTACCTAGTCATATTAATAATATTAAAAATATTTTTGAAGTCTTAACTGATGAAGAGAAAAACACATTAAAGAGTATATTAAAAAAATTTAAAAATGTATAGTCATCAATAAAAAATAAAAAATTTTTAGGTATTTATCACTAATTAGTGATAAAATTATTTTAGATAAAAAGGGGGAAAAGTAAATGAAGAAGTTCAGAACTATAGAAAATATATTTAAAGCTCCAGAACCACATATGGTTGGAGATGGATTTAGAGTATCTCAGTATATACCAACAGGAATAAAAAGTATGGAGCGTTTATCACCATTTTTATTATTAGATTATAATGCACCATATTATTTTAAGCCTTCAGAGACTAGATTAGGTGTTGGAGCTCATCCTCATCGTGGATTTGAAACAGTAACAATTGCTTATGATGGAAAGGTTGAGCATCATGATAATAAAGGAAATCATGGGATTATAGGACCCGGGGATGTTCAGTGGATGACTGCAGCATCAGGTATTATGCATAAAGAATATCATGAAACTGAATTTAGTAAGAATGGTGGTATATTTCATATGGTTCAACTTTGGGTGAATCTACCTAAAGATAAAAAAATGATAGAACCTAAATATCAACCTTTATTAAAAGAAGAAATGGGAATTTTAAAACTTGATAATGATAAAGGAGAAATAAGTATAATTGCAGGGGAAGTTAATGGGGTAAAGGGGCCAGCTAATACCTTTACTAATATAAATCTTTATAATATAAATTTAAAGAATTATGGTAATACTACATTAAGTGAACCAAAAAATTTTAATACTGCAATTCTTATATTAAAAGGTGAAGCTAAAATAAATGAAGATAAAATATGTAAAGAAGGAGATTTTATCATATTTGATAATGTTGAGGGAGAGATTTTACTAGAGTCTTTGACTGAAGAGTCACTATTTTTAGTTCTTAGTGGAGAACCAATAAATGAGCCTGTTGTTTCACATGGACCATTTGTTATGAATACACTAGGAGAAATACTTGATGCATATAAAGATTTTAGAAACAATAAGTTTGGAACAGAGAATTTTTAATAATTTATATATAAATTAGAAGGAGTGAATACAATGAGTAAAGTATTATATATTAAAGCAAATATAAAAAATGAGGGAGAATCAAGAACTTTTAAAGTATCTGATAGTTTTGTAGAAGAGTATAAGAAAAATAATCCAGAGGATGAAATAATAACATTAGATTTATATAAAGAGAATATAGATTTTTTAAGAGCTGATGATTTAGGAAAATTATTTGGACCTAAAGATGAAGAAAGCAAGAATAATTCAATATTAAAATATGCATATCAATTTGCTGATGCTGATAAATATATAATTGCAGCACCTATGTGGAATTTAAGTTTTCCAGCTATACTAAAAGCTTATATTGACTATGTAAGTGTTTCTGGAATTACGTTTAAATATACTGCTGAAGGACCAGTTGGTTTATTAAATAACAAAAAGGCAGTACATATAGTATCTAGAGGTGGTGGTTATGATAATTCACCATATGAAATGGGAGATAGATATTTAAGAACTATATTAGGTTTCTTTGGAATTAAGGATATAGAAACTATTGCCATAGATAATTTAGATGTTATGGGCGTAAATGTTGAGGAAAAGGTAGAAGAAGGTATAGAAAAGGCTATTTCACTTGCAAAGAAATTTTAAATTAAAGCTAAATATTAGAACATAAAAAATAGTAAATTTAAATAGAAGACTTCTTGATAATTATATAATTCATAAATATGAGATATAAAGAGATAAACTAAGGAAATTTGATTTACATATAAAGTATTTAGATGTAAAATAAAATTATAATATTAAAATGCAGATGATTATTAGGGGAGTTTAGGGAATAAACTCCCTTCTTTTTTGTATTTATGGATATATTAATTTCATTAAAGGGGTGAAGATATGTATTTTAATAAAGTTCTAGGGATGAAAGAGTTTGGAAAAGATGAAAAGGTGTTTTATAGAGTTGCCATAAGGGCAATTATTTTACAGGGTGATAAAATACTTATGGTAAAATCTAATACAGGAGATTATAAGTTCCCAGGTGGCGGAGTTGAAAAAGGGGAGACTCCAGAGGAAACCTTAAGAAGAGAAGTTCAAGAAGAAACAGGATACATATTAAATGAAGTTAAAGAAAAATTTGGAGTTTTAATTGAAAGAGATAGAAGAAGGAGAATGGGTTGTACAATTTTTGAAATGACTTCTCATTATTATCTTTGCAGTGTTATTGAAGAAAGAGGAGAACAACATTTAGATAAGTATGAGGAAGAGCTAGGTTTTACTCCTATATGGATTTCTTTAGATGAGGTAATTAGAGAGAATGAAAATATACTTAATCAAAGAGAAAAAATTAATCCATGGGTGAAAAGAGAAACTTTTGTACTTAAAAAGATTAAAGAATATTTAAATGAAAATTAGTTCTAAATATAAAAATACTTTATCAAAAAGATATTAAAATTTTTGATAAAGTATTTTTCTTTGTACAGATTTTTAATTTAAATATTATATATTATAGAAATTAAAATTCACTTAAAAATTAGCTTTTATTTAAACTTTAGAGTTTTAGATTATTTAACTAATTTATTTAAAATCGGTATATGTTTTTCAATTGAAAAATAAAGTTTTTGAACGCTTTTGCTTAAGAATTTTATGTAAAGTACGTTTAGTATAATTACAATTAAGAATGAAGCAACAACGTGTTGTGGATAATGGTGTCCAACATATACTCTAGAAATTCCCATTAATATAGATAAAATTACACAAATTGTTCCAAGAGCTTTATTATATCTATTTAATCCTAAAGCTATACTCATGCTTCCAACTGAATGACCACTTGGAAAAGATGAATCTGGCTTGTGTGGATATAATAGCTTTGCATTAGGATCATTTACAAAAGGTCTTGGAGCATAAAAAAAGTGACCTACAATAACGGCTAGAATTAAATTAATTCCAGTAAACACAATGGTGTCTACAGCTATTCCTCTAGCTTTTCTATTTTTACTTATAATTCCTATTAAATAAACAACAATTACTGTAGCAAAAAGAATATAGGGAAGTCTTTTTGAACTAAAAAGCATAATTGAATCTAAAAAGTGATTTTTTCCTGCTAACCCATTAATAGAGTTAAAAATGTCATTCCAAAAATTCATATATGGTTCTCCTTAATAATTTCTTCTTAAGTTATATTTATAAAATTTTATGATGCTTGTACATAAAATTTAAAATTAATTATACATAGTTTATTTTTAAAAGAAACTACACAAAAGTTACAAAAAATGAATTTTTATATAAAAATAAACAATAATATATGTTGAATTAAGATTATATTATGACTATATTTATTTTATAAGAATATTATTTGGAGATGTTAATATGAAAAAGACCTTATATGATTATAAAGAAGCAATTAAAAAACTACCTTTAAAAGATAAATACACAAAAGAAGAACTTTTAACAGATGATTTTCTTGTTGATAAAGAGGGTAATATAGAAATTTATTATGCTCCACATAATGAATATATAAATCCTAAGGCTAAAGTGTTTATAATTGGTATAACTCCAGGTTTTAATCAAATGAGCACAGCTATAGCTACAGCAAGAAAGGAATTAGAGATTGGAGATAATATTAAAGAAATTCAATATAAATGCAAGGTGGCAGGGCGTTTTAGTGGAACCTTAAGAAAAAATATAATTAGCATGTTAAATGAGATAGAGCTTAATAAGGCTTTGAAAATAAATGATTGTGGAGAGCTTTTTAGAGAAAAGGATTATCTATTACATACGGTATCTTTAATTCCTTACTCTGTTTTTCTTAAGAAAGCCAATTATACAGGCCATACTCCAAAACTTATAAAGAGTGATTTTTTAATGAAGTATGTTTATGAGAACTTTATTGAGGAAATTAAGAGTTTAGATGATTTTGAAAATATATTATTAATACCTTTAGGAAAAGCAGTTGAGGAAGTACTATTTAAGCTTAAGGAAGAGGGATTTATAAGTGAGAGACAAATACTTAAGGGGTTTCCACATCCATCAGGTGCAAATGTAAATAGAATACCTCAATTAAAGGAAAATAAAGAAAGTATGATTAAAAAAATTAAAGAATTTTATTAACTTACACTAATTAAATTCCCAGTGGCTTATTATGGAGATTTCACTTTTATATTTAATTTTGAAAATTTACTTATAATAGTCTTTAATATAAAAAGCTTTAATTTAAATTTTCAATGGGATAATATGGTGTGATAAAATAATTAAGTGAATTAAATTATTTTATCTAAGAGGGAAGTATATAATGAAGAATATTAAAATGAGATATCCAATATATCTTAAAGAGTTTAAGTGTATTGGGGGAGAATGTGAAGATAGCTGTTGTATAGGCTGGGATGTTGATATTGATAAGTTTACTTTTTATCAATATGAAAGTGTAAGTGATAGTGATATGAAGAATATACTTGAAAGCAATCTTATTAAAAATAAGAAGTGTCAATGTGATGAAATTGATTTTGCTAAAGTGAAGCTAGAAGAAAATAAAAGATGTCCATTTTTAAAGTGTGATAACTACTGTGTTATCCATTCTAATCTTGGAGAAGAGTATCTTTCAAATGTTTGTACATCATTTCCTAGGGTAACTAATAAGATTGATGGAATTTATGAAATGTCTCTTGCTGTAGCATGTCCAGAGGCTGCTAGAATACTTTTACTTAAGAAGGAAGGTATTGAGTTTTCAGAAAGTGATGAAAACTTAGGGAAACATATAGTATCAAGTGAGGTTAATACTAAACTAAGTAAAGAGTCCTATCTTCCAGTAGAGTTTCTTAAGGAAATTAGAGAGACTAGTATAAAGATAATGAAAAATAGAAAGTTTTCATTAGATAAAAGGCTTTATATATTAGGTGAATTTATAAATGCTTTAGAGGACGAGTATGAATATAATTGTCATAATACTTTAAGTTTTATAAGGGAATATGATATAGATACTGTTAAAGATTCATACGAAGAAAACTCTATGAATTATATTATTCAGGTTGATTTCTTTAAGAAATTACTTACTATGCTTAGGGTAGAAAAAGATATAGATAGTGATAGATTTAAGGAGTACTCAAATGAAGTTAAAATTGGGCTTAATTTAGATGAAGAAAATTATTTAGCTAAAAATGCTCAAATGTATATAAAGGCTTTTGAAGAATATGAAAAAGAATTTATAGAAGAAAATACTTATATATTTGAAAATTACATAGTTAATTTTATTTATAGCAATTTATTCCCATTCTGTGAGAGAGAATCAATATTTGATAGCTATATTATGTTGCTTATAAGATATACATTTATAAGATTTTATTTAGTCGGCATGTATATATATCATAAGAAAAATAAAGAGGCCTTAAATAAAGCTCTTTCAAAAGAAGAAGTAGTAAGATTTATTCAGTGTTTCTCAAAGGTTGTAGAACATCATAAAACTTATTTAATTGACTTATTAAATTATATAAAAGAGCATGATTTTAATAATTTAGAATTTGTGAAAACTTTGCTACCTTAATTAAAGTGATAGACATAAATTTAACTTCGTCCTATGTATATTTAGGATGGAGTTTTTTATTACATTGGGATTAAAAATATAGGTAAAGCTTAAAATAATACTTTATTCCTATTTTAATAATTTATAATATAAACTAATATGCAAAGATATGGGTATCTTGTCTATCTTTTAAGTAGTTTTTTAAAGTTAAGTATGTTTCAGTTGAAACTTTTGATTTTATGGTTACATTTTGAGCAAAGTTTACTTCTATAATTAAATCATTACTGCTTTCAATTAAGCTTTTTATTGCTTCATATGAACTATAAGATGTTTCTATGAAGATAGAAAGTTTTTCTTCTTCATCTTCAGAAATACTTTCATCTCTATAGTTTGCTCTACAAGTACTTTGATCTTTTGTTTCTAAAACATATACTCTAAGTTTATTGCTTCTAGGAAACTCAATTTTTTCTATGGTTCTTAAAAGCTTTTTTAATTCTTCTTTTGAAATATTAATAAATTCTCTTTTTTCATATCCATCTTCATATACATTGAATGTATCTTCAAGTTTTTCTATAATCACTTTTCTATTTTTCTTATAGGATCTTATATCTAAACAGTTATATAATTTTAATTCATCTAATTTTTTTATAGAATCAAAAGCGAAATTATCAATTGTAAACATAAATATTCACCTCACTTTAAGAATCTTTCCTAAAGTATATCATTTTTTAGTTTAGACTAAAATAAATTCACTTATTTGATTTATTTATAGTTATTATAGGTTTTTATAATTTTATAAAGTTTAATATTAATATGATTTTATTTATATAAATTTATTTTTATATCATGATACAGTTAATAGGATTATGCAATAACAAAGAATTACTGAGCAAAATACTAATAAATCCATAGTAATAGTCACTTCCTTAAATATTAAATAATTTGAAAAATTTTAAAATGGGAGTTTTAAAAAGGTTTGTTAGGATTAAGTTAATAGTATATTGTAAAATAAGAGAGTTATATTATTAACTTTAAATTGCATATTATTTTATTTTATGAAAAAAAGTTTTAATTTAGAACTTTATGATTTAGTTAAAAAGGATAAATTAAAGTATATATAGCTAACAGTTTAAAACTTATTTACAAAGAAACTTTAAATTGATAATATTTATATAGGATTTAAAAGATTTGGAGGGGAGCATGAAGAGTTACGAGAGAAAACTAAAGATTGAGATTATTACTATTTTGGTAATGATTGATTATATACTTATGATAAGAAGGGCAAGTAGTGAGATAGAAGAATCAGTACTTGCAGGAATTGCTCTTTTATGGACAATTTTTGCTTTAGGATACCATATATGGGATTTAAAAAAGCGTGGATTAACTTTAACAGATGGTATTAAAAGTTTTACTGATAGAATTAAAGGACTTAAGTATTTTAGTAGAATCTACACAAAAATGTTTAAATACGGTACAAGTATAATAATTATATTAGGTATGGTATTAGTTGCTTTAAATGTAATTAATACAGAGGTTTTAAATACTTCATTTATAAAGTATATTATAAACATAGGAATGTCTTTAGCTTTTTCATTAGGAATGACAGAAGCTATAGTATTTTGTATGGCTGGTATAGTAAGAATTATGGAAGAGAATAAAGAAATATAAAAAAATGCTTCACAATTTTGTGAAGCATTTTTTATTTATATGATTTTTTATAAAGAAATAAAATTAAAATAGCATTATTTGGTATAATTAATTTTGTTAAAATGTGAAAAATTACAGAGAGGTTTTTATGATATTAAAATTTCAATATGAAAATAAAATTATAGATTTTGAATTAATATTAAGTAAAAGAAAAACTATGAGCATAGAGATTTCAGCTGAGGGAGAAGTAAAAGTAAGAGCCCCTATGGGCATTTCAGAGGAAGTAATTATTAGTCAGGTTAGGGAAAAAGGAAAGTGGATTCTTGAAAAGAGAGAAGAGGCTTATAAGCGTAATTCTAAAAAGGTTGAAAAAAACTATAAAGATGGAGATTTATTTATGTATTTAGGAAATGAATATTCATTAAAAATAAAGTTTAGTCCATTTTTAAAGAGGATTTCTGTTAGGATAATAGGAAAAGAATTAGTGGTTTGTATGACAGAATATAATAAGGAAAGATTAAGAAAAGCAATTGAATTATGGTATAGGGAGGAAGGTGTAAGAATAATTAAAGATAGAGTTGAGCATTATTTGAAGTTTTATCCTGTAAAGCCTAGAAGCATAAAGGTTAAAGAGCAAAAAAGAAGATGGGGTAGCTGTACATATTATAATGATTTACTTTTTAATTGGAGATGCATCATGGCACCTTTAAAAGTAGTTGATTATATAGTTGTTCATGAAATGACTCATATGGTTCATAAGGATCATTCAAAAAATTATTGGAATTTTGTTTCAAAAATTATTCCAAATTATAAAGAACAAAAAATGTGGTTAAAAGAAAATGGAATTATAATGGATATATGATAGGAATAAATAGTATTAAAATTAATATAAAGGATAATTTTAGTATTTTTATAATTAATAAGATAGAAATTATTTAATTAATATTATATACTGTATATGGATAAAATGTTAATTTTTTATCGAAACATTAAAATTTATTTAATATTATTATTAAATAACAGACTTCACAAGTGAGGGTAAGATATGAAAAACTACTATTTAGAAGAGGTTGTGGATGAAATTTACTATAAAGAAGGCAAAGAAAATAGAGAATTAAAAATGGATATCTTAAGTCTTAAGATAGAAAATGAATTGAAGATTATAGAAAATTTATGTGGCAATTGTAAAAGAAAAAATACCCTATATGAGGCTATAAAGAATATAAAAAGCTTATTAAAACAATATTATATAGTTTTTAATGGAACTCAAGATGCATTATTTTTAGTTGAAATGCTTAAAGATGGAAATTTTAAATATGTAAGAAATAACAATGCATATCTTCAGGAATTTGGACTTAAAGGAGAAGAGATTATAAATAAAACTCCAAAGGATGTGTTTGGGGAAGAGCTTGGGAAAAGATTCTGTAATTATTATAAAAATTGTATAGAAGGTAAAAGAGTAGTTGTATTTGAAGATGACTTGTTTTTAAATGGGAAGAAAAGAGTGTTCTTAACGAAACTACTTCCTATTGTTGATGAGGATGATGGAGTTTTCATAGTAGGTTCAAGAGAAGATATTACAAAGAGAAAAGAAATGGAAATAGAGTTAGACAGAATGGCTAATTATGATGAATTAACTAATATTCCTAATATGAGATTATTTTTTAAATCTTTCAGAAATACTATAAATGAAAGCAAAAAGATGGACAAGAAGTTTGCAGTTCTTTTTATAGATTTAGATTGGTTTAAGGAAATAAATGATAATTATGGACATGATGTAGGGGATGAAGTTTTAGTTTGTGCAGTTAAAAGAATATACAAATGTTTAAGGAAGGGCGATATTCTAGGAAGAATAGGTGGAGATGAATTCGCAGCTATATTAAAGGATATAAGTGATAGAGAAGAAATTGAAAAAATAGTTAAAGATATTCAAAACTCCTTAAGAAAAAGAATAAAAATAGGAGATGTTACATGTAATATTGACTCATCCATAGGTATAACAATATTTCCAGAGGATGGAGAAAAAATAGAAGTACTTATGAGAAATTCTGATAAGGCTATGTATAAAGTAAAAAATAGAGAAAAGGGAGGATATAGATTTTTTAATAATATGATTAGAGAATATAACTTTAAAAATAAAGATGGTCATGTCCATACAAAATATTGCCCTCATGGTAGTGATGATAATATTGAAGATTATATTGAAGAAGCTATAAAATATAAGTTAGATGAAATAAGTTTTACTGAGCACCTTCCTCTTCCTGAAAATTTTATTGATCCTTCGCCTTTGAAAGATAGTGCTATGAAATTAGAAGAAATGGAATCCTATTTAAAAGAAGGACATGAGTTACAGGAAAAATATAAGGATAAGATAAAAGTAAATATTGGAGTAGAAGTAGACTATATAGAAGGTTACGAGATTGAAACAGAATTGCTTTTAAATAAATATGGCAAATACTTAAATGATGGGATTTTATCCGTTCATATGATAAAAGGAAATAAAAGATATTATTGTATAGATTTTAGCGAAAAGGAATTTAAAAAAATCATAAATGATTTAGGTTCTTTAGAGAAAGTATATAATAAATATTACGATACATTAATTATGGCCTTAAAAAGTGATTTAGGACCATACAAACCAAAAAGAATAGGACACTTAAATCTAGTAAGAAGGTTTAATAAGGAATTTCCCTATAACTACGAAAAACATATTTCAAAGATAGAGGAAATACTAGATCTTATAAAAGAAAAAGGATATGAACTTGATTTTAACATTGCAGGTTTAAGAAAAAAAGAGTGTAATGAATTCTATATAGAAGGAAAAGTTCTAGAAATGGCAATTGAGAAATGCATACCTATGGTTTTAGGAAGTGATTCTCATTCTGCTAAATATATAAAATGTATAAAAGAATTCTTATAAACAAGATATGATTTAAAGTAGTGTTTGGTTTAGATAGTAATTATATATCTAAACTAAACACTTACCTAAAACAAAATCTTATAGTAATTTTTAATTTCATTTAAATATAAAATTTAAACCTTTCTAGGAAATTATATAATAAAAAATGTTAAAAAATATTGAACGTTTTCATAAAGGGGATTATAATTACATACAGAGAAGATATACATATTAATATTTTTTGATTTGTTTTGGTACCGTTACCAAAAATGTTTGTAACAATTTATGATTATAATATTATGGAGGGTTAAATTTATGGGTAAAATTACAAGAGAGGCAATACATCATATAGCTCAAAGCAATTATTCTTATGGATATGATAATGAAACTTTGCATTTAAGGGTTAAGACTAAAAAAGGTGAAGTTAATAAAGTGGAAATAAGAATTGGAGATCCTTACATATGGGATGAAGGTGGTTGTGATGGAGGAAATATGAATGCCACTGGAGGACGATGGACAGGTGGAAAAAGTTATCCTATGAGAAAGGAATGCGAAACAAAATACTTTGATCACTGGATAGTTGAGTATAAACCATTAACCAAACGTTCAAGATATGGATTTATATTATATGGAGATGAAGAAACTCTTTTATTCACAGAAAAAAGAATAGAGGAATTAGATGGAAAGTATGATGAAGAAAAATTAAGTGCTATAGGAAACTTTTATTGTTTTCCATATTTAAATGCCATAGATGTTGCTAAAACACCAAAATGGGTAAAAGATACTGTTTGGTATCAAATATTCCCAGATAGATTTTGCAATGGAGATAAATCAATAGATCCAGAAAATGTTGAGCCATGGGAGACAGAGCCTACTAGGGATAATTTTATGGGAGGAGATTTACAGGGAGTTTTAGATAAATTAGATTACTTATGCGATCTTGGAATTAATGGACTATATTTTTGTCCTGTATTTGAAGCTACTGAAAATCATAGATATGAAACTATAGATTATTTTAAAGTAGATCCAGCCCTTGGTGGAAATGAAGTCTTTAAAAAACTTGTAAGTGAAGTTCACAAAAGAGGAATGAAAATAATGTTAGATGCAGTATTTAATCATATAGGTTATTTTTCACCTCAATGGCAAGATGTATTAAAGAATAATGAAAAATCAAGATATAAGGATTGGTTTTGTATAAAGAAGTTTCCAGTACTTGAAAATGGCTTAGAAAATGTTGACGGAAATAATTTAAATTATGAAACCTTTGGAAGAATAGCCACAATGCCTAAACTAAACACAGAAAATCCAGAGGTTGTAGAATATTTATTAAAAGTCGCTAAGTTCTGGGTTGAAGAAATGGATATAGACGGTTGGAGACTTGATGTATGTAATGAAGTAGACCATGTATTTTGGAGAAAATTTAGGGAAGTAGTAAAGGGAACTAATAAAGAAGTTTATATATTAGGAGAAGTTTGGCATGATGGACTTCCATGGCTTATGGGAGATCAGTTTGATTCAGTTATGAATTACCCTGTTACAGATGCAGTAAAAGAATATTTTTGTTTAAATCAATCTAATCCAGAAGATTTTAAATATATGATAGAAGCTAATAAGGTTAGCTATTTAAGACAAATAGGAGAAACAATATTTAACTTGTTAGATAGTCATGATACTCCAAGAATATTAACTGTAGCTGAAGGAAACAAGGATAAGATGAAATTAGCTTATCTGTTTATGTTTACTCAAGCTGGTTCTCCATGTATATATTATGGAGATGAAGTTGGTATGGAAGGAAATCAAGGAATGGGTATGGAATTCCATAGAAGATGTATGATTTGGGATGAAAATAAACAAGACAAAGATATGCTTAAGTTTATGAAACAAATAATAAAAATAAGAAAAGAAAATAAGGAATTAAATTTATTAGATAATAATTGGATAAGAGCTAATAGAGATGAAAATATACTTATTTATTCAAAGGAAAATATATTTATCATTATGAACAATTCAGAGAATGAAGAAAAGATATATTTACCTAAAGAGATTAAAAATAATAAGGTTAAGGATTTATTTGAAGAAAAAATTGAACCTTTAAAAGAAGATATAGGCTTAAAGCCTTTTGCATTTAAAGTTTATAAAAAGCTTTAATATTTAATAAATTAAAAAAAGAGTAAGAATTTTAGAATGTATTATATTTTATAATTTTTACTCTTTTTATTTATACTTAGAAAGGATAAAATCACTATAGTTCTAAGGTGTTTTGTAAGCAATAATTAAAAGTGTAATTAAAACATTATAATAAATAAATTTGAATTTTTCCTGTAAATGATTACAAGAGGTGGGATATGGTGTTATAATAAAAATATAAAGGAATTTATAAGAAGGTGAGAAGATGAGAGAGTTATATTTAAAAACATTAAAAAAGGAAGTAGTACCATCAGAAGGCTGTACAGAGCCAATAGCAATAGCTTATGCAGCATCTATAGCAGCAGAACATTTAAAGGGAGAAATAAAAGAAGTAAATATCTATTTAAGTAAAAACGTAATAAAAAATGCCTTAGGAGTTGGAATACCTGGGACTGGTGGAGTTGGAATAGAAATAGCAGCAGCTTTAGGAATCTCAATTCAAAAATCCTATAAAAAGTTAACCATATTATCTAATTTCACAGAGGATGAACTTAAAAAAGCTAAGGAAATTGTAGATAAAAATATAATAAATATAAAGCAAAAAAATACCAATAAAGCTCTTTATATAGAGGTAGAACTTTTATCTGAAACTTCAAAAGCTAAAGTTATTATAGAGGATACTCATACTAATGTAACCTTAATTGAATGTGATGATGAAATAATAATGGACAATAATAGTGAGGTAAGTGAAGATTTAGAGGAAGACTATAAATTATTTAAGATAGCAGATATATATAACTTTGCTAAAGAGGCAGATTTTGATGACATAAAATTTATTTTAGAAAGTGCAAAAATGAATGAAAAGGTATCAGAAGAAGGATTAAAAGGAGATTATGGCCTTCAAGTTGGAAGTAAAATAATTCAAAAGGGTAATTTTAATTTATTTTCTAATGATGCATCTAATAAGATAATTGCAGCCTCAGCAGCAGCCTCAGATGCAAGAATGGATGGGTGTGCAATGCCTATAATGACCACTGCAGGAAGTGGAAATCAAGGAATAGCTTGTTCAATACCAGTAGCTCAAACTGCTAGACTTTTAGATAAGTCTGAAGAGGAATTAGCAAGAGCTTTAGTTTTAAGTAATTTAGTTACAATAAGAATAAAAAAACACATGGGAAGACTTTCTCCTCTATGCGGTGCAGGAATAGCAGGGGCAACAGGGGCTTCTTGTGGAATAACTTATCTTCTTGGAGGAGATTTAGAAAATATAAATTATTGTATAAATAATATGATTTCAGATCTTTCAGGTATGATATGTGATGGAGCAAAGGAAACCTGTGCTTTAAAGATTGCCACAGGGACTAATGCCGCAATACAATGTGCAAACTTGGCTATAAATGGCATATCAGCAACAGCCAATGATGGAATAGTAGCAAAAGATGTAGAAGAAACAATTGAAAGTATAGAAACATTAATACAAAATGGCTTTAAAAATGTTGATGATACTATACTTAACATAATGCTTGAAAAGAAAAAGAATAATAAGTAATAAAGATAAAAGGTTAATATTAATAATTAAAAAGTGCTTAAGAGCCTAGCTAAAGTTAATATATTACTTAGAATCTGTAAAAAGAAAGAATAAATAAAAATATAAATGAAAAAAGATTGTATTAATTTACTTTATAAAACTTTTAAATATATTTTTATAAATTATAAGTTTTATTATTCAAAGTTTTTAATGCAATCTTTTTATATACTTTAATAAAATAATAACTATATATTTTTTTAGATAAGTTTAGATACTTAAAATAAGTTTTAAAAATTTTTATCTAGAACCTTATAAATTTTTAAATAAGTTTTTCTTAGAAGCTATTTTTACTAATAAAGTTGTTATTAATAAGGAGAGTACTAATATGACTAAGGGACTTAGTCCTGTTACTTCTATTAATTCATCTAGTTCAGTATGTAATCCAAGATCAGTAAATAATGATACCAATGGATAGAAAATTAAGCATACTGAAATACTTAATACTGAGCACATAAAAAATATAAGGGTAAATTTATGATATAAGCCATTTCTTAATGAATTATTAAATATAAGTACTAGTGCAAATAAAAATAATACTGGTATTGATATTCCTAGTATAAGATTAAGGGCATAAGAAAAATTGCCATAATTAGCATTTACTATTGTTATGCCATGATTAAATTCTATTTTTCCTCCACATAATAATCCAACCACAGCTTTTGAAATATCATGCAATAAGTAGATTATTAAAAATGATAAAGCAATCATAATTAATGTTGAGATATTATTTCTAAGTTTGTTTGTTGTATTCAATTTTTTCAACTCCTTAATATAAGTAAATAGTGAATGTGAAATAGCTTATCATTAAATTTAAATTACTACAAAAATGAACAAAATGTTAACTAACTCTATATTAATATAAACTTTTTGTAAACATAAGTAAAGGATTAAATAGAAATTTTTATATTTAATTTTATATAAGAATAAAAAAGCAACTTTAGTGAATTTAAAATAATATCAAATATTAGTTGGGTATATAAATATTTCTTTATATACAAACGTTTTCATAGATGTTATAATGAAGATGAATAAAATGTAAATGTATTTTGTAGCTTTAAAGGTGGAGATTTGCATGAAAAAATTTATTACAATTTTATCAGTTATTATATGTCTAGGATTAGGAGGCTTATTAATAGCTAATCATTATACAAGTTTAAAAGAAGAAAGGTTTAATAATATTATAGAAAATGCTAATAAAGCTATTGAAAATAAAGAATATAAGACAGCAGAGGTATTATTAGAAAAAGCTAAACTTATGAACAATAAGACCAATGTAATATGTAAAAAGATACAGAATCTAGAGTTTCATAAAGAACAACAGGAACTTTATGATCAAGGATTAAGATTGGAAAAAATGAAAAGGTATTCAGAAGCTATAAATGTTTTTAGTGAAATTCAGGATGATTCAAATGATTTAAAAATAAATAGTCATAAAGAAATAGAAGTTTGTAAAAAATGTATAATAGATGATTTTTCAAATAAAGCAGATAAGGCTATAAAAAGAGGAGATATAGAAAGAGCAAAGTATATTATAGCTAAAATTGAAAAAGTAGATAGTGAAAGTCCAGAAATAAATATATTAAATATGAAAATAGAGAATTTTAAATCAGCCAAATAAATATCAAGAGTACTCTTGATATTTATTTGGCTGATTTTTTTAAACAATATCTTTTGTATCTAGAAAAGCTTCTTGCAGAAGTAATTTAATCATAGCAGGAAACTCTCTAACCATATATTGAACTCTTAAAGATATAGGAGTTTTTGAAGGAAGTCCTTCATTTTTAATATTAAGGTAATCTGCGATTTCCTTAGCTCTAAATAAATGAAAATCACTTGTTACTATTAACACTTCATCTTTATCAGCATGTCTTTCTTCAAGAATTTTTTTACTGAATTCTAAATTTTGAAAGGTTGATTTAGATTTATCTTCTTCTATAATTCTATTAGGATTAATTCCTTTATTAACAAGAAAATTTTTCATAGCCTCAGATTCTGGTATTGGCTCGTTACTTCCTTGTCCACCTGAAACTATTACTTTAGTATTAGGGTGTAATTCTAAGTATTTCAAGCCTTCCTCTAACCTTTCTTGTAAAATTGGGCTTGGCTTGTCTCCATATAATCCTGCACCTAAAATTATTTCATATTCTACATCCTTAAGTTGATTTATATCTTTAAAATTCATCATTTTATATGTCAAAAAAACTTCAAAAATAAGGAAGACTAGGATAAGTAGCCCTATTAAAATAGATATTCCAACTAAAATTTTCTTCTTTAGCAAATAATCACTTCCTATGTTTATTCTTTGAATTAATATAAATTTTATCCTTAAGCTTATTATCTCATATATAACTTACATAATTATGATTTAAATGTTAAGGAACTATTACAATAATATGTAGGTAAAAATTGGAGTTGTGAAATTTTTGATAATTATATTGACTAGGCAGAATCTGATGATATAATAAATCGTGTTTATATGAAAATGATTATCATTGATGGGGAGTCGAGGGTAATCTAATAAGGAAATTAGGAGGACTAAAGATGAAAGGACTTAAAAAATTAGCGATTTTAGGAATCGCAACACTTACGGTTGGAATGTTTGTAGGATGTTCTAATAGTAAAACTAGTGAAGAGGGCAACACTAGTAATGAAAAAAGGATTGTTCAATCTGTAAAAGGAGAAGTTGAGATACCAGCTAATCCTAAAAAGATAGTAGACATTTCAGGAAGTTCAGAAGAGTTAGTTTTATTAGGACATACTCCTGTAGCTACAGCAAATGTAGACTCATATAAAACTGATCAAGTACCAGAATATATGGCTGAGAAGTTAAAGGATACAAAAATAGTTGGTCATTCTATGATGGATACTGCTGATATAGAAGGGATATTATCAGTAGAGCCAGACTTAATAATAATGTCACCTAGACAAGAGAAAATATATGATCAATTAGCAGAAATAGCTCCAACAGTTATAATTAATGATAATGCAAATGATTGGGAAGCTAAGTTTAAAGAGGTAGCAAAATTATTTGATCAAGAAGAGGAAGCACAAAATTGGTTAGATAATTATTATAAAAAAGCAAAAGAAGTTGGAGAAGAAATAAAGAAAGCAAATGGTGATGGAACTTATTTATCTGTTTTAGCTTCTTCAGGTCAATTCATGGTATTTACTGAAGGTGGAATAGGAACAGTTTTAAAGAGTGATATGGGATTACCTCAACCAAGTAAAATGCCAGAACAAGATAGCATAACATTACCTACAGTTACACTTGAAGGACTTACTGAAATAGATGCAGATCATATTATAGTTTTAGGAACAGAATCAGATAAGGCTGATTTAGAGTCAAATAGTGTTTGGAATGAAATGAGAGCTGTTAAGAATGGAAATGTAACAATACTTGATGTAAGTCCATATTTTAGCCAAGCTTATAACCCAATGGGAAGAGAACTTTTATTAGAGTCAATAAAAAATGAACTTGTAAAATAATTAAAATTTTTAGTAGGGGCTGTATCAAAATATAAAGATACAGCCCCACTATTTAAGTTAAAATAGAAATTTTGGTGATACTTTAAGGAGGACAACTTATGAAAATAGGAAGGAAAAGGACCTTGGCTTATGGATTAATGTTTATAGGTTTATTACTTTTGCTTAGTGGAATCATTCTATCTATATCTATAGGGGCAAAAGAAATTGATTTTTCTATGATAATAAATGCTATTTTTACAAATGATGCAGATATAAATACTAATATAATTAGGGATGTAAGAATACCTAGAGCACTTGCAGCAGCTTTAGTAGGAGGATTTTTAGCCGTAGCTGGTGCCATCATGCAAGGAATAACTAGAAATCCAATTGCAGAACCTTCTGTAATGGGTATAACTCAAGGAGCTACATTTATGATAGCTGTAGCATTTGTTTTACAAAGAATATATCCTAATTTAGTTATAAATAGCTTTGCTCTTATGATTTTTGCATTTTTAGGAGCAAGTATAAGTGGTCTTTTAGTATATTTTATAAGCTCTAGAGAATCTAGAAAAGTTGATCCTGTTAAGTTAGCCCTTGCAGGGACAGCCTTAGGAACTTTACTTATATCCTTAGCAATGGGAATATCAATGTATTTTAATTTATCTCAACAGTTAAGTTTCTGGGTATCAGGTGGATTAGTAAGTGCTAAATGGGAAGGTGTAATTTTATTATCTTTAATTGGAGGAATAGCATTTATTGGGGCCATGATTATGTCACCTAGAATAACAATTTTGAGTTTAGGAGAAGAAGTAGCCATAGGACTTGGAGAAAAAACCAATCTTGTAAGGTTTATATCCATAATGATAGTTATATGTTTAACAGGTGCTTCTGTTTCGGTAGCTGGTAATATTGTCTTTGTAGGATTAATAATTCCTCAAATATGCAAAGGAATAGTAGGATCTGATTATAGATATATAATACCTAGTTCAATGATATTAGGTGCTGTTTTATTAGTGTATAGTGATATATTAGCAAGGATTATAAACCCTCCTTATGAAACACCAATAGGATCTTTAACTGCCTTATTAGGAGTTCCAGTGTTTATATACTTAGTTAGAAAGGGAGGTAAGTAATTTATGAATATAAAAAAGAACCATAAATTTATATGGGTAACGGGAATTTTAATAGGTTTAATTTTTATTACCTTCTTAATAAGTTTAAACATGGGTTCACTTTCAATAGAGCCAGGAGAAGTTATTAAAACTTTAATTGGACAAGGTACAAAAAGTAATGAAATAGCTATATTTAAGCTTAGACTTCCTAGAATAGTCATAGGAATATTAGTAGGAACAGCTCTAGCAACTGCAGGTACAATCCTGCAAGGGGTTACTAAAAATGATTTAGCTGATTCAGGAATACTTGGAATAAATTCAGGAGCTGCCTTATTTGTTGTAGTATATATATATATAATGAATGGAAATGTATATGATGGTGTAAGTAATTTAACTATTTTTACTATGCCTATAGTAGCTTTAAGTGGAGCTATATTTGGAGCATTTTTAATATACATATTAGCATGGAAGAATGGAATAAATTCATCAAGACTATTATTAATAGGTATAGGTATAAATATAGCTTTTACATCCTTATTAACAATATTTCAGTTAAGATTTACTACTCAAGAATTTAATAGAGTTATGGCTTGGATATCAGGAAGTATATGGGGAGCAAGTTGGAAATATGTATTAGCAATATTACCATTTATAATTATATTTATGGCTTTAACTATATATAAATCAAGATATTTAGATGGATTAAATTTAGGAGACGAAGTTGCCACAGGTATAGGGATTGAAGTGGAAAAAGAAAGAAGAAAACTAATTATATATGCAGTTATATTAGCAGGGGTAGCTACATCAGTTGCAGGTAGCATAGGTTTCCTAGGTTTAGTATCTCCTCATATAGCAAGAAAATTAATAGGGCCAAAGCATAAGAAATTAATTCCTGTATCAGCCCTTATTGGAAGTTTAATATTATTAGTGTCAGATACTATAGCAAGAAATTTAATTGCACCAATGGAAATGCCAGTAGGTATAATCGTATCTATAATAGGAGTTCCATATTTTATTTATTTAATGTTATCAAAATAGATATTTATATACCTAGGCATAAATTAATATTTATAAATAAAAACGAAAGTAGAAGGAGATAATTATGAATTGTATAACTACTGATAATTTAAATATTTCATATGGAAGTTTAGATATAGTTAAAAATTTAAACTTAAAGATACCAAAGGGGAAAATAACTACAATAATAGGTGCAAATGGATGTGGAAAATCTACAGTGCTAAAAACAATAGCTAGAATTTTAACTCCTAAAAGTGGGGAAATATATATAAATGAAAAAAACATAAAAGAGCAGGGTGCTAAGGAGTTAGCAAAGGTTATGGCCGTTTTACCTCAAAGTCCTCAAGCACCCAATGGGCTTACTGTTGAAGAGTTAATAGCCTATGGAAGATTCCCTCATCAAAAAGGTTTCGGTAAATTAAAAAAAGAGGACAAAAATATAATTAAATGGGCTTTAGAAGTTACAGGATTAATTGAATTTAGGGAAAGAGACATAGAAGATTTATCTGGAGGGCAAAGACAAAGAGCTTGGATTGCTATGGCCTTAGCACAGCAAACAGATATATTAATACTTGATGAGCCAACAACTTATTTAGATTTAGCCCATCAATTAGAGATTTTAAATTTACTTAAGGAATTGAATGAGAATCATGGGACAACTATAGTTATGGTTATTCATGAACTTAATAATGCTGCTAGATTTGCCGATTATATGATAGGTATGAAAGCAGGAAAAATAGCTTGCCAAGGTACAGCATACGAAGTTATGACAAAAGAAAATCTTAAAGAGCTGTTTAATATAGATGCAGAAATTATAGAGGATCCAAGAAATAAAAGACCAGTCTGTATAACTTATGATATGTTGTAAAATTAAGATGATAATTTTTAAAATATAAATGTAATTCTAATAATAGTATAAGTATAGTTTAATAAAAATAAATCTTAGAGAATATTTTATTTTCTAAGATTTATTTTATTTATTAAAGTTTTTATGATTAATGAAATACTTAATATGATATAATAATATTTAATTGGGTTAAATTGGAATTTGAATAAAGTGTAATATCTATAAATGTAGATATATTAAAAAGTATATTTATTAATTAGTATGAAATAAAGGTATAAGTATATTAATTAATTTTTAAATTAACTTATTATAAAAAGTAGAGAGGATAATTTATGAGTTTAAGGATTAGAGATATTAAGATAGAAGATTATAAAGAAATTAGTAAAATTAGAAAAATGCCTGGAGTTATGGAGAATATACTTTCCAATAAGGATGAGGAAGAGGAATTGATTAAGGAAAAGATTATAAATAGGGGCAAGAATCAGTATTGGTATGTTGCTGAAGAAAATGGAAAAGTTATAGGATTAGGAATATTAATGAATCATGGCAATTTAAGAAAGAGACATGTTGGAGTAATAACATTAATGGTCAATAGTGATTATCAAAATAAAGGCATAGGAAGTTTATTAATGGATAAGTTAATAAATTTAAGCGAAAGTCTTAATATTATAAGGTTGGAATTATGTGTATTTAGGGATAATTATAAAGCAATAAACTTATATAAGAAGTTTGGATTTAAAGAAGAGGGAATAAAGGTAAAGTCAGCTTTGAAAAATGGAGAATATATTGATGAAATTATGATGGCAAGGATAAGCTTGTAGAGTTAATTTAGGGATAATATATATTTATAATTGTTTCTTAAATAAAACATTTAAAGATTGTATTACTATATTCTTTGTAGTTAATTACATTATAGAAACTTATTTGATATTAATATAAATTATATGAAATCTAGATGGATAACAAAAATAGTTGCTAGATAAAAGCAACTATTTTTGCTTATTTAAATATTACTTAACTGATTTTTTTATTGATTTCAAACATTTCTGATACATAGTATATAAAGCAACCTACAAGAGGTATTAATAAATAAGCATCTTCAAATTTAAAAACAAAAAATACACACTCTGTTAAAACTAAAATGGTACCAATAATTATAAATGTTATACCTATTAAGTCTGCAATATGATCTTTATTTTTTATTTGGTTCACATCATAGTAGTTTTCAATTCTTTTGAAGTAGAAAAGATAATATCCAAGTTTAAATTTCTTATTTTTAAATACATAAAGACCTACAAATAAAAATATTAATCCAACTATAAGAATAAGAATTAAAACCATAATATTTTCTCCTTTCACACTTACTTTTTATTACTAAACTTTTATTATAGAAAACTTTAGCAATAAAAAATAAGCGTATATGAAATATTATTTTTTAGTATTTTTTTAGTTAATAAAGATTAAATATAACAATATTGCTTTGTTATAAATCTACATATTAAATAAAAACTTAAATTTAATTTTAGCAATATTAAATAACAAGTAATATTTAAACAATAATATATTTATAATTATATTACTATTTTGAACCAATTTAAACATATTAGAACAATATTTTCCAATAAAGAGGGAATGAATTTGAAAAAATAAAATTTTTCTAAAAAAAGTTTTATTTTTTTGTCATATTATATGATTTTACCGAATATAAATATAAAGTCATAAAATTAACACTAGATTTTAGGGGGAAAAGGGAAATGAGAAAAAGAGGCATTATGAGTAAACGTTTGCTAGCAGTTTTGTGCATGGCATCAGTAACAACATCATTATTTAGTTTTAGAGGATTAGAAGTTAAGGCTTCACCAAATGTACCATATGATCAAAAAGAATCATTAGCACCATTAGGAGAAGTTTATAGCATTGAAACTTTATTAAATTGGACACCGGAAAGTGATCCAGATGCTAAGTATAATAGAGCAAGCATTGAGCTTCAAGATAGGTTTATGGGAGACATTGTAAATGAAAATGCTAATCCAGAAGCTAAAATAATGAATGTTGCTTTAACTAATCCATATGTTGATAGAGCACCATCACAAGGTAGTGATTCAATGGATGCTTATGTGTTTTCATATTGGCAGTATGTAAATTCATATGTTTATTGGGGAGGATCAAGTAGAGGAATATTTGCACTTCCAACACCGGATGTAGTTGATAATGCACATAAAAATGGTGTTCCAGTTTTAGCTACAATAGGATTTCCATGGGGGCCAGGAGAAGGGTATGTTGAACAAGTAAGAGCATTCCTTCAAAAAGATAAGAATGGAAACTTCCCAGTTGCAGACAAAATGATTGAAATAGCTGAATATTATGGATTTGATGGATATTTCTTTAACCAAGAATCCTATGGCTGTGTAAAAGATGATGCAGATAGAATGGTAGAAATGCTTGAGTATATCAAAAAGAAAGCTCCAAATATGGTTATAGGTTGGTATGATTCTATGACTGTTGATGGAAATGTTAAGTGGCAAGATGCTTTAAATGATAAGAATGCTGCTTTCTTCCAAAATGGAGAAAATAGAACAACTGACGAATTCTTTTTAAATTATAATTGGACTCCAGAAAAAATAGAGACTACAGTTAATACTGCTAAATCATTAGGAAGAAGTCCTTTTGATGTTTATGCAGGATTAGATGTTCAACAAAATGCATATAATACTCCATTTAATGATGATTACTTATTAGATGAGAATGGAAAGCTTAGACTTTCTTTAGCTATGTATACTCCAAACTCAACATTCTCAATGGCTAAGGATGTTTATGATTTCTATAAGCATGATCAAAAATTCTGGGTAGGACCAACAGGAGACCCATCAAAATCAGATACAGAGCAAGATTGGACAGGATTAGCTAACTATGTTCCAGATAGATCAGCAATAAATGATTTACCATTTGTGACAAACTTTAATTTAGGACATGGGGAAGATTATTATATAGATGGTTCACTTTCAAGGGATGAAGAGTGGAACAATAGAGCAATGCAAGAATATTTACCAACTTGGAGATGGATAGTTGAATCAAATGGTTCAAAACTTACTCCAGATTTTGACTTTAAAACTGCATACAATGGAGGAAGTTCATTAAAGGTTGAAGGTAAGTTAGAGGCTGCAAATCCAAACCACATTAAGTTATACAGCACTGATTTAAATATAGAGAATAACTCAACAGAATTATCAATTGTTTATAAAACAGAATCAGCTCCAAACATGAAAGTAGGATTATGTTTTGGAGAAAATTATGATGAAGAAAACTTTACATTCTTTGATGTAAATAAAAATAGTAATGGAGAATGGACAGAGGTTAAAATACCTTTAGGTGACCATGTTGGAAAAACAATTTCTGCAATATCATTAAAGTTTGAAAGTGGTCAAGATGTTGAAAACTTTAAGATAAATGTAGGACAAATATCTATAGAAGAAACTGCTGAAAATAATAAAGGTTTAAAAAATAGTGATGTTATTTTAGAAGAAACAATGGTTCATAATTCAAATAGTGCAGAGGCTAGAATTTACTGGAATGGATTAGAATCAGGAAATGAAGATGATTTAGCATTCTATGAAATATATAGAATTAAGCCAGATGGATCTAGAGAACTTATGGGAGCAACTCCAAATGATGCTTACTATGTTCAAGAGTTTGAGAGATATGGAGAAGAAATGGAATTTGACATTGAAGTAGTTCCTGTAGATGTAAATTACAATAGAGGAGAAGGAAAGAGAGTAACATTCAATTGGGGAATTCCTCATGATGCTACACAAATTCCAGATAAAAAGGTTTATGAAAACCTTGCCTTATATAAATCAGTTCAAACTAGTGCAGAGGGTGCTGCAGAACCAGGTCTTAAAGCCGTTGATGGAAAAGTAGATAATAATAGTAAGTGGTGTGCCGCTGGAGCTAATAGTGGTTGGTTAACAATTGATTTAGGAGAGCCAAAAAATATTCAAAGATGGGTTGTTAAACATGCTGAAGCTGGTGGAGAAGCAAAAGAAATGAATACAAGAGATTTTGCTTTAGAAGTTTCATATGATGGAGGACAAACTTATCAAGAGGTTGATGTTGTAACTGGAAATGAGGAGGCTATTACTGATAGAAATCTAGAAAATCCAATAGTTGCACAACATCTAAGACTTAGAATTGATAATTCAGGAAGTTCACCTTGGGCAGCTATAAGAATATACGAGTTCCAATTATATGAAGAAACATTTACAGATCAAACAACTGAGATTCCAATGAGATTTGTAAATGCTAAAAATAATAAAGGGGCTAATGACTCTGTATTATTTACAAGAGGTAAAGAAGGACAAACTGTTAATCTTTATAAGGGATTAAATGATGAAACTCCTTTTGCTACAGCTACTATAGACTCTAATGGAGAAGCTAAATTTGAAGGATTAGATTTTGGTGAAGATGGTGGAAGAGTTTACTATGGAACAGTTGAAGAAGGTAAGAGAGAAAGTTTAAGAATGAGCGCTGCTTTTGAAGGAGAAAATTGGGAATATTCAAAGGTTCCAGAAAGATTTGAATTAACTCCTTACAAGGCACCAGGAATGAATGGAGAAAATCATAATTATGGTACTTTAAAAATAAAGGATTTAGAAGCTGGAGATATTGTAAGCATATTTAATGACAAGGATTCAATATTCCCAGAGAAGGTTAGTGTTCCAGTAGCCAAAGGGGGAGATACAGCTATTTTAGATAGAATATCTATTAATCCAGAGGGTGTAGTACTAACATTAGAAGTTAAATCAGAAGGCAAGAAGGCTAGAATAATTGAAGTTCCATATTCAGGTTTTGGCGAAATAGAAATGAAAATAGAAAGTGAAGCACCTACTAACTTAAGAACAGTAGATGTTCAAAAGAAGAGTGTAAGTCTTGCTTGGGATTCACCAGAAAATACTTATGGATTAGATGGATATATAATCTATAAGGATAACAAGAAAGTTGGAGAAGTTTCAGCAGATCAAACTGAATTTACAGTTGGAAAGTTAAACAGACATACAATTTATAACTTTAAAGTTGCTGCTAAGTATTCTAATGGAGAAATTTCAAAAAGAGATACAATAACAGTAAGAACAGCTAGATAGATAAACTAAATAATTAATTATAAATGATATTAGATAGATTTAAATATTTTATATTCTATCTAATATCATTTTTTATTAGGCCACCATTATATAAAATTAAAGGCTATGTGGTTCTTACCTTTATATGCAAAAATTCTATAATAATATTATAGAGTTAAATTTGGATTTACTTATAATAATTATAGTTGGAGGACAATAATATGAAGGTTGGAATAATAATGGGAGGAATTTCTTCAGAGAGAGAAGTTTCTTTAGCAAGTGGAGAATCAATTTTTAATCATATAGATAAAGAAAAGTATGAAGTTATTAAAATAATTATAAATAATAAAAGAGATATCTTAGAAAAAGTTAAAGGGTTAGATTTTGCTTTACTAGCACTACATGGTAAATTTGGGGAGGATGGAACAGTTCAAGCTTTCTTAGATATAATGGATATACCATATTCAGGATGTGGAGCTTTAAGTAGTTCTTTATGCATGGATAAAAATCTAAGTAAGAAGGTTTTAAAAGCTGAAAACATAAGAACAGCAAAATGGATAACTGTGAATTCTATAGAGGAAATAGATTATGACAAGATTGAGGGAATTGGCTATCCAGTTTTTGTTAAACCTAATAATGGGGGATCAAGTGTAGCTACCTTTAAGGTTTATAAAAAAGAAGATATAAAAAATGCTGTTATGGAAGGACTGAAATATGATGAAGAAGTAATAATTGAATCCTTTGTAAAAGGAAGAGAAATTACTTGTCCTATATTTAATGGAGAGCTTTTTCCTATTCTTGAAATAAAGAGTAAAGCAGATTTTTATGATTATAAGCAAAAGTATGCAGCTAATGGAGCAGAATATTTACCAGTTCAGTTAGAAAAATCTTTATATGATGAAGTTAAGGAAATGGCTTTAAAAACTTTTGAAGTATTAAAATGTGAAGTTTATGCTAGAGTGGATATGATAATTTCAGAAGAAGGAGTTCCATATATACTAGAAGTAAATACATTACCTGGTATGACAGCTACAAGTTTATTTCCACAAAGTGCAGAATCTAGAGGAATATCATATTCAAAATTTATAGATTTAATAATAGAAACATCATTAAATAAGAAAATAAAATAAATAGAAGTTTTCAAAAGTCATTTATTTAAAGATAATTACTTTAATAAATGGCTTTTCATATACTCCTTTGAATAATATTTAGATATATTGTATATTAGATAAAAAAAGGTAATTAATGTTTAGGACATTATAGAAAGAGGGATTAAATGGAGTTATTTGTTTCAGATTTAGATGGAACTTTATTAAATAAGGATCAAGTTATATCAGATTATTCTAAAAAGGAATTAAATAGACTTATAAGCACAGGGATTAATTTTGCAATAGCAACAGCTAGAAGTCCAGCTACTGTTTCAGATATTTTAGATGGAATAGATATAAAAACACCTGTTGTTCTTATGAATGGAGTTATAATTTTTGATATTGAAAAGAAAAAATATATAGATGTTAAAGAAATAGACAAAGAAAGTGTCAAAGAGATTATCAAAATACTTCAAGAATATAACAAAACATTTTTTCTTTATGGGATAAAAGATGATTATCTATGGGTTTATCATAAAGATTTTACTTATGATTTTGAGAGAGAATATTATGAGGAAAGATGCAATAAAAAACTTAAGTCTTTTAAAAAAGTTGAAAATTATTTAGATATTTTAGATGATAATCAAATAATAAATTTTGTGTTTTTTGAAGATAATAAACTTATAGCTCATGAATTATTTGAGAAGATAATGAAAGTAAAAGGTGTTACTGGTAATTGTTATAAAGATATATATAACGCAGGAGCTTTTTTCTTAGATGTATATAATGAGGAGGCTTCAAAAGCTAATGGAATAAAATTTTTGGCGGATTATGTAGAACATAGTAAAGTTATAACTTTTGGTGATGGAGAAAATGATGTTCCTATGTTTGAAATTGCAGATGAATGTTATGCTTTAGAAAATGCTTCAGCTAGGTTAAAGGCCATAGCTACTGGGATTATTGGCAATAATAATGATGATGCAGTGGTTAGATTTTTGATTGAAAGATTAAAATAGAAAAAATGTAAAATGAATAGAAAAAATATAGAAGAAGTATAATTAATAGGTGTACTTCTTTTATAATTTGTCAAAATAAAGTTTGAATTTTTTGAAAATTTTTTAAAATGGTTTAAGGTATTGCTGTAAATAAGAAAAATGTCCTTTATATAGATAAATACTTGCTTAAAGAGGTATTATTTATTTAATAGAATTTGTATTTTTGCAAAATATATATATGTTTAAAATTTACATAAGGCTTGTAAAACTGATGTAAAAATTGTAAAATTAACGTAAGATAAAGTGAAAAATTTGTCTTAAAGAATAAAAAAATAGGAGGTATACATATGGTAGGAATTATTCTTGCTAGTCATGGGGAATTTGCTAAAGGCATATTACAATCTGGCTCAATGATTTTTGGAGAACAGGAAAATGTAAAAGCTGTTACATTAATGCCGAGTGAAGGACCTGATGATATTAGAGCAAAAATGAAAGAAGCAATCGCTTCCTTTGATAATCAAGATGAGGTTTTATTCTTAGTTGATCTATGGGGTGGAACACCATTTAACCAAGCAGATAGCCTAGTTGAAGAACATAAAGACAAATGGGCAATCGTAGCTGGTATGAATTTACCAATGGTTATTGAAGCTTATGCTTCTCGTTTCTCAATGGAATCAGCACAAGAAATTGCTGCTAATATCCTAAAGTCAGCTAGAGAAGGAGTTAAAGTTAAGCCTGAATCATTAGAACCTGAAGAGTCTACTAAAGCTACTACAGATTCAGTTCAACAATCTAACAATGTAGGTGCGCCTGGCTCTTTTGAATACGTTTTGGCACGTATTGATTCACGTTTACTTCATGGTCAAGTAGCAACTGCTTGGACAAAAACTGTAAAACCAACAAGAATTATTGTTGTATCAGACGATGTAGCTAAAGATGAACTTCGTAAGAAATTGATTCAACAAGCAGCTCCTCCTGGAGTTAAAGCGCATACTGTTCCAGTTAGTCAAATGATTAAGCTTGCAAAAGATGATCAACACTTTGGAGGACAGCGTGCATTACTTCTTTTTGAAAACCCAGAAGATGTACTTAGAGCAGTAGAGGGAGGAGTACCTATAAAGACAGTTAATGTTGGTTCTATGGCTCACTCTCCAGGTAAGGTTCAACCAAATAAAGTACTTGCTTTTAATCAAGAAGATATTGACACTTTTAATAAACTTAAAGAAGCTGGATTAGATTTTGATGTTCGTAAAGTTCCAAATGATACAAAAGGAAATATGGATGAAATTCTTAAAAAAGCACAAGAGGAATTAAATAAATTAAAATAATTTGATTTAATATAAATAAGTTATTTTAATGAAAAGGAGGATTAATAACAGTGGATTTAAATATAATTCAAATAATATTAGTTATTATTATTGCATTCTTAGCTGGTATGGGAGGGATCCTAGACGAATTCCAATTTCATCAACCATTAGTTGCTTGTACTTTAATAGGTTTAGTTACAGGTAATTTAATACCATGTTTAATCCTAGGCGGTAGTCTTCAAATGATCGCTTTAGGTTGGGCAAACATAGGTGCTGCCGTAGCACCAGACGCAGCATTAGCATCTGTTGCAGCTGCAATTATCTTAGTTCTTAGTGGAGAAGGGCAAGCGGGAATATCTTCAGCTATCGCTATAGCAATTCCACTAGCTGTTGCTGGATTATTATTAACAATTATTTGTCGTACAATAGCTACAGCATTTGTACATCTTATGGATGCTGCTGCTAAAGAAGGTAATATAAGAAAAGTTGAAATGTGGCATTTCATTGCTATTCTTATGCAAGGTGTACGTATAGCATTACCAGCTGCATTAATTTTATTAATAGGTGCTGGTCCAATAAGCGCATTACTTGCTTCTATGCCTGCTTGGTTAACAGATGGTTTAGCAGTAGGTGGTGGAATGGTAGTAGCTGTTGGTTACGCAATGGTAATTAACATGATGGCAACAAAAGAAGTATGGCCATTCTTTGCAATCGGTTTTGTATTAGCAACTATTCCTCAACTTACACTTATAGGATTAGGTGCAATTGGTGTAGCTTTAGCTCTTATTTACTTAGCACTTAGCAAAAAAGGTGGCTCAGGTAATGGTGGATCAAACATAGGAGATCCAGTAGGCGATATTATCGATAGATACTAAGAAGGGAGAGAAGACGAAAATGGAGAAAAATTTAAAATTAACAAAAAAAGATCGTCTTTCTATTTGGTGGCGTTCAACTTTCATTCAAGGATCTTGGAACTATGAAAGAATGCAAAATGGTGGTTGGGCATTCTCATTAATTCCTGCAATCAAAAAATTATACAAAACTAAAGAAGAAAGATCAGCGGCATTAACACGTCACTTAGAATTCTTCAACACTCACCCATATGTAGCTTCACCTATCATTGGTGTAACATTAGCATTAGAAGAAGATCGTGCAAATGGAGCTCAAGTAGATGATGTAACTATTCAAGGGGTTAAAGTTGGTATGATGGGACCTTTAGCAGGTATCGGAGACCCTGTATTCTGGTTTACTGTTAGACCTATATTAGGAGCATTAGGTGCTTCACTTGCTATGGCTGGTAACATATTAGGACCAATAATATTCTTCTTAGGTTGGAATATTATCCGTATGGCATTTACTTGGTACACACAAGAATTTGGTTATAAAGCTGGTTCTCGTATTACAGAGGACTTATCAGGAAACTTATTACAAGATATTACAAAAGGTGCATCTATACTTGGTATGTTCATATTAGGATCACTAGTTAATAGATGGGTATCTATTAAATTTGCTCCAGTAGTATCAACAGTTCAATTAAGCCCAGGTGCTTATATTGATTGGAATAGCCTTCCAGCAGGTGCAGAAGGTATTAAGGAAGCCTTATTACAACAATCAGCTGGATTATCTTTAACTGCTGAGAAAGTTACAACATTACAAGGAAACTTAGATTCATTAATTCCTGGTCTTGCAGGATTATTATTAACATTCCTTTGTATGTGGTTACTTAAGAAGAAAGTATCTCCAATTGTAATTATTCTTGCTTTATTCGTAATCGGTATTGTTTTCCACGTAATAGGATTAATGTAATATTTTTATTTAGCCTAGGTTAGTATAATATTTTACTTAGCCTAGGCTTTTCTTAAAAATAAAAAGGATAAAAGAGCCTTTATAAAAAATTTTCATAAGAACTATTTATTTTGAAAAGAAATAATTAAGCAAAATAAGTTTATATATTTAATTAGAAAAGAGGTAGATCTATGGTTCAATCACTTAATACAAAGGTGGATTTAGTAGTTGATGCAACATCTTTTTCAGGTCTTGCTGATTATGGACAAATAATGATTGGTGATAAAGGATTTGAATTTTATAATTCTAATGATTATAGAAAGTTTATTCAAATTCCTTGGGAAGAAGTTGACTATGTAATAGCATCAGTTATGTTCAAAGGAAAGTGGATTCCACGATATGCAATTAAAACTAAGAAAAATGGTACATATTCATTTTCTTCTAAAGACACAAAGAAAGTACTTCGTACTGTTAGAAAATATGTTGATGCAAATCGTATAGTTAAGTCATTAAGTTTCTTTGATGTTGTAAAAAGAGAGGTAAAAGCACTATTTAAGAAGAAATAATTTAAAGTTTTTTTGTGTAATAAATTCTATATAAATTTAGAAAATTAAGTATAAAAGCAAATATGTTTTAATATTCTTTAAATTACCCAAGAAAATTAATAAAGTTTATTATAAAAGTAAATAAATATGTTTAAATATTTAATTTTAAAGTAAATAAAAGAGTTATTAAAAGAAAATTTGTATTTTTAGTATAAAAGTAAACAAATATTAGTTTGAATAAGAATATTGATTAATTTTACTGATTTAAGCTTTCTATGTAGGTTTGATTGAGAAAATGTAGAGGAGTATAATAAATTTTAAGATACATAAGTTAATTAATGTATGAAATCTTTACTTATAGGATATAAATGTAATGATATGTTTATACTTAAGGGGGAGAATTTTATGTTTAAAGAAAACCTTAAAAATTTATTAACTAAATATGGTACTGTAGAGTTAGTTCTTTATGATGATGAGCTAAACTTGTATGCCATGACACTATGTAAAGAGTGTCAATGCGATGTAATAAGGGAGCTAGGTATAAGAGGAACTGGAGTAGAAAATTTAAAAGATATAGTACATTCCTTAGGATATGATTTTATTTCTTTAAAAGAATATTACGAAAAAGGAACCTATGATGAATATGGTAATAAAATGACTTGTTGCTGTAATAATAGTTCTTATAAGGTTGTTAAGGTCAATTTTAATAAAGATAATGAAGATGACTATTACATGGCATGGGCAACCGTCTAAAAAGCTGCTTAAATTAGTGGCTTTTTATTTTTTATTTAATTTATTTTAGGAAAGTATGTTAAGATATTAATTGAGTATTAAATTTTTACTTTAAATATTTTATTCTTTAAAATAACATTAAAAAGTAAAAAAAATTTAAACTGTTTGTTTCTATTTTGTATTTTTTTATATTTTTTATTTTTATATAATAAATTTGCGATAATCAATTATACGGGGGATAAATATATGAAGAAAATAATGAAAATGGGTCTTATTCTTAGTGTGTTAATATGTTTAGGATCTTTTGTAGGATGTAATTCACTAAACAAAAAGCAGGTTGAGGCCACAGAAAATAAAGAAGCTGTAGAAGCTAAAGATACAACAGATGAAAAAAATACAGAAGGTAAAGATAAGGCAAAGACAAATGAATTAGAGTATTTACCTTTTGATAAAGATCCAAATTCTGAGGATGGGAAAGTTGTATCAGAGTACACTAATGGTCTTTTAAAGGGAACATTACAATATCCAGTTAGAAAAGATGGTAAAAAGATAGCGTATTTAACTTTTGATGATGGTCCATCAACAACTAATACACCAGAGGTTTTAAAGATTTTAGATAAATATAATATAAAAGGAACTTTCTTTGTAACAGGAAATTCTATAAGTGCTGGAGATAAATCAAAAGAATTATTAAAGCAGATTGTTAAAAATGGACATGCTATAGGAAATCATACATATAGTCACGATTACAAATATCTTTATCCTAATAGAAAGATGAATGTAAATAACATAATGTCAGATATAAATAAGAATGAAAACTTAATGAAAGAAGTCTTAGGTGAAGATTTCTCAACAAAAGTAGTTAGATTCCCAGGTGGATACTGGTCTTGGCAAGATAGAACACCTATGAAGGAAAAAATGATTCAAGAGGGAATACAAAACATTGATTGGAATGCCTTAAATGGAGATGCAGAAGGGAAAAAGAAAAATGCAGATGAATTAGTTGAATTTGCTAAGAAAAGTGTAGAAGACTTAGGCCCTAATGCAGACAATGTAGTAGTTTTAATGCATGATACTTATGGAAAAGAAGAAACAGTTAAGGCTTTACCAAGAATAATAGAGTACTTACAAAGTAAAGGATTTGAATTTAAGAGCATTAAATAAATATATTATAATTTTTACGAACAATAATTAATTATTTAATAAAAATTCTAAAAGAAGTATTAAATAAATACATTGTAAGTTTTATTTAAAAGATAATATTTAATAAAGTATATAAATAAAAATAATATTAAAAATAAGCAAATAATAGGAATAAAAAGCTACTAATTTTATGCACATATGATTTAAGTAATAAAATTAGTAGCTTTAATTTTTTATAATAAAGAAGATATTTTAAAGAATAAATTAAGAAATAATTTGTTTTTTATATGATAAAATAGATAATATAATAAAAAAAAATAAGTTTATTAAATAAGGATGTGATTATATAAGGGATTATTAAGAATATGAGTATAAATTCTAAAAGGTATATAAATTTATAGAGTTTTAGAATAGGTTTAAGAATAAAGTTAAAAAGGAGGAAACTACTCAGCATAATATTTTTGAGTAGGGAGAATACTTTGAATAGATTGTTAGAGCTTAGCAATGAAATATTTAGGATAAAAACAGATGATTATACTTTCCCATTATTTTCATCTTTACATTTTAAGATTATTTTATGTGTAGTAATAACCATATTTATAGCAATTATATTTAAAGAAAAAATAAAAAAGTGGAAATATAGAAGAGCATTTGAAATAACTACAGCACTTATTTTAATATCAACTCAAATTTTTTTAGCAATATGGTATTCTAGATTCCCTAATTTTTATTTGAAGGAAAGTTTACCTTTGTATCCATGTAGAATTGCAATAATTATGGCAGCAATAGGATTAATATGGAAGAAGAATGATTTTGCAAAATCAATAGCTTATTTTTGGGGAACAATAGGAGCTATAGGAGCATTAATGATACCTATAACTAATTCTTATATTTTTCCACATATAACTTACTATACATTTTTTATAGGACATTATTTTTTATTAATAGCGTCATTATATCTAATATTAATAGAGGAATTTAAAGTGAAAAGTAAGAATGTAAAACAGGCACTTATTTTTTCTTTTATATTTGCAATTTGTGCTTTTATAGCAAATTATTTATTTGATGCAAATTATGCCTTTTTAAATCCTCCAAATGGATATGAAATACTTAATATTATAAATGTTGAAAGTAATATTATTACAACATCAATTTTTGCATATTTTATTTTTGTATTAGGAATATTCATTATGTATTTGCCATTTAATATGAGTGATTATAAAAAAGATAGTTTGTTTGAATGTTCCTTAATTAAATATTAGTCTTACTAAAGAAATTTATATAAATAATATGGGTTTGATTATTTTAATTTAATATATATTAGAAAGAATTATAATACTAAGCTAAGTAAAATTTAGGATATAAGTATATTAGGGGTTTATTTGAAAATGTATTAAATACATGTAGAAGATTTTAGGGAGGTGAAAAGGGGCATATTAAAGGTTTTATATAAAATTTATGAATATATTATCTCAAGATTTTTTATAAGATTTATTTTTATGTACCCTAAAAGTAGTTATGCTTAAAGATTTAAATGAAAAAATAAAAGAATGTCGAGAAAATATGGCCTTAAAGGAAATTCTTGAAAAGAGAAATTTATCACTTGAAAATGAATTGAATAGTAAGGAGAAGGAATTAGGAGAGCTTGAAAAGAGGTTAAATAAGGAGCTTAAGGATGTTCAAAAGTTAAAGAGTTTATCTTTTTCTAATTTAATATCTAATATATTAAGAAATAAGGATGAAAAACTAGAAAAAGAAGAAAGAGAGTATTTAGAGTCAAAACTTAAGTATGATAACTTTAAGTTTAAGGTGGAAAAGTTAAGGTATGATGTAGAAGAAAATAACAACAGATTAGGGCAGTTAATTAATATTGAAGGTAAGTATAAAGATCTTATAAGTGAAAAGAGAGAGTTAGTTAAAAAGTTTAATCTAAATATAAGAGATGAAATAATTGAAATAGAAAATGAAATAAAGGACTTACTAAGCAATAAGACAGAAATTTCAGAAGCCTTAAGAGAAGCTAATAATTGCTTAATGATTAGTGAAGAAACCTTAAAATCCTTAAGGAGTGCTAAGAATTGGGGAATATATGATATTGTTGGAGGAGGAATGATTTCTTCAGCAATCAAACATAATAGAATAGATGATGCTAAAACTTATATGGAGAGGCTTAGTTATTCAGTAGATAGATTAAATAAGGAATTAGGGGATGTAGATACCTCTATATTTAATGAAGGCTTAAATATAAGTGGATTTTCTTATACCTTTGATATTTTCTTTGACAATATATTTAGTGATTTTTCAGTTCAAGGAGAAATCAATGATTCCCTATATAAGATTGAAGATTTTAGAAATAAGGTTTTAAATTTAATAAGAAAATTAGAAGAAAAAGAAAATAGTGTAGGTCTAAAGGTAAATCTATTAAATGATAAATTAGAAAGATTAATAGAAGAAAATTAAATTAGCCTTTTATATTATATTTAGTATAAATTTTAATTTAAAATATTAGAATAGATTTTAAGTTTAAATAAATGATTAAATAAAGACACTTTAACTTAAAGTTAAGAATTATCTTAATGTGGTTAAAGTGTTTTTATTTTGGAAAAATTTTAGTTTTTATTCAAGTTTGTAATTTGTTAAAAGAAAGTTCATAGTAAAACATGTATAATTAATATATGGTAATAATTAACTTAAAATTTATATGGAATTAATCGTAAAATTAGGAGGAGAATTTATGAGGAAAATAATTCATATCAATGATCAATGGTTTTATGCAAATGATTACAAAGATGAATATTTAAAAAATGAGTTTGATTTTAGTAATTTTGAAAGGGTAGATTTACCTCATACAAATATAGAGTTACCATATAATTATTTTGATGAAAAATCATATCAGTTTATTTCTACTTATGTTAAAACTTTAAAGTTTGATAATAGCATTAAAGGCAAAAAAGTATTTTTAGATTTTGAAGGAGTTATGATAGCTGCAGAGGTATATTTAAATGGAATTCATGTTGGTGGACATAAGGGTGGTTACACTAATTTTTCAATAGATATTACTGAGGCTTTAAAAATTAATGAAGATAATGTATTAAAGGTTGTTGTTGACTCCACAGAAAGACCTGATATACCTCCTCATGGATATGTTGTTGATTATTTAACCTATGGAGGAATATATAGAGAGGTTTCCTTAAGAATAGTTGAACCTATATTTATAAATAATTTATATGCAAGGGCATATGGTTGCTTAAAGGAAGAAAAAAGATTAGAACTTGATATAGAAATAAACAATTTTGAAGAGCATAGAGATGATTTAGAAATTGTTGTAGACTTTGGTGATGATACTTTTGAAGAAACTTTAAGTACAAAGTTACCAATTGAAGAAGGAACAAGTATTAAAAACATAGAAATAGATGAATTAAATATGGTTAAGTTATGGGATATAGAAAATCCTAAGCTTTATGAAATAAAAGTTAAGTTATTGAAAGATTCAGAAGTTATAGATGAATATAAAGATACCTTTGGATTTAGAGAGGCTGAATTTAGACCAGATGGTTTTTATTTAAATGGAAGAAGAGTAAAGCTTGTTGGGTTAAATCGTCATCAGGCTTATCCATATGTAGGATATGCTATGCCTCAAAGGGTTCAAGAAAAGGATGCTGAGATTTTAAAATATGAATTAGGACTTAATATAGTTAGAACATCTCACTATCCACAATCAATACATTTCCTAAGAAAATGTGATGAGATTGGACTATTAGTTTTTGAAGAGATACCTGGTTGGCAACATATAGGTGATGAAGCTTGGCAAGCAGAATCTATTAAAAATGTAGAGGAAATGATAAAAAGAGATTACAATAGACCTTCCATAGTTTTATGGGGCGTTAGAATAAATGAGTCTCAAGATAGTCATGAGTTTTATGTGAAAACTAATGCTATGGCAAAGAGTTTAGATCCTATTAGACAAACTGGTGGGGTTAGATACTTAGAAAATAGTGATTTCCTAGAAGATGTTTATACCATGAATGATTTTATACACAGTGGGGGAGAAAAAGTATTAAGAACTCAAGGAGAAGTAACAGGACAAGCAGATAAAGTTCCTTATTTAGTAACTGAGTATAATGGGCATATGTATCCAACAAAAAGCTTTGATCAAGAATGTAAAAAAGTTGAACATGCTTATAGACATTTGAGAGTTATTAATGAATCCTTTGGCTTAGATGAAATAAGTGGAGCCATAGGATGGTGTGCTTTTGATTATAATACACATAGTTCCTTTGGTTCAGGAGATAAAATTTGTTACCATGGAGTTTCTGATATGTTTAGAAATCCTAAGTATGCAGCTTATTCCTATGCTAGCCAAAAGAAAGTAGAAGATGGTGTGGTTTTAGAGCCTATTACTTTAGGGGCTAAGGGAGAAAGAGATGGAGGAGCAATACTTCCATTTACAGTGCTTACAAACTGTGATTATATAAAAATATTTAAAGATGGAATATATATAGATACTTATTATCCTAACAAAGAAAAGTTTCCTAATTTACCACATCCCCCAATAGAGGTTTCACATATTTTATCTATGGATTCAGAAATACCTCTTACTGAAGAAGCAAAAAAAGAAATTAAAGACTTTGTATTAAATAAATTAAAAGATTCTAATTTAACTAATTTAGCTGAAGAAGATTTTAAATATATTGAAGAATTTAGTGAAAGAGTAAATATACCTGTATTTAAAATAATGTCTTTAGTTTATAAATTAGCTGGAGGTTGGGGAGACAAGGAAAACTCCTTAATAATAAAAGGCTTTATAGATAATAAGGAGGTTGCTTCAAAAGAAATAGGTGAACTTAGAAGCATGAATAAGTTAGAAGTTACACCGGATGATTTAGAACTTTCATTAGATAAAACAAGTTATGATGCTACTAGAATCGTGGTTAAACTTTTAGATAATTTAGGAGAGGTTCTTTTCTTAAATAATGATTTTATTGAAGTAGAAATAGATGGACCTTTAAGTATAATGGGACCAAGTAAGTTTGGAATTTCTGGTGGAATAACAGCTTTCTGGGTAAGAACTCAAGGGAAAAAAGGTCTTTGCAAAATAAAGGTTAAGAGCATGTATTTTGAAGAAGAAATTTCTATAGAAGTTAAGTAGAGTTAACTTATTAGTATTTTTATAGAAAGAATTAAGTAATTTTAAATTAAAGAAATAGATTATATTTTAAAGTGAAGTTGTGCTTTAGATTAATTTAGAATTAAATATATATTTGAAATTTAGGATTTAGTTAAGGAATTTAAAATAAAAAGAGGGAGTTATATCAAAACTTAGATATAAGAATTATAAATATATTTGGAGAGTTAGTGAATTATACTAAGAATTTATAATTTTTATTTATAAGTTTAAATTGATATAACTCCTTTTTATGTAACTTTTGAAAGGACGACAACTGTCGAAATTATAATTTTTAAGAGTAAGAGGGTCCATTAATATTATTAGCTAAATTAAGAATAAATATCCTTGAATTTTATATAGGAATTATGAGGAAAAAACAGGGGGGAGGTGAATAATTTATTATTATAGAATTATTTTTACTGTATAACCAGTAATAATATTGGGGAATTTTAGGAGAAAAACTGGAGATTGATTAAATATTCATATATAATTCATTTAAAGTCTATGGACAAGACTTTATAATTTATTCATTCCTAAGTTAGAAAAAAGTGTTGATATTAAAGGTTACAAGAAGATGTAAAAGCCAAGATGACTTATACATATAGAGGTAGTTAAGATAGAACACTTTTTTTTATTTAATAGCTAAATGATTTTTTAGTTGTATTCTTACTTAAATATAATAAATTATTTAAGTAGTAATAGCCTCTACAAAGAAATACTAAAAGGATTTTAGTTATACTTATTAGGAAAAACAAAGGATAACTAGGAGGGAAAAACATGAGTAAAATTTTAATTTCTATATTATTATCTTTAGGATTATGTTCTGGAGGTGCTGGGGTGAGATATTTTAATAGTAATAATATATCTCATAAAAATGTACAAGCTAACCAAAGTGTTTCAAATGAAAGTGAAGAAAAGGTAGAAGCACAACAAGGAGAGAAATCCAAGGAAGAAACTAATATTTTAAGCAGTAATCCTTTTACTAAAGTTTTTGAGAATATAAGTAAGAATTTTTCTAAGGATAAAGTAACAGATACTACTAAAAAAGAAGAGAGTGTTAAAAATACTCCACAAGATGAAGAGGCAAAGGTAGAATCTAATTATGAAAATGGAAAGTTAGAGATTATTCAATCAAATAATGAAAATAAAGAAGTTGCACAAAGTAACAATGAAGAGGCAAATCCTTCAAAGGATAAACAAGAAGAAAAACCAGTTGAAAATAATAAAATAGAGAAAGAAACTAATAAGGAATCTGTGCAAAAACAAGAAAATAAACCTGTAGAAAATCAAGTTGAGAAACCAGTAGAACAATCAAATAATAGTAGTTCTTATATAGCTCAAATCGAACAAATGATATTCAATAAGGTTAATGAAGAAAGAGCTAAGGCAGGGGTTGCACCTTTAAGTTATAGTAATACTATGCAAAAATATGCTCGTATTAAATCAGAGGATATGGGAGTGAGAAAATATTTTTCACATGAAGATCCAAATGGACAATTAATAACAGCTAAAATGAAAGTTGATAGAGTTTCATATAACGCATGGGGAGAGAATATAGCTTATTTAGGTGGATATTCAGGAGATTCAAACATAGCTAACCAATTTATGACTAATTGGATGAACTCATCAGGACATAGAGCTAATATACTTTCTCCTAACTTTACTTCTATTGGTGTAGGAGTTTATAAAATAGGAAATACATATTACGCTACACAAGAGTTTATGAAATAGAATAGTAATTTTATAATATGAACTGTATCAAAATAAGTTTTATTACGATATTTTGATGCAGTTCTATATTTTTACAAAAATGTTGCAGTAAGGTGTTTACAAAACATGGTATATTGTATATACTAAAAATATAAAGAAGTTTATATTTTTCAATATTGCTTGTAACAATGTTTCGTTAATTTATTGATTAATCTTTAAATTAAAATAAAAATTTTTTATATTTTACATATCAACGTAACAATGTTTTATTGAGGGGAGTGTTGAGACAATGTCTAATAATATAGATATATTTGGATCAGGAAAAGTTACAGGTGGAGATTATAACAATATAAATATATCTTGTAGAGGAAAAGTACTTCTTATAGAAGAAGATAATATAGAGATTGAAAATACTAGAGCAAAGGTTGTTAGAGGAAAGAATATAATTGTAGGAAAAAATTGTACAATAGAGAGAATTGAATATTCAGGAGAGTTTAATGTAGATGAAGAGAGTTTGGTTTATGAGAAAATTTTAATTTAGATCAATTGAATAGGATTTCTAATTAATTTCATAAAAGGAGGATTTAGTTTTATGGAAAATAAAGAGAATTTAAATGATGTTAAGATATTAGGTTCTGGAAGTATATCACAAGGAGAATATAATAATGTTAAAGTGGCAGGATCAGGTCAAATTTTAGGAAATATAAAGGCTAATGATATTAAAGTAAGTGGAAGTGGAGATTTTCAAGGAAATATAATTACAAAGGGCATTAAATGTTCAGGTAGTGTGTCTTGTAATGGAACAGTAAAGTCAAGGGATATATTAAAAGTAAATGGATCAGGTATATTTAAAGAAGATTTAAAAGGAAAGGAAATTATATTAAATGGAGGAAGTTCCATTAGTGGAAATGTAAGTTTTGAAAATATGATTTCTAGAGGAAGTTGTGAAATAAATGGGAATTGTGAAGGTGAAGAGTTTAATAGCTTTGGCTATATAAGAATAAAGGAACTTTTAGCTGCAGATAAGATAAATATAGTACCAGAAGGAGAGTCATATATAAAAGAAATTGGTGGGGAAGAAATTACTATTAAATCTGAACAGAAGAAAAAATTTATGTTTTTAAAGTTTTCTTTCTCTTCAGATGGTTTTATAAATTGTGATATTATTGAAGGTGATAAAATTACCCTAGAAAATACTAAATGTAAGATTGTTAGGGGTGAGAATATTACTATAGGGAGAGGATGTGAAATAGGAAAAATAGAATATACAGGAGAATTGAATATAACAGATGATAAAAGCATAGTAGGTGAGAAAGTATGTATGAAGAATTAATTTCAAAAAAAGATTTATTAGTCCTGATGAATATATCATATGGACAATTATATAGATGGAAAAGAAAAAATTTAATTCCAGAAGAGTGGTTTATAAAAAAGAGTGTTTCTACTGGACAGGAGACCTTTTTCCCTAAAGAAAAAATTATAGCTAGGATAAACACCATAATAGAGCTTAAAGATGAGGCTTCATTAGATGAATTAGCAGAAAGATTTTCAAATAAGTCTATTAAAAATTTATATTTAAAAAGAAGTTATATATTGGAGCACAACATTGTTTCAGAAACTGTATTAAATATGTTTGAGGATTTTTCTGGAAGAGAAGAAAATTATAATGAGATTAGCTTATTTTCTTTATTAATATATAAGGATTTAATATTAAGTGGAATCATTAATGGAGATGAAGCAAAAGAGATATCACTTGCTTTAAAAAAGGAATATGGAAGAATTGAAGAAGAAATGACCTTAATAATAAAAAGAAAGTTAGGGGTTTGTTTTTATTATTTAGTTAGTGAAGGAAAGGAGATAAACTTAGATGAAATTGCTGTGGTAGTACAAAAAATAAATTTAGATAGGGTAAAGGAGAGGGTTAAAGAATATAGTTTAATAAATTAGAGCTAAAGATAAGAAATAAGTAGGGTTAATTGGAATTAGGAGATGGAATTTATGAGGGGTAATAAGAAAAAGGGTACTCTTTTAAGTAATCTTAAGTATATTATGGGATATGCTTGGAGTCAGGACAAGGTTTTGTTTGCGCAATGTGGTGTTTATACTATTTTAGCATCTATTGCACCCTTTATAGGGATTTTTTTACCAAAATTTTTGATTGATGAACTTTTAGGACAGAGAAGAATAGAAATAATTTTAATGACTTTAATTGGATTTTTTCTTTTATCTTCAGTTGTGAATTATTCTATAGCTTGGCTTAGATGTGCATATAGTCCTAGGGTTACAAAGATTAGAACTGATTATATAACAATGATAAGTGATAAAATAATGAAAATGGATTTTAAAAATACTGAGGATCCTGAGGTTTTAAATAAAATAAAAAGTGTTATGAATGCAGTTATGAGTAATAATACAGGGGTTGAAGGAGTATATCATACACTTTTAGGACTCTTTGGAAGATTAACTGCCTTTGTAGGATATATATCTATAGTATTATTTTTAAGTCCGTGGATTTTATTATTCTTAATAATAAATGTCTTAATAAGCTATGCCTTAACTATGAGGGTTAAAAAGTATGAGTATAGTCAAAAAGAAAAGGCAGCTGATAAGGATAGAAGAACTTTCTATGTATTTGATACAATGTATGATTTTGCTTATGGTAAAGATATAAGAATATATGACCTGAAAAATATACTTATTGATAAATTTAAAAAATTTAGGGGAGAGAGAATAGATATATCTAAGGATGTTCAAGGAAAACAATTAAAGGTTAAGATTGTTGATGTAATACTTCTTGTAATAAGAGAATGTGTGGTTTATGGATATTTAATATATAATGTGCTTTTTACTGGAATGGGCATAGGAGATTTCACAATGTATTTTTCAACAATAAATGGCTTTGGAGATTGGATGAAAGGTATATTAGATGATTTGGCTAATATTAAGGCTCAAAACATGTATTTAGATGATATGAGAGAATTTTTAGAAATTAAGAGTGAGAACAAAGAAAAAACTAGGGATATACCTATTGATAGTTCTTATGAAATAGAATTTAAAAATGTATCATTTAAATATCCCAAAACAGATAAATATATTTATAAAAATCTTTCTTTAAAGATTAAAAAGGGGCAAAGACTTGCTATTGTTGGAATTAATGGAGCAGGTAAAACAACCTTTGTTAAACTTTTATGTAGACTTTATGAGCCAACAAGCGGGGAGATTTTAATAAATGGGGTAAATATAAAAGACTTTTCTAAGGAAGAATATTATAAAATCTTATCAGTAGTTTTTCAAGATATTAAAACCTTTGCATTTACTGTGGCAGAAAATGTTTCTCTAGAGAATTTAGAAGATGTTGATAGAGAAAAAGTTTTACACTGCATAGAAAAGGCTGGAGTAGGAGATAAAATAAATTCTCTTAAAAAGGGAATAGATACCTCTCTTTTAAAAATTTTAGATGGAGAAGGGATTGAATTATCAGGAGGAGAAAATCAAAAGTTAGCCCTAGCTAGAGCCTTATATAAGAATGGAAAAATAGTAATCTTAGATGAACCAACCTCAGCTTTAGACGCTGTAGCTGAATATAATATTTATAAGGGATTTGATGAGCTAATTGGAGATAAAACAGCAATTTATATATCTCATAGACTTGCAAGTACAAAGTTCTGTGATGTTATAGCCTTCTTTGAAAATGGTGAAATTGTTGAGTATGGAACTCATGAGGAATTATTAAAGAAAAATGGTAAGTATAGTGATATGTTTAATATACAAGCACAATATTATAAAGAAGAAAGTGGGGCTTTAGCATAATGGAGAATAAAGAAAAGTACACAAGTGATTTATATATAATAAAGCATTTCTTAAAATTAGCTCATGGAATATCAAAGACCTATATACCAACCTTATTCTTTTCATCTTTATTTGCAGCAGCAGTTCCTTTCTTAAATATAATAATGCCAAAGTATATTATAGATGAACTTTTAGGAGCTAGAAGAATAAAGGTTCTTATTATGTTAGTTTTATTAACTGTAATAGGTAATGGAGTATTAAACTTAATAAACAGAGTTTTAGATAAAAAATGTAATATTAAAAATGAAGAGGTAGTAGCAGGATTTGATTTGCTTATAGGAAAGAAAGTTATGGACTTGGATTTTGAAAATATTGAAGATCCAGAGATTTTAAACTTAAAGGAAAGAGCCTTATTTCCCATAAGAAATCAAGGAGCTATTTGGCAACTTACCTACAATATATCTAAGGGATTAACTGAGATACTTAAAATAATTGGATTAATAGGAGTTATTTTAACTCTTGATTGGATTATTATAGCCCTAATAATTTTAATTGTTCTTTTAAGTTCATTTATGTATAAGAAATCTCAAAGATTACAGCATAAATTTTTTGATTCCTTAATTCCACTAAATAGAGAGTTTGGGTATTATATTAATACAATAAATGATTTTTCAGCAGGTAAGGATATAAGACTTTATAATGTAGCCCCTTTATTTGTAAAGAAATTAGATGAGTTTAATATAAATAGCACCAATGTATTTATTAAAATGTTTAGCAAATTAGGTGTGTATGAGGGATTAAATGAAATAGTATTACAATTACAAATGGTTATAGTTTATGGATATATAACTTATAAAGTTTTAATAAATAGTATAGGAATTGGTGACTTTACAATGTACACAAATGCTGCCATAAATTTTAGTAAATCCATATCTAATCTTTTTGGAAGTTATGTAACTATAAGACAAATGTGTAGATATCTTCAGGCTTTTATGGAGTTTGAAAATATAGAATCTAAACACACTAAAGAAGGTAAGAAGATTGGAAATTTAGAAAAGGTTAATATTGAATTTAAAAATGTATCCTTTAAATATCCAAGAAGTAAAGAATTCACCTTAAAAAATGTTTCAATAAAAATAAATGAGGGTGAAAAATTATCAGTAGTTGGATTAAATGGTGCTGGAAAAACCACTTTTATAAAGCTTTTAGCAAGGCTTTATGAGCCAACAGAGGGTGAAATTCTATTAAATGGAGTTAATATAAATGAATATGATTATGATGAATATATGAAACTTCTATCAGTAGTATTTCAAGATTTTAAACTAATGTCCTTTTCAATTAAGGAAAATATAGCTTTAAATGATTTTAATAAGGTTAAGGATGAGGAAATAGAAGAGGTCCTAATAAAGAGTGGCTTTGGAAAAGACTTAGAAAAGTTACCAAAGGGAATAAATACTCCTGTATATAAAAACTTTGATGAAGGTGGAATAGAGTTTTCTGGGGGACAAGCACAGAAATTAGCCATAGCTAGGGCAGTTTATAAGGATGCACCAATAGTAATCCTTGATGAGCCAACGGCAGCTTTAGATCCAAAGGCTGAGTATGAAATATATAGTAAGTTTAATGAACTTATAGGAAAAAAGACAACAATATATATTTCTCATAGATTATCTAGTTGTAGATTTTGTGACAACATAGCAGTATTTCAAAAAGGAAAACTTATTCAATATGGAACTCATGATGAACTTGTAAAAGATAAAGGTAATGAGTATGAAACTATGTATAGTGCTCAAGCACAATATTATGTTTAATTAATATTTATATTTAGAAAATAAAAAGATAGGGTTTAATCACTTTTTTAGGTAGATAGAAGAAAAAAGCTTCTATATAAATACTTAGGAAAGTGATTTTTTATATTACAATAGATTCTTTCTTAAACTTTGCTTAATTCTTAGGTTTTAAATTGACTTAATAAGACTAATTATGATATTTTAAGGAAAAGTTAACAAAATTTGAATGGGGGATGGACTAATGGACAAAAAGCTAAGCAATAAAGCTATTAAGTCATGGATTTTAGGGAGAACAATAGGGTTAATTGTATTAGTGATTATTTATTTAGGAATTATATTTGTTTTACCTAAGATGGATATCCAATGGGCTGATTATATTTTGAATAATCACATGAGAATAGTGAATATTTTAAGCTTTATAATTATAGGGATAACAGTTTTAAGTGCTTATATTGAGCCTTTTTTTGAATACAAACAGTGGAGTTACAGAATAGATGAGGAAGAGATATTCTTCACTGAGGGAGTTTTTTTCAAAAGAAGTGTAACTATTCCTATAGTTAGAATTCAGAATATAAACTTAAGTGAAGGGCCAGTAAATAGAAAGTTTAATTTGGCAGATGTAAAGATAGGAACTGCTGGGGGAAGCTATAAGATTCCTAATCTTGATAAAGAGGAAGTTGAAAAGATTAGAGAGTTTTTAAGGATTAAGATTAATGAAAACGTTAGAGAGGAGCTTTAGGCATAATTATGAATGAAAAATTAGCTAATAAAGAAATAAGTCAATGTAATTATGAAAAAGAGAGCCTTAATAACAGGGAAATAAAAAATAGTGTAAGAAGTCTACTTTATAATATAGTTAAGGGAATGATAAGTGATTTTGGATTAGGTCTTATATTTGTAGTATTTTTAAAACAATGGGTTTACATCTTAATAATAGTTTTAGTACTTTTAGGAATTGCAATTTCAATTCTTAGTTGGAAGAAAGAGTATATGCTTTTAAAAGGAGATGAAGCTCATTATCATAAGGGAGTTTTTTCTAAAAATACTACAATAATTCCAAAGAAGAGCTTTAAATCTATGGATATTTCTCAAAATTTAATAGAGAGAATTTTAGGATATAAGATTGTAAAAATTGAAAGTCCCTCTAGAGAGGTTGGAGAAGAAGATATTAAAATGAGCTTAAGTGATGAAGATATAGCTTTGCTTAAGAGTTTTGCCTTTGGAACTAACAAAGAATTTAATAAAGAGCTTAATAATGAAGTAAATGAAGGCTTTGACTTGAAGGAGAATATATTTAGAGAAAGTTTTTTAGATTCTGAAGTTGAAAAGTTAAAAGAGGATTATGATATTACTTTAAATAATAGGGAAAATATAAATGAGAGTGAAAAGGTACATATAAATAAGAGTGAAAAAGTAAATATTAAAGAAAAGAAAATAAGCAATAAAGATTTAATTTTATATGGATTTACAAGCTTTAATTTATTTATAGCTATTATTTTTATATTTAATGCTTGGGGTAAGATTGAAAAATTTATAAATTCAGAGTATGTTGATAGTGTTATAAATGGGTATATTGCAAATGAGGCTTCAAAAATAGGGATTATATTTGCAATAGTTGGATTAATCGTAGCTTTAATTATATTAAAAGCCATAGCTACAGTATATTATTTTATAAAATATTATAATTTTACCCTTTTAAAAGAAGGAGAAAATATAAAAATAAAATATGGATTCTTTAGCACAAAGGAATTTTCTTTTAAGGAAAATAGCATAAAGCTTATAAAATTAAAATCAAATCCTTTAAGACAACTTTTAAAAAGATATGAAATAAATGTAGTTATAAAAGGCTATTCTGGAGAAGGAAAAGAGCAGATAATAATGTATCCCATAGGAAATGACAAAGAAGTTCAAAATATAATAAGAGAATTTATACCTCAGTGGAGCATAGAAGGTGATGGAGAAGGAATAAGACATGGAAAGATATTTATGATTCTAAAACCAGTTTTAATAGTATTTATTATATCTTTAGTAGCCTATTTAATATTAAAAGTAAAATGGGTATTGCTTATTAATATAATTAGTCTTATAACAATTCCTTCATCAATTTTAAAAGGAAGAAATATAAATCTTAAGATTGAGGAAAATAAAGTTCGTGCAGTAACAGGAGGATTCTTTAGAACAATACATATTCTTAAGGGGAAGGACATACAAGCTGTAGGCTTTAATACAAATCCCATACAAGAAAAAAATAATATAGGCAAAATTGTAATTGATTATTATAGTGAAAATTCAGAGGAAATAAATTTACCTTATATGAATAAGAAGTATGTAGAAGTATTATTAAATAGTTCTAAAGGAATTATGCATAGAAGATAATAAAAAATGTAACTACAAAATAAGTAAATACCACCATAGGTAATGCTTCATAATCAAGTAAGACAAGTTCATTTATATTCAATAAATAAGGAAACAACAGTTTATATAATGTGTCAGAGATAATAACTCCTAGTAATCTTTTTTCTAAAAATTCCATAAAAGAAGAAATAATAAGGTTGTATAAGTTAATTTAACTTTGCAACCTTTTTTAGTTGTTTTTAAATTGGAGATTTAAAAATGAAATAAAAACTATAAATATATTTTGAGGATTATCCCTAAGTTCAAAATATATAACATTGACAATTGTCGATATATAATTATAATGAAATATAGTTATAAAAAGTTTTAGTATTAGGAAGTGAAGAAATATGGAGGATAAGTTTGAAATAAATTCAAGGGTTTTTAAAGCTTTGGGAGATTCAAATAGATTAAAAATAATAGATTTGTTATCAAGTGGAGAAAAGTGTGCTTGTGAAATATTGAAGTTTTTCGATATATCTCAATCTACCTTATCACATCACATGAAGATTTTAAGTGAATGTGGACTTGTTAAATGTAGAAAAGAAGGAACTTGGAATCATTATAGTTTAAATTTAAATAATGCAAATAAATCTATATTATTTTTTATGGAAATAATAACATGCTTAGATTAGTATGAATTATTTAGGAAATATGATAAATGGTGAAACTTAGTTTAAGTTAATTAGAATTAAAATGTTTAAAAAGATATTAGTTTATTATGAAAAATAGTTTAGTAAAAGGGGAAGAATTATGAAAAAAGTAGCCTTTATATGTGTACACAATTCTTGTAGATCACAAATGGCAGAAGCCTTTGGGAAAATACTAGGATTAAATGTCTTTGAAAGTTATTCCGCAGGTACTGAGGAAAGAGATAAAATAAATCAAGATGCTGTTAGAATAATGAAAGAAATTGGAGTGGATATGGAATTAACTCAAAAACCAAAATTATTAAGAGAAATTCCAGAGGTGGATATAGTTATAACTATGGGATGTAATGTTTCCTGTCCAACATTACCTTGCAAGCATAGGGAAGATTGGGGGTTGGAGGATCCAAGTGGAAAGAGTGATGAAGAGTTTATATACACAAGAGATAAAATAAAAGAAAAGGTAGAAGATTTAGTAAGTCGTATAAAAAATGGGCAAATTTAAATAGGAGAAAGGGTAAATGAAGAAAATAGATTTAACCAAGGGTAAGGTACTAAGTGTCCTTACCACCTTAGCTCTTCCTATTATGGGAAGTTCATTCCTTCAGTTTGCTTATGGGCTTATAGATATGTTTTGGGTTGGAGGTCTTGGAAGTAGTGCAGTGGCTAGTATTGGCTCTTCAAGCTTTTTTTTAGGACTAGGATATTCTATAAATGCCTTAGTAGTTACGGGAACTGGAATTAAGGTTTCTCATGAAGTAGGGAGAAAAAATGAAATAGAGACAGAGGATTATATAAGAAATGGTATTATAATGAATTTTCTTATAGGACTAATATATGCATTAGTATTAGTGGTTTTTGGAAAAGGATTCATAGGATTTTTAAATTTAAATGATCCCTTAGTTGAAAGAGATTCTTATATATATTTAGCTGTAAGTGCTCCAGTATTATTTTTTAGCTTTTTTAATTATCTTTTTACTAGAATATTAGCTAGCTTTGGTAATAATAAATTAGCTTTAAAAATAAGTGCTACAGGTATAATTTTAAATATGATATTAGATCCAATATTAATATATACCTTTAAACTTGGTGTTTTTGGAGCAGCAGTGGCAACCTTACTTGCCAATATACTTATGTTTTTTATGTATATATATTATGGAAAAGGAATATTTAAAATAGATTTAAAAAAGAAAATAAACTATGAAAAAGTAAGAGAAATAGCTAGATTAGGATTTCCTATGGCATCTCAAAGGGTACTTTTTACCTTAGTGAATATTATATTAGCTAGAATTATAGCTAGCTTTGGAGCAGATGCTATAGCAGCTCAGAAAATAGGGCTTCAAATAGAATCTGTAAGCTTTATGGTAATTGGAGGATTAAACGGGGCTATAGCAGGATTTACAGGACAAAATTATGGAGCAAAGAAACTAAATAGAGTAAATGAAGGGTATAAGAAAGCCTTGCTTTTAGGAGCTATATACTCAGTACTTGTTTCAGCCTTATTTATTTGTATTCCAGGATTATTAGTAGGATTATTTGTTAAGGATGAGGCTACAATAATAATTGGAAGCAGTTATTTAAGAGTACTTGGAATAGTTCAGATATTTAGTAGTTTTGAGATGATATCAAATGGGGTATTCTCAGGATTAGGACTTCCTAAAATACCATCAGCCATAAGTATAATCTTTACTATGTTAAGAATTCCTATGGCCTTAGTTTTAGTAAAGTTTTTAGGGATAAATGGAGTTTGGTGGAGCATTGCAATATCAAACATATTAAAAGGAAGCACATCTTGTATAATTTATAGATTAAAAATTTATAGAAACTATATTGTGTAATTAATAGTATTTTTCATTATGACTGTATTAGGTAACTTAAATTAAAAAGTGCTTTAATACAGTTTTTTTTATATAATAAATTAAAGACAATAAAATCGTAATACTTTAAGAAAGCTTAATATATAGCTTTAAAATTTTATCTGTTAAGAAAGAATATTATAAAATTAATTATAATGGAAGGACTGGTTAGTATGAAGAGAATTCTTATAATTGAAGACACAGATACCATAAGAGAAGAACTTACAAAACTTCTTACTAGATATGGATATGAAGTTTTAGCTCCAACAGATTTTGAAAATATATTAGAGTATGTTAAAGAAAATAATTCAGATTTAATCCTATTAGATATAAACTTACCTTATTTTGATGGATATCATATTTGTAGAGAAATAAGAAAAGATTCTAATGTGCCTATAATAATAGTTACAAGTAGAGATAGTGATATGGATGAAATTATGAGCATGAATTTAGGAGCTGATGATTTTATAACAAAGCCTTATAATACTCAAGTTTTATTAGCTAGAATAGCCTCATTACTTAGAAGAACCTATTCTTTATCAGAGCAAGAAGTTTTAACATATGGTGATTTAAAGCTTAATTTATCTAATGGAACAATTTCTTGCAGAGGAAAAGAAGAAGAGTTAACTAAAAATGAACTTAAGATATTATCACATCTTTTAAAAAATAAAGGAAATGTTGTTTCAAGGGAAGATCTTATGGATTATATGTGGAACTCAGATATTTTTGTGGATGATAACACACTTTCAGTAAATGTAACTAGACTTAGAAAAAAATTAGAAGAGGTTGGAGTAAAAGGTGCTATAGAAACTAGAAGGGGATTAGGGTATATTATGCCATGAAACTAAGGGATTACTTTGAGGAAAAAATATTCTTTTTAATTGTAAACTTTATAATTTTTGCTACTATAGCAGTTTTATTGTTCATAGGCAATGTTGGTTCAGGAATAATATTTTTAATTGGATGCTTTTGGTTTATTCCTCTTTTTACATATATAATTTTAGATTTTTACAAGAGTAAAAAATTTTATGATAACATAAGCATTACTTTAGATAAATTAGACAGAAAGTACCTATTACCTGAGGTAATAGAAGAGCCAAATTTCTATCATGGCAAATTTTTATATGAAGTTTTAAAAGAAACTGACAAAGATATGCATGAGAATGTTAAAAAATATATACTGGAGCAAAAAGAATATAGAGAGTATGTGGAAACATGGGTTCATGAGATAAAAACTCCAATAGCTTCCACTAGGCTTATTTTAGAAAATAATGAGAGTGAGTCTAGTGAAAATATTAAAAAGGAAATAAAGAAAATTGAAGAATACATAGATCAAGCTTTATATTATGCTAGAAGTACAGATGTTAGCAAAGATTATATTGTAAAAGAATTTTCCTTAGGGAAAAGTGTAAGAAATGTAATTAAGAAAAATTCTAGGGATTTCATAAATAAAAGAATAGCTATAGACTTAGAGGATTTAGATTACAAGGTTTATAGTGATGAAAAATGGGTTGAATTTATAATAAATCAAGTTATAAATAACGCAATAAAATATAGTGCTAAAAATAGTAGAGTCAAAATATTTGCAAATAAATCTAAAAATAGCATAACTCTTAAAATAAAAGATAGTGGTGTTGGAATACCTAATAAAGATTTAGGTAGAGTTTTTGAAAAAGGCTTTACTGGAGAAAATGGAAGAAGATTTACTAAATCTACAGGTATGGGGTTATACCTATGCAAAAATCTTTGCGATAAGTTAGGCTTAGGTCTAAAAATAACTTCAAAAGAAAATGAAGGAACAGAAGTTAGCATAATTTTCCCAATAGGAGATGCTATAATAGCGAATTAGATACTTTATACCGCATTATTCCAAAATGAGTATGCGGTATTTTTTATTTTAATATAATACTAATAATTATATCTTTAAACTATTAGTATTATAGATACAAAAGTTTTAGCACATTTATTTTATTATTTAGGTCCTATATATTGGTTGTATAGTTAAAAAAAGGTAAAGGTGATAAAGTTTTTATGATTATTATTTATGCCATCTAAATATTGCTGGAAATGTTTTTAGTGAGACTTTAATTTCAAGTGTATATTTAAATGATGGATTACCATATGTATGTGTATCTGTATATAGTTTATATAAATAATAAAACTTATATAACTTCAAAAGTAGTTTAACAAAAAAAAGATATTTAAAATTGAAAATGGCATGTTTTAATAAAAAAGTTCTATTTTATTAAAGTAATTATTTGAATGGGAATAAAAAATATAAACAATTAGAAATGATAAAGCTTATTTTTATATAATATAAAATATTTATACAAAAGTAGAAAAAAATATAAAATTATTTGATTTATGGGAAATATAATATTGATAGATTCATAGGGTATATATATCAGAGAAGTGCAATTTAAGGTATTTATACAAATAAGAATGTCGTTTAGGCATACTTATTTGTATAAAGAGGTGAATTTAATGGTTAGAGTTTCATGTTTAGCAAGAGTTAGTACTATGAAGCAACATTTATCTATAGATAATCATAAAGAATTATTTGATAATTGAATTAAAAGAAATAAAGAGTATAAAATGGGAAATTATATAGAAAAAATAATAAATGGATATAATGGTGTCAGAAGAAAACAGTAGCTTCAAATGTTGTAGGACGGTTTAGATAGTAAAATTGATTCTAAAAAGTTCGGATTATTTGCATGTCTTTCAGAACAATAATCAGAAAAAACATCAGAAAGAAGAAAAATGGCTTGAGATTCTTATAATCAAGAAGGAAGGGGCATGTATGTATAGCATCTTATTGGTACGATTATAATAAAAAGAATTCTATAGTAAATTTAGAAGAAGTTAATACTGTTAAGAATATATTTAAGTAACTAGATTTAATAAAATACTTCATGATAAAAGTATAAAAACAAAAAGGTAGGTAAATGGTATTCACAAACTATAAGAATGATTTTAATTAATACATTTTATTTTAAAGAGTTAATACAAGAAAAAACAAGAACTCTAGATGTTACTATGGATAATCAAATAAAGATAGAAGAAAAAAATTGTACAAGCATTTTTATAATCATGAAGTAATAATATCGGAGTAGATTTTTTATAAGGTACAATAGAAAATTAAAAATAGAAGTAATGAATTGAAATAGTATACTATTAATAAAGCTATTTTTAGTAATATTCTTAAGTGTGGTGATTGTGGAGTAAGTATGACAATAAAAAGAAAGAAGTCTTTAAAAATTTTAAAACCGTATTATCAATGTATTACTTATGATATGTATGGAAAAGTAAGATAAAACCATACTTCAAATTTTATATTTGAAGATGTATTGGTTCAATATATAAAAAGCAATTTGGATAATCTAATTAAAAATAATTATAAAATATTGATAGGTAAGGAAAAAATAAATAGTGACAATAGTATTTTTGAATAATTATAAAATATAAAAAATAAATAGATAAAAATATTAGTATATTAAATAAATTATTAGATTAAATAGTTTAGAAAATCCAAAACAAGCAGAGAAGAAGTTAGTTGGTGGTATAGATGATTTATTAGAAACACCAGTAGATAAAAGGAATAATGCAATGATTAAGACTATAATAAATAAAAATTTGCATAGATGGAACTATATATAGACTTCAAATATATAAAGAATGTATAGAAGGGGGAGTGTTAAAAATAACCATATTCTGTTTTGTTGAGAAAATTGGTAAATATTAGCGTTGGGATTTATAATAAAATATATATTAAAAAATAAATAGAGTAAAAGAAGAGATAGTACTCTTAATTAAAAACATAATAGTATAAATAAAATGGAGAGGAAGTTTTAAATAATGGTTAGATATTTGTTTAATAATGGAGATGAAATTGCCAATAAGTATAAGATTATTAAACCAATAGGGAAAGGGGGAAACGGTGAAGTATATGAAGTTGAAAAAATAAATGAACCTAAAAATAAATTAGCATTAAAGCTAATAAATTTAAATATAAAAAATTATTACAGAAATAAAAAGAGCAAAGAGCGTATAAAATACAAGAGATTTATAAGTGAAATTGATGTAGTAATAAACAATCAAGATAGTATAAAAGGCATATTACCAATTTTAGATATTAATAAACCTGAAAACCCAAGTAATGATAATTTGCCATGGTATGTTATGCCAATTGCAAAACCTATGATAGATGAAATTAAAGATTATAATTTAGAGCAAAAAGTAAAGGTTATATTAGAGCTATGTAAAGTATTAAAAGACATACATTCAAAATATATAGCACATAGAGATATAAAACCACAAAATATTTATTATTATAATAATAGATGGGTTATAAGCGACTTTGGATTAGTATATTATCCTAAAAAAGATAAATTAACTAGAGTTAATGAGTCGGTAGGACCTAAAGCCACTATAGCGCCTGAAATGAAAAGATATCCTACAGAAGCAAATCCTATTTTAGCAGATATTTATTCCATGGCTAAAACTTTGTGGATAATTCTAACAGGAGAAATTAGGGGATTTGATGGACAATATAATGAAAAAAATGAATTTATCTCACTTAATAGATATATTAAAAATGAATATTTAATAACTTTAAATAAATTTATTACATTAGCAACTTTAGATATTCCAGAGAAGAGACTAAGTGCAGAAGGTGCTATTAGACTTTTAGAAGAGTGGCTTGAAGAAAAAAATGATTGGAAAAAGCAAACAGAAAAAGAGTGGAATTATATAATAAATGATATAGCACCATATAAGCCAGAAACTGTAGAATGGACAGATTATAAACAAATCGCAAATGTATTAAATATTATAAGCAAAACATATTCCTTAAATCATATGTTTATGCCTTCAGGTGGGGGAATGGATTTAATAGGATGTAATGTGTCAAATAGAAAAGGATTTATTGAATTAAATGAAGGAGGAATTATAAAATTAGTAAAACCAAAAAAATTATATATGGAAATAATTGGAGAATATGAATGGAATTATTTTTATTTACAGACAGAAGAAATACCATTAACAGGGATATATAAGTATGAGGATAAGAGTTTAGATAAAGTATATTATGAACCAGTATTAGAATTAGGGCCTAATGAATATATAAACAATAATTACAATAATTATGGAGAATATAATGGAAAAAAATTACCTGAAAAAGTTAGATCAATATTAATTGGCATAAAGGGAGATTATGTAATATTTCCTAAAAATTCCTTTTATAATTTAAATATGAAAAGTTATAGTGCAATTCAAACTCGATATAAAACTCCAGAGAATTTCAAAAAATTTATAATTGATATTAAAAAGTTTAAAGAATGGATATATGAACATCCAGAAGAATATTCTAAAATGAAAGCAGAAAAAGAAGAAAAAGAAAGATTAGAAAGAAATAAATATAGGGAGAAGAAAAAAAAGGAACTTTTACATATAAATGAAAAATTTAAACAATTTGAGTTAAGTGATAGAAATGAAAATGAAGTAGATAATAAAGAGAATTTTGTGTATACAATACAAGGATATATAGAGGTAAGTATATTAGAAGATAGAAAATTTTATATAGATAAAAATAAAAATATATTCATAAAAAAATCAGGATTTGAAATATATGATTTAGATGATACAAAAGAAGCAAATTTAAAGAGGTTAGAGTCAATGTATTTATTTAAAAGTGCAAAATCAGCAGAAGAATCACTATATAAAATTAATGAATTTTATAAAAAATGTACTTTGGGATTAGATAAAATTAATAGGCGTGAAGTTGCTTACATTAAATCTTATAGAATAAAAAAACCAAAGCATTTATTTACTAAAGAAGAATTAATAGATGTCATAAAAAATGGTGATGACTCAAAAAGTAACATATTAGTTATTGATAAGCATGGATATTTAAAATTAGTTGATTTATTAGAATGTAAATTTAAAAAAGAACATTTGTATTCAGTTATAGGATTTGAGTTTTATTCTGGGGAAAATAGAGTTGGAAAATTAGCACATATTAATGATGAAATAGATGATTTATATAATGGAATGCTTTATTCATGGAAGGAGCATCTACGTAGTGGTAAAACAATAACTTTGCCAGATTATTGGGGGGAGGTTAAAGAAGAAGAAATATTACAGGATATAAGAAATTATTGTGATATGTATGAAGATTAAATATATAAAATTATTTAATTATTAAGAATACTAATTGTGATTTGAATATATTTTTATACGATTCATATTGCTATATATGTCAGGGTATTTATTTTAATTTTTATTAATAGAAGTAGAAGGTTAATAAAATTAGTTATTTCTTTATTAAATAATTCTTTTGTCAATGATGATATAATAGAAAAACCAAAATTAAAAGATAAATATAAATTTGATTAAAAAGGCTAGTAGAATTCCTAGTATTTTATTTAGTCAAAAAACGTCAAAAATTAAAATCTTTTTCTTTCAATATAATTATATTGATTTAAACTTACAATAGTTATTGAAGTTAGTGTTCATGTGATTTTTTATATTAATATCTATTTTACTCTAATATAAAAAAACTTACAAAATTTTAATGTGTATGAAAGATAAATATTTGATTTTTATTAAAGAGGATAAAATGATATTATAATATAAAATAAGGATTAACAAGATATAAAAAGTATTTTAGTGTTGAAAATATATAGAAGTATTTTAGAAGATAGTATAAAAGCTCTAACTCCTTTTAATGTTTCAATTTATTATAGAATTGAAAATGATAACAAAATAGAAATTAATAAATATACTACTGAATAGCTAAAAAATTACTTATAATTTTTTAGCTATTCATAATATTCCCAAAAAATTAAATGCTTTTTGTATATTTATAAACTTAAATAATAGATTATTATAACCAGTTATGTATAAATTTTGACCAGTTATGCAAATTGTATTGAAAATTTCATATATTAAATTAATATTAAATTAGTGTTAACTTAATATTAACTTAATGTTAATTTTCAGAGGGGGATGTATATGTTTAAGAAAAAGTTATCATTATTGATGGCTACTATTACCATTGGTAGCGTTCTATTAGGAGGAGTTTCAACAGTAAGTGCTGCTCCAAGACACAAGCATAAAACTGTATCAGAGAAAATTAAAGAGGCTGAAAAGACTCAAGGTGATAAAAAACTAACGGTTATGGTATATGCTGATTGTGATAATAACCTAGAAGAGTACATACTTAATGATATTGAAGAAATGAAAGAGGGTTATAAAAATAATCCTAATCTAAATATTATAGTATTAGTTGATAGAATTCCTGGTTATTCTAATGATTCAAAAGTGTTAGGTTTTAATTTTGAAGACACAAGACTTTATAAAATAGGTGAAAATTCTGCTGAAAGAATTAGTGGGAAAAGTGAATTTCCAGAGATAACTACTACAAGTAATTATGAAGCTAACATGGGAGATGCAAATACTTTAAAAAAATTCATTAAATTCTGTAAAAAGAACTATGAAGCTGATAAGTATATGTTAATCATGTCTAACCATGGTGGTGGGGCTAAGGATGATAAAGATAGAGCTAGTACTGTAAATAAGGCAATATGCTGGGATGATAGTAACAACAAAGATTGTCTTTATACTGGAGAAATTTCAGATGTTTTAACTAAGGATGAATCTGTTGATGTTTTAGTATTTGATGCTTGTTTAATGGGAAATTCAGAGGTAGCTTATCAATATAGACCTAATAATGGAAGTTTTGAAGCTAAAACACTTGTAGCATCAGCACCAGTTGTTTGGGGCTTTGGATATCCTTATGATAAAATATTTTCTCGTTTAAGATCTACTAAAGGTGACAATGGAGAAGTTGATTCTACTTTAGGAGGAAAAGAAAAAATATTTGATCCATCTACAGTTACAAATAATGAACTTGGTGCATTATTTGTAGAAGAACAACGTGATTCTGTAAATAGCTGTCGAGTAACAGATCAACAACTAAGTTGCTACGATCTTTCAAAAATTGAAAAAGTTAAAAAATCAGTTGATGCTTTAGCTAGAAATTTAAGCAAAAATAATAAAAAAGATGCTATTGAAAAATTAAGAGGTACAGGAAAAAATGCACCAACTATGCACTATTTTAAGAATTATGATGAATATGAATGGATTGAGTATCCATACTTTGATTTATATGATTTATGTGAAAAAATTAGTTTAAGTGATGAATTTAATGAAACTACTAAAAAATTATCAAAGAATGTTATGAAAAATGTTGACCAATTAATTTTATATTCCTTTGCAGGTAAGGACTTTAAAGGTTTCAAAGAAGGGAAAAATGGTATAAGTATTTTCCTTCCTGATGGTAATAGAAATTATTATGATCAATATTCTGGACAAGCAATACCACATTGGGCTATTCAAAGATGGTACAACCCTCTAGACACTAATGCTTATAGATTAAGAAGTGGATATGGAAAACTAGCATGGTGTAAAGATGGCTTAGATCCAAAAATAAATAAAGTTGGTAACTGGTTTGAACTTTTAGATTCTTGGTTCGATAAAGATAATACTTCACTTGGTGGATATAATAGATATAGATATTAAAAGATGATTTCTTAAGAGTATATAAAAGAAATTAAGGTAAGAAATAACTCTACTTATAAGGTTTAAGTAGAGTTATTTCTTTTTGTATAATTTTTATAATAATATATTGAATATTACAATGATTTTTTTATTTAAACGACTATTATTTATTAAATATTTTCTTCTAAGGAAATCTTACAACATTGTAAGGTTTATGAAAGATAAATAAATATGTGATTTCTATTAAAGAGGATAAAATAACATTGTAAGATGAAACGAGGAGGAACAGGATATGAAAAATATTTTAAGTGTTGAAAATATAGAAAAGTATTATGGAAACAAAGATAACATAACAAAAGCAATAGACAATATTAACTTTAAGGTTGATAAGGGTGAGTTTGTTGGAATAATGGGACCATCAGGAAGTGGTAAGACAACATTGCTTAATTGTATATCAACTATAGATAATGTTACTACAGGAAGTATAGTTATTAATGGAAAGGATATTACAAAATTAAAATCAAAGGAACTAGAGAAGTTTAGAAGAGATGAATTAGGATTTATATTCCAAGATTTTAATTTATTAGATACCTTAACAGCTTATGAAAATATAGCTTTAGCATTAACAATACAAGGTAAAAAGCCTAAGGATATAGATAATCTTATTAAAAAGGTTGCAAAGAGTTTAGGTATAGATGGAATATTAAATAAATTCCCATATCAAATATCAGGTGGACAAAAACAAAGGGTTGCTTCAGCTAGGGCAATTGTTACTAATCCATCCTTAATCTTAGCTGATGAGCCAACAGGAGCTTTAGATTCAAAGTCAGCTAGAATGCTTTTAGATTCTTTTGAAAGTTTAAATAAGGATTTAGAAGCTACAATACTTATGGTAACTCATGATGCTTTCACAGCAAGCTATGCTCATAGGATTTTATTTATAAAAGATGGAAAAATATTTAATGAATTAGTAAGAGGAACAGATTCAAGAAAAGAATTTTTTGATAGAATTATTGAGGTTATAACACTTCTTGGAGGGGATGATAGGGATGTATTTTAAGATTGCTTTAAACAATGTTAGAAAGAGTTTTAAAGATTATTCAATATACTTTCTAACATTAACTCTTGGAGTATGTATATTCTATGCATTTAACTCCATAGGAGATCAAAAAGCCTTTTTAGAACTTGGAAAAAGACAGGCTGAGTACATAAAAGTATTACAAGGGTTAATATCTGGAATATCTGTATTTATATCTTGTGTTTTAGGTGGATTAATTCTTTATGCAAATAACTTTTTAGTTAAAAAGCGTAAAAAAGAATTAGGTATATATATGACCCTTGGTATGGGAAAAAACAAAATTTCAAAAATACTTACATATGAAACAGCTCTAGTAGGAATTATATCATTAGTTGTAGGCTTAGGAGTAGGTGTAATAGTTTCTCAAGGAATATCTGCCTTTGCATCTAAATTATTTGAAGTATCTTTAAGTAATTATAAATTTTTATTATCAACTGATGCTATTTTAAAAACTGTTTTATACTTTGGTATAATTTTTATCTTAGTTATGCTTTTTAATACTTTTATAATTTCAAAGTATAAACTTATAGATATGTTAACAGCTGCAAAGAAGAATGAGGACATAAAAATAAAAAATCCAATATTAACAGCAATAATATTCTTTATATCTTTAGGATTATTAGGAGTTGCATATAAATTAGTAATTAAAGTTGGATTAAATCCTACAGATAGAATGTTTTTAGTATCAATAGTATTAGGAATTTTAGGAACATTACTTTTATTCTTTAGTTTAGCAGGATTTGTTTTATATGTTTTACAAAGAAATAAGAATGTTTACTTAAAAGGATTAAATATTTTTGTATTAAGACAAATGAATAGCAAGATAAATACTAACTTTTTATCAATGACAGTAATATGTCTTATGTTATTCTTAACAATAAGTACATTAGCAACTGGTTTAAGTTTTAAAAATGCCTTAGAAAAAGGATTAGAAAATACAACTCCTTTTGATGCATCTGCTACTTATTACATTGATGAGGATAGTAAAATAAAAACTGCTGAAGAATCAATAAAAGAGTTAGGATTTAAATTTAATCCAGAGGATAAAATTGTTTCATATAATGAATATAAATTAGAAAAAACTAATTTAGAAAGCTTATTAAATAAAAATGCAGAAGGTAAAAATAAAAAAGAGATAGTAGAAGCAATGACTTATAAGGGAACAAATGCCATAAGTATAAGTTCATATAATGATATAAGAGCTTTAAGTGGTGAAAAATCAGTAAGTTTAGCTAATAACGAAGTATTAATTTCATCTAACTTAGGTGAAGTAGAGAATACTTTAAAAAATATTCTTAAAAACAATGAGAAAATAGAAATTGATGGTAAGGAATATAAGATTGCCAATAATGCCTTAATTGGAGAGGGAAAAGTTATAAAAGAGGCATTTGAAAGTACTGGAATGACAAATAACTTTTTAACTTTAATAGTGCCAGATAATATTGTTTCTAATTTAAAGCCTATTGCAAATAAAATTAATATAAACTTCCCTAAAAATTCAAATGAAGAAGAAAGAGTACAAAAATTATTCAATGAATATAGAGATGGAGTTGTTGATTCAAGTAAATATGGTTTTGTAAATGGATATACAAAAGCACGTATTTATGAAGATAATAATGGAATGACAAATATAGTATTGTTTATAGGAATATATTTAGGAGTTATATTCTTAATATCAAGTACTGCTGTCCTTGCTCTTCAACAATTATCAGAGGCTAGCGATAGTATTGATAGATATAAATCCTTAAGAAGAATTGGTGTATCTCAAAAGATGATAAATAAATCAATATTTACACAGGTTAGTATTTATTTTGGATTACCATTAGTTGTAGCTTTAGTTCACTCAGTAGTAGCAATAAAGGTTGTAAATGGATTCCTAACTATGTTTAATAGACCAGATATAGGAGTTTCATCCTTAGTAACTGCCTTAATAATGGTAATTGTTTATGGTGGATATTTCTATGCAACATATACTGGATATAAATCAACAGTAAAAAATGCTTTAAAGCAAAAATAATATAATAAAAATAGTTAAGGAGCTTGAATTTAATCAAGCTCCTTAAATTATATTCTATTTAAAATATAATTTATATTTACCCTATTATTCATATTAAATTCCTTGTATAAATTAATCAAAAGTAACATTAATATCTAGAAAATATAAAGTTATTTAAAATGAAAAAAAAGCTAAAATATAATTATTGATAAATTTTACAGATTATGTTTTTATAAAAGTATAATTCAATAAATTGAGAGGGTAGGTTATATGGGGAAGTTAAAAAGTTATATTTTTAAAATGTATGAAAATGAATATTGGTATGGGCCTGTGGTTAATGATGGCATAAAATATCCACTTAATTTTAATTCTAAATATGAAGTGGATGTATATCCAAATAAGAGTCCTAATCAGGTTAATACAATATTACTTTCCAATAAAGGAAGATATATATGGTGTGATTCAGGATTTGTTTTAAAAGTTTATAGTGGAGTTATAGAAATATTAAGTGAAAAATCTGTTCCACAATTGTATGAAGAGGGAGAAACTTTAAAAGAAGCTTTTTTACATGCAGCAAATAAGTTTTTTAAGCCTAATGGTAAAGTACCACCTAAGAGTTTTTTCACTAAACCACAATATAATACTTGGATTGAACTTTTATATGATCAAAGAGAGGAAAAAATATTAGAGTATGCTAATTCTATAATAGAAAATGGTATGCCTAAGGGAATAATAATGATTGATGATGGATGGAGTGACTATTATGGAAGGTGGAAATTTAATGGTGAAAAGTTTAAAAATCCTAAGGGGATGATAAATAAATTACATGAGTTAGGTTTTAAGGTAATGCTATGGACATGTCCCTTTATTACTCCTGATACACAAGAATTTAGATATTTAAGAGATAGAGATTGTTTAGTAAAAAATAAAGATGGCTCTGTTTCAATAAAAAAATGGTGGAATGGTTATTCAGCAGTACTAGACTTAACAAATCCTGAGGCAGTTAAATGGTACTTAGATCAAAATGATTTTTTGGTTGAAGAATATGGAGTTGATGGATTTAAATTTGATGCTGGAGATGCTAGTTTTTATAGTAATGATGATTTAACATATAAGAAAATAGAGGCTAATGAACATAGTAGACTTTGGGCTTTATTAGGAGTAAACTATGAATTTAATGAGTTTAGAGCTTGTTTTCAATGTGCAGGATTACCTTTAGTACAAAGGTTAGCAGATAAAAATCATAGTTGGGAATATAATGGTGTTTCATCACTTATTCCTAATCAGCTAGCACAGGGGATTTTAGGATATTCATATACTTGTCCTGATATGATTGGAGGGGGAGAATATCTTAACTTTTTAGAAAATAGTTCTAATTTAGATGAAGAACTATTTGTACGATATGCTCAATGTGCAGCCCTTATGCCAATGATGCAATTTTCAACAGCACCTTGGAGAGTATTATCTAAAGAAAATTTTGAAATTTGTAAAAAAGCAGCTTGGGAGCATGTTAAATACTCAGAATATATTTATAAGTTAGCAAAAGAATCTAGTAGAAGTGGAGAGCCAATAGTTAGATATATGGAGTATGAATTTCCAAATGAAAATTTAGAAGAAATTAAAGACCAATTTATGTTAGGAGAAAAATATATGATAGCACCTAATATAAAAAAGGGAGCTAGAAAAAGAATAGTGAACTTTCCAAAGGGAAAATGGAAATATAAAAATGATGAATTTATTATAGGACCAAGGATTAAAGAGTTTAATTCACCATTAGAAGAGATTTTAATTTTTGAAAGAGTAAATTAATAAATTGGATTAAAACAAATTTTTACAAAGCTTACAAACATATTCCGAGAATTACTAGATTTTAAGTGAAAGTCCAAATTTTAATTTGGAACATTGAACTTATAAAGTGGAACTTTGAGAGATTGTATTCCTAAGAAATTAACAGTCTCAGCTTTTTAAAGCAATATCTTCTACTTAATAATTTAAAATCTAAAGTTCATCTAGATATTCTCTTAATATTGTTTGTAAGCTTTATTATTATGTTATGAACTTAAACTTCGTAATCTACAACAACTCTTGATGATGCTACTTTTTTTACAAAAGAACCTGCTTTAACATGGTCAGGATTCTTTTGATATGAATCTAAATCCTCTAAAGAATTAAATGTTGAATATAAAACCACATCGTAAGCTTGTTCTGATTTATTAACATCTATTCCTACTTCAAGGTGAACTATTTCATTGATTTTTTCTTTTAAATCTTCTAGTGAGTTTTTTATTATTTGAGCGTTTTCAGCTTTAGAGTTTCCTTCAGCTTCATCTTTTAATTTCCACATTACTATATGCTTTATCATAAAAATCATCTCCTAGTTTAAATGTATTTCTATAAATTAATTATATACTAATACCTTTTATAATAAAAACATGAAATTAAGAGTTTAGTGTAAAGGTAAATATCAAAATTTATAAAACTTTTTACTTTTGAATTTTATTGAATAGTTACTTTTATATACATCTCTTTTAAATTTTTGTATTGTATCGATTCTATTTGAGATTTTTAATAGTTGTGTTATTTTTTTATACAAGAGAAAAATGAGAGTGTTTGGAGGAATGAATTATGAATTGTAATAAAACTATTTATACACCAGGGCCTACTAATTTAAGGGAGAATGTAAGAAGAGCAAGGGCTTTAAAAACTACAAATCCAGATGTTGATGTGGATTTTGTTGAGTTTTATAAGGAAACTTGTGATAGGTTTGGAGAAATTATAAATACTAAAAATGATTGTTATATACTTTCTGGAGAAGGAATTTTAGGATTAGAAGCTGCCTGTGCATCCTTAACTGAAAAAGGAGATAAGGTTTTAGTTTTAGATAATGGCTTATATGGAAGATGGTTTGATGGCTTTGTAACCATGTATGGAGGAGAGGTAACTTATTTTTCAGGAGACTATACTAAAGAGATTGATGTTGAAGCTTTATCTAAGTTTTTAGAGAAAAATAATGATTTTAAATATGCTACAGTTGTTCATTGTGATACTCCAACTGGGATATTAAATCCTGTTGATAAAATTTGTCCATTACTTAAGAGTTATGGAATTTTGACAGTTGTTGATTCTGTCTCAGCTATGGTAGGAGAAGAATTTAAGGTGGATAAATGGCAAATTGATATAGCCCTAGGTGGTTCTCAAAAGGCATTTTCAGCAGAGACAGGGCTTACTATGGTTAGTATAAGTGATGATGCAAGAAAGGTTATGGAAAATAGAGAAACACCTATTATAGGTTTTTATTGCAATTTGAATATATGGAAAAATTATTACAAAGATAAGTGGTTTCCATATACAATGCCAATAAGTGATATTATTTCTCTTAGGGTTGCTATAGACAATATTCTAGAGGAAGGAAAAGAAAAAGTTATTGAAAGACATAGAAAAATTGGAGAAGCAACTAGAAAGGCAGTAAAAGAATATGGACTAGATTTATTCTTAAAAAATGGATATTCAAATACAGTTACAGCTGTGAAAATACCAGAAGAAATAGGTGCTTTAAACTTAAGAAATCATCTAAATAAAAAATATAATGTACTAATGTCAACATCCTTAGATAAATATGAAGACAAATTATTAAGAATTGGACATATGGGAGAAAATGCAAATATAGAAGATATAACTTATATTCTAAATGCTATAGACAAGGCTTTAAAAGATTTAGGCTTTTCAAGTGAAAAACAATTAGATAAATTATTTATAGAAAATATTTAATAGGTTTTACTAAAATAATTAATTTGTATTTAAGTGCTTAATAAAGGAAATATTATACCTTTATTAAGCATTTTTTATGTTTGTATAAATTTAACAGTAGATTTAAAGTTACGATATAAAAAAATGATATTATGTAGAAAATGAAATAGTAAGGAGAGTTTTCAATGAAATCAAAGAGAGTGATAGTGTACTCATTAATTGGAATAGTTTTATTTTCTATAGTCATTTTTATTGGATTTAAGTTAAAAGATGAATCAAATAAAAAAACAAGTAACTTTGAAAAAATTTTAGAAGCAAATAGAAAGTTAGAAAAAGAAAATGAATTAAGTGGAGGTTTTCCATACACATTAGAGTTTTTAGATTACAATATAACCATAAATTCAGTAAAAGTATTTGAAGACTATGCATTATTTGATTATTCAGTGAAAAAGATTGATGGAGGATATATAAACAGTACAGATGTTAATATTACTGGAAATGTTAACTTTAAAGGGAGAGAATTTTATATATCTTCAAATGATGTTGAAAGAAGATGGGAATATTCTAGTGTACGTATTATTTCAACTGGACAAATAATTGCTAAAGAAAATAAGGATTCACCTGCAAATTTAAGCTTTTCAATTAATGCTAGATCAGCTGATGGTAGTTATATAGCGAAGTCTGTATCCATAAAAGAAGAAGTTTATTTAACAGATGAAGATTATTTAAGTTTAAATAAAAAAATTACTTTTGATAATGTTGATTTTGAAATTCGTAGTTTATCAAATTTTGAATTTGGTTCATTACTGTATATTTTTGTTGGTAATAAGGATGAAGAGGAATGTAAAAGAATTGCAAATCAATATTCCGTAAAGTTAATAAGTGGAGATTATGAAAGAAGTTTTGATTTAGAAAAATGGGTTGGGTTTACTGAGTTAGCCATAAGAAAATATAGTAGTATTGATGAAAGATATAATAAGGATTCAAAGCATGATCAGTTTTATATGTCAAGAATGTTCTATAACTTAAATGAAGTCCATAGAGATAATATGGAAGTTTATTTAATTAATAATAGAACTAAAGAGGAAATACGTATTATATAAAAGCTTAATAAATTGAAATTATTTATAGATTTTTTAATTCAACCTTACTATGTATTTATTAATGAGAAGTTTGTTTAATTTTAGCTAAAAATTTTAACTTTAAATTTAGAATATAAAACCTCAAAAAGGGAAAAATTAAATTGTATTGATGTTTATTAGAAATAAGATCGATAGACTATAAAATTAAATTTTGAGGTGGAGTTCATGAATTTAAAAGGAAGTAAAACAGAAAAGAATCTTTTAACAGCCTTTGCTGGAGAGTCACAAGCTAGAAATAAATATACTTTCTATGCAGAGAAAGCTAGAAGAGAAGGATATAATAAGATAGCTGATATCTTTGAAGAAACTGCTCATAATGAGATGGCTCATGCAAAGATTTGGTTTAAGTTTTTAAATGATGGTACAGTTGGAGAAACTTTAGATAATCTAAAAGATGCAGCAGGTGGAGAAAACTATGAATGGACAGATATGTATGCTGAGTTTGCTAAGGAAGCAAGAGAAGAAGGGTTTGATGAAATAGCATTCATATTAGAAAAAGTAGGAGAAATAGAAAAGCACCATGAAGAAAGATATTTAGAATTATATAATCTATTGAAGAATGGTGAAATATTTAAAAAAGATGAAAAACAATTATGGAGATGTCAAAACTGTGGATTTATTTTAGAATCAACAGTAGCACCAGAAAAGTGCCCTGTTTGTCATCATCCAAAAGCATACTTTGAACTAGTTTGCGATAAATTCTAATTATAGTATTTAATGAGGATTAAATTATATTGTTTTATAGAATTAACTTCTTCCGCAAATTAGCATATTACCTATAAAAGATTTATTTTAATCCTTTTTAAATAAATTGAGATCAAGGTTTAGGTTTTAAGATTTCTTCCTATCCTTGGTCTTATTTATTTTATACATTTTTTATTTCTAGGATAAAATTTATTTTTAGAAGAAAAGTTTAAAATATAAAATTAAAAAGTTTTATTTGAATTTAATTTTAGTTATTTAAAGAATATAGAAATTAAACTGTTAAAAAGATAATCTAAATTTAAAAGTTAAAATTATAATTTAAGAGATTTTAAATTGAATTTCAATTATTAAAAATATGAACTATAAAACTAATATTTGTCCACTTTACACTTAATTGCTTATAAGATATCTTTAAAATAGAGAATTTAGATGAATCGAAAGAAAAGAAGCCCATTAATTTAATTATTAAGGTAGGATTCTAAAGATTTATTTTATGATTTTTAAATTTATCAAGGGGTGAGATGAATGTTATTTCAGATAAATGAACGCAAGAATATTGTAAACGGTTTGTGTGAGAAGCTAGAAAAGGCAATATACAATGTGGTTGCGCCTTTAGAAATAGATATGTATATAACTAAGGAGCCAGTAAGTTATGAAAATAGACTAACTGGAGAGCATAAAAAAGGAGTTATAGGAGAGTCTTGGGGAGAACTTTGGGACTGTGGTTGGTTTAACTTTAAGGGAGAAGTACCTAAAAGTTATGAAGGAGAAAAGATTGTCCTTTTAATAGATATAAGTGGAGAAGCCTTTGTGGTAGATAAGGATGGAAATCCTATGAGAGGGCTTACAACTTTAAACTCAGAGTTTGATTTAAGTTTAGGAATGCCGGGTAAGAGAGAGGTTCCTATGTTTGAGAGAGCTGAAGGTGGAGAAGTTATAGATATATGGGCAGATTGTGCATGTAACGATTTGTTTGGTAAATATAGAGATAATGGAATTATAAAAGATGCATATATTGCAACTTGTAATGAAGAAGTAAAGGCTCTTTACTATGATGTAGAGGTTTTACATGAACTTATGAATCAATTACCAGAAGATAGTGCTAGATATCATACTATATTAAATGCTCTTTATGAAGCATCAAAGGTATTAAGTATTAAAACTGGAATGAGTGGATGTGATTTCTTAAAGGACGGAGTTGTTACTCAACAAGAAGTTACAATCTTAAATGAAGAAGAAGTTAAAAAAGCTAGAGAAATTTTAAAGAAAGAATTAGATAAAAAAGGTGGAGATCCTTCACTTTCAGTTTCAGCTATTGGACATGCTCATATAGATTTAGCTTGGTTATGGCCAATAAGGGAAACTATAAGAAAGGGAGCTAGAACATATTCAACAGTTTTAGCAAATATGGAGAAATATCCTGAGTATGTATTTGGAGCAAGCCAACCTCAACTGTATCAATGGATGAAAGAATACTATCCAGATTTATATGAAAGAATTAAAGAAAAAATAGAAGAAGGAAGATGGGAAGCTCAAGGAGGTATGTGGGTTGAACCAGATACTAATGTTCCATCAGGAGAATCTTTAGTAAGACAATTATTATATGGAAAGAGATACTTTAGAGAAGAATTTAAAAAAGAAATGGATACTTTATGGCTTCCAGATGTATTTGGATATTCAGCAGCTCTTCCACAAATTCTTAAAAAGAGTGGTGTAGATTATTTCATGACAATTAAATTATCATGGAACAATCATAACCAATTCCCACATCATACCTTTGTTTGGGAAGGATTAGATGGAAGTAGAGTATTATCACACATGCCACCAGAGGGAACTTATAATAGTTCAGCTGCACCAAGGGCTGTTGCTAAGTCAGAGAAAGCCTTCTTAGATAAAGGCTTATCAGATGAATGCTTAATGCTATTTGGAATTGGTGATGGAGGCGGTGGCCCAGGAGAAGAGCATTTAGAGAGATTAAGAAGAGAAAGAAATATAAATGGAATAGCTCCTGTTAAGCAAGAACCTTCAAGCAATTTCTTTAAGAGAATAGAAAAAGATATAGATAAATACAGTGTGTGGAGTGGAGAGTTATATTTAGAGAAACACCAAGGAACATACACTACACATGGTAAGAATAAAAAATATAATAGAAAGATGGAAATAGCTCTTAAGAACTTAGAGTTAGCAGCAATGCAAGCTAAAGTTTTAGGAAAGGGAGAATATCCTCAAGAAGAAATAGAAAAAGTTTGGAAGGAAGTTCTTTTATATCAATTCCATGATATTTTACCAGGATCATCCATAGGCAGAGTTTATGATGAGTCAGTGGAAGCCTATGAAAAGATGCTTGCTAAGGTAGAAGGAATGACTGAAAAGTTATATAGAGATATTTTAGAAAGTGCAGATAGCAAAGAAGAGGGAGCTATATTAGTAAACTCTTTATCATGGAGTAGAGAGCAATGGATTAAGCTTTATGATAGATGGACAAGAGTTAACTTAAACTCTTTAAGTGGAGAAATAATTAAAAAAGAAGAAATTGAGCCATATTGTGAAATTTCAACTTTAAAAGTTTCAGAAAATAACTTAGAAAATGGATTAGTTAAAGTTGAGTTTAATGAAAATGGAACAATTGCAAGAATTTTTGATAAAGAATTAAATAAAGAAGTCTTAAGAGATGAAAAAGGAAATGAACTTAGAGTTTATGAAGATAATGGAGATGCTTGGGACTTCTCAGGAGTTTATGAAGATAGACCATCTGAAATTTTTGAGTTAGTAAAATCAGAAGTTATTGTAGATGGACCAAAGGCAACTATTAAGCAAAACTATAAATATGGAGATTCTACTTTAGTACAAGAAATAAGCATTTTAGAAGGAAGTAAGAGAATCGACTTTAAAACAAAGGTTGATTGGAAAGAAAATGGTAAGATGCTTAGAACATCTTTCAATACTAATGTTTATACTAGAGAGGCAGATTGTGAAATACAATTTGGTACAATAAAGAGATCTACTCATGGAAATACTTCATGGGATATGGCTAAGGGTGAAATATGTGCTCAAAGATGGATAGATTTATCACAAAGGGATTATGGAGTTGCTTTAATAAATGACTCTAAGTATGGACACAATGTCTCAGAAACTAAGATAGACTTAAATCTATTAAGAAGTCCAGGATATCCAGATCCAAATGCTGATAGAGGAGAGCATGAATTTACTTATTGCTTATTCCCACACAGAGGAGACTATATTGAAGGAAATGTTGTTCATGAAGCTCATGAAGTTAATGCTCCAATACAAGTAATTTATAGTGAAAACTTAGGTAAAAACCTAGTTAAAGAAGCAATGGCTTCAATAGATTGTGAAAATGTAATAATTGATACAATTAAAAAAGCTGAAGATGGTGACCAAATAATAATCAGATTATATGAGTGTCATGGAGAAGATGCTAAGGCTAAAGTTAATATAAATATTCCATATGAAAAGGTAGAAATGGTTAACTTAATAGAAGATAGCATAGATGGAAAGGAATTAAACAAAGAAACAATGCACCTTACATTTAAACCATTTGAGGTTCATACTTTAAAAGTAACATTAAAGTAATTAAGAATTTAAAGAGTATTAAAACCTTTAAAGAACTTTAAGCTTTAAATTATAATTAAGAATTTAAGTAATATTTATATAGAAGGATAATACTAACAGATAATAAGGGAATTAAAAGAAACACTTCTAATTACTTAAAGAAAATGGTAAGCATAGCTTGCCAAGGGGGAAATTAGGTATAAGGAAAAGGCAACCTTTGAGGGAGGGTTGTCTTTTTTGTTTGATTAAAAATTGTATTACTGAAATTTTATAGTACTTACTCTAAATCTGTTTTTAATAGAGCATATTGAGCTATATCAAAAAATTCACCTTTATTATCCTTTCTAGCTTTTCTAAGTACACCCTCAAATTTCATGCCACATTTTTTCATAACTTGTCCAGAAGCAGGATTAAGAACATGGTGTACTGCTTCTATTCTTGTGAAACCACATTGAAATAAATAAGAAAGAACTTCTTTTAAAGATTCACTTACTATTCCTTTATTCCAATATTTTTTGCTAAGACAATAACCTATGTGAGCTTGTTCTAAATAATTATCAATAAATACTGTACCAATACTTCCAATAACCTCATTTGGATTTTCTTTTAAGGTTATTGCCCAGTTATAGTTTTCATCAGACTCATAGGCTTTAATCCAATTATCTAAGCATTCCTTAGTCACATTTAAATTTCCGTGAGGAGTCCAAGACAGATATTTTGTAACTTCAGGATCATTTACCCAGTTTTTAAACATATTTTCAGCATCATCATAACAAAAAGGTCTAAGAGTTATTCTTTCCGTTGAAATGCATTTTGTTCCTTTATGATTTATCAAATTAATCACCTCTAATAAGAATAATTTAAATATATTATATACTTTAAAATGTATATTTCAATATTTTCCTATTATATTGTTGGTTTTTATTTTAAATTTATGTGAATATACATATTTTAAACATAATTAGAGTTTTAAAATATATTTATAGAATCTTTTACTTAAAATAAAAAGTGATATATAATATTGTAAACGTAATTAATTTAAATAATATGGAAAAAAGAGAAAGGGTGAGTTAAATGAATAATTTTACTTTTTATAATCCTACTAAAATTAACTTTGGTAGAGGAGTTGAATCCTCTGTTGGAGAAGAGATTAAAAGCTTAGGAGCTAGTAAAGTACTTTTTCATTATGGTGGAGGAAGTATTAGAAAAAATGGGTTATATGATAGAATTTTAGACTCTTTAAATAAAGCAGGATTACATGTAATAGAACTTGGAGGAGTTAAGCCTAATCCTAGATTAAGTTTAGTTAAAAAGGGAATCGAGCTTTGTAAAAATAGTAAAGTTGACTTTATACTTGCTGTTGGGGGAGGAAGTGTTATTGACTCAGCTAAAGCCATAGCTCTTGGTGTTCCTTATGATGGAGATGTATGGGATTTCTTTACTAAAAATATTAAAATAGAAAAAGCTTTACCATTAGGTACAGTATTAACAATACCAGCGGCAGGAAGTGAATCAAGCTCAGGAACTGTTATAACTAATGAAGATGGATGGTATAAGAGATCAACAGGATCACCACTTTTATATCCTAAATTTTCAATGTTAAATCCAGAGCTATGTGTTACTTTACCAGAATATCAAATAGCAGCTGGAAGTGCAGATATTTTAGCACATTTAATGGAAAGATATTTTACAAATACAAAGAATGTTGAACTTATAGATAGATTAATTGAGGGAACAATGAAAACAGTAATAAATAATGTTCCTAAGGTATTAAAAAATAAGGAAGACTATGATAGCTTTGCAGAGGTTATGTGGGCTGGAACAATAGCACATAATAATCTTTTAAGCACAGGAAGAGAAACAGATTGGGCATCACATAATATAGAGCATGAATTAAGTGGAATATATGATGTTACTCACGGAGCAGGATTAGCTGTTATATTCCCAGCTTGGATGAAGTTTGTTTATAAACATGATTTAGATAGATTCAACCAATTTGCTACTAGAGTATTTGATGTTCAAGTTGAAGATAAAACTAAGGAAAAGGTTGCCTTAGAAGGAATTAAGAAACTTGAAGAATTCTTCAAATCAATAAATCTTCCAGTAACTTTAAAAGAGTTAGAAATAGGTGAAGATAGATTAGAAGAAATGGCTAAAAAGTGCACAGATAATGATGAGCATACAGTAGGTCATTTTGTAGAATTAAACACAGAGGACATCCTTGAAATATACAAATTAGCTTTATAGGATATTTTACCCTTAAGAAAATAAATAATAGCAAGTAGGAAAATAACTATATGTAAAATAGTATGGTATGTATCAAAATAACTTTTAATAAAACTTATAAGTATATTATGAGAATTAATAGATTATATTTTTTATAAGTTTTATTATCTAGTTTTGATACATATCCTTTTTTGTTTTAAGTATTGTAAATGTTTAAATATTTTGCTAGTATCAGTTTATCTAAGCTTATAGAGAATACTCCAAAGTGTAATTATGGGAGGTTCAAAGAGAGGAGGAGTTAAGTATAAATAGGGAATATACTTAGCGCAATATAATGTTAAATAGGGAACTGGCTCAAAATATAGTTAATAAAATGATGGAGGTTATTCCTTACAATGTAAACATAATGAATCATAAGGGAGTAATAATAGGTAGTGGTGATTCGAGTAGAATAGGAATGATACATAATGGGGCTTTAGAAGCCTTAAGGGTAAAAAAGGTGGTTGAAATATCTAAGGATGGGAATAAGGTGAAATCTGGAGTTAATTCACCTATATTTTTTAGAGAAAAAGCTATAGGGGTTATTGGTATAACAGGAAATCCTAAAAATGTTAGTCAATTTACACAGCTTGTAACTGTTACTGCTGAACTTTTAATAAATCAAGAATACACTTTGAATAAACATATAGTTAAAGAAAGATTGAAAGAGGAATTTATTTATGAGTGGCTGTATTCAAAAGAGGCCTATGACTTAGAATTTATTCAAAGGGGAGCCAATGTAGGTATTGATATTTCCTTAGATAGAATAATACTTGTATTGGAGTTTCAGAAAGATCAATTTAAGGAAATAATTAAAAAAATAAAAAGGTTCATAAAAGAAGATGAGTATTATATAAATTTAACTTCAAGTAGAATAGTTGTAATTTTGTTAGATAATAATTTGCTCTTTAAGAGGTTGAAAGAATTAAAGGAAATTATGAGTGACACAAATTCTAAGATAGGATTAAGCTCAAAACATAAAATTATATCAAAATCTATGAATGAGGCAGTAGAAGCAGTAGATATAGGAAGTAAATTATATAAAAATGAGTTCTTTTATGATTATAAAAAAGTAAAGGTTTTTAGTTACTTAGATAATTTTTTAGATGAAGAGGAATGGAAAATTATTAAAAACAAGATATTAGAGGAAAATATGGGAGAAGAATTATTAGAAACCTTTATATCTTATATGAAACATAGTGGAGAGAGAAAGAAGACAGCAGAATCCTTACATATACATAGGAATACATTAAATTATAGACTAGAGAGAATTGAGGAAATAACAGGCTTAAGCTTTGATAATTATTTAGATTTATTTCAATTTTTGATTGCATATATAGTAAGTCAATTAAAATAAAAAAAGGTTTTCTTTGTGCGTTTGCATAAAGAAAACCTTTTTATTTTAGTGATATTAAATAATGATTTTGAATATGAAAACTTATACAATGAAAATCGTCAATATAAATAAGAATAAATGAGTTTAATAAGAAGGAGGAATTTATTGTGAATGTAACAGTTACAGCTTTAGGTGCAGTAATTGCATTAGTTATTGCAATCACTCTTATCATAAAAAAGGTTCATCCAGCATACGGACTTATATTAGGAGCTTTAATAGGTGGACTTGTTGGTGGAGCAGGACTAACAGGGACAGTTAATTTAATGATGGATGGAGCCAAAAATATGATGCCTGCTATCCTTAGAATACTTACAGCAGGGGTACTAGCTGGGGTTTTAATTGAATCCGGAGCGGCAGCCAAGATTGCAGAGACAATAGTTGAGAAGATTGGAGAATCAAGAGCTCTTATAGCCTTAGCAATAGCTACCATGGTTTTAACAATGGTTGGAGTTTTTGTAGACGTTTCAGTAATAACAGTATCTCCAATAGCTTTAGCAATAGCTCACAAATCAGGTTTAAGTAAACCAGCTATATTATTAGCCATGGTTGGTGGAGGTAAGGCAGGAAATATAATGTCTCCAAACCCAAATACCATTGCGGCAGCAGATAATTTAGGAGTTTCATTAACTAATGTTATGATAGCAGGTATAGTACCAGCTATATTTGGAGTTATAATTACATGTATATTAGCAAGTAGAATAAAACAAAAAGGTTCTTTAGTAGAATCTGATGAACATATGAAAGAGTTAACAGATATGCCTGGATTTTTACCAGCCATGGTTGGACCATTAGTAGCAATAATCTTATTAATGTTAAGACCAATAGCAGGCATTGCTATAGATCCATTAATAGCTTTACCAGTAGGTGGTATATGCGGAATACTAGCTATGGGAAAAATTAAGCATATTAACAAATATGCAACATATGGACTAGCTAAGATGAGTGGAGTAGCTATACTTTTAATAGGTACAGGTACTTTAGCGGGAATAATTGCTAACTCAGGATTAAAGGACGTTATTATAAGTGGAATAAATGCTTTAGGATTACCAAGCTTTATGTTAGCACCAGTTTCAGGAATACTTATGTCAGCGGCAACTGCCTCTACTACTTCAGGAACAGCGGTGGCTACATCAGTATTTGGACCAACAATTGTTCAATTAGGAGTGGCACCACTTGCTACAGCAGCTATGATACATGCTGGAGCTACAGTTTTAGATCACTTACCTCATGGAAGCTTCTTCCACGCTACTGGTGGAAGTGTTTCAATGGATATGAAAGAGAGACTTAAACTTATACCATATGAATCTTTAGTTGGATTAACAATGACAATTGTATCAACTATAATATTTGGAATAATATTAAAATAGTTATTTAATAAATAAAGAAAAGTTTTAACTATATAGTTATTATCACTAAGGTAGAAATATTTTGTTACTTTATAATAAAGAAAATTTTTAATAAGGTTTAATTTAAACTTAGTATGAAATTTATTAACTTTTAAGAATTATGATTTAAAAAAGAGTTTTTAGTAAAAGCACAGTGGATTTTAAAATGAAAAGTTAAGATAAAATCTAGTAGGAGGAAATAAAGATGAAATTTGTATTAGCACCAGATTCATTCAAGGAAAGTATGACTTCAATGGAAGCCTGTAATGCTATGGAAAGAGGAATTAAAAAGGTCTTTAAAGATGCAGAATGCATAAAGGTTCCAATGGCTGACGGTGGAGAGGGAACTGTAGAAGCCTTAGTTCATGCTACCTTTGGAAGAATAGAAAGAGTAAATGTTACGGGACCTTTAGGAAATAAGGTGGAAGCTTTTTATGGAATTTTAGGTAATGGAAAGACTGCTGTTATAGAAATGGCTAGTGCTTCAGGGATTCAACTTGTTAAGAGAGAAGAAAGAAATCCTTTAATAACAACAACGTTTGGAACTGGAGAACTTATAAAGGCTGCATTAGATCAAGGAATAAAACATTTAGTTATAGGAATAGGTGGAAGTGCCACTAATGATGGAGGATGTGGAATGCTTCAAGCTTTAGGTGGAAAACTTTTAGACAAGGAAGGAAATCAAATAGCCTTTGGTGGAGGAGCATTAAAAGATATAGAAAGTATTGATTTAAGTTCTTTAGATGAAAGACTAAAGGAAGTATCAATAGAAGTAGCTTGTGATGTAACTAATCCATTAGTAGGAGAAAAAGGAGCCTCAGCAGTATTTGGGCCTCAAAAGGGAGCAACTAAAGAGATTGTTAAAGAATTAGACAATAATTTAGCTCATTACGCTTCAGTAATAAAAAAAGACCTAGGAAAAGAAGTTTCACACATAGAAGGTTCTGGTGCTGCTGGAGGATTAGGTGCCGCTTTATTACTATTAGGTGGAGAATTAAAAAGAGGTATAGAGCTTGTAATAAAACATACAGAGTTAGCTGAAAAGGTAAAGGGAGCAGACTTTGTATTTACTGGTGAAGGAAGTATAGATGATCAAACTATATATGGAAAAACACCAATGGGAGTTGCTACTGTAGCTAAGGAGAATGGAGTTTCTACAATTGCCTTTTCAGGAAAAGTTGGAGAGGGAATAGAAGACCTTTATGAAATAGGTATAAAGAGTATATTTAGTATAATGACTGGAGTTTCAACTTTAGATGAAGCTTTAAAAGAAGGAAGTAGAAACTTAGAATTAACAACTGAAAATGTAGTTAGACTTTTAAAATAAAGTTTATGGGCGTGTATCAAAATAACTTTTTATAAAAATTATAAACATATTCCGAGAATTACTAGATTTCGCTAAGAATTTATAATCATTACTTCGAAAATATCACTAAAGCTTCGAAACTTAAGTGAAAGTCCAAATTTTGAATTTGGATTCTTGAACTTATGCAATCGAACTTTGTGAGATTGTATTCCTAAAGAATTAACAGTCTCAGCTTTTTTACGTGATATTTTCTACGTAATAATTTAAATTCTAAAGCTGATCTAGATGTTCTCTTCATACTGTTTATAATTTTTATTATTATATTTTGATACAGCCCCATAGAGTGAAAATAAAATTTAATACTTGCTTAAAGATAGATAGTTTAAAGTGAACATAAGCAATAAAAAATATATTGTTTGTGTTCACTTTTTATTATAAAGAAAATTCTTTATAATTAAGATATTTTAAAATATATAAGTTAATAAAGGAGAAAACATAGTATTATGTTATTTTTTTAATATTAAGAATTTTGACTGTTTCCCTCTTTATGATATATGGAAAAATGTAATGTTATCTTATTTTCTTAGGATTTTAAAAATTAAAATTAGTAGAAAAAATGAATATATGGTATAACTATAAGAAGACTAATAAAGTTTTAAAAAGGAGATAAAAACAATATATGAAATTTAATGAATTAAATTTAAGTGAGGATATTATTAAAGCACTTAATAATTTAGGATATAAAAATCCATCAGAGGTTCAGGAAGCTTCTATTCCAAAGTTATTAAAGGGTGAAGATATAATAGTTAAGTCTCAAACTGGTAGTGGTAAAACTGCAAGTTTTGGAATACCTCTTTGTGAAAAGATAAATATTGAAGAAAAAAAGGTTCAGTGTCTAGTTTTAACACCAACTAGAGAGTTAGCAATTCAAGTTAAAGATGAACTTTCTAATATAGGAAGAATAAAAAAGGTTAGATGTGCGGCTATATTTGGGAAACAACCTTTTAATGAGCAAATTAGAGAGCTTAAACAAAGAGTACATATAGTAGTAGGAACTCCAGGAAGAGTATTTGATCATATGGAAAGAGGAACTTTAGACTTAAGTGAAGTTAACTATGTAGTTATAGATGAAGCTGATAAAATGCTTTCAATGGGATTTATTGATCAAATAAAGGACATATTAGGAGAATTAAGATTAAACAAAACCACTGCATTATTTTCTGCTACATTTTCTAAAGAAATAGAGGAAATATGTGAAGAGTATATGAGAAATCCTATGCTTTTAGAGGTTAAATCAAAAGTATTCAATAGAGATAGAATAGAAGAAAGTGCAATTGAAATAGAGGAGAAAAATAAGGGTAAAGCTTTATGGAAATGCCTTTATGCTTATCATCCAGAGAGTGCTATAGTATTTTGTAATACAAGAAATAAGGTTAAGTCTGTTTATAAAATGCTTAAGGATGAGGGAATAACTTGTAATGAGCTTCATGGCGATATGGAGCAAAAGAAGCGTATTGAGGTTATGGAAAACTTTAGAGATAAGCACTTTAAAGTTTTAGTTTGTACTGATATAGCGGCTAGAGGAATTCACGTAGATAGCATAGAACTTGTTATAAACTATGAGGTTCCAATGGAAACAGAAAGCTATGTTCATAGAATAGGAAGAACCGGTAGAGCAGGAAGAGAAGGAAAGGCTATTACCTTTGTAAATCATTATGAGAAGAAATATTTAGAGAATGTTGAAGAATATATTGGCTATGAAATAAGAAAAGCAAGTCTTCCTTCTGATGAAGAAGTTAAAGCTGGAAGAAAAATATTTAAGGAAAGTCAAAAGGTTCAATTAAAAGAGAGTAAGAAACCTAAGAAAGAAGTTCATGGTGATATAGTTAAAATACATGTTAATGGCGGAAAGAAAAAGAAAATAAGAGCCTTTGATATTGTTGGATGTTTTAGTAACTTACCAGGTTTAACAGGGGAAGATATTGGAATAATAGATGTTCAAGATGGTTTTTCTTATGTTGACATATTAAATGGAAAAGGTGATAAAGTTTTAAAGAGCTTTAAGGAAGTTACTATAAAGGGTAAAAAAGTTAAAATACAAAAAGCAAGAAAATAAAATTATTATTAATTTAAGTATATAGTTATAATGTTAATTTGTTTTGAAGTATATAATGACCATGTAATATGTGGTAAAATTAAAGTAAGATATAGTAAAATATATCTTACTTTTTTTAAAAGGAAATTTTATTTTTGAGAGGTGGTCTGTATGAAGAAAAAGGTTGCTATCTCTATTACAACTTTAGTAATAATATTTTTAATATCTATAGTATATCTAGGGTTGTATCATAATGACTATGTTGGAGAAAATAAGTCATTAAACAAAGAAGTTATAAGTATTATAGAAGGTGAAGAGGATAAAAAGCTAGATTTAATTTCTTTAAATAAAAATATAGCTTTTGAATGGGATGAAGTTTATTTAATAGCTCCATACCAAGATGTAAGTGACTTTTTTAAAGAGATGAATGCTTACGCACCAGAAAAAACATACACTTCAGAAATAAATGATGTGTACATGCTAGCTTTTACTAAGTATTCTGACAAACTAGGGAAAAACAAACTAATAGAATATACTTATATACCAGGAACTTATATTGATTCTGAAAAATTAAAAGATATGGAAGTTATAAATGGAAATTATTATTATGAAAATGATAATTTAGTTTAGATTTTAAAGCTCTAAGTTTAAAACTTAGGGCTTTTTTAATTAAGAATTAATTTAGAAATAAAAATATTAATAAAATTGCTTTAATATTCATATATTGTTAAATTTAAACACATATTATAAGTTAGTACAGAATGCTATAATGTACATTGACTTTTATAAGAATAGATTTTAAGTAGGGGGGCTAATTATGATTATAACTAGAGACAAAAGATTTTATAGGTTGCTTTTTAGTATTGCTTTGCCAATAGCAGTACAAAATTTAATAACCTTTATGGTAAGTATGGTAGATACTTTGATGGTTGGAGCTTTGGGGGAAATTCAACTATCAGCAGTTTCTATAGCTAATAATTTATTTTTTGTACTTACAATTTTAATGTTTGGACTAGCTGGGGGATCTAATATTATGATTTCTCAGTATTGGGGAAAAGGAAATATTAAAACAATTCATAAGATTTTGGCCATAATGTATAGGGTGTGTTTATTAATAACTGGTATTTTCATATTTATAGCGTTATTTTTACCAAAATACTTTATGGGAATTTTCACAACTGATAAGGCTGTTATAGATTTTGGAGCAAGTTATTTAAGAATTGTGTGCATAGGATATTTGTTCTATTCCATAACAAACTGTACAATAATGATGCTTCGTTCAGTAAAAACTGTTAGTATATCAATTATAGTTTATACTGCTTCTTTAGTGGTAAATTCAATATTAAACTGGATTTTTATATTTGGAAATTTAGGTGCTCCTGAACTTGGAATAAGAGGAGCTGCCATAGCTACTGTCTGTGCTAGAATTACTGAGTTTTCAATAGTTTTAGTGTTTATGTTTATATATGAAAGAAAGATTGGTCTTAAGATAGAACATTTATTAAAGCTAGATAAAGAGATTTTAAAAGACTATGTTGGATTATGTACTCCTGTTTTATGTAATGAATTACTTTGGGCAATTGGAGCTTCTATGATATCTGTAATAGTTGGTAGAATGGGAACAGAGGTTGTGGCTGCTAATAGTATAAATGGAGTTGCTCATCAATTTGTAACAGTTTTTATATTTGGTATGTCTAATGCTACAGCAGTAATTATAGGAAATACCATAGGAGAAGGCAAAAAAGAAAAAGCAAAGGAATATGCCTATAGTATAGGGATTTTCAGTGTTGTCATGGGATGTATATCAGGACTTATGATTTTACTTATAAAGCCATTTGTTGTTAATTTCTATAATGTATCTTATTCAACAAAATTAATAGCTATGGAAATAATGACTGTAACTTCAGGAATAATAGTATTTCAATCTCTTGCAAGTAATTTTATGATGGGTGTACTTAGAGGTGGTGGAGATGCTAAGTTTGTCTTGATAAATGATCTTATTTTTATGTGGCTTGTTGCTATTCCAGGTGGATTTTTTGTAGCCTTTGTTTTAGAACTTCCAGTTGCATTAGTATTCTTAGTTATAAAATGTGATGAAATATTAAAATCTCTTACCAGTGTATATAGGGTAATTAGTGGAAAATGGGTAAATGATGTAACTAAGGATTATGAATTTGAGGAAGTAAAGTGTTAGTGATTTTTAGGAAATAGTCAACAGTTTTGGAAAGTTGTTTTAAGGATATAAGAGCTGATAAAGTTAAATACTAATTAAGAACTTAATTTGAAAGGAGTGTTTAACTTTGTCTCATAAAAATAATAAAAACAGCAAAGATAACAAAAAGACTAGTCAAAAAACTAAAAAAGAAGTAGAGAAAATGAAAAATGAAACTGCTAATGAAATAGGATACTCTAAGGAATCAAGAAAACTTGGAAAAGATAAAACTAGAAATAACCCATATATGGGACCACAATAATTAAAAAATAATAAAATATTTTAATTTAAATAGTTAGGGCTTGTAGCTAATTTTAATAAGTTTAAAGTTAGCTATAAGCTTTAATTTTTGCTATTACTTTTAATTAAGTGATAGTGATTAAAAATTTAGTTCTTATAAAAAAATCCTTAGTACTATGGATTAAAAATATTTTTTGTTTATTTTGGTTAAGATGAGAATTAAATATTTAGTTATTTTTTGTAGGAACATCTAGTTTTTTGTAATAACATACATTTTTTTAATTTACTAAACATATTAATATAATAGTAAAGCACAACAAAAAGTAGTTTTATTGAATATATTATAGTGAAGGGGATTTTAAATTGTTTAGTAAAAAATTTAAAAAGCAAATGGCTTATGTTTTAGCAAGTACTTTTGTATTTGGATTAGTTAATCCAAGTGCAATTAAGGTAAGGGCATCAACTGGTGTTGAAATTACAGAAGGGGTTACTGTAACTGCAAAGGGAAATACTGAGGGCAATACAGCTGATTTAGCCATAGATGGTAATTTATCTACCTATTGGGAATCTTCAAATGATTATAAATGGATAGAAGTTGACTTAGGTGGAATTTACGAATTATCAAAGATTGAAATATTTAATAAGGATGAAGCTGTGTATAAATATAATATATATGCTTCAGAAGATGGAGAAAACTTTAATAAAATAGCATATAAAAATAATGATAATGTATCAGATAGTAATGGTAATGTGCATACCATTGATAATGTAAGGGCAGGAAAGATTAGAATTGATGTAGTTCAAAATAGTAATAGTGATAGGGTGAATATAGCTGAAATAAATGTATTTGGTAAAAATACAGGAGAGAGTTTACCGGAAATTAAGAAAATTGCTACAAGTAATTTTAGTGAAACCCCTTGGGCTACTGAATATGAAAAGTTTAATAGTGATATTGCCTATGCCAATGAAAAGACTTTAAATGAAATAAAGAATTTAGTTGGTAGAGTAATAGGAGAAGAATTTAAGGATAAGTTTATTTTTGAAATAAGAGATCAATTAAATGGAAATGATGTTTTTGAGGTTTCTGATTCAAGAGATGGAAAGGTTTTAATAAAAGGTAATAATGGTGTTTCCTTAGCATCAGGATTTAACTATTATTTAAAAAATTATTGTAATGTAAGTTACAATCCAATAATGGGATCTAATTTAAAAATGCCTGAAACAATGCCTTCTGTTGGGGAGAGAGTAGTTATAGATACTCCATATGAGCATAGATATGCATTAAACTTTTGTACCTATTCTTATACAATGTCTTTCTGGGATTGGGATAAATATGAAGAATTCCTAGATTGGTGTGCTATGAATGGGGTTAACTTAGTTTTAGATATAATTGGACAAGAAGAGGTTTTAAGAAGAACCTTAAATGAATTTGGATATAGTGATGAAGAGGTTAAAGAATTTATTTCAGGACCTGCATATTTTGCTTGGTTCTATATGCAAAATATGACTGGATTTGGAGGTCCACTTCCTAACGATTGGTTTGAGCAAAGAGCAGAGCTTGGAAGAAAAATGCATGATAGAATTCAAAGTTTTGGAATAAATCCTGTTCTTCAAGGATACTCAGGTATGGTTCCAAGAGACTTTAAGGAAAAAAATCCAGAAGCACAAACTATTTCTCAAGGGGGATGGTGTGGCTTTGATAGACCAGATATGCTTAAAACATATGTAAATGAAGGGGAGGTAGATTATTTCCAAAAGGTTGCAGATGTTTTCTATGAAAAGCAAAAAGAAGTGTTTGGAGATGTAACTAACTTCTATGGAGTAGATCCATTCCATGAGGGAGGAAATACTGGTGATTTAGATAATGGAAAGATATATGAAATAATTCAAAATAAGATGATAGAGCATGATAATGATGCAGTTTGGGTTATACAAAACTGGCAAGGAAATCCTAGTAATAATAAGTTAGAAGGATTAACTAAAAAAGACCAAGCTATGGTATTAGATCTTTTCTCAGAGGTAAGTCCAGACTGGAATAGATTAGAGGAAAGAGATTTACCGTGGATTTGGAATATGCTTCATAACTTTGGGGGAAGAATGGGAATGGATGCAGCACCAGAAAAACTTGCAACAGAAATTCCTAAAGCCTTAGCTAATTCAGAGCATATGGTTGGTATAGGTATTACACCAGAGGCTATAAATACAAATCCTTTAGCGTATGAACTTTTATTTGACATGGCTTGGACTAGAGATCAAATAAACTTTAGAACATGGACTGAAGATTATATTGAAAGAAGATATGGTAAGACTAATAAAGAGATTTTAGATGCTTGGAATATTATATTAGATACTGCTTACAAAAAGAGAAATGATTATTACCAAGGTGCTGCTGAGTCTATTATAAATGCAAGACCTGGCTTTGGAATAAAAAGTGCTTCAACTTGGGGACATTCAAAAATAGTTTATGATAAGAGTGAGTTTGAAAAAGCTATTGAAATATTTGCAAAGAACTATGATGAATTCAAAGATAGTGATGCATTCCTTTATGACTTTGCTGATATATTAAAACAATTATTAGCTAACTCAGCTCAAGAATATTATGAGGTTATGTGTAATGCTTATAATAATGGAAATGGAGAGAAATTTAAATTCGTTTCAGGAAAGTTTTTAGAACTTATAAAGCTTCAAGAGAGAGTATTATCAACTAGACCAGAGTTTTTAATAGGAAATTGGATTGAAGATGCTAGAACCATGCTTAAGGACTCCGATGATTGGACTAAGGACTTATTTGAGTTTAATGCTAGAGCTTTAGTAACAACTTGGGGTTCAAGAAATAATGCTGACGGTGGTGGGCTTAAAGATTATTCTAATAGACAATGGTCAGGATTAACTGAGGATTATTATTATGCTAGATGGGAAAAATGGATAAATGGATTACAAACTGAATTAGATGGAGGAGCTAAATCACCTAATATAGATTGGTTTAAGATGGAGTATGACTGGGTAAACAAGAAGAGTGATACAGATAAGCTTTATCCTACAGAAGCTTCTAATGAAAACTTAGGAGAACTTGCTAAGATAGCCATGGAAAGTTATTCGGTAACTAATATGGATAAAATATTAGGTGAAAATGAATCAGTTGAAAGAGTTAATATTGCTTTAGGAAAGCCTGTAAGTAGTGAAACTCATGGATCTAATGAATCTAATCCTTTAAGTAACATTACAGATGGAAATACAGGAACTATGTGGGTTGCTGATAGAGATGGATATCCTGCAAGTGTAACTGTAGATTTACAAGGGGTTAAAAGTGTAGATGGAATAGAATTTGCTTTTAGAAATCAGGCTGGTGATAGGGCTGTAGCATACAAAGTAGAGGTTATAGATGAAAGTGGACAGTGGAAAATAGTATCAGATAAATCTGAGGATTATTCTAGTAAGGGAGTCATTGAAAAGGTTGACTTTACTGGAAAGGCTCAAAAAGTTAAGGTTTCACTAAGTGGGGTGAATCTAGAATTAAGTCCATCATATAAAATACCAGAATTAGCAGAAATAATGGTATATGGAGGAAAAGAAAAGGAAGATGAGTATACTAACGTTGCTTTAGGAAAACCAGTTACTGGAGCAGAGGCTGAAAATGGAAAACCATTATCTAATATTACAGATGGAGATTTAAATTCTATTTGGGTTAGTAATAATGGACAAACTCCAGCAACTACATCTATTGATTTACAAGGAACAGAAAATGTTGAGTTCTTAGAGCTTCACTTTGAAAAGCCAGGACTTAGATTTCAATTTAAAGTAGAAGTAGAAGATGCAAATGGACATAAAGAAACTGTATTAGATATGACTTCAAATAAAGAAGATAATGAAAAATCATATAAAATACCTGTAGGAAAAGAAATAAATAAAGTTCATGTTACTATGACAGGAAAAGCAGAAGGTGGACAACATCCAGGGGCTTGGGCAGCTATTGCAGAAGTAAAGGCCATGTCAAAAGAAAAACCAGCTAATTATGTAAATATAGCAGAGAATAAAAATGTAAGTGGCTCTAATTCTCAAAGTGGAAATCCTTTATCTAATATTACAGATGGAGATTTAAGTTCACTTTGGATAAGTGATAATGGAGCTATGCCAGCTAATGCCACAATTGACTTAGAAGGAAATAGTTTTGTAGACTTCTTAGAACTTCATTTTGAAAAGGAAGGATTTAGATTCCAATTTAAAGTGGAAGTTGAAGATGAGAGTGGAAATAGAGAAACAGTATTGGATATGACTTCTAATACAGAGGATAATAAAAAGTCATATAATATTCCTGTAAAAAAAGAAATAAGTAAAATACATGCTACTATTACAGGAAAAGCTGATGGTGGAGAATATCCTTTAGCGTGGGCAGCTATTGCAGAAATTAAAGCTATGAGTAAAGAGGCTATAAATAAAGTTGAACAAGCTTCCATAGCATTACCTCAAGGAAATATGAAAGCTACAGCAACATCAGAGCATCCTGATGTAGGAAATGAAGGCTTAGCTAAGTTTGCTATTGATGGAAAGGAAAATACTATATGGCATACAAAATATAATCCTGTAGACAATTTACCACAAAGTATTACCTTAGAACTTGGAGGAAGTTACGAAATTAATAAGTTTACGTACTTACCAAGAAGTGGTGCTAAAAATGGAAATATAACTAAATATGAGCTTCATGTAAGTGAGGATGGAAATGATTTTAGAAAAATATCTGAAGGAAATTGGGATGATAGTGGAAGTTTAAAAACATTAAAATTTAATAGTACAAAGGCAACTCATGTTAAACTTGTAGCTTTAGAAGGGGTTGGAGGATTTGCTTCAGCTGCTGAATTAAATGTATTTGCAATTCCAGAAAACCTAGCTATGAAAGATGAGACTAAGGTTGAGGTAACTTCAAATAATTCTGAAGCAAATAATTTAAGAGATGGAAATGAAAATACTCTTTGGATTCCAGGACAAGAAGAGGAAAAGTCTGTAACTTTTGATTTAAGTAAGGAAAAGGATATATCAGCAATAGATATAGTAAGCAAAGGAAATTCTCCATTAAAATACTCTATAGAGATTTCTAATGATGGAACAGAATGGACAAAGATAGTTGATGAGAACAACAATGAAGAGAATAAAGCTGTATATTCTAATATATTAAAGTCAGGCAAAATGGGAAGATTTGTAAGATTTAATTTTAATAGTGATAATGTTAAAATTGGAGAAATCAAAATTTATAAAGGAGATTCTACTTCAAGTCTTGCTTCTTATATAAGAGTAGTTGAAGATATATATAATAGTGCAGTAGTTGGGGATATGGCTGGAAACTATACTGAAGAGGCTAAGGAATCCCTTGGAAATGCTATAAATGAGGCAAAATTAGCTTTAGGAAATGATATAAATTCAAAAGAGGCTAATGAAGTTATGAGCACTTTAAAATCAGCATTAAATGAATTCTACAAAGGATTTGTTCAAATAAACAGAACTAAACTTGCAGCTTTAATAAGTGATGTTGATATTTTACTAAATGAAATATTACCAAGTCTTATGAATAGCATGAACTATAATGAAAAAGCTATAGTAAATGCAGAAATTCAAAAGCTAAAATTAGAAAATAATGAGGCTAAAGAAGTTTACAATAAAAAGCAAGTTTCACAAAGTGAAATAGACATAGCTTATGATGAGTTAAAAAATACATTAGATTCATACTATGATGCTGTAAGTGCTGAAACTGCATATAAATCAATGGTACTTTTAGCTAAGGAAAAAGTAGAAAATGCAGTAGTGGGAAATGGAAATGGACAGTATCCTAAGGAAGCTGTAGATGCTTTAAATGAAGCTATAAGAATTGCTGAGGAAGGTTTTGAAAGTTCTACAACCTTAGAAGAGATTAGAAATGTAACAAATACTTTAAAAGAATCTATAGATACTTTCGTTGAATCAGTTAATATAATTGATAAAGCACAATTAGAAGAGATAATATCTTCAATAGAAAGTAAATTAGAAAATGCAGAAGGAGTATATATTCCTAATGCTATAGAAGAACTTAGAAAAGCTTTAGATAAAGCTAAGGAAGTATTAAACAATGAAGGTGCAAATGAAGAGAATATAAATAAGGCTATTTCTGATTTAACTGAAGCAGAAGCTAATTTTGAACTTTCAAAAGTTCCTAATAAAGATGAATTAAACTCTGAGATAGAAAGAGCATATGATGTTTTAGAAAAGCTTAAAGGATTTGATCATCTTGAAGGAATAAAAATAAAGTTAGAAGATGCTATTTTAGAGGCTGAAAGAGTTAAAAATGATGAAAATTCATTAAAAGTAGATGTGGATAAAGTTTTAGGTGAATTAAAGATTGTAATAGAAGAAGCTTTAAAAGCTATTGATTCCTCAGAAGTTATAGTAAGCCCAGTAAGAGATTTTAAAGCAACTAATATTTCAAAGAAAACTGTAACTGTTCAGTGGAGCGCACCTGAAAATTCATTTGGATTAGAAGGATACGTACTATATAAAGATGGTAAAAAAGTAGCTGAATTAGGAAAAGATGAGACTACCTATAAGTTTAAAGGATTAAATAGACATACTATATATAACTTTAAAATTGCAGCAAAATATAATAATGGAGAGCTTTCTTCAAAAGAATCCATAACTTTAAGAACTGAAAGATAAAATAAAAATTAAATAATTATATTTTTTTATATGAAAAGAAGCTGTATTAAAAAGCTAAGTACAATTAAGTTTAATTTATTTAACTATATTTATACAGTTTCTTTTGTTTTTTATTAGAATTTTATTTTTTAAGGGAGCATATATATAATAGGGGAGGTTTAGTTAAATAGAAATTAATTGTTTTAAAGATATAATAAAAAGAAAAAAATTGTTTAATAATAGATTTTTAGAAAAATAGGTTTAATTATAGGAGAGGATTAATGGGGTATATTATAATTTTATTAAGTCCAATTTTAGGATTAATTTTTTCAGAAATATATGTTTTTTTAGCTTCATTTATGTCATGGATATCTGCAGATGGTTTTGTTACATCCACTAGTGTGATGTTTGCTATTTTAGGAATGATAATAGTGCTTAATGATAATGAAAAAACAAAATAAAAAGTAGTGCTAGAAATAATTACGATTAAATTAGGTTAGGGTTTATTTAAATTTTAATGATTAAATTAAGAGAGTGTATTAAAATAACTTTTAATACACTCCTATTTTTATTAGATATAGTTTCTTATCTTAACTATTTCATTATTCTTTTTATATATTCTAGGAACTCTGTGGCTAATCATACAAAGTATTTCGTAGTTTATTGTTCCCATAATTTCAGCCATATCATTAGCATCAAATTTTAATCCATTTTCTTCTCCTAAAAGAATTACTTCATCACCAATTTTAACATCTTCTATATGAGTTACATCAATCATACATTGATCCATACAAACTCTTCCTATAACATTAGCAAATTGACCCTTTATTATAACTTTAGCTTTTCCACTAAGAAGTCTTGAATAGCCATCAGCATATCCTATTGGAAGAGTGGCAATTTTACTTTTCTTTTCAGTTTTATAAGTTCTTCCGTAGCTTACATACATATCTTCATCTAACTCTTTAACAAAGGCTACATTAGTTTTTAATGTAAGTGCTGGTTTAAGTTTTAAGTTTTCTTTTTTTACTTCTTCAGATGGATAGTATCCATAAGAAATAATTCCACATCTAACTCCGTCTAAATAGGTTTCTGGTAAATCCATAATAGCCCCACTATTAGAAGCATGTTTTAAAGGAATGTGTATTCCATTGTCTTCTAAAGCTTTATTAAAAGCAGTTAATTTTGAAAATTGTTCATAAGTATAAGTTTTATCTTTTTCATCTGATGTTGAAAAGTGAGTAAATAAGCCTACTACCTCAACTCCAGGTAAAGAGCATATTTCTAAAACTTTATTTAACCCCTCTTCATTTGGAAGGAAACCTATTCTACCCATTCCTGTATCTATTGCAATGTGTATTTTAGCTTTTTTGCCAAGCTTTAAGGCAAAATCAGATAATTCCTTAGCATATTCCACATCATAAACTGTTTGTTCAATTTCATTATTGATTAAATTTTCAGCGAAATTTATAGGAGTATATCCTAAAATCATAATAGGTGCAGTTATTCCAGCATCTCTAAGTTCATCAGCCTCTGTGATTATAGCTACTGCCAATCTAGAAGCACCGTTTTCTAAAAGAGTGGAAGCTATGTCTAAAGCTCCATGACCATAAGCATTAGCCTTAACAACGGCTATTATTTCCTTTTCACCAACTAGGTTTCTTATTTCTTTCATATTATTTGCTATTATATCTAAATCTATTTCAGCCCATACAGGTCTAACACATATATCCATTTTAAAACACCTCAAATTAATTACAGCTTTTATTACTTTGATTTAATTAATTTCAACTTAAATCATTAAATTAATAAGTTGTAGCTAAATTATTATGCTCATATAAAGTATTACATATAAATCACCATATTTTTATTAAAAACTTAACTACATATACTATTATAAGATATTGTAGCATAAAGTGAAGAACCACCATAATTGTAATTTTTATATATAGTGGTTTCAATATTATGAATCTGTCATACTTTTTTATAAGTGAGTTCAATAATATCATAATTAATATCTACAAATTAATATGGATTTCTGTAGATATACAAATACTAAGTTGAAGAGGTATTTACTTAATTAAATTATTATTTTCTTTGGATCAATTAATATCTAGATATAAAGAATGAAAAAAGTAGTGTAATATTAAAATTATAAGTTTAATGATAAAATTAAATATAGAAAGGTATAAGAAATTATTTATAGTCTTATTAATGAGTATCTATAAGTCTAGAAATTAAGTTTCAATAGGTTATATGGTTTATTTGGAGGGATAGAATGTTAGATAAAAGTATAGAATTTTTTAAAATAATTTTAAAGAGAGAAAAGGGAAAAGAATTAAAAAATGAAACTTTACCAGAGGGGTTTAAATTTGTTAAGTTTAAAAAAGGTGATGAAAAAGCTTGGGCAGAAATAGAAAAATCTGTACTGGAATTTGAAAATACTAAAGATGGAGAAGAATATTTTAAAAATAAATATTTACCTTATATAGATGAGTTAGAAAGAAGAACTATATTTATAGAAAATAATAATGGAGAAAAAATTGCTACATTTACAGCTTGGTGGAGATATACAGGGGAAAGAAGACATCCATTTATGGAGTGGGTTGCTGTGAAGCCTGAATATCAAGGAAAAGGATTAGGAAAAGCCATTATCTCAGAAGGAGTTAAACTTATGATAGCTATTGAAGGAGATTGTGATATGTACATACCAACTCAGACTTGGAGTTATAAAGCAATTAGGTTATATAGATGGGTAGGGTTTGAATTTGAAACTGAAGAAAAGTTTCCTGGTGGAATTAAAAATGAAACCCTAGAAGGTATTAAAGTAATAAAAAACTTAATATAATTATAAAATAAAGTTTAAAAAGAAACAGAGGATAGAACTCTGTTTCTTTTCTTATTTTATTGTAGGTAAGTATATTGTAAACTCAGTGAATTCATCAGTACTACTTACTTGAATTTTTCCATTATATGATTCTACTAACTCCTTTACTATAGCTAGTCCAAATCCATTATTACTTTCTTTATTTTCTTTTGTGGTAAATCCACTATCAAATATTTTATTTAATATTTTATCTGGAATTTCAGGACCATTATTTTGGATTTTTAACACAAAATAATTAAAACTATAATAAGTATTAATTTTTATTGAACCACTACCATCTAAAGCTTCAATAGAATTTCTTAATATATTAGAAACTATACGTTGAAAATCTAATTCGTTTACATTAGTTTCTAATAAATCAGCATTTTCATCTATAAATACAGTAATATCTTTTAGATTAATAGTATTTACTATCATTGATATAATTGAAGTGTCATTAGATACAACAATATTATTAATAATATTATCATTCCCATCAATTATGTTTTTTAATAATTCTCCTAATTTCTCATAGTTCCCCATAAGATGTAATCCATATAAATAGGAAATTTGAGAGCCATAATCATGTTTTAATTTTCTTAATGAGCTAATATTCTGTTCTAAATTTGAATTTAGTAGTTCAATTTCTTTCGATTTTTTCTCTATGTTAGAAAAATATATTATTATAAATATTATAAATATGAATAATAAAGTTAATATTATTTCTGTAAATATAGGATTATCCTTTGCATTAATAATAGCATTAAATGAAGCTATAAAGTCTAGTACTATTGTAAAGAGTATTAAATAGATAATTGAGCTATTCCTAGACTTTATAGTTTTGTAAAGTGAGTATATACTTTTCTTTTTATATAAAACTAAAAAGGCAAGTATATACTGTGGAAAATACATTATAGTTATGAAAAATATATTACTTTTATTTATTAATGATATATTTTGGGATAAGATATTATATAGAAAAGATGAAATTATTAAGGTTATAACAATTAATGAATAAATCAAACTAAATCCAATAGCAGCAGCTAAAAAATCATCTTTATATATTAGACCTCCAATGATTAACATTACTAAATGAAGAATTAATGTTGCAACACTGGAATTTCCCATAAAAAAAGTTGTTAGTGATATCATTGTCCACAAAAGAAATATATAAAATAACATCTTTGACTTTGGTTTTTTGCAATCTTCTTTACTACATAAATTTATTGTGCTTATAAATAATACACATTGTAAAAAAGTGTTTATCGTATCAGCTAAAAATATAGTTTTATTCATTTTTATCTAGATTTTTTCATAGACTCAGGCATTTCTTCTAATCCTATAGTAGCAAAAGAAGTAGTTGAAGCGTTGATAGTTAATGTAGTTAATAATGCTAACATTGATAATATTGATTTTCTCATTTTAAGAATCCTCCCTTTTATACTTATTAAATAATAGTAATGTTTGTATTAATAAAGTCCACGTTATTGTTTGAGAAATCCATGAAATTTTGAAAAATATTAAGGTTATTAAAAAAAGAATACTTGAGTTTGTAACACTTAATATTTTATTTTTTTTAATTAAATGTTCTTTAGTCAATGGAAATCTACTATCTATTACTGGAGCTTTATTATAAATACTAAAAATACTAAACAAATTTAAAATAACAATGCTAAATAGATTTAGCTTGTTAAAAGTAACAAGCATGATTATACTTGTTGTAATAATTAATGTTGCAATAAAACATTTTAATTGGCTATCTTCATGATATCCACCAATAAATGGCTTTATAAAGCACATGCTAAGAATTACTATTAAGCTCTCTTTGAAATATCCAATTATTCCAGCAATTAGAATTACAGAAATACATTTAATAAATTCAAAGGTCAATACAATTACAACATATTGAATTTGCTCTAATAATTCTTTGTCCAAGTCAAGATCTTTTGCTAAATACTCTATAGCAGATTTTAAAAATTTTCTCATAAAGAATCTCTCTTATCTATTTTTTATAAACATTAAAATAAATGTAATATGCTTACATTATAATAAAAAAATAATTGATTTACATAAGATAATTCCTTTTTTAAAGGTATATTTACAATTTTTTCATAATGTAGCCAATATATATGTTTTATATTGTAATTTTATAAGGGATTATGTAATTTTTTAAGAGAACTTATTAATAACATTAATAAGTTATACTTATAAAGTTAATTAATTTTTATTAATTGGTATTTTTAGGAGAATATTTTTGTGTTACTATTATTGAAAGCAGAAAATTAAATTGAGGTTTGAAAAGTTAAATCAAATTACAATTTAGATTAAAAAATAGGGGGCTATAATTATGAAGGTGACTGAAAGATTAGAAAAATTAAGAAAAATTATGAAGGATAAAGGAATTGACTATTATATAATTCCTAGTGAAGATGCTCATCAAAGTGAATATGTATGCGAACATTACAGGGGTAGAGCATATATGTCAGGTTTTACAGGATCAGCAGGAACTTTACTTGTCGGTTTAGAAAATGCTATTTTGTGGACTGACGGTAGATATTTCATACAAGCTTTAGAGGAGTTAAAGGGTTCTGGAATTGAAATGTTTAAAATGAGAATTCCAGGATGGCCAAGCTTATTAGAATGGCTTAAAGAAAATGCAAAGGCAGGAGAAACTATTGCTTTTGATGGAAAGGTATTTTCAGTAGGAGAATATAAAGATTTTAAAAAATTAGAAGAAGAAAATAATCTTAATATAAAAATAGATGAGGACCTTTTAGATGAGGTTTGGAAAGAGAGACAATCTCTTCCTAAGGAAAAGGCATTTTTACATGAAGTTAAGTACTGTGGAAAAAGTGCGAAAGAAAAATTAAGAGAAGTTAGAGAGGAAATGAAAAAGCTAGGCGCTAATAATTATATTATAGCTTCTTTAGATGACATAGCTTGGCTTTATAATATTAGAGGAAATGATGTTAAATGCAATCCTGTAGTTTTAAGCTATGCCTTAGTTAAAGAAAATGAAGCATATCTTTATGTAGATAAATCAAAATTCACTTCTAAAATGGAGGAAGAACTTTTAAATGAAGGGGTTACTTTAAAATCATATGATGAAATAGGAAATGCTATTAGTAATTTAGAAGGAAAGATTTTAATTGATCCAAATAAGATAAGTGCTTATTTATACGAGTGCATTAAGGATAAAAATAATATTGTGGAATTTGGAAACATAACAACTAAGTTTAAGGCTATTAAGAATGAAGTTGAATTAGATAACTTAAGAAAGTGTCAAGTTAGAGATGGAGTAGCCATGGTTAAGTTTATGAAATGGCTTAAGGATAACATTGGAAAGATAGAAATAAGTGAAATATCAGCTTCAGATAAGTTAGAAGAACTTAGAAGTTTAGATAAGTTATTTAAAGGAATTAGTTTTGAAACCATAGCAGGGCATAAAGAACATGGTGCTATGATGCATTATTCAGCAACTAAAGAGAGTGATTACACTTTAGAACCAAGAGGATTTTTATTAATAGATTCAGGTGGACAATACTTAGATGGAACTACAGATATAACAAGAACTTTTGTTTTAGGAGAATTAACTGAGGAAGAGAGAAAAGATTATACTTTAGTTTTAAAAGGACATATAGGACTTATGAGAGCTAAATTCTTAAAGGGAGCTACTGGATCAGCCCTTGATATAAAAGCTAGAGAGCCATTATGGAATGAAGGAATTGATTATAAATGTGGAACAGGTCATGGAGTTGGATTTTTCTTAAATGTTCATGAAGGACCACAAAGCATAAGTCCAGTACCAAATAAGGTTGCCTTAGAGCCAGGAATGATCATAACTAATGAACCTGGAGTTTATAGAGAAGGAAAACATGGAATAAGAACAGAGAATACAATGGTAGTTGTTAAAGATACTTATTCAGAAGAGTTTGGAGAATTTTATAAGTTTGAAACTATTTCACTTTGTCCAATAGATTTAGAAGGATTAGATATAAGCTTGTTAAATGAAGAGGAAAAGGCTTGGCTAAATAAGTATCATAAAAAGGTTTATGATTTATTATCACCATATTTAGATGAAGAGGAAAAAGAATTCTTAAAGAATGAGACAAGGGAAATATAATTCAACATATGAATAGATTTATAAAAGAAGATGGAATAATTCTTCCACCTTCTTTTATATTTATATAGTTTCCAAATTTTTATAGGAGTATAATAAAATTAATAGATAAAACTTATGAAATAGATAGAAACAAATGGGTGGTTTTATAGAGAGAGAAAAAGGGTTGGCTAAAGGAAAGATTTTATCTAAAAAGAAAACAAAAGTATTATTTGTATTAAATATTATTCTTTCTGTAATAATGGCAATATTAATTTTAAAGAAAATATATGATAGAAATTACTCTAATATTATAGGACTTTTAACACCTTTAATTATTATTACTTATAATTTTTATTTTTTAAATTTAAATATTAAAGAAAGAAAAAGATTAGGATGAGATCAGAAAACTAGTTTTAAAAATTTATTGTTCTTAATAAAAATAATAAATAAAAATAGAATTTAGAAATTAAAATACATAAACTTGTATGTTTAGGAGGGATATATATGGCAGATCAAAGATTAAATAAGTTAGCTAAATTGCTTGTAAATTATTCAACAGGAGTTAAGGAAGGGGACTTTGTTTTTGTATCTTGTAATGAGGTTGCAAATCCTTGGCTTACTGAAGTAGTAAAGGAAGCTACTAAAGCAGGAGCTCATGTTGAGTATATTTTAGAATCAGAAGAAGCTAAAGAGGCAAGACTTAAATTTTCTACAAAGGATCAATTATTATCAGGGAATTTAATAATGGAAACTATGCTTGAAAAGGCAGATGTTTGGTTAAGTGCATGGGGAGCTAGGAATACTAGAGCCTTTAGTAATATAGATTCAGAAAAAATAAAAGATAGCAGAGCTGGAGAAAAGGGATGGAGAAAATTCTATTCAGGAAGAATGGGAGATGGCTCTTTAAGATGGTGTGGAACTCAATTTCCTACATATGCAGATGCGCAGGAAGCTTCAATGAGTTTTAGTGAATATGAAGATTTTGTTTATGGAGCAGGGCTTTTAGACCATGAAGATCCTGTGGAAGAATGGAATAGAGTAAGCGCAGAGCAGGAAAGATGGGTTAGATATTTAGATACTAAAAAAGAACTTCATATTTTAGCAGAAGGAACTGATATTAAGGTTTCAGTAGAAGGAAGAAAGTGGATAAATTGTGATGGTAGAGTAAACTTCCCAGATGGCGAAATATTTACATCACCAGTTGAAAATAAGATAAATGGACACATTACTTTTTCATTCCCAGGTATTTATGCAGGAAAGGAAATAGAAGGGATAGAGCTTGAAGTTAAAGATGGTAAAGTTGTTTCATATAAAGCTAAAAAAGGAGAAGATTTATTAAAGGCTTTATTAGAAACTGATGAAGGAGCAAGCCACTTTGGAGAAGTAGCTATAGGTACAAACTATGGAATTAAGAAGTTTACTAGAAATATGCTATTTGATGAGAAAATAGGAGGAACAGTTCATATGGCTATAGGAGATTCTATGCCAGAGGCTGGTGGTAAAAATAAATCATCACTTCATTGGGACATGCTTTGTGACATGAGAAATGGTGGAAGAATATATGCAGATGGAGAACTTTTCTATGAAAATGGAGAGTTTAAAAAAGAAATATTAGAAAAATATAATCTTTAATATTATATATAAATTATAGAATAATAATTAAATTAGGGGATGAAGAAACTCATCTCCTAATTTAATTCTAGTTGAATTTTAAAATAATAGGAGAATAAGAATTATGAGTAATATATATAAGTTTAAAAAAGAAGATTTAAATGAATGTGCTGAGCTTTTTGTTAAAACCTTTAGTAAGGAACCATGGAATGAACCTTGGGATTTTGAAAATGCTAAAAAAAGACTTAATGATGTGGTTTTAACTCCAGGATTTAGGGGTGCTGTTTTAAGAAATGATGAAAAAATAGAAGGCGTTATCTTAGGAAATTTAGAGCAATGGTATGATGGAGAGCATTTTTGTGTTAAGGAATTCTTTGTGGATTCAAGTTCACAGGGGAAAGGAACAGGAAAGAAACTTTTAAACGCTTTAGAGAATATACTTATGGAAAAGGAAGTGGGAGTAATTCACTTTTGGACTATGAAAGGAAGCACAGCTGAAGCCTTTTATAATAAGAGAGGGTATGAAATTCCAAAGGAATTAATAATGATGAGAAAAAAGTTAAAATAGTAAATTTTTAAATAATGAAGATCTAGTGTACAATTAAAATTATTTTAATACACATAGAAATTAAAAAATTTAAAATAATACTATATGTTAAATTTTAATATAGAAGATATAAAAGAGCATGTAATAAGTTTAAAACATTAATACATGCTCTTTTTACTATTTAATTTAAATTCTATATATTATTAAACTGTAAGAGAACCATTTTTCTCTAAAACTTCAGCTTCTTTATTTTCATCCTTAGTATCAATACCATCATTTTTGTATTCATAAATTACGCTTATTAGTTTACCACTTATACATACTGCTATTATTGAGAAGAATATTTGCTTAAAGTCTAAATAAACTAAAGACATTAATAAAACAATGGCATCTGTTAACATGTAGACATGTTGTACCTTAAGAGGAGTAAATTTATTACCTAATAAGGCTATTACATCATCTCCACCAGAAGCACCACCACCACGTAATACTATTCCAGCACCAACACCAACTCCAATACCTGCTAAAACACTAGCAACTAGCATATTATTAGTAAAGTTAGGTGTTAAAAATCCTATGCTTTCCCAGAATCTATAGGATACTGAGAAGCAAAAAGTTGCAAATATTGAACATGCTAAGAATTTTTTGCCAAAGAATTTAGAACCTATTGCAAATAATGAAAAATCAATTATTAAGTTTGTTATAGATGGAGATATATCAAAAACATTTTTTACTAAAAGTAATAAGCCTAAGACTCCACCTTCTGTTACATTATTTTGATAGTTAAAGTTATAGCTACCAAAGGCTAAGATACTTGAACCTAGTGCTATTAATAAAACACTTCTCAAGATCTTCTTTTTCGATTCCAAAATATCACTCTCCTAAAATTAAGGTAATTTAGCTATAAAGAAAATAGCAGACCTCATATGTCTACTATATAGAAATAAAAAATTATGAATTTTAAATTATATTTTATAGTAAATTACTGTATATTTTAATTATAATCTTAATAAATATTAAGAGCAAACTATATAAAATAAGAGTAATGAGGATTAAAGGGGCAATTCTTTAATAGAAATAAATAGCCTCTGTGGTCATCTGTTTTTCTTTAAAGTGTTCATTTTTACAAGGTTTTCCGAAAGGTTAAAATATTGTTGTTAATAGTAAGAAAACTTCAAATGAATAAAAGGTTAATATATATAAATTTATTTTTATTTGAAATACTATAAATGAAAGCAAATACATATATGGTTCTTAAATTTAAAAGTGATTATTTTATATAAAATATATCTTAATTTTTAAATTTAAGAATAAAACGTATGAGAAAGGATGTTGTAGTTATGAAAGTAATTGTTAGAAAAGAGTTAGAACAAGATCATAAAACAGTAGAACTTTTAGTAGAAGAAGCCTTTAAAGATGCTGAGTACAGTGATCATATGGAACATGTTTTAGTTAGTAAACTTAGAAAGGGAGAAAACTTTATTGACGGTTTATCTTTAGTTGCTGAAAGAGAAGGGGAAATAGTAGGCCACATATTATTAACTAAAGCTAATATAGAAAATGAAACAGAAAAATATGAAACTTTAGCCTTAGCACCAGTTTCAGTGTTACCTAAATATCAAGGTATCGGAATTGGAGGAGAGCTTATAAGAGAAGGAATGAGAATGGCTAAGGAACTTGGCTATGACTCAATAATAGTTTTAGGACATGATAAATACTATCCTAAGTTTGGATTTAAAAAAGCTGGGGATTTTGGAATAAGAGCTCCTTTTGAAGTGCCAGAAGAAAACTTTATGGCAATAGAATTAAATGAAGAAGCTTTAAAAAATATAAGTGGTGTTGTAAGATATGCTAATGAATTTTTAGCAGATAATAATAAGTAATAACTTTCTATATTTATTTCATACTTCTTAAATATTGAGATGTTATTTTAATAATTTAAAGCAAAAAATAAAGGTGGTTGTATAAAAAAAATTATAAGTCTTATAATTTTTTATCAATCACCTTGTTATTTTTTAGATTAAAGTTTTAAACTTTTGTTTTTTTATATAGATATAGGAGAACACATCGATATACAATTAGGGTTTAAATATTTATATAATCATAAATATTTAAAATAGAATCTATTTATAATATTTAAAAAGTATTTTTATTTAAATAATTTATTCCAAAGTAAACATATATTATTGATACTAAAAAGCTTAGGGGAAGAGTAATGAGCATATTTAAGCTTAATAAATTTAGTAATGCTAATAATACTAAGCATGGAGTTATTCCATAAGTACTTAGTTTTATTATTTCTCCAAATCCAATAGGGTTATTTCTTATACTACATATAATTTTAGTTATTATAGCTAATATTAAGGTTATAATGTATGAGAAAGCAATAAATATAATAACCATTAAGGATAAATATGTATTTCCAAAGGTTCTTTCTAAACTATTTATAGAATTTTTTAAGTCATTATCATTTAAAGATAGATTCATATTTGAATAATTAGCTTCAGTAATTTTATTATTGTCATATTTAATTATTAAAGATTCATTTCCAAAGGCAATTCCTGATTCATAATCCTTTAATAAGTCTTTTGCAGGTTCCTTATCATTTAGTACAAAGGTCCAATTTTCTTCTTGAAAAACTACAAAGTTAGAATCTTTTAGGTCTAAAACTCCATCTTTAATTTCAAAGGGAGGAATTTTATCTTCAAAGGCAGATTTTCTAGAAATTAAAAATTTATTAAGTTCAGTGTAATTTCTACTAAAAGCTAAAAGTCCTAATAAAAGAGATAAAATAAGTAAATAAAAGAATGCACTGATTCCAGAGGTTTTAATAAGTTCTTTATATCTTTTAGGAGTAAATAAACTTATATAAAATCTTTTAAATAGATTCATATAATCACCCTTTCTATTTTTTATTAGTTTGTTCATTAAATAGAAATTTATTAATACTGTTAACTTTTGTTTAATTAATTTGAAAACGATTTTAAAAGGGTGTGTCGTATGATATCATAAAAATGTATTAAATGGAAAAATAAAGAATAAAAGTGCTTTTAAATGATTTAATACAATTAAACATTAAATGAAATATTGGGGGATTTTTATGATTAAAAGGGATTTTAGAAGAAAGTTAACTATGTGCTTAGCATCTGTTATGGCTTTAAACCTTGGTATAACTGTATCGGTAAAAGCTGATGAGGGATTAAAAAATGAGATGAAAAATAATGATATTACTAAAGATATAAGTATATATCCAACTCCTAAAGATATGTCTATAGGAAATAGTCAATTTATCTTAGAGGATTCAGTTAATATAGTTGGAGGAGATTTAGCAGATACATATGCCTTTGAACTTTTGAAAAATATGTTAACTGAATTTGGCATAAAAATCAATGAATCAGAAATTGAGGGGGCTACTACTATTTATATAGGAGAGAGCGATGACAATATTGAAGAACTGGAAAATACATTAGAAGAAATGAGTGTAGACACATCTTCAATAAGTAAAGATGATGGATATGTATTAGCAACTGATGAAAACACAGAGGGAAATAGAATAGTTATAAGAGGAAATAATGAAACAGGAACTTTTTATGGGGTAAAAAGTTTAAAGCAGTTAATTAAAAAGGAAGAGAATAAGGTTATCTTAGATGAAGTTGTTATAAAAGATGAGCCGAGTTTTAAAATGAGAGCTGTAGTTGAAGGTTTCTATGGAACACCATGGTCTCAAGAAGAAAGATTGGATCAAATAAAAATGTATGGAGAATATAAAATGAATGCTTATATATACGCTCCAAAGTCAGATCCATATCATAGAGAAAAGTGGAGAGAGCCGTATCCGGCTTCTGAATTAGATAGAATGAAAGAACTTATAAAAACAGCTAATGAAAATAAGGTTGATTTTGTTTTTGCAATATCACCAGGTTTAGATATAAAGTTTGAGGGAGAAGAGGGAGAAGCAGATTTTAAAGCTTTAATAAATAAAGCTGAGACTCTATATGATATGGGAGTTAGAAGCTTTGCAATTCTTTGGGACGACATAGAGAATCGTAGTGGAGTTCAACAAGCAGAAGTTTTAAATAGATTTAATAGAGAATTTATAAAAAATAAAGAAGGAGTTAAGCCATTAATAACTGTTCCAGTAGAATATTGGGGAAGCTCAATGTTTAATGGGGAAGAGGTAAAGACTTATACTAAAGAGTTTGCAGAAACTTTAGATAAGGATATTGAAGTAATGTGGACAGGAAATGATGTAATTCCTCCAAATGGGGTTAGCTTAGAGGATGCAAAGAAGGTTTCAAATGTATATAATAGAAAAATGATGTTATGGTGGAATTATCCTGTTAATGATTATAAAGAGGATAAAATGGCTTTAGGACCAATATATGATTTAGATAGAAATTTAGATGAGGAAGTGTCAGGATTTATAGTTAATCCTATGAGATTTTCTGATGCATCAAAGATTTCCACATTAACAGGAGCTGATTATGGATGGAATTCAATTTCATATGAAGCAGAAAAATCATGGGACAAAGCTATTGAAATTATTGCAGGAGAAATGAAAGAAGAATTTAAGATTTTTGCTAATCATTCAACTAGATTAGATACAGGAAGACCAGACTCACCAGAGATTAAAAATACTATAGATAGCTTATGGGAAAAGTGGGAAGCAGGTTCTGATATTAGTTTAGAGTTAAGCAATTTACAAAATGAGTTTTCTAAAATGGTTCAGGTGCCAAATAAATTAAGAAGTAATTTAGAAAATAAAGCTTTATTAAATCAATTAGATTCACACTTATCAAAGTTTGAGATTTATGGAAATGCTGGACTTAAATCTATAGAAATATTACAAGACATATTAAATAAGGATATGTCAGAGTTCTGGAGTGATAATTTTGAAGGAATAAAACTTCTTAGAAATTTAGATGGAATAAAAGCTACAATTGCTAATAATGTGGTAGATCCATTTATAAGAAAAGTCCATGAAGTTGGAAATGAATATTTCAATAAGGAAACTACTGTTTTAGAGGACAAGGAATATTCTTATACATCAATTGGAAATATTGCTGACCATAAATATTCAGAATGGTTTATTTCTGAAGAAACGCACGTTCCAAATTATATGTTTGATGATAAAGATAATACAGGCTTCTGGTCAGCAGCACCAGTACAAAAAGATGAGTTCATAGGATTTGATTTAGGTGAAGCTGAAGAGATTAAAGACATATATCTTCTTATGGGAAGAAATAATAATGATACAGATGTTTTAACAAATGGAGTAATAGAGTATTCATTAGATGGAGAAAATTGGACAGAGTTAGAGGTTAATAAGGGAGAGAGAGAATTACTAGTTGAAACAGGAATAAAAGCTAGATTTATAAGATATAGAGCTCTTTCAGACTCTGAAAATAAGTTATATGTTAGAGATTTTAAAGTTAATACTGGAAAGAGTAAGGAAAAATTAATAGGAAATGTAGAAGTTAAAGATTCAAATATTAATAAGTCTTCAGAGGGAGAAAATGAAATTATATCTGCAAGTAATATAAATAAGATTTCCTTTGAAGAGGGGGATTCTATAGGACTTGCTATAAATGATGTTAAAAATGTAATTGGATTCGAAGTCCTAGGAGATGTAGAAAGTAATAAATTTGTATTAGAAAGTTCCTTTGATAATATAGAGTGGGAAGAAGTTTGCAATGGAACTAGCTTTAAAGATGAGACTCCTTTAGTAGGAAAGTTCTTTAGAATAAGAGCGAAGGAAAAAACTGAAGCTAATATTAATGAAATTAAGATTTCATTAGAAGGATATTCTAAGGGAATAGTTTCAACAAATAGAAGAATAAGCTCAAACGCAAATATACATCCTGATTTTGTTGCTGATAATGATTATGGTACATCTTTTGTATGCTCAGATACTATTAAAAAAGGTGACTTTGTACAATTAGATCTTGGGGTAGAAAAGAAAATTAGAGATATAAGCTTAGTTCAAGGACCAGGCGGAGATTATATGGATGGAGATATTGAGTATTCTTTAGATGGAGAAACTTGGACAAAGTTAGGTATTGTAGAAGGAACTGATACCTTAATAAAAGATTTAGATGTAAAAGCTAGATATGTTAGAGTTATTTCAACTGGATATAAGGATCGTTGGTCAAGAGTTAGAGAATTTACTGTAAACAAAACAGTAAAAGAATTTGAGACTAAGGCTACTTCAGAGGGAACTTATACAGATAGAAGTGAGAATATAAGAGATAATAATTTAAATTCTGCATATATACCAGAAGGTGAAATTAAGAGTGGAGACTATCTTCTACGTAGAATTTTTAATGAGAGATTAATTTCAAAAGTTACAGTTGCTCAGAGTACAGATAATTTATCAGGAGCGAAAGTTATTGGAAAGACTGTAAATGGAGAAACTTTAGACCTTGGAGTGGTAGATAAGGGATTAAATGAGCTTGTTCTTAAGAATCCAAGACAATTAGTATCTGTAAAGTTAGTGTGGGAAAAAGATGCTGGAAAGGTGGAAATCTTTGAAGTAAAACCTACCTTTGTATCTTTAGATTCTATAATTGAAGATATTAAAAATGAAATTCAGCGTGGAAAAGATGTTTTAGTTGAGCATAAAGATAAAGAAAATGAAGAAAGAACTCAGTTAGAAGAAGCATTAAAAAATATTGAGAATTTATTAAATAATAAAGCTTCAGATGATGAGATTGTAAGAGCATATGAGGATTTAACAAATAAAATAAATAACTTTATTGATTCAGAGCCGAATAAAGAAGAAGAGAATAAGCCAAGCAATCCAGACAGTGGAGAAAATGGTTCTGAAGGTGAAGGAGATAATGAAGACTCTGGAGATAAGAATGAAAATGAAGATAATAAAGAGGAGAATGGAAATCTTCCAAACACTGGATCACCTTTAGGAGTAGGTGAGTTGATGTTAGTAGGAGCAGCTTTAGCTACACTTGGAGGAGTAACTATTAAAAAGAAAAAGTAATTAAAAAGAAATAAAATTATTTTATAATATAGTAGCTGTATCAAAATTAAAACTTATTTTGATACAGCTATTTATTTAATAGAAATTTTTTATTATCTTAAATAGGATCCTAAGAAACATATAAAATCAGTATTTATCTAAAATACAATTATACAATAAATTAAAATTAGTATTTCTTATATTTTTCGTGATCAATTTTTTCACGTTTTTTTTCTTTAATTCTACTACTAATTGCCCAAATAACTAAAATTATAGAGCCTAGAATCATAGATCCATAAAACAAGGCAATTAATACTAATATAATCATAAAAAACACTTCCTATCTAGGCATCTTCATAAATAACAGCTGTACCATAAGCAACCATTTCAGCAGCACCAGCAGCAAGCGAAGAAGAAACAAGTCTCATTCCTATAATAGCATTTGCACCTAAAGATTCAGCTTCATCTACCATTCTTCCTATAGCAATTTGTCTAGCTTCTGTAAGCATTTCTGTGTAAGAATTCATTTCACCACCGACTAAGTTTTTAAAACTTGAAGCTATATCCCTACCTATATTTTTACATCTTACAGTACTTCCTTTAACAAGTCCTTTAACTTCTTTTATTCCTTTGCCTGGTATTGTTTCAGTTGTTAATACTAACATAATTTATACCTCCTAAAAGTATTTTTATATTTATATTTTAAACTAAAATATATTCTAAATATAAACTTAGTTAATAAGATAATAAATTGAAAAATAAACCAACTAAGTTGTTGAATAAATCATATCATAAGTTAAAGTACAATTCAATATATAGTATTAAAAAACTTATTAAAAGATAAATAAAAGTTCATATAGTTCTAAATTTTGTTAATGGTTGATTGGAATATTAATATTGTGTGAATAAGAATGGTAGTGTAAAATAATGCTATAATGTAAAATTTTACTTGAAAAGTTATTTGTTTGATAGGGTTTTAGTGTATTTAAATAGGCTTTGAAATTGAAAAAGAATTTTAAAATTTATTTTAAAAAACTTCATTAATAAATTACTTAATAGGTTTGGTTTTACGTTAAATAATCTTAGAAAAGAGGATAAGAAGATGAAAAATATTGATAATTACACAAGTAATAAAGAGGCTAGAAATAAGATTCTTAAAGAATCTTCTGAATTTGTTGCAGATGGAATGAGAAAGTTACAAGAACAAGAGGATGAGAAAAAAAGAGAAGAAGGTATAAAAGAAACTTCTGAAAAGTTAGCTAACTATATGAGAGAGCTAGAAGAAAAATAATTTTTAAATAAGGTGGATAATTAGTAAGGGTTTTAGGGACAAAAATTATAAAATGGGGGAATTATTAGTGGCTTTAGAAAATTCTAATGAGTTAATTATAAAAATAAGAGATTTGAAGATGAATTTTGGAACAAAAGAGGTTTTAAAAGGAATAAATTTAGATATACATAAGGGAGAAATAATAGGCTATATTGGAACAAATGGTGCTGGAAAAAGTACAACAGTTAAAATAATGTTAGGAATTATAAGTAGATATACAGGAACAGTTGAAATTTTTGGAGAAAATATTTTAAAGAGTGATGGAAGTTATAAAAGAAAGATAGGGTACGTTCCAGAAATGGCAGACATATATGATACTTTAACTGCTAAGGAATATTTAACTTTTATGGGACAATTATATGGTATGGAATATAAAGATGTTTTATATAAGAGTAAGCAACTTATGAAGATATTAGGCATAGGAGATGTTTATAATTCAAGAATTTCAAGCTTTTCTAAGGGAATGAGACAGAAAGTTCTTTTAATATCAAGCCTTATACATAATCCAGATATATTGTTTTTAGATGAACCATTAAATGGCTTAGATGCAAATAGCGTTATGGTTATAAAAGAAATCTTATCTGAGCTAGCTAGAAATGGAAAAACTATATTTTATTCATCGCATATAATTGATGTTGTTGAGAAAATAAGTCATAGAATAATTCTTTTAAACAATGGAGTAGTTGCTGCTGATGGTAGTTTTGAAGAGCTTAAGAAAAATTCTAATGAAGAATCCTTAGAAGAAATATTTAATGACTTAACTGGTTTTAATGATCATAAAAGATTAGCAGAGGAATTTACTGCACTTATAAAGGGGTGTAGTTTATGAAAAAGGATAAATCTTTAGCTGTAGTTCATAGATTAAGAGGATTTTATGAAAAGCTTGGTGTTGATTATGAAATGATGAGATTAATATTAGAGACCAAGCTTACAATGGACAAAAGAAGAGAACCTACAATAAACATGAATAATAAAAGTAGTGATGAGAAAGATAATAATTTTGGAAAGGCATTAATTCTTTATGGAGTAATGGGAACATTTATGTCTATTCTTATAATTATTAAGCATAATATAATGCTTCAAATGGCTGTTTATTTTGGATTTTTTATGTTTGTGATAGGTACTAGTTTTATAGCTGATTTTGCTTATGTTCTTTTAGATGTTAGGGATAAAAATCTACTTGGAATTACTGGTGTAAGTTCTAAAACTATAAATGCAGCTAAGATTACTAATATTTTGATTTATATGACCAAGCTAAGTTTAGCTTATGGGGGAGTAGGAATACTTGTTTCTTTAAGATATGGTATATTATTTACTCTTGTTTTTATACTTGAGATTATACTTATTAATTTATTTATGATACTTATAACAGCATTTATTTATTATTTAGTTCTTAAGTTTTTTAATGGAGAAAAGCTTAAAGACATAATAAATGGAGTTCAAATAGTTCTCACTGTTGGAATAATGATTATGTATCAACTTGTAGGAAGACTTTTTGATATTCTAGATGTAGGTAGTAGATTTACCATAACAAGTTGGTGGCAAGGATTTATAGCTCCTTTATGGTTTGCTGCCCCTCTTGAAATAATAGAAAGTGGAGTAATAGATAAGACATTAATAATATTTACAGGATTAGCAATTTTAGCACCAATATTATCAATACTTATTTATTTTAAAATAGCTAAAAAGTTTGAAGATTACATTCAAAAGTTAAATGATAATACTTATAAAGGTAAAGATAGAATTCCATTTTCCTTTAAGATTGGAAATTTGGTGTGTAGAAGTAGTACTGAGAAAAGTTTCTTTAATTTTACTGTAAATATAATAAAAAGTGAGAGAAACTTTAAGTTAAAAACATATCCCAATATAGCTATGTCTTTAGTTTTCCCTTTCATATTCTTATTTAACTTTATTAGAAGTTATGAAAGTTTTGCAGATTGGAAAAATCATATGGCTAGTTCAAATGAGTTTTTCACATTGTATATATGTATATTTATGTTGACTCCTGTAATCCTTATGGTTAAATATTCAGATCAGTTTAAAGCATCTTGGATTTATAAAGCTGTTCCTATAGATGATATGGCTTCAATATTTAAAGGGGTATATAAAGGTGTGTTTTATAAAATGATTCTGCCTGTATATATAGTATTGGCTTTAGTATATTTATGGGTATTTGGATTAAGAATTATTCCTCAAATTATAGCTATATTATTTGTAATAATTATTCTAAACCTAATAACAGTTAAGTTGATGGATAAACATCTTCCATTTTCAGTAAGCTTTAAAGATGGCGAAAAGATGGATGATTTAGGAATAACCTTATTTATTTTTATGCTAAGTGGAATATTTGGAGTAGTTCATTATATAATTAATAGACTTAATTATGGAGTATATATCTTTATCCTTATAGAGTTAATATTAATAGGAATTTTATGGACAATAATAAGTAAGAGCAAATATCATAAAATTAATTAAATAAAAACAAATTAGAGTTTAATAGTTATAGAATATATACGCTAGGGTTAAATAAAATTAAACTTAACTTTATATATAAAAATAAATTTAAAAATCTTAACCTTATTTTTAAGAAGGTTAAGATTTTTATTATATATTTAAGTGGTAAGATATTTAAATATTAGGTAAGAATATATCTTCACCTAATGGAAGAATATCATTTTTAAATGGGTTTATATCCATAAGGAAATCTATAACTACCTCATGATTATATTTAGGGTAGTGTTTTCTAGCTATGCTATACCAAGTATCCCCTTCTTTTACAGAGTATTTTTTCCCATCTTGAAAAGCGTTAACAGGAACTAATACTGTATCCCCTGATTCTAGTGATGAAGTATTGCTTATTTGATTGAGAGATTTTATAATATTCAAACTAGAATTAACAGTACAAGTATCCTTAAACTTTTTAGCCACATCACTTAATTTTTCATCCTCTTTAAGAGTATATTTTTCTGTTTCTAAATCTTTCAAGTAAGAAGAGTAGCTTATTGTATTTTTACTTTCTGATTTAGAGTTTTCAGATTTGTTTTTATCATTATTTAATGTTTCTTTTGAATTAGTATTTTTATCAGAAGTATTTTTTTTGTTTTCATTAGTAGAATTATTTGATTTATCATTAGCAGATTTATTTTCTGAACTATTAGAAGTTTTTTCTGATTTCTTTTCATCAGTATTGTTTTTATTTTCTTCCTTCTTTTGGTCAGTTTCTTTTAGTCTTTCACTTAAGTCATCTTGTGAGTTTTTATCTTTATTCTCAGAGGAGGTATCTTCAGTAACAGTAACCTCTTGAGAAACGGATTTAGATTTCATTAATGTAGAAACCGTTGAATATGTAAAATAACCTAATAAAGCTACACATGTCAATGATCCTACAAGTACTAAAATATTTTTTTTATTCATTTAATAGCCCTCCTAATATGAATTTATATTGAGATTATTGACAGTAATAAGAAAAATATACATAAAAAAGAATCTTAAAAAACATTAAATATTATTTCTAAGATTCTTTATAATCAATAAATTTAAGAGGGGGAGAAATATTATATTTAAAGTTTTCTTCTTTATTATGGATAAAAATAACTATTTTTTTGAAAAAAGCTTGATTTGGTCTAAAATTAGAATTATAATGTAAACGTATTAAGATATTGGTTTATATATGTATAGATTTAGTTATATAATTTATTTTTAGCCTTCCAGAGCGGTTAAAGGAAGGCTCTTTTTTTATCTTTCTCCAATTAGACATAGAAGTTCATTTGAAAGCAATACCTCTTCAATAGGAGAAAAGGCAGCTTCTTTCATATCTGATATAATAGAATCCTTACTTAAGGCTTCTTTATGCATACCTTCTTTCCAATCAGCAATGAAAATTTTCCCATATTCTTTTAATACTCTATAAGCATCTTTTAAAAGCTCCTTAGGAGATAATAGCTCATGGTTAAGGTTTATCATTACTATTAAGTCAATAGAGTTATCTTTTAATGGAATATGAGTTTCTTGCATCTTTCCGATTTTTAATCTATCACCATAATATTCTTGAAGATTTATATCCATATAGTTTAGGAACTCATCTGAAATATCAAGGGCATACAAGGTGCAATTAGGAATCTTTTCTAAAAATGCACGTGAAAATAGTCCAGTGCCTGCTCCCACATCAGCAATTTTTAGATCAGCCTTTAAGTCTAAAATTTTTAAAAGTTCTCTCAAATCTATTAAGTTTAATCTTTCTGGATTATTAAGTTTTTCTAAGTTATCAGGATTAAATTTTTCACTCATAATTTTTATACCTTTCTTATAAGATTTATATACTTTATATTATTATCAAAGTAGTTCAATCTTATTATTTATAATATTGTCTAAAATAAAATTTATATATTTTAATGTAAACATTAAAATAATATTGTGATTTTATCATATTATGATAAAATAATTGAAGTTAGATTAATAGAGTTAATTTTATAGTTAAGTTTATTAGAAGTTTCTTAAACCAATAAATAAAATAACAAAACTCAATGTAATAAAAGTAAATTTAATTTTATAATATTGATAATAAGTATTGAAAATACATTAGTGGTATTAAGAGGTGAGTTAATTATGAATAATATTGAGAATATAAAAGATATCTTTAGAGATTATAGAATAGGAATAAATGGGGAAGAGGACATGAAAAGATGTTCTGTTTTAATCCCAGTTGTAAATATAGATGGAGAAGATAATATTATTTTTGAAATAAGAAACAATAAATTAAATAGTAATCCAGGAGAAATATGTTTCCCTGGTGGTGCCATAGAAGAGGGAGAGACTCCTAAAGAAGCTTCCTTAAGAGAATGCTTTGAGGAAATTGGTTTAGGAGAAGAAAATTTGGAAATCATAAGCCAATTAGATTTTTATGTTTCACCTAACAACATATTAATTTATCCTTTTTTAGGAGTTCAAAAAAATAAAAAAGAAGATATAAAAAATCTCATTTCAATTAACAAAGAAGAAGTATCTCATATATTATTAGTTCCTTTAAAATATTTATTAAATTATGAACCTGAAATTACCTACAGCAAAATTATAAATATGCCAAAGGAGGATTTTCCTTTTCATAATATAATAGGTGGTAAAGATTATAAATTTAGAGATGGAAGATACAAAGTTATGTTTTATAAATATAATAATTTTGTGATTTGGGGAATGACAGCTAGAATATTAGAAAATTTCTTAAATGTATATAAGGAGCATTATAATAAAAATATTTAATATAGTAATTTAAAAATAAACTAAAACTTGTATTAAAACAGGTTTTTGTTAAATTTTATAAATATATAGACATTTTAAAGGAGCGATTAAGTGGACCAAAGAAGTTTAGAGAAAAAGTGTAAGTTCAATAAAAGGGTTATTCTATTTACATTTTTACTTACAATTGCTACATTAATAGCAATTTGGATTTCTACATTTAAGTATTATTACAATGAAATTAAATGCAATAATGTTACTATGGAGAAATTACCCATAGGAAGCTTTCAAGAAGAGTATAAATCTCCAAACAAAAAATATACTATTAATTCTTATATATGTAGTTCTGGAGGAGTACCTGATTGGGCCGTAAGATGTGAAGTGGTTAATAATATGAGTGGAGAAGTAAGAAATATATATTGGGATTATAAGATAAAATTAATTGATGTAAAATGGATTAATGATAATATAGTCTCAATAAATGGACATAAAATAGATGTTAAAAATGAGGTTTATGATTGGAGAAAAATATAACTAAAATAAAAAAGACAAATACTTTTAGTATTTGTCTTTTTTAATCACATTCAATAATACGTAAATAACACAAAAGTGCATTAAAAATGAAAAAATAATTGCTTTTATCGATGATAAAGTAAGAAAAGAGGGTTTCATCGATAAAACCTTTACATTAATTATAATACAATGTTTTTAAAAATGCAAGAAAATGTTTTCAAAAATAAGAAACTTTTTAGTAATAAATTAAAAAGAATAATTTGTTATTATTATTTATGTAGTATGATCATAAATAATAACTTAAAAAATATTGATTATTTATATGTAAAAATACATATTTAAGAATTAGTTTATAAATTAATACAACAGATGGGAAGGAAAATAGTTTATGGGGTTTTTAGAGAGCTTTGTTAGCTTTATAGTTTATTTAGCTAGCACTTGTGGATACGTAGGAATATTTATATTAAACATGCTTGAATATGCTTGTTTGCCATTTCCAAGTGAAATTGTATTACCTGCAATAGGTGCTAGTGTAGCAAGTGGTAAATATAGCATGATATATGCTTTGCCAATATGCGTTATAGGAGGCGTAGTTGGCACCCTAATAAGCTATTCAGTGGGAATGTATGCAGGAGAAAAAGTAATTTCATTTGCTAAGAGAAAGCATAAAAAAAGTAAATCTATATTTGAAAAAATAGATAGGTTATTTTCTAGGTATGGCAAAATAACAGTTTTCCTAGCTAGATTATTACCATTTACAAGAACATATATATCACTTTTTGCAGGAGCTGAGAAGGTTAATAAAATTATGTTTGTTATATTTTCAGCTTTAGGTATAACAATAATGGATAGTTTCTATCTTCTATTAGGATATTTTGCATATGATAATAAATCATTTATAGAAAAAGCTTTAAGACATTATTCAATAGCATTAATAATTATAATAGTAATAGCTATTTTTTCATATTATATTTATAAAAATCTAAAATTAAAGAAACTTAAAAAAGAGAATTAAGTTTTATTGACAAGTTTTTTTAAAAAGAGTATATTAAAAATAACACGATGTGGTGTTTAGAGAGCAAAGAAGCTCCATAGGAAATCCCTATGGAGCTTCTTATTTTTTTATAAGTATATTTTTGGAAATAGCCAATTTTTATTTATAATTAAAAATTCACCTTAATTATATTAAACAAGAAAGATCAACAAAAAAACTACCCGTAAACTAAAAATATACTTATAAATAAGCTCTTACCCATAATTAATAAAAAGAGGGGAGCTAAAAATGAAAAGGTTTAAGATTAAGACAGAAATACTTTTTGGAGAAGGAGCCTTAGATTACCTAAAGGAACTTAAGAATAAAAAAGTTTTTATAGTAACAGATCCTTTTATGGTTAAGTCAGGGACTATAGAAAAATTAACTAATAACCTTACATCATCTGAGGTTTTTGTATTTAGTGAAATAGTTCCAGATCCACCTATTGAGTTAGTTGTAAGTGGAATAGAAATGCTTAAAGATTTTAATCCTGATGTTGTTATTGCTTTAGGGGGAGGGTCTGCTATAGATGCAACTAAGGCAATAATAGATTTCTCTAAAAAATTAGTTAAATTAAATGATATTAAGTTTATTGCTATACCAACAACAAGTGGTACAGGCTCAGAGGTAACTTCATTTTCCGTAATAACAGATAAGCAAAAAGGAGTTAAATATCCTTTAGTATCAGATGAATTATTACCAGACATAGCAATTTTAGATCCAGAACTTGTTAAAACAGTTCCAAATTTTATAACTGCTGATACAGGAATGGATGTACTTACTCATGCATTAGAAGCATATGTTTCTAAAAATGCAACAGACTTTTCAGATGCTTTAGCTGAAAAAGCAGCTACTTTAGTTTTTAAATATTTATTAAAAGCTTATGAAAATGGAAATGATATAGAAGCCAGGGAAAAAATGCATAATGCTTCATGTTTAGCTGGGTTAGCCTTTAATGAGGCTTCTTTAGGAGTAAACCATGGTATTGCCCATGTTTTAGGAGGGAAATTCCATGTTCCTCACGGAAGAACTAACTCAATATTATTACCACATGTAATAGAATATAATGCAAACATAACAAGCTATAATTCTAAGGAATTTAGTGAAGCTGCAGAAAAATATGCTAAAATAGCTAAAATGGTTGGATTACAAGGATCAAATACTAGAGGATTAGTAAAAAATCTTGTAAATGAAATTAAAAAGATGCAAAAGGCAATGAATATGCCTACAACTTTAAGAGAGTGTAAAGTTAATTGTGATGAACTAAAGAGTTTAGAAAATGAAATAGCTCAATTAGCATTAAAGGATGCATGTACAGAAAGTAATCCAAGAGTGCCAGATGAAAATGATATAATATCTATTTTAAACAAAATTAAATAGTTTTTTTATAAGCTTCAAAATAGGATTGATATGCTTAGAAATTATCCTTTTTTGGAGCTTATTTTAGATAGGCATAGATATATACTTAATAAAGAATCAGGTAAAAGACAATAAATTTATTAATATGACAAAATAATATGAAAAATATGTGAATATATTGACAAAGGGCCTATTAAAATTTATAATAAAGATATCACAAAGGTGTGATTAAGTTTTCGAGCAATGTAGCTTCTTAAAGGTATTTCATTTACTTAAAGATAGGAATGAAACTTTAAGGAGCTTTTTTATTAAATAGTTATGAAAAGGATTTAACTAGTCAATAATTTAACGTGGGAAAGTAAGGTGAGAAGCATATGGGAGAAGAGTCAAAACAGAGAATTATACAAGAATATGTACCAGGGAAACAAGTTACACTTGCTCATATAATAGCAAATCCTAATGAGGACATATATAAAAAATTAGGTCTTATAGTGGACAAGAAGGATGCCATAGGAATATTAACTATAACACCAAGTGAAGCCTCTATTATTGCGGCAGATGTTGCTACAAAGGCTTCAGGAGTTTCATTAGGTTTTATAGATAGATTTAGTGGATCTTTAGTAGTAACTGGTGATATAAGTTCCGTTGAGTCAGCCTTAAATGAAGTTTTAGATGTTTTAGGTAACATTTTAAATTTCTCATCAACTAAGATCACGAGGACTTAATATATGGGAAGAGTAATATTTATGGGTAAGACAGGATGTGGGAAAACAACCTTATGTCAAGCCTTAAACAATCTAGAAATAAAATATAAGAAAACTCAAGCCATAGAACTTTATGATAATGCTATAGATACTCCAGGAGAATATATGGAAAACAGGGGATACTATACTGCTTTAATAGTTACAGCAGCAGATGCTGATATTATAGCTTTAGTCTATGACTGTACCTCAGAGGAAAATTATATTGCTCCAGGGTTTGCAAGTATGTTTTGCAAAGAAGTTATAGGTATTATCACAAAGATAAATCTAGCTAAGGACAAGTCAGAAATAGAAGTAGCAGAAGAGAGATTAAATTTAGCTGGAGTAAGTAAAATATTTAAAGTTGATACAGTAGATGATGTAGGAATTAAAGAGTTATTTAATTATCTAAACAAATTTTAATTTGAGGTGAACTGTTAATGAAAAGAACTATAGTAATAGTCGATGATGAGCCTATTACAAGAATGGATACAAGAGAAATTTTAGAGGCTAATGGATACGATGTTGTAGGAGAGGCTTCTGATGGTTTTGAAGCAATTGAAGTTTGTAAGAAATATAATCCTAGCTTAGTTTTAATGGACATAGATATGCCTTTATTAGATGGAATAAAAGCTAGTAAGGTATTAACTAAGGAAAAATTAGTTGGGGGCGTAATATTATTAACAGCATTTGAAGACAAAAAGTATATTGAAATGGCTAAAGAAGTAGGGGCCTTTGGATATATGATTAAGCCTGTAAATGAGAAGGTATTTATTCCTACTGTAGAAATGTGCTTATCAAAGGCAGAAGAATTTGATGAACTAAAAAAAGATTATGATAAAATAAACAATAAATTAAATGATAGAAAGTTAATAGAGAAGGCAAAAGGAATACTTGTTAAGCAATTAAACTCAAATGAGAATGATGCTTATAACAGAATAAGAAAATTAAGTATGGATAGAAGAACTACCATGGCTGAAATAGCAAAAATAATAATTGTTGGTTATGAGGGATAATTAATGATTGGAACACTATGTAAAGAATATACTCTTTTAAGTGAAGAGGAGATAAATAAAATAAGAGAAGTTTCAAAATCTCTACAGATTATGGCTGACTTTTATGAAAGTGATGCATTTATAGATGTTTTAGATAAAGAGGGAAACTTTGCTATTGTGGTAGAGCATGCTATTCCGAAAGATAAGCCTTCATTATATAAAGAAAAAGTAGTTGGAAAAAAAGCTTTAAAGGAAAATGAGCCAGGTGTTATAGAAACATTAAAAAATGGAACAGTTAATAAGGATATAAAAGCACTGACTCAAGAAAATAAGTTTGTAAAACAAAGAATACATCCAATTCTTAATGAAGAAAAGGTTGTAGGAGTTGTTATAGTAGAAAAAGATATTAGTAATGAGCTTGAAAGTGATTTCAAAATTGACATAAGTTCTGCAAATGAAAGTTCAGAATCAAAAGGGTTTTTAAATCTTTTAAGAGAAGGTGCTTTAATAACAAATAATCTTCATGATGGAATACTTGTTTTTGATAAAAAAGGAAAGCTTGTTATAAAAAATACTAAAGCAGATAATATATATAGTAGCTTAGGATATAAAAGTATAGACTATGGAGATGATTTTAATAAATTGTCTTTAGATAATTCCAAGTTTGAAGATCTTTCAAATGTTATTGGAGAAAAGAGTGACTTAAAACAAATAATAGAGGTTCAAGTGAAAAATTCTTATTTTGAATTAAGTAGAACCTTTATAGATAAAGAAAATTTAAGAATAATTGAGATAATAAAGGACATAAGTGATGTTAAAAATAAAGAGGCTGAGTTAGTTTTAAAATCAGTGGCACTAAGAGAAGCTCATCATAGGGTTAAAAATAGCTTACAAACAGCAGCGGCATTACTTAGAAGTCAAAGTAGAAGATGCAAAAGTGAAGAGGCTAAAGAATATTTACAGGAAAGTGTAAACAGAATACTTGCCATTGCTACTACTCACGATTTATTATCTAAATCTCAAGGAAATAATATTAAGGTTAGAGATGCACTTGAGGTACTAACAGAAAACATAAAGAAAAGTTGGTATGGATCTAACATAAACATCTATATAACAGGAAATAATTTTTATATAGATGGAGAAAAGCTAACTGGATTACTCTTAATAATGAATGAACTTATACAAAATTGTTTTGATCATGCATTTATTAATAAAGATGAAGGTACAATACAGATTCTAATACAAAGTGATGGAGAGGATAAAGCCATAGCTGTTGTGGATGATGGATGTGGATTTGACTTAGGTTTGATTAACAATAATAATTTAGGATTATTCATAGTTAATAGTTACATAAAGGATCAGCTAAAAGGAAGTATGAATATAACTTCTAACAAAGAAGGAACCAAGGTACTATTAAATTTTAAAATTGAAGAAAATGAAGAATTTAAATAACTATGAACTGCGAAGTAGTGGTTTGAATTGAGCAATGAGGCTTAAGGTTATAGAAAATAAAACTTAGATTTTTAAATCAGGTTTATTTCTGTAGCTTTAAGCCTTTTTAGTTCTTTAAAATAATTATTTAAGTTAAGGAATTTAATTAGAGTATTATAAGTTGATATGAAAAATAACAGCTTATGAATTTTAAAAAATATTAAGGGGGTGAAAGGATGAGAGAGGAACTTTTAAGTGTTGGAATAGATATAGGCACAAGTACAACTCAGCTTATATTTTCTAAGTTAATAGTTGAAAATGAAGCATCAGCTTTTACCGTTCCAAGAATAAGCATTGTAGATAAGGAAATTATCTATAGAAGTGATGTTTACTTTACACCACTTATTTCAAATACTGAAATAGATGGAAGAAAAATAAAAGAAATTATTGAAGAAGAATATAAAAAGGCTGGAATAAATAAGGATGATATTCAAACAGGTGCTGTAATAATAACAGGGGAGACAGCTAGAAAAGAAAATGCAAACGATGTATTACACACATTGAGTGGATTTGCTGGAGACTTTGTTGTGGCAACAGCTGGACCAGATTTAGAAAGTATAATAGCTGGAAAGGGTGCTGGAGCACATATTTATTCTAAGGAACACTCAACCAGTGTTGTAAATATGGACATTGGAGGAGGTACAAGTAACCTTGCACTTTTTTTAAGAGGTGAAGTTAAGGAGACTGGCTGTCTAGATGTAGGTGGAAGACTTATAAAGATTAATCCAAATACAAGAGAGATAATATATATTTCACCTAAAATAGAAAAAATAATAAAAGAAAAGAATTTAGGTCTAGAAATAGGAACTAAGGCAACCGTAGAAAACATTAAACCAGTAGTTAATATGATGGTTGCTTGGTTAGAGGAAAGTGTTGGTTTAAGACCTAAGGATGAATACTTTGATTACATAGTAACTAATAAAAGTATAGCTTTAGAAAATGAGATAAAATGCATTTCCTTCTCAGGAGGAGTTGCAGATTATATATATTATGAGGGAGAAATCCAAGACTATTTTAAATATGGAGATATAGGAATAATACTAGGGCAAGCTATTAAAAATTCAGATTTATGCAAGAAGCTTAAAGTAGTAAGATCTATTGAAACCATAAGAGCAACTGTTGTGGGAGCTGGCTCTCATACAACAGAAATAAGTGGAAGTACAATTACTTACACAAAGGATAGTTTCCCAATAAAAAATTTACCAATATTAAAGCTTAGTTTAGAAGATGAAAGTCAAGGTTCTTATGAATTAGAAACAGCTCTTAAGAAAAAAATAGAATGGTTCAGGTTAGAAAATGACTTTCAAAAGATAGCAATAGCTATTAATGGTAAAAAGAATCCATCCTTTAAAGAGATACAGGAGTATGCAAAAGGTCTTGTAAATGGAATGAAGGATTTGATTGAGAAAGAGGGACAACTAATAGTAGTTGTTGAAAATGATATGGCTAAGGTTTTAGGACAAGCAATATATTCCTTACTTAATTTTCAAAAAGAAATTATATGTATTGATGGTATTAAGGTTGAAAATGGAGATTACATAGACCTTGGAACACCAATTGCAGATGGGAAAGTATTACCTGTTGTTATAAAAACATTAGTTTTCAACTAGTTGGAAGGAGGATAAAAAATGATTTTAAAAACAAAATTATTTGGAAAAGTCTATGCTTTCAAATCTTTAAATGAGGTTATGGCTAAGGCAAACGAAGAGAAATCAGGAGATAGATTAGCTGGATTAGCAGCAGAGTCTTCAGAAGAAAGAGTAGCAGCGAAGGTTGTATTATCAAATATAACTTTAGAGGATTTAAGAAATAACCCAGCAGTTCCTTATGAAATAGATGAGGTAACTAGAATAATTCAAGATGATGTAAATGAAAAAATATATAGTGAAATAAAACATTGGACAGTATCTGAATTTAGAGAGTGGATATTAGATGAAAATACAACAGGTGCTGATATAAGAAGAATTTCAAGAGGGTTAACTTCTGAAATGGTAGCAGCTGTAGCAAAATTAATGTCTAATATGGACTTAATATATGGAGCAAGAAAGATAAAGGTAACAGCTCACTGTAACACAACAATAGGTGAAAAGGGAACTTTATCTGCAAGACTTCAACCAAACCATCCAACAGATGATCCAGATGGAATAATGGCTTCATTATTAGAAGGATTAACTTTTGGTGTTGGAGATGCAGTTTTAGGATTAAACCCAGTTGATGACTCTGTTGAGAGTGTTACTAAAGTATTAAAGAGATTTGATGAAATAAAAAGAAAATTTAAAATACCAACTCAAACTTGTGTACTAGCTCACGTAACAACTCAAATGGAAGCTATAAGACAAGGGGCGCCTACAGACCTAATATTCCAATCAATAGCAGGTTCTGAAAAGGGAAATGAAGCTTTTGGATTTAATGCAGCAACTATAGAAGAAGCTAGACAATTAGCTTTAAAACAAGGAACGGCTACAGGACCAAATGTAATGTACTTTGAAACAGGACAAGGTTCAGAGCTTTCATCAGATGCTCACCATGGAGTTGACCAAGTAACTATGGAAGCTAGATGTTATGGATTCGCTAAGAGATTCCAACCATTCTTAGTTAACACAGTTGTTGGATTCATAGGACCAGAGTATTTATATGATTCAAAACAAGTTATAAGAGCAGGTCTTGAAGACCACTTCATGGGTAAATTAACAGGAATACCAATGGGATGTGATGCATGTTATACAAACCACATGAAAGCAGATCAAAATGATATAGAAAACTTAGCTGTATTATTAACAACAGCAGGATGTACTTATTTCATGGGAATTCCACATGGAGATGACGTAATGCTTAACTATCAAACTACAGGATACCATGAAACAGCAGCTTTAAGAGAAATGTTTGGATTAACAGCTATTAAAGAGTTCCAAGATTGGTTAGTTGAAATGGGATTCGTAGACGAAAATGGAAAGCTTACTAAAAAAGCAGGAGATGCATCTGTACTTTTAGGATAGGAGGGAGAAGAGAGTTATGAACGAAAAAGATTTAAAACTAATGGTTGAGCAATTAGTTAGCCAAATGGTTGGACAAGTTGATATGCAATCAGTAGAAAAAGTGGTTAAGGAAGTTTCAAAAAATCAATCTCAAGTGGAAAGTGATGAATTTATACCAGATATTACAGAGATAGATATAAAGAAACAACTTTTAGTTGATAATCCAGCTGATAGAGAGGCTTACTTAGAAATGAAAGCTAAAACTCCAGCTAGATTAGGATCAGGAAGAGCAGGAGCTAGATATAAAACTATAACAGCTTTAAGAATGAGAGCTGACCATGCTGCTGCACAAGACTCAGTATTCTCAGATGTTTCAGAGGAATTCATAAAGAAAAATAATTTTATACCTGTGAAAACTATGTGTACTGATAAAGATGAATATGTAACTCGTCCAGACCTTGGAAGAAGATTTTCACCAGAAACAACAGAGATCATAAAAGAAAAATGTGATAAAAATCCTAAGGTTCAAATAATGGTTGGAGATGGTTTAAGTTCAGCTGCAATAGAAGCTAACGTAGAAGATATTCTTCCTTCAATAGAGCAAGGATTAAAAATGTATGGTTTAAATGTTGGACCTATATTATTTGTTAAATATTGTAGAGTTCCAGCTATGGATGCTGTAGGAGAAGCAACTGGAGCAGATGTTGTTTGCTTACTAGTTGGAGAAAGACCAGGGCTTGTAACTGCTGAGTCAATGTCAGCATATATAGCATATAAACCAAAGGTTGGAATGCCAGAAGCTAAGAGAACTGTTATATCAAACATTCACAAAGGTGGAACAACTGCCGTTGAAGCAGGAGCTCACATTGCAGAGTTAATAAAAACAATGTTAGATAAAAAAGCTTCAGGAATAGATCTTAAATAATAAGTTTGGAGGGAATTAAGCATGAAAAATGATTTAATACGTCCTAATGTTTTAAGCGTTAAGATAATATCAAATGTTAGTCCAGAAATGGCTAAAAAATTAGAATTAGAACCACATCACAAGAGTTTAGGATTAATCACAGCAGACTGTGATGATGTAACTTATACAGCTTTAGATGAGGCTACAAAGGCAGCAGAAGTAGATGTAGTTTATGCTAGATCAATGTATGCTGGAGCTGGAAATGCTTCAACAAAATTAGCTGGAGAAGTAATTGGTATCTTAGCTGGACCAAGTCCTGCTGAAGTTAGAAGTGGATTAAATGCTACTTTAGATTTCATTGATAGTGGAGTTGGATTTGTAAGTGCAAATGAAGATGATTCAATTTGTTACTATGCTCAATGTGTATCAAGAACAGGATCATATCTTTCAAAAACAGCAGGAATAAGAGAAGGTGAAGCTTTAGCTTACTTAGTAGCTCCTCCATTAGAAGCAATGTATGCTTTAGATGCAGCATTAAAGGCTGCAGATGTTGAAATGTGTGAATTCTTTGCACCTCCAACAGAAACAAACTTTGCAGGAGCCTTACTTACAGGATCACAATCAGCATGTAAAGCAGCATGTGATGCCTTTGCAGAGGCAGTACAATCAGTAGCTAGTAATCCATTAGGATTCTAATAGGCTAAAGATATGGGAAAAGCTTTAGGATTAATAGAATTTATAGGATATGTACCAGCCATATGTGCTGCAGATACAGCCTTAAAAGCTGCAAGTGTTGATTTGATTGGAATAGAAAAGGTTACTGGAGGAATTGTAACTGTAAAAATTACAGGAGATGTAGATGCTGTACAAGCTGCAGTGGAATCTGCTGAAAATTATGCAAGTAGAATTGGAAGTTTAAGAAGTGCTCATGTAATTCCAAGACTTGATGATGAGGTAGAGAATCTTTTAATGAATAGTAAAAGTTCAGAAGAAGAAATAGAAGAAAAAATTCAAGAGTTGGAAGAAGATATTAAAGAGGTTTGTGAAGAGATAAGAGAGGAAATTACAGAAACTATTATAGAGGAAACAGAATCTAAAGAAGAAAGCCTACAAGAAGATGTTGTTGAATATGTTAAAAATGTTAATGATGAAGTAGAAGAAATTTCTGAAAAAATAGAAGGTGATTCTCACTTAGATAAAATAGAAGTTTTTGAAATCTCTCAAAATAAAGAAAGCTCAAAAGAATCTTTAGAAGAAGTTATTATAAAACCTGAACTGATAGAAGATAAGGAAGAATATTCAGAGGATAAGATCACAGAGAGTAAAGAAGCTGATTCTATAGATATAAAAGAAATATCTAAAATGAGTGTTAAGGAATTAAGAAAGAAAATAAAATCCTTAAATATTAATATAACTTCTAATAAGCTTAAGTCTCTAAAGAAGAAAGATTTAGTAGATATATTACTAAAATATAATGAAGAAGGTGACAGTTAATGGAATTTTTAGATAAAGACTTAGTTTCCATACAGGAAACTAGGGGACTTATAAGAAAGGCTAAAGAAGCTCAAAGCAAGTTAGCCCGTATGAGTCAACAAGACATAGACAGAATAGTTAAAGCTATATCTGATGCTGCTTATGAAAATTCTGAAAAACTTGCTAAGATGGCAAATGAGGAAACAGGATTTGGTAAATGGGAAGATAAAGTATTAAAAAATGTTTTTGCTGCAAGAACAGTTTATGAATCAATAAAGGATACAAAAACTGTTGGAATAGTAGAGGAAAATGTTGAGAAAAGAGCATTTAAAATTATGGTACCAGTAGGAGTAGTTGCAGGACTTATACCATCAACAAATCCAACTTCAACAGCAATCTACAAAGCTATGATTTCAATAAAAGCTAGAAATGCAATTGTTTTATCACCACATCCAAGTGCAAAAAAATGTATTATTGAAACAGCTAAGATAATAGCTAAAGCTGCTGAGAGAGCAGGGTGCCCAGAAGGAGCTATAGGATGCATTACAGTACCTTCAATAGAAGGAACTAATGAACTTATGAAGAATAAAGATACTTCATTAATCCTAGCAACAGGTGGAGAAGCAATGGTTAGAGCTGCTTATTCATCAGGAACACCGGCTATAGGTGTTGGACCAGGAAATGGACCAGCCTTCATAGATAAGAGTGCAGATGTTAAGTTAGCAGTTAAGAGAATATTAGATTCTAAAACTTTTGATAATGGAACAATATGTGCTTCAGAACAATCAATAGTAGTTGAAAAAGCTATGGAAGATGAAGTTGTTAGAGAATTAAAAGAACAAGGAGCTTACTTCTTAACTGAAGAACAAGCAAATCAACTATCTAAATTTGTAATGAGAGCAAATGGAACTATGAACCCACAAATAGTTGGAAAAACTCCACAAGACATAGCTAAATTAGCTGGTTTAGAAGGAATTCCATCTTGGGCAAGAGTTTTAGTTCCAAGAGAGTGCCATGTTGGACATAAGTATCCATTCTCAAGAGAAAAGTTAACAACTATTTTAACTTTCTTTGTAGAAGAGAATGTAGATGCTGTATTAAATAGATGTAGAGAAATATTACTAAATGAAGGAGCTGGACATACATTCTGTATGCATGCAAATAATGAGGAGCTTGTTAAGAGATTCGCATTAGAAATGCCAGTTTCAAGAATGGTAGTAAATTCACCAGGAGCTCTTGGTGGAATAGGAGCTACAATCAACTTAGTACCTGCCTTAACATTAGGATGCGGTGCAGTTGGAGGAAGTTCTACATCACATAACATAGGACCATTAGATTTAATGAACACAAGAAATGTAGCTTATGGAGTTAGAGAACTTGAAGATATTAGAGAGTTAGCTGTAGGAGCTACAAAGGAAGTTGCCTCAAGTTTAGACTTAGGTGACAAGGAAGAGTTAATAAACTTATTAGTTAAGAAGATTATTGAGGAACTTAAGTAAGTTTTAAGATAATTGGATTCTAATATAAATTAAAAACTTATTTAATATTAAAGATAATTTTCATTACATAAAAATGAAAAGATATAAAAAGGCTTAATATGTTTTAGTCTTAGGAAAATTACTCTTAGGACTAAGACTATATTAAAAGTCTAAAGGCAGGTTCTTTAGGCTAATAGATAAATATAAAATTTTTAAATAATTCAAATTAAAGAGATGTAAAAATACATTAATACTAAGATTTTGGAGTTAAAAGCTCTATGTGAAATTTTAACTAAAAAGGTTTAAAATTAAATTAAAGACAAATTAAAGTCTAAATTAAAAAATTAAGAAGGATATTTTGAGGAGGAATTTGTTATGGCAAACGCAAACGCATTAGGAATGATCGAAACTAGAGGATTAGTAGGAGCAATAGAAGCTGCTGACGCAATGGTTAAGGCTGCAAATGTTCAATTAGTAGGAAAAGAACAAGTTGGTGGAGGATTAGTAACTGTTATGGTTAGAGGAGATGTTGGAGCTGTTAAAGCTGCTACTGACGCTGGAGCTGCCGCTGCTGAAAGAGTTGGAGATTTAATATCAGTACATGTAATCCCAAGACCACACTTTGAAGTGGATGCTATATTACCAAAGGCACCAAAAGCTGAATAATAAAAAGTTGTAATTAGGGGTTGCATAAAGAGTCTTTTATGCACTCCTTTTATACATCTAATAGGGGATGTGATAAAATGGCTGTTTTGACAGAAGGTGAGGTAAGAAAAAGATTAAGTAGAGAAGACCTAAAAGCTCTAAAAGAATTTAAGGTTGTAAAAGGAGAAATAATAACTCCATCTGCAAAGTCTTATTTAGCTGAACATAATATAAATTTAGTTTATGTTAATTCTGAAGAAGAAAAATTAAATAAAGAAACAGAACCTAAAGAGATAATAAGAGAAGTCGTTAGGGAAAAAGAATACAAGTATGAAACTGTTTTTGGAGCTAAGTTAGATGAAAAGCCAGAGCATATGACTCATCTAACAGGCAATCTTCTTGTATTTAAAGATCATAAGAGAATAATATTCAGAGGTAAGATAGATTCTCTTGAAGCAAGAATTGTTGAAACACAAGTTCTTTGTCATAAACAAGGAATGAATAAACTTGTAGAAGACCTTCAAGAAATACTAAATCTTATAGGAAGAATATTGAGATGTGAGGTTTTAAGTGAGCCTTTAGAAGGTTTTTCTCTTCAAGGAATGACAGAAAAGGATCTTAGAGAAAAATCACATAACCCTAAAAAATACTTTGGTATAGGACATGAAATGCCAACTTATGAAATGGGTGAAATAGTGGCTGCACTAAATATTTTAAGAACTTTAACTAGAGAAACAGAGCTTTCAGCTTATGAAGCTTTTAAAGGTGAATATGGACAAGTTGAGAGAGAAGATTTAATTAGAGCTTTAAATAGACTATCCTCAGTATTTTGGATTATGATCTTTAAAGTTAGAACAGGAAAGTACGAGAAATAGGAGGAAGCTATGGACAATCTATTACAGGACATTATAGAGGAAGTAGTCAGAAGAGTTAAGGATGAAGCTTTTATAGAAGTTGAAGCTTCAGGTAGACATGTTCATTTAACTAGGGAGCATATAGACATATTATTTGGAGAAGGACATGAGCTTACTAGAATAAAAGATTTATCTCAACCAGGTCAGTATGCTTGTAAAGAAAGAGTTACTATATCAGGGCCTAGAGGTAAGATAGATAATGTTGTGGTTTTAGGACCACCTAGAAATGAAACTCAAGTGGAAGTTTCATTTACAGATGCTCTAGTACTAGGATCTATACCTCCGGTTAAATTAAGTGGAGATTTAGAGAATACTCCAGAAATAACAATTTCAACAGAGAGAGCTTCTATAGCCTTAAATAGAGGGCTAATGGTTGCTAAAAGACATATACACATGACACCAGAGGATGCAATAAAATTTGGTGTTAGTAACAATGGAAGCGTAAAAGTTAAGGTTTTAGGGAAAAGACCTTTAATATTTGATGATGTAATTGTAAGAGTTAGCAAAGATTACAGAACATTTATGCATATTGATTATGATGAAGCAAATGCCTGCGGATTTTCAAAGGGAACTTTTGCCTTAATTGTTGGAAAAGATGAAAAATAATAATTTAAGATATTAAGCTTATACATTAAGTTAGAAGTTAATTATGCTTTAGAAAGCTTTATACTAATTTAATGATATAGAAGTTTTAAAGAGTTATCTTAATTTAGTATATTAAGCTTTTGTAAAGGATTATATAGTTTAACTACCTAAAATATTATAAGCATTTAAATAAGATTTTAGGTAATGTAAGTGAGAGCAAGCCTCTAAATGAAAGGGGGTAAGGATAATATGGACTATGAAAAGTTAGTTGAATTTTTAGTAGATGAAATATACAAGAGAATTCAAGAGGAAAATAGTAAAAGCAATTCTTTAGAAAAGAGAAAATCCATTGTTGTAATTGGAGAGAGTAATGTAAGTTTCTACAGAGAAGCCTTAAAAGGATTTGATATTAATCCATTAACATCAGAATGCAAAGATTGCGACATATTACTTATATCAAAGCTTTGTATTAAGGGACTTAGCAACATAGCTCAAGGAACATGTACAACAAAGGCAGAAAATTTTGCTTTAGAAATGCTTTTAAAAGGTAAGAAAGTTTATATTCTTGAGGATGGTATTGAGTATAGAAAATACAAAAATACGGCTCCAAAAGTTTTATACAATAAATATATTAAGTTTGAGGAAGAGCTTATAGCCTATGGCATAGAGGTTATAGATGATTTAAATAGGATTTCAATAGAAAGCAAGGATGAAAAAGTTTCTTTTAGTGGAATTAAAGAAGAAATAAGTAAAAATCTTTGTTTATGCAGTGAAAATAAGGTTGAAGGAAAAAAGGACTTAGATACTACTGCTATTGCAGATGAGTTCACAATAAATCTTTCAAATAAGAAATTAGTATCAGAAAGTGATCTAAGAAAGCCTCACATAAATGGAGTAAGAACCTTAATAGTTGATAAAAAAGCTATAATTACTCCCTTAGCAAAGGATTATATTCGCATAAATAATTTAAATGTTGTGCTTTCTTAGAGTAGCTTAACTCTTTAAAATATGGATGATTTTTGTTTATGAAGCTAATTAAACTTAAGAATCATCCATATTTAAAATAAACAACCTTTAAAAAGGTTTAAAGTATTTAGGGAAAGTGGCAATAAGAGGATTGGGAGTGAATTATTATGGAAATAGGAAGAGTAGTAGGAAATGTGTGGGCAACTAGAAAAGACGAAAAACTAAATGGACAAAAGTTTTTAATAGTTAAGCTTCTTGTAAGTAAAGATAAGGAAAAAGAGGGCTTGTTTGTAGCCGCTGATAATGCTGGTGCTGGAATTGGAGATATTGTTCTTATAACTAAGGGTGGTGCTGCAAGACAATCAATTGGAAATAGAGAAGTTCCTATAGATGCTGCCATAGTAGGTATTGTAGATTCTATAGATATTGAAGAGGATTAATATGAAAAAAAGTATAGGAGCTTTAGAATTTAGAAGTATCAGCAAAGGAATTGAGGTTTCAAATGAGGTTGTAAAAAAAGCTTTTGTAGAAGTTTCTTACCTTAAAAGTATTTGTCCTGGAAAATTCTTTTTAATTGTTAATGGAGATGCTGGAGAGGTGAAGGAAGCCATAGAATTTGGAGAAAAACTTGGAGAGAAATATTTAGTTGGAAGCTTTATTATAAACTCTATTCACCATGACATAATAAATGCTCTTAAGGGAAAATATTCTCAAAAAAACATAGAGGATAAAGCAATTGGAATAATGGAAACGGGAAAGGTTTCTTCCGGTATATTAGCCCTAGATAAAACATTAAAAAGCAGTGAAGTTAATTTAGTTAAGCTTCAACTGGCTTTTGGAATTGGTGGAAAGCTTGTATATATAGTCTCAGGAGATTTAAGTAGTGTAGAAAATGGAATGAGAGAAGGACAAGCTATTTTACAAGAAAAGGACATTATAAATGTTTCTATAATTCCTTTTGTACATAGTGAGATAGCAAAAAATTTAATTAAATAAATTTATAAAAAATAATTAAGTCCATATTTTGAGAATAAGGGGGAAGAGAAATGTCTATCAATGAAATTATCGTTTATATTATGGTTGCATGTATGGCTTTAGGAGCTATAGACAAATGCCTAGGAAACAAATTTGGAATAGGTGAACAATTTGAAGAAGGTATAATGGCAATGGGTTCTCTAGCTTTAGCTATGGTTGGAGTTATATGCTTAGCACCAGTACTTGCTTCTGTTTTAGGACCAATAGTAACACCTGTATTTAATGCTTTAGGAGCGGACCCAGCAATGTTTGCAGGTTCAATACTTGCAAATGATATGGGGGGAGCACCACTTGCAGCTAGCTTAGCACAAGATCCACAAGCAGGAATGTTTAGTGGTTTAATCATAGGAGCTATGATGGGAGCTACTATAGTATTTACAATTCCAGTATCTTTAGGAATTATAGAAAAGAAAGACCATAAATTCTTAGCAACAGGAATTTTAGCAGGAATAATAACTATACCAGTAGGAGCTTTTGTTGGAGGATTAGTAGCAGGATTCCCAGCAATGATGGTTCTTAAAAACTTAGTTCCAATAATAATATTTGCAATTTTAATAGCTATAGGCTTAGCCTTTGCAGAAGAAGCTATGATAAAAGGATTTAATATTTTTGGTAAGATAGTTGTTATAATTATAACTTTAGCTTTAGCAGCTGCTATTATAGAAGCTTTAACAGGCTTTGTTATAATACCTGGTATGGCACCAATAACAGATGGAATTGAAATAGTTGGAAGTATAGCTATAGTTTTAGCTGGAGCATTCCCACTAGTTTATATAATCACTAAAGTATTTAAAAAACCTTTAATGGGACTTGGAAAAATATTAGGAATGAATGAAATAGCTGCAGCTGGTATGATTGCTAGTTTAGCAAACAATATCCCAATGTTTGGAATGTTAAAAGACATGGATGACAGAGGAAAAATAATAAACGTTGCCTTTGCAGTATCAGCTTCTTTCGTATTAGGAGACCACTTAGGATTTACAGCTGGTTTTAATCCAGAAATGATATTCCCTATGATAGTTGCTAAATTAGTTGGAGGAATCACAGCAGTTATTCTTGCAATGTTCATAGCAAAGAAAACTTTAGGAAAAATAGAGGAGGCTAAATAATTATGGAAAACATAAGTAAGGAATTATTAGAAAAACTAGTAAGACAAATAATTGAAGAAAAGCTTGCTGGAGCAGGTAATAATGATTCAGTTGACTTTATAAGAAATAAAGACAAAAGTGGAATAATGTCAATTAAGCTTCCAACAGTTAAGGTTGATGAATCCAATAGATTAGATACTGGAAACCCAAGAGATGTAGTTTATACTAAGGATTTATTTACATTAGAAGAAAGTCCAAGACTAGGCGCTGGAATAATGGAAATGAAAGAAACTACTTTTGATTGGACTTTAAACTATGATGAAATTGATTATGTTATAGAAGGTCATTTAGACATAATAATAGATGGAAGAAAGATTTCAGCAGATGCTGGTGAAATTATTTTAATACCTAAAGGATCAAAGATTCAATTCTCAGTTCCAGATTATGCTAGATTCATTTATGTAACTTATCCAGCAGATTGGGCAAGCCAAGCGTAATAATTATTATAAAATAAGATTGAAGTATAAAACATAGAGCTTACTTTTTAATAAAAGTAAGCTCTATTTTGGTATTAGGTTAGGTAAATATTAAGATTTTATTTGATGTAGAGTTTGGCGAATATTGTGCTGTGAGAAGTTTTTTTTGCATAATTCATGAAGAAGCAGACAAATTAGTACATTATCAAAAAACTCCCCTACTATGATATTTATATGCAGAGAATTTCAAAATTATTACTAAAAATGGAAAATATTATTTTTAGATTAATGCAAATGTATATTGACATATTAATCATATAGAATTAAAATAATTGTATAAAATTAAATTTTAAAAAATATAATTTAGAATATATGGGGTGAGTAGTATGGAAATTTATGATATTAGCGTAAAAGATATTAATGGAGAAAATGTAAGTTTAGAAAGATATAGAGGAAAGGTCCTTTTAATAGTTAATACTGCTAGTAAATGTGGTTTTACAAAACAGTTTGATGGATTAGAAGAGCTTTATGAAAAATATAAAGATGAAGGTTTTGAGGTTTTAGGATTTCCTTGTAATCAATTTAAGGAACAAGATCCAGGAAGCAATTCAGAAATAATGAACTTTTGCAAGTTGAATTTTGGTGTAACATTCCCTATGTTTGAAAAAATTGATGTTAATGGAGAAAATGAATCTCTATTATATTCATACTTAAAAGAACAGAAAAGTGGAATGTTTGGAAGTAAAATTAAGTGGAATTTTACTAAGTTTTTAGTGGATAGAGAGGGAAATGTAATAAAGAGATTTTCGCCACAAACAACTCCAAAATCAATAGAAAAAGATATTGAGGAACTTTTAGCTTAAGATTACATATTAATTTAATATTACTTTTAAACAAGCTTTATTTTTTAGGTGCACAAACCATCTTTTCTTTTGGCATTACAATAGATGATTTTAAACAATATTTGCTTTTAGGTGCTAACAGCTTTTTAGTAGTTACTATTAATAGAATATTGATTTTAGGTTAGAAATTTTAATCACATATAAATCCTTAAATGAGAACATAGTATGACATTGTTTAAGTATTAGGGGAGAGGGTATAATTAACATTGGATGAAAGAGATAAGTTTTAAAAAAGCAAGACTTTCTCTTTTATATAGGTGTAATTAATCTTATATGAAAAATACATGTAAGATTTAGTGATTTATTTGAAGTTAGGAGGAGTTTAAAATGAATCTTAAAAGAATAAATTCAAATGATAATTGCTTTAATAAGGCAATGGAAATATACAATGGAAGCTTCCCAATATTTGAAAGAAGAACAATGGATGATCAAATAAAGGCATTAGATGATACAAACTATCATTTTGAGGTTATATATGATAAAGAGGAAATAGTAGGAATATTACTCTATTGGGATATGGGTAGGTATAAGTATATAGAGCACTTTGCCATAGATTCTAAGTTAAGAGGAAAAAACTACGGATCTAGAGTGTTAAAAGAGTTTTGTGACCATAATAAAAATGTAATTTTAGAGATAGATCCTCCAATAGATGAGATATCAATAAAAAGATTGAATTTTTATTTGAAATTAGGTTTTAAATTACAAGATTTTGATTATACACATCCATCCTACAGAAAAGGCTGTAAGAGACATAGTTTAAAGATTATGACTTTTAATCATAATATGCCTAAAGAGGATTATGATACTTTCAATATATTGTTGAAAAGAGATGTTATGAAGTATTCTGAATTTAAAGATAGGTTAAATAATTAGTTTAAAGTATATTTTTATATAAACTAAATAGAAATTGATTTAAGTAGAAAATACAATGGTACTAAATTTAGGCCATTGTATTTTGTTTTTTAGAGCAATAAAACTTTATAATACTCTAAAAAATTAGAAGCATAATAGAATAGCAATATAGACTTTAGAGTAACAAAACTTTAGAAGGATTAGTATAAAAGCTTTTTAAATTTCTAGAAAAAAAGGTTTTTTTTATTTATAATAAAAAAGATGTAGATTTTAGAGTATTAATATAAATTACTAATAGCAAAGGAGCAAAATATGAAGAAGGTTTTAATTGGAGTTTTAGTGTTTTTAATTTGTATTATTTCAGTCTTTTTGTTTTTTGATAGAGAAGAGGAAAGCATAGTTACTGATGTAGTTGAAAAATCTCAATATGGTCTTTTAGTTAATTATGAAGATGGACTTATTGCAGTTGATACTGAAGACGCTGAAATAATTGATAGAGATGGAAAAGAAAATACTCTAGATTGTATAAATGAGGGAGATAGAATAGAAATTATTTATGATGGAAAAATAGAAGAAACTTATCCAGCTCAGATTAATAATGTTTACAAAATAATAATTTTTTAGTTTATATTAAGAGTCTTATAATAAATATATTTTTGAGTTTTGTTGAAAGTTTTATAAGAAAAAGCACTAAATTTATTTAATAGATTTAGTGCTTTTTTATAAATATTTATATTGTTTAAATTTTAATATAGTTTTATATTTATTTATTAATTTAGATAAAGAAAAATTAGTTAATTGCTTTAATTTCAAAAAAGAAGAGATAAAAATATCAATTGCTTAAATCAAGTTTATTAGAAAATTATGTTAATATTTAAATAGAGTAAAAATTTATTTAAAGATAAGTTATATGAGAGGTTAGGGAAGTGTTACTTTATGAAAAAAAGGGTGTTTGGGGTAAGTATAGTATTTTTAATAATTATAACGGTTTTAGGTATTACAATTAAATTTGATGGTAAGAAAGTTAATTGTAACAGAAAAACAATTAAAGTAGGATTTTATGAATATTATCCTTATTATTATCTTAATAAAAATTCTGTGCCAGATGGCTATTATAATGAAATACTAGAATTAATATGTAATAAGTTAGATTTAAATTATAAGTATGTAGATTGTAATGTAACAGATGCTTTAGAAAAGCTTAAATCTGGACAGATAGATTTAGTCTTTGGAATAAGTAAGACTCCTGATAGAGAAAAGGAATATGAATTTACTGACCACTATCTAAATAATGATAACTTTGCCATATATACTAATAAGAATATAAAAAATGGTGATTTAAAAGCTTTAAATGGATTAAAAATGGGATTTTTAAAAGGAGAAGAAAATAATGAGTGGATTTTAAGGCTTTTAAAGGATAAAGGCATAAATGTGAAACCTATAGATGTTTCTAATTATCCTGAAGATGAAGAATATTTACATGATAACAAAGTAGATTTTGTAGTAGAAAATACAAGAAGCAATATAAATTATGAAAATAAAAATATTAAAAAAATTTTTGAGTTTTCTTCTGGACCAGTTTATATAGTTAGTAGAAAAGGTAATGAAAAATTAATTGAAGGAATAGATTCTGTCCTTGGAGAGCTTGAGGAAGATGAGGAACAAAAAGATACTAATTTATATTCTAAGTATTTTGATGAGCATTTAGATAAATTAAAAAATGAAAAATTATTAGTTGTAATATTTTTAATTATAATATCATTATTTATTTATAAAAAAAGAAAAAATAAAATATTCGCTATAAGAACTAAAAGAAAAATTAGAGACTATATTAAAAATGATAAATATATATTATATTATCAACCTATAGTAGATCCAAAGAAAAATAGAGTAAAGGGATTTGAATCTCTTTTGAGATTAAATAAGGATGGAAAAATTTTAACTCCCTATAGTTTTATAAGGGAAATTGAAGACAATAATATGTCTTTAGAAGTTTCTTTATGGCTTTTAAAGAAGGTTATTTCAGATTACAGAATAATAAAAGATTATGATATGGTTAAAGGAAGAGATTTTTATATATCCTTAAATGTTTCATTTAAAGAAATAGAAAATCCTAAGTTTTTAAGATCCTTAATGAAAATTGCAAAAGATTATAAGATTGATGATTGTAATATTTGTTTAGAGATAGTAGAAAAGTTTGGTATGGAGGATATAGGAAGAATACAAAGTGCAATAAGAATAATAAAGGAATATGGATTTTTAATAGCTATAGATGATTTTGGAGTGGAATATTCTAATTTAGATTTATTAAATAAAATTGATTCTGATATAGTGAAGCTAGATAAGTACTTTGCTGATAATTTAGACAAGTCTATTATAAATGAAAAGACAGTGGAATTTATATCAGAAATATGTATCATAGCTAATAGAACTATAGTATTTGAAGGTATAGAGGAACAGTATCAGGTTGACATTGTTAAGGCATTTCCATATGAAAAAATATATATTCAGGGATATTTCTATTCAAAGCCAGTAGATATTGAGACTTTAAAGGATTTTAAATTTAAGGATAGTTAATTTTTAAAGGATAAAAATAGTAAGAATTAAGGAGAAGGATTTATAATATAATAAGGTGGTTATAATTAGGAGGTACAAAAAATGAAAGTATTATTAGTTAATGGAAGTCCCAATAAAGAGGGATGTACTTATACAGCATTAAAGGAAGTAAGTAAAACTCTAGAGGAAAATGGAATAGATACTGAAATATTTGAAGTGGGTAATAAGCCTATAGGTGGATGCATAGGATGTGGTTCTTGTAAAAAAACAGGGGAATGTTTTATGAAGGATGGTGTAAATGAATTTGTAGAAAAAGCTAAGGATGCAGATGGATTTGTATTTGGTTCACCAGTTTATTATGCAGCAGCTTCAGGTTCAATAACTTCATTTTTAGATAGAGCATTTTATTCTGGGGGTAAACATATGGCATTTAAGCCAGGGGCAGTTATATGCAGTGCAAGACGTGCTGGGACAACCTCTACTTTAGATCAATTAAGTAAGTATCTTACAATATGCAATATGCCAGTTGTAAGTTCACAATACTGGAATATGGTTCATGGAAATACTCCAGAGGAGGTTAAAAAGGACCTAGAAGGTATGCAAACAATGAGAGTGCTAGGAAGAAATATGGCATGGCTTATTAAGTGTATAGAATTAGGTAAGAATAATAATATTCTTAAACCAGAATTAGAAGAAAGAGAAAGAACTAATTTTATTAGATAATATGAAGATTTAAAAATAGTTTTTATAAATAGACTCTGTTAGTTAATAGAGAAAATAAGTGAAATATATCAAAGTTAATTTTAATCTTTGATATATTTCACTTTTATTTAGTTATATTCTAATTTTTAAATCATGTCCAGTATTTATTATGTTTCTTTGAAATCTTTATTCTAAAAATTCTTTTTAATGATGAAACTATTATAATTATTTTTGTATTAACTTGATTTGGTATTTAAATATTTAGAAAATATACAAATATTTTAACTTTAGTTAATTTTATAATGTAATTTATATGTGATAAAATGTAGCTAAGAAAATGATTACAAAATATATGATTTATTAAAGGTATTCTTGAAATTTTAGATTACATAAAAAGAAAGTTTATAAGTAAAAATAATACTTCTATAATGTAGATTTTAACTAGAAAGTGGGGAACTAATTATGGAATCAAAGGAAATGAGATTAGCTAAAAAAGCAAAAAAACTTATAGATGAGTTTGAAAGGGTTCAATCAGTTCTTTTAAGTGGAGAATTACCAGAGCAAGAAGTGGAAATAAGAGATGATGGAGCTACTATTGTTCTTAAAAATATAATGCCAGGGTATAGTGGAGAAGCTATGTTTAAGCTAACTCATATATCTGATGTGGTTAAGGCTTATATTGATGATATGGATGAGGAAAATGATGAAATGATTAAGAGTTACGAAGTTGAAAATACTAATTGGCATGAAAGTGACTTGGGGGATATTTACAGAGAATCTGCTATGGAACATTTAGAAAAAGTTGAAGTGGTACAAGATAAAGTTAGGCATACGTATAAGGAACTTAAAAAGATAGAAGAGAAAGCTAGAGAAATTGAAGGACTATAAGATTTAGTTTTTATTTGTAAAGTAAGGTTATATATTAAATAAACCTTACTTTATTTTTATTTATAAATAAAATAACAATATTAATTAAATACATATTTAGGAGATATATTTGTTTGGATTCTATACAGTAAATAAAAGAATAATGAGAATTAATTACTTTAAAATAAGGAGAAGATAATTTTGAGAGGGATAGTTTTATATAAAGGACAAGAATATTACACAAACTTAAGAACGGTTTTTAAAGCTTTTAATGACATTCATCTTGAATATAACTGGCTTATTACAGATTGTTGTGCTTATCCAGAGAATGAAGATATAGAGGAACTATTATCAAGAGAATATTGCTTTATATCTGGAGAAGAACTAGACAATATAATTAAAAAAGAAGATTTTCAATTGATTTGGGGTGTTTTAAGTGGGTTCAATAAGAAAATTACCTTAGAAGAGATTATGAAATATAATTTACCTTATGCAGAAGATAATAAAGATATTTGGGAGAATCCAGTTTGCATTCAACATCCTCTTTCAGAGATAGAGATAATTTCATGGGATAGTGATAAAACAGTTTTAATAAGTAAAGATGAAAATTTATTAATCTGTTTTAAAAGCAATTTTCCCTTAAGTGAAGATTTAGAATTTTACAATAGAAAGTTAAAAAAATAGATTATAAAACTTTAATAAAAAAGAAATTATTAAAAATTTTATGCTTTTTAGAAAGTAGGAAAATACAATGTTTCATTTGGTTTTTAATAGTTTAACTAAAATTTTCTTTGAGTTTTTTGAAAAAAAGTTAAGAAGTTAAAAGAACTTAGATTATAAGAGACATTAAGAGTATTTCCATAAAAAACAAATAGTTAATTGATTATAAACATATAGGTATATGAGTATTTATTATAATACTTTGAACTGATGTATAATGTCAGTATAAATAAAAGGGATGTAAAAAAGGATGTGAAAAATATGTTATCTAGTAAGAAAATAGTAGATGATTATATTAAAAAAATAGATTGGAGAGTCAATGAAAATTCCAATTCACCATATAGTTTTGGGAGTCTCAATAAACATATAATAGCTGAGGTTTCTAAAGATTACTGGCTTAATGAAGTTTATAAGGATAAAAGAATAATAGATGCTTATAAAAATGGAGATATGCATATTCATGACCTAGGAGGATTAACACTTTATTGTTGTGGATATTCCTTAAGAAACATAATTTTAATGGGAGTACAGGGAATTCCTAATATTCCAACTAGTAGTCCTGCAAAACATTTTGATGCTATATTAAATCAAATAGCTAATTTGGTTACAATATATCAAAATGAGATTATGGGCGCTGTTGCTTTTAACTCATTCGATACATTATTAGCACCTTATATAAAGAAGGATAATTTAACATATGAAGAGGTTAAACAAAATCTACAAAACTTTATATTTAGTATAAATAGTAATAGTAGGGCAGGAGCTGAACCAGCTTTCACTAATATTACCTTTGATCTTTTTCCACCAAAAGACTTAGAGAATGACCCTGCTTTAATTGGAGATAAAATTCAAGAGTTCACACATAAGGAATGTCAAAAAGAAATGGACATGTTAAATAAGGCATTTTATGAACTTATGAATGAGGGAGATTATAATGGAAGACCATTTTCTTATCCAATACCAACTTATAATATAAACAGTAATTTTGATTTTGATAACCCTAATAATGATATGTTATTTGAGATGACAGGAAAGTTTGGTTATCCTTATTTTGCAAACTTTGTTAATTCAGATATGGATCAAAGTGATGTAAGATCAATGTGTTGTAGATTAAATCTTGATTTAAGAGAGCTTAGAAAGAGAAATGGTGGTCTTTTTGGAAGTGGAGATAGTACAGGAAGTATAGGTGTTGTTACAATAAATTTACCAAGATTGGCATATAAGTATAAAAATAACGAAAAAGAGTTTTTTAATGCTTTAAAAGAAATATTGATTATAGCAAAAGATAGCTTGGAAAAGAAGAGAAAATGGTTAAATGACAATATTATAAATAAAGATATGTTGCCGGCATTTTCAACTTATGTAGGGACTTTGAAAAATCATTTTAGTACTATAGGAATAGTTGGATTAAATGAGATGTGTGAAAACTTTAATGGAAATAATATATTAACTGAAGAAGGAATGGAGTTTTCAATAAAGGTTTGTAATTTCATAAGAGAAGAATTAATAAACTTTCAAGAAGAAACAGGAAATCTTTATAATTTTGAGGCTACTCCAGCGGAATCAACTTGTTATAGACTAGCTAAAAAGGATGTAGAGGACTTTGAGGATATTATAGTTAGAGGGGGAAGAGAATATCCATACTATACAAACTCATGTCATATGCCACCTAATGAAGTTAAAAACTTAAAGCAATTATTTGATCACCAAGATAAGCTTCAAGTGTTATTCACAGGAGGAACTGTGGTGCATATTTACTGTGATGGAGCTATAAGTGGAGAAAAGGCAAAACACATAGTAAAGACAGTTTGTAAGAAATATAGAACACCTTATGTAAGTATTTCTCCTTTAAATAGATACTGTGAAGAGCAGGGATATGTAAAGGAAAGGGTAGAAGAGTGTCCTATATGTGGCAAAAAGCTAGATTTATATCAAAGAATAACAGGCTACTTAAGAAAAGTTGAATTCTTTAATGATGGTAAAAAATCAGAGTTTAAGGATAGAAATCAGTTAAGTCTATGATTATAAAAACAAAGGGCATTGTTCATGAGAGAGTAGAGGATGCGCCTTTTATGGGAGCATTAATAAGTGCAGTAGATTGTAACTTAAACTGCAAAGGATGCTTTAATCAACATTTAAAGGATTTACCAAACATAGAGATGGATTCAGAAGATATATTAGATGAAGTGACAAATGATCCTTTTAATGAAGGAATTATACTTGCAGGACTTGAATGGTCACTTCAACCTAATGAGTTAAGGGAAATGGTTAATTCGGCAAGGAAGAGAAAACTTAAGGTTATAGTTTATTCTGGACTAAGTGAAGAAGATTTTAAGAAAAAGTTCCCTGATATATATGGTTTAAAAGGAGACATGTACTTTAAGTTTGGAAAGTATGATGAAAAATTAAAGGTGAATAATAATATTCAATATGATGTTAAGTTAGCCACATCAAATCAAAAGATATTAAAGAAATAATAGTAATGAAATGGAATGACAAAGAAGAAACTATTGAGTTAAAGAAAGTTTTAGATTAGATAATTACTTTAATATTATAAAAACTCAGTTATTACTGAGTTTTTTTGTATTTTATAAATAAATCTTTTAGTAGATTTTTATAATATTATAGAAATATAAGCTTCTTAATTGTGTTTATTTTTAGTTCTTTCTCTTATGAAATTTTTTAAGCTAGATATAACTAATACTAAAACTACAAAATATATTAATATGTAGTTTAAGGATAATAGATTACCATTTCTATCAAAACCGAATCGGTATAATAAAAATGATATTGTTACTAATATGATAAAAATTAAATTAACTTTATTTTGGTATTTTATATTAATCTTTTCGTCTTTCATATAAAAGCTCCTTTTTTTAAGATTATTAAATATATTCTTGCATTAATTTTTAAAATTTTCAATTACATGTGTAAAACTGGCAATATTTTATGAATAATTGGGCAAATATAGAGTTTTATAGTGATTAAAAGTATGACATTGCTTACAGCATACCTTTCAAATATGTAATATAAGTGTAATCTAATTAAATATGAGATTTTTACTTAAGAATATATAATTAAGTCAAGAGTTGAGAGAAACAAACAAGAAAATAAATTAAGATATATAAAAGGAGAGAATAGATTATGAAAAAAGCAATGGATTTAGTGAGAGTATTAGTTAAGGTAACATTTTTAGGATATGACGAAAAAGAGGACTTAAAATAATAAAGACAGATGGACAATATAAATAGGATTAGAAAAGAGAATTATTATGTATATGTTAGAATGAAAAAGATTTAGAGCAGAGTAAGCTTTAAATCTTTTTTTTTGCTTAAATCTTTATTTAGTTTATAAGAATTCATTTTAAGGGAGTTTTGATTTTAATTAAGGAATAATTAATCTCAAAGTATGTTGTATATGATTTGGGGAATGATTTCATTTCTGACTTTTTTTCTATATTTTAGTTCACTTTCAGTTTTTCCATTATATATTGATTTATTTTTTATTGAATTATCAGAGACATTAAAAATAGCTGCTATTGGTATATTGCAAATTGAACAAGCTTTAAAAGCAGCAGCAGTCTCCATTTCAATACTTTTACAACCTAATTTCATTATATAATCTAAATGTGCAAATTGAGCAAATATAGTATCTACACTAAAATTGGGTACTATATGATAGCTAACATTATTATCTTTGCATATTTTTTCTGTATTCTTAATTAGAATTTTATTAAGCTTAGTATCTGGATAGTATTTATCACCAAAACAATCTTTTGTTAAGTCTTTTTCTAGGTATCTGCATACCCCATCACCACATACTGATAAGGTAGGTATAATAATATCACCAATACTTATTTTCTCATCTAAAGCACCAACAGAACCAATAAATATAATCTTCTTACAATTAGAGTTTCCTAAGGCTAATATTACATCAGTACAAACACTTGCCCCAATTCCAGTTTTTATATATGTAATATTTTTATCAAATAACTTACAATTCCATATCTTAATAGAAGTATCCACAATCAATTCAGATTCAATGTCTTTGAATATAGTTGGCTCCCACCAAGGAGCTATAATAACATTTTCTTTAATTGCTTCATCGTCACATTTCAATACAGATTTACAAAGCGTATCTTTCTTTAAACCATACTTTGTATGTCCAGCTATTAGAAAATTATACATATTACCCTCCAAATATATATTTCTATAATATTATCTTATCATAAATTGGGATGATTGCTTATATTAGTGAAAAGATAATTAACATATAAATTAATTATTTACAGTATTTTGTAGGTTGTATATAATAGGTTTTAATTACTTAATTTCAAATATTTTAATTAAGCTTAAAGAATTATTTGATTTTGAGTAATTAATGGTGAATAAAAGTTTGTAAGGCATAACTTGTTTTAGATCTTAGTTTATTTTAAAGAAAATTATGAGAAGAGTTTTATTGATACTTTTGTTAAAGTGAGAATAAGTTAGGTTTTATAGGATAAAGTAAGAAAATTTATGGTGTAAGATAGGGGGAAATACAATGAATAGATGTGAATTGTTATTAATTGTAGAAGGGGACACAATTGAAGTAGAGGCAAAAGTGACATTAGAAAAAGAATTGAAGTTTAGTTTTGCATTAAAAGACTCTTTTAATATGTTATATTCTTCTGCTAAATATGAAACAGAATCTACAGAGCCTAATTTTATTGGCAAGTGCAATAAATATATTTTAAAGGAAGAAACTGATAATTTTACTTTAAGATACAGGGGAAAACCCTATGGATTTTGTACTGAATGCAGTGATGAAAAAGTTTTATTATCATTTTATTGTGCTTGGTATCCAATTTTAGATGATTTTTTATTTGATGATATTAAAGTAATTATAAAAGGTTTAGAGAATTTTATAGTATTAGATGCAGTAAAAGAAAAGGATTTCTGGATATTTAATAATAAAATACCCTTTGATTGCAATATAAGAGCCTTTAATAAGGATAAAGTATTTTCCTCAGAATGTGATTTCATAAAAATATATTCTGGAAAGGAAAGCGAATTAGGATATATAAATAAAATAGTTGGAGAGTTACATAAGATAAATGAATATTATAGCAGAATATTAGGAGAAAAGGAAAATAATAAGTTACAATTAATTTCTACTGGTATAGAAAATAGTGGTGGATATTTTAGAGAGGGATTTATTGTATTACCATGCTTAGAGGATAATGATAAGTTTATATATTCATTTTTAGGACATGAATTGGCTCATGCATGGCATATGGGATATTCTGTTACAACATATGATGATTGGCTTAATGAAACTGGAGCTGAATGGAGTAGTTTATCATATATATTAAGTATTGGTAAGAATGATTTATATAACAAACAAATTCAATATGCAATAAAAGCCTTTGAAGAATATCCTATAATGAAACCCGAGGATGGGTCAAGACCTAGAACAGCACACTTTGGAGGAGTTTTGTTATTTGATAAAATTTACGAAAGGTATGGGTTAGATACAATAAATAAGTTATTAAGGTTAGCCTATGAAACAACTCCTAAAAATACTGATGAATTTTTAAAAAGAGTAAAGGGTGATTTTGATACTGAAATTTATAATATATTAAGTGAGCCTTTTAGATAAATTTTGATTTATAGAAAATAACTTAATAGTTTCAATAATGTTTGTAATAATCTATGCAAATATAAGTAATTGTTTCTAAATGAAATTTTAGGGGGATATAATATCAATTAAAATTAGAGTAATCTTATTAAGATTAAAGTTATTTGTGTATTAAATAACCAATCAATTAAATAAAATTTGTAAAGGTGGAGTTAGCATTGAGAACATATGAGAGTAAAGAAGAATTAAAAAAAGAAATTGACAAGTATTATAAAAAATACATTGCTGAATTTGATAATATACCAAATGATTTAAAAGATTCAAGGTGTGAAGAGGTTGATAGAACACCTGCTGAAAATCTTGCATATCAAATTGGATGGACAACTTTAATTTTGAAGTGGGAAAAGGATGAAAAAGCTGGTTTAAAAGTAAAAACTCCATCGGATAAATTTAAGTGGAATCAATTAGGGGATCTATACAATTGGTTTAATGAAGAATATGCTTTTCTTTCATTGTCACAATTAAAGCATCTTTTAGCTGAAAATATAGAAAATATATATAAAATGATAGATTCTATGTCAAATGATGAATTATTTAAACCACATCAAAGAATATGGGCAGATGAAGCCACAAAAACAGCAGTCTGGGAAGTATATAAGTTTATTCATGTCAATACAGTAGCTCCTTTTGGTACATTCAGAACAAAGATAAGAAAATGGAAAAAGTTAATGTTATAAATTTATGCACCTTGCGATGTTAAGCCATTTCCAGAAAGCAAACTCTTTCTGGATGCAGATTGTTTAATTATAGGAAATACCATTGTAGGGGAAGTATTAAAGGATGGTTTTATTTTGAAAGAAGATAATCCTTTAAGAGATGAATTATTTATTATAAGTGACATTGAAGGGTTGAAAAATAAATATAATATTAAGAGGGTAATCATAACTCACTTAGAAGAGGATTGGAGGAAATCCTATGATGACTATGTTGAGCTTGAGAAAGGATTAGATGGAATAGAGTTTGCTTATGATGGAATGAAAATAGAAATCTAATTTATGAGGTGATTTTATGAGTATCAAGATATTGATGATTGCTTTATTTATTTTATTAGGAATAATGTTCTCCTTAGGTAAGTGGTCATTTTTAATAGCAGGATTTAATACTATGACCAAGGAAAAAAAGGCAAAATATGATGTTATGTCTTTATGTAAATTTATGGGTAAACTTATGTTTATAATTGCTTTTTGTATAACATTATTTACCTTAAGTGATATTTTTATGATGAAGATACTATTTAATATCGGAACTGTTATATTAATAGTTTCAATAATATTTACAATAATATATCTAAATACAGGAAATCATTTTGAAAGAAAAAATTGAAATTACTTTTAGATAAATTATAAATACTTTAACAGATAAGACTAGATGAGAATTTATTTTATAAGTTCTCATCTAGTCTTAAGTTTTGTAGTATTCTATTAATTACTTTGATTTGCCTTAGTATAATGTAGTATTTTATTATTCTTTATTAATTAGTAAGTAATAAGGTGTTAAGTCTTGATATTCTATATTTCCGTTGGCTTCATAAACAATGCCTAAATGGCCATTTTTAAAGGATAGACAAGAATATCCACCGCCTAATTTGTTACCATCTTCAGGATAAGGAATACATATTTCTTGAACTCCTTTAGATAAATCATCAAAGTCAATCATATAAACAGCAATGTTGTCTCTTATATATTCACCTTTAGTATTTTTAGGTGCTGAAATTAATCCTATTCTATGTCCGTTTGAAGTAGTAGCTTTAATAAATGAACCTTGACATCCAGAGCCTTTACCAGTTAAAACTTTACCGTTTAAAGGTTCATATATTTCCCAAGTAGTTCCTAAATCATGAGAGATGTATGCTGCCCTATAACCAGAGTAATCATATCTTGTACTCATAATTAAAGCGCCATCTAATTCTATGACCATATTTTCAGAAGTGTTTGAATTAGGAACCTTGTTTCCCATTGTCCATGTTTCACCATTATCCTTTGAATAGATAATTAATGAATAATAGTTATTTTCATTATTTTCTCTTAAGGAAATTTGTGCTGGCATAACTATTGTTCCATCATCCATTACAATACCTGAGCCAACTCCACCTAGCCATCCAATTGTATTACTTGGTTGATTTTTTACTTTTGATGAGTCCTTAGTTAAATCTATTTTGTTAGACCAAGTTAATCCATTATCATCAGAATAAATCATTTGGACAGACCAATCACTTCTTCTTGCAGAAGTAGTCATTGCCCAGTTTCCATTTGTATTCCATGAGCCTGCAATTAATATTATTCTACCTGTATTTGTAATAACTGTTGTGGAGTCCATTACACGAGAGTAGGTAGAGTCAATACGATTATTTTTCATTGCTATATCATAGCTCCATGTCTTTCCAAAATCAGTACTGCGTGCAGAAGCTATGTCTATATAAGCATGGTCATCAGGGCCATTATAACGAATATCTGAAAATGTTAAAATTGTACCATCATTTAATAATTGTATATTGGGAATTCTAAAATACTTTGAATTCCATATGTTATTATCCTTGTTAAATAGTATTAGTGGTTCTGGTTTATGGCTTATATCTAGATTCTTTTCAAAGGTATTGTTTTTGTTACACATAAATATAATCTCCTCCATAAAATTCATATTTACCCATTCATTTAAAAGTTATTTTTCATATAAATAGGCATAAAAACCTAATTATTAAAAACTCCTATCTTGAAAAATATAGAAGTTTTTCAAATAAATTATAACAGCATTTGAAATTCTTTACTATGGAATAATGTAAATATAATTGTTTTTGGAGTTTTCTATAAAATTTTAGTTTTTATAACTTTAAGAAGGTTTAAGTTTAATAGCTTTAATTTAAGGAGATTTTAATAAAATAATAGTTTTTAAAGAAAGGAAATGGGAGTGAAAAAATTTTATATTTCAGAGAATCTTTAATAAAGTAATAATTTCTAGAGAAGTTATTAAAGATAATTAGCCTTCTTTAACAGTTAGGATGATATAGAAGGATTGAACTCTAAAAGTTTTAAAATATAAGGTATTAAACAAAGGACTTATATTTTTTGATATAATTAAAAGGTGAGACTTAGAATTATTATAAACTGTGAGGAAAAAGATGAAAGTAAGAGTACCAAATTATTTTAATGAATTTAAATGTATAGCATCAGAGTGCGAAGATACTTGTTGTGCTGGATGGGAAATCGTTATTGATGATGAAACCTATAAGCGTTATGAAAATGTGGAGGGTGAATTTGGAGAAATCCTAAGAAGTAAGATAGTTAAAAGTGATGGGGAAAATATTTTCCTTTTAAATAATGGGAACTGTTCCTTCTTAAATGAAAAAAAGATGTGTGAGATTTATATTAATCTTGGAGAGGATCATCTTTGTTATACTTGTCAGCAATTTCCTAGATATACTGAAGAATTTTTAGATTTAAAAGAAGTAGGACTATCTTTATCATGTCCAGAGGCTGCAAGAATTATTTTAAGAAAGGCTGAAAACACTACTTTTAATTTAAGTGAAGAGGATAAGTGTGAAAATGAGATGCGAGAAGAGCTAGAAGATGATTTAAGCTTATCATGTGAAAATATAAATTCATCAAACTGTGATTTATGTAAATCTTCCAACTTAAAGAATAGTGAAAATAGAGAGTGTTTTGACTTGAAAAATAGTGAAGACAGTGAATGCAGTAATAGTGAAGTGGATAGCTTTACTAAGGATGAAGACTACTTTAATGAAGGCATTGATGCAGAGGTTCTTTCAGAGTTTTTAGAGTGTAGGAATATTGTCTTTAATATTATAGAACGCAATGATTTAGGTTTAGGGACAAAGGCAGCCTTAGCTCTTGAATTTGTTAAAGAGGTTCAAAACAAGATAGATTTAGGTGATATGGATGAAATCCCAGAGCTTATGGAAGAGTATAGGGATGAAAATTTCATAAATACACTTTTAAAGGAACTAGAAAGTTTTAAAGGAAAAGAAAGCATAAAACATAAAAATCTATGTGAATATTTAAATGTTTATAAGAGCATAAAGCATATAAATTCAAATGATCCTTTAGGGCTAGAGAAAGCATTAAAGTGTTTTGAAGGAAATGAGGAGTTTTATTTAAGAAAGCACAAGGAATTTAATGAGTATTACAAAGAAAATTTATATAAGTTTAAAAACATACTTGTATATTTTATATTTAGATATTTCATGAAAGCTATTTTTGACTATGATGTCTCTGCTAAGATAAAGTTAGCTATAATCAGTACATTAATGATTAAGGAGCTTGCTGTAGTAAGGTTTATAGAGAATAATAATGAATTTACAGAGGAAGATATGGTAGAGGTTAGCCGTATTTACTCTAAAGATATTGAACATTCAGATGAAAATATAGAAAATTTACAAGAAATATTTGAGACAGAAGAAATATTTGAAGTTGATGAAATACTACCTATGTTAATGAATGACTTCTAAGTTTAGATAATAACAATTAGATTATTTATGGAAAGAATACTATAGGTAATTAAGAAAGTTTTTTTGACTTACCTATAAATAGTTACAATTTTAAATCTTAATGATTTTTCTATTAAAGAGGATATTTAATAAAATGATTAATTGAAAAAGTGATACAGGTTTAATGAGTTAATTTTGGGTATAAATAAATTAAGCTTTTAAAAACTTAGGCTTTTTAAATTTATTAATGATTTCATATAATATAATTTGCTTAAGTTTTAACTTATTTAATAAGTTGTAATCTTGTATAAGGTTTTGGGATTAAAAAATTAAAGAGAAATTAAAATAGAGGCTATATATAAGGTTAAATAATAAAAAAGAGTATTTTAAGTTATATATTTATGTAATTTAAAACACTCTTTTTTTAAAAGTTTTGTTTAAAAAGTTATTTAAACCATTCATTTGGTGAGGGATTAAAATAGTGAGCATTAAACTCTACAAATTTATAATCTTGTATTCCATAAAGTTTAAATGGTTCCTTTGATAAGTAGGCTTCTAATTTTTCTACAGATTCTGATTTAATAACAAATATGCCTCCACTCATGTCTGATTTAAGTCCAGAGACTAATATTATTCCTTCATCCATTGCCTTTTGAGTATAGGCCATATGTTCTTTCATTATATCTTCATTAATCTTATCTGAATCTTTTAATATACCTTCAACAATAAAATATTTCATTTCTTATTCCTCCAAAATTAAGTACTATAAATATATTATAAACTAATAATTAATAGTAGTTAATAATATTTACTAAAGTAAACTTTGGGGGAGAGGTGGAAGTTCTTTTAAATATGTTTGGACTTAAAGAATTATTGTAAATATATTATTGTGTTAATTTAAGAAGCCATATATAAGTCTTATTATTTTATTACTAGTGCTTAAAGTTTTTAAGAGTTATACTTTTAAGAATTAAGGTTATTTAAAAAGTTTTTATTATTAATAAAGGAATTTTAATTGAGCATTAAATTAAGATGTTTTTATGTACACTTGAAAAACATCTTAAAAGTAATAATCAAAAATATCCTTAAATTTATAATTATAAATAACCTTAATTTAAGATTAAGCTTAGTTTGTTAAAGATCCTTTTTTGTATAGTCTATATAATAGATAGGCCATTGGAACTATGCTGATTATTTGAAAGCCATTAACAAACTGGAGTATTTCATGCTTAGCTAGTGGTGGTGGAAGTGTTGCAACTAGATTATTTAGCATATGCATGAATATAACTAAAGGAAGAGAACGAGTTTTACTGTATACAAAGCCTAAAATAATTCCTAATATAGAGGCATAAACAACTTGGACAGGCTCCCTATGAAATAATCCAAATAAAAGACCAGAGAGAATTATAGGTGCTGCTCCTCCCTTTATCTTATCTATTTCGTTAAAAATTAATCCTCTAAAAAGTAACTCTTCAACAATTGGGCCAAATAAAATTACAGATAAAAATATAAATATATAGGCTTCATTATTTAAGCTTTCAGAGATTTGGGAAAAATTTTGTAAGCTATTTTTTACAAGGGTAATAGAGGACAATATTTTGTCTGCAAATATGAGCCATAGTGCAGAGAGTCCTCCCATACCCATAGAAATTAAGGCATATTTAGGAATGTCTTTTCTTGGAAGTTTATTAATAATTTTGTTCTTGTTGTATTTCTTACATTTATATATAAGAAGATAAACTAACATGGTTAAAAAACAAGCAAATCCATCAATCATAAAGAAATTTGAGTCAATAAAATTAGGTGGTAATAGTCTTAAGGGAGTCTTTGTTATAAAGCAGCAGAATAATAAAAATAAAAGAGAGCCTATAAAGGATAAAATGTAATATAGGGCTAGAAAAATAAATATGTTTAGTATGGCTTGAAATAGTTTAATGATTTTTTTCATGATTCACCTCAAATTATAAAAAATAGTCTAATGAGCTTTTGTGATAAACTTTTCCTTAAATTTTCTTATCAAAGAAACTTACATAGCAAGGGTTAAGAAGATATTATGATAAATTTCCTTTTAAATGATGCTAATATATTAAGTGTAGGAAAATAAGTTTAATAAGTTCTTATAATAAATACTCAATTTAAATTTTGATTAGTGCTATAAGTTCCGTAATTTTTAGCTTGGGAAAGAACCTAGATGAGATAATATATGGAATATAAACTAATTATATGCATAATGTTTATGGGAAAATAGCTTAGCTATTTATAGAATTAATTAGGGAATAACTGATAGTATCAATGGGATTACATATTATTTATAAAAGCTAAAGTTTTTATGGTATTAGGAATAATGGATTTTATAAGGAGGCTTAGGAATAAAAGATAATTACTGTTTATAATATATTTATTGATAATATGTTATAAGAAAATGGTTGTTTCAGAAGAAAAAACTTGTAATAATTTATATTTATTGATAATTACTATTTTAAAATAAAGTTTTATGGTATATAATGTAAGAGTAGTAAATTTTATTGAGAGATTTGATTTTTAGGTAGCTTAATATTATCTGCCTAATACATACAAAATTATTACTCGACATAATAATTTTATGAGCTAACTAAAAGTTAATATTTTCAGAAAGAGAATTAAGCAGTTATAGGATGAATTAAAAGTTCCTCTTATAACTGCTTATATTTTTTCGTTGTCTTAATTTTGTAATATTTTCTATCTAAAATATTAATAGAGATATATTTAGAGGGAGAAATTGTTTTTTTTATTAATAACAGTAATAAAAAGGGATTGGCTTTTAAAATAATTATGAGTAATTAGATCTTAAGATGAGGTGGTAGTATGGATTCTATTAAGGAACAAATATTTCAGCTAGAAAATGATTTAATAAAGTCTGAAGTGAGAAAGTCAGCAGAGAAAATAAATGAAATATTATCAAATGATTTTGTTGAATTTAGTAGTTCAGGAAGTGAATATCATTATAAATGTGGAGATGTTTTTCAAGATGAAGAGGATGAGAGAACATTAGATTGGGAAATATTAAATTTTAAGGTGAAGAAGGTTGCAGAGAATTGTATTTTAGCCACTTACAGGGTAATAAAACATGATGAGTTAGATGAGAGAAAGAGATATTCCCTTCGTAGTTCTTTGTGGACAGAGGAAAATGGAAAGTGGAAGATGTCTTTTCATCAAGGAACACTACTAGAAGGTAAAGAAGGAAGAAGTATTTTTTAGCATAATTAAATAGAATATTTGATTAATATATCAAAGAGCTTGTATCAGAATTTAGTAAGTATAAGACTTTATTAATATGTTTTTAGAGGTTTTATAATTTAAATTTTGATAGAAGCTTTTTTATTTAGTATAAAAAATTTGTATTGATAAAGTGAGTGGTGAATTTATAAAAAAATGGTAGAATATACATAAGAAGGTGTGCTAAATGAAATTAAGAAAGCTTAATTATTTTTAAAATACTTTCTTAAAACTTTTATATAGACTTAATGGAATATTTGTAGGAAGAAGAGTTTGGGATTATTAAAAAATGTTTTAAGTAAGGGAGAATTATGAAACATAAAAAAGAAGTGTTTATAGCTGCGCTTATAATAGTGTTTTTAATAGCTATAGGACCAAGTATTAAGAAGCAAGTGGGGATTTATACAAAAGGTAAAAATATTGAGAAGAGTTATTCTAAAGATTCATTATATGATATTTATATAACTAATGGTGAGGGATTAGGATTAATTCAAATTAGTAATATTGAAAAGGGAAATATAAATTACTCAAAGATAGATAATATCAATGTAAAGTATGATTCAGCTAACTTTTTATTTATTGAGAAGGATTTAGGGGGAAAGATATATGTTCCTTATTCCTCTGATATAGAAAATCCCAAGAATGCAAATAGACTCTTAATTTTTAATGAGGGAAAGATAGAGGATGAAATAGAGTTTGATGATATAAGAAATCCACAGACTGTAATAAGTGATAGGGAAAATAATAGGATTTTCCTTGAGCAGAATATTACTGTTCAACCTGAAGATTCTCAAGGATTAAAGCTAAAGGTGATTGATACAAATAGCAAGGAAGTAATTAAGGAACTTTATTTAAAGGGATATATTAGAGATTATTATGTGGGAGAAAAAGAAATAGTTCTAAGCCTAGAAGGGTCTAAGAAGTTAGGATTTTTAGATGCACAGGACAGAAGTTTATATGCCATAAATAGAAAAACTTTAGAAGGAAGAGTAATTAGTAAAGAGACCGTAGGCAATGTGGTTAATGCCCTATGTGGAGATTCTAAAGGGAATAATGTGATATTTACTAATATAACTTTAAAAGAAAGTGGAGATTTAGATAAAAATGAAATTATTGTCATGGACAGTCATGGGGAGATCAAGGAGAGAAAAGAGATTCCTTATGATATGAATGGTAGCTTTTATGGCAATGAGAAATATGAGTATGTATTAAATGGAAAAATTCATAATAAGAATAATGGTTTTCTTACTTTTAATAAGGAGACACTTGAGTTTGAAAAATTAGTTGATGATGTAAAGGATATAAGTTATATAGAGAGTTTGGATGGTTACTTATTTATATTAACTAGGGATTCAAAGTTATTTATATATGATGAAAATACTCTAGAGCAAATGGGAAGCATAGAGTTAGAGGGGGAGGTTTCGCACAGAATGAAGGTTATTAATAGAAAGGTTAAATTGTCTTAAGAATATGATTAAATATATAGATGGGGGGGATTTCAAATGAATACTGCTCTTTGGATTTCAATAGTCGGTGCTATTTTTTGTGGGGTTATAGCTGTATTTATTGAAAATAAAGAAAAATAATTATATTTATTATGGAGAAATTAGTAATGGGAAAAGGTAGTGTTGAAATAAATATTGATAGAGTAATATTTATAGGCTTAATAATAGAATTTATTTGTACAGCATTTATATTTTTTAACTTTACAACACTTTATGAGAATTTGAACTTAATAATAGATTGCTTAATGATTTTAAATGTAATTATATTTATACTTAGTATAATTTATTTTAAGTATAATAAGAAATTAGCTTTAAGATATACCATAATAAGTTTAATATTCTTTTTCTTTTCAGATAAATCAATGTATAGCTTAATACTAGTTATTATTTTAATAATGCAAGGTAAGGGAATGTACTAAAAATAGAAAATAATTTTTAAAAGAGAATTGAATTTTTCATTCTCTTTTTTTATATTTATTTATAAGATAAGAATTTTTATTTGGGGTAAATTATTTATAAGATAAAGAGAGAATTTGAAGTATCTAAAAAGAAAATATAATTGAAAATATTAAGATGTTTATAGACTAAAGAGAAAATATAAGTTTATGCTTTTTACAGATAAGATGTTAAAAAAGAAGTTTATAGATTAAGATAAAGATAGGATATAAAATTATGGAACACATAGACAGAATGTTGCATAGGTGGATTATTTACAAATTGAAAATTATATAGAAGGTGTTTTTATATGGATAAGATAAAGAATGAAGTTACTAAGGAAGTTAAGGACCTTACAAAAGAGGATTATTTAAGCATATTGGAATTTTTAAAGAACCATGCAGGAGAAGAATATAGTAATCCTGAAAATGAGGAAAATATTGAGGAAAAGAATAAATACATAGCTTTGAGAGAAGAGGCACAGGAGACTTTAAGTAAATTTAGAGCTATTGGGGATTTGTTTAAGGAAGAGGGCTTAGTTTATGAAAAAAAGGGGGCTTCAAAGTGGCTAGTTGCTGCAAGGGTTACAAGGGTTAGAAACTATCTTTGGATTGAGCTTAAGGAGCCAGAGAAGATGGGCTTTTCAACTAGCATATCCATATTTGCAGATAAGATTGAGGAAGGAAATAAGCTTAGATTTAGAGTGGTTTTAGAAACTAAAGATTTAAAAAGTGATGAAGGGGACTATGTTAGACATTTTAGATTTTTAGAGGAGTTAGATCCTGAGGAGGATAAGTTTGAGTACTGGGATAATTATAGTGATTATAGTTATTTAGAGAGAGGAAAAACAAGTGATATAAGGGCTTTAATACAGGATGTTAAGGAAAGAAAAGAGTTAAAACTTCAAATAGGAAGAACCTTGTATTATGAAGATGTTAAAAGAATTAGCAAAGAGGAAATAAGAGAGTTTTTTGAAGAGGCAGTTATGGAACTTAAGCCTTATTATGACTTAGCTGTTGAAGGAGAGTATTCCTTATTAGGGGAGGAAGAGCTAGGAATTAATGAAGAGGGAGAAGAGTATTTAGAAGAACCAAAGATTCTTAAGGTGAAAAATCAAATTCTATATGGTCCTCCAGGAACAGGAAAAACTTATAATGCCATAAATAGAGCTTTAGAGATTATTGATTTTAAAAAGTATAAAGATTTAATAGGGAATGAAGGGGAAAGAGAAAAAGTAATTAAGGTTTTTAATGAACTTTTAGAGGAAGGACAAATAGCCTTTTGTACATTTCATCAAAGTTATGGATATGAGGATTTTGTGGAAGGCTTAAGAAGCAATGAAAGTGGAGCTGGATTTGTTCCTAAGGATGGGATTTTTAAAAAGCTTTGTAGAAAAGCTTCAAAAAGTCCTAAAAACTATGTGCTTATCATAGATGAAATTAACAGAGGAAATATTTCTAAAATCTTTGGAGAACTTATAACCTTAATAGAGGAGGATAAGAGACTTGGGGAGAAAAACCAGCTTAAAGTTACTCTTCCATATTCAAATGAAAGCTTTGGAGTGCCAAAAAACTTGTACATATTAGGAACTATGAATACAGCAGATAGATCCATAGCCTTACTAGACACAGCCTTAAGAAGAAGATTTGAGTTTTTTGAATACATGCCTAAGGAAGAACTTTTACCTGAAGATGCTTGTGGGATTAATTTAAGAGAGTTTTTAAGGGTGATTAATGAGAGGATAGAGTATTTATTTGATAGGGAACATACAATTGGACACTCTTACTTTTTAAAAGAAGATCTTACCTTTGAAGAACTTGTTTCCATAATGAAAAATAAAGTTATTCCTTTGGTGCAGGAGTATTTCTATGGAGATTGGGAAAAAGTAGAGCTAGTTCTTGGAGGTGCTTGTAAAAAGGGAAGAACTAATAGATTCATAGAAAAGAGTAGAATTGATACAAGAAAACTTTTTAAGGGGATGAGAGTGGATTCTTATGGAGAAGAGTATAAGTATTCCATAGTGGAGAATCCAGAAAAAGAGGCCTTTCTAAATATCTATGAAGATGAGGAATAGACCATGAGGCATATAATTATTAAGGAAAGCTATGAATCCCTTAGGATTGTAGATGACTTTATACTAGATAAAATAAGAGAACAAGGGGATTTAGGGAGTAGAAAAGACTCTGAAAAAGATAGTGATCACTTGGAAAGGCTAAATTTAGGTGATGAAAATTCTAATGACTTCTATAATCATAGAGGGAAGAATTATGAAAAAGAGAGTTTAACAAATAAAGGTGACTTTCTTGATAATAATTTTGACAAAAATTTTACTAACAACAAGGGTAGTTTTAGTAAGGTTGGAGAGTTTTTTAGAGAGCAAAGTTCTTTAAAGGATAACTTTAAGAAAGAATTTCAAGAGAAACGGTCTTTAGGTGAGAATTTTAAGAAGAGGGTTAAAGAGAAAAGTTTTCAAAGAGAAAATGATTTTTATAGAGATAAAGAAGAGGATTTTTATGATTATGAAGGAGAAGATTTTTATGGGAACTATAGCTGTGAAAAGATAATAAGCAGAAGAGAGGCTCATGAACTTTATAACTATGCTATGTCTGAAAAGTTAGATATGGATAATATACTTTGGGAAAGAGATACCTTAAGATTCATAAACTATGTTGGATACATAAGACTTTCAACAGTTTCCATAGAAATACTTCCTAAAATAAGCATAAATGATAGTGAAGAGCTTGAAAGAAAAGCCCTTTTAAATATGCTTTCTAAGTGTGGAATTTTGAAAGTTAATTATTCAGAGATCAGTTCATTAAAGTTATATAAGGAAAGTTTGAATGAGATACTGGCATATTTATTTAGTAAAAAACTTCAAAAAGAGCTTAGAAAAGGAGTATATGGGGAGTATGTTTATATTGAGGAGAATATAAATTCCTTAAAGGGAAGTTTAAGAGTTCAGGAGCAGATTAAGAACATGGCTTCCCATAGTTCAAAGGCTTTTTGTAGATTTGAGGAGTTCTCTAGGGATAATAAATTAAATAAGATATTAAGCTTCTTTGTAAAAGAAGTCATGAAGAATATAAAAAACAGAGAAACCTTAAAGCTTTTAAGAATTTCAGAGATGATTTTAGGAGATGTAGATGAAAGAAATGTTACCTTAAATGAGGTGAATAATTTTAGTTTTAACAGGTTAAATAAACCCTTTGAGGATGCTTTTACCTTAGGAAAGATGATTGTTTTAGGAGAGTCAGCTCTTGGAAACTTAGGAGGAAATAAGGCTTATTCTATACTTTTTAAGATGAATGAAATCTTTGAAATTTATATAGGAAAGCTTTTAAAGGAACTTCTTTATGAAGAAACTGTTCATATGCAGCATTCAAAATACAAGCTTTTAATAAAGGAAGAAAGCAATAGAGGAGTGTTTAAACTTATTCCTGATATAGTAATTGAAAAGAATGGAATAGAGAGGGTAATAATTGATACAAAGTGGAAGAGTGTAGAGAGTAAGTTTAATAGGCATGGGGTTAAGAGAGAAGACTTGTATCAAATGTATGCTTATCTTACTAGATATAAGAATGTAAGTACAGTTATACTTCTTTATCCTTACAATGAAAGAATAGAGGGTGAAGAGGGAGAATATTTAGAGTCTTGGTACTTGGATGAGGAGGAGCATAAAAGAGTTAGAGTTTATGCAGTAAACCTTGAAAATGAGAAAGAAACTTTAAAATCCTTAGATAAAATAGTTAGAAAGTATCTTGAAGAATAAATTAGATTAAAAGGGGAGATAGAAAATGGGATTTTGGATTTTTATGATGGTTATGGAATTATTAATACCACTTATAATGATTATTTTGGGTAAGCAATTTAGCAAACAGGCACCAAAGGAAATTAATTATTTTTATGGTTACAGAACTTCAATGTCAATGAAAAATAAGGACACTTGGGAGTTTGCACATAAATATTGTGGAAGGCTATGGCTTAAAATAGGATATATTATGTTTGCTATATCTTTTATTATTATGTTATTTGTCCTTGGAAGAGGTGAACAGGCTATAGGAACTTTAGGTGGAGCACTTTGTATGATTCAGTGTGTAGTTTTAGTTGCCTCAATATTTCCTACAGAGAGAGCTTTAAGGAAGAATTTTGATAAGTATGGCAATAGAAGAAATGTGTAGTTTTGATTTTATTGCCTAACTATGATTCATTAAAGAAATTATAGGTGGATTGTCCACCTATAATTTTTTATATAAAAACTTTGAAATTACTATTTAATATTTTTTCCTATGTTAAAGGCATTACCAACAAAGTCGCCTATTTCCCAATAATTATTGTCCATAGAGTAAATAAGTGGATTTATCTTCTTTGTATCTGGAAAACCATTTGTAAGTAAGTCTTGGTTAACATAAGTTTCTATTATTTCACCAATAAATACTTCCATATCATAAATTTCAATTATCTTTGTTACTTTACATTCCATATTTATTGGACATTCCTCAATCATTGGAATTTTATTATTACTTTCATAAAAACACTTAAAAATCTGTGATTTATTAATATTATTTCCTGAAACAAGTCCGCAATAATCAACTTTTTCAACTAAATCTGCTGAAGGTATATTGATACTAAACACTTGATTTTCCCTTATGCCTTTATTTGTATAATGATTCTTTTCCATTGATATATAGATAACAGCAGGGTTAAGGCTTATTATTCCGCAGTTTCCTATGGTTGCAAAATTAGGTTTATTATTTATAACTGTTCCTATTAATACTGATGGTATAGGGTAAACTAAAGGAAGTTTATTAAATTTAACTTTTGACATTTTACCACTCTCCTAACCTTTTTATTCCATATAAATATATTAACTTAAAATTGTTCTAAAAAGTAGTAAGTTAATATATAAATTAGAACAGTTCCCCAAATAGTTCTGAAAAGTATTTTAGTCTTTTTTACACCTCTTTTTTGCAAACCCTTATCTTCTCCAAAGGGAAATATTACATGTAAAGTAGGTGCTATTAATGAAATAGCTATGAATAAATATTTTGATATAGGATTATTAGGTAAAAACATTATATTAATAAAGAAAATTAATAAGAGTATTATAGAAAAAATCTTTACTGGAGTTTCAGTTTTTTCTCTTTGTTTCATATATTTTTGATATTTAATATTGCAAGGCTCAGAGCAGCAACAGCTTTCACTTGTTGTTCCTTCATATGTTTTATCACAGTATTTACATCTCTTAAGTATTAAATCATCCATGGATTACCCCCCTTATAAGTTAGAAGATTTCTGCTTTATAGCTATTATAATTCTAAGAAACCATGAAGATTCCTTTTTATATTTAATATTACAGTTATTGTAAGGTTGAATTTTGATATATTGTAAAAAATATAAATAAAAAATAACTATTTTTAAGTAAATATTAATTATTGTTATAAATTAGAAAAAAATACATGGGATTTTGGGTTAAATAGAAAATTAGAGTAAGAAATTAATATTTGTAATTGGTATATAATTGAAAAAGTAAAAGGAATAAATACATTTTAAAAGGAGTTATGATATGAAGAAGAGAAATTATTTAATTAGTTTATTGGCTGTGGTACTTAGTTTAGGAGTTTTAGTTGGCTGTGGAGATAAGACAAACACTTCTAATGAGGGGGCTTCTGTAAATAGCTCAGAAAATAGTGAGGCTGCTAGTTCAAAAGATTCTGCTGATGTGGCAAAGGATAAGGGGGAAGCAGATAAAGCACAGGCTAAAGATGCTGATTCTAAGGATAAAGAAGCTACAAATAAAGATGAGAGTGAAAAGAAAGAAGATAATAGTAAGAATGATAGCAGCACTAAGGAGACTGCTAAAGTAGATAATTCTAATAAAAAGGAAAGTAAAGGAGCAAGTAATTCTTCCAAGAAGGAAGAGAGTAAGAGTGCTTCTAAAAAGGAGAATTCAAAGGATGAAAGTAGCTTAGCAAAAGCAAAATCAGAGTATCTTCAAAAGATGAAAAAGATAGATAGTGAGTCTGAGAAGTTAGATAAAGAGTATGAAACTGAAGAAGGCTCAACACAAATGGGGATGAATATTATTAGTGGAAAGCAAGCTAAATTATATGATGCTGAGTTAAATGAAATTTATGATTACTTAAAACAAAATTTAAGCAAGGAAAAATCTAAGGAACTTGAAAAGAGTGAAATGGCTTGGATTAAAGAAAAAGAAAGTAATATAGCTGAAATAAAGAAACAATATGAAGGCGGTTCAGTTACTCCTCTTATGGTAAATTCAGAGGTGGCAAAGGAAAGTAAGGAAAGATGCTATTATTTAATAGATAATTATATGAAGTAGATATATATTACATATAATTTCTTTATAAGAAACGTTAGGAGAAAAGCATATGAAAGAGTTTTTTTTAGATATTTTACCTTCAATATTACTTGTAATTGTTTTATTTCTAGTTTTAAATGATTTTAGAAATAATAAAAATTTAAAAAGGAATAAAAGATATTCTAAAGAATCAGACTATATAAATAAGAAAGAAGGAAAAAGAGTAGATTATATGTCTATTGGAATGTGTTTTGGAGTAGCAATAAGCATATTTTTTATAAGAAAATTTGGATCAATTGCGCTTACATATGGAATTCTTTGTGGAATGTTACTTGGAAAGTTTGTGGGAGTAATAGTTAAAAGAAATTTTTAAGAGAGAGAACTGTACAAGTTTTATAAGGAAGATGTTTTTGAATTGGTAAGAGAAGTAGGTATAAGAGAGGATATACAAGCTTTAGAAGCAATCTATTAATTTAATAGGAATTTTATAATATAGTTTATAAAGAAAAGAAGTGATTTAAGTTTAGGCTAAGTCACTTCTTTTTTTATTTTAATAGTATTATTAAATGTTTTATCATAATAATCTCTTTTAATTGAGTTTTAATTTTTAAAGATATACTTTAGAAAATTTAATTTTATGATAGTTTTTATTATAAATTTTGCTTTAATTAAGTGTAAAAATCTTTGGAAATAAATCATGTTAATTTGATTATAAGGTAAAATTTTATGGTAAGAAGCTTGAGGGGTGAGGATTAAATTATGAGAAAAAATATTAAATCATTAATAGGAGAGATTTTTAAAAAAGGAATAATAGTAGGAGTTTGTGCCTCAACTTTATTCCTTGCAGGTTGTGTAGAGGGAAATAAGGAAAGTTTAGATAAACATAAGGGAGACAAGGTAGAGGATACTTCAGAAAAAGAAAAGGAAAAAGATGATTTAAAGGAAGTATTGATAAGTGAGGATGAAAAAAGAGAGTCTGATAAAAGAACTTTATCTTCAGCATCAGAGATTATAAATGAGAGTTTAAATGAAATTAAGGCTATATCAAGAGATAATACTAGTGGAAAGTTGGAGAATATAGAATTTGAACTTTCAAGTGTTATGGAGAAGGAAAATAAAAGATTAGAGGATTTAGTAGAAAAAATATATGATGAAGATTTATTAAGCACTTTTAAGGAGTATATTAGGGGAAATGAACTTAGAGCAAAATATTACAAGGGACGTAGTGAAAACTATATGGAGGTTATGGATTATGGTAGTGAGGCAGATGAAATCATATCTATATCAATATGTAAGATGGTTGATGAATATGGGTTGGTTATAAATGAAGAGAATATGGACTTTTATGAGGATTGTAGAGAGAAGGTAGCTTATTTAGATAAAAAAGATAATTATAAGAAGATTGCAAAGGAATTGATTTCTAAGGGTGAGTTTAAAGTTGAATTAGAAGAGGATGAAGTAATAAAATCAGGTTTTGGTGAGGATAAAGAGGTTTTTAAATATAGCAAGGTTGTAGAAAATACAAGTGGAATTAACTTAGATTATATAGCTTTTAGCATTAATGGCAAATTAGAAAATGGAAAGATAGAAAAATTTCCAAGCGTTTTGATAGGATTTAATAGTGGTAAGAGCGATGAAATAAAATTTTATACTACAAATAAATATGAGTCAATGGAAGTTGAGGTAGAGTGGGTTTCTTTTAATTAATGGTTTTAAAATATAGTAGTAAATAAAATATTTTTATGTAGATAGTGAGAATATGTAAGGATAGAGGAAGTTAAGGGTTTTTATAGGTAAGAGATTATTACAAAAATCTAACCTATAAAAACTTATCTTTATGAATATTTTGTTTTGAAGAGAATTTAGAATGTAGTTTTGATTTGTAATCATTTAAAACTTAGCTAGTAATAATGTTTTTTAGGGAGTTAGACTGTACTTTCTTTGTAGAGTTTCTTCAATAAATATATCATTGGAATTATGCAAAGTATTTGTATTATAGAAATAAATGTTGAAAATGGTTCAGGGAAAAGGGTAAGTAAATTATTTAGCATATGTAAAAACATTACAATAGGAAGTGAATGAGTTTTACTATATACAAACCCAAAAATAAGTCCAACTATAAAAGCATATACAATTTGTATTGGTTGCATATGGGCTAATCCAAATAATAATGCAGATATAATTATTGGAAAGGAACCACCTTTATATTTAGCAGCTTCATTAAAGATTATTCCCCTAAAAATAATTTCCTCAACAATTGGAGCAAGTATTGCCACTGATATAAAAGCAAGAATAGGATTAGCGTTAAATATTTCATCATGCTCAATAAAACTTTCTAAGCTGCTTTTAATAGTAGGGGAGTAGGTTGCTAGAAATTGCATAAGAAAAATCCATAAATTTGATATTCCACTAACACCGAGAGAAATTAAAGCATATTTTCCAAGGGTTTTTAAGTACATATGATTATTAATCTTTGGTACATAGAATTCCTTTTTTCTATAGATTTTAGTAAAGAAATATATTCCTAAAACTTGATCGGTGCAATTTACTATAAGATCTAAAATACTATCATACTGATTTCCCAACAAATTTACTTTAAATATTAGATTTAATACTATGGCAAATGGAATAAGAATAATAGCAGCTAAAAATTCTATTCCTATATAAATAAATATTAATGAGAAAATACTTTTCGTAAGTTCTAGTGTTTTATTTTTAGATAAAGTCACAAAATCCCTCCTTTGAATTCTTTTATATGAAATATTTTAACATTATTTAACATTATATTCAAATATTATTAAAATATAGAATTTGGTTTTGAATTATTTTAAGTATATTTTAGTTTTATAACTTCTTTGATCTTAAGTTAAATATTGTAAGAGAATTTTGGATGGATTATATTTAATATAGAACATATTAGATTATATTAAAAAAGTTAAGTATGAAGTGGAAAAAGAGGATATATAAAATTATTAAGATTAAATATAATTTGAACTTAAGGGGATGGTAAAGTGAAGAGGAATGTTATGAATTTAAGTCCAGATTCATTTGAAATGATAGAAATTGGAACAAAAACAATTGAAATGAGATTGTATGATGAGAAGAGGAAGAAAATTTCAAAAGGTGATTATATAAAGTTTATAAGCACTATGAATAATAAGAAGCAATTAGAGGTTAAGGTAATAGATATTTATAAGTACAATAATTTTGAAGAATTATATAAAGAATTCAATAAAGTAAAACTTGGCTATAGGGAAGATGAGATTGCACATTATACTGATATGGAACAATATTACTCAAAAGAAGATATAGCTAAGTATGGTGTAATTGGAATTGAAGTAGAAGTGATTAGAAGAATATATTTATAAGAAATAGTAATAATATGATATACTTATAAAATATATTAAATAATTAAGGAAAGTAGGACTTTATGGATATAAACCCTAATAGAAGTTCAATTCTTTACAGAAAGAGATTATATATTTAATATGTGGCTTCATAAGTATGTTTATAAATACAAAGATAATAGTATAGGAATTAAGTTAAGAGAGTTATATGATAAAAATATAATTATGACAGAAGAAGATTTTAAGGAGGAATTTAATAAATGTATTATATATTAGTAAAAGATTTTAATTCTGTTGGTTCAGTAGTATATGCATCAGAAGATTCAAAGGAAATAGATATTATAGATGATTTATTAAACTATAAATTAGATAGTAAAAGTAAGCAAGTAGTTTTATTATCTAACTTAGAAATGTGGAAAGAGTATGAGCCTTTTGACATAGTAAAAAATGCAGGTGAGTTTATTGATAAGGCTATAATGAATTAGAAATAACTTGTTATAATTAGCGTTTTTTTAAAATCTATCATTTAATAACAAAGGCTATAACTGGAACTTAAATTTCAGTTAGATACATAATATTTAATAACATAGAGTATTAAATTATAAAGTTAGAGATTGCAAGTTATAGACTATAAATTAATAATTTATAGTCTATAACTTTTTATGTTTTTTATTTTGTTTATGTTTTGAGGAATTTTTTGAAGAAAGTTTTTAAGCTAACTTTTTTATCCAAGTATATTATCAAATTCTTCAAAAATAGATTTATAATTAAGTTTATTTATGGTCTTGAAGCCAACGCATTGCTGTGTAGGCGTAAACTGCACTACCACTTGATAAAACTTCTTCGTCGAATTTAACCATTGGGTGGTGTTGTGGGTATGGATATCCTTTGTCTGGGGTTCCAGCAGCTAAAACTAACATGATAGCAGGGATTTTTTGGCTTATGTAAGCAAAGTCTTCTGAACCAGATGTTTTAGCAGATTTTTGATTTCCAGCCATGGCATTTAGTTTGGCAACAGAGAATGTTTTATCTTCCCCTAAAAGTTCTTTTATGTATTTTTCAGAGCATATAGTTAAGTCTTTATCGTTAACTAAGGTTGGGCATCCACTTCCCCAAATTACCTCAGCTGAAGCTCTAAAGGATTTTGCAGTACATTCTGTAATTTCTTCAATTCTTTCTTTTATAAATGAACGTGTTTCTTCATCAAAGGTACGAATAGTTCCTCCCATAGTAGCTGTGTCAGGGATTACATTGGCAGCAATACCAGCATTCATTGTTCCAATTGTTAAAATTGCTTGATCGCTTATGGCAAGTTCTCTAGCATGAATTTCTTGTAATGCAATTAAAATGTGAGCAGCTACATTAAGTGGGTCAACTCCAGTGTTAGGCATAGAACCATGACATCCTTTTCCTTGAACTTTTATTTCAAAATAATCAGCAGCTGGGGCTCCAATTCCAGGTACAGGAACAATAACAGTACCTGCATTAAAAGGCATTCCTGCCATTACATGAATCATTAGTGCCTGATCAACCTTTGGATTTTCTAATACTCCTGCTTTAATCATATCCTTAGAACCTTCAAAAATTTCCTCTGCAGGTTGGAACATAAGTTTAACAGTTCCTTCAATTTCATCCTCATGTTTTTTTAATAATCTTGCAGCACCAAGCATCATAGATGTGTGCATATCATGGCCACAGGCATGCATTTTTCCACTTTGGCAAGAAAACTCAACATCTGATTCCTCTTTAATTGGTAAGGCATCCATGTCACCTCTTATTAAGAAAACCTTTCCTTCCTTTTTTCCACCTGCTAAAGCAATAAGTCCTGCTTTTCCACATTCTATTGGCTCATAGCCCATATCAATTAACTCTTTTTTTACAAAGGCAAGAGTGTTTTTTAAATCAAATCCTGTCTCAGCATGTGAGTGTAAATATCTTCTGTTTGAAACAATAGTTTCTTGAAGTAAATTAGCTTCTTTTAGTAATTCTTCTGGTTTCATTTATGTTCTCCTTTCAAAGTTCTTTTTTTGAGTAATATTATTATTTTATCACATTCATAAATTTAAATCATTTTTAAAAATTTGAGTAAATAGACTTATTATATCCAATTAATTAAGAATAAAACCATTATTCAAAACTATATTAAAAATTATAGGTTAATAATGGCTTTTTTAAAATTTTAATTATTACTAAAGACAAGATGTTAAAAAACAAGATTTCTATAAGGTAGTTTTAAACAATGAGAAATTAAATAGAGTTAAGAATTTTTTTAGATAATTATTATAAATCAATTTATGAAGGTGGAAAGCAATTAATTCACATGGTATATTTAAAGAAAGCGTTTTAATTACATGAAAAGGTAATTATTTTAAACTTAAAAGATAAAACATTAAGGTGAGGATTAGAGAATGGATGTTAGAATATACAAAATTAATACAGGAATAACAGGAAGAAATTTTAGTAGTGATAAGAGGACTAATTTTCCTATAGGAGGAAAAACTAATTCTTTTTATTCAATTGGCAACTTAATGAGAGGAATAGAGGATTTTTATTTAGAAGGAAATCTTTATTTTATAGATAAGGAAGAAGAACTTGAGAAGTTTTATAATCCTTTAGGGGATAGATGGGTGGCAAAGAAGAAATATTACATAAGTCACCCTAAGAAAGAGAGAGAAAATTATCTTTTAGAGGCTAGTAAGTTTCATGAGTATATAGTTAGGGAGCAATTAGAAGAGATAGCAAATTACCTGCATCATGAGCTAAATATAAATTCTTTAAAGATAGAGGTTGAAGAGGGGAAGGACTTTTCATCCTATACTAATATAGCTATTGAGGAAATGAATCTTAATGATGAGGGAAAAGTAGAACTAAAGGGAGATAAGACTTTAGAGATTAAGTGGAGTGAAAATGATACAAGGGAGTATGAAGCTAAGCAGGGGATAAAAGATGCTGATGGTTTAAACAAAGAAAGGGACAGTAACCCTTTGGAGGAATCTGGAGAGAAATCTTTTAAGGAAGATAAAGCAAGAAATATTTTAGAAAGTGGAATTTTAAATGGTAAAAATGAATTTCTGTGGATAGATGATTTTGAAGGCTTAGTTAATAGGGCTCAGGAACTTAAGGCTTCTAATAAAAGGGGAGAGAAGGAAAGTTTAGAGGGAAATTCTTTAAGTAAAGTAGAAAATTCTTATATTTTGGAGATAGATAATTCCTTTGGAATTAGTGAAAAAATAGGAAAGAAGATAGGGGTTAATCATACTTGGCTTAAGAAATGCTCTTTTAAAATAATATTTTAGAAGTAAGATTTAATAAAAGGTGATGTATCAAAACTTTTATATAAAACTTATAATAAGTTTAATTTTTAGGTTATTTTTATACAATAAAGTTGGTTTAGTTAAGGAATTAGATTATACTTTGGAGTTTTATTTCTAGCTATGTTTAAGAATAGTATTGATAGTATGTAATTTTTTAAGGGAACTTTTAACAAGTTCCCTTAATGCACATTTTAATAATATTGCTAAGTAATAATCATAATATTGTAATCTTATTAAGAATATTACGAAGCAATAATATTATTTTGCTCTTATATAGCCTATTAATTATGCTTAGGATAATATAATGCCTTTTTCTATTTTATTTCCTTTTAAAAATTCTTTTACCTCAAGAGGTTTTCCACCTGGAAATTGTAATATTTCTATAATCAGAATGCCGTTCTTGGTAGCCACTTTAATTCCTTCATCATTTGCATCTATAATATAACCAGGCGGGTCAATAATATTTGCCTCTAATGACTTAGATTTGAATATTTTAAATGGAATATCTTTATAGTAAGTGTAAGCAGTTGGCCATGAGTTTATATTTTTATATGGCCAAGAACTCAATCCTCTTATTAAATTATGTATGTTAGTACTACTGTCATTCCAATTAATCTTTGCCATTTGTTTGTTTAACATCTTTACATAAGAACTTCCATCATTAGGCTGTTTTACCCCACAAATTTTACCTGTTATAATTCCATTTATTGTTTCTTCTAACAGTTCAGCACCGTTTATTTTTAATAAATTATATAATTCTCCTGCTGTCATAGATTCAGATATTTCAACTTCACTTCTCATGAGCATATCACCTGTATCTATACCAGTATCCATTAGTATGGTTGTATTTCCAGTTTTTGTTTCTCCATTTATTAAACACCAATTTATTGGTGCTGATCCTCTATACATTGGAAGGAGAGAGGCATGTAGACAAATACATCCTAGTCTTGGTATATCAAGTATCTCCTTAGTTAATATTTGACCATATGCTACAACAATAATAAAATCAGGTTTTAGTTCTTTTAATTTATTAATGATTACAGAGTCTGTTCTTATTTTTTCGGGCTGAAAAATTGGAATTTCATTAGATAGTCCTACCTTTTTGATTGGTGAAATTGATACCTTTTTACCCCTTCCACTTGGCTTATCAGGTTGTGTTACAATGGCACTTACATTAAATTTCTCTATCATTTTCTTCAATGAGGGAACTGCAAAATCAGGAGTCCCCATAAAAACTATTTTCATTATTGCTACCTCCCTTTTATACCCAAAAATATATTTCATAGTTATTTATTATTTACACAATATTTTACAGTTATTCATTTATTTGAGTATATAATATATAAGGGTTCAATTTCAAGTATTTAACAGATGTTATATAAATTGCTTCTCTGATCGTAAAATCCTTTAAATATGAAATGAAACTATAAACTAGTAATACACTTGTTAGAGTTTGTTTAATTTTTGGAAGCGTATAATGGGTTTGCAGTACGAACCATTCCTGAGAATTCTTTTTTCAATTCTGAAAATGCTAGATTAACCTCATCAGATATAGAAACATGGGTAATAAAATCTTTTCCTTTAGGTCCATATCCATCTGAATTATCAGAAAGCCTTGGGATTTCACCCATTAGAAGAGTTATATAATGATTAATGTCCCACATTCCTAAAATATCATTCTCATAAGCAAGTTCACCATCTTTAAGGATTACTTTTGCATTGTAGGTAGCAAAATTTATAATTTTAATATCATTAGAAACATATTTACGAAGTCCAGCTTCCATACGGTGTTGCATAGTTGCATCTTGCATGATTATTATGCTATTAAACTCAATATTATTTTCCTTTAATAGTTCTAAAAGATATGTAATATTATTACCACAGTTTGTAGAATGGCATTCTAATAAATCTGCTTTCAAATTATATTTATATTTTAAGTATTCATCAAAAATTTCAGCCTCTGTTAAATTGGAAGTGTTTACATTTGGCAATTGAGAATGCATTTTCTTACGCAATACTTCTGTTGTATGACCAGCACCTCCAACAATTACATACTTTTTGGCAATATTATTTTTAATTCCTTCTGCTAAAAGGTCACCCCCACAGATTATGCTTCCACCAAAGAGTACCATTACATCAGCTTGATCTATGTCATACTTCTTTTTTAGTTCTTCTTTTCTTAAAGAAGGAATGTCTCTTTTTCCACAAAACCTTCCTAGCACATTAATATATTCTGCTGTTTTTTTCTTCATAAATTATACCTCCCAAAATAAAATTAACCCAATTAAGCTTAGAAAAACATAAAATTTATAAATATTTATAAATCTTATAAAGGTCTTTTATTTCCTAAAAAAATATCATGTTTATTATTAATAAAATTATAGCTATTGAGCTAAAGCCTATGGAAAAATAGTCATAGTATTTTTCCTTTGAATTTTTAGTTTCTTTTAAAAGTCTACTTGATAATATTAGTTGATCACCTAAAAGTACTATTAAGAGTAAGTTTATTTTTCCTTTTAAAAATACATATTCTACAAAGCCTACAATTAATAAAAATATGTAGATATAGCTATAGGCCTTTGGTAAGGTTTTTCTTATCTTACCTTCTAGTTTTAGATTTCTTTTGATTTTAAATCCAAACCTTAATACTATAAGAGCGATTAAATATAATGACAATAAAATTAATGCTGTTATAAGTTCAATTTGATTTTTAGACATTAAAATTCCTCCTTTGTAAAGATTATATTTTTGTGAAATTAAATAAACTTGTCCAATAGTTTATGTTTTTATTATACAGAATTTATGACTTATAATTTCAATAATATATAAATTGAATAAAATTTATTTAGTCATAAGGAAAATTTAAGAGAAATAATCTTGGAAAATACCTTGTAAAGCGATGTATATTTGGATAAAATTAACTTGAGAATATTTTACTTTAGAATAATTTTCTTAAAGGTAAGAGTTGTAAGGAGTCAGTTTAATAAATCTTTATTAAAGGTTCATTTGATGAGGATTAAATATTAAAGAGTATAAACTTAAGATTTATTAATTTTATGCTAAAAGGGGTGATGGCTTGGATAGAGAGATATTAAAAGGTTCTTTAGAAATAATTTTATTATCTTTATTAAAGAATAATGCTATGTATGGATATGAAATTTCTAAGACAATAAAAAATTTGAGTGAAGATGCCTTGATAATTGGGGAAGGAACATTATATCCAGCTTTGAAGAGATTAGAAGAGAAAGAATTAATTAAGCATTATTTTGTTGAATTTGAAAATTCAAAGAAAAAGCGAAAATATTATGAGATTACTGAAGAGGGAAAAAGGGAATTAGACTTAAAGCTTAAAGATTTTTCGCTGATTGAAAAATTGATTAAAAGTTTTTAGGAGGAGAGAAGGATGAGGTTAAATGAGGTTTTGGACTATAAGTTAAATAAACTTGATATGTCACAAAAGGAATTGGAAGAGTTAAAAATGCAACTGCTTGATAATGCTGAAGAGATGAAAAAAGACTTCTTAGAGGAAGGATTTTCAGAGGAAGAGGCGCAGAAAAAAGCATTGGATTCAATAGAATTAGATGAGCTTATTAAATCAATAAAAGAAAGTTCAATTAAGAAGTATTTGACTCTTAATAGAATACTAGCTACTATATTTGTAGTAATTTACTCTGGATTTTTAATAAAGTGTATTTCTCACACCGCTGGTATGGGTAGTGATCTTTTGGAATCAAGCTATATTCCTTTTAGATTTTCAATTAATTTGGTAAAACATCTTATGAACTATAAAGGGCCTATATACGAAGAACTTTACATATTAGATCAGTCTTTTATATTAATGTTATTTATTCCTTTTGGTATATTAATTCCTATAGTAATAAACAAATGCAATTCATTAAAAGCAAACTTAAAGATATTTATAGTATTTATTTTGTTTTTTAGTTTAATATTTTATCCTAGACATTTTAATTTTGACTTAACTGTGTTAAGAATATTAGCTTGTATTTTAGGATTTTATATTTTAAGGTTTTTTATAAATAGATCTAAGGCTAAACAATAATTAGTCAACTATATTAGATGTTTTTTTATGCTATATTTATAAGATAATAAATGAAACAATAGAAAAGATTAATGATTAAAGTAGATTAAAAAGAGAGAAATACATTTAGAGTTTTAATAGAAAATATCTGGTTAAATGTTTAAAGTGAATTGAAAAGTATAGATACCAATAAAAAAGACTAGTTAGTAAAAAATAACTAGTCTTTGGTCATTTTAGGAGCAATAAAACCAACCTAAATAAGGTTAACTTGTGGTTTTATAAAAGTTAATTTATGACTTTAAAAATTTTTATTGGTGTTTTATATCTTGATTATAGACATAAATAAGAATTTTATACATTTAAAAGTAAAATTTATAATTTATATTTTTCGAAGGCCTTTGTTGCGCTAATGTGGACATCTTTAAAGAAGAGAATTAGCCAGATAATAAAGGCTGGGATTGCAAAGTAGGGACTTACAAAATAGGAGAAGAGTGCCCCTATAAATAAAATCATTGCCCATAGGAAAAAAGAGTTTCTCATATCTAGGCTTATTCTTTTTTGATTATATTTTTCCCTTTCAGCTTTGGAAAATGAGTTGAATCCACTAACAAGGATTGCTCCTTTTTCCTTTAAAATAGCAAAGCAGATTGAAAAAATTAAGAAAAATATACCTAAGGTTAAACATGCTATCATACCTACATTCATATACCTATCCCCTTTAAAATAAATTTTTTTCTCTAAACAGTGTTTATAATTAAATATATTATACAGCAAAAAAATAATTAGTTTTTTAGATTTTCAAGCAAAGTCTTAAATTGGAAAGTAAAGCTTTAATTTAAAATAGAGCATTTACTTGAAAGAAAATATGGTTTTCCTTTTCAAGCAAAGCTCTAATTTAAAAGTAAGTTTTTAGAATTTTAACCTTTTGAGGTTTTGTGATTTTAATTTTTTATGGCTTTTTAATTCTTGAGTTTTAAGCTTTCTTTATTAAATTTGGCTTTTTTAGGTTTTTAGGTAAAGAGCCTCCAAAGCTGAGTGGTGATGAAACAAATAACTATGCCTGCCACTGTTGGGATTAGGAAGCTTAGGGCTGTCCATTTAAAGCTCTTGGTTTCCTTTTTGATTGTCCAGAGGGTTGTACCGCAAGGGTAGTGCATTAGGCACAGTATCATAACATTAATTGCAGTTAGGATTGTCCATCCATTAGCAACTAATAATTCTTTAAGCTCATAAAGGTTATCTAATTCTAACATTGTGGTGGCTCTTAAATAGCTCATTATTATTATAGGCATTACGATTTCATTAGCTGGTAATCCTAGGATAAAGGCCATTAATATATATCCATCTACCCCTATGGCATTAGCAAGTGGGCTTAAATAGTTAGCACATATTGTTAGAATTGAGGCATCACCAATCATTATATTAGAGAATATCCATATAACTGCCCCTGCTGGAGCTGCAATTGCAATGGCTCTACCTAAAACATATAGAGTTCTATCAAATATTGATCTTACTATGACCTTTCCTACTTGAGGTTTTCTATATGGAGGTAGTTCTAATATAAAGTTTGAAGGCATTCCTTTTAGTATTGTCTTTGATAGGATTTTTGATACTAGTAATGTCATTAAAACCCCTAAAATTATAACTACAGTTACTGTAAGGGCTGATATGAAGCTTTCTTTTATTCCCACAGATATTCCACCTATAAATATGGCTGCTATGGAAATTAGCATAGGAAATCTTCCATTACAAGGCATAAAGGCATTAGTTAATATAGCTATAATCCTTTCTCTAGGAGAGTTAATTATTCTACATCCTATGATTCCTGCTGCATTGCATCCAAGTCCCATACACATGGTAAGGGCTTGTTTACCACAGGCACAGCATTTTTTAAAGCATTTATCTAGGTTAAATGCTATTCTTGGCAAGTATCCTAAGTCCTCTAAGAGAGTGAACATAGGGAAGAAAATTGCCATAGGAGGTAGCATTACTGAAATTACCCAAGCTAAGGTAACATAAATGCCGTCTATTAATATTCCTGATATCCAAGAAGGTAAGTTTAGTCCAGAGAAGAAGTCTCTAATGTAAATTTCTCCATGGGCGAACATATTAGCAAGCATTTCAGATGGGTAATTTGCTAAGGTTATTGTTATCCACAAGACAACTAATAGGGTCATTATCATAATAGGTATTCCTGTTGATTTTGACACAAGTATTTTATCTATTTTTCTCTGGAAGTCAGTATATTCTTCTCCACCTTTAACAACCTTATTTCCTATTCTTTCAGCTTCTTTTATTATGGATTTTATGATTATATCTTCTACTAATTCATCCTTATAATTTTTATTAAGCTCATCTTTTATTTTAGTTATCATATTTATATACTTTTCTTGAATATTATATTTATTGTATAAGGATTTTAAGATGCTTGTATTTCCTTCTAGAATTCTAAGGGCTATCCATCTTTTCTTTCTTTTAGGAACTTCAAGGGTTTCATCTAGTATGATTTCTATTTCTTCTATTGCTTTTTCTATAGGAGAATCATAATTTATTGCATTTTTTTGGGAACTTTTTAGGGTGATTTCTTTAAAGATGGCTTCTTTTAATTCTTCTATGCCAACTCCATTTCTGGCAGATGAGGAAACAATGTTTGCGTTTAGTTCCTTTGATAACAAATCTAAATCTATTTTTATGTTATTTTTTTCTGCTTCATCAGTTAAGTTTACGCAGAGGATTGCCTTTTCTGTTATTTCAGATATTTGTATAAAAAGGTTTAGATTCCTTTCTAGGGAGGTTGCATCAGCCACAACAACAACTATATCTGGGTCATTAAAGCATATATAATCCCTTGCGATTTCTTCTTCTTCTGAATTTGATAGCAATGAGTATGTTCCAGGTAAATCTACTATCTTTATGGTTGAATCCTTAAATTCATAGTATCCTTCTGCTTTAGCTACTGTTTTTCCAGGCCAGTTTCCAGTATGTTGATTTAAACCAGTTAGAGCATTAAAAACTGTACTTTTACCTACATTGGGGTTACCAGCTAATGCTACAACATAGTCTTCCTTGGTGTTTCCTTTTGTTTTATCTTTAGATAATAAGCTAATTCCAGTAGAATTTTTGTTTAAACTCATATCTTTTTCTCCTACTATTAAATTACTTCTATCTCTTCACATTCTTCTTCCCTTATGGCTATTACAGTTCCTCTTATTAAATATGCTTTAGGGTCTCCAAAGGGGCCACCATATAAAACTTTTATATCTGTTCCTTCTATTATTCCTAAGTCAAAAAATCTTCTCCTTAGTTCTCCCTGTGCCTTTATGTCAATAACCTTAACAGTTGATAATAGTTCAGCTTCATGTAATTTCACCTTTATTCCCTCCTAAGGCTTAATCTAAGATTATTTTTTATGAAAGAAGTTTAGGGCTTTTATTAATTAACAGTACTGTCCATATATAATAAACTATGATGAATAATAATTTAGTGTGATTGAAACTTTAGAGGGGATTGAGATGGTTTGTATATGTGGATCAATAAGGAGTTCAGAGATTATGCTTTAAGTTTAGAGGGATTTTAGTTAGATTTTTTAGTAAATGTATAATTGGAAAAAAGTTATAAATCTTTATCTTACATATATGAGTTATTTTCTTGCCTTGAATGAGTATATAATTGAAAAATTTTATAGGGAAGGGTTAGAAGAATAAAGAGTAATAAATTTAAAATATTAACAGTTTTGTTATATAATATTAGTAACATTCTGGGGTTTTATGGGGTGATTTTTAATGAGTAAATTTTATAATGAAGCAATTAAGAAACTTGATTATGATGAAAGACCATTATGTTATTTAAAGTGTTCTCTTTTAACTTTTGTATGAAGAAGAGGATATAGACCAGGGATACTTATTGCAACAAATAAAAGAGTGTTTTTTTATGAGTTAAATTTAGGCTTTTGGCATACAGAAAGCTTTTTATATGAGGATATTTCTTCTATTGAAGAAAGGGAAGGAATACTTAGGAAATCTATAGTTATGAATGTAAATGGAGAAGTAGTTAAGATATGTAATATAATGTCTGGAAATGTTCAAAGGTTTATGGCCATAGCAAAGGATAATATTAAGGTGGGAAGAGTTTAATGAGGAATAAAAAGTGTAGAAGAATTATAGAAATTTTATTTATATTATTACTAATAGTACCTTCACAGCCTATTTATGCAAGAGCAGGAGGAGGCGGTGGAGGAGGTGCAGGCGGCGGTGGCTTTATCTCATCAAGTGAAAGTGGTGGTGGAAAAGATGGGGACAGTGCCTTGGATTTTAAATTTATTATGAAACATAAATTCCTTTTTGGATCAGTAGCTTTTTTCTTGCTATCTGGAGGGGTAGTTTTAATGTTTGTTGAGATGGATAGGTATAGTAAAGTGGTTAAGCGTAAAAGTGATAAGCTAAAGGAGTTAGCCTTAAAGGATCCTTACTGGAATATTAATTATATAAAATCTGTTGTGGAGGATACCTTTTATAGTATTCAGTATGCTTGGAATGATGATGAATATGAAAGGGTGGAGAGTTTACTTACAACTTCATTATATAATAAGCATCTTAAGGTTTTAGAGGAGTTTAAGAGGGAAAATAAGAAAAATATTTTAGAGGATATTCAGTTTAATGGGTGTAGAATAATAAGTCTCTTTGAGGGGGATGAAGAGCAATGGGGATTTATTTGGGTTGAGGTTAATTTTTCCATGAGGGATTACATAGTTAATACAAAGGGGAAAAGAAGGATAATGGAGGGAAATGATAATTATAGCAGAAGTGACTTTGAGTATTGGAAGTTTGTGTATATTGAGAATACATGGCTCCTTTCAAATATATTGCAGAAAAATGAAGTGGGTTCAGGCTATAAGAAGTTATATAGAGAGGCTGAAAATGCCTATGGCTCTAGTAATATGAAGAAGGTTTAAAATGTAGGAGGGGTGAAATATGGAGTTTAATATCAATAGTGTATGGATAATTATAGGGGCTTGTATGCTAATGATTTTAGTTAGTGTTATTAGTCAAATGAGAAATGATCTTAAGCATATGAGGATTACTTTAGATAAGATTGCTGAAAAGTTTGGAGCAATTGAAATTGTAACAAAGGAAGAAAAAGAGGAATTAAAGAGACTAGTTTCAGAAGGAAAGAATGTTGAAGCTGTAAGAAGGTGCAGAGAGATTACTGGACTTGGCCTAAAGGAAGCTAAGGAATATGTTGATGGGCTTTGTGAGGAGAAGATAGAGTAGTTTGAAGTAATGAATTTAAATTTTAATCTTTATTAAAATAATATAATAGCAATACTTTGTGAGATTAAGATATATATTAGATTATAATTAAAAATTTATTATATTTATGTTATTTTAATAGCTTTTTTATAATAAAATTTATAAATACTTTTAAAAATTTTTTTTAGGTGTTAATATTATTTTTAGAGTGATTTGAGTATAAAAAGTTTTTAGTTGATAAAATAATTTATTAAGGTAAGGAAGTGTAGGAAATTGTATGAAATAAGACCAGAGACGGTTAAGACATTTATAACTGATAGGAGTGTAAAACTTCCTAGATTTCAAAGAAAGCAAACATGGGATGAAAAGAAAAACTTTCAATTATGTATTAGTTTATTTAAAGAATATCCTATTGGAGTATGTATATTAAGTGCTGAAAATAATAAAAAGTGGTTATTAGATGGAAGACAAAGAAAAAATGCATTAACATTAATTTATGAAGATCCTGAGAATATATATAACTGGAGTAAAAAATTCATTGGATTTAAAAATAGTGATCAGCCTTTAGAATTAGAAGAAAAATTTTGGACAAAAATTTTTCAATATATAGAGTATGATCCAGACTTACAAGATGATGACTATCAATCAAAAATTGATGAGGGTTTAAATGAGCAAGAAGAAGTTGATTATGAAGTTAATAGCATTGAAAGTAGTAACAATTTATCAGCTAAGGGATTATCTTTATTGCTAGAGATAATAAAGATAATTCATAATAAAACACCAAAAGGTACAGGATTTTCAAGACCATTTGATTTAACTAAGTATATTAATAGATTGCCATATGCTGAGAGTATAAATGGAAGTTTAAAGTTATCATCAAAAAAATTAAAAACTTTTTTAGATGAATATAGAAGATATTGTGATGATGAGGATATTAAATTTAATATTAGTGATTCATTTATAAAATTTTTAGATTATAGATTTGATATTAAAGAAAAAAATAAAATGGAATTAGAAATAAAAAAAGATTGGGAAAAGATGTACGAGCGTATAGTTGTTATAGAAAAAATTGATGGATTGTTAAGTAATAGCAAAATAGGAATGATTGAAGTAAAAGATTTGTCTCCATCAGATTCTCAAAAGATTTTTAATATAATAAATTCAGAAGGTGAGAAGTTAACAGCAGTTGAAATATTATCAGCAAAACCTAATTGGAATATTCCTGTAGAAAATCCTAATCAAATGGTGTTAGAGAGTGTGAGTAATTTATATAAACGTATAGGAACATCAGTAGGAGAAGTTGTAAGATGGGATTTACCAGCAACATTACTAAGTAGGTTAGAGAAAAATATTATAATAAAGGATTTAAAAGATTCTAAATCTGATTTTAATAAAGAAATTACTTTAGGATTTAAAATTTTAGCAGGCTTATACCAAGGTGGAGTTAAAAAAGAAGATATTGAAGCATTAAGTAAAAACAATACTATAAATTGGAGTATTGATATAGAAAATTTAATTTATGATTTAGGACAAGTAATTAAGTTGATAGAATCTTTTAATTATTTTAAATATTTAAAAACATGGAGAGTTTCTATTATGGAGCTTACAAGTGATGCAATTGCGTTAAACTTTTTAATAATATCATATCAAGATTGGATTAGGAAAGGTAAACCTATAGGAAGTGATATAAAAACAAAACAATTTCAAAAAAATTGTTTTATATTATTTGATAAATTGATTTTTGAGTATATCAATAGGTTATGGAGAGGATCAAGTGATTCTAAAATAGCAAATAATATTGAAAATTTAAAAAATGAACACGATATGTTTGTGCCAATAGAGGAATCAAAATGGCAAAGTGTTCTTAATGAAATATATACAAAGAGTTCTATTGATGGTAATGATATAACACTTAAGCTAATGAAACCTATATTATATCATTTTTATTCTTTAAGCAATGTTCATGGACCAGATACTAATTATGGAATAGAAATAGATCATATAATTCCACAGTCTTTATTTGCTCATTCAACAATAAACAGAAAAGAAGTAATAAAAGATAATATTTTAAATTTAGGATTATTACCTAAAGATGAAAATATATCAAAGGGTAATAAAAAGCTAGTTGAAATAAATGAACATTGGCTAAAAGACCAAATAAAAAAATACGAATTTATAAATGAAGATGAATTCACTTATTATTCTAATATAAATAATGTAAATAGTATTTTTGAAAAAAGAAAAGAAATCTTTGATAGAGCTTTCTTAAATAATAGGAATGAAATATTAAACAATTAGAAGTTTTATTTATTATGTTATAGTTTAAGTAATCTCAAAATATAATGATTTAGTTTTTAAATCAGTGTAAACTAATAAATTTTATGAGAGTGCAACAACTGTATATAATAATTGTGAATAGGAATTTATTAAAGGAAATATTAAGCAAATTAAAGCTTAATATTTCCTTTTTCTTTATTGATCATGCTATAGTTAGGAAGGTAATTTTATATTGATTAATGAGAAGTGATATTAATATAATTTTTTGACTTTTCAGATTTTGTATATGACTTTACACTAATTAATAAATAGAAAAGAGGAATTTAATATGCCTAACTGGTGTGATAATTATATAAAAATAAAGGGCAAAAGAGAAGAAATAATAAAATGTATAGAAGGAATTAAGGGGAAAAAAGCTATATATAAGGATGAGTGTGTTGGTAAAGAAAATTTATTTGAGAATTACACTTTTAATGCAACAGTAGAAGTTCCAGAGGAAGTTTTAGAGATTGGATATAATAAGGCGGGTTATTATTTGCAAAAGAAGAATTGGGGGTGTAAGTGGGATATGCTTTATGAGAGTAAGTATGAATTAGATAGAATTTTAGAGCAACTTACTCTTATTAATAAAAATGATACAACAGAAGTTGAATTTTTTGTTATAAGTCCATGGAATCCAGTTAAACAATGGGTTAAAGCTTTGAGTGAAAAACATAGGAATTTGGATTTTGAGTTGAGATTTGAAGTTACTGAAGAACTTTTAAAAGGAAAAATGAGTTTTAAAGGTGTAAAGGAACTTATAGTGAGATAATATAAATCAAAACAATACCTACTAATTTTTTTGATTAGTAGGTATTATATGTCTTAATTAAGAAGTCAAGTATTCATATATATCTTCTCTTACGGGAGTATGAAGTGAATAATTAATTTCAACTGCGGATTTATTTGTATTTGGCATTTCAAATTCTATAGGTTCTCCAAAAGTATTTATTTTTCCTAAAAAATAGAATTCCTTTGAAATTTTATCATCTTTATTTTTTCTAACAAATAAGCTTAGAGAAACCCCAAGGTTATCAGCATTATATATAGTTTTTATATCATCAGAATTTTTTGTTCTACCTGATTTTGATATTGCTATTAATTGAGATGGCGAAATAAACTTATCTTCATATTTAATAGTATCTGCGATATAATCAGGTTTATCATAATTAATAAATACAGGATAAGTTTTTGTGTTTTTATCAAATTTATATCCACCAATATTAAGTGGAACTTCACTTTTCTCCCATTCAAGTAATCGACAAACATCTTCATATGTATATTTTTGATATAATTGAAGATTGGTGTCCATATATCTATTGCTATAGAACTTTTTATATCTACTTATTCCGAAGTCAATTAACTCTTCAATTATATATTTAAAGTCAAGGTCATTAAGATAATTTTTAAATGATTTAGATAGCTCATAATCAAGATTTGATTTTTCTAAAAAAATACACATTTTATAAGTATCTTTACTAGTACCAGTTAAAAAGTTATTTGTCATAATATTTACAATATTATTTTTTGATATTTCTGTAAAGTTTATATTATACTTTGATTTTAGTTCAGATTTTAATTTACTAATTAACTGAGTTTCATTTATGTTATCAAGAGCAATTTTAAGTAATAAGAGTTCGTGAATTCTCTTGCCAGAAGCTAATTTTTTGGAAATAAATTCGATAAATAATTCTTGATTTTTATCTAGCTTTATTTCATAGGATTTTTCATATTTTTTTAGAAATTTATAATACGAACCTAAACTTTTGTTGTCAAATATTCTTAATGGATCTATAGAATCATATTCATCAAAATCAACTAATTTAGGAATTCTACCGAGCATGAATTTTAAATTATTGTAGTTTTCCTTAATAAGTTTTATATCATTAAAATTAGCTGCATCAATAGATTCAAATATTTTTTTCTTAGAAATATCATCAAAGTTTATCGTAGAGCAACCAGGAATCATTCTAGTTCCATCTGTTATATACTTTCTAGTGTTATCTTTGTTAAATGATCTATCTCCAGATAGTGCAATTGGAATTAAGAAGTTATTAGTATAGTTTCCTATAAAATCTAATATAACAACATATTCTTTTGAGTCACATTTTCTAAGTCCTCTACCGAGTTGTTGAATAAATACAATTGAAGATTTAGTTGGTCTAAGCATAATAACTTGATTAACAGAAGGAATGTCTACTCCTTCATTAAATATATCTACTGTAAATATATAGTCTAAAGAATTTTCTTTTTCATCCTGTTCTAATCTATTAATAGCATCTTCTCTTTCATTTTGGCTATTATCACCAGTAAGAGCTACAGTATTAAACCCATGTATATTAAATAATTCAGAAAGTTTAAAAGCTTCTTTTTGATTACTACAAAATATTAATCCCTTAACTCTATTTCCTGAATATCCATAGAAATTTATTTTTTCAATTATATGTTTAACTCTATCTTCAGATGTTAATAAATTAAAATCTGTTTTATCATTAAGTTCTTTTCCATCTACAATGATATCGGAAATTCCAAAGTAATGGAAAGGGCAAAGTAAATCTTCTTCTAAAGCTTGTTGAAGACGTATTTCATATGCAATATTATGATCAAAGGCTTTGAAAATATCAAAATCATCATTTCTTTCTGGTGTAGCTGTCATTCCAAACAAAAATTTAGGTGTAAAATAATCAATAAATTTTTGATAGCTGGCAGCACCAGCTCTATGAACTTCATCAATTATTATATAATCAAAGTCATCTTTCTTAAAACTTGATAAAGTATCGTCTTTTGAAAGTGTCTGTACAGTAGAAAATAAAATGTCTTTATCAAACTCTTTAATATTTCCAGATAATATTCCCATAGTTTTAGTATCGCCAAATACATTTTTAAAACTATTCAAAGCTTGTTTAGCAAGTTGCTCTCTATGTACTACAAATAAAGCTTTTTTAGGGTTGAAATTTCTAAGTTCAAAAGCTGAAAGATAAGTTTTGCCAGTTCCAGTTGATGATATTAAAAGAGCTTTAGTAGCACCAGACTTTCTAAGTTTATTTAGATTATCTATAGCTGCTGTTTGCATTTTATTAGGTGTAAGTTTATATTGTTCTAGGGTTGGAGCTTTAGTTTTTTTAGTAACTTGTCTTTGTTTCTTATAGATATCTTCATAAGTATTTATTAAATTTAAATCTAACTCTTCAGATTGAGTCCAAAGATTATTAAACTCATCAATAACATTTTTAGTTAAAGCACCATTTTCTAATGAGGATATTTGTATATTCCATTCTTTGTTTTTAGTAAGGGCTGTTTGAGTTAGATTTGAACTGCCTACAATTAACTTATAATGGTCTTTATGCTTAAACATATATCCTTTAGTATGAAAATTTTCTTTGGTGTACATTTTCAATGTTATATTATCAAATTGAAGAAGTTTTTTTAAGGCGTTAGGTTCGCTAAAGTTCAAATAATTAGTAGTTAATATTCTACCTGGAATTCCTTTTTTATTTAATAGTTTAAATGTTTCTAAAAGCGGAGTAATACCACTACTTGTGATAAATGCAACTGACATAAAAAATTCATCACATTTATTAAGCTCAACAATTAATTCATTTAGAACTTTACTTCCTTTAGAATAATCATTAATGATTAGCTTTGGAGATAAAGCTAAATTTGAATTTAAGTGTTTGTCTATCAATCCAGTATTTGAAGCTTTTATAATTTCTTCTTTTATAGAAGAATCAGTGTTTATTATAGTTTTAACTGGAATATAATTTGTTTTATTATTTTCAATTGTCTTTAATTTCATTATTACCTCTCTATTAAGTTTAAATTAAATGTAAAATATTTCTTATAATGGTATTATAACATAAAGATATTTCGAATATGGATGTACATAAATATAATTAAATTAGTGTATAAATTGAAAAAGATATATTAATGCGATATTAACATATTAATATAAATGTAATATAATGTTAATATATAATTAAAAATACTTAAAAGTTATTTTGTGGATGATCATAGACACATATTTTAGAATGAATATGTTTTGAAATAAAGTAATATTTTAAGGGGGAGTGATGTTTGGAAACATGTAATTACAAAGGAGAAGTTATATGTGCATATGATATAACGAATAATAATTATGCATTAAATTATGAGTTAAGAAAAGAATGGAGAATTGCAGGGAAAAATGGTGAGTTAAAATGTCCTGAATGTGGACTTGAAGTTGTCTTAAAGGTTAATGATCCAAGAAAGAAGGTCCCGCATTTTGCTCATAAGATAAGTGATATTAAGTGTAATTATAATAATGAAGATGCGAGAGAATCTGAGGAGCATAAAAAAGGTAAGATGATTCTCTATAATTATTTTAAAGAAATTTATCCTAGTGCAAATTTAAGGATTAATCATAGATTTAATAATAAAAGAAGAACAGATATTTTTATAGAATTTAAAAGCGGTGAGAAACTTGCAATAGAATATCAAAGATTAGGATTGGATATTATTCCATGGAAGGAAAGACAGGAAGAATATGATAAACTTGGAGTTAAAGTTATGTGGATACTTCAAGGTAATGAAGAATGTTTAAAAGAAAAAAGCAAGCAGATAGAGTTTTCGTTTTTTAAGCAAATTATGCTTAATGAGCGTGATAAGTTAGTCGTTTTTTTAGATATTAAAAATATGAAGATTATTTTAATGAAGAATATGGAGTATATACACAAAGGGAATATAAGTGATAAATATGATGAAATATTTCTTTATTCATATAGATTTGGTGAAATTAAAATAAATGAAGATGGTTCTATTTCTTGTGATTTTTATGAGAGATATAGCATAGAGAATACTAACTTTATATTAAAATGTAAGAAAGATTGTCAAGATAAAGAGTTAAAAGAATTGCATAGGAAAGCAAGAGAAAAAGTAGATGAATTGCACAAAAAAGTAGAAGAAAATAATAGAAAGAATTCTATAAAAAAAGAAATTTCAGAAGCAATAAGATTAGAAAAGGAGCTTTGGAAGGATACAGATACAGTTAGATACTATACTGGTGGAGTATATAAACAAAAAACAATTAAAGAAGCGCTTAAAGGTAAAAAATCTGCAATTTATGATTTAATAGATTATTTTGCATGGAAAGCTAATACAGATGATTTTACAAATTTAAAAACTATTTTTAAGTATGCTTATTTAAATGGTAATAAAAATTCATTTAAAATATATGATTACATAATGAGCGAATCAGGGTTTGAGAGTGGAAAGTTTGATAACATCAAAGATATAAAATGTCCTTATTGCAATGGAATATTATCTAAAAGGTATGGTAGATATGGATTTTATGTTTCATGTTCAAACTATAAAAAATGTAATTTTAAATTTTTAGTGTAAAAATTTAAAATACTTCTTTTGAATGTTTAGTTAGATTAATAAATGGACAAGAATTAAACAATATATATTAATAAAATTTGGGAGGAAATATGGTGAAAGAGAAGAATATTATAAAATTTAGTGATGTATTTTTGAAGGATAGAAATTTAGAACAAGAAGATTTTGATTTTGTAGATATTAAACTTAATAAAGATACAGAATTATTCCTGAATCCATCTTTAATAGAAGGTAATGCTGAAATAAAAAGTAATCTGCAAGAATGGATGATAAAATCTAATGAAATAATTGATAGTTTTTTTAGAACATTATTTGAGGCATATAGAAATAATGAAATTAGCTTGATAAAGAAGTTATTAGGCTGTGCTCATGAGCCTAATGAGACTAATTTAGGTTTATCTAGCAAGAGACCTAATGGAAAAGGTAATACGGAGAAGGGGTTAATTAATATCTTTAAAGATATGAAAAATTTACTTGAAAAGGGATTAATAGAAAATAATATGGATACATGCGTATTCATTAAGGAGTTTGCTGAAGATGGTATGTCGGATTTAATAACTAATATTTTAAGAAAACAGCTTTATGAATTTACAGTTTCAGAATGTAGCAATTATGGAATAGATTTAAGTGATGATAAATATGAAATAGGACATTACTGGAATGAAATGCAATGTGAATGGGAGTTGCTAGTAGGACCAGTACTAAAATGTTCAGAAAAGAGAGTATTTATTTTACTTGTACCTAAGACTATAGTTAGTCACTCTTATAAATATTCTATTGGTGAATATTTAAGCAAAAAGATTTTAGAAGATATACAAGAGAGAGAGCTTCAAAAAGGAAGCAATTTATGTAGAGAAAGAATTTTGAAAAATGGAAGAAAAAAACTGTACAAGCCATCTAAAAAATTAGTAATAAAAGAAATTCTAATGGGAGAGAAACACAAACAGTACGCAATAGATTATACAATAAAAAATAAATCATTAATTGAAGAATTTAGGGATGAAATGAGAAAAGCTAATAAAAAAGGTAAAAATATAATGAGTGATAAAAATATAATTAAATATATTGAGAAATAATGAATAACTAAATTAAACTTAATGAAAAAGACTGTGATTATAGTCTTTTTTTAATACAAAATTTATATTAGTTAAAAATATTATATGGCATCAAGAAAGAAATTTAATAATGAGGTAATCAGAGTTTTATTTTTAGTATATAGATTGTTAAATTAAATTTACTTTTAAAATATGTATATTATTCTATATTATGTTAAAATGAAATTATTAAGATTTATTTTAATTTAAATATTTAGGAGTAAAGTTGTGCAATTATTATTAGAAAAAGAAATGAAAGATTTGATTGATAAGAATCAAAGGTTTATGAGTAAGCTAATTAAGGAAAATAGATATTTACAAAATGAAATAAATATATGTAAAGATAAACTTCAAAAGTTAGAGAATGTAGATAAAACTAATAAATATAACGTGGATAAATTAGAAAAAGAGAATTTTATCTTAAAAGAAGAAAGAAAAATGTTTGATTTAAAATTAAAAGTTTCTGAAGAATCACTATCTAAAGCGGAAGAGAGAATTTGTGCTTTAGAGAATGAGATTGAAAAATTAGAGATGGAAATTTATTCTTTAATGGCTAATAAAGATTGTAATGATAATGAAATTGTTAAAGATGTTTTATTAAGTAATTCAAGTGAAGTTAGTTTATGTCTAGATAAAATAAAAGAACTTATTATAAATGAAAAATGTGATCAAGCTGAAGAATTATTTAATAATAATTCAGACTTAATAATAAGTTCTGAAGGGGATTTTAGTGAAGAAGACATAATAACTGTTTTATATTTAGCATTTTATAATAATTCATTAGAAGAGTTTTTAAAAAATAAAGAATTAAGTGCATACTATAATAGTAGTAATGAAGAAGCAAAAATTATTAAAATATTAAAAGAAGAAGAGTCATTAAAGATAGGGGAGAGTATTGAGGAGTGCTATCAAAATTATATTAATTTAAAAGCAAACATATTCGAAAATATAAACCCTTTAATTAAAAAATACATATTAGCTAATAATTTAGATTATTCTTACGAATATTATAATAATGTAACTGTTATAGTAAATTTAATAATTAGAAACAGATATAAAAACAAAAAATGCTTTATTAAAATACGTGATAAATATTGTTTAGTAAATGTATTTGAAAAATTGGAGTCAGAAAATAAAGAAACTTATATAATTAAAGATGATTATAATAAGTATTGTTTAAATATAGATGAAAAACAAAGACTAGAAAAGGATAGTATTAATCATGAAAATAAGAATGCTTCAAATCCTTTAAATAATGATTATGATAATATAATACAGTTGTATAGTGATGGAAATTTACCAGAAGTGAAAAATAATATTGAAAAACTTTTAGACAAGTCTATAGTAGTAGAAAAGTTGAGTATAGATAAAGTAAATTCATTATTATTTATGGGAAATATAACTGGTGTTGATAAATATAAAATGGAAAGAGTTTTAAAGGTTAACACATTAGAAGCAAGCTTTGAAAATATTGCATATAGAAAGATTGTTAATAAAAAGGAAGCATATAAATATATTAAAGATAATAGGAATAACTTTAAAAAATTAGATCCAAGAATAAAAGAAAAGCTTTTAAATGAGCTTACTGAGTTACAGATAAGAAGAGAAAGATTAGGAGATAGTTACTTTAATGAACAAAGAGCTTTACAACCTCAAAAAGAACAAGTAGTTTTAAGTGATGAATCTGAATTGAAAAAGCTTGAATATAGTACAACATTAAGTGAAAGTGAACGTTGGAACATATTAATAAATAAAGCAGTTCCTAAATTAGGTTCAAGAAAAGTTGTTTGGTATTTAAGAATGTTTATAAAGATAAATAAGTACAGAAAAGATAGGTTAAACGCAGTTCAAAAATGGGAAAAGGATCTAGAGAAAATACTTAAAGTTTGTTAAGTTGGTTTAAAAATGTTCTGATAAGTAAAGTATTTAGAGATAAATCCTTGTCTTAAAGTAATTAATATTATTAGGGCAAGGATTTTGGTGATTGAAAAAATAAATAGAATTATAAAAAAGCTCTTTATCTTAAAGAATTACTTAGGATAAAGAGTTTTTATTTTTATCAAGAATATATTAATAATTAAGTTTAATCAAAACTAAATCCAAAGGTAGATTTAAGGATTTATACATATCTTCAGTATTTTTTCCTTTATACTCTTTTACCATCTCATCTGATATAAGTAAATTTTTATTCTATAATTATTAAAATATCTTAAATTAAAAAATACAATATATTTGAAAGGAATAGAGAATGAAAAAAAGAAAAAGACTTTTTCTAAGTATCATTTTTTTCGGTACAATTTTAAATTTACTTCTTATATTTTTAGGGCTTAAAGTATTGGTAAAGAGGTTAGAGATAAAAATCAATGAAGAGCCAAAAGTGGTGGAGGCACAATTTCCTTACAATACAGAATTTGATAATTACAATATAGAAATAAAGAAGCCTAAGGTAGTAAATCACTACATTCTCTTTGATTACACTATTTCCACAAAGGATAATTCCCCTATAGAAAAGGAGGATTTCTACATTACAGGTAGTCCAAGCTTTCCGGATATAGCATATTTTATATCATCACAAAATGTTTTAACAAAGGTAGAGAACAATAAAATGAGAATTGTTGATGCTGGAATAATTGTGGCTAGAAAAGACTATGATAAATATGTTAATAATTTTGATTTTTTAGTAAGTGCTAGAGAAAAGGGAAGTAGTAAAAATCTCTTTGAGGAAAAAAGGGTAGATACAACTATAAAAGTTGATGGAGTAGTTTATCCATATAAGGAAAACTACAAGGAGATTAAAAAGACTTTTAAACTAGATGATATTGATTTTGAAGTTTTAAGCATAGGAGACTTTGACTTTGGAAGCTGTATACCTATATTTGTAGGAAATATAAGTGAGGAAAAAGGCAAAGAAATAGAAAATAAATATGCCCTTAGAGTTGAAGGGGAAAATATAAATGCAATTTATGACTTAGAAAAATGGGTTGGATTTTATGAGCAAGTAATAAAAAGATACAGTAATATCGACCCAAGCTACAATGCAAATTCCCAATATGACCAGTTCTACATGGGAAAAATCTTCTATAATCCAAAGGAAGTAAATAAGGACAATGTAAAAATATATCTAATAAACAAGGAAACCAATGAAGAAGTAAGAATAATTTAAACTTATATCCATAAAAGAAGTAAAGATAAATTAAGTTGACAAAAGAAGTAAATATAAATTAAATTGACATCCATAAAAGATTTGCAGTAAAAACCTTATTGCAAATCTTTTTAATATAAAGTGAAAAAAATTATGAAAGCCCCAAAATATCTAGAAAGCAAAAAAGTATCTTCAAGTGAAAAAATGCTTTCAAGTAAAAATCTTTCTAAGCAAATATATTTTAAAGTTAAAAAATACATTCAAGTAAAAATACTTTTACAGAAAATTATAGGCTATGCAGGAATAAAATCTATGGGTATTTATATATATTTGAATAAATGAAGTAAATTTTTTTATAAGAAAAATCTTTTTAGGAAAAAAGAGAAAAATAAATTTTTAGGGAGTAGAGACTATGGCTAGAAAATGTTTTTTTATTGATTTAGATGATATGCCAAAAACTGATGAGGATATTTGTTTAGAAGTTGAAAGGTATTGTGGTAAGAATAATTTGCCTTTTGACTTTATTAAAAAAACCTCACCTGTAATTGCTAAAATTAAGGATAATAATTATGAAATCACAAAGAAATATGAAAATGGAAGGTTCCTTAATCGTTGGATTTTAAGCTGTAAGGCAGTAAATTAAGGCATAAAGCTTGAAGGATTTTTGAAAATGATTCTACTGTTTTAAGTTGTAAATTATTAACTTAAAGTTTAAAGTGTAGTGGGTTTTAAAAATGATTTTACCTTTTTAAGTGGCAAAAGAATAAATTAAAGCATAAACTTTATTTAAAATTCTCAATATATTGAAAAATATGGATAATAATTATATATTATATATAATAGAATTCATAAATGCTTCATGAAAAGAGTAGTGAACTACTTATAATAACTATATAGCATAGAAAATAGCTACTTTTAAATAGTGTAAAACAGCTAATTTGAAATTGCATTTACAATAAAATAGCTAATTTAAAATAGCACATGTACTAGCTACTTTCAAATGGTGTAAAATAGTTAATTTTAAAATTACTTTATCCAATATAATAAACTTAAAAATTAACTTTATTAAGGGGGATTAGACTTTATGTTTAAAAAAGGCTTTTTAATTGATTTGGATGTTGAACCTAAAACAGATGAGGATATTTGTTTAGAGGTTGCAAAATACTGTGGAAAAGATGGCTTGTCCTTTGACTTTATTAAAAGAACTTCACCTGTAATTGCTATGATTGATGGAAGAAAATATGAAATCCAAAAGAAATATCAAACTGTTAGACTGCTTAACTGCTGGGTTTTAAGTTGTAGGGAAATAGACTAATATCAATTTATCTGGATTAAAATGTAAAATATATATTTATAAACTGTCTACCAAAATTTATCTAAATAACTTTAACAAACTACAAAAACATCAATAAAATATAAGAAGAATAGGTAGATCACCTTGATCTATCTATTTTTTATAACTTACTTTATATAATCACCTAAACATTTTAAAAAATATAAAATACTGGTAAAATTAAAATATATCTATTTTATCTCTCTTTGGACTTATTGCTCTAGGTTTAATAATAACATGATATGTATTTAAACGCTTTGGTTAAAGAGTTTCTTTTTCGAAATTCTTGTTGAACAATAACATAAGATGTATTTAAACGAAGCTTGTCCCTTTTCTTTCTCTGTATTGGATTCGTTGAACAGTAACATAGAATGTATTTAAATAAATTTACTACATATGGCGTAGGTCGATGCCTTTCTATTGAACAATAACATGGTATGTATTTAAACATATAACTTTTTTTCTTAGCAGTTTCAAGCATTTGAGTTGAATATTAAAAGAGTAGTATATTAATAGGAAATTAAATATTATTATGAATTTTTAAGGGATCTAGTATTAATTATTTTACCAGTGAAAAAGATAGTGAGAATATGATATAAGCATTGAAATAAGTGGGTTTAAGGGCTGTTTTATTTAAGCTCTTTAAAAAATTACAAAACACTGGTAAAATTATAATGTACCTATTGAAATATCTAGATTTTCGCAAAAATCTAATAAGTTAAAATGGCTATTTTACAAGTGTTGAACATTAACATAGAATGTATTTAAATGCTTATAGAGTGCATCGAGTTTGCTAAAGAAATGTGCGTTGAACATTAACATAGAATGTATTTAAATATATCTAAAGCAGTCTCATAATCATCAGAGTTTAGTGTTGAACATTAACATAGAATGTATTTAAATATAGTAATAGAAATCGAATAGTAAACAAGGTTGGCGGTTGAACATTAACATAGAATGTATTTAAATTTATCATTCCTATTAAGTGTAATAAATACTTTAACAGGTTGAACATTAACATAGAATGTATTTAAATTTACGTTAATCCTATAATTAAATTAGAGGAAGATTTGTTGAACATTAACATAGAATGTATTTAAATAAAGATGGCTTTAGACTTAAGTAATAATAAGGAATTGTTGAACATTAACATAGAATGTATTTAAATAAATTAAAGCTCGAAAGAAAGTAAGTTTTGTTCAAAGTTGAACATTAACATAGAATGTATTTAAATATGGAGAACTTTGTGTAAGTACCATAGAAGCTCTGTTGAACATTAACATAGAATGTATTTAAATTAACGGTACCGCCATTTTGTCGTAGGGGGTATGTCGTTGAACATTAACATAGAATGTATTTAAATATGAATGATATATTAGAAATGTAAAAAAGCACCCACGTTGAACATTAACATAGAATGTATTTAAATTTGCGACCCTAAAGGACCTGAGGGCGAATTACCTGAGTTGAACATTAACATAGAATGTATTTAAATAATGAAAAGGGTGATGCTGAATGGCTAATTAAAAAGTTGAACATTAACATAGAATGTATTTAAATAACTGACGAAAATAAACATATTTCTTTATGTAATAAGTTGAACATTAACATAGAATGTATTTAAATTCCTTAGAAATTCTTACGTCTTCTGTAGATTCTGTTGTTGAACATTAACATAGAATGTATTTAAATAAGAATGGTAGATATGAAACTATAGGAGCTTATATGGTTGAACATTAACATAGAATGTATTTAAATTAACACCAACCCAATGTATTATCTATAAAATATCCGTTGAACATTAACATAGAATGTATTTAAATAATAATGACGAAAGGTGTGTATAAGACAAAAGCAAATTGGTTGAACATTAACATAGAATGTATTTAAATTTTAAAGAAACATCCATTATAAAAAGAATATCATAAGTTGAACATTAACATAGAATGTATTTAAATGCTATCCATGTGCATATAGCTACTAGAGAAGGATAGTTGAACATTAACATAGAATGTATTTAAATTTATCCAAAGTTTAAATTTAGGCTTTAACATGAATTCGTTGAACATTAACATAGAATGTATTTAAATAGAATTTTTAGATATTAAATATAAATTAAATGTATGTTGAACATTAACATAGAATGTATTTAAATAAGTTAGTAACTATTGATTTAGCAGATGAAATAATTGTTGAACATTAACATAGAATGTATTTAAATACTGAGAGTGATGATTCTATAGAAGAAACTTTTGAAGTTGAACATTAACATAGAATGTATTTAAATAAGGAAGATATTTAGTGTGTAAAGGCTCTAGGGGATCGTTGAACATTAACATAGAATGTATTTAAACTTGATTAAAATATCTTTTTTATCTTGTTTATATGGTAGTTGAACATTAACTTAACATTAATCTCCATAGAAGCTGTTGAACATTATTTTAAAAATATTTAAGTTGTAACTTATAGTGAGATACTTTGGGGTGAATATTAAAATAGTAGTCTATTAATAGGAAATTAAATATTATTATGAAATTTAAGTGCTCTAGTATTAATTATTTTACCAGTAAAAAAGATAGTGAGAATATGATCTAAGCATTGAAATAAGAGGATTTAAAGATTATTTCATTTTAGTACTTTGAAAAAGCGTGAAATACTGGTAAAATTATGATATACTTATTGAAATAACTAGGTTTTCATAAAAATCTAATAAGTTAAAATGGCTATTTTACAAGGGTTGAATATTAACATGGTATGTATTTAAACTTTTCTACGCTGCTATTAAATTTATAAGTTGGTCGTTGAATATTAACATGGTATGTATTTAAACTTTACTGAAGTTTCTCCCTTTAGTAACTTTTCAATTTCGTTGAATATTAACATGGTATGTATTTAAACAAATGATTTTGATATGCCATTTTAATTAGTAGCTGCAGTTGAATATTAACATGGTATGTATTTAAACTTATTTAAGTTAGGTCTATGGTGTTCCCAACATATTGTTGAATATTAACATGGTATGTATTTAAACTTGCCACGCCTAAATGGGTTGGTTGCAAATAGTAGAGTTGAATATTAACATGGTATGTATTTAAACCATCTTATGCGTTCTACCTTACTCATGTTAAGATTACGTTGAATATTAACATGGTATGTATTTAAACTTAATAGGATTTGTAGGGCCAGTAGGTATTGTTATAGTTGAATATTAACATGGTATGTATTTAAACTACTCACGCTTATATTTTTATTAGGTCTATTATCGTTGAATATTAACATGGTATGTATTTAAACCTAATAGTTGCACTAGGAACATCAGGAATACTAGGGTTGAATATTAACATGGTATGTATTTAAACTTATTAGACCATCCATAGGGTGTTTTAGTGATATCAGTTGAATATTAACATGGTATGTATTTAAACAGCCTACACAGAAGGATTAAAAGCACAGGCTTTAAGGTTGAACATTAACATGGTATGTATTTAAACATGTATTTTTATAAATTATTTTTGGTTATATTAAAAGTTGAACATTAACATGGTATGTATTTAATTTTTTTATTTTTGAAGATTAATAGATCATATATCTAAGAATTTCTATATTAAAATCTACTTAAAGTTAAGTTAAAAATCCATATATCCTTTTTTATCAGATAATTTTGTTTATACAGGATTATCTGATATTTTTTTTAATTTGTTAAAATATGTTTAAAAAAGTATTATTTATTAATAATAATAATTTGTGGTAAAATACTATTGCAAGCAAAAAATGGAAGGAAGGTGTCGCACCTTGGGGAGTTTAGTTTTATGGGAGTTAGGTAAAAAGCAAACATACATTTTTAATAGCAATAAGCTTAAGGATGCTATAGGAGCTTCACTTATTATTAAGGATTTTTCAGAGGATTATTATAATAAAGGCTTAAAGGAAGAAAATTTTATAACAAGAGGTGGAGGAAAAACTATTTATTATTTTGAAAGCAAGGAGGAGTCTTTGGAGTTCATAAAAAGCTTAAGTTTTAATATTTTAAAGGACTATCCAGGCTTAGAGCTTTTAATAACCTCCTTGGACATGGATTTTAAGAAGGACAATTTAAAATCAAAGATATCTGAAATTTATAAAAAGCTAGATAAAAAGAAGAACGCAAAAAAGAACTCATTATATCAAATGGGCTTTGGGATTGAGAGAAGATGTAGTGAAACAGGTTTAATAAGTTCAATTAAGGAGAATAAGGAAGGAAGTTTTATTTCCAATGAGATAAGGGTTAAGAGGGAATATTGTGATAATAAACAAAGTAACAATTTCAAAGAGTTAATTCCAAGTGGATATAAGTTGGAAGTAAGTTTAGATGATTTAGTTAAAGATGGTGGAAAGCAATACACTGGAGTTATTCATATAGATGGAAATGGAATGGGTAAAAAGATAAAACTTCTTTTAGACAATATAAATAAAGAAGAATCAGAAACTCAAGAGGAGTTTAACTATAGATATAAGAGAAAGCTATGTGAATTTAGTGAAGAAATAAGCAAAAGATATAGAGAAGCTTTTGCTAAGATGTGCAAAATTATTGATAAAACAGCTAAGGAAAATAGTGAACTATTAAAAGAAACTAATATAAACTATATCTCTTCAGATGGAAAATATAAAGGAGGATTTCCATTAAGACCAATAATATTAGCTGGTGATGATATTACATATGTATGTAATGCATCTATTGCCATTGAAAGTGCAAGAGTAATGTTAGAGATTTTGGAAAATGATAACCTAATTATTGATGAGTATAATTTTGGTAAACTTAGTGCATGTGCAGGAGTTGCAATAACTAAAAAAGGATACTCATTTAAGAGGGCGTATGAATTAGCAGAGGAACTATGTTCAAGTGCTAAAACATTTTTATTAGAAAAAAATAATGAAGAGGGATCAGCCCTTGATTTTCAATTTTTACAAGGAGATTGTGGCGAGGGTTTAGATAGTATAAGAGCAAATTATGTAAGTAAAAGTGGCGAAATTCTTACAATGAAGCCCTTATTAATAAGTAATGAAAATAAGGTTAGAACCTATGAAACCTTTTTAAATAGCTTAAAATATTTAAATAGATTTGTTGAAGACGGGGTAATAGCTAGAAGTAAGATAAAATTAATGAGAAATGTATTTTTTGAGGGAAAAGATGCTACAGAAAAGTTTTTTAAATTCTACAAAATACCTGAATATACAGGAGCTTTAATTAATTCTAATGATGATTTTGGCTTTAGTAGTGATGGAACATGCTTATTTTTAGATGGAATTGAAGTAATGGATTTCTTTATACCACTAAATAGTAAGGAGGAATTTTAATGGAACTATTTCAAATAAAAATAGAACTGCTTTCAGAAAGTATTTTTGGTTGTGGAGAAAATAGTAGATTTATTGATAATGAAATCTTAAAAGATGAGTTAGGATTGCCTTATTTAAAGGGTAAAACTTTTAAGGGGAACTTAAGAGAAGAGATGAAAAGTTTAGCCAAATTTTTAGATGGAGGAGTAGGGGAATACACTAAAATCTTTGAAAAGCTAATGGGAGTAGAATTTGACTTTAATTTTGAAACTCTTAAGTTTTCAGACTGCACAATTAGTCCAAATTTAAGAGAAATAATTAAAGAAGGAATTTCTAGTAGGGAGCTAAATAGTGAAGAGGTTTTAGAATCCTTAACTGAGGTTAGAAGTTTTACAAGAATTGAAAATGGAGTAGCAAAGGAAGGGGCTTTAAGAAGTTCCAGAGTAATAAAAAAAGGATTAATTCTTTATTGTAACTTAGAGAGCATAAAAAAACTAAATAAAAGGGAATTAGGAATTTTAGCATGCTCTTTAAGAGCATTACAATCAATTGGAATGATGAGAAGTAGAGGAAAGGGAGAAGTTAAGTGCTCTCTATATAAAGATGGAAAAGACATAACAGAAAAATCTATTTTATCTTTTAGAAAGGAGATTATCTAGATGTATAAATATATTTCTTTTGATGTAGAAAATTTAGAACCATTAAAATTAAGTCAAACTTCAGTGCAAATAGATAGTGAAGTTTCTAAAAGTTTCATACAAGGAAGTGCTTTAAGGGGAGCTTTTATAGCAAATTATATGAATTTAAATGGATTAAAGGATTTAGATGAGAAACACAAAGAAATGCTCCTAAAAGGAAATATAGAATTTCTTAATGCTTATCCAAGGGGAGAAATTGGGACAACACTTCCTTTTATGAAAAACTTATTTACTACCAAGGATGAGATGAAAAGATTTGGTGATAAGAAAGTAATGAGAGTACTATCTAGAGATATTGGAGAAGCAGTTCAAAAGGTTAAAGGGGTTGAGTTTGCAAATTATAATTTTAAAAACAAGACTATAGAAGCTGTAAAGGTGAAAAAAATTTCAAGTATGCACATAAAAACTCCAGTTAATAAGGAGGAAAACACTAAGTTATTCACCTATGAAGCAATAGACAAAAACACTAAGTTTAGTGGAATCATAAAGTTTAAAAAGGAATATGAAAAAGAAGTTTTAAAGGTGATGAAAGAGGGAAACTTTTACCTAGGTGGTTCTAAGGGATCAGGTTATGGGAAATGTAAAATAAGTAGTATTAAAATTTTAGAGGAAAATCCACAGGTGAATTATTTAGAAGAGCAAAATCTTTTAAAAGAATTATGTTCTCATAAATGCAAAGAATTCTATTTATTTTTCATTTCTGATGCCATATTAAGAAACGACTTAGGATTAATTACAAACTCACCAGATAGAAAAGAATTAGAGAAAAAACTTGGCGTAGAGGAAGTTATTGAAGAAGAAACATTTATAGATGTAGATATTTTCACAGGTTTTAACAATAAGTGGGGGTATAGGCTTCCAATAACAAATGGAATAAAAGCAGGAAGTTTAATCAAATACTTCTTTAAGGGAAATCTTTCAAAGGACAAGCTTATAAGTTTTATTAATGAAGGCTTAGGTGAAAGAAAACAAGAAGGCTTTGGTAGATTTCTACTATTACCAGTTATAGATTTTAAGGAAATCTTAAAGGGAGAAATTCTTTCAGAAAAAGCAAAAAAAATTAATTTAAATGAGGAAGAGAAGAAGCAGTTAAAGCTTATAAACAAGAGGATTTATCTAAATAAGATTAACAATGAAATTCCTAAAATAACTTTAAATATACTTAGTTCAATAAAGGGCTCAAAATATAATCTTCATAATAGTCAATGGGGAAAACTCATGGATCTTATGGAAAGATTAGAAGGGGAAAGCAAAGAGGAATGTATTAAGAGTATTCATTATTACTTCTCTAACATAAATAGTAAGACAATAAATAGAGATTTAACTAATATGCTTTCTAAAATTACCATTGAAGATAAAACCTTAGAAAGCTTTATAAGGGACTTTATAGAATCTTCAAGGGAGGAGTTTTATAAAAATTACTGTAAGCCAGTTAATATTGGAGGAATAACTTCTCAAATAACAGAGGAAGAGTTAAATAAAATTAAGATAAATATCTTAAAAGAAATCTTTAGGCTTAAGTTAAAGGAGGAGAAATAATGGCATTTAACAATGGAAAATACATGATAGATTTAAAAATACAACTTGAAAATACAGCCCCATTTAACATTGGTGATGATGAAGGAATGCCTATTATTACCCTTGAGGAAGGGGAGGTATATTTACCAGGTACTACTTTAGCTGGTGCTTTTAGAGATTACTTAAATAACTGTGGTGAAGAGGGAATAGAAGAGGATTTTGGAGAGGACAGAGAAAAAAGCAAGATATTTTTCATGGATAGCTATTGTCCATTAAAAAGTTTTGAAAAAAGAGCTGCAGCCTCCATAGATAAGGAAACTGGTACAAGTAATAATAAGTTTTCAAGAGTATATGTTTCCACAAAGCACAAGTTTAATGTAAACATAAAAATCTGGGGAGATAGTAAGGAAGATTTAGAAGATAGATATAGAAAGGTTATTTCATGCTTAATTGCAATAAATAAGGAAGAAATTCTTTTAGGAGCATACAAATCAAGTGGAGCAGGAAGCTTCAAGGTAAATGAGGTTTTAAAAGAGGAGTATTCCTTTGAAAATAAGGAAGATATCTTTAGCTATTTGCTTAAGGAAAAGAAAGGTAAAAGGGTTGATTTAAATAAATTAAGAAGAACAAAAACTGAGGAAAATTTATTTGAGTTTAAACTAAAGGGAAGATTAAAGACAAGCATCTTAGTTAAGGGGGACGAGAAAATTTACGAAGAAGAAGCTTGTGCAACAGGGTATATAAATGGAGAGGGAGAATATATTATACCTGGGACAAGCTTAAAGGGAGTAATAAGAGCTGAAAGTGAAAGAATACTTAAATATTTAGGTTATGACAGTGAAGAAAGCATCAATATATTTGGTGGAAAAAAAGAAGAGAATATTGCAAGTAATTTTAGAATAAAGGACTCTACCATAGAAGATGTAAGAAGCAAAATATGCAAGAGAATAAAAATGGACAAGTTTACAGGCAGAACACAAGTTGGGGCTTTATTTAATGAGGAAGTCTTTAGTGGAGCAGTTACCATAAAGGGAAGTCTAAGAACTGAAGATTACAAGTATGTTGGACTAATAGCCATGGTTATTAGAGATATAGCCTTAGGAAAAATATCTTTAGGTAGTGGAAATAATGTTGGTAGAGGAAGAATAAGAGGAAAAGAACTTATTATATCTCAAGGAGAAAAGATAATTCTTAAGTGGAACTTTGATAACAGTAAGGTTGAAGTAAATGAAATTGATTCTTTTATAAATAAGTTAGTAGGGAGAGAAAACTAATGAGCGAGTTTAAGAGTTTGAGTATAGAAAGTTTAAAGGAACTTGGGTTAAATTATAACCTTATAAAAGAGGATTTATATAAAACCTTAAGATATAAAGAGGTGTACAAGGACCTTGGCTTAAAGTTTGGAATTATTTATAACTACGATTCAATTCAGTTTGGAAAGATAGAGGAGCTAGAGTTTAACATAGATAATATTATTGAGGCCAGATTTTTCAATGAGTCTAAGGAAGTTGTCCTTAGATTAAATGGGGAAGAATTAAGCGGAAGTATAGTTCTTATAAAGGATTTTAGTAATATTATAAATGATAAATCTTGTGTATATGGAAATAAAAATGGATTTGATTCAAATAAAAAGTACAGCATATTAAAAACTCAAAAAATCATTAAATATGATGAGGACAATGCAGCTTATATAGCTTATGTGAAACCATGCAGTTTTGAAGGGGGAAGATAAGATGTGTGAATATAAAAAACTAAAGGAATATAGTGTAGCTCCATACAACTTTGTTGCCTTACCAAAAAAAGCTATTATAGCCTATGATACAATTTCTGATATTCCAAAGCACAATGATATGAGAGAAGATCTTCTAAATGGTCATATAGATTATGAAATAAAAACTAAAACAAAAACAATAGTATGTGATAGTAAACCTTCAAAGGGAGGGAATAATTCATATGGCAATTCAGAAGTAAAGGAGTTCTACAAAAATGCAGAGGGAAAGAAAGTAATCCCAGGAAGTAGCATAAGGGGAGTAATTGCAAATAACCTAGCCATATTAAGTTATAGCAATATTTCTGAAAGCATAAAAGATGAAAGATTTCTATATAGAAGCTTTGGAAAGGGAAAAAATACAGAAGAGTATGTTAAGGCTTTAGGAATAAAAACAAAAACTGAAAATAAAAAAAATAATAAAGATAAATATAAAAGTAATGATGAAGATGAAAAAAAGATATCATTTCCTTCTAGAATACAAGCTGGATTTATTTATAAAAAAGATAAATTTGAGTATTCAATAATACCTGCAAAAACTATAGATGGCTGTAGTTATTTTAGAATAAGTGAACAAGCTTTAGTAAATTTAAAACCTAAAGTTAATGGTATAAAATTTATGCATAAAAAAAATCTTTTAAAATTTCTAAGAAGCAAAGATGATTTTAATAGAAATAAAAATGAAGATGAAATTTTAAAGGAAAATAGATATAAGCCTTATTGCATTAGAATATCTTTTAATACTTCAAGAGAACAAGAAAAAATAACTCACATTGGAGAACCTGGGAAATATCATTATGAAGGTTATTTAATGAGTTCTGAATATATAGCTAGAAAAGTAGCTCATTACATTATTCCAATGTATAGTGAGGAAGAAGCAGAGATACTATTTAACAAAGAAAATGGAAAGTTAAAGTATATAGAATATTATAAAGATGACTGTTTAAGAACAAAGAAAAAGCATAATCCAAATTATAAGAGTAAGGGAGATAAAGAGTATTTTTTACTTCCAGAGAAATGTGGAAAGGAAAATGGTAAGCCTCTATTTTATGGTTCCTTTGAAGGAATGTATTGCTTTGGATTTAGCCCTTATGTTAGAATTCCATACCGTTATAGCATATTAGATGGGGTTAGCAATGAGTATAAAAATGAAAAGGGAATTTCATTTTTAGAAAGCATTTTTGGATTTGCCAATAAGGATTTAGAAGAAGGAAATAACAAAAGTTTTAAAGGAAGAGTAAGTTTCCAAGATGTACCTTTAGTAAAAGAGGGAAAAGAAAGTAATACATGTAGCATAGTTGCAGGAAATCCAAGAGCTTCAGCCTATAACCTTTATTTAAAACAGAACATACAAGCAAGTGCAAAGGATATTTTAAATTATAATTCTAAGGGCTTTGAAATAAGAGGAATAAAGGAATATTGGCCAAGGGATTTTGAGCTTAGTGACAATACAGTTAAAAATAAAAATTTAAATATTAACATAAAGCCAGTAGGAGAAGGGGCAGTTTTTAAAGGAAGAATAAACTTTAAAAATCTAAAAAAAGAGGAATTAGGACTTTTATTATGGTCATTAAAGGTAGATGAAAATGCTTATGAAACCATTGGTCTTGGAAAACCTTATGGTTTTGGAACTGTATCTTTAGAAAATATAAAGGTTTATAAGGAAAACTTAAAGCTTAAATATTTTTCAATGGTAAATGAACCTGAAGAGTTAATAAACAGGGAAGAATATATTAAGGCTTACAAAGATTATGTCAAAGGTAAGTACTCCATTGATTTAGATACTTCAGATCCAGTAATAGATTTAATAACAATTAAAACAACCTTAGTCCATGAAAAGGACAAAAATGAAGTTAGATATATGAGTATAAATGCTAAAAAAGACTTCAATATTAATGATAAAAATGAATTTTCTAAGTTATTACCACTACCATCAGCTGTACAATTTAGAAAAATAATAAATGGAGAATTAAATGTAAAACCTAAGGAATTTTCAGAAGATAAAAATTCTAAGGATAAATTTAAAAACAATAAAAATCAAAACAACAGAAATTCTTATAACAGAACTCAAAATAACAATAGAAATAACTCAAATAGCAATAGATAAAACAATAGAGAATATTCAAAACCATATAATAAACAAAATAATAGAATAGTATATAAGTACAAAGATTATTATGGAGAAACAAGTCTTGCAGAAGTTTTCAGAAAAGCAAAATCTAAAAAATAGTTTAACACTATAAATAAAGAAAGGGTTGATAAAATGGCAAAGAAGTTTATATCAATTTTAGGAACAGGTTTTTATAAAGTTTGCAATTATAGTTATGGAGATAAAATTATTGAAAATAGATATATTCAAAAAGCCTTAATAGATATTTTCTGCAAGGATTGGACAAAGAATGATAAGACAATAGTTTTCACAACAAAAGAAGCAAAGGAAAAACATTGGATTGGTCATTTTGAAGAAGGGGTTTCTTTAAGTGAAGAACTTTCTACTATAAATTCAGAGGTTTTAAACATAGACATACCTATGGGAGCAAATGAAGAGGAGCTTTGGGGATTGTTTGAAAAAATATATGATTCCTTAGAAGAAGGAGACGAAGTAATAGTAGATATAACTCACAGCTTTAGAACAATTCCAATGTTTTTAATAATAATCTTAAATTATGCTAAGGTATTAAAGAATATAAAGGTGTCAGGAATATATTACGGAGCATATGAGGCTAGAAAGGTAAATGAAGAGGGAGTAGAAATAGCACCGATTTTTGACTTAACAATGTATGATGTATTAATGGATATTACTAATGGAATAAATACATTCTTAAAAACAGGAAACAGTTCTCTTTTAGCTGATACTTGTAATGAAATTAATCTAGAAGCTTGTAAAAATAAAGATTATTCTCTTACTAAAATGAATGCAGCAATAAATGCCTTAGATAGTTTTTCAAAATCTATAATGACTTGTAGAGGAAATATGAATCTTAAGGATGATAAAAAAGTAATTGGAAGATCTTATAATAAATTTATTAAGGAATTAAATTCTTATGAAAAAGTAGAAAATAAATTATCAAAGGCATTAGGACCACTTTTTGAAAAGGTTAAGGAAGAAACAGAAGATTTTAAAGAGATGGAACCAGTAAATAACGGTATAAGTACTGTTAGATGGTGTATAAAAAAAGGATTTATACAACAGGGAATAACTGCCTTAGAAGAAACAATGAAAACATTTCTATGTATATATGTAAATAAGAAACTGAATAAGGATTTAAAGTACTATGATAAATGTCATAGAGAAGAAATATGTAATAAAGTTTTAAATAGTAAAAGAAGCAGAAAGAAACAATTTATTTATTGTGATGATGTTAAGGAGATATTAAATTCCAATATAGTTCCTAAGAGTTTAATGGTTCTTGAAGAACAAGTATCTACAATGAGAAATGATGTAAATCATTTTGGAATGAGAGATGATGCTAAAACTCCTAAGGATTTAAAAGAGAATTTAGAAGAATACTTTAATAAATTCTTAGGAATAATCAAAGAGTTAAATTATTAAGCAAACTAAATTATGTAAAATTTAAACAAAGGACTGTGTTTTAAATTAGTGTTGATTAAGTAAGATGAATTAAGATGGTTTAAATATAATTTACTAAAATTATATTTTATATGAGTTAAACTAAATAAGAAAAGTAAATATTAATTCAAAACATAGTCTTATAATAAAGCTTAAAAGTAATAAAATGACATAAGAGGGACTGGAGTGTATTTTAAATGGCTAGAAAATTTATTTCTGTTTTAGGAGCAGGAGCAGGTAAAGAAGGAAAATATGAAGAATGCATATATACTTGGGAAAATAACAAGAGCTTTAAAACAGAATATATACAAGAGGCAATAGTCAATCTATTTTGTGATGATTGGGTAAAAGATGATAAGGTTGTAATATTTACTACAGAAAGATCAAAAGAACTTCATTGGGATAAGGAAAATACTTTAAAGGATAGATTGAGCCAAAAAGATTTTAATCTAGAAAATATAATGATTCCCTTTGGAAGTAATTCAGATGAGCAGTGGAAACTTTTTGATACCATATTTAATTCTTTAGATTATGGAGATGAGGTAATAGTAGACATAACTCATAGCTTTAGAACAATTCCAATGTTTTTAATGATTATATTAAACTACGCTAAATTACTTAAAGATATAAAAGTAAAGGGAATATATTATGGGGCATTAGCAGCAAATAATAATAAAGATAAAATAAGAAAAGCACCAATATTTGATTTAACATTATATAATTTAATAATGGATTTTACAAATGGAATAACAACCTTTTTAAACACTGGAAATAGTAATATATTAATGAATATTTATAATGAAATTAACCTTAAAGAGAAAGAAAAAGAGACGTATTCAGTACTAAGTGATACTATTTCACTTTTAAATGACTTTTCTAATGCAGTAATGACATGTAGAGGAAATATAAACTTTTTAAATGAGAAGAATGGATGTAAAAAGTCAATATTAACAGCACATAATGAATTTAAGAAAAAGATAGAAGAATATAAAAGTAGTGAGAATGATAATCTAGCAATGGCATTAACACCTCTTTTTGAAAAAGTATCAGATGATACAAAATATTTTGAAGAGGAAGATCCAGTTAGAGTAGGAATAGCTACAGTTAGATGGTGTATAAAAAATGGATTAGTGCAGCAGGGAATAACAGCTTTAGAAGAAACTATGAAAGTATTGATTTGTGTTAAGCTTGGATTAGATTATACTAAGTATAAAGATAGGAATTTAGCAAAAAATTTATTAAATGTTCAAGATAAGAATTATAAAGATTGGAAGCTAAATAATACTGATAAATATCAAGTGAATCAACTTAAACTTAAAATGGGTAAAAATAAAATACCTGATGATTTAATTACTCTTAGTAAAAATTTAAGTAAGCTTAGAAATGATATAAATCACTTTGGTCTTAATAATAAACCTTTAGAATCAGAAAAAATAAAAAAGAATTTAAATAAATACTTTAATGACTTTATAAGACAAGCAGAACTAATAAATTGGAAGCAATATTCATAGGTTATAAATTAAAAATAGATACTAATTAATTATTATTTAGTATTAAAGTGGTAATTATTATAGAGGTTCTTATAGTTTTTATTCTTATTTAGCATTAGTAATTATTAAAGAAAAAAGGACTATAGAGCCTCTTATATTTATTTAATCCTTATTACAAATTAGTAAGGTTAAAATCATTTAAGCTGTATATTAAAATAAAATTGATTTATAGTATGAATATAAACATAAATTGAAGTTAGGAGAAAGAGATATTGAAAGTTTTTGAATTGACGGTTAAATGCTACTTAAATAATAATATAAAGCAAGAGGATGTAAGTGGCCAAATAGGTTTTTTATTAGATTTAATATTAGGAAAAGATAAAAAGTTCTTAAAAATTCATAAGAGCAATACATTCAAAAATTATGTTTTCAATGGGTTTTATCCCTTAGAAAGAGAAAAAATTTATAAAGAGGAATACATATATACCTTTCAAATAAGAACAATAGATGCGGGCTTAGCTAATTATTTAAAAGAAAACCTAACAAAAGTAAACAGCAATTGCATAAATGTATTAAGAGTATCTATAGAAGAAAAGGAATTTAAAAAGATAAATAAACTTTATTCAATAACTCCTGCAATAATGAAAAATGACTTTGGGTATTGGAAAAACAATATATCCATAGATGAGTATAAAAACAGAATAAATCAAAATCTAATTAAAAAATACAATAGTTACATGGATGAAAGTTTACACGATGATTTTGAACTTATAAAAAACATAAAGTTTATAAACAAAAAGCCCATTAGATTTAGTTATAAAGGAGTAAGAGTATTAGGGGATAAAGTAGAACTAGAAATATCAGATAATGAAAAGGCCCAACTATTAGCATATATGAGCCTAGGAACAGGGATTTTAGAATTAAATGCAAGAGGAATGGGATATGTAAATTTCAAATAAGTTAAAAAGAGGTACGTAATCATAAAATAAATATTAGTAGAAAATAGGAATAAACCTTATCATTTACTTGCAAATGATAAGGTTTATTTGTTTTTTAATATATTCATTTAGTAAAGAACCTTATCATTTATGCTAAAATCATAAGGTTCTTTTATCTTAAACAAGCATAAGAAGCTTTATTATACTTTTCATGAATATTTTTATTTTTGATTTTCCTACCTTATATAATAAGGGGTTATTATCTCATATAACAATGTGAGAATTTCAATAACTTTAGAGAAAGTAATCACTTCTATATTAAAGTAATTTTCCTAAAATATATGCCCTGCAAACTTTTCCTGTATAACTAAAAGTGCTACAACATCTAAAATACAAAGAATAAATATACTAAGTTGCATTTGTGCAAAAGTTAAAATTTCAGTAAAGCCTAAAATAGAAAAGCCTATAAATACTACGCCTAAAAGGAATAAGCATCCTCCCATAAAGCTACAATAGTTTTTAATGTCCTTTACTCCCCTTAGGTGATAATCATGTATTAAGCTTGTTTTTTTCTTAACCATTATTAAATACCCAAACACAGAGAAAAGTATTCCTACAGCTCCTATAATAATAAACTCAAACATAAAATCACCTTCTTAAAAAATTATACTTATCAAAATGTTCTATATATCTTTATTGTAACTAATTATACATTGTTTTTCAATTATTTCCCAATACTATATAAATTTAGCTCTCTATTTTTATAAATTGATTTACATCTAAACTTGGTATTGGCGTTATTAGAAAGGCGGTTACCATTTCTATTTTTATAACTTAATTTGTATTTAAACTAAGATTTAGTAATAGAAGATTTACATATTTCATTTACTTTCCATGCTATAATATTAAAAAGTAATTTACTGGTATTTTATTAAGGAGAAGTAAAATGAAATATTATAGATATATTATAACTTCAATTGCAATTTTCGCTGTAGCAATGGGAATAATGAAAAGTATATCAAAAATAGATGGGGCATTAGGAAATATATTTGTTACAATGCTATTTTCAGGTATAATTATCTTTACCTTTATTATTATATGTATAAATATTTTAAAGTTTATTAGAGTGAGAAAGAATCTACAAAATGAAAAAATAATAAGATGGTCTTTTACTAATGAAGAGTGGAGAAGATATATAAATAATGAAACAAAGGAAAGATTAAAATGCTTAGGTAATGGATTGAAGTATATTTATATAATGTATATAGTGTATGCTCTAATTATTTTAGAGCCAATAATACTAGATGCTATAGAAGGAAATATATTTATTGACACTGCCAAGCCAGTTATAATTAAGCTTATAGCAGTAGGATTTTTAGTAACTATAGTAGTATTAATTTACAACTTTATAAAAACAATGTTTTTCTACTTTACTAATATAAATTCTAATGGTGAGGTTATAATGACAGACAAGGCTATACTAATAAATGGGGAACTTAATGAGCCAGATAATTTTACTAGAATATTTCCTAAATCAACCACAGTAAAAAGACAATATTCTCTTTATTATGATGATTTTACACAGTTTAACATGTTAAAGATAGAGAGTGGAGAAACTGAAAGAACAGATTATAAGGGAAGTAACTTAAATATAATTAAGGTTATTAGAATTCCCATAAAAGATATTTTTGTTATGAGTAATATTAAAAAAACTTTTGGTATAAAGTTGAAGAATAATAATCAAAAATTTAGAAAATATTAAAGTCTTTTTTATAAAAATAGATAGAATTGGCTTAGGATATAAAAATAGTGGTTCAGAACTTGTCCTTTAGTTCTGAGCCATTATTAATATGCTACAGATCTATCTAATACTCTTATACAAAATTTGTATGGCTAATATTATTAGAATCACTCCCATAAAAGCAGGGGAGGAATGACCTAGAGATACATAGATTTGCCCTCCTAAAATAGGGCCAATTATTCTTGCTAGAGATTGAAGAGCTTGGCTCCCTCCTTGAATCCTTCCTTGTTCACTAGAATCAGCAGACTTAGAGAGCATTCCATTAAATGAGGGACCAAAAATTGAATCTCCAAAACCAAATATAAACATTCCAACTATGAAAAAAGGATAGAATGTGAAAATAGCTGATGCTGCAATAAGAGCATATCCTATAATTTCAGAGACCATTCCAAGAATTGCTATCTTTATATCACTAAGTTTCATTAAAAGCTTTGGCATTATTAAGCCCTGTGAAATAATATCTTGAATACCCATAATTGAAAACATAAGTCCAATTAATGTAGGTGTCCAATTGAAAGTATTCATTGTAAATAGTGAAAAAATTGATTGTAAAGATCCATTAGGTATCCAAATTAAGAAGGCTGAAATAAGTAGTCTTTTTAAGTTTTTCATAGAAAGTACACTCATAAGCTGTGTAAATGGATTAAGTCTTACAAGGGTGATTTTCTTAAGTCTATTATTTTCATGAAGACTTTCAGGCATATATAATATTCCATAAATAAAGTTTAATAAGGTTATTATTGCTCCAAAATACATTGGCACAGCATAGCCAAATTTGGCAAGCACTCCACCTAGAGTAGGGCCAATGGCAGCACCTATACCTGCAATTGCACTTATCCATCCAAAATATTTAGTCCTCTCTTCCTTAGGAGTAATATCTGCAAAATATGCAAAAATTGTGCTTATGCTCCCACCTGTTACACCATCTATTATACGTCCAAGAAATAGTACCCATATAGAGCCACCTATACCAAAGATTAAGTATCCAATTGAGGAACCTAAAAGGCATATTAAAAGTATGGGGCGACGTCCATATCTATCACTTAAAGCCCCAAGTCCAGGAGCTACAAAAAATACACAAACTGCATAAACTGAGGTTAGTAGAGTAACGAAGAAAGCTTGTTCACTAGCACTACTTACATAAGGCTCCACTAAAAATGGAACAACAGGGGATATAATACTAAAACCCATTCCACAAAGAAATACAGACATAAGACCAAAGAGGAAAGCCTTCTTATCCACTGTTTCTTCATTTTTTTCTTTATTATATGATTTAAATTTAGTCATTTAAAATCTCCTTTCAAAATTTTTATTGTTTCCTTGTCAATAATAATAAATTAATTTTGTTTCTTTGTCAACAAAATTTAAAAACAAAAAAGCAGTTCCTTCTTAATAAAGTTGGACTGCTTGTATTTTTATTGTTTAAATTTATTTTAATATGTTTTTTTAGTTTGCCTTAGGTAAAACTCATTTTAAAGTATTCTGACTTAATATTTACCCATGTTATCACAGAATTTGACGCTATATATGAACCATTTTAAATTATTCTGATTTAGTATTTACCCCAATCTTTTTTATTTCTTCATCTAAATGATTACTATATTTTTTTGCAAAGTTAATCATATAATCAAATTGTTCCTCAGTTATCTTATCAAAGACAGCTTTATCACGCTCTTGAAACTCTTTATGGAGATCATCATGAATCTTATTAATTGCCTCTCCTTTTTCAGTAAGTCTAAAATAGATTTCCTTTTTGTTGTCTTGCTTTTGGTAACTTTCAATAAGGCCCTTTTCCATAAGTTTCTTACTTAACTTACTTATAGCACCCCTAGTCATATAAAAGGACTCTGCAAGTTTTGTTACATTACAATCTACATTCTTAGCAATATATTCAATAAAATGTATTTCAGATGGCTTATATCCCTTAAGACAATTTTCCATCTTAGACTTATTAAGCCAAGCTAGCTTGTTAAACAAGTCCCTAAAACCACTTATAACCTGTTCCTCTTTGTTCATGGTCTGTCCTCCTATCCCTTGATTCATTAAGAACATTATATTAAACTTTTGTTTCTCTTTCAACAATACTAAAATAGGTTAGCTCAGGAATTTAATGAAACACTTAAGGAATTTTATGGAACACTTAATAAATTTTAAGATAATTTCTTAAATATGCTAATATACATTTAACTTTCATTAAATTTTATACTACAGGATTTTAATTTAGGAGACTTTTAATAAGTTTTAAAAGTGAAAGTATTAGGCTATAATAAGATTAGGAATAAAATGAGGTGATTAATATGACAGAAGCTGATTTCTTAGAAAAACTAAAAAAGTTAAAAAGTATAATTTGTGTAGTTGAATTTGGAAGTTTTAGAACAGAAGCATGGATTAAAGATAGAAGCGATATTGATTTATTAGTAATTACAGCACCAAATGTAACTTTTATGGATACCTTAGAAATTGAAGATGATGTTTTAGAGATTGCAAGAGAATTTTATAAATATCCTAATATACATTTAACTTTCCTTTTATTTAAGGATTTTCATAATAAGTTTGCAAAAATAGCAATAGACAGTGAAAAGAAATACATATTAAATGAAGAAAAATGGTACGATTTCAATCATAATGTTTTAAAATATATAAGAATTAATGAAAGACTAAATAGAAATTTAAAATTAGACGAGCAGTTTAGTTATTTTGGAGGAATAATAGATGAGTCCATATTATAGATATAAAAAAACAGGAGATTTCTCCTGTTTTTTTACTTTTCACTTACTAATTGCTTTACGGCTGGAACATCAGCAGGAGCCCATGAAAGAGTTTCAAGGTAATCTACTGGAAGCCATATAAGTTTTGCGTGTTCACTAGCCTTTGGAGTTCCATTAACAAGTTTACATCTTAGTGTTATTAAGTTAACTATAACTTTCTCATATTCATGAGTATTATCATTAAATGTAGATATGTATTCTATATCACAATCTAATTCTTCTTTAATTTCCCTAACTATTGCTTGTCCTACAGTTTCCCCTTCCTCAATCTTTCCACCTGGGAATTCCCATTGCTTAGGAAGAGTCATATCCTTTGATCTTAAGGCACAAAGAATTTCTTTCTTTTCATTTTCAATTATAGCACCAACTACTTTTACTGTTTTTTTCATAATGTTTTTCTCACCTCGAAGATTATTTTATCATAATTACAATTGAGATCAAACTTTAGATTAACTTATAAATAATTGCTGGTTATATTTAGATAAGAAATGTAATATTAGATTATCTATGACACCATTATCATTTGTAGTAGCAATATGTTTTTTTGTAACTACATTTAAAATTTTAGCAATAGTGGTTAGCTTAGAGATTAATATAAAGTAAAAAATATAAAACTAGAACTTATTTTCTAGCTAAATATAGCTCCATGGTGTCATATACTTTTAGCAAATTATTATGTTCTAAAATAGCTTCCTTAATTTCTTCTTCAAATTTTGATTTTATGGCTAGGTTCATGCTTCTATGATCTGAATAGGTATTTAATAGGGAGATATAATCATAGGCATTAAAGATTCTAGTTTTATGATATAGCTTAAGTTCAACATCTTTAAATCCATACTTTCTTAACTTTTTTAAAAGTTCTTTATAATGCTCTTTATCATTTTCTATAGGTTTAGCCTTTGAGGGCTTATATCTTTCATATATACTTTGAATTTTTTGGTGCAATAAGTCATCCTTACGGACTATAAAGGGTTTATTCCAAAATAATGCTAAGGTTCCACCAGGTTTTAGGAGTTTCAAGGCCTTTGGGTATCCTATATTTTCATCAATCCAATGAAAGGCAGTTGCAGAATAGATAAGATCAAAGGTATTTTCATCACATTTAAAATCCTCAAAGGGAATGTTTAATATATTAAAGTTTTTATAGGCTTTAAACTTATTTTTAGAAAACTCTGCAAGATTTTCTCCAAGTTCAATAGCTATTAAATCACATCCAGTTTTAAGAAAGGGAAGAGTAGCTTGTCCAGTACCAATTCCAATTTCCAAAGCCTTTTTATTTCTATCTAATTTTGAATATTCCATAATATCATGAAACAATTCCTCACAATAGGTAGGCCTCCATTTCTCATAATTCATAGCATCTTCATTAAAGGTAAAACGCTTGTCCATAATACACCTCTTAAAAATTAAATTTATACCATAATATTTTTTATACAAATCTTATTATATCATTAAACTTAAAGTGTCACATATATTTGACATACAAAATTTTTAATGGCATTATTTTACTAAAGTCATATATATGTGACACAGAATTGAGGTGAAGGGATGAATAAAATAAAGGAATATAGATCTCTAGCTAATATGTCACAGTTAGAGCTTTCAAAAAAGGTTGGAGTTGCAAGACAAACCATAAATTTAATTGAAAATCAAAAATATAATCCATCCCTAGATTTATGTATTAGGATTGCCAAGGCCTTAGGAACTGATTTAAACACATTATTTTGGGTTAATGAGGAGGAATGAGAGGATGAATAAGTTTGAAAAAACACTTCTAAAACACAATATAGGTTACTTAGATGAGAGAGATGAATATCAGCAAGGAGTAATTTATGAAACCCTTGCAACAGCTAATTTATACTTATCATACTTACTTATAATTTGCATGGTAATTAGTCTTATTTTTGATGGAATTAATCATAGTCTAACCTTTGGAACATTTGCCTTAGCTGCCCTTCAATTTGGGAACTCATGTTATATTTTAAATAAGCTGAAAAAAAGTGGAGCTTATGAAACAGAGGTTTATGATGATTATACTTACAATATGGAAATTAAAAAATTAAAAAAACAATGTATAATATCAGCAATACAGTGGGGAATATTTATGTTTTTTGTAATGACATATCTTTGGCCATGGATTTTAGGGGATCCAATTAATGTAGGATTAAGACAAGTAATTGCTTGGACAATTGGTGGAACTTTATTTGGACTATTATGTTATGCTATTTCAAAATCAAAGATAAAGAAAGTAGTTTAAATTTAGAAAATTGCTAACTAAAGTAAGTTTAATAAGATTTATTTAACTTGGGAATTATATTATATAAAAGAAATAAGGTTTTAAAGAAAGTTACAGGAGTCTAGGAGGAAGAAGTAGAATTATATTATAAGAACTAGAAATATATTATATAGAAGAATAAAGTTAGGATAAATAGAGAAGTATTATAATTTTAGATTTCAATATTATATTGTAAAATAGCTTTACTTTAAGAAGAAATAGCATTTTAAATTTAGCCTCCTATTTGCTAGAATTCTTGCAAAAATATAAGAAATAGCAGTTGACTAATACGTAAATTTTAATCTTATATTTACTAAGTTTCTTGAAAAAATATAAGAAATAGTAGCTAAGAAAATATTATCTATTATATATTGAAATAAACATAACATTAGGAGTATTATATATTGCAAAGGAGGGGTTTTGTATGAGTGAAGAGAACAAGGAACTAATCATTGAAGAAGTTGAGATAAAGGGTAAAAAGCGTAAAATAAATTTAGAAAAATACGCAAAATTCTTTTCTGATAAGGACTTCTTTGAGAAATTAAGAAAATTTGCTAAAAAGGCTGGTATCAAGGTAGTTTATACATGCCTATTGCTATATTACACTTTAAAAAAGGATACAACCCCTAAGTGGGCTAAAAGCATAATCATAGGTGCCTTAGGATACTTTATCTTTCCTATAGATTTCCTTCCAGATATTGCACCAATTGTGGGATATACAGATGACTTAGGACTTCTAATACCTGCCCTTGGAGCAGTAGCATTTTACATAGATGATGAAGTAAAAGAACAAGCCAAAAAGAAACTAAAAGACTGGTTTGGAGAATATGAGGAAGATTCCCTAGAAGACATCAATGAAAAAATAAGTAGAGGATAAAAAATAACTCTAAAAACTAAATTTATATCATATATTAGGAAAATAAATCTTATATGTTTTAGTTGTTAAATAATTAGATTTATTAAGCAAAGAAGATAAATATTAAACTATAACTAAATTTGCTGTTAAGCAATTAGATTTATTAAGTAAAAGCAAGAAGAGCTAATTTATTGGTTATTCTTGTTTTTTTATTACAATAATATAAATTCATTAAATATATATTGAGTTTAAAAATTTTTAGGTCATATGAAAGGTTGTATAACTATTTTCATATGACCTTTTTATGCTTTTAAGGAAAGGATTTAAATAAGACATCTAAAAAGACATTTAAAGAGTAAATTTTAATAGCCAAGATCAAAATTCTTAGGATTACTTAACCTTAAGAATAAATTAACAGTATAAGTTTTAATAGATAATGGACTTTATGATTCTGATAATATAATTAAAAAACAATTTAATATTACAAGGTTTAAGAGGATATTTATTTGGTTACAAAGAGTAATAAACTTAACTTATTAACAAAACTGTTATATAATGTTAATAAGTTGTTAAATATAGGAGGATATTATGAGAAAATTAGTAAGTCTATTACTTTCAATAGAAATATTAAGCGGTACATTTATTGGTTGTGGCAGAAATAATCAAAAAGAAGTAAGTGACAATGAAAACAGCTCTAATATTTCTAGTGAGGAAAAGAATAATAAAGAAGAAGTTAAAAATGATAATAATGATAAAAAGGAATCAAAGGATTCAGAAAATGATACAAAGGATAATAAGGATAAAAATGAACAAAGAGATAAAGAAGATTTAAATAAGGAAAATATGAAAGATGAAAAAGATAATACTAAAAAAGAAGAAAGAGATTCTAAATTAGATGAGAGCGTTATTGTAAATAATGGAATTATAACTATACCTAAAAATCTTAAAATGGCTAAAATCATGCTTAATTATAATGGGGGAAACCCATTAGAAGTTAATGAAATAAAGGATTATAGAGAAGTTGAGAATAATGAAATGCTTTATGGAGTTATTATAGGAGACAATCCTTTAAAACTTGGAAGTATTAATGGACAGTGGGAATATAACACTTTAGTTACAAAATTCGATACAATAAAATATCCTAATTTTTTTGAAGTTCAAGAGAAAGAAATGCCTGAATTGGAATTTGGAATAACACTTAAAAGTAAAGACAAGCAAATGGAGTTTTCACTAGGTTCATATATGAATAATATGGGGAATGATGCTAAAGAAGAATTTGAAAACTTAATTGAGACTTTTAAAAAAGAAGGTAAAGTTATAAATAAGAATCAAGAGGGAAATACATTTTCATTTACTGTAGAGAAAGATGGTTTTATGGAATATCATTATGGGTATATTAGCGTTAAGGGTGATGATGTAAATACATTTATTTATAAATATCCAGTTAAATATAAAGATGTGTTTAATAAGATAATTGAAGAGTCAAAGAAGAGTTTTGTACCAACTAAACAGTTCCCAAAGCTTAGTAATAATACTAATAAATAATAAAATTAAGTTCTAGTAAAAATAATACTTAAGAATTAATAATGGTGAAATTCTATATCAGCTTTTAAACAATCTTCAAAGCATTGTAGAGAATTAAAAATTAATAATTGTCAAAAAGTTTTTTAAAATTAATTATATTAAAGAGGTAAATAGTATGAATAACAATAAAAAATTTAAGTTTATAGTGTATTTAGACAACAAGGATTTAGTAAAGCAATTTTTTTATACTAACATTGCTCCATTTACATATTACACTTTACCTGTCTGTGGGATACCTGCTGGCAAGGTTATTTTTGAAATAGAAAATAGAAAGATTTACTTAAAAGCAAAGTTAAATGATTTTGAGAAGGGTGAGCACATTGAAACCTTAAGTGAAATAAGCTTTGAGGATTTAGATGATTTTAGCATTAATAAAACAAAAAATAAGGATGTTTACTACATTACAATGGCCAAGAAAAAACACAAAGTAGGACTAAACTGTAGCAATGGGTTAAATGATGATCTGGCTAAGGAAATAGTTCAGTATGTAAAGGAGAGTGCTTAAATGCATAGTTCAAAGAAGTTAAATTCATATATTGTAGCAAATCTAATAATCACAGGAATTATTTTAGTAATTAGCATATTAATGCATAGAATTAGTATAATATTTTTCTTGAATTTAATCTTAATAGGAGCGTTAAATATTGCCCTTTTAAATAGAGCAAAATATTCCTTAGACCTTTTAAGAAAACTAAAGAAACTAGAAGATGTGGATTTTCCAAAATTTAAGGATATCTCAATGGTTCTTTTAGGCATTTTATTTTCAATAGTTACATATACAAGCCTATTTTTAGATTCCATTGGAATCATAGATATATCTAAAACCCTTGGAGAGGGTGGACAAGCTAACAATACGCTCATATCCATCATACTTTTAATAATTTGCCTTTGGGCCTTTATAACCAATTTATCAGGAGCAATTGTAACAGAATCCACTAGCAAAGGAAGAAAATTCTTTGACCTTAGTGAAAACAATGTAGCCCTTGGAAATGAAGCACTAAATAGAGCAACAGGCTCCTTTAAAGATGGAATTATACTTGGCTACTACATTTTCTACTTTAAAAATATACAAGTAGCTTACAGAGATAAATCAGGAAACATCATTGTAGAAGGATACGACAAAAGCCCCTTCAAAATAACCATTGCAGCAAAGAGAAGCAAGAAGTATTTCTCCAAAATTTTAGACGTAGATTAGAAATATTTAATATTATAAATTTATTTAAATAATTACTTCTAAAAATATAATTTTTAGTATTTACAGGATTATTTTTCTAATATAAACTAAGTAATGGAACAAAAGAAAAAGGAGACAAAAACATACATGAAAAAAACAAGACTTATAACTATTACTTTATTATTTATTATTTCTATAGTTTTTATAGGCTGTGGATCTAAAAATAATTTAGAAAAAGTATTAACTTCAGATGGAGGAACTTGGTTATTTAATGAGGCTGATAAATCTTACAATATAAAGAATGAAGAGGCTGATTTAAAGATATCTTTTTATGAAAATAATTCTGCAAATGGATATTATAAAAATAATGATGGAGAAGAAAATACTATAGAGCTTTTTTATAAAATTATTGATGGAAGTATAGAAATTTATCCAAAATTTAATGAAAAAAATATAGATATAAGTGATAAAAAAACTACAATTAAAAATATAACTATTAAAGATAAAAATTTAATAGAGGCTCAAATTTATGAAAATAACAGATTTGAAACAAATATTGTTTTAAAAAAGATATTAAAATAATTAAATAAAAATTAAATTATTAAGATTAAGCTAAAAAGCTATTTTATAATAGTTTTTTAGCTTTTTAAATTTATAAGAAATAAATTTTCACTAAGAAATAAAGAGTTTAATTATAATAAGTAAAGGGAGGAATTTATATGGCTAATTTAATTATTAGATAAAATAGAGGAGGGGGTGAGAATTAGATGAATAAATTAATAAACTTAAAAGAAACTTGTAAAATATTAATAATATACTTTATTACTACCATTGCTACTATGATAGTTGCTGGAGTGATTGTAGAACATGAGTTTTATAATGAATTGAAAAATTATTTATGGGTTTTAATTATATTTACATTATTATTTTTATTTCTAATAAAATTATTTAGAGTAAAATTTAAATCCGTATTAATTTTTTTAGGAATAATTATGTTTTTACTTTTATTTATACTTTTAAACTTAGAATTTTTTGTTTCAATAGCAAGTGAACCTAATGCAGATATATTTCCAACAATGTTTTGGCTTGCTTTATATACAACATTGCCATTTCAAAGTGTAATAAATCTTTTAGTAGGCTATAACATAGAGAGTTTGTCATATTTAATACTTCCAATATATATGGTAACATTAAGTTTATTAAGTTATAAGGTACTTAAATTTAAACCTCAAAAAAATAAACAAGATAAGTAATTTAAGTTTTATAATAAGAATTAAAAAGTAAAATGGACATGCTATCTGTCCATTTTTACTTAATTATTGATATATACTTATTAAATTTAGAACTTTGAATCTAATAATCTATACATTTAGCAGTTTACATCTAATAGCTCCCTTGAAATTTCCTCAAATCTTTCATCAGATATACCAAGTTTTTTCTTAAATATATCATCATCAATTCTAGCAACAATAACCTCATTAGGGCAGATTGTTTTTATAACTTCCTTCAGTTTATTAACTGATTCATGGTCATCATTATATCCCTTAACTATGGTTATTTCAAATATGAATTTACCATTATATTGTTTATTAAAGGAGGCCATATTTGATATGTATTCATGAAGGGTATAGCCTTCAATTGGTCTTTGAACCTTCTTAAAATCTTCCTCTGTTATTACCTTTATTTCTCCAATAACTTCATCACATTTGTTAGCAACCTTTATATATTCATCCTTTCCTAGGATATACCCATTAGAAAGTAGTCTTACAGGAACTCCCTTTGATTTTATAAAACCTATAATATCCTCAATTTTATCATTTATTAAGGCTTCACCCTTTGAATTAATAAAGATTAGATCAGGTTTTGTATCATTAATCATATTTTCTAGTTCAATTAATGACTCATCCACATTATCAAAGGATTTTTGAGTATCTATTTTATTCTTTGATCTTCCTATAGGACAAAATATACAATCAAAATTACAGTACTTTTCTGGAAGTACATTAATCTCTAAAACTCTCTTTCCATCCTCAATATAAACCTCTTTATAGGTAAAATTATTCATAAACTTATCCTCCGTAAATACTTAGATTATAGCTTCCTTATTATTAATATGAAGTATTGAAATCTCAGATTTTCCACCTAAGTTTTCCTCTACTAATTGAGATAACTCTTTTAAGGCATTTTCAAATTCTTTTTCTCTATTTTCATCAACTAACTCAATGCATAAGAAAGCATTTTTTGTATCTTCTGTTAACATAGTTCTTACTGACTCACGCCAATTCCAACATCTGCAAATAGCTCCTTCATCATCTTTATAAACTATTTCTCCCTCATATGGTGGCTCACTTTTATCTGATCCTAAGGTAATAAAACTTTCATCTCCTGTTGCTTTAGTTAATCTTATATCTCCAATAAACTTATCCATATCCTCTCCACCACAAGGCATGGCATACTTTAATGATATAGAGTTATAAATATCAACTAGTGGGTTAATTGTTCCTAATCCTTTACCAGTAGAAACCCTCTTTAATAAAGCTTCAATTGATGATCTAGCTCCTTTTTTAGTCTTAAACTTCTTAAATGCACCTCTCCATACCTTAATAACTTCATTGCTGCTAAATTCTTCATTAGGTAAGTGAGTTAAAGCTTCCTTTTCTCCTTGAGAAATCATGTCCTTGTATTGGTTCTCATCTTTTATAGTATTATCTATGCCATTGCAAGTGATAATACCTATCTTTGCATTAGGGAATAGCTCCCAAAAATCATCCTCAATAATAAACTTTTTCATAACAATATACCTCCTTTAAAATAAAAAAGCCAGAGAAATATTATAAAAATATCTCCCAGGCTTTTATCCTTCCGTGTTCACAGTTTATCTGTGCGTTTTCTCTTGGACCAGACTAACTAAAAAGCTACGGAACCCTAGAAAACTTTATATTATTAAGTTTTAATTAACAAATTCAAAATTATAAGTTAATTTTAGCATAGTATAAATGCTAAATCAAATTAACAGATAAAGATTTGAAGTTTACTAAATAGATAACTTTTAATAATTAATTAATACATTCTTAGGAATATTATAAATACACAAATAAAATTTTACCAGCCTAAAATCATATAAAATCACCTTTTAGACCTTGAAATAACTAGATTACAAGTTGATTTTATATTGGTGCTTTAAATTAAAGTGAAACACTGGTAAAATAATAAGAGAGGTGTTGAAATAACTAACTTAAAGATAAATATCAAGAAAAAGAAATGGCTATTTTACAAGCATTGAACTTTAACATGGTATGTATTTAAATGTATGATAAAGAGGAAGTAGTTAGTAATTTTGATATTGAACTTTAACATGGTATGTATTTAAATACATAGAGGGGGTTAAACCTCAGGGCACAAGTTTAGATTGAACTTTAACATGGTATGTATTTAAATTGGGTATGCTAGGATTCAAAGTGCAACAAATCCAGGATTGAACTTTAACATGGTATGTATTTAAATACACGAATGTTGATACATTAATACTTATATTAAGCATTGAACTTTAACATGGTATGTATTTAAATTTTCTATTAATTCCTCGTCTCGCTCAATTTCTTTGAATTGAACTTTAACATGGTATGTATTTAAATGAAAGAATATGGAGTAATACTGGTGATTTAGCAGATTGAACTTTAACATGGTATGTATTTAAATTTCCTGGATGGGCAGGAAGTTTCTATGTTGCTTGAATTGAACTTTAACATGGTATGTATTTAAATGAGAGGGTATTATTACAACACCACAGGAGCCTTCATTGAACTTTAACATGGTATGTATTTAAATCAAAACCTAGCATACCATGATGTAACATTTTTAAATTGAACTTTAACATGGTATGTATTTAAATGCTAAATTAAGAATGCTGGCATTATAAGAAACGAAAATTGAACTTTAACATGGTATGTATTTAAATAACAATTTTGTTGACAATTTGAATTATAAACAAAAATTGAACTTTAACATGGTATGTATTTAAATCCATTCTTTTTCCAGTTAAATAACTGAACCATGTTTATTGAACTTTAACATGGTATGTATTTAAATTAGCTTATAGGATAATCTACTCTGTAACCTTTAATGATTGAACTTTAACATGGTATGTATTTAAATATAGATATCATTGACTTTTTTCAATAGCTTTGATAATTGAACTTTAACATGGTATGTATTTAAATAACTATGATTATAAGCACCCTTTATCCTAACTAATGATTGAACTTTAACATGGTATGTATTTAAATGTTATTCCAAACCTATATAATTTAACTTTTCTGTATTGAACTTTAACATGGTATGTATTTAAATCTCTTCTCTATCTCAACATGAGTTGGAATTGCTGCATTGAACTTTAACATGGTATGTATTTAAAGGCGAAGATAAAAGAGCAGGATAGAAAATATAAAGATTGAACTTTAACATGGTATGTATTTAAAGCCTATATTAACTTTAACCCCTCTTCCATTTACTTCATTGAACTTTAACATGGTATGTATTTAAAGATAATGGATATGGCACTTATTGCAAAGATTGTGCTAAATTGAACTTTAACATGGTATGTATTTAAAGCAATTAACACCTCTTTTTTTAGCTTTGCAAGAAGTAATTGAACTTTAACATGGTATGTATTTAAAGAGTTGTTGTTTAACATTATTAATCTCTTGCTTATCATTGAACTTTAACATGGTATGTATTTAAAGTTTATAATAGAAACTTGTACTTTTTCTGTCCTTAGGATTGAACTTTAACATGGTATGTATTTAAAGTCTGAAGTATTAACGAATCTCTTACAAGCTCTATTAATTGAACTTTAACATGGTATGTATTTAAAGATTCTATTTTGCTTAACAAAGTAACAAGTATTAATCATTGAACTTTAACATGGTATGTATTTAAAGTATGTCTGTCGCCCAACTTGATTATGGCGACAATTTATTGAACTTTAACATGGTATGTATTTAAATATCGAAGAAAAAGTTGAGCAGCCGTCTAATAAAATATTGAACTTTAACATGGTATGTATTTAAATTTGGTATATCCAAAGTCTAGTCCAAATATAGCTTTAATTGAACTTTAACATGGTATGTATTTAAATGCTAAAGTGGGCAGCTAATAACCTTGGAGTAGCCCATTGAATTTTAACATGGTATGTATTTAAATCTACTTATAACCACAAGAACTTTCTAAGGTTATCTAATTGAACCTTAACATGATATGTATTTTTAAATAAGAACTTTAAATATTAAATTGTTGAAATAGGCATATTGCTATTACTTTTTCTAAGCTGATTAAAATACTTTTATTATTAACTAACATTTTATTAAACAATTAATGTTACAAAAATATATAAATTTATAAAATAATTATTTGTTTTACAAAATTTGTTGGGTAAAAATTGAAATTATAACTATAATATGTAATATTTTTGTAAGATGAAAAGAAAAAATGCTTTAAAATATTAAAATGATTAAAAGATAAATTTTGTAAAAATAGTTTTTATTGGTATAATTAAAACATCAAATGTATTTAATTTATATAATAAAGTTTTTAATAACTCGTGGAGTATTTAAAGAATGTATTTAATGCATAAAATATTTTAACCATAACATTAGATGTACTAAACAAAAGATAAACTAAATTATTTGAGTTTTCAATTAATTATTTAAAATCAATTTTAATAAAAATAAAGTAGAGTTTTTATAAGGAGGTGAGTATGGTGAAAGTTTTTCAACTAAATGTAAAGGTATATCTTTTAAATAATATAAAGCAGGAAGACGCTTTAACTGAAATTTGTAGTTTTATAGACACAACCTTAGCTAGAGATCAAGAGTTTTTAGAGCTACATAATAAAAATTGCTATAAGATGTATAGTTTTAATTCCTTTTATCCTGTAGAAGAAAATAGAATTTATAAAGAGGACAAGATATATACTTTTCAAATAAGAACTATAGATGTTAAGTTAGCAAATTACCTTTTAAATGAGCTTCACAAAAGTTACACAAGTTCAATAAAGGGGATAAAGGTTGAAGTCAAAGAAATAAATAGACATCATATTGAAAAAGTGTATTCAATAACTCCAATTCTTATTAAGAATGATTTCGGGTACTGGAAAAATCATATGAGTATTGATGAATATGCTAATAGATTAAAAATTAATATGATTAAAAAGTACAATGAATTTACTGGAGAGAATATAAAAGAAGATTTTCCTCTATTTAATTCATTAGAATTTAACAATAAAAAACCTATAGCTATAAAGTATAAAAATATTAAGATCCTTGGTGACAAGTTAACTTTAAATATAAGTGATGATGAATTATCTCAGAAAATTTCCTATATGTGCATAGGTGTAGGAGCTGGGGAATGCAACGCCAGAGGATGTGGATTTTTAAATTACAGATGGCTATAAATTTTTTTAATTATTAATGTTAAAAATAACTATAAAAGTTAAAAATAAGAATTAGAGAGGGGGAGGAATTTTGTTAGATCAAGTTAGAGACTACATTTATAGTAATTTTGGAGAGACCTTAGAAAATAGAATTTTAGATAATTATATGCTTGCTGATGGTACTTATATAATAGTAAAGCCAGATGGAAATGGACAACTTAAGGAATTTTATAGAGCTGATATTATTTTTGATAAAAAGCTTAAAAAAGTTGATACCACCATAGAAAATTTCAAATTGCTATGTAAAATGGATTACAATAGTAAGCTTATAGACATGAATAAGCCAATTGATGGGAAAAAAGTTATACACAGCAATAATTATTTAAGTTTTTTTGTTAAAAAGGAAAGTTTAAAGCCAGATGAAAAAACTGGACAATCTAAATTAAATCAAGAGCGTATAGATGAATACTATAGAGTTTTATCTAATTTAGAAGAAAAATATGCTAAAAAAGGAAAACAATCTTTAGAGCTTTATAAAAATGTAGAAAAGGAAATAGGAGAGGTTGATTTAGAAAAACTGTCTAAGGTAAAATCTTGGATTGATGAGAATATTTTTAATTTAGATATAGATTTAAAACAGAAAAACTATTTAAAGATATTCTTCTTATTTAATGAAGATGATTTTTATAAGGAAGGTAAACGTTATCTGATTCCTAATATTTATAATAATAATGATTATAACTTAGAAACAAAGGATCATATATTAGGCCTTCCCAATGATAATATGGGATTAAATTCAAAAAAGCCTTATTTAGAGAATAAAACAAGAAGTGTAGTATATCCATATTTAATAAATCAAGAGGAAGTATTAAATCAGAAAAAGGTATTTGATTTTCTTTTTAACTTAGCTTCGCAGGGAAAAAATAATATCTATTTAAATGATTCGGAAATCTTTGCTATTAAGGATGGAGAGCTTTTAGATAGTGATTTTACTGGAAACTATATAAGAATTAAAAAGGGAAAAGAATGTGAAATTCATGACTTTGACATGATTTCAAGCTATTCTCCTAAATTAAAGAAAAAGTTTGAGTTTAAAAATATATTAGATACATCTAGAGAAAACTTATATAAAAACAGAAAAAAAGAAGACACTTGGGAATATGAAACTATTACAAAAAAGAAAGATATGCAAAGTTTAATTAACATAATATTTTTCAATAGATTTTTAGTGACTAATTATTTTTCAGAGGATATTTCAATTAAGGAAACAGACATAAAAAGAGCCTTATTAATATCTAGAGAGCAATTATTTAAGTGGCTTCATAAGGGCGATGAAAGTAATGTTTGGAGTGTTTTAAATAAGGCTTCAAGATTAACCTTAAAGAATTCATTAAATAATGGATATTTTACAAAGGCAATAAATCAGTTTAATTTGATTTATTCCTTAAAGGAGTATTTTGAAGGAGGAGAGGAAAGTATGGCTGATATTCTTTTGGGCATAAGAAAGGATTTAAGAAGCAAGGTCTTAGATAATAAAGAGGATTATATAAATAGCGATAGAGAGTATTTTTTTGCAGTTGGTCAATTAACTTCATATTTACTAGGAAAAAGCAAGGGGAAGAATAAGCCTTTATCTTTAGCTAATCCTATAATAAATGCAAAGAGCGATAAAACAATAAAGGACAATTTATTTAGACTTTATAAAAAATATAATTACGATTTAGATTCAAATAAAGATATAAGATTCAAAAGACTTTATAGCATGGTTTTAAGCTATGAAGTGGAAGGAAAGATACAGGGAGATTTAATAACTGCAGGATATTTAAGTGGAAATATAATGTTTGAGAAAAAGGAGAGTTAGATTATTATGGATAAAAGAGTTTATGGATTAATAGGCATTTCATCAAGAATGGCAAATTGGAATGCTGATTTTACAGGTTTCCCAAAAACAACTTCTGAAGGAGATATATTTGGAAGTGATAAAGCCTTAAAATACCCTATGAAAAAAGCATGGGATAATGCAGGAGAGAAGGTTTTATATATAAAATCAATGAAATTTTCAGAAAGTAAAAAAGGAGAGGTTTCTTTAGTTCCAAAGTCATTGAAGGAAAGATATGAAGATTTATTTGATATTGATGATTTGAAAAAAGAAAAGGATGGCAGAGAGGTTTTAAGAAATCTTTTTAAAGCTAAGGATGTAAAAAACTTTGGTGCTACCTTTGCAGAAGAAGGAAATAATATATCCATAACTGGAGCAGTTCAAATAGGACAAGGATATAATATTTATGAAGAGGCAGAAGCTGAAGAGCAAACCATATTATCACCATTTAGAGATGGTTCTGAAAAGCCAAATAAAAAGGATGATGAAGAGGCAAAAAATTCAACCTTAGGAACTAAAATAGTAACACCAGAAGCCCATTATTGTTATCCTTTTGTTATAAATCCACTTGCATATAAAGAGTTTGTAGAATTAGAAGTTACAGAAGGATATACAGAAGAAGATTATGAAGCATTTAAGGATGCAGCTATTTCTTCAGCAACAGCCTTTGCAACAAATTCAAAAGTTGGTTGTGAAAATGAATTATCAGTATTCATAAAAACTGATAGTACATTATATTTGCCTAACTTAGATAAGTATGTAAAGTTTATAAAAGGAGAAGAAAAAAATACCTTTGAATTAAACTTTAAAGAAATTTTAGATGGATTAGAAGAGAGAATAGAAAGCATAGAAGTTTACTATAATCCTTTAACAATCAATGTTAAAGCTAATTTTGAAGGAGCTAAATATTACAATATCTTTAGTAAAAAAGAGGTGTAGTATTATGAAGGCTTTAAAGTTTACTTTAGAAGGAAAAACAGGATTTTTTAAAAGACCTGATGTGAATTCTAATCTTTATTTTACTTATGGTCATATTCATAAGGTGGCTTTACTTGGGATTTTGGGAGCTATATTAGGTTATGGAGGATATAATCAAAAAAACTCAAAATATAAAGGACAAAAATCTTCTAAGGAAGAGTCAAAGCTTCCTGAGTTTTATGAGAAGTTAAAAGATTTAAAGGTTTCTATAGTTCCAAACAATAAAAATGGAGTTATAGGAAAAAAGATAAATATATTTAATAACTCTGTAGGATATGCTTCTCAAGAGCAAGGTGGAAATCTTATTGTTAAGGAGCAATGGTTAGAAAACCCTTCTTGGGAAATCTATATTCTTTTAGATAATGAGGAAGCTGAAAAACTTTCAAAGGCCATGATTAATAAAAACTATGTTTATATGCCTTACTTAGGCAAAAATGATCATATGGCTGATATATTAAATTGTGAAATTTGTGAATGTGAAGAATCTTTAGAGGTTAATTATATAGATAGTTTCTTTAAAAAAGACACTTATAAACTGTCAAATAAACCTAAGGAAGATGATTTTGATGATTTTAGTGAGTTTGATGAATTCTCTGAAAATAATAAAGATGTAACCAAGGAAGAACCTCTATATAAATATGAAGAGTTTTTACCTTTATCCCTTGATGCAGAAACAATCATGTATAAAACAGAAAGCTTAGTTTATACAAATAGTTATTTAGAAAAAGAAAAGGATAGTTTAATTTATAAAATAAAAGATAAAACTATTCAGTTTATATAGAAAAATGGCTACATCAATATGCTTAATAAATTTTAAGCAGGATGTAGCCAAATTTTTTAGAAAGGAAAGAGATATAATATGTATTTTGAAGCTTTAAATTCATTAAATATAGATGATTTAATAAAAGAAGAATATACAGTTTTAGCTCATATAGAGGGAGCAAATAATGAAAAAGAAACATTAAAAATGCATATAGACTTATGTAAAGAGTATTTTAAGAAGATTTATAGAGAGAAGAATTTAGAAAAGGTCTTTTTAAATTTTGAAAATATCTTTTTAAACAAACCTTCTCATGATGAGGAAGTTTTATTTAGAGACATGTTAGTAGGCATAATAACTATGCATGATATGGGAAAGATTAATCCAAATTTTCAAGAGATAAAGATGAAAAATAAGCTAGACATTAATATGGAATTAAATATAGATACTAATCATTCAATTTACTCTTCAATAATTTATATAGATTATTTTTTAGGGAAACTTGTAAAACTTAATAAAGAAGGAAAAGTTAAAAAAGAAAATCATAGTTCCTTTTTTACACTTCTTATTTTAAATTCATATATAATTTCTAAGCATCATTCACCAATAGATAATATAAATTTATACACAAGTAAAGAAGGAAGACTTTTATCTAAGTTTGAAGAGGAAAAAATTGAGGAGCTTAAAAAAATAATAAACCCTATTTATTTTAGAAATTTAATTTTAAATAAAAGGCATATTGAAAAAATACTAGAAAAATATAAGGATTTTAGTAAAAGCATATTAGAAGGTAAAGATTCCATAAAAAAAGAAATAGGAATATATACCTATGAAAGATTTATGCTTTCAATTTTAATAGCATGTGATTATTATTCAACTTCAGAATATATGAATGCAACTAAAATTAAGGACATAGGAACTATTAGTGACATAAATAAATTTTATGAAACCTTTAAAAGGGGGGAGATTTATAAGTTTATAAGAGAATATGAAAAGAATGAATATGGGAAGGAAGAGGATTTCTCTAAGGTAGAAAATATAAATGTTTTAAGAAATGAAATGTTTTTAGATGCTGAAAGAGAACTTTTAAAGAATATTGATAAGAATATATTTTATTTAGAGGCTCCCACAGGAAGTGGAAAGAGTAATGTAGCAAATAATTTAGCTTTCAAAATAATAGAAAATGATCCTACTAAGAATAAGATATTTTATGTGTATCCCTTCAATACTTTAATAGAACAAAATTTAGTTACCTTAGAAAAAATTTATGAAAATAATAAAGAGGTTTTAGAAGAAATAGCAGTTATAAATTCCTTATTTCCCATTAAAGAAGTAAAAGGAACTGATTATGAAAAAGAAAAGTACTTTGAAGATTTAGAATATAGTGATTATTCAAAGGCATTACTTAATAGACAGTTCTTAAATTATCCAATGATTTTAACGACTCATGTTTCCTTATTTTCTTATATGTTTGGCACTATGAAGGAAAATATATTTGCCTTTCATCAATTAGCTAATAGTGTCATAGTTCTTGACGAAATACAGAGTTATAAAAATCAAATATGGAGAGAAATAATAGAGTTTTTAAATGGATTTTCAAAGATCTTAAATATAAAAATAATAATAATGTCTGCAACACTTCCAGATTTAGAAGGGCTTCTTATAAAGGATGATATAGAAAATTCATATAAAAAAAGTGGAGATTTAGATGAAAAGTATAAAGGGAATTTAGCTATTTATAAAGATGATAAGCCTTTAAATAATAAAAACTCAGTTAGATTAATAAAAGATAGAGATAAATATTTCAAAAATGAAAAGTTTAAAAATAGAGTAAGGGTCGATTATTCTTTAATGGACTTAGAAAAAGATGAGATTTTTGATGCTTTAATTGAGAAGATTAAAGCTTATGATGGGAAAAAGAGAATAGTAGAATTTATAAGTAAAAACAGTGCTTATAAGTTTTTTGAAGAACTTAAAATTAGAGAAGAATCAGAAGAGGGGTTTGGTGAAATAAGGCTTTTAACTGGTGATGATAATTCAATCGATAGAGAAAAAATAATAAATGAAATAAAAGGGAATAAAGATAAAAAAGGACTAGATAATGTAACCTTAGTAGCAACTCAAGTTATAGAAGCTGGTGTAGATATTGATATGGATATAGGATTTAAAGATTCTTCCATATTAGATAGTGAAGAACAATTCTTAGGAAGAATAAATAGGTCTTGTTTAAAGGAAGATTCAAAGGTGTATTTCTTTAATTTAGATAATGCAATTAGCATATATAAGGGTGATGTTAGAAAAAACACCAGTTTAACAATAGAAAATAAGGATATTAGAAATATATTAATTGAAAAGGACTTTGATTATTATAACCAGTTAGTTAATGAGCCTCTTTTAGATAATACTAGTTCCTATAATGATAACAATACAGAGCTATTCTTTAATGGACCTGTTAGGAATCTTGACTTTAAAAATGTTGAGGAAAAAATGAAGCTAATAGATGATGATAGAAATGATATTCAAGTTTTTTTAGCTTACGAGATTGAGATTGAGAATAAGAATACTGGAAGTGTTTATAAAATAGATGGGGAAGAAGTATGGAAAGAGTATAGAAATTTATTATTAAATAATGAAATGAACTATGCTGAAAAAATGGTTAAATTATCAAAGGTTAAAGCTAAAATGAATTACTTTATTTATAGAATAAGAACAAAGCAAAACTTTAATTATAATGATAGAATTGGTGAGCTTTTATATATAGAAAATGGATATGACTTCTTTGAAAATGGAAAGCTTAATAAATCTATATTTGAAAAAGATATTGGAGAATTTATATAAATTATAGAGGTGAGAATTTTGAAGGTTAATGGAACTCTTATAAATTATTACTTTCATTGCAAGAGGCAATGTTATTTTCATGGAAATAGATTTAACTTAGAAGATAATAGTGAAACTGTTAAAGTTGGAAAGGCTCTTCATGAAGAAAAAAGAAAGGGAGATAATACTGAGTTAGAAATAGACAATGTTAAGATAGATAAACTTACAAAGGAATATTTAACAGAAATTAAAAAATCAGATGCAGATGTGGAAGCTGCAAAATGGCAACTGTTATTTTATTTAAAGGTTTTAAAAGCTAAGGGAATTGAGAGAAAAGGAAATCTAGAGTTTATAGAAAAAAATAAAACAAAAAAGAAAACTTTAGTTATTGAGTTAACTGAAGAGAATGAAAAAGAATTAGAAGGTATTGTTAAAAACATAGAGGAATTAATTTTAGAAGAAGAAATTCCCAATGTCATTAATGAACCTAAATGTAAAAAATGTGCTTATTATGAGTATTGCTATATTTAATTTGTGAGAGGAGTAATAGTATTATGGCGAAAACCAAATATATAAGTTCTATGGGGGAGCTTACAAGGAAAGATAATTCCTTATGTTTTAGAAAAGATGGGAAAAATGTCTACATTCCAGTAGAAGGAACAAGTGAAATTTATTGCTTAAATGAGATTAGCATAAATACTAAATTATTAGATTTCATATCTAGAAATAATATAATAATACATTTTTTTAACTATTATGAAGGGTACAGTGGAACTTTTTATCCTAAGGATAAGTATAATAGTGGAAAATTGCTTATAAAACAAGTTAAGGCTTTTGAAGAAAATAGATTAATAATAGCAAAAAGTATAGTAAGTGGTATAGGAGAAAATATTTATGAACTTCTTTATCATTACTATAAACATAATAAAAAGGAAGTTAAGGGAACTATAGATTGGATCAAAGATGAATTTTATCACAGAGTTAATAAAGCTGAAAATATTAAAGAGTTAATGGCAGCCGAGGGAGAAGTTTGGCAGAGATTTTATTCTGAGTTTAAGGTTATTTTGCCGGAAGAATTTATTCTGAATAAAAGGTGTAAAAGACCACCGGATAATCCTATTAATGCATTAATCTCCTTTGGAAACTCTCTTTTATATACCAAGACAATATCAACCATATATAAAACTCATCTAGATCAGAGAGTAAGTTTTCTACATGAACCATCAGAAGGAAGGTTTTCATTAAGTCTAGATATTAGTGAAGTTTTTAAGCCAGTAATAGTTTATAAAACTATTTTTGAATTAGTAAATAAGAAAATGTTAAAAGTAGACAAGCATTTTGATAAAAAGGTCAATTATTGTCTTTTAAATGAAGAGGGGAGAAATATATTTATAAAAGCTTTTGAAGAGAAATTAGACTCTGTATTTGTCCATCCAAAGTTAAAGAGAAGAGTAACTTATAAAACAGCTATGAAATTAGATTGCTACAAGCTTATTAAATATATAATAGAGGGTAAAGAATTTAAACCTTTTAGCTTAAAAAATAAGTATTAGTCTATCTTAAATTTTCTGCAGTACTTTATTTGCTTAAATTTTGAAAGTTTTTCTTTATTATTGGTATCTTTTAATTATTCTATAGGCTTGTAACCAAGATTACTTATTTTACCTATTTAAAGTATTGGTAGGTCTTAATTGATCTATATGGGCAGAAAAATATTTAATTATGTAAATTGACTGTCCATAAAAGATGGTTCAATTATTTTACACTCTTATTATTTTCTATATTAATGAGAACAAAAAATAGTATTGAATATATACTTGTATTTTATTCTAATTTTAAAAGAAGAATTAACGTTTTTATATTTAATTAAAACATAAAAGGAGATGTAAGATATGAAAAGTAAAATGAATTATAATTATGCTTTTGTATTTTATGATGTAAATGAAAAGAGGGTAAATAGGGTGTTTAAAGTTTGTAAGAAGTATTTATCTCATTTTCAAAAATCAGTTTTTAGGGGAGAAATAACCCCTGCTAATCTTATAAACTTAAGAAAGGATTTAAATAAAGTAATAGAAAAAGATGAAGACTTCATATGTATTGTTAAATTATTAAACGGAAATGTATTTGGAGAAGAAGTGCTAGGAATTCAAGAAGTAATTAACGGAGAAACACTGATACTTTAATAATTAATTCAAAATAACATATAATTTTACCAGTGATTTAAGTGGAAAAAAGTTTGCGAAACTCTTGAAATAACTAAGTTTTAGGCTGATTTTCGATACCCTCTTTAATTCTTAATAAAACACTGGTAAAATTATAGTATAAGTATTGAAATAACTAGATTAAGATATATTTATTAAATTTAAAAATGGCTATTTTACAAGTATTGAACCTTAACATGATATGTATTTAAATCTAAAAAATTTATTTATTCTATATGGGAAACCATGGATTGAACCTTAACATGATATGTATTTAAATATTTTTATCAAAAGGAGTAGAAATAGTTGTAAAATTATTGAACCTTAACATGATATGTATTTAAATATTGGTACGCTCGGAATGAAGAGTTACTGGCTCGTATTGAACCTTAACATGATATGTATTTAAATCCTAGTGTTGTGAGTGTTCCTGGAAAAACAACAGAGATTGAACCTTAACATGATATGTATTTAAATTGCCATGTATTTCTTAAAGAATCCATTTGATCCTATTGAACCTTAACATGATATGTATTTAAATGCCTATAGTTGCATACCCTCTTGAAAATGGTAAGTAATTGAACCTTAACATGATATGTATTTAAATAGCCATATTCTCTCTTCATCTTTATCCCATCCACTTAAATTGAACCTTAACATGATATGTATTTAAATAGAGTTCGATGATTTAATTAGAGAGTGTGAAGAAGATTGAACCTTAACATGATATGTATTTAAATACTGGTGCTTTAAAACTACTTGTACCACTTATATCATTGAACCTTAACATGATATGTATTTAAATTAGTAGTAAAGTAAAACTAAATCCGTTTCTTTTTCAAATTGAACCTTAACATGATATGTATTTAAATAAATCAAGGTATGTTAATAACTCCTAAAGAAGTTGATTGAACCTTAACATGAGATGTATTTAAATATTAATACTGAATTCACTAAAAATTAAGTAACTAATTTATATTGTTTTTCAGTATAATATAATTACTTAATGTCTTTCTATATAAAGTTTTATAATTAAGTAGGGGGATAATATGAAAAAACTAGCTTTTGTTATAAAAAATATTTTGAAATTCTGGTGGTGGCAAGATATAGAAAAGTCTAATATTTTTATAAGGGTTATGAATCTGGGAATGGCTTTATTTTTAAGCTTTTGTCTCTTAGCATGGATGTATGGAGAAAGCTTTAATATTATATTAAGATCATTTATAAGTATTTATGGAGTTCTATGCTTCATGTCTTTTTGGCCAGTTTCATATTTATTTGATGAAGAGGATAAAGTAAAAGGAAGTACATTTTACATATTTCAAAATATTTCAGTATTTTGCTCTATTATTTTATTAGTTGTTTATATACTGAAGAATTATGATAGAGTTAAAAGCTAGTAATATAATCAAAAGCAATATAATTTAAAAAATATAATCTTAAGATCAAAAGTTTATAATATAAAAATAAACTGATAAAATATGAAAATAGTATTTTATCAGTTTATTTTTTATCTTAATATTCATAAGTTATTATGTGTTCAATCTCATTCTTAAGATTAGTTAACTTTTCTCTAAAGAATGTAGGATAAGCGCGATAATTACTTAGTTCTTCTATTGGAATCCAATACATTATTTCCTTAACTCCACCAGTATAGCTATTACTATTTAAATTACGTGTTCCTCTAGGTTTCATTAAAAAATAAAAACATATTTCATGACAGTTTTTACCTTCCAAACTTCCATCACCCTTAAAGAAGTTTTCATGTATAAATGCTAATCTATCAACTTCATATTCAACTCCTGTTTCTTCAAGGACTTCACGCTTTACAGCTTCTTCAGCTGATTCTCCCATATGTACTCCACCACCAATAGAATAGTAGTAATTTTCTCTTTCATTACTAGCAAAAAGAACAGCCCCATCTTCAATAATAATTGCACCAGCACGATAACGAAACCAGTTACTTTCCTTTACAAAACCACAATCACATTCCATAATATTAAACCTCTCAAAATTATATTTCAAGATTAGTTTATTCCTTATAAAAAAATATTTCTAGTATTTTTTACATTTTATTCAATTTATAATCCATGAAGGATATATAATAAAAATATAAATACTTGTACCAAAGTTTATAAGATAACTGTGAAGTTACAAGAGTAATTAATTTAATAGAGAGTATTTTCATAGTATTTTAACTATGATTGCTATAAAAACTGTAGAAAAAGATTAAGCAGAAGTTAATTAAATGTTTGAAGCAGTTTATTTAGGTGTTATAGGAGGAATAGAAAATGAGATTATTACTAAGTGATAAAGAGTTAAATATTAATTTTTTAGAGAGTGATGAAAATAAATATATTGATTTATCTAAGCTTAGAATTTCAAATTGTATAGGATGTTTTGGTTGTTGGACTAAAACTCCTGGAAAGTGTGTTATCCGTGATGATGCAGTAAAGGTTTATCCTATTATTGCAAAGAGTGATAAGGTGATTTATGTAAGCAAAGTTAAATATGGTTCTTATGATACAGTGATGAAAACTATGCTTGAAAGAGCTATTCCAATTCAGCAAGCCTTTATTCGTCTTTTAAATGGGGAGGCTCATCATGTTCAGCGTGATGTTGCTATGAAGGATGCTATTATTATTGCATATGGAAATATAGAAGATGAGGAAAAAGAAATATTTAAAAGGTTAGTAGAGCGTAACTCTCACAATATGAATTTCAAAAGTTTTAATGTTATTTTTGTAGATGAAGAGAATTTAGAAGAGGTAGTAGCTAAGGAGGTTATAAAATGGGAAAAGTAATTATTATAAATGGGAGTCCAAGAGCACCAAGATCTAATTCTAAACAGTATGGAGAAATCTTTAGCAGTTATTACAAAGGACAAGCTGATACTTTTAATATTACAAAGAATAATCATAAAGAGATTTGTAGTAAGATTGAAGACTATACAGATATACTTCTTGTTTTTCCACTTTATGCAGATGGACTTCCTGTTACAATGCTTAACTTTTTAAAGGTTCTTGAAGAAAATCCACCAAAAAATAAACCTAAAGTAAATGTAATAGTAAATTGTGGATTCATAGAGCCTGAACAAAACAATGTTTGTATTGATATGGTTAAATTATTTTGCAAACAAAATACATATGAGTTTAATTCAGTACTATCAATTGGTGGTGGTGAAGCTATTTTAGGAACACCTTTTAAAATCTTTGTAAAATGGAAAATAAAAAAATTAGGAAAGTCTATTTATAATAACACTCCTGAAAACTTAAGGGTTACCATGCCTATATCAAAAAAGATGTATCTTAAGGCCTCTACAAATTATTGGATTAACTATGGAAAAAGAAATGGTATTACAAAATCACAGATGGAAACCATGAAGATTGAATAGTTATTTATTCTATTAGGATAATAAATGTTATTTTTGAATTTAAATTAACTTTAAAGTTTATAAGTTATAATAAAATAATAGGTTTTAAAAAGAATAAAATCTCTTTAATAGAGGACTCTATATTAATAATTATATTTTATAATTAAAAAATACATAATAAATTTTATATCCTTAGGCATTTAGATAAGTTGCCTAAGGATATATTTTTATTATTAAAAATTAATTGAGTTTAAGGAAGAAACAATCTAACTTTTAACAGTTTAACCTATAGTTAAATTATTTAATTTTAAATTAACTACTATTCAATTGTAGCTTAGTATATCACTTGATAAAATAATACTATCAAAAGCTTTTGTTATTATTATTTTATCAAGGAGTAGAGATTATATGAGAATAAATGAGATTATAAAAGAGAAAAGAAATTCACAAGGGTTAACTCAGGAACAAGTTGCCATGTATCTTGGAGTATCAACACCAGCAGTGAATAAATGGGAAAAGGGAACTTGCTATCCAGATATTACATTACTACCAGCTTTAGCAAGGCTTTTAAAGGTTGATTTAAATACCTTACTTTCATTTAAGGAAGATTTATCAGAACAAGAAATAGGAGTTTTTGTTAATGATTTAGTAAAGATAGCTAATAATGATGGATTTCATGTAGCTTTTGAAAAAGACATGGACAAAATCTATGAGTATCCTACCTGTGATAAATTAATTTTAACAGTTTCTACAGTGATGCAAGGAAGCATTTATATGTTTGGAGATGATGATAAGGAGAAGTATGAAAAGCAGATAGAAGAGTTTTATATTAAATTAATAAGAAGTGATGATATAGAGATTAGAAATCAGGCAGTTTCTATGCTTATAAACATATATTTAGGAAGAAAAGAGTATGAGAAAGCACAAGGGTGTGTGAATAAATTACCTAATATTACTTACGATAAAAAAGTATTACAAGGAAATATTTATAATAAATCTGGTGAATTTCAAAAGGCTGCTGAAATTTTTGAACAGAAGTTACTTTCAGCCACAACTGATATATATATAAGTTTAATTTCTATGATTGAAATAGCCTTAAAAGAAGGGCGCAATGAGGATGCTAAGTATTTTGCAGAAGTTATAGATAAGACAACAAAATTATATGATTTATGTGAGTATAATTCATATAGTGGGTATTTCGAAGTGTACAAAGCAGAAAAAGATGTAGAAAACTTTTTACTTGTATTAAAGAAAATATTAGATGTAATGGGCAAAAAGTGGGATCCATCAAAATCTAAATTATATAAGCATATAAAAAGTAAAGGAGACGAAGAGGGATTTAATGAGCAACTTCTTTCTAACTTTGTAAACATTCTAAAAAGTGATAGCGATGGTGAATTAGATTTTTTAAAGGACAATGATGAATTTAATAATTTATTAAATACATCTATATAATAAAACTTTAGATATAAAAATTATTATTTAAGGGAAATTAAAGAATTGCCATATATTAAACCAAAAATCATTAATAACAGATGAAATTAATAAAAGAGGTTAAATTTTAATCTAATTTTAATCTTTCTTATATTTTAGATTAATTTTCTAAAAGTATTATATAACCAAGATGAATAATGAAATTAATTCGTGGAGGTAATATAAATGGAAAGAAATGAAATGATTAATACTTTAGTTAGAAAGGCTAATATAAGTACGGAAGAGGCACAAGAAGTGCTAGAAAAATGTAATTGGGATCTTTTAGATGCTATTGTTTACTTAGAGAGAAGAGGAAAAGTAGAAAACAAAGAAGTTACAGCACTTACTGTAGTTGAAGTAAAGGAAGAAAAAGAAGATAAGAAAAAGCAGGATGAGAAATATGGTGGTATTGGAGAAATTGTTGGAAGAATGTTTAGGTTTATAGGAAAATTCATAAAGAAATCAAATAAGAATTTCTTTGAGATTAGAAAAGACAAGGAAAAACCAATAAGAATATCTTTAACAATATCAATCCTCTTCTTAATATTTTTATCAGTACCAACTATAGTTTTATTAATCGTAGGATTATTCTGTGGATATAAATATTCAATTTCAGGACCTGACTTTAATTATGATGGAGTAAACAATATTTTTGAAGAAGTATCAAAGTCAGCAAATCATATTAAAAAAGATTTTAAAGAAGGATATGAAAAATAGTTTTTAGATAGTACTATTAAAGGAGCTACATCAAAACTCTTATATAAAACTTTATAAATATATTTCGAGAATTACTGAATTTTAAGTGAAAGTCTAAATTTTAATTTAGATTCTTGAACTTATTAAATGGAACTTTAGTTACATTGTAGTCATTAATTATAGCAATTACTTCGAATAATTTGCTAAAGCTCAGAACTTAAGTGAAAATCCAAATTTTAATTTGGCAATTTGAACTTATGCAATGGAACATAAGTGACATTGTATTCCTATTAATACAATGCTTAGCTTATTAACGCAAATTATTCTACGTAATAGCTTAAATTCTAAAGTTCATTCAGATATTTTCTTTATATTATTTATAAAGTTTTATTAACAAGTTATTTTGATATAGCTCCTTTATTTTTGTGGTGTGGAAATATTAGGGGGATGGTATAATTTAATTATTATAAAGAGAATTAAAGTGGGAGATTAAAAGCTTTAATACTAATATAGGAGTAGTGAGCTTCAGTAAATATGGAGGATTATTTATGGAAAAGCTTAAACTTGTAGATAAGTTAAAAAATAAAGCTAATATAAGCTATGAAGAAGCTAAAGATGCTTTAGAAAAGAGCAACTGGGATATGCTAGAGGCTATGCTATATTTAGAAGCACATGGAAAGGTGAAAAAGCCTTCCATTAGTATATTTTATACTAATGAATCCAAAGAAAGTTACAATGAAAATGGAGAAGAAGTTAATCTTAAAAAAGATACAAATGAAAATAATTTTGAAAATAAAAATAGTTTTGAAGGAGTTTTTGAAGCTATATGCAAAGCTATAGATACTTGCAATAATATATTTATTGAAATAATAAGAAATAGTAGAGTGATTTTAAAAATTCCTTTTACTGTACTAATTGTACTTTTGTTTTTTGCATTTTGGATAGTTATACCTTTAATGATAATTGGACTATTCTTTAATATGGAATTTTTAGTATCTTCTAAAAAGATTGATGTAGATAAAATAAACAAAGTATTTAAGGAAACATCAAAAGTAGTTAAAGACGTAAAAGGTAAGTTTACTAACCATATGCACTAAAAAGAATTCTTACTTAAGGGGGTTAATGAATGATTAAGATTTTGATTGTTGAAGATGAAGAAAAAATAGCAAGATTCATAGAATTAGAGTTAATTCATGAAGGATATAAAGTAATAAAAGCAGATAATGGGAGAACAGGTCTTGAAATTGCAGAGAGAGGAGAAGCTGACTTAATTATTCTAGATGTTATGCTTCCAGAAATTAATGGTCTTGAAGTATTAAGAAGAATCAGAAAGGTATCAGAAGTTCCTATTATAATGCTTACAGCAAGAGATGCTGTAATGGATAAGGTTTCAGGGCTAGATGCTGGAGCTGATGATTATATAACAAAGCCTTTTGCTATAGAGGAATTGCTTGCAAGAATAAGAACAGCTCTTAAAAAGAGAGTATTTACAGTGAAAAAAGATGAAGATGTAATAAGATGTGGATTATTAACCTTAGACAAGATGAGACATAAAGTAATGTATGGTGATACAGAAATAGAATTAACTAATAGAGAATTTACTTTGTTGCAAATATTAATGGAAAACAAAAATATAGTATTAACTAGAGATGTACTTATAGAAAAGGTATGTGGTTATAACTATGTTGGAGAAACAAATGTAATAGATGTTTACGTAAGATATTTAAGAACAAAGATTGACGATGTTTTTAAGGTTAAAATAATAAGTACAGTACGTGGTGTAGGATACGTAATAAAAGATGAGTAAAAAGAATAAAACTAAAAATGTTACCTCTATTGCAATAAAGATTAATGCTATTTCTGTTAGAGATTTATTTTTTAGATTTTTAGCAATTGACATATGTTTAATAATTATTTTAATTATTCTTTGGTGTATTCAAGCTGAAAAAGATTTCTATGGAGAATTAGTAAAAAATGCACAAAGGTCATTTAACTTTTTTCCTATAGAAAATTCAACCTATACAGTTGTTTGGAGTAATGGAAAGACCATGGTTAAAGAAGCTGGTGCTTTTTTATATTATGTTAGAAAAATAGTTATAATTTTAGGAATAGTAGAAGGAGTATTTTTATTAGAAGAAATAATATTTGGTACAGCTAAAATTAGAAAGACCTTAAAACCACTTAATGAAATAGCAGAAACAGCAAGTAGACTTAGTAATATGGACTTTGATGAGGAAAAATTTCAAAGTCTTGAAGATGCTATTTCCAAAATAAGTCCTGTAACATCTGACGAAAGAATACATATAGGTGATAGCGAGCTTAAAGGATTAGAGGATGCAATAAACAAGCTTTTAGACAGGATGAGGGATTCTTATAGGCAACAAGCAAGGTTTGTATCAGATGCATCTCATGAACTTAGAACTCCTATTTCTGTAATTCAAGGATATGCTAATATGCTAGATAGATGGGGAAAAAATGATGAGAGCGTATTAGAAGAGTCTATTATAGCAATAAAGAGTGAATCTGAAAATATGAAAAATCTAGTTGAGCAGCTATTATTCTTAGCTAGAGGTATTAATGGAAAGACTCAGCTTACAATAAAGGAATTTTCTCTAAATGATATGATAGATGAAGTTTTTGAAGAGTCTAAGATGATAGATAAGAATCATGTATATAACTACATTGAATCAGAACATATAACTGTTCAGGGTGATATGGCTTTGCTTAAACAAACAGCTAGAATACTAGTTGAAAATGCAACTAAATATACAGAAGAGGGAGAAACAATAACGCTTAAAGTAGGTGAGAATTCTAAAGGAGAAGCTTATTTTTCAATTCAAGACAATGGAATTGGCATGGATGAGAATGATGTGCCTCATATATTTGAACGTTTTTTTAGGGCTGATACAGCAAGAGTTAGAAAAAATGGTGGAACAGGGCTTGGGCTTTCTATAGCAAAGTGGATAATTGATAACCACAAAGGGTACTTTAGTGTTTTAAGTAGAAAAGGAATAGGAACAAGAATAACTGTTTACTTACCATAAAATATTAAGTAGCAAATATAGTTCTAAATTGGATTTAATAGAATGAAAATGGTGTCTTTATAGGGGATAGCTACACCATGGTTGTGATTGTAAAAATTAATAATAAAATTAGCATATATTATATAATGAAATTTAAGGAGAGAATATGAAGTTATTAGCAAGTGATTTTGACGGAACATTATTAGTAGATAAAAAAATTAATAAGAGAGATATTGAAGGAATTAAAGCTTTACGTAAGAAAGGTCATAAATTTATTATATCTACAGGTAGAACACTTTTAACTATGGAGGGAGTAATTGAAAAATATGACTTAGAGTTTGATTATTTGGTTCTTTGCAATGGAGCTGTAATACTTGATAAGAATAAAAATGTAATAAAAAATAACCTTGTTGATTTTGAGGCAGTTAAAAAGATTGTAGAAGAGTTTGCAGATCAAGATAAAATAATGATTTATTTTGATGATGGAAGTGGAATGAAACTAATAGAAAATAAAAGTGTAGATATGAAAAATCTTTATTTCTCTGAAGAAATTGACTTTGATTTAGTAAAAAAAGAAGAGATATTAGATTTAAAAAGTGGAGCGGTAATCTTAAGTATATGCACTTCAGATGCCTCTGTAGAAAGAGGAGAAGAAATAAAGAAAAGATTAATAGAAATCTTTGGTGATGAGCTTTCCATCTTCAGAAATCAGTTCTTTGTGGACATATCCTCAAAAGGCTCCTCAAAAGGGGAGGGTCTAAAGGAAGTTTTAAAACTAGAAAACAAAAATCTTAATGATATATACACCATAGGTGATTCTTTTAATGATATATCTATGTTTGAAATAACAGATAATAGCTATACCTTCAACAGAGCAGAAGAAGGCGTAAAGGCACATGCAAATAATCACGTAGACTATGTTCATGAAATTGTTGACCATATAATAAAATAGGGATAAATATTTTAGAATTTTATTATTATAATCAGGAGATAAAGTTTTTATCTGCTTATTCAAAAATTATAAGAAAAAGGGTGCTTATTAAAATACTTAATTAATAAGACTTATAAATATATTTTAAGAGAGTTAAAAATATTTATGAGTTTTATAATGAATTTTAATAGCACCTTTTTTGTTTTAAGTTTAAGTTTATATTTTGAAAGCCAATAAGTATTTTCAAACTTTTAATACTAATGATATTTTCAAAACTTTTATTATTCAGGATTTATTTATCTTAAGAATAGTTTGCATATTATATATATAAATCCATTAAGATTTCATCATAATAAGTCTCTTCAATGTTAAAGTAATTTTTATGAGTTCCTATTTTCTTAAATCCATATTTCTCATACAGTTTAATAGCAATATTATTATATTCTCTAACTCCAAGACTGATAGTTTTGATTGATCCTTTATCTTTAGCAAATTTTATAAGTTCCTCCATGACAGCACTTCCAATTCCAATGTTCCAATAATCTTTTTTTACAGAGATTGCTATTTCACTATTGTGGGATATTCTTTTCATATTAGGTGAACTTAGTTGTGCAACACTTACAATTTCATTATTAATAGTTCCTATCACCATAAATGAATTGGAACTTTGATTTATTCTACTAATATAAGCTTTTTCCTGTTCTACTGTAAGTGGAAATTCTCCTTTACCAAAAAGTAAATTATTACTTTCACTACCTACAGTATTAAGGTACTTAATTATGTTTTCAGCATCATATTCTAGTGGTTTTCTCAATATTAATTTTTTACTATCTTTCAAATTTATACTTTTAATAATAATATTATTATTCTCAATTCCCATAGAAAGCCTCCATTTTATATAATTTAAAGTTAGAAAATAGAATTTTCTCTTTAATATTTTATTAGCTTAGTATGATTTTAAATTAATGTTAATCTAAATATTTTTTAGAGCTTAAATAATTATTTATTTTTTCTATAAGATTTAATTAATATTACAGCATTTATTATGAAAATAGGGAATAGTACAAACATTCCTATGAAAAACCAATGATATTGTATTAAAAACAGTCTTTTAAAAGGCACATCCCAATAGGATACTTCAAAGACGGGAACAGCACCATCACCAGAGAATTCATAAGTTATATCTGTTACTTTCCCATAAACAGTAAGGGAACCAATTTCAGCTGGATCAGAAACGAGGTCATAGGGTGTATTGCCTACAAGTTTTATAAGAGAAGTATTTGCTTCTGGATAAGTATCTTTTAAAAGTTTTTTTAACTTTTTTGAATCTTCTTTAAGGTAGTGAGTTGCTCCAGTAACTGCTTGATAATAGACCTTTAGCTTTATATCACCATTTTCAATAGCAGATCTTCCTATTAATTTAATTGGTGAAAATATGAGAAAGGCTAAGAGTAAAGCATAAATTACCACAAAAATCTTTTGAAATTTCATAGTTCACCTCCAATAATTATGTATTTTTCTAAATTATTATGCATGTCTATACTTAAAATTTAAAAAGTTTTATTTCAAAATAAATTTATACTAAAATTGGAAATATAATAAGATTTTATCATAAAGTAAGTTTAAAAAATTAAACTGAATGTAAAATTTATTAAAGGTGTGTTCTTAGATAAGTTTTACTTTATGTTAATTATTTTCAATAAGGTCTTTTGATATTATTAAAAAGATATTTGGTTAAACAATATAAAAAGAAATTAAAATTTTTAGTATTTAAATATAAACTTAATGATTACGAAGGGGAATAACTATGATATTTAAAATTGAGGATAGAGATAGAAAAGAAAAAATAGCACGAGAAATACTATGTGGACTTCCGGAGTGGTTTGGGTTGCCAGAGAGTACAGCTGAATATATTAATTGTAGTAAGGAAATGTCTTTTTGGGCTGATATAGAAAATAGACAAGTAAGAGGCTTTATTGCACTAAAAGAAACAAGTCCATATACTTTAGAGATTTATGTTATGGGAGTATTAAAAGAATTTCATAGATATAAAATAGGTACTAAGTTATTTAAAGCTTATTATGATTATGCCAAAGAACAGAGATATTTATATATGCAAGTCAAAACAGTAAAAGAAGGATGTTATGATGTTTAAGATAGAACAAATTCATTTTATAAAAAGCTTGGACTTAAAGAGTTTGAATGCTTTCCTACACTTTGGGACCAATGGAATCCTTGTCAGATTTATATTATGGACATTAAATAGGTTTAAGATTACAAATAATAAAGAATTAAGTTTACTAAACTTTGTAAATGCTTAATTTATAAATAATATGATTTAAAAATACAAAAATATAATTAAATATTTAAGTTTTTTTATTACTAAATTTTAATATTATTTAATTTTCAAAAAAAGCTTTATTTATTAATGTAATGGTTTAAATTTAAAAAAAGAAAATGTTTTCATAATATTTCCATTAATTAAGAATTTTTAAAATAAATTAATAAATATGATATAATTTGTTAAAATGGGGTTAAATTTTAAAAATATATAGTGGAGTGTTAACTTATGAAAAAAAGAAGAAAGAGGTTTGTACTAGTTAGTATCCTAGTTTTTCTTTTGGCAGTGGTTTTTTATAGAATATTAATCTTCAAACAAGAAGAGAGAAAAAGAGTATTAAAAGTAGGATTCTATGATAATTATCCTTATTTTTATATTAATGACAAGGCAAAGGTTTGTGGGGATTATAATGAGATAGTTAAATCACTTTCAAAAAGATTGAATTTTAAGGTTGAATATGTAAATTGTAGTTTATTAGAATTGCTTAAAGAGCTTGAAAATGGAGAAATAGATTTAGTAGTCGGAATAAATAAAACTCCAGAAAGAGAAAAACTTTTTGAATTTTCAAAGAATTGTATAAATGAAAAAAAATATAGTATATACACAAATGAGAATATAAAGTATGGCAATTTAGAGGATTTAAATGGCAAGAAAATGGGATATATAAAAAATGAATTAGATAATGAGAAAATTTTAAATTATTTAAAGAGTAGAAATATAAATGTTGAACTAGTAAATGGATCCTCTTATAAAGGAATAAAAACTTTATTAATTGATGATAAAGTAGATTTTATTGTAGATAATTCAGATAGTGATATAAAAAATAAAGGAAAAGATATTAAAGAAATATTTCAATTTTCCTCTGGGCCAAAATACATTATAACAAATAAAAATAATAAAGAATTAATAAATGAAATTGATCAAGGGCTTAATAGTATAAATGTTGAAAAGAATAAAGGTAACACTTTATATAATGAATATTTTAATAAATTTTTTAATGATAATATAAATAAGCACATACTTATTATAGTTGCTCTCATTGTATTTTTAATTCTTCTTAAGAAGGAAGAAAATCAATTAGAAGTTATAATTAAAAAGAATAGAATTATTAATGATTTAAAAAAAGATAATTATACTTTGTATTATCAACCAATAGTGGATTTTAAACATAATAGAGTAAGAAGCGTTGAGGCTTTATTGCGTTTAAGGAAAGACGGCAAATTACTAACTCCATATCATTTTATGAAGGGGATAGAAGACGCCAATATGATGAAAGAAATTACATTGTGGGTCTTAAAGAGAGTAATTAAAGATTATAATATTATAAGGTGTTACGACAATATCAATGAAAAAGATTTTTATATTTCTCTAAATGTATCTTTTAATGAGATAAAAGATAGAGAATTTTTAAAGAAAATAGTGAAAATAGTTAATGATAACAAAATAATAAAAAATAGTATTTGTTTAGAGATTGTAGAAAAGTTTGTAGTAGGGGAAATAGAAAAAATACAAGAAAATATCAACTTCTTACAAGACAATGGTATTTTAATCGCAATAGATGACTTTGGTGTGGAGTACTCAAATTTAGATTTATTAAAGAAAATAGATTCTAATATTATTAAATTAGATAAGTTTTTTGCAGATGGAATTAATGATTCAGAAATAAGCCTTAAAGTAATAGACTTTATATTAGATATATGTAGATTATCAGATAAGTCTATAGTTATTGAGGGGATAGAGGAAAAAGAGCAGGTTGATATAATAAAAACCTTTCTTTATGAAAAAATTTATATTCAAGGATATTATTTCTCAAAGCCATTAGATATTAAAAGTTTAAAAGCTTATACCTTTTAGAATAAACTTATGGATATAATTACTTAATTTGATAAATAATAAAATAAGTAAATATTTAAAGGAAATAAGTAAGAAGAATAGAAGTAAGTAATTAGTCTTATTTTAGGAGGTAAAAAAGGTGAAGATTGGAAGAGTAAGAGAGGATGCTAATGATGCCTTTGAAAGCTTAATTGGATTTGAATTTATTTTATTAGATTTAAAGATTAAAGATAAATTTATGGTACTAAATCCTTTGACAACAGAGGGTTTTGAAAAGTTTTATTATGAGATTTTTAAAAGGTTTGGGAAAGATGTAATCAATAAAAAATACAAAGATTTCTTAAAATATATGATGAGTGAAGAGTGTGGGTTTGATATTTGCTCAGATATAGACAACTTTAAGAATCTAAGAGATTTTACTGATGATGATAAGAAAAATTATAATTTTGCTCTAGAAAACTTCAAGGGTAAATATGGTTTGCAATAAACAGTATTTTAATCAAAAATCTTAATAGTTCTTTAGAAGTAAACCTTCTAAAGCATAGTTTGCAATAAACCTTATGTTAATCAAAAATTAAGTTATTAAAGGTAGAAGAAGTTTATAAGATTTTAAAATAAGCAGTATAGTAAGGCATATACTAAAAATGAAAGTAGTAAGCTATATTCTATATAACTTAAAAAATTAGCTTTTGCTTAAGTGAAAGTTAAAGTATATTAATATCTAAGATAATATTTGCCTTCTTATTAACAATTGGGCATTGTTAAAGTCTATATTAAGACCTAACTTGATTTTTCAAAAAGTTTCTATAAATAATGAAACTTTAATGAATCATTGAGAAGGTCTTTTATTTTTAGAATAAATGAATTTGATTAAAAGGAATATGTAACATCATTTTATATATAGGCATAGTATATTACTATAACGAAATTACCATATATGTAAAGGATGGATAAATAATATGTATGATTGTACTGATGACAAATTTAAATTAGAGTATGCACGTGCATATATATTACCTCAGAAATATGAAAACTTATATTCAATCTGTAAAGGTTTCTGGAAGGGAACAATCTTTAAAGACTTATACAGACCATATAAAGAAAAGAAAGAATGTTAATGAGGTGAAATTATGAAAGCACTAGAATTATTAGATGATATACAAAAGTTACAATTTTATGCAGTGGAATTAAATCTTTATCTTGATAATTTCCCAGAAAACAGAAAAGCTACTGAGGACTATAAAGAAATATCTTCAAAATTAAGCGAATTAATAGAAAGATTTGAATGTGAATATGGACCTATAAGAAATTTTGGGCAGGCTTATGTAGAAAATCCAGTTGCGTGGATTGAACAACCTTGGCCTTGGGAAATTAGATATTAGGAGGATTTAATTATGTGGTATTATGTAAAAACTTTAGAATATCCAATAAACTTAAAGTGTAACGATCTTAGAATGGCAAAGTTTTTAATATCTCAATATGGTGGACCAGATGGAGAGTTAAGTGCAGCACTTAGATATTTAAATCAAAGATATACAATGCCAACTAATAAAGCAAAAGGATTATTAACTGACATAGGAACAGAAGAAATGGCTCATGTAGAAATGATTGCAACTATGATTTATCAGTTAATGGAGAATGCTTCTCTTGAGGATTTGAAAAAGGCTGGACTAGCTGAACGTTACACAGACCATGGTAAAGCATTATTTTACTCTGATGCTCAAGGAAATCCATGGACAGCAACTTACATTCAAGCAAAGGGTGATGTTGTAGCTGATTTACATGAAGATATGGCAGCAGAGCAAAAGGCTAGAGCAACTTACCAATGGCTTATAAACTTAACTGATGACCAAGATATAAAGGAAATCTTACGATTCTTAAGAGAAAGAGAAATTGTTCACTTCCAAAGATTTGGTGAAGCATTAATGGATGTTCAAGACAAAATGAAATGTAAAAAATAAGTAGAACAAAAGGGCTATATCAAAATTAATTTTGATACAGGCCCTTTATTTATATTTTTTTATAACTTGAATAAGAAGCAATATATTGGATTCTTTAATTATATTTTATTATATGGGAGAGATTAAAAATATAATAGTTCTATCTATTGGTACTTTTAAAAAATATAATAAAAAGCTATTTAATCTCTTTACAAGCCAATTCATAACCACCACGAGCCATTGTAATTTCTACTTCATAGATCACATTGTCTAATTTAAAGATTACAGGTTTTTCTTTACTTATAAATTCAACATTACTTTCTTGCCTTAAAATCGTATCGCATATGGTATTAGCTGAAGGGTACTGTAATGAATCCTTTAGCTCAACAACAAAGGTTTTCCTAAAAAGTTTCATTATTAAAATCACTCCTTTTTATAAAATTATATGCTTAGATATTATATATTTACATTCATTATATCAGGATAGTGTTACTTATAAAGAATTTTAATGAAATGTTTACTTAAAATACATAATATAAAATAATTTTACATGTTATAATAAAGTTGTAATAAAAGTAAAAATATGTATATAAATATTGAAGGTGTATTTTAAACTAAAGTATAGTCTTTAGATGAAGGGTGATTTTTATTTAATTATTAAATTTAAGACTATGATTTTATTTTATTAATATTGTCACACGATATAATCAACATATTAAAAGTTTAGAATACATTTTTAATAGAAGTGTACAATTAATAAACAATTAAATAATACATTAATTAGTTATAAGGGAACTAGTTATTTAGATTTAATAAGTTTATTAAGTTTAATTTTTACTAGATTATTTTAGGAGGTGTTATAGAGGGGAAAATTCATCTTATGTAAACTATAAAATTCATTATGAATTTTATAGTTTAAGAAAACGTTTTAAAGCAATCATAAATAAATATATTCTAATTTATAATCTGTTAATTTACTATGAAAATTTAGTTTGATTCTTTCAGAAAAAAAGGGGTTCTTAAAGAATCAATTTAACAGTTAGTGGAATTTATAGGGGGAATATTAATATGATGAAATATTTTCAGAAATTAGGTAAATCTTTAATGCTACCAGTTGCTGCACTTCCAGTAGCAGGTATATTAATGGGAATTGGATATTGGCTAGACCCATCTGGATGGGGTGCTAATAGTGTAGTATCAGCATTCTTATTAAAATCTGGTGGAGCTATTATAGATAACATGGCAATATTATTTGCTATTGGGGTAGCTGTTGGTATGTCAGATGATAATGATGGAGCAGCAGGTTTAGCAGGTCTAGTATCATGGCTTATGATAACTACATTATTATCTAGTGCAGTTGTTGCAATGATGCAAGGAGTAGATGTTGAAGCTGTTAACCCAGCATTTGGAAAGATACAAAACCAATTTATAGGTATCGTAGCCGGTTTAATAGGAGCTAGTTGCTACAATAGATTTAAAAATACTAAATTACCAGATTTCTTAGGATTCTTTAGTGGAAGAAGATGTGTTGCTATAGTAACAGCACTTGCTTCAATAGTAGCTTCTTTAGTTTTATACTTTGTATATCCTGTAATATATAGTGCATTAGTTTCATTTGGTGAATCAATAATAGCTATGGGACCAATAGGAGCTGGTGTTTATGGATTCTTCAATAGATTATTAATACCACTTGGTTTACACCATGCTTTAAACTCAGTATTCTGGTTTGACGTTGCTGGTATAAATGATATAGGAAACTTCTGGGCTGGAACAGGTACTTTAGGACAAACTGGTATGTATATGTCAGGTTTCTTCCCAGTAATGATGTTTGGTTTACCTGCTGCTGCTTTTGCAATGTATCGTTGTGCAAAAACTAATAAAAAGAAGGCTGCTGCTGGTATATTATTAGCTGCTGCTTTATCATCATTCGTTACAGGAGTAACTGAACCATTAGAATTTGCATTTATGTTCTTAGCACCTGCTTTATATGTAGCTCATGCTTTATTAACAGGAATATCTATGGCAGTTGTTGCTGCTTTACCAGTAAGAGCAGGATTTAACTTTAGTGCTGGTTTAGTAGACTGGATATTAAGTTTTGCATCACCAATGGCATTAAACCCATTATACTTATTAGGTATAGGTTTAGTAGTGGGAGTTATATACTACTTAGTATTCGTAGTTATGATAAAGAAATTTGACTTAAAGACTCCAGGTAGAGAAGATGATGAGGATGATGATTCAAATGCAGTTTTAGCAAATAATAACTACACTGAAGTTGCAAAAATCATCTTAGAAGGACTAGGTGGACCTTCTAATATTACTTCAATTGATAACTGTATAACTAGATTAAGATTAGAAGTAAAAGACAGCACACTAGTTAATGAGAAAAAGATAAAATCATCTGGTGTTTCAGGAGTTATAAGACCTGGAAAAACAAGTGTTCAAGTTATAGTTGGAACACAAGTACAATTCGTAGCTGACGAGTTTAAGAAGCTTTGTAAGTCTAAGAATTACGTATAATAATTAATAGAGTTTTAAAGTTTTAATATAAAGTCTTTTATATAAAAATTTTAATATTTAAATTAAGATTTTTTAATAAAAAATAATAAAGTATCTTTTATATTTAAAAAATAATTCCAGTAGAGTAGTTGGATATTTCTACTGGAATTTTTTGTAATAAACCCCAGTTGTATAGAATTTAAATGATTTTAATTAATTTGTATATATTGTAAAATAAATTAATATAATTATTAGAATATAGATTGGGGAGATTTTATGAAACCAGCAGATTTAACAGGAATTCTAGTATTTGCTTTTTTAGGGGGAGGAATATTAACCTTTTTAGGGGCAATAATTAAATATTTTAATTGTGGAGATATACTTAACGGTTTTGATGAAAAGAAGTATGATAAAGAGAAAGTATCTAGAATTGTTGGAATGGATTTTTTGATAATAGGATTAAGTGTAATAATAATTGCTCTTATTAGTATATTTATAGATAAGAAATATTATAATGCTATCATGATAACCCAAGGAATTATTATTGTTTTGGGATTAATAAAAGCTTTATATGATCAATTCTTTAAATGTGGTAAAAATTAATTATAAATAAATATGAAGATGGGGTGTTTTTATGTTTAAATTAAATCTAAAAGAAGAAGATATTCTAATGAAGATTACAGTTATGAAACAAGTGAGTAATAAGGATGCAGCTATAAATTTTGTATCAAATTTAGTAACTGGAGCTGGTGGAGATGTTGCGTATAAAGTAAATCTAATTGTAACTAAGGATTCTCTTTATTTAGAGCATGTAGGACATGCATCCTTAGGTTATGCTGAAGAAACAAGAGAGGTTGATCATATACCATTTAAAGACTTAAAAGAATTTTCAGTAACTACTAAAGATGAAAATGAGGAAGTAAAAATAATAACTGCTAATAAGGAATTTAATCTTTTTAGAGATAATTCAAAAGGTGATAATTTAGCATTAACTATGGCTAAGGTAGTAGAAGATTTAAAGTAATATAGCTTTAAATTAATATAAAACTATAAAAATACATGTGTTTATTTAATTTTACAAATTAATAATATAATTAATAAATGAAAAGCTAGCAAGAAAAAAATAAAAAATCTTGCTAGCTTTTTATTTATAGTATAACTTCTATAAATTAATGTTTTTAGAGTTTAATTTTATTTATAAAGTGATTTTATAAAAGATGAATAAAATGTAAAAAGTATAAAAAACAAGTCGTTTTTTATAATATTACATAAAAAATTAGAATATCTTATATTGAATATAGGATTAAATTTTTGTATTATATAAATACTAAAATAATATATTGGCAAACCTAGGGAAATCTAGAGACGCAAAGCTAAAGGGGCTAAGGTTATATGATAACTATGCTAGCCAGTTGCCGAAGAATTAATATTCTTTGTTTTAATAGAGTTAATTTATAAATATATACTTAAGTATATATTTATTTTTAGAACTGTTTTTATGCAACTATCCTTTAATTATTAAGGATAGTTTTTTTTAATAAAAATACTTTATTAAATGGTATAGGCGTAGAGAGATGACTCGTGGTTACATAATAATATGAGGGGGAAAATTATGAAGAAAAAAATATCTAAAATTCTTATTGCATCAATGATAATATCAAATGCAAGTCCTATTTTGAATGTTTATGCTAGTGAGGTAATAAAGAAAAAAATAACTTCTATAGAGGAAAGTGTAATAAATCAAGCATCTATAAATCAATTTACTTTAAATAGCTACGAAAATTTTGAAGAGTACAATGAAAAATATAAAGTACAAAGAAATGAAATAGTTTCAATAACAAATAATGGTGGACAATATTCATCAAGCTCTATAGATAAAGCTATAGATGGTGATTTATCTACTCACTGGGAAACAGGAAGACAAAATAGTTCTAATTTTACAAATGAAGTTGTAGTAGAATTTAATAATTTAGAATCAATAGATAGAATAGCCTATGCAACAAGACAAGATGGAGCAAGGGGAAAGGGATATCCAACAGAGTTTGATATATATGCTTCATCAACTGGAAATGATGATGACTTTAAACTAGTTTCTCAAGGGAAAAGTAAGTCAACAGGAAACCTTATGGAGTTTAAGTTTGATACAGTACAAGCTAAGAAAATCAAATTTGTCTTTAAAGTAGCAGATAGAGATTGGGCAAGTGCTTCAGAGTTTTGGTTTTATAAGGAAGATAAAATCATGGATAAGGTGAACTCTATATTCACAAATGAAGAGAAAAATAAGGTGAATCCAGAGTTTGATACTGTAGAAAAATTAGATGTTTTTGAAAATGAGATTAAAGACCATCCATTTTATGAAAAGTTTAAAGAAATAATAGAAAATGCTAAGTTAGTTTTACAAGGAAACAATGTAGTTTACAAGGATGCCTTAGTAAGTAAATTTAAAGATTTTAATGATGAATCATTAAAAAAATATAATGAACTATTTAAGATAAATACATCATCAATAACGACTAATGGAGGAAATTATGCAGAGAATACAATAGATAGAGCTATTGATGGCGATGTTAATACAAAATGGCATTCTGGAAAGCAAAATAGTTCAGATTTTACCAATGAAGTAATAATTACTTTTGATAAATTAGAGACTTTAGATAGAGTAGTTTACACAAACTTAAATATGAGAGGATTTGCTGAGGCCTTTGATATATATACATCAAAGACAACTTCTGGAGATACTTTTGAAAAAGTAACATCAGGAAGCAGTGAAGTAACAAAAGGATCAATAGAAATTAAGTTTAATCCAACAGAGGCAAGAAGAGTTAAATTTGTATTTAAAAAAGGATATGAAAATTGGGCTTTAGCATCAGAATTTACTTTCTATAAAGAAGATCAGTTAAGAGATAAAATGAGTAGATTATTCACAGATAGCACTATGAGTCAAGTATCTGAAGAATTTAATACTTTAGAAAAAATAGAAAAGTTAGAATCAGAAGCTAAGGAGCATCCTTTTTATAATGATTATAAAGAAGAATTAGAGAATGCTAAGTTAATTATTGAAAATAAAAAGGTTCAATATACTGATGCTAAAGTATCTGACTTTTTAAATCCAGATAATGAATTACTTAAAGCTTATGATGCTATCTATAAGTTAGATAAGAGCAAAATAAAATCAATAAAAACTAATGGTGGACAATATGCATCAGAATCTATAGATAAAGCTATAGATGGAGATTTCAATACAAAATGGCATTCAGGAAAGCAAAACACAGAAAACTTTACAAATGAAGTTGAAATAGAATTAGAAGAATTAACTACATTAGATAGAATAGTATATACAGCACCTCGTGGTTCAAATAGAGGTTTTGCTGAAGCTTTTGATATTTATGCGTCAAGAACAACTAAGGGAGATAATTATCAAAAGGTAACTAGTGGTAATGCTAATATAACTCAAAATTCTGTAGAAATAAAATTTAATCCAACAGAATTTAAGAGAATTAAGTTTGTATTCAAAAAAGGTTATGAGAACTGGGCTTGTGCTAGTGAATTTGGATTATATAAAGAAGATAAAACATCAGATAAAGTTGATAAACTATTTACAAATGGATTAATGAATGAATTATCAGAAGACTTTAATACAGAAGAAAAATTAGCTTCATTAGAGGAAGAGGTAAAAAATCATCCACTTAAATCTTTATATGAAGGAGACTTAGCTTTAGCTAAGGATTTAATAAAAAATCCTGATAAGTTTAAAGATTCTAAAATCTATACAGCAGAGCAAAGAGGTAGATATACAGAAGAAACATCTATGAGAAGTATAAATGGTAATGCCTATGCATCCTTCCAATCAACTGGTTTATATGTAACTGCTGGTGAAGAATTTGAGGTGTATGTTGAAGCCGATATAAATGGTGTAATGCCTCAATTATGTTTTGGACAAATGGGCAAAGGAAAAGGTGATTGGAGAAGATGGGTAACCTTAAAGCCTGGAAGAAATATAATAAAAGCTCCAGAAAATATAAATCCAAGTGCGGTATATATAGTAAATAATGCAAATAAAAATGATCAAGCTTTTGCACCTAAAATAAGATTAGAAGGGGGAACAAAATTCCCTACTTATATATATGGTGAAACAGATCCAAGAGAATTTGCAAAAGAAGTAAAGACTTATGCAGAAAAAGTTGAATATAGTGATGAAGCTTTTGCAAATGGTAATCCTGAAGGAAAAGTTTATAACATAATAGAACTAGTATCTGAAAACTGTGTAATAACTACAACTGCTAAAGGAGCAGTTAAAGCTTTGGATATTATGGAAAAAGATAATTTAACAGTAGAGGATACAATGATGGAATGGGAAGAGATGTATGAAATGTTCCAACGTTTCCAAGGATTTGATAAAGATGCAACAGAGGAAAAAAATAGTTATTTCCCTAATAAATTTATAGCAAGAGTATTTTTAGGTGTACCTTTAGGATATGCAGACCATGGATATACAGGATATTTAGGAAGCAATCCTGTTGAAAGAGATGAAGGTTTCTTTAAGCAAATAGTTTTACCAATAACTCATAAGAATAATGATAACTGGGCTTATAATCATGAGTTTGGTCATATATTCAATACTCAATATGTTGTAGATGGAGAAGTAACAAATAACCTTTATGCTCAAGAGTATAGAAGAATCAAAGGATTAGGTGGAGATAGAGCCAATTGGAATGAAATGATGAAGAGATTCAAAGGTGAAGATTTTGCAATGCATTATTTTGAAAGATTAGGTGTGTTATCTCAAATAAATATAGCCTATGGATATGATGCTTATTCAAAAATGTCTACTTATGTTAGAAATAATACTGAACAAATAAAATCTGTAAGAGGTTCTGATCAACAAAGATTAGCAGTGGCATATTCATTGGCTTTAAATGTTGATTTATTAGATTTCTTTGAAGGATGGAATTATATAGAAGTAACAGAAGAGATGAGAGAGGTAGTAGCTCATTTACCAAAGCCAGATAAGAAAATAGAATACTTATATGGTGCAGCTTACGACTATAAAGGTAATGGATTTAATGAGAATCTTAAAGTAAAAGTTAAATCTAAAATAAATGAAGAAGAAAGAACAAATACTTTATCATTTGAAATAGATTCAGAAAATAGAGATGATTTATTAGGATATGAGATATTAAAAGATGGTAAGGTTATAGGATATACTATAAACAATAATTTTGTAATCAAAGATATTGATTTAAGTGAAAATGCAAGTTATGATGTAGTACCTTATGCTAAGGATTTATCAACTGGTAAGGCTGTAAATATTAAAGCTTTTTCTCCAAATTTGGATATACAACAAGAAAGTATGATTGTTAATCTAAGAAGTGATTTTAACCCTGCTGATTATGTGAAGGGAACAACTTATAAGGGAGAAGATATAAGTTCTAATATAAAGATAGAAAGCAATGTAAATACAGCTGAAAAAGGTAAGTATGAAGTTAAATATACTTTAATGGGTAATGATGTTAAAGTAGAAAAAGTTATGAATGTAGAAGTTGTAAGCTCATATGATTACTTATCAGATGAAGAGTGGGAAAGTGTAGAAACTCAATGGGGAACTCCAAGAAGAAATACAAATATAAAAGGTAGAGTAAATGGAGAAATTAAAACCTTTGAGAAGGGCATAGGAATACATGCTAATGGAAAAGTTGTATATGATTTATCAGGAAAAGATTATGACAGATTTGAGGCTTTATTAGGTGTTGATCAAACAATAGGAGCTAACGATAATTCAAGTATTTCTTTTAAGGTTATAGCAGATGGAGAGACTTTAGAAACAACTAAGGTTTTAAGATATAACGATAATATGGTAGAAATAAGTGTACCAGTTAAGGGCGTTAATAAGTTAGAAATACAAGTTAGTGATAGTGGAAATGGAAATACATCAGACCACGGTATAATAGTAAACCCTAAGTTATCAACTAATAATGTAAAGCCTACAATAAAAACTGAAGATACAGTAATAAATGTTAAGGATAATTTTAATATATTAGATGGTGTTACTGCTAATGATGTAGAAGATGGTGATTTAACATCAAGCATAAAAGTAAAATCAAGTGATTTTGAAGCAAATAGAGGTGGAATATACACTGTAGTATATGAAGTTACAGATAAAGACGGAAACACAGTTACTAAGGAAAGAAAAATATACACAATAACTACAGCTGAAAGTTTAAGTGATAAGGAATGGAAATCAGCATCATCTGGATGGAGAGATGTAAAAAAAGACTTAAGTGTTGAAGATAATAGAATAACTTTACTTGGTGAAAATGGACAAGAAGTAGAATATGATAAAGGTCTTGGAACTCATGCAAACTCAGAGATAGTTTATGATTTATCAGGTAAAAATTATGGAATGTTTGAAACTTATGTTGGTGTAGATAGAGAAATGAGAAACTCTAATGAGCCATCAGTAATATTTGAAGTTTACGTTGATGGAAAAAAAGTATTTGATAGCGGTGTTATGAATGTAAACACTGAAAGAAAGCATGTTTTAATTCCAATAGCAGGAGCAAGTGAGCTTAAATTAGTCGCTAAAGATGGTGGAAATGGAAATGCCGGAGATCATGCAGACTGGGCAGATGCAAAAGTTTATACTACAAGCGATAAACCAATATTAACTGGGGAAGAGGTAGCCTTAAATATAGGTGATTTATTTAACCCATTACAAGGAATGGTTGCTAATGATCCTGAAGATGGAGACATAACAAAGAATATAAAAGTTATAAATAATAATGTAAATACAAAAAGAGGAGGTAACTATGTAGTATCCTATGAAGTTACTGATTCTCATGGAAATAAAACTACACTAGATAGAAAAGTATCAGTTGTTAATGCTTATGATTATATAAGTGATAAGAACTGGAAATCAGCTAATTCAGGTTGGAGAAGTGTACAAAAAGATAGAAGTGTTGAAAATAATACCATAACTTTACTTGGTGAAGATGGACAAGAAGTGGAGTATAAGAAAGGTATTGGAACTCATGCAACTTCAACAATAGTATATGATTTATCTGAGGGAAATTATAAGTTCTTTGAAGCATATGTTGGTGTAGATAGAGAGATGAGAAATTCTGATGTATCATCTTTAAGTTTTGAAGTTTATGCTGATGGAAAAAAAGTATTTGATAGCGGTGTTATGAATTCAAATACTCCAAGAAAGCATATTTTAATTCCAGTAGTTGGAGTAAGTGAACTTAAATTAGTAGCTAAAGATGGTGAAAATGGAAATGGAGGAGATCATGCAGACTGGGCAGATGCTAAGTTATTATATGCAGACTCTAAGGATTTTACTGCTTTAGAAAAAATAGTTGAGGAAGCAAGAGGAGTAGATGAAAATTTATATACAGAGGAAAGCTTTAATAAATTACAAGTTGCTTTAGAAAAGGCTAATAAAGTATTAGAAACTCCTAATCCAGAACAAGAAGTAATAGATTCTACTATTATAGAGCTTAGAAAGGTTATGGATAATTTAGAGGCAGCTATTGATTTAACAGAGGAAGTTAATATACCAGATAATGAATTAAAAAGGGCTATAAAAGATCAATTAAATCTATCAAGTGATGTAATAACAAGAGGAGATATGACTAAGTTAAAAAGCTTATCAGCAGTTGGATATGGAATAGTAAACTTAGAAGGATTACAATATGCTGTAAATATAGAAGACTTAAATCTTGACTGCAATGAAATAAGAGACATATCTAAAATAAAAGATTTAAAGAAGCTTAATAATGTAAGCATAAAAGAACAATATATAGTTATAAGATCACCAGAAGAAGTTGAAGGAAAATATGTTATAAATGAATCCTTTGTAGGAAAAGATGGAGAAAGATTATCACCTAAAGAAATAAACATAAGAAGAAATACAGGTGGACAAAGTATTGACATATCAAATGTTGATGTTGAAAGTTCTTTAAATAATGGAAATTTAGAACTAGATACTAAGCTTTTTAAAGAAGGTTTTAGTGGTATAGCAGCAGTGTATGAGGATTTAGATGGAAAATATGTAGCAACTCTTTCAACTATAGTAAGTAGATAAAAATAATTTATTTAAGCAGAATGTTTAAATTAAAGTAAAAGGAAAGGGATTCGTATTTTAAATACGAATCCCTTATTAGTTTTATATAAAGTAAAATATTTGAAATGGTATTTAGTTTTTACATTACTATTTAATTTATTATTCATTTAAATAAGATTTTATAAATAACTTTTATCTTAGTGATTTTAATATATGGTGTTGTAAACATATTATGCACAATATAGCTAAGAATATAGGAAAGAAAGGGTTAAATTTAAAACATACTATACATAGACATAATATTAAAATAATAAAATTTAAAAAAGTTGAAAATAATATCTTTTTATATTTTTCTTCGTTTAAATTAGTATATAGAATTCCATTAAATCTAATTTCAGTATCGCCACTAAGGAATGAACAAATTGGATTAATAATTCCAGTCATAAGCATAGTTAAAAGCATCATTAAAGAAATACAATAATATATAAGCATCTACATCTTTCCTCCTTACTTAGAATATTTATTTAAATTTAAATTTTAATCTTATATTAAAAAATAATAATAAATTAATCAATAGGTTTTGCGCAACTGGTCGAAAAGTTAACAAAATTGGCATAAAAGTAAGTAAATGTATTAATAGAGAGTTAATAAGGTATGAATTTTAGGCACTTAATATATAAGTAATATTAATAAATTTATTTTTATTAAGGGTTTATTAGATGAGTTTTACATATATTATTAAAGGGTTAGTTTGTTAAATATTGGTGGATTTAATGGGGGAAATTATATAAAATTAATCTAAGGTTTATATTTTAATATGTTGGGAGAAATGTTATGGAGGAAAGAGAGAATAAATATTTAAAGAATAAGAATTTTAATTTTAGATTAGGAGTTTATATTATTACTATTTTAATATTTTTAGGTGTAGCTACTTTTAAAATATCATCATCAATAAGAGAGTTTAATGATAGGTTTAAAGTAAGTGAAGAGCTTTTAGGAGAAACAGTATCGAGTGACGGAAAGTATAAGGTTGAAGCTTATCTTATTAATGGAGGGGCTACGGTAGATTGGTCAGTTAAATGTTATTTAAGGGAAGGAGAAAGTAAAAAAGAGATATATAGGGATTATCATATAAATGAGGCAAATATGATTTGGATTGATAATGATACTATTTCAATAAACAATCATAATATAGACTTACCAAATGGTAAATATGATTTTAGAGATGAATAAAGTAGAGAGTAGGTTTTAAAGTATATTGCAGTAAATTATTATACTTTTGATTAAGTAGGTTTAAGGTAATATATTAGGGCTTACTCTAATTTTTTATTAAAAAGCATTTTAAACAATAAAGTTTTAATGGTAGATTTTTTTGTTATAAGAAGAAGCTTAAAGTTTAACAAGATTATTGTATTAGTGACATGGAGGATTTAAAACTTAAATATTCTAATAGGCTTAAGTTTAATAAGGTTACTATATTAGGTAACATAGATATAATAAATATAAACTAGAAATCTATAAATTAAAATTTATAGATAAAAGCTATAGAGAATTGGAAGTATATTAAAATAAAGTTCATATTATTAACAAAAAGTTAATAAATGCTCAGAAAATAAATTATAGTATTTAAATACATTAATTGAAAAAATATGTATTTGAGGTTAATATTATATGAAATAAGAAAACAAAAGTTTAATATTAATGGGAGGAAAAATCTATGAGTAAACACTTAGCTACAACTATACGTGTAGCTATTGAGAAGGATAATCCATCTATTTGTAGAGATGAAGAGAAATGTATAAAATGTGGTTCATGTAAAAATATATGTACAGATTATATAGGTGTAAATGGTCATTATTCTTTGGAAAAAACTAATGATACTGCTGTTTGTATTAATTGTGGTCAATGTGCAAATGTATGCCCTACATCTAGTATTACAGAGGTTTTTGATTATAAAAAAGTACAAGATGCGATAAGTCATAAAGATAAAATAGTCATAGTTTCTACGTCGCCTGCTGTTAGAGTATCCTTAGGTGAAGAATTTAATATGAATGATGGAAGTTTTGTTCAAGGTAAAATGATAGCATTACTTCGTAAGTTAGGTTTTGATTATGTTCTTGATACTAATTTCGCTGCTGATATGACTATAGTTGAGGAGGCTAGTGAATTAGTGGAGCGTATAACTAAAAATAATAAACCTCTACCGCAGTTTACTAGCTGCTGTCCTGCCTGGGTAAAATATGCTGAGACCTTTCATCCAGAAATATTAGATCATATTTCAACATCAAAGAGTCCTATAGGAATGCAAGGCCCTACAATAAAGACTTATTTTGCAAAGAAGATGGGAATTGATCCTTCTAAGATTGTAAATGTAGCCTTAACGCCATGTACAGCTAAAAAGTTTGAAATCAAAAGAGAAGAAATGAATGCATCAGGTAGATATTATGGCATAGAAGATATGCGTGATATGGACTATGTTATAACAACTAGAGAAGTAGCTATTTGGGCTAAAGAAAAAGGAATTGATTTTAATTCTTTAGAGGATAGTAACTTTGATAAATTAATGGGAGAAGCCTCAGGGGCTGGTGTTATATTTGCTAATACAGGTGGAGTTATGGAGGCTGCTTTAAGAACAGCATACAAATATATCACTAAAGAAGATCCACCTAAAGATTTTTATGATTTAGAGTCTGTAAGAGGTATGGAAGGTGTTCGTGAAGCTAGTTTCAAAATAAATGACTTAGAAATAAACATAGCTGTTATTTATGGAACTGAAAATGCTTCAAAGTTTATTTCAAAGATGAAAAATTCGGATAAGAAATATCACTTTATTGAGGTTATGACTTGTCCAGGCGGATGCATAGGTGGAGGTGGACAACCTAAAGATAAAAAATTTGAAGGTGATAAGCTTAGAGAAAAGCGTATAGATGGGTTATATAAAAGAGATTCAAGCATGAAATTAAGAGTTAGCTATGAAAATGAAGAGATTAAAAAGTTATATGAGGAGTTTTATGAAAAACCTTTAAGCAATCTTGCTGAGGAAATGTTACATACAACTTATTTTGATAGAAGTAAAGATTTAGGAGGAGAAAAAATGAGTGAATCAGTAAAATATCGTTGTACAGTTTGTGGATATATACAAGAAGGAGAATTACCAGAAGGATTTATATGTCCAGTTTGCAAGAGTCCAGCTTCAGCCTTTGTAAAAGTTGAAGAGAAATCAGAGGTAGATGATAAAGATTCTAATAAATCAGAATCATCTAGTGAAAGTAGTAATAAATATAAAGGAACAAAAACAGAAAAGAATTTAATGGATGCATTAGCTGGGGAGTCCATAGCTAGAAATAAATATACATTCTTTGCAGAGGTAGCTAAGAATGAAGGATATGAACAAATATATGAACTATTCTTAAAAACAGCTGGCAATGAAAGAGAACATGCTAAACTATGGTTTAAGGAGTTAGGATATTTAGGAGATACTAAAGAAAATTTATTACATGGGGCAGAAGGAGAGCATTATGAATGGTCAGATATGTATGCTAGATTTGCAAAAGAGGCTGAAGAAGAGGGATTTTTTGATTTAGCAGAAAAATTTGTAGAGGTTGCTAAAATAGAAAAATCTCATGAAGATAGATATAGAAAGCTTTTAAACAATATAAAGATGAAAAAGGTATTTGAAAAATCAGAAGAAACTATGTGGGAGTGCTTAAATTGTGGATATCTTGTTATTGGCAAAAAGGCTCCAGAGGTTTGTCCAGTATGTAATTATGCCAAAGGATTTTTTGAAGTAAGAGCTGAAAATTATTAATAATAATTTATTTTACATAGTTTAAGCTTATAAATTATAAAAATAATCTTTGTCACTATAGAAATATAGGTATAAGTAAATTACTTCCTTTAAAGTAGATAAAAAACTATAAAAATCTATTTTAAAGGGAGTATTTTTTTATTTGAAATGATACATAGATAAACTATGTTTTATTAAAATAATAGTTTAAAAATAGAGAAATAGGATTTTAAAAGATAAATTTAAGTGATTTTACAGGGGAAGTGAAATAGAAATATTTCTTTAAATATATGTACAAATTATATAATTTATTAACAAATTATATAAAGTATTCTTTTTGTATTAAAATATTAGACTTAAATTATTGATATTAAATAGTTTAAATAGTAAAATTCTTTATATAAAACGTTTTCGAAAGCGGATAAGATATTATTAGGAGGGGGACAATATGATAAAAAGAAAAAAAGCATTGTCACTGATTTTAAGTGGTATTGTATGTTCATCTTTAATACTTACAGGCTGTGGAAATAGCAAAGAAGAAGAAAGTAAGGAAACTGTTAATTTAACTTGGTATGTTATAGGTGATGAGCCATCTGATAATGACATTGTTGAAGAAGAAGTAAATAAATATTTAAAAGATAAAATAAATGCTACAGTGGATATAAAACATATACCTTTTGGGGATTATACTAAGAAAATGAGTGTTATTAGTAATTCAGGGGAACCTTATGATCTTGCCTTTACATGTTCTTGGGCATTTCCTTATTTAGAATATGCTAGAAAAGGAGCTTTTTTAGAGTTAAATGATTTATTAGATACAGAAGGAGCACCATTAAAGAAAGAAATAAACAAAGAGTTATGGAAGGGTGCAGAGATAGATGGTAAAATATATGCTGTTCCAAATCAAAAAGAAATAGCATTAGCACCTATGTGGGTATTTGATAAAGAGCTTGTTGAAAAGTATAATATTCCTTATGAAAATATACATTCAGTAAACGATTTAGAACCTTGGTTAAAATTAGTAAAAGAAAAAGAACCAGATTTTATTCCATTTTATACTCAAGGAGATTCAATTCCTTTAGACTTTGATGATATAGTAAATCCATTAGGCATATTCTATAATGATAAGAGTTTAACAGTAACAAATAAATTTGAATCAAAAGAAATGAAGGATATGTTATTAAAATTAAGAGAATATTATGAAGCTGGATACATAAATCAAGATGCAGCAGTAACTGATATGAAACCAGAAGTAAAAAGATTTGTATGGAAAGCAGATGGACAACCATATGCTGAAAATATATGGGGAAAATCTTTAGGTAGGGAAGTAGTAACTTCATCAATAATACCACCATATATAACTAATAATTCAACAACTGGTGCAATGACTGCAATTTCTGCTAACTCTAAACATCCTAAGAAGGCAATGGAGTTATTGACTTTAGTAAATACTTATACAAATTTAAGAAACTTATTGATGTTTGGAATAGAAGGAAAACATTATGAAAAAATAAATGACAAGCAAATAAAGAAATTTGATGGTAAGAAATATGATGTTGTTAGCTGGGCATATGGAAACTTACTTGGTACTTATGTTTCAGAAAATGACCCTATAGATAAGTGGGAGGCTTTTGAAAAATTCAATAATTCAGCTAAGGTTTCTCCGATATTAGGATTTAAATTTAATTCCGAAAACGTTTCAAATCAAATTTCGGCTATAAATAATGTTTTACAGGAATTTGAAAGAGCATTATATACAGGTTCAATAGATCCTGAAGTTGGACTAAATGATTTAAATAAGAAATTAAATGATTCAGGTATAAATGAAGTTAAAGATGAAATACAAAAACAATTAAATGAATGGAAAGCAAAAAATAATTAGTGTTATTAATAAATAGAGGGTAAGTTTTCACTTACCCTCTTTATCTATTTAATAGTCTTATTTTATTTGTGATGTTTTGGTGAAATTTCAACTGTTATGCTAATACCAATACCTGCTATTATTCCAGTTAATATGTAGTAAGTTAAGTCATTCATTGGTATTACATATAAACCAAGTAGCCCTATTATAAGTAAAAGTAAAAACATACATACCACAAAAAATAGTGGTTTAAATTTAGGGGTTGTGGGAATAATTTTTGCTATTTTATCTGATAACTTTAAACTTTTATTTATAGGTATAAAAATAAAAGTTGCAATTGCTAGTGACAAAATCATTGGAATAAAACTCATTAAAGATTTCATCTTAAGTTCCTCCTTTATTAAAAACTTTCTTAATTTTATAAGTTGATATTACTATTTTAAGAAGGCCTTATAATTCTTACCTTCATAATAATCACCTCGATTTTTCTTTAAATATAAGTAAAAATACAAATTATAAATTAATCAGTTTTAGTTAATGTTAATTACTTCTTATATAAATTATACATTATTTAAGATAAAAGAGTTTATATTATAAGGAATTTAATATAGAATTTTTTTACAAATTAGAAGTGTTTTAGGGATTTTAAACAATTAGAAAATTAATCAAAGGAAAAAATAAAGAACCAGTTATTAAAACGTAAAAACTGGTTCTTATGAAATGTATATAGTTAAAAATAATTAAGATTATAAAAAATTAATTAGTAGTGCTATTTTCTAATTGTTTAATAGACTCCTTAGTTTTATTTAATGAATCATTTAGATTACTTAATTGTTTTTCTAAATCCTCTTTTTCAGTCTTAGCCTTAGATAATTCCTCTTCTTTGTGAGTTAAATCCTCTTTTGAATTGTTAATTGTGGTAACTAATTCATTATGAGTATTATTTAAACTTGAATCACCTTTTACTGTAGAACCAATACAAATAGCTATAAAAAATATACATATTCCTAATAAGAATTTTAATATTTTTTTTGGTGCATTTTTCATAATATAGTAAAGTCCTTTCTGAATTTTATTAATAACATTTTGAACAAGGGGAGTATCCCATAGATTCTGCCTCTGATAGTGGAATATAACTTGTCCTAGCTGGGTTTGTATTACCACATTTATTTTTACGATGATATTTTTTACCTGTTGCAGTTATGTACACCATCTCACCAACTGGTTTAGAAGGCTGTGGATTATCAGAATTATATGAGTTTGATTTAGCGTTAGATGAGTTATTACTAGTAGATTTTTTACTAGAATTATTTGAAGAACTTTGACTAATACTATTTGCTTCTTCTTGTTTTTGTTTTTCAATCTCAGCTTGTCTTTGTTTTTCAGCTTCTTCTTTTTGTTTTAGTTCTACTTTAGCTGTGGTATCTTTTAAAAGTTGTTCCTGTTTTTGTTTTTCATCATTAAGTTGATTTATTTTTTCCTTCAAATCACCTATATCTTTATTCAAGGTAGATAGTTCTTCTTGCGAGCTATCTATTTTTGCTAATACAGTAGTTTTTTCAGCTTTTAATTTATTAATATCTTCTTGAGTTGTACCCAAAACAGTAAAACCAAAAATCATACCAATTAAAGCTACTATAACAAAAGCTTTTCTTTTCTTTAAAAATGATGTGAATTTATTCATTTTGTCCTCCTTACGTTTATGTCCATTAACTAATATAACATAAATTTAGAATAAAATGTATAAAATATTGATAAAAATTAAATTTTAAGTAAATAATATTAATTAATTGTTCATTAATTGTATTTTTATTATTATTTTATAATATTTAACCATATATATATTATCATTACTTAAAAAAATACCAATTTATAATATTTTTTTATTAATTAGTGATGTTATTAAAATATTAGTATTTAAATTTATAAAACTTTTCTATATATTTGAAAAATATATAATAAATTTGTATTATATATTATATAAACAAATATGGAAAATTTTAAATAGATTGTTTTAAAGATTTATACTATTAATGAAAAGAGGATTTATGATGGAAAAAACAAAAGAATGTAAGAACTTATTATTAAAAGAAATACTAATGGATTTTTTATTTGTTATCTTTATGGTTGCACTTATATTATTAATTGATGTTGTTTTAGGACAATTAATAGATATATATATTAAATTAGGTGGGAAATTTATTGGAAGCAATTTAATTAATGAGAGCCTTAGTGTAAAAATTGTTTTTGCTAGTATAGTAGGACCCATAATAGAGTCATTTTTAATAATTGGATTAATAAATTTAAGCAAAAAAATTATTAAAAGCAAATTTAAATATTCATTATTAGTTGCACTAATATTTGCTTTATTGCATTACTACAGTCTAATATATATTTTTTGTGTGATACCTAGTGCAATAATAATGGTATTTTCTTATACATATTATAAACCTAAAAAATTATCTCCATTTTGGATTTTAACCTTAATACACATGATAAATAATTTTATAATTACTATGAGTTAAGCTAGAAGTTATATTTTAAAATTTACTTTAGGGGTGAGGGAAATAATGCTATTTAATAATATTACAATTGCTTTAGATATGTCGGGATGCCCTAATAGATGTAAACATTGCTGGATAGGGCATTTTAAGAATGGAAATATGTCCATAGAGGATTTAAGATATGTAGCCAATTATTTTAAAGATTATACTAATTCTTTAGAAGTTTATAGTTGGTTTAGAGAGCCAGATTTTAATGCAGATTATAAAAAGCTTTGGGAAATAGATAATGAACTAAGCAAGAGTACTAAACCTAAAAGATTTGAGTTATTAAGTTTTTGGAGGATAAATAGAGATGAAGAATATGTTAAGTGGGCATATAATATTGGGGTTAGAAGATGCCAATTAACTTTCTTTGGTCTTGAGGAAAAAACAGATTATTATGTTGGAAGAAAGGGAGCATTTAATGAGCTCATAAATGCCACTAGAATACTACTAGAGAATAAAATTGCTCCAAGGTGGCAAATATTTGTTAATAAAGATAATATTAATGAAATAGAAAAATTAATAGATTTAAGCAAAGAGATGAATTTAGAAGAAAGATGTAAGGAGTTTGGAGAGGAGTTTGAACTTTTTATTCATCAAGGAAGTTGCGATGGTGAAAATGAAAAGCTATATAATATAAGAATAACCTCAGATGATTTAGTAAATATACCTAAAGAATTTCATTACCGTTTAGGAAAGATGGAAAAAGATTTATATGGTGAACTTATTAATGATTCTTCAACTAAAAATCTTGTTACAGATTCTCCAGTTTTTTATATAACTTCTCAGTTTGATGTTTATCCAAACTATACTTCAATAGCTCCATGGTGGTATTTAGGAAATATAAAAAGAGATGGGATTAAAAAAGTTTTAGATAACTATATAAATAATAGATCTTTAGGACAGAAGAGTAGCTTAGAAGTGCCTATTAAGGAAATGGTTAAAGCCTGTGGAGATCAGAATAGTAATAGATTATTTGATAGGGATGACTATATTATTTATATAATAAACAAATATTGTAGAAATAATATAAAATTTTTATAGAGTTAAGTTTTAGAGACATAATTAGATATTATTTAAAAGAGTAGATTATTAATACGTATTTTAAGTTTAATATAAAGTTAATTAAAATTACAAGAATCTAGATGATATAAAGGTAAAACAGGGGGATAAAATGAAATATAAAGTAAGATTTGCAGAAAAAGAAGATTACAAGGTGATAAATGAAATTATTAGAGAGGTACATGACTTACATGTTAAAAATAGACCAGATGTGTACAATGAAACTGATAAACCATTATCAGAAGAGGAATTTAAAGAAATTCTAGAGGATGATAGATACAAGATGTTTTTAGTTCAGGAAAGAGAAAGTAAAGAGGTTGTAGCTTTTAGTCTTATACAAATAGTAGGACCTAGAAACATACCAATACTTACTCCTGTAAAAACTGCCTTAATTGATACTTTTTGTGTTAAGGAAAAGTATCGTAAAAGAGGAATAGGAAAATTTTTATTTCAGCATATTATAAGTTTTGCAAAAAAAGAAGGAGTAAACACATTACAATTAGTTGTCTGGGAATTCAATAAAGGAGCTATTAAATTTTATGAAGCTTTGGGAATGAAAAAAAGAAATATAAGTATGGAATTAGCTTTATAGAAAAATATTACTTTATTACAATAAATAATTAATATGAATTTTAATTAGGACATTAAATAGTTAGTAATCTTTAATGGATAAAAATAAAACAGGGTGCTAAATATTAGCACCTTGTTTCTATTTAGGTTAAAAGTATTTAAGCTCTTCTTCGTATATAATATTTCCATTAGTATCTAAGCCTTTTATATAGTTAGCTTTATTTTTTTCATTATTTGTATGTGAAGTAAGAATAAACATTTTATTTTCATCCAATTCATAATTTGAAATGATTTTATTATTATTGTCCTCTAATACAATATTTTTTATTTGAGGGTCATTTACATAACCGTATATTTTAGCTATAGGTTCAGAGTTTTTTGTAGGCTTTGAAGTATAAGTATTAAAAGTTACTTGCTTAGAGTAGTCTATTGGATATCCAGCTGGATAATTAACTGGATGCCACTTAATTAGCCCTTTTCTAATAATATCTATTGAAAACCAATCCTTATATTTACATAGATATATTTTTTCTTTACCTAAGTCTATAGTTTTAATTATATTTGAAGGGCCATAATAAACTGACTTTTCTGATTGCTGATGTGCTTTTAGAGGAGTGAAGCTTCCAGGGAAAATTATTTTAGAACAAATGAGGATAAGTATTATTGCCAAAAACCATTCTATAATAGCACTATATTTTTTATAAATTTTCATTAGCTTCACCTTCTTTGTTAAGTGGAATTTTTATTTTATTTTGTCTATCATACCAGTCAATTTTAATAGTTAAATATTTTACGTCTTCCTTGATCTTTTTATCAAGTAGTATTAATCCTTCTGTTACCCAAAAACTTGTAGAGGAGCTTATAGCTGTTTTTATATATTCTTCTCCATTGTCATCAAATATTCTAAAGATACTTTCTGAGAAAGACCAGCCTAGAGTAGTTCTGACTTGTTTATATCTAATATATGACTCACCTTCAGTATTAATAATTCTTTTTATTATTAAGTAATCATCATCTATTTTTATCTTTTGATTTGGTTCTATTACTTCAGCTTTGCCTTCATTAACAAGTGATCTTATATCTTTAAAATAATATTTGCTTTTAGGTAAGCAGATAAAGCCTATAAAACAAAGAGTAATTAAGCAAACTAAAATTATTAATCTTCTTATTACCTTAATTGTAGTCTCCCCCTTATTAATTTATTTGTAATTTTTATTTTTAAAGTTTAAATTATTATACTTTGTAATTTGCTAATAGTTTTATATTAAAATAACCAATAAAGTCTTCATATTTTAAAGTGATTCTTCTATTTTGTATTTCATATAGATTTTATTGTATTCACTAAATATGCCTTTAGGCTTTAAATTTTTTAATCAATATATAATTCTATAAAATAGTTTTGTTTTCTAAAATAATATACCATTTTTTCTTTTATATGGGAATTGTTTTGTTAAATAAAAGGGATATTTAATAACATATATTTATTTAAAGTATATAAAATTGAAAAAGAGATATGTATATTTAAAAAAATAATCAATAAAAGTATATTTAAAATATAAGCTTAATTTAGTTGCTTTTGTATAATGTTACAAAAATAATAAAAATATTGAAAACGTTATTATGAAAGTGTTAATATTAAAATATATTATTAAAATTTAAATAAGAAAGGGGTTTATAAAGTGAATAGCAGTAAAAAGATTAAGTCTATTTCTATGCTGGTTTTATTTACATTCTTGTTTAGTTTTTTACCTCATGTGCCAGTAATGGCTGAAGTAGAAAATAATAATACTAAAGCAAATGAAAAGACTTTAGTTAAGAATGAGAGTGAAGCTTTTGCTGTAGTTGTGGGAGATTTTTTAAAAGAAAGTGGTAACGGTTCCGATTGGGATCCCACAAATATGAATGGAGTGCTGAAAAAGTATAAAAATGGTTTATATGAAGGGGCTTTAAAGTTAAAGGCAGGAAATTATAATTATAAAATTGCCATGAATGGAACTTGGGATGAGAGCTATGGTAATAATGGTCAAAACATAGCTTTGAATTTATCAAAAGATTCAGAGGTAATATTTAGGTTGGATTATAAAAATAAAAAGGTATATGATTCAATAAATAATCCTGATCAATTTAAAACTAAGGCTATTTTAGCAGGTAATATAAAGGATATAATTGATGGGGCTTCTGATTGGAATCCTGGTAACGATACCGAGAAACTTGATTATATAGGTGGAGGGATGTATAAAAAGACTTTCACTATAAAAGAGAGTGCACAAGGAAAAGATATAAGTTTAGAATACAAAGTTGCATATAATGGAGAGTGGAATAATGGTGAAGTAGCAGAAAATGCTAAGGTAGTAATTCCAAAGGGTACTAAAAACATAATTATTCTAAGCAATTATTTAGATAATTATGTTAAGGATTCAATAAATAATCCAAGTCTTTCTAATACAGTTTCCCTAATAGGAACAGTTAGAGAAGGAAATGGAGATTGGGATGTAAACAACAAAGATTTTGAAATGCATAATCTTGATGAAAATAGAGTTTTATATTCTAAGGTAATGAAAAAAGGAACTTATGAGTATAAAGGCCTTGTAAATCATTCTTGGGATAATGGAGGAATACCATCTCAAGGAAATGTTACTTTAAATATGCCAGAGGACAGAAATGTTATCTTTGTAGCAGATTTAAAAAATAATAAAATATATGATTCAATAAATAACACCAAAGAAATAAATGAAGCATTAGGAATAAAAGGTGATGAAAATACAGATGAAGATAATAATGGTGGAAATCAAGGAGAAAGTGAAAACAAGCCAGATTCAGTAAAAAGTCCTGTAGTAAATGAGGATGGAACAGTAACTTTTAGTGCTAAGTTTAATGGTGATAGCTTGTATCTTATAGGATCTATGGTATCTTGGGATACAAGTAAGCAAATTGAAATGAAAAAGGGAGAAGATGGTGTATTTAAAGTAACAATACCTTTAATTGGTGGAGTTTATGAATATAAGTTTAAACCTAATAAGGATAATTGGGATAATTCATTTACAGACCCATCTAATAAGGCCATGGCTAATGGAAATTCAGTATTAAATATGCCAGGTTTAGAAATAGGTGGAGAATCAAGTGTTGAGGCAGGTAGCACTACAAAGTTAGTTGCATATATCTATGATACTGAAGGCAATAAAAAAGAAACTAATGTTAATTGGTCTTTAGAGGAACCAGTAAGTGGAGTATCAATTGAAGAAAATACTTTAAAAGTTTCTAAGGATGTAGATTCAAGTAAGAAAATAAAGATTAAAGCTACTGATGGAAAATACGTAGTTAGTAAAGAACTTACTATTTTATCTCAAATTTATACCTATACAATAAACTATTATAGATTTGATGGTAATTATGATAACTGGAATTTATGGTTATGGCAAACAGGTGGAGAAGGAAAAGGTTACGATTTTAATAAAAAAGATGAAGCTGAAAAAGGCTTTACAAGAGCGGTCTATAAATTCCCATCTGATAAATTAAACTTCCTTATTAGAAAAGGAAATTGGGAAGATAAAGATGTTGGACATGATAGAACCATAGAAGTTAAGAATGGAAATAATGTAGAGGTATGGTTAATACAAGGGGATGAAAATATTTATTATGATAAGAAGGATGTAGATACTTCACCTAAATTAGTAGCTGCCTTAATGGATAGTAAAACAGACCTGTTAGTTACTTCTGCTGGAAATATAGAAGATTCAGAGTTAGATTCTTTCAAATTAATTGACAAAACTGATAATAAGGAAATTAAAACAAGTGCAATTAAAGTATCTGATAATAAAGTTAAATTAACTTTAAAGAAAGGATTATTTAGTACTCCAGAAATTGATCCAAGTCATGATTATGAAGTTAGCAGTAATAACTTTAGAGCAACTAAGGTTACTATGAGAAAAATCTTAGATGATCCAGAATATTTCTATAATGGAGATGACTTAGGGGTAACTTACAAAAAAGATTCTTCAACATTTAAATTATGGGCACCAACAGCTAAGGAAGTTAGCTTAGTATTATATGATAATGAGGGAACTTATGATGAAAATGGAAAAGTAACAGATAATACTGGTGGAAGAGAAATTTCTATGAAGAAGGAGGATAAAGGAGTTTGGAGCCTAAAAGTAGATGAAAACTTAGAAGGTAAGTACTATATGTATAAAGTAAGCTTCGCAGATGGAAAAACAAATTATGCTATAGATCCATATGCCAAGGCTGTTTCAGCTAATGGCCAAAGAGGGGCTATAATTGAATTTTCATCTACAAATCCATCAGAATGGGGAAGTGTAAAGAAACCTCCTATGTTAAATCCTACAGATTCAATTTTATACGAAATGCATGTTAGAGATTTTTCAATATCTAAAGATTCAGGAATAAATAATAAAGGTAAATTTGAAGGTATAGCAGAGAAAGGAACAAAGGTTCCAGGAACTGATGTTAAAACAGGAATAGATCATTTAAAAGAGCTAGGAATAACAACAGTTCATTTATTACCATCTTTTGATTATGCTTCAGTTAATGAAATAAGCAATAAGCCTCAATTTAACTGGGGATATGATCCTCAAAATTATAATTCCTTAGAGGGATCATATTCAACAAATGCTGAAGATCCAAAATCAAGAGTAAGAGAATTTAAAGATATGGTACAAGCTCTTCACAAAAATGGAATAAGAGTGGTTATGGATGTAGTTTATAATCATACTTATGGAATAGGTCAAAATTCACCTTTTGATCCAGTTGTACCAGGATATTTTTATAGAACTAATGATGAGGGTAAATACACTAATGGATCAGGATGTGGTAATGAAGTTGCAACAGAAAGACCTATGGTTAGAAAATATATAAAAGATTCTGTTAAGTATTTAGCTAAAGAATATGATGTTGATGGATTTAGATTCGATTTAATGGGATTAATAGATACAAAAACTATGAGTGAACTAACAACTGAGTTAAGAAATGAAATTGATCCAAGTTTAATAATATATGGTGAACCATGGCAAGCTGGAGGAAGTGCACTTCCACAAGAACAACAAACTTTAAAGGGAAGCCAAAAAGGTAAGGGCTTTGCCGTATTTAATGATAATTTTAGAAACGCTATAAAAGGTGATAGTGATGGAGCAGGACAAGGATTTGCCACTGGAGCTAGTAGTAAAGAAGGAGATATAGTAGCTGGGGTTAAAGGATCAGTTGATGATTTTACTGATAGTCCAAGTGAAACAATAAACTATGTAACTGCTCATGATAATTTAAATCTTTGGGATAAGATTATAAAGGCAGCAGGCAAGGAAAAAGCTGCAGGCTTCTTAGAAATGAGAGATGGAGTTTTAACAGGGGAAGATGCTAATAAGTATTCTTCGGTTCAAGAGGCAGTTAACAAGAAAGCTAAACCATATAGTGTAATAACAGAGACTAATCCTTTAGATAATGAATATGTAAGAAGAAGTATATTAACAACTGCTATTACAATGACTTCACAAGGAATTCCATTCTTCCAATCTGGAGATGAATTCTTAAGAAGTAAATATGGAGATCACAATAGCTATAAGAGTCCAGATGCTATAAATGAAATAAACTGGCAAAATAAAGAAAAGTTTAGTGGAGTATTTGATTATTACCAAGGATTAATAGCTTTAAGAAAATCACATCCAGCCTTTAGAATGGATACAAAGGCTGCTATTGAAAGCAATTTAGTAGTAACTAAAGCTAATGATAATATAGTTGTATTCCAACTTAAAAACTTTGCTAATGGAGATTCATGGAAGAATATAGTTGTAGCTTATAATGGAAATAATGCTGAGAAGGAAATTTCTCTTCCACATGAAGGCGATTGGAATGTGATAGTAAATGAACACAAGGCCGGAACAAGTGTCTTAGAATCTCTTAAGGGAGTAAATTCAGTAAAGGTTGCACCTTTATCAGCTAAGGTTCTTTATGATGAAAGCGTAGAAGGAGAAGAACAAACTCCAACATCTATAGATGTTACTCCTTCAAACTTAAAATTAGATATAGGAGCTTCAAGTTTCTTAAAGGCAGTACTTAAAGACCAAAATGGAAGAATAATTCCTAATGCAGAAATAAAATGGAATATTTCAGATGACTCAGTAATAAAGGTTGATTCAAATAATGGAAAAGTAACTGCTTTAAAAGAAGGAAAGTCAATTATAACTTTAAGCTCTGGAAGTTTAACTAAGGACGTAGAAGTAGACGTTGTTCATCTTATTCCAAGCTCTTTAGAATTAGATGGTCCAAATCAAGTTTATACAGGGAAGGATATTCAACTTAATGGAATTGTTAAGGATCAATTTGGACAAATAATCTCAGGGGCAAACATAGAGTGGTCCTCTTCAGATGAAAGCATAGCTAAAGTATCAACTCTAGGAGTGCTTCAAGGAATTAGTGAAGGCAAGGTTAAAATAACAGCTAAGAGTGGAAAGGCTAAGGCTACTAAGGAAATAGAAGTTAAAAAATATACTAAAAAATATATAGAATTCACTTATGTTAGAGATGATAAAAACTATGATGGATGGAACATTTGGACTTGGCAAACAGGGGTAAATGATGGTCAACAAAACTTTACTCAAATAAAAGATGGAAAAGCAGTATCTAAGTTTGAAATAGCACCAGATGTAACTCAGGTTGGATTTGTTTTAAGAAAGGGTACTGGATGGGATGAAAAAGATCCATATGAATCAGACAGATATATAAAAATAGATCCATCAATGAATGTAACAAAGGTAACTGTTAAGAGTGGAGTGGGAGAGTTCTTCCAAGTTCCAGCTATAAAAAATGCTGAAATACAAGGAGGAAATATTAACTTTAAATATAGAGATAAAGCTTTATATGAAGAGAATGATCAATCTTCCATAGATAAGGTTCAAGTTAAGGTTACTTCACCAGGGGTATTATTTAAGGATACAAAGACTTATGACATGGATTATGATTCACAAAATGAGTTCTTTGCATATTCATTAAAGGATATAAAACTTGGAACTTATGAATATAGTTTTTTAGTTACTAAGGATGGTAAAACAGTTGAAACTGAAAAACAAAGAATAGAATATTCTCCATTAAAAATAAATGGAGAGGTTACTTTCAAAAATAATCAGGTTAACTATGATGAAAATGCCCTTGTAAATCTTAAATTAAGTGGAAGTGATGCTAAAAAAGAAAATATAAAAGAAGTTTATATGGACCTTACAAATGTAGGTGGCCCTAATAAGGTGTTAATGGATTTAAATTTATTAAAGGATAATTCATTAAGCCAAAGCATTGGAATAAATGATAATGTAGTAGCTGGAGAAAAAGAAATACCAGTTACAATAGTTGATAAAAATGGTGAAAATCATAAAGCAAAAGGAATTTTAACTGTTAAATCAAAGGTTGGAGTTGGATCTTTAGATTTTGGCTTTGATGAGTCTAGAATTTACTTTACAGTGACAGATAGATTCTTTAATGGAGATAAGAATAATGATGATCCTCATGGAAACAACTATGATAAGAAGAATCCATATACTTATCATGGAGGAGATTTAAAAGGATTAACAGATAAGATTCCATATTTAAAAGAACTTGGAATAAACACAATTTGGATAACTCCTATTGTTGAGAATACTGATTTTAATCAAATGTTCTCTCAAGGAAAAACTCAATACTCATATCATGGTTACTGGGCTAAGGATTTTGAAAAATTAGATCCACATTTAGGAACTATGGATGACTTAAAAACATTAATAGATACAGCACATGATAGTGGAATAAAAATAATGGTTGATGTTGTTTTAAATCATGCTGGCTATGGAATGAAAAATAAAGAGGCTAATAGTGGAGCTAATAACTATCCAACAGAGGAAGATAGAGCTAAGTTCAAAGGAATGTTTAGAGAAAATCCAGGAAATGATTTTATAACTCAAGAGTCAGCAGGACTTCCAGATTTTAAAACAGAGGATCCAGAAGTAAGAGAAAAATTAATAGAGTGGCAAACAGGATGGATTGAAAGATCAAAGACTGAAAAAGGAAATACTATTGATTATTTTAGAGTTGATACAGTTAAGCATGTTGATAATACAACTTGGAAGGCATTTAAAAATAAATTAACAGAAATAAACCCAAGCTTTAAAACTATTGGTGAATATTTTGGAGCTGATATAAATAACGATGGAGGACAACTTCAAAATGGTCAAATGGATGCTTTATTAGACTTTGGTTACAAAGGAAAAGCAAGAGATTTTGTAAATGGAAATATTGAGGGAGCTTCAGCTTATTTAGATGATAGAGCAAGTAAAATAAGCAATACCAATTTAATGGGACAATTCTTAAGTAGTCATGATGAAGATGGATTCTTAAAGACTGTGGGAGATGACTTAGGCAAACAAATGCTTGCTGCTTCTCTTCAAATAACAGATAAGGGTATCCCTGTTATATACTATGGAGAAGAACTTGGAATGTCAGGATGGAATGGATTTGAACAAGGAGATCAAAATAGATATGATATGGATTTTGAAAGATTAAATGATCCTAAGTATAAAAAGGTTCATGATCATTATGAAAAACTTCTTAATATAAGAAAAGAATACTCTAAGGTATTTTCAAAGGGAAATAGAAAAACTATTGCAGGAAACAATGAAGAAGGATATTCAGTAGTATTAAGAAGCTATAATGGAAAAGAAATTACTCCTATGAATTTAAGTGAAAATAATGAAGAGAAAAATATTACAAATGGACAAAATCTATTTGTTGTATTAAACACTAAAAATGAAGATAAAGATATAAGTTTTAAAACAAATTTCAAAGAAGGAGAGAAGGTTAAAGACTTATATAGTGGAAATGAATATTCAATAGGCAAAGATGGAAAGGTAACTGTAAAAGCTCCTTCAAAAGAAGAAGGAGGAACTGCTATCTTAGCTCTTAAAAATGATAGTCTATCACCTTCAGTTATAAATAATGCTCCAGAAATAAATGCTAAAGATGTTACATTAACAGTTGGGGATAAGTTTGATCCAATGGATGGTGTAACAGCTATGGATAAGGAAGATGGAGATATAACAAAGGATATTAAGGTTATAGAAAATAATGTGGATACAGAAAAGGCCGGAGATTATAAAGTAATTTACAAAGTAACAGATAGTGAAGGTGCATCAAAAACTAAGGAAATCAATGTTAAGGTAAATGAAAAAGAAGCCACTCCTCCAGAAGAAATTAAGGTAACTGGTGTCAAATTAAATAATAAAGATTTAAACCTTAAAAAAGGTGAAAAATATACTTTAAAGGCTGAAATAAGTCCAAAAGATGCAACAAACAAGGAGGTTACTTGGATATCAAGTAATCCAAAGGTTGTATCAGTTGATGAGAATGGAAATATAGAGGCTAAATCATCAGGAGAAGCTGAAATAACAGTAACAACTAAGGATGGTGGATTTAAAGATACATGTAAAGTTAAGGTTAAACACTCAGGTTTCTTACCTAATACTGGCTCAGTAGGCGGAAGAATAGTTATTGTAATAATTGGAGTTATAGCTATTGGAATAGGTATAGCAATGATTTTTTACAAAAGAAAAGTGATTAGAAGAAAATAGGAAGGATAACTAATCATTATAAATTAATCTTAATTTCTTGGCTTTAAAGGAAAATTAATAAAAATATCATTAATTAAATAGTAAAATCAATGAAAAAGAGATATCAAAATATATGATATCTCTTTTTATACTCTATATTTTAATTGAATATTAATTTAAAGTGGTTTTCATATAGTATTGTTTAAAGAATTAATCTCATTATTTTTCCACAACTACATTTCCTTTAGAATCTAGTAAAGGGGTTAAACTGCAGCCATTTGGACCTTGAGCTAAAAGATAATTTACTCCAGTTTTTTTATCCACTAAGACAATTATTGTTCCAAAATCTAAGTTTTCTATAAACTTATTTTCAAATCTTTTTTCTTTCTTAGAAAACATATAAAAACTCCTTTTAATATATTTAAATTAATAAGCTTAAAAGTAAGGCGTTAATTTTATATAATTTTATTTAAATCTTTTATATATTCTTCAAAATAAGAGCCACATTTTCTTAGCTCACCAAGAACTCTATTTATGCCGTAATCAGATTTATGCCAGTTATCCTTAGAAATTCCTTGAGTTTCTACTGGAACAACATAAAATTGTGTATTAGGATACGCTAAAGAGTAAGTAATTAAAGCTCTTCTGGCATGAAAGGCTTGGCAACATAATATAGCACTTTTAACTTCTATATTTAAATCATCTGTAACTTTCCTTGAGAAAAAGGCGTTTTCAGAGGTATTAGTTGATTTATTTTCAACTAAAATGGATTCTAATGGAACATCATTTCTAAATAAAACTTCCTTACAGAATTCCCAATCAGATTCATATTTACCAGCATACTTTTTATTTATTATTTTTTCATTTGGAAATTTTTCTAGTTTACAAGAAAACTTGCCTGAAGGAAGTACATATTTTGCTAATCTTTGTTTATATAATAAACTAGCCTTTTCGCTTACCTCGTATTTGGATGAACCTGGTATAAAGATTAAGTCACAAGGCTTTGGTTCATCACAAACAAAAATAAATTTAGTTATATCATCTAGTATTCTCATTTTATAACCTCTCTAAATTTATAGCCTTAATTTTAAAACTTATGTAATTTAATATAAAAATTATATGTTTAGTTTATAAAGTATAATTAGTTTATTATTTTAAAAATTAGCTTATTGTTACAATATATATAATTTTATATATTGAAATTAGTTTTAATTAAAGTTTTATATACTTCTCATTATCATTATTTTCTTTTAGTTTAATCATAAATGGAGATAAGGGAACAATAATAATTAGATAAATAATGTAATAAAAAATATCAAAAGAAAATAGATAGCCTTCTATAAAATAAGGGAATAAGGCTAATAAGGCAATGAATACTTTAGAATTTTTTGTAACCTTGTATTGAGTATTACAATTTTTACATCTAATATACCCACAACCAACAAATCCCCATAATGCAAACATTAAATCCATATATGGAAAGCTTTCTTTACAATTAGGACAAACTTTCATAAGAGAATCTCCTTAAATAGTTTATGTTAATTAAAGTATCTTAATTTAACATTATTGATTACTTTATTGTCTTTAACTTTAGTTTTATATGATATTTATGTAAGATATACCATATATTATAAATACATTATACACTGTTTTTTTAATTAATTGATAAAATTTAAAGAAATTTAAGTGAAAATTTATGGTATTAATTAAAAGTATAGGTTAACATTTGAATAGATTATAAATTAACTTCATAATTGTTTTAATAACTTCAGGATATTATAAAAGTATAGAGAAACATTATTAAAGGAGGGAAGAAATATGGCACTTGGATATTTATTAATATTATCTGTATTTATATTAGTACTAAGTATATTAGGAATTTCTTTGCTTTTTTTCTTGAAAAACAGCAAACTAAAAAATGTAGTATTTTATTTTTTAGTTATATGGTCAATTCTTATAGCATATCTTAATGCAACTAGTTTACCAACAAATTATATAGTGCAACAAATTATAGCTTGGTTATTTGGATCTATATCAATAATTGCAATTATTATTAAAGTTAAAAAGACAGGGGAAACAAATATTCCCTATATACTTGTAACAATTTCAGTTTTACTTGGAATATTTATGATGTTTTTTTAATTAGTTGACTATATTTATAGTTAATGGTGATTTAAAATTAAGTTTCTTAAGAATATATAGGGATAAAAATTTCTTAAAAGAGATAATAAATTAAAATTTCTTAAATAAGTAGAGATAACTCAAGGGTTATCTCTATTTTTATTTATAGAAAAAAGTTAATATATGATTTAGAGAAATTTTTTATAAAATTTTTCTAAAAAAGTAAAACTATTTCCTTATCTATTACGAATAAATAAGTGTAAAGATATTGAAGAGAAAATTATATATAATTTTTGGTTATTAAAGTTTAGGATGAATTTTACTGAAGATGGTGGGGTGAGACGGATTAATGAAAAGAAATTAATAACCCTTGTAAAAAAGAATAATGATAAAAAAGCAGCTGGTGAAATTGTTAAGTTTTATTATAAGGAGATATTTGCTTATGTTTTTAGACAAACCTCTAATGAGGAGTTATCTAAGGATTTAACTCAAGAAATATTTATTTCTATGCTTAAATCCTTAGGGGGATTTGATGATGAAAAGGCTTCCTTTAGGACATGGCTTTATAAAATAGCCAGTAACAAGATAATCGATAATTACAGATCTACATATTATAAATATGTTACTGTTGTAGATGAATTTGAGGAAGGATTAGTAGGATATGAAAATGATTTGGAAGAATCATTTCAGCTTAAGGAGGATGCTAAGGAGATATTAGAGATTATTAATACTTTAAATACAAGCATTCAGCAAATTTTAAGACTAAAGATATTTGGAGGAATGACATTTTTAGAGATTTCTTCTCTAATTGATATGTCAGAATCTACAGTTAAAACTAAATATTATTCAAGTATTAAAAAGATAAAGAAGATATTGGAGGTGAAGAAGAATGAATAGAGAAAAAGAGGAGTTTAATATTGAGAATATAGATTTAGAAATAGAGGTTCCAGAATTAAATTTAGGGGAATTAGATGAAATACTTAATGAGGGGGTTAAACCTAAATTGACATTTTTCGCTTACTTAAGAAATGCTTTTAAAGATTTAGGCTTTAATAATATATTTCATGATAAAACTGAACTAGGAATTATATTACTATCTGGAATATTTGTATTATTTTTTTCAATGACCAGTTTAAATAATAGAGAGGTAGGAAGTTTATATAAATTTATATTTATATCTTCACCAATACTTTATCTTAGTGTGATTTTATTCTCATTTTATAATTCAAAAACAAAGGGTGTTTTTCAGTTAGAAATGACTTGCAAATATAATTTGTATCAACTTTCAGCTTTAAGAATGTTTATATTTAGCCTTGGAAGCATCTTAATAAACACAGTTCTTATAGTTTTTATGAGTATATCAAATAAAGATTTAAATACCTTAAGGCTAATAATATTGTCAGTTACAGGTTTATTTCTATTCTCAACAGTCTTTATATATGCACTAATGAGGTTTAAAAGTGTATTTTCAAAGGCATTTATTATAGTAGGGTGGATTTTAGGAAACTTACTTTTAAGTTTAGGAAATGAGGAGTATTATTTAGATTTTTTAATGGAAGTTCCAATATATGTTCACATAGTAATTTCAATTGTATGTATATTTCTATATGTGAAGAATTTGAAGGAATTAATAGATTATAGGTATAAAAAAAGGAGAGAAATTTTATGTTAGTTGTTAATAATGTAAGTAAGAAATATGGGAGTTTTTGTGCCCTTAGGGATATCAATTTAGAGTTTAATAATGGGATATATGCACTTTTAGCTCCTAATGGGGCAGGAAAGACAACTTTAATTAAACTATTAACCACATTAATTTTTCCAACTAGTGGAGAAATACTTTATAAGGGGACAGATATAGTTTCATTAGATGGAGAGTATAGAGATATTATAGGTTATTTACCTCAGGACTTTGGATATTATAGAAATTATACACCAAGAAAGTTTTTGCTATATTTAGCAGCTTTAAAGGGAATAAAAAAGGAAGATGCAGTAGAAAAAGTAAAAGAGGTATTAAAAGTTGTTTCCTTAGAAAATGTTGAGAATAAAAAGATGAAGGGTTTTTCAGGAGGAATGATTCAAAGGGTTGGAATAGCTCAAGCTTTGTTAAATGATCCTAAGATACTAATTTTAGATGAGCCGACAGCAGGGTTAGATCCTAAGGAAAGAGTTAGATTTAGAAATTTACTAAGTGATTTATCAAGAGATAGAATAGTAATAATCTCAACTCATATAGTTTCAGATATTGAGTTTATTTCTAATGAGGTAATTATGATTAAGGATCATAAGATTTTATATAAGGATTCCATAGAAAATATATGTAGCACTTTAGATGGCATGGTTTATGAAACCTCAATGACCTTTGAGGAAAGTAAAGAGTTTAGAAAGAAATATATTTTATTATCAGAAAAGCAAGATGGTGGAATAATGAAAGCTAGATTTATAAGCCAGGGGAATAATGATGAAAAATGGGTTAGGGTTAATCCTAATATAGAGGATGTATTCCTTTATCAATATAGAGATGAGGAGTTAGAAGGATAATCTTATGAGTATTAAAAAGGGTGAATGGGAAAAACTTTTTAGAAATCCAGTGTTAATAGTTCTTGCAGGTATTTTCTTAATATACAATTTTATTTTAATTAAGGATAATTCCTATATAAAAGAGGGGTTAGAGGAAACTAATAAGCTAATAAGTAAGGTTGGATATAAAGTAGACGAGAATATGCTTAAAAAGTTAGAAAATATGTATGATGAGAAGATGAAGGATTTAAATGAGCTTACAGAAAGAAAACTTCATAAAACCTTTGAATCTATGGATGAATTTTTAGCTAATAAGGGTTTTCATAATTGGACTTATGAGGAAAAAGTATTTTCAAAGGAGGATATGGATTTAATAAATCAGTTAAGTGCAATTAATTTATATAAAAATATAACTCCAGAGTTTATTCATAGAATAGAAAGCTTAGATTCTGAAAAAATGGCTGAAAGTAACATAAATAAGTATGGGTTTAAAGGAGAAGCCGCTAATTTAGTTAGAAAAAATTATGAAGATTTAGGGAAAAGACTTCAAGAGTTAAAAAGTAATGGAGAACATAAAAATTTATTTTTCTTTGGAGAAAGTTATAGAACTCAAAATTTATTATATAAAAAAGTAATTGGAGCTTGCTTAATCGAAATTATGATACTTGTAGTATTAGGAGTATGTTTTTTAATAAATTATGAGAGAGAAAATAAAACTCTAGGATTAGTTTCTGCTACAAAAAGAGGGCGTAATCTTATTAAAGATAAGGCTATAGTTGGACTTATGTATTCAATATTAGTTGCAATAATCATCTTAGGAATTACTCTAATTGTATATTTTAGTGTGTTTGATTATAGTAAGATTTGGAATGTTCCAATTAGTAGTGCTTTAAATTGGGAAGTAGGTCCTCATATATCTTGGTATAACATTACAGTTTTACAAAACTTACTTCTTTCCATAGGAGTTGTTTTAATAATATCACTTATTTCAGGGGGAATAAGTTTATCCTTATGTCTTTTTCTAAAGAGTAGTTATAAAGCTTTTTTTGCCTTTTTTATACTTTTTGGAGGATTATTTATGCTGCCAGGATTATTTAGTATGAGTTCAAAACTAGTTATATGGTCATATTTTAACATATTTGTTTTAACATTAAATCCACAAAAATGGTTTGCAGAGGCTGGAGCACTATTAACTTCAAAATATTATATAGAAGAAACACTAATAAGTAATGGAATTATTGTAACTATAATTTCCTTAATTTTAATAAAAAGATTTAAGAATGTAGATATATTATAAGGGAAAAATATTAATTTAAGTGAAGAGGTAAAATATGAGAATAATAATTAGTGAAATAAAGAAACTTTTCAATTTAAAAATTCTATTGATTCTTGGATTAATAGTTTTTATAATATGGAAAATATTTATAAGTTTTTGGATAGAAGTTTTTCCAAATGGTTCAGAAACACCAGATTTTAATTTAAGCGTAGAAATGCTTAAAGATTATGGAACAACAATGGATGAAAAGGAATTTGAAGATTTTAAGGAAAAGTCAGCTTTGAGAGAAAAAGAAGCAGACGAATATTTAAAGGGAGATAAAGAGGCACAAGAACTTGGAATAAAATCATATAGAGAGTTAAGAGAAAGTTTAGATAAGGAAAATATTGATGAAAAAGTTGATGAGCTTCATTCAAAAATATATTTTGAGGATAATGTATATTTATTTTGGGAGATGGGAACTAGAGAGTCTATAATATTGTCATATGAAGATTATTTAAATAGACACTATGGATTAGATAGCAGTGAAACCAATAGGTACAAAAGGTTAGAAGAACTTGAAAAAGGTGAGCAACCAAAATCTGTTTTAAGTTATGTTACTTTTTTAAATTATGATTCCTTAATAACTAATTTTTCAATACTTGTTGTGGTGACCTTAGCTTTTATAATATCACCAATATTTTTAAGGGATGAAAAAAATAAAGTAAACTTTCTTCAGTATTCATCAAAAACTGGAAGAAAGATTGGAAGTAAAAAAGTTATTTCAGCCATGATAACTGCCTTTGGCATAAGTACTTTGGAGTTAATAGGTCTATTTTTAATGTATATTCCTAATAATACATTGCAATTTTGGAATTGTAGCATAAATTCTAAATTTAATTATATGGTTTCTTGGTTTGATTTAACTTTTGGACAATATATAATGTTAACTATTCTAGTTATATATATAATAACTTTTGTGGTAACTAGCATATCATTATTTGTAAGTAGTAAAGTTAAAAGTTATGTAGCATTAATAGGAGTACAAGTACCTATTTTAGGAGCTTTAATAATGTTTTTAGATAATATAGGACTAAATCATATGACCACAATAAATTATCCTAAATATATTCCTTTAATTGCTTATATGGTATTTATTATAATTTCAATACTTTTAATAATTAACTTATTAAAAAATGAAAAGAATAGGGATGTTTTAAATTAGTATAAATATTAAAGAGATAAGGAAGCATTAAAGTAAAAAAAGTCTGTAGCAAGAATATATTGTTACAGACTTTTTTTGAAAAATACGAAGATTATAGATACTTATGAATATGCTTAATAAATAAAGAGTTAGATAATCGTTAAGGTTATATATATAAATAATATATTCTTATTAGATGCACGAAAAATATAAGAATGTTATTATACTTCAAATACTGTATTTTCAACCTCTGGATTTCCTATATAAAGTCTCATTGCCACTAGTGGAATATAAAGTATAAATATTTGAGAAAAAGCTGTTACCTCTAAATATAATGGTATGTCAAAGACTTTATTTATGGAGCTAAAGGAATAGATTATTGCACCAGTTAATATAACCCCCATAGATGTTACACAAGTATAGTTAAAGTGTTTTAGGTTTTCTTTATTTCTTATATTATGATCTGTATATAGATTATATAAAAGAACTCCTAAAACTATAAGAACATATAAATAAGACCATTTAAAGTAAGAATTAAATTTATTAAGGGCCCAATTTATAAACTCAAGATTTACATAATCATAAATTTCATTATGAATTCTTAAGTTATTTAAAAATATACTTTTTATTAGAAATGAAGTAATTATTCCAATTAATATTAAGAAAGAGGATAAAGTTAAAAATAATTTTTGTTTTACTAAGCTTTTTCCTCTACCTAAGAAAATACTTATTGTAATTATTATAAAGAAAGATAAATACAGGATAATAAGCACCTCCAACCCGTTTAAGTTTACATATTAATTATAACTTAAATTTTAGTAAGTTACAAATATTGGAAAATAAAAAGCTATAGTATAGTCTAGCTTATTATTAGCTAGTATATACTATAGCTTTTTATCTTATATACTCTGTGTTTGTTAGCATAGATAAATTATATTATGTTAAATTATGTTCATTTCTAAATAGGGATTAAAAAATATATTAATAAAAAAGTTTTAGAAAAATGTTTTTATAGGGTGTTAGCTTTTATATTTTTTTAAGCGTTCTTTTAAAAGAATAAATGTGTTAATCATAATATATATAACTAGTATGTTTGATATTAATCCTAATAAGTTAGTTGAAGTAGAGGATAAGAGTGTGGTACTATCTTGTGGAAACTCATATGTTGTAAAATATTTTACTGGATATCCCCAAGTTTTAAAGCCAGAAGGGCTTAATTCATAGGGGGTTATAAAGGTTAAAAGTAAGCTTATCCAAGCAGCTTGGTTAAGAATTTTAAAGTTAATTCTTTCTTTCATAAAATCCTCTTATATTATGAATTTTAATAATAATATAACATGAAAAATTTGTATTATAATTTATAATTAGTAAATTTTTGTTTAATAAATTTAACTATTAAGAAAAAGTGTTGATAATTGAAGGATTTATTTATATAATGTAATTAAGTAGAGATTCAAAATCTACTTTTGAAATAGGTGCAGTGATGCTTAATAGGGAATTTAGTGTAAAACTAAAGCTGCCCCCAGCAACTGTAAATGACTTCGACTTAACGATATACCACTGTGATCAATCATGGGAAGGTGTTAAGAAGATATAGTTATGAGCCAGGAGACCTGCCTAATTCAAAGCGAATAGTTTATCTTTCTGGGGAAAGAGACAAGTGATTGAAATTTTATCATACTGAAGAGGAATAGAGCCATATTAATAAAGTTCTGACTATTTATGAGTTAGTTTGTTTAAAGTAAGATTTAAGTTAATTATGGTAAGCTACAATGAGGTGGCTTGAATTAGTATGATTAAAATATAGAGATTCATCAATTAACTTGTAGAGATTTTCCTAGATAGGTATTCAAAGTGAGTATCTATCTTTTATTTTTGGGTAATTTAAGCTAGGATTACTCAAAAATAACATCAGAAAGCAAATCCAAAACAGGTAAAAATCTCAATGGTGAGTAAGGTGCTTTAAGAAGTACCAAGGTTCAAAGAGGAATCAAAAATTAAATTAAGTTGTTTTAAAGGCTAATATAAATAAAAAGTCTTACTAACAAAGAGGTTAGTAAATAGAGTATGATACTCTAAAGTAAACAACTTAAAAATATTTAAGAGTTATATGATAGAGGAATTAAAAGTTAAAGTAACTTGTGCTTAAAAAGACTTTTAATTAAAATCATATAACTCTTTTTTATTGTACTTTTAAATTAGTTAAAAGAGGATTTATAATTTCTTTTAATGTAAATTATTAAGAATTCTTTTTAATATAAATTTTAAAAATAGACATGATTTATTATCTATAGAAATAATACTTTTAAAAAATAAAAATCTCTAGCTTATAGCTAGAGATTTTTTTCTGCCAAAACTTAAATGCATAGATTATTTTTATATGTGAGATTCCGTCAAAACTTAAATGTTTACTTATGTTCATGTTTTTTTGAGCTTGCAACTACTAAAGCTATACCACCTACAATAATCGCTACTAATATAACATAATTAAGATAAATCACTATGTTACCTAACATATATCTCACTCTCCTAAATCTATATTTTATTTTAAGTATTAACAATTTAATTATAATTTTCTTTATAGATAGTATCAAATTTTCAAGCTTGTACAAAAAGTGAAAAATAAAATATTTTTAGTTATATTTTAAGTTTATTTATAAGAAAAGTTTAGATTTATTATTAATTGATAAATTTATAACCTGTATTTTAAAAAGTTGCAATATTTAATATATAGTATTTTTGTTCAAAGGAACAATGACATAGAGAAATAAAAAGGAAAATTTTTAAATATTTTTTATATTGAAATATTTATAGAGTAAGGAGCTTTTTTTGTAAATTTAAAAAATAAGAACATATAGAAAATGGCTATTTGAAAGGTGGTATGACCAATTTCAATTGTCGAAATCGAATTAGATAATAGAGTGCATAAATAAAATGAATATTTTAACGAAATTAAAAGTTAGAAGAGAATAATGTTAAAAAATAATTTGTTACTGTAATATACGTAACAATTTGTTAATTTTAGAACATTGTTAAATTAAAGAGGGAGTGGTAACATTTATAAGTAAAATAAAGTATTAATTTATATTGTATATATTGTTGAGTGAGTAAATGAAAAGCTATTCAGTGGGAGGAATAGCTTTTCTTTTTTTCAAAACAAATAGCTTATAGGTTTAAGAATCTCTTTGAAAGAGAGGTATTCTCCTTAATTAAATGAAGTGACAATAATTTTGAGAGAGTTAAAGTTGATTGACTAATTAATTACACTTTTAATAATCGTAAGAGATAGGCTATTAAATCTTAAACCTATAAGCTTAAAAAAGTAAGTAGTTATGAAGAAGGAGTATTTCATTCCTTCTTCATGAATTATTATTTGCTTAATTTAAATTTATATTCAAATATGCAATTAATTTATTTAAATTTGTATCTTATTATCCAAATTATCCAAAACATGAGAAATATAAAAAAAAGCAATGGTAATGAATGGATTTAAAGGATAATGAATGAATTTAAAAGAATTTATTAAATGAAAATTGTGGTAAATAGTGGTATTATATAAAGGCGATTGCAATTTTATATTTTTTAGTATTGGTGTTTAAACAAGAAGGGGGAAAATATTTTTGGTTATAATTTTTATGGGAATAGTTATGTTTATTAGTGGGCTTATTTGTAAAAAGCTTCATGATGACTATGAGGAATATCCCAATCTTTTTGTAGGGTATAAACTAAAGTATGCAATGAGAAATGAAGAAACATGGGAAGAGGCTAATAATTATATTTTAAAGCCATGTGTTTTTGTATTTATATTCTCAATAATATTCACTTTGATAATTAGATTTTTTAATTTAGAAATTTCTGATATAGGGTATATCTTAGTGGGTATATTAATTTTAGTTAGTCCTATAATTTGTACTGAAATTCATATAAGAAGATTCAATAAAACTAAAGAAATTTAGTTTTATAATAAATATATAACTATTAATTTTTTTCAAAAGGGAATGTATCAAAATAGCTTTTATTATATTTTGATACATTCCTTTTTTTATAACTTTAAATTAAGTATGAGAAAATATTAATTTAAGGAGATAATTATAGAATTTAATTATAATAAGGAGTTTTTATAGGAATTTTTGAAGTTGTGTTGAATTATATATTAAAGAAATTAAATTTTCGTTTTATTAAAGGAGTTGAGAAAATGAGAATATTAATGTTAGATTTAGACACTTTAAGGGCAGATCATTTAGGTTGCTATGGATATGAAAGAAATACATCTCCTAATATAGATAGTGTTTCAAGGGAGGGTATAACTTTTGATAATTATTATTGTTCAGATGCACCATGTCTTCCTTCAAGGGCTGCGCTTATGTCAGGAAGATTTGGAATACATACTGGTGTTGTAAATCATGGAGGAGTTTGTGCTGATTTTAGAATAGATGGAGAGAATAGAGGCTTTAATGATAGAATTGCATTTAATAGCCTTCCTATGTTTTTAAGAAGTGAAGGATTTTATACTGCTTCTATAAGTACTTTTGCTGAGAGGCATAGTGCTTGGTGGTTTAATGCTGGATTTAATGAGCTTCATAATGTAGGTGGATGTGGAGCAGAGTCAGCAGAAGAAGTAACTCCAACTGTATTAAAATGGATAGAAGATAATTGCGATAAAGATAACTGGTTTCTTCATGTAAACTATTGGGATGCACATACTCCTTATAGAACTCCAGAGGATTTTGAAAATCCCTTTGAAGGAGATGACTTAAAGAGATGGATAAGTGAGGAAAGATTTAATGAACATCGCAATAATAAAATTGGACCACATGGAGCTAGGGAAATAGGAATGTATAATAGTGATACATCACCAAGATTTCCAAAACATATGGGAGAAATTAAAAATTATGATGATCTTATAAAATTCTTTGATCAGTATGATTCAGGGATAAACTATATGGATTCACATATTGGACAAATACTCAATTTATTAAAAGATAAGGGATTATACGAAGATCTTGCTATTATAATAACATCAGACCATGGAGAGGCAATAGGTGAATTTGGTATGTATGCAGAGCACGGAACTGCTGATTATGCAACTACTAAAATACCAATGATAATAAAGTGGCCTGGAGCTATGAAAAATTACAGAGATGATGGATTCCATTATAATTTAGATTTAGCACCAACTTTAGCAGAGTTATTTAATAAGGAAAAGAAAGAGTACTGGGATGGTAGAAGCTATGCACAAAGTATTTTAAATGGAGAAGATACAGGAAGAGATTATTTGGTTTTAGGACAATGTGCTCATGTGTGCCAAAGAGCTGTAAGATTTAAAGATTATATTTATATTAGAACTTATCATGATGGATATCACTTATTTCCAAAGGAAATGCTTTTTAATGTAGAGGATGATCCTCACGAAATAAGAAATTTAGCAGAGATAAGAAAAGAACTATGCATGGAAGGGGCGTATCTTCTTCAACAGTGGCATGATGAAATGATGATGACTAGTGAAAGTGATGTTGATCCACTTTGGACTGTAATAAGAGAGGGAGGACCATATCATGCTAAGGGTCATTTAAAAGAGTACTGTAAAAGATTAGAGCAAACAGGAAGAGGATGGGCAGTTCCAGAACTTAAGAGAAGACATCCAGAGGAATTTAAATAGAAGATAAAAATATAATTTTTAGTAGGGCATATAAAGAAAATTTATTATAAATTTAATAAGCTTAAATATTATTGGTTAGATATATTAAAAAACTTATAAATAGATTTATAGTTTAAAAAATATAAGCTCTTTATCTATTTATAAGTTTTATTTATATGTGTAGTTATTTATGTATAGGTTATTTTATTTATTTTAAAAACTATTAGAGGCTCTTAATGGTAAAAAGAGCTAGTCCATTTTTAGAGTAATTTTTATTTGCTAAAACAAGGTTTAGATTTATCTTTAAAATACTTTCTTATACGTAAGAAGTAGTATGCAAAGAATATAATGCTATATAATATTATTTCAAAAAGTTTCTTATCAAATTTTGGTATGTATAAAAGCATTATATGTATGTACATTAAACCATAAAATAAATATGCTGACCTTTGAATCTTTTTCCATGTTTTATAGTTCATTTTTTTTCTTACACATTGGAATGAAGTGATCATTAAAGGAATCATTAAGCATATCATGATTAAACTTAATAAAGTTGCAAAAAACTTATAATAAGTTAAAGAATGTGGGTTAGTAAAGAATGTAGGGAAATAATATATTCCATATAAAATATTATGACCTAAGGTTAAGATACAAGCGATTATTGAAAGTTCGCCTCTTATAGCCATTAGGTTTTTCTTATATTTAAATGAATTACTTAAAGCTCCAGTGTACATTACTATAGTAAATAAAGCTAAGGAAAAAGTACTTTTAGAGAATACTCCTATGGTGTATTTACTTATGTGTTTAGGAATATAGTTATGTAGGTCGGTTTTCATAAATACTATGAAAAATACAGCTATTAAAGTAGCTATTATGTAGAGTATTGAAGAATATTTTTTTATTTCTTTATAAAAAACAATACTCAAGAATGTTGTTATTAATAATGAAATTATAAGTAGCATTATTATGTCTTCCTTTCTGTTATTGATAATCAATTTCAATTAGATTATATATGCAAGTTGTAATTTAGTCAACAAAAAGTTCATTTTTATAACAATTTATTTTTATTTATCATAAAATAATCTTTTTAGTAGGATATTTGATTTAAATGTGGAATTATATAGGAAACACCTATTTTTAGTATGAGAGGGGAATAAAGATGAGAGTTAAATTAGTTGGATTAAATGAGGAAATGTTAGAAGCTGTCAAGGGATTAGAAGAACTAATTGATTTTCAGCTTTATAATGAGAAGGGGAGTAATAATGAAAATTTAGAAATTATAAATGTTTCTAAGCTTCCTGAAGAATCAGAAAATGTAATAGAAGTCCTTAGAGGAAAAAATAATGAAATAAGATATAAGAAAAAACATCACTTTTTTAGGGCATTTAGTTTATATCTTCAATTTCTTAAAACGGGAGAGGGGAGTTTTAGAAAAAGTGAAAAAACTTATATTGATTCAGTAGGAGTAATGATAGATGCTTCAAGAAATGCTGTTTATAGAGTTTCTGAGATTAAAAAAATATTAGGGTATATGGCCTTAATGGGACATAATAGGTGTATGCTTTATACTGAAGATACTTATGAGATTGATGGTTATCCATACTTTGGTTATATGAGAGGAAGATATAGCAAAGAGGAGTTAAGGGGAATTGATGATTATGGATACTCTTTAGGTATAGAGGTTGTACCTTGTATTCAAACTTTAGCTCACTTAAAACAAACTTTAAGATGGTCATATGGGGAAGGTATAAAAGACACCCAAGATGTACTTTTAGTAGGAGAGGAAAAGACTTATAGGTTTATAGAGGCAATGATTTCTTCCTTAAGAGAGTGTTTTAGAAGTAAAAATATTCATATAGGTATGGATGAAGCCTTTGATTTAGGAAGAGGCCATTATTTAACTAAACATGGACATGTTCCTCATCAAAAACTTATGGTAGAGCATTTAAATAAGGTTAATGAAATAGCAAAAAAATATGATTTTAAGCCAATGATTTGGGATGATATGTTTTTAAGATGTGGAGCTCCAGATGGTGGATATTACGATTTAGATATAGTTATAACTCCTGAAATAGCAAATAATATTCCAGAGGAAGTTTCCTTAGTTTATTGGGATTATTATAATTCTGATGAAGAAAAATATAAGAAGCTTTTAGATATTAGAGATGATTTTAATAATAATATTATCTTTGCAGGAGGATGCTGGAGGTGGAGTGGATTTGCTCCAAACTATTCAAAGACCTTTGAAACAACAAATGCTGCCTTAAATCAATGTAAGGCTAAAGGAATAAAGGAAGTCTTTGCAACGGCTTGGGGAGATGATGGATCAGAAACACCAATATATTCCATAATAGTAGGTCTTATATTATTTGGAGAGCATGGCTATTATAACAAGGTAGAGAAAGAATGGATAGATGAAAGATGCAAATCTTTAACAGGGCTTAGCATGGAGGACTTTACTTCTTTAGAAGAGTTAGATCTTGTTCCATCAGTTAAAATTCCTAATATGGAGGTTTGCAATCCTTCAAAATATATAGCTTACCAAGATTTGCTTTTAGGAGCCTTTGATAAGCATTTAGAGGGGTTAGACTTAGAAGAACATTATATTAATCTTTCTAAAAAATATGAGGAAATAGGAGAGAGAAGTGAGAGGTTTAAATTAATGTTTACTATGTATTCTAAACTTGCTGCTTACCTTTCAGTTAAAAGTGAAATAGGACTAGAAATAAGAAAAGCTTATTTAGAAAAGGATAATGATGCCTTAAGGCTTATAGCATATAACTTTATTCCAGAAATACAAGAAAAGCTAAAGAGTTTTCATAAGAGTTTTAGGGATCTATGGTATAAAGAATGTAAAGGACAAGGCTTTGAAGTTATGGATATTAGACTTGGTGGAGTTATGGCAAGATGCGATTCTGCTATGTATAGAATAAAAGCTTATCTTAAAGGAAATATTGATAAAATAGAAGAGCTAGAAGAGGAAAGACTTTATTTTTCTGAACATTTTGGGGGAGATGATTGTAAGCTTATATGTTGCAATGAATATGAAAAAATAGCAACACAAAATATTTTAAGTTGGTAATAAGTTTGTATGTTATAAAATTTACAAATATAAGCAATAGATAAACAATTAAATTGGGGATGTTACGATATAAAAAAATTATTAATCTTATTAGAAATAATATTCTTTAAAAATAGGGCTATTTAGGCTTTATAAATTTAAGGAGGAGTTTTTTAGTTGAATACCTTTATTAGGTTGTATGAGGGTTTAGAGCCTTTTATAATGAGTATCTTATTAGTTATATTTTTGATTTTTGTAAATAAATATTTCAAGTGGAAAATAGGGAAAAAGTAAGTAAGGTGAAATATAGGGAAGGATTATTAAATGGAAAATAAAAATATTAAGTTGATTTTAGTAGCATTAGGATCCTTTATGCTTGTGTTACTTCAAACAGAGATGTTTCAAAGATCTTTGGAAATTTTTAGCTTTATTGGATTAAGTGTAATAGGAGATATAATTCTTTTATTAAGTTCTATTTTATCCTTTGTAGGCTTTGTGATTTTTGCTTTTACATCTTTTAAAATTATAAGAAATAATATTAAATAAAAATAGATGGCTATACCTGAAGTTTCTTAGAAGGGGGAAATATAAGGTATAGCCATCTTTAATTTAAAAAGGCATATAGAAAATTTGAGAAATTAAGACTTTTAGGAGGTGATGAACATCAATCACAAAAATGAAGTCTTAACTTCTATAAGGATACACCCTTATGTTTCCCTTAAAAAAATCTTTTATACTAAATATTTGAAAGGGTAATTTGGGGGTTAATAAGAGTCTTATGAAAGAGATTATAATTTAAGTAATAAAATTTTAGTAACCTTAATTTCAGTGATTGATCTGCATAAATAAAGAATGAAATAAATAAAAATTTTTATTTGACAATAATTATTATTAGGAGTAAAATAGTTTGCATAGGAACAAAGAGTTTTCATGCGAACCATTTTAAGATGGGTTGCATCTAATAAAATAAAATTATTTTGTAGGAGATGAAAATTATGGACGGAATTAAAAAATTTACTCCAAGAGTTAGTAAGAGAATTTTACTTTTTATAGCAGGATTAGTATGGGGATTTGCAGGATTTAGAGTATTTACTTTAGGGTTTGGAGATGTTATGTCACATCACGGAAACTTAATTATAACAATCATTTTTGCAGCAGTTATATTTTTTGTGTTTTTTAAATTTATATTTAGTAAAATGTTTAAGAAACATACAACAAGAATAGTAAATAGTAAACTTGATAAACATTGTGTATTTTCCTTCTTTGATTTTAAGAGTTATCTTATAATGGGATTTATGATTTTCTTTGGAATTTCAGTTAGAAACTTAGGAATATTTAATCCAGTTTATTTAGGCGATTTTTATATGGGATTAGGAGCAGCACTATTTATGGCTGGCGTATATTTCTTTGTAGGATTCTTCACCTTTGATAATTTAAAAGTAAAATATAAAATTAGCTAATTTAGTATAAAGGTATTAAATGGTGCATAAAGTTTAGAAGACTTTATGTACCATTAATTTTATATGTAGAATCTTTCATATATTTTTCTAGAGCATGGAGAAATATAATTTGAAATTTATTTTTTAGAAAAGAGGGACTTATATGAATTATGATTCATTTGAAATAGCTATGCTGATAAAGGAAATTTATTCAAGTACCATGGGGAAAGTAAGTGAAGGACTTAAAGAAAGTGGACTTACTCACCAACAAATAACAGTGATTAAACTTATAGCTCATAAGGGAAAGGTTACAGTTAAGGAACTTTGTGATGAAATGTCCTTAGCTAAGGGAACTGTGTCAGGAATAGTGTCAAGACTTGAAAATATGGGGTATGTGGAGAAGTTTAAGGATGAAAAGGATAAGAGAAATACATATATAGTTTTCTCTAAAAAAGGAGTAGACTTTGCAAAAACTTTTAGGTGTGATATAAATAATAGCTTTGATAGTGTATTTGAAAACTTTACCTATGAAGAGGTTAAGGAAATAAGAGAGGTACTTTTAAAGCTTAGGGATAAGATAAAGTAATACTTAGTTATTTAGAAGAACTTAATTAATTATTATGGTATATGGTGTCTCTGCTATTTTTAAAGTCTTTTTAGAATTAAAAATGGTTAAAATATGGTTTGTAACTATAATGTTGTTGATATATAATAGTTGAAGGTTATTTAAAAATAAAGGAGACGACTTAAGGAATGGAAAATGAATTTGATATTGAATTTAAAAACTATTTGTATCAGGTTTTAGGAAAGGACAACCTTCAGGAACTAGAATCTAATGATGAAGATGGAGAGTGTTATTTAGAGGTTGGCAGCAAGCTTTCTATAGATCTTTCGGAAGACATGGTTAGCCTTTTGACGGATAAGGATAGTCTCCTAGTTATTTTAAGGTTTCCAAGTGAAGCTAAGAAGAGTTTTAGAGGCGTAAGTAAAGGAAAGGTTGATTTTGGATTTCAACTTTTTAAGAGAGAAGACTTTGATATTAATTATGATTTTGTTGGATTTACCTTATCAATAAAGGATGCTGTTGATTATAGTGATATGAGGCTAGACTTTAATTTTACTCCTGAAGGTTTTGAATTTTCTGAGAAAATGAATTACGCTTTAAATATAATTGCTATAGATGAAAAGCATATAGTAAGAGCTATGAGACATATTAGATTTCCAAGGGAGCTTTGTAAGATTATTAGGGAGTATTATTTAAAAATTACAAGGGAAGATTATAATAGAGAAGTTGCTCTAGAAGACTTAGAAAATCTTGATGCTATACTTTTTGATGGAATAACATCAAAGCAGGTAGAAGAAAGTTTTAGCCTATATAAGTTTACAGATGAACCAGAAGAATCTAATTTAGATAAATACATTAAAGATTAAAACTATAATTATATTAGACTATATCAAAAGTGATTTAATTATAAATACTTATATGTTGTGAAAGGTTTATGATTAAATAAATGCTTTGATATGGTCTTTTTCATTGTCTGTACCAAAAAAAGATTTTGGTATATAATGGATTTGGGATGACATGTAATAAATGGGGAGGTTTTTATGATGAATGAGAAGCTTAGTGATGTTAGAGATTTCGTCAGAGAACTTATTAAAACAGATGAATTCGAAGATGAACTTTTCTTAAGTACTATTAATAATGCTAGAGATGAGCTTAAAAAGAGCGAAGAAGAGGCATGTTATGAAGATGAGGGGGTTATTGTTGGTATAGGGGATAAGACCTATATGGATATTAAGGGAGATAGTGCAATGGTTCTTCAAAATAAAGATGAATTTAACCTATTATTAAGATGGGATAATTCAAATAAAGAGGATCATTTTGCTATTAACTACGGAAAATTAGAACTTGGATTTCAGATTTATCCAAAAAAGGAGTTTGGACTTTCAAGAGATTTTATAGGGTTTACTCTAACTATAGATGGGGTTTTGGAATGTAGTGCTTTTCCAGTGGATTTAAATTTTGCTTCCGATGATTTTTATTTATCAGAAGATTTAGATTATACCTTTGAAATCCTTTTGATTGAAGGAAAAGAAGGGATAGTTAGAGCTATGAGAGATGTAAAAATACCAAGAGAGTTTTGTAAGGTTATTAGAGAATGTTATCTTAAAATAAAAAGTGATGAATATGAAGAATTAGAAGGTTTAGAAGATAGGATGAACATACAATGGCATGTTAGAAAGCTTGGAGGGAAGATGGTTGAAAGGAAGTATGGAGTTTACAAAATTAAAAATGAAATCCAAATGTCAAAATTAAATTCTTACATAAAGTTAATATAGTATTTGTAGGATATTACAGAAATAAAAGAGAATAATGTTACATATTTAGGGAGTAATTTGATCATATTAAATTACTCCCTTTGATTTTGCTAGGTTTCAATTATATTTGGTTTTTTGTATTTAAAAATTTTACTAATTATTCATTATTATTTTTGTTAGTTAAGAATATTTACTTATTGTTCAAAATATGATACTATTTATTTGGGATAAAAAGGAAATTGAAAAAATTATAGAAATATAGGATTTTTTATAGGATTATAATTTTGCTTAAATTATTTACTAAGCTAAATTAAAATAATATAGATTAGGTGACAGGAGGTAATTAGGTGAAAAGAAGTATTAAGGCTTTAATTTTAGTAGTATTAATTACAATTTTATCATTAAATCTTATTGCATGTAGTAGTTCTAATAAAGCACTAGATAAGGGGAAAGAACTTATTAATGAAGGGCAATATGAGAAGGCAGTTGTATCTTTAGAGTTAGCTTTAGACGAAAATCCTAAAAATAAAGAGGCTAAAGAACTAAAAGATATGATTGAAAATTATTTAGAGGCAAGTAAGGCTTTAGATGAGGGAAAGATAAGAAAAGCTGAAGTTAAAATTCAAAATGTTGGAGAGAAGTCTAATGAGTTCCCTAATTTTAAGAAATGTGTAGATGCATTAAATAAGAATATAGATGAAAAATCTGAATATGATAAAGATATAAAAAGTGATATGGAGAAACTAGAAAAGTTTATAGATAATAAAAACTATTCAGATGCAGTATTGCTTACAAAGAGTTTAGATGGAAGGGTAAGAACAAAGGAACAAAAGGAGAAACTTGAACAAATAAAATTGAAATTGATTTCAGTATTATCTATAGAAAGTACTAAGAAATGAGAGTTATTTGTAGAAGGATATATTGGAAAAAAGAGTATTTCATATGATTATACAAATGGAAATAGATTAAATTATAGATTTTTGGACTAAAACCTAAATCTAGTTAAGCTTTTTAATAAGGATTATAAGGTATTGATATCGAAATAACTTTTTATAAAACTTACAAACATATGCCGAGAACTACTAGATTTCTCTTCATACTGTTTGTAAGTTTTATTTGTTATAGTTTGATACATATCCTATTCTTTTATAAATAATAATCTGTTAAATTTATCTAAAAATTTATTGAAAAATCTAGCTACACAATCTCTAGAGAGAATAAATGTTACTATTAAGGAGCCTACTATTAGTGCAAGTAATTTTCCTAAATTACTTGACATTAAGCTTGTTAATCCTAAAATACTACCTATAAAATAAGTATGTAAAAAATAAACTGAAAGAGTATTTTTACCTATTTTTGATAGGAATGTTTGATTTTCTGGCATTAAGTTTATAAAGACATATACAAAAGCAAATCCAATTATATAAACTGCAATATAAAGTAAGATTCCAGTGAATATTTCTATATTAAAATTACTATAGGACCTATCTGCCCAGAAAAATTCATCTGCAATATTTGAATAGTTAACAAAAATTAAGGCTATTAAAACTCCAATAATTAGAATTAATATTGAAGGAACTTTGTTTAGAATATTAAATCTTGTAAACTTCCTAAATCTTTTTAATTTTTCCTCACTAGAATAATAACCAGCTAAGAAAAATGGAGCAAAGGTAATAGTTCTAGAAAGTGCCATATAAGAGCCAAACTCACCAGAGAGTTTTACAAAAATACCTGCAATAATACTAAGTATAAAAATATTTTTAAATTTTAAAAGATCTGGTAAAAGGATTTTCCATAAAAACATTGCAAATATATACCATAGTGCCCAACCAGGAGTGAAGAAGGAAAATGCTTGTTCACTAGGAAGTTCAGTAAATTCACCTCTTAAAAATAAGGGACCTACTAATGTGATCAAATTCCATATTATATTGAATAGTAAAAAGGGAGTGAGAAAATTTCTTACGGCATTTCTACGTCCTTTTTCTACATTTTTTGAAAGATATCCTGAAATAAAAACAAATACAGGCATATGAAATTCATATATGAATACATATAAAAGTCTTGCCACTTCATAATCTTTTCTAATAAATTCTAAACTGTGTCCTAAGACCACTAAAAATATTAAAAGGCCTTTACTATTATCAATTAAGTAATTCCTACTTTGTGTTTTCAAGTAATTCACTTCCTTAAATAAGTTTGAATATCTTTACTATATTGTTCTTAGTATGATAAAAAGTATTATTTTTATAATAAAATTATATAAAACAACTATGCATTAAAATTATTATTAATAATTATGTTAAATTTAGGTATTAACAAATCTATTATAAAGAAAAATTTTTAACTATTATTGAATTTTTATTATACATTATATTAAAGTAGAATTAGTAATTAATTTTATATATTAATAATTATGTAAAGTTAAAGATGTTTTTAAGTATAAAAGGGGGAGAAGATATGTTAAAAATACTATTAGTAGATGATGAGGCTACAGAACGTGAAGGAATTGAATTTCTTATAAAAAGATATGAATTTCCTTTAAATATAGCTAAAGCTGTAAATGGAAAAGAAGCTTTAGAATACATAAAGAAAAATCATATAGATATTCTTTTTACAGATGTAAAGATGCCTTTCATGGATGGACTAGAATTAGCAAAGGAAACCTATAAGTATGATCCTAAAATTAGAATAATAATTTTTAGTGCATACAGTGAATTTGACTATGCTAAAAAAGCCTTAGAGGCAAAAGTGGTTGATTATTTACTTAAACCTATTGAGGTGGATGAATTTAAAAGAGTTATGGAAGAGGTAATAAAAAGCTGCATAAAAAGAAAGGAAGAAGAGAAAGAAAAAGAATTACTTATGGAATCAAGTAAGAAGATTTTACTTTATAAGCTATTAGCTAATCACAACAATCAAAATGATATTAATGAAAAGTTAAACGTATACAATATACAGCTAGAAGATAAATATTTAGTATTTATAAACATAGAAACAAGGGATAATTTCTTTGAGGAGAGGGAGGAGATTTTCTTTAACCTCTTAAATACATATTTAAAAATTCCATATGAATATATAAATTTTTATCCTAATGAATCATATTTATTACTTTATAGTAATTTAAAAATAAAAGAGGACTTTTTAGATGAAGTTTGTTCTAAATTAGCTAGAGAAATTAAGTTATTAGCTAATGAAAACTCTTCTTTTTTTATTAGCAATGTATTTTGTGGAATTGAAAAAATCTATGATGAGGTAAAGGGATTAAATAATATAAAGGAAAATATTTATGATTTTGAATCAAGGATTATTAGGGTTAATAAGGATAAACCTAATGATTTATACACACTTCAAATAGAGAATGTAAAGGAAAATCTTAAAAACTCTATAAATGAAAGAAATTTAAATGATATTGAATTTTACATAAATAAGCTTATAGAATACATGTTAGAATCAGGTTCACTTAGTACTATATACATACATCACCTTTTTTATGATTTAATAGAAAAACTTTGTAAAGCCTTTGATATATATAATGGTGAAGTGAAAAAGAGGTTTATAGAAAAGATATTAAAATGTAACTCAAGTGAAACCTTAAAAGCAGCTTTTGAATCTATTATAAAGGATATTGCAAAGGAATGTGATAATGATATTTTAGACGAAAAAAGTATAGCTAACAAAGTGATAAAGATAATAAAAAATGAATATAGCAGTGAACTTAGTTTAGATTATATTGCAGATAAGGTTAATTTTACGTCAACCTATTTAAGCTATGTTTTTAAGAAAGAAACAGGCTCAAACATAGTTAAATATATAACTGATTTTAGAATGAATAAGGCTAAGGAGTTTTTAGAAGAAGGTAATATGAAAATTGTACAAGTTGGTAAGGCCTGTGGATATGAAAATCAATCATACTTTAACCGTATATTTAAGAATTATTTTGGAGTAACTCCAAACCAATTTAAACGTAAGAATAGTTAAGATAAGTGAGGTTATGTATGATTGAAAAAATAATAAAGTGGTTTTTAGGAAAAGCATCTATAAGGAAAAAGTTAATTATTAGTTTTAGCATATCTGTATCTATACCAATAATAGTTTTAGGGGTTTATAGTTTTAGTGAATCAAGAAAAAATTTATTAATACAAACTGAGAAGACAATGGAAAATAATAGTCTTAGAATTGCTGATGAGATAGACTTTAAATTAAAAAAGGAAGAAGGGTATTCAAAATATCTTGCTTATAACTTAAACTTTAGAAAGGTTATAGAAAATAAGCCTAATGATAATATATCAATAGCACAAACCTTAAATGATACTGTAGAGCCTATATTTTGGTATTTTATAACCAGCGATGATTACATAAAGGAAATAAATATATATACTCCTAATGTAAGTGGAGAGATAGGATCCTTTTTAAAGCCAAGTAATTTTGTAGAGGGTGAGGAATGGTATAAAAAAAGTGAAAAGAGTTTTAAGCCCTTTTGGAGTTATGAGGATGGAAAATTATTTATAACTAGAAGCATATTAGACACTGCAACTAATAGTAAAGTTATAGGTGTACTTAGAATTGAGTTGTTTATGAGTATTATAACAGAGCCTTTAGAAAATATGGATTTCTTAGATAATGGAATTATTATTAAAGATAATAGTGGAAATATAGTTTTTAAAAAGCTGATGAAAAATAGTAAAATAAATGAATTGGTTTTAGAAAATATATTAAATATAAAATCTGGAGCTAATTTGAAAGAAAAGGGGTATTTAATATGTGAAAATAATATTGATGCTTCAAATTGGAAGGTATTTTATTATTTAGATAAAAAGAAAATAACAGAGGAATTAATTCCTATAATAGGTTCAACTTTATTAATAGTAATTTTTTGTTTAATTGCAGTAGTTATATTAATAAACATATTATCTAAAGCCTTAAGCAGAAGAATATTATTACTTAAAGATAAGGCTGAAGATGTTTCAAAGGGGAATTTCAATAATCCTATTTTTACAGAGGATACTGATGAAATAGGAATTGTGACAAATAGCTTTGGACATATGACAAGAGACTTAAACCATATGATAAATAAAGTTTATAAAATTGAGCTTGAGAAGAAAGCAACTGAGCTTAAAGCATTACAAGCTATGATAAACCCACATTTCTTATATAACAGTTTATCTACTATAAAGTGGAAAGCCATTAGAGAAGGAAATGATGATATAAGTGATATAACAGGGTATCTAGCTAAATTTTATAGAACTAGTTTAAATAATGGACAAGATATAACAGATGTTAAAGGTGAAATTGATAATATAAAATCCTATATTGAAATTCAAAAAATAGCACATTCATATAGTTTTGATGTGGAATATAGAATAGATGAAAAGGGATTAAAAAATAATATGTTAAATTTTATTCTACAACCTATAGTTGAAAATGCTATTAAGCATGGAATTGATTGTAATGAAGGAAAAGAAAGAGGAAAGATTATAGTTGAGTTTCAGGAGGATGAAGGTTCTTTAATCTTTAAAATTTATAATAGTAGCAATAATAATGATATTAATAGCATAGAGGAGATGTTAAATAAGCCAGGAAAGGGATATGGTATATATAATGTAAAAGAAAGAATAGAACTATATTATGGTATAGAGTGTAATTTAGAGTGTTCTTTAGTTGAAAATAATTATATATGCATTGCACTAAGGCTTCCTAAAATAAATAATAAATTAAATTAAAAATAAACTAAGGTGCTGTATCAAAGTTAAGAGATAAAACATAGAAGCATACTGAGAAAATTACTAAATTTCTCTTTATAAGGCTTTAAGTTTTATTAAAAGTTATTTTGATACAGCATTTTTTATTAATAAAAAATAACGTAAAATTGTACAATGTTTCGAAAAAATGTATTATTTATTAATAAATTAAATGATTTTATAATTTAATCATAAGAGGAACTTAATAATTTATAAGCTATGACATCATTAAAGGGATGGATAAATTAAAGGGGGAAGAGATATGAGAAAAAAAATTCTAAGTGCAATTCTATGTATGATGATTGGAGCAACTGCAATGGTAGGATGTGGTGACAAGGCTGATTCTACTCAAGCAAAAGATGGTGGTAAAGTAAAGCTTCGTATGACTAACTGGAATAATGAAGATACAATGAAAGATATGTTAAAGTATTTATCTGAAAAACTACCAAATGTGGAAATAGAGTATCAATTTATTGATAACTCAAACTATAACACAATAGTAGATACTCAATTATCAGCTGAAGAGGGTCCAGATATAATTTGTGAATCTCCAGCATCAGCATTAAAACATGCTAAATTAGGATATCTAGAAAATGTAAACGATTTGGCTAAGAAGTATTCAGATTCAGGTACTAATGTTTATAAGTACGATAATAATGTATATGCTTTACCAGGAATAAGTTGGTTTGAAGGAATATATTATAACGAAAAATTATTTGAAGAAAATAATATTCAAATACCTAAGACCTTTGATGAATACATTGAGGTTTGTAAGAAGTTCCAAAGCTTAGGAATAAAACCTTTAGCAGCAGGATTAAAATCATGGGAACCTTTATTAAAGAATTCTATGGCTTTTGTAACAGCAGAGTATTTATCAACAGATGCTGGTAAAAACTTTGGACAAGAGTATAGAGAAGGAAAAGTTAAGTTAGATGGTACATGGAATATGTACTTAGATAAATGGTCAGAAATGATAAAGGATGGAATATACACTAAAGATATGACTGGAATAGACCACGATCAAGCTTTAGAGGAATTTGCTACTGGAAAAGCTGCAATGTATTGTTCAGGACCATGGGATTTAGAAGCAATTATGTCAAAAAATCCTGATTTAAAACTTAATATGATGCCATTTTACGGAACAAAACCTAGCGATGGATGGTTAATAGGTGGACCTGGATGTGGATTTGCAGTAAATTCAAAATCTAAAAATAAAGATGCAGCAATGGAAGTATTAAAAGCTATATCTACAGAAGAGGGACAAAAAGCTTTATGGGAAAACAATCAAGGAGGATCTTCTTACTTAACTGGAACTTCATTCACTCTTCCAGAAGCCTTTAAGGGAGCTGAAAAAGCTATAAATGCAGGTCATATTTATTGTCCTTGGAATGAATGGGGAGATGCAGGATCAGCACATGTAGATTACGGTAAACAAATGCAAAATTACTTACTTGGAAACCAAGATCTAAAAACAACTTTATCTAATGTAGATTCTGCTGCAAGTGAACTTATAAATAAATAAAATTAACTTTTTTGCTCATAATTCTAATCTGTTTAGGGTTATGAGCAATTTTAAAAAACTTATATAGCATTTAAAGGAGGAGACTACATGGAATTAGTTAAAAAGAAAAGAAGAACACCGGGAACTTTAGGAAAATACTTTTATGTTTTTGTATTACCAGCTTTAGCAATTTACTTAATATTTAGTATTGTACCATTTTTATACACAATATTTTATAGTTTCACTAATTATACAGATATAAATCCTGTTAATTTAAGTTTTGTTGGATTTGAAAATTATGCTAAGGTATTTTCAACACCAGTAATGATGATTGGTATTAAGAACTCAGTAATATATGCTATAGCTCTTACAGGGTTACAAACAGTTTTGGCATTACCTTTAGCAGTGTTATTAGATAAAAAATTAAAAAGCCGTAATTTATTAAGAGCTGTATTTTTCTTTCCAGCAGTATTCAGCTCATTAATAATAGGTTACTTATGGAATTTTATACTTTCATCATCAGATTATGGTCTAGTAAATAATATATTACATTCTTTAGGATTAGACACAATAAATTTCTTCACAACAAATAAAGCTTTATTTTCTGTAATTTTTACTCAAGCTTGGCAATGGACAGGATGGGCAATGGTTATATTCTTAGCAAATTTACAATCAATACCTAAAGAATTATATGAAGCTGCAAGTATTGATGGAGCTGGAAGTTTAAAACAATTCTTTCATGTAACACTTCCATTAATGTGTCCATCAGTAAAAATAATAGTTGTTACAGGACTTATAGGTGGTATGAAAGTTTTCGACATCATATATTCAATGACTTCAGGAGGACCAGGAAATGCTACTGAAACAGTTATGACTGTTATGATGAAAAAGGGTATTTCAGATGGATTCTATAGTACAGGGGCAGCCTTTGGAGTATTATTCTTTATTATAGTTCTTGTAATAAGTGGAATAACAACGAAATTAATGGGGAAATGGAGTGAGTCTATATCATGATGAATAAAGTGAAAAGTAGTGGAATTAAGAAAAAAGATAAAAAACTATGGGGATTAGAATTAGCAATGATTCTATTAGCTGCTATATGGTTTATACCAATTTATTATCTTATAGTAACAACTTTTAAATCTCCTCAAGAAGCAACAGCTAGTCCATTAGGAATTCCTAAGACTTGGATTTTTGAAAATTATTCTAATGCGTGGAAACAGATGAGTTTTCCAAGAGCTTTTGGAAATACAGTGTTTATAACTGCCACAGCGGTTATATTGATTGTTGTTTTTGGATCTATGGCGGGATATGCTTTAGCTAGAACAAAAACTAAACTTGGAAATCGTATGTTTTTACTTTTCATTGCAGGATTAATAGTTCCATTCCAAATGAATATAGTAAGTTTATATAAAATCGTAAAGAGTTTACATCTTATGAATAGTGCCTTTGCTGTAATATTAGTAAACGTAGCCATAAACACACCTCAAGCAATATTTTTATTTAAAGAATTTATAGAAGCTACTATTCCAATGGAGTTAGAGGAAGCAGCAGATATTGATGGATGTGGAGTATTAAAAAAGTTTTTTAGAGTTATATTACCACTTTTAAAACCAGTTATTTCAACTGTAGTTATAATAGTAACTTTAAATGTATGGAATGAATTCTTAACACCTTTATTATTCTTACAAAGCAGAGAAAATGGAGTTATTTTACAAGAAGTATCTAGAAATATAGGGCAATTCTCAACTGACTGGACAGCACTTTTCCCAATGTTAATGCTAGGAGTTGCACCTCTTATGGTATTCTATATATTTATGCAAAAATACATAATAGGTGGAGTTACAACTGGAGCTGTTAAAGGTTAAATGGCGAGGTGATAATTTTATGAAAAATATTAATATAGACAAAGATTTTGGAAGTATTATGATAATTGTTCCCCATGAGGATGATGAATTACTTATGACAGGAGGAATAATAAAAAATGCCATAGAAAGTGGAGTTGATGTGAAGGTAGTAATGGCTACTAATGGAGATTATGATTGTAAAGATTTTTCTGTGGGAAGGGCAAGAATTAGCGAAAGTATAGAAGGCTTAGAACTTTTAGGGTTACAAAGTGAAAATTTAATAGTCCTTGGATATGCGGACACTGGAATGCCTAAAGAAGAAAGTTTTTTATGGAATCTCTATGAAGAGAAGGATGAAAATAAAATTTTAGAGTCTAGTTGTTCAGAGGAAACCTATTCTTTAGAGAATCATAAAGAATATCACTTTAAAAATTTTAATGAACATAGTAAATATACTAGAAAGAATTTTCATGATGATTTATTAGGAGTAATAGAAAAATATATGCCAAAAAATATTTTTACAACCTCTGAGTTTGATACCCACGGAGATCATAGCGGATTATATTGTTTTGTAGTTGAAATATTAAAAGAACTCAGAGAAAAAAATAACTATGAACCTAATTTATATAGTGGCATAGTACATTCTTGTGATGGGGATGAAAATTGGCCTATTATTACTGAAGAAGTTAGTGAATTTACATGCCCAAAACTTCTAGAGGAAACTTCAAACTTAAAATGGAGTGAAGCATTAAGTTTTATTGTACCTAAAGAAATGCAATGTAATAATTTAAAAGAAAATTTAAAGAGAGAAGCAATTTCAAAACATAGGACAGCATTGAAACCAGATGCCATTGAGTTTTTATATTCCTTTGTGAAAAAGAATGAAGTTTTTTGGAAAATAAAGTGGTGAGGAGAGAGTAATATGGAAGATTATAGAGAGTCTATTTATAAAATAGAGCCTTGGAATATAACAGAAGAAGAATTTCTTTTAAAAAATAATTATAGAAATGAAACAACATTTTCATTGGCTAATGGATATATAGGTACTAGAGGCACCTTTGAAGAGGCATATGATTTTGATGTTGAAACAGGATTAGAAGGAAACTTTGTAAATGGCTTTTATGAAAGTGAGCATATAAGGTATGGGGAATGGAATTTTGGTTTCCCTACAGAAAGTCAATCACTTTTAAATCTTCCAAATGCTAAAATAATAAAGCTATTTATAGAAGATGAAGAATTCAGTATGCTTACAGGTGAAATAGAGGATTATAAGAGAGTTTTACATATGAAAGAGGGAAGGATAACTCGAGATCTTATATGGGTATCACCTAAGGGTAAAAAAGTAAAAATTAGCGTAAGTAGATTTGTTAGTTTTAATAATAAAAATTTAATGGAAATACGCTATAAAGTTACTCCTTTAAACTTTAGTGGAAATTTAAAATTTATCTCTGCTATTGATGCAAATGTAGAAAATCATACAAGAAAAACTAATCCTTTAGTTGATTATGGTCCTTTTGGTAAAAGGCTTGCAAATGATTATATAGATTCCATAAAAGATGAACTTTATTATGAAGGAACAACATTAAATAGTGAACTTTCAATAGCTTGTGGAGCAGTAAATAAAATATCAGCAGAAAACTTTATAAAAAAGAATTTTAAAAATTATGAGCTTTGTGGGGTATCTTATGAATTTTATGCTAAGGAAAATGAAGAAATTATATTAGATAAGTTTATTGCATATAGTACATCTTTAGATATGAATTGTGAAAAGTTACATGGCTTTATAAAAACTATTTTAAGTGAGGCCAAGGAAAAAGGATATATAGAAGCTGAGAGAGAGCAAAAGGAATATGTTGAAGAATTTTGGAGAACAGCTGATGTAATTATTGAGGGAGATGATGCACTTCAACAGGGAATAAGATTTAATCTTTTTCACCTTATGCAATCAGCTGGGAGAGATGGTAAAACCGGAATGGGAGCTAAAGGGTTAAGTGGAGAAGGATATGAGGGACATTATTTTTGGGATACAGAAATGTATGTACTTCCTGTATTTGTATATACTAAGCCAGATTTAGCTAAGAAATTACTAGATTATAGGTATTTTACTTTAGATAAAGCTAGAGAGAGAGCAAGGGTATTAGGACATGATAAAGGAGCCTTATATCCATGGAGAACAATTAATGGAGAGGAAGCATCAACATATTTTCCTTTAGGAACGGCTCAATATCATATAAATGCAGACATAGCATATGCCTTTAAGCTTTACGTAGATGTTAATGATGATTTTCACTATTTAAAGGATAAAGCAGCTGAGGTTTTATGTGAAACTGCAAGGGTTTGGGCTGATGTAGGATCATTTTCTGAGTATGTAGGAAATAAATATTGTATTTGTGCTGTAACTGGGCCAGATGAGTACAATGCTATAGTTGATAATAATTTTTACACTAATCTTATGGCCCGTGAAAACCTTAGAGATGCAATATGGGCATTAAATAAGATTAAAGAAAAAGATCAATTAGCTTATGATAATTTCGTTAAAAAGATTGATTTAAAAGATGAAGAAATAGAATATTGGAAAAAAATAATTGAAAATATGTATTTCCCGTATGATGAGAAAAGAGGGGTGTATCCTTTAGATGATGGCTTTATGAAGAGAAAGCAATGGGATGATTCAAAAATACCTAAAGAAAAGAGACATCTTCTTTATGAAAATTATCATCCTCTATTTATATTTAGACAAAGGATGTCAAAGCAAGCTGATGCAATTTTAGCAATGTACCTTCATAGTAATCTTTTTAGTATAGATGAATTAAGAAGAAACTATGATTTTTATCAAGAAGTAACATTGCATCACTCATCCTTATCAACTTGTATATTTGGTATTTTAGCTAGTCAAATTGGATATGATGAGGAGGCTTACAAGTATTTTTCACAGTCAGCAAGAATGGACTTAGATGATTATCACAATAACTTTTATGCTGGAATTCATGCTGCAAATATGGCAGGAACTTGGCAAGGTATTGTAAATGGTTTTGCAGGACTTAGAACTAATAAAGGAATTTTAGAATTAAATCCTACAATACCTAAGGAGTGGAATGCATATAGTTTTAAAATTTTCTATAAGAAGAATCTATTAGAAATAAAAATTTCTAAAGATGAAATTGAAATAAGACTATTAGAGGGCGAGAATTTAGAATTATATGTATATGGAGAGAAAGTTTATCTTAAAAATTTAAGTGAAATAATAAAAATACCAGCTAAATTATAGTTTAGCTATTTAAAAATAAAACTTTTAATCTGCTTTGTTTAAATTGAGTATTAATAAGAAAAAAGGGAGAGTGTTTTATGAATAAGGGGTATAGAGCTATCTTTTTTGATTGGGATGGTACTGCTGTAACTTCTAGGAAGGCACCAGTAGATGAAATAGTTTCGAGAATGAAGGGTTTACTTAATAAGGGAATAAAACTAGGAATAATTAGTGGAACTACTATTGAAAATATTGCTGGTGGAAGATTACAAGATTATTTTACTGAAAAAGAATTAGAAAATTTATTTTTAGGCTTAGGTAGAGGGGCATATAACTATAAATTTAATAAAAATAAAAATTTAGAGTTATTCAATAATATGATACCAGAAAAATCCGTTCTTTTAGATGTTCATAAGGCTTGTTTTGATATTCATATGAAGCTTTTAGAAGACTATGATTATAAGACGGATATAGTTTTTAGCAGACCTAATTACTGTAAAATAGATCTTATGGTTGATAATAATAGAGGAGAGCAATTATTTCTTCAAGAAAATGAAGTTGATATATTAAAAGAAAATTTAATTAGGCATGGATTTAATGAGGGGATTTTAGGACTTATTAAAATCTCTGAGGAAATAGGAGAGAAATACGGCTTAGATTTAGTAGTAACAACAGATGCTAAATACTTAGAAGTTGGAGTTTCTAGCAAAAGTGATAATGTAAATACAATTTTAAGGTATTTTAAAGATGAATTTGGAATATTACCAGAAGAATGTAGCTTTTGGGGAGATGAATACATAGGAATTGATGAGGGGTTATATGGTAGTGATAGTTTTATGATTACTGATTCCTCAAAAAGTGGAGATTTCTTTGATGTTTCTAATTTAAAAGGAAAAAGACCAGAAGAAGTAATAATTTTATCAGGGGGCGTTGAAAGATTCTTGGAATTTTTAAGTTCACAAGAAAATTTATAAAGTTTTGATATTTATAATTTTTTTATAAATATATTTTATAGGTCAAACTTTTAAATTGGAGGGGTATTTTTGAATAGAAAAGGTGTATTAAGATTCATGTTTGTCTTTATGTTACTATTGCTGCTACCGTTTACTATTTCAAAAGCAAAGGATTTTCCAGCAAATCCAATTGAAAAAGCTGGATATAAATTAGACTTTTCTGATGAATTTAATGGTCCTACATTAGATAGAGAAAAATGGACTGATTATTATTTACCACATTGGTGCAAGGATCCTGAAAGTGCTAAGGCTAATTATCGTTTTGAAAATGGATCACTTGTTGAATATATAACTGAAAATCAGAAACCATGGTGCCCAGAGCATGATGGAACTGTTAGATCATCTGCCATAATGTCTTTTGATAAAAGTTGGATACATAATTTTAGTGGAACAACTGATAACCATGAAAGAAATGAGTGGAGAGGTTATACAACTAAATATGGATACTTTGAAATTCGTGCTAAGCTATCTAACACAGGTGGTGGAGGTCATCAAGCTTGGTGGATGGTTGGTATGCAGGATGATACTAATGATTGGTTCAATTCAAAACAAACAGGAGAAATTGATATATTAGAAACTTTCTTTAGTAAAAAAGATACATGGAGAATCGCTGCATATGGATGGAATGATCCAAACTTCCAAACATCTTGGACTATTTCAGAAGATAAAGTTCCATCAGGAGATCCAACTTCTGAATATCATATTTATGCAATGGAATGGACTCCTACTGCTTTAAAATTCTATTATGATAATGAATTATTCAAGGTTATATATGGTTCACCAGACTATGAAATGGGGACAATTTTAAATATATACACAGATGCAGGTTCAGGTGTTCATAATGATGTTTGGCCTAAGGAATGGGCAATTGATTATATGAGAGTTTGGAAACCAGTAGATGGATATAAAGAGAGTGAAAGTTTAAATAATTACTTAATAAGAAATAGACAAACAGGAAAATTCCTTTATATTGAAGAAAATAATGATAAAGTATCTTATGGGGACATAACTTTAAAAAATGAAAAAAATGCAAAATGGAGTAAAGAATATAGAGATGGATACACTTTATTAAAGAATAATGAAACAGGAGAATATTTAAATATAGAAAACCAAACTGGATATATAGAACATGGTAAGGTTCCAAAAACTTGGTGGAGTGCTCAATGGAGTGAAGTACCAGTAGATGGATACACAAGGTTTGTTAACAGATGGAAGCCTAATATGTCAATACATACAGAAAGTTATGAAGGTGTTTTACAGTATGGAAATGTTCCAAATACTTATTGGACAAGTCAATGGCAACTTATTCCTGTAGAATAAAAATAAAATTTTAAAAGTGTTTTATTAAAAAATTAAGTTTGACCTATATATTAATTAAAAGAGGGAGTTTTATTTTAAATAAAGCTCTCTCTTTTGTTATTTTATACTCTCTTTGTAAGTATTTAATGTTAAAAATAAGAATATTTAATTTTTATAAGTTTCTAACTTTTCTGTGGCCACATGCTGGACATTTAAAGACAAGTTTATTTTCTGAATCATAGTCATATGCAAAAGGATTTTCATCCATCTCTTCTCCACAGATTTCGCAGATTTCTTTTATTTCAATATCTTTATTGTTTGGTAAATTACTTCTTTTCAATTTAATTTCTCCTTTTAAATATAAAGTTTAAAATTATAGGGTTAAATTAACCTATATAAAAACAATACATCTTTTTTATTTTTACTTCAATTGTAATTTTTTTAATAAAAGATATAAAAAATATTGTGGGAAAAATATCAATATATATAATTAAATGTATATATGAAATAAGGGGGAGAGTCAATGACTATTAAAAAATTAAGGGAGTATTTAAAGAAAAATAAAGTAGTTGTTTTATCAGTATTATTAATAGCAAGTATGTTCTTTGGTATTTATAAAAGTACAAAGGTATATTTATATGAAAAAAGATTAGAGGAACAACTTAAGTACAATATTAGTAAATTTGCATATGCAACCTTAAATTCTAGTGGAGAAGAAAGGAATGAGGATGTTTATGCTAGTATGAAAGCCTGTAAGGATATTGTTGGCCTTTGGGATGGAAGAGGGGGTTACACTGATAATGAAATAACCCTGTTAAGAGCTTTTTGTAATTTAGAGTATTATTGGAAATTGGAGCGTGAAAGAATAGAGTTGTTATTGTCTAATAATGATTTTGGATGGCTTATATATGATATATCCAGGAATTTAGAGAATAGTAAGCATATTAAAGATTTTATTGATTTAATAAATGGAGATGTTAAACCAAAATTTTGATGTTTTTCATAAATAAAAATTATGTAGTGATTTCAGATAACTGGTAAAGTTTTACTGTTTGTGTTATTATATAAAATATAATAACAAAATGTTAACAAAAGTCATTTTATTATTGTGTTTTAAGCTTTTATTAAGGATAAGTATTAGTTTATATAATATGAAAATTTGGTTATGGATAATAATATTATATAGTGAAATAAAAATTTTGATTAATAAACTATAAAACTTAATATTACTAAAGATTAAATATATTTAAAGAAATAGTATTTCTAGATGAAGGAGAGCAATAATGGGAGTTACTACATATAAGACAAAGAATGGAAATTTTATAATTGATTCTAAAAAACTAAATGAAAAAGTTACTGAGGTTTATAAAACTTATGGATTTGACCTTAATTTATATGAATTTGAAGATGAAGTAGATAAGGTTTTTTATCTTAGATATGCAGTTATGAAACTTAAGGAAGAATTAGTTGGAAGAAAGAATAAGTCTGAAAAGCAAAAACTAGCTGAAAATTGGTATGATATTATGTCAGAAAAATTTGGTTCTGACTGGGATAAAGAAAATGCTTGGTGTAAATATATTTCAGAGAAATATATATTAGCAGAAGTTACTCCTAATGGTAAAGAAGTTCCAGAAGCTTATTATGATACAAAGGTAGAGGCTATTATGGAGTTCTTAAAAATGGGAGCTTGTGATAACCTTAAGGTTTTTAGAGGTACAGTGGTATGCAAAGATATCTGTGGAGAAGAAGTATTAATTTCACTTAGAAAAAAAGATGATTATGTATTCCCTCCATTTCGTAAGGGATTTTAAAAATTATAAAGAGAGATAAGTTTAAAATAAGCTCATTAGGTGTAATGAAATATTATACCTAATGAGCTTATTTTTATTACTATAATTAACGTTATCAATGATTTATTAATAAACTATTAATAATGTTAATTATAATTTATGAAACAGCAAAATTGATATTTTTTAAAAAAATTAATATATGAGTAGGTAGTGGAATCAAAGCAATACTGCCTTTTAAAGGTATTTAATAGAATTTATTTACAAAAAGTTAATAAAAAGAACACTTTCAAAAAATTAACTAATAATGTATAATCTATTAAAATATAAATAAAGTGTTAAGAGAAATTAAAAGATTAAGGAATTAATGTAATAATTTAAATTCATTAGTTTCTATATAAAGCTTAAAATTTTTTTATAATATAAATATTTGGTAGGGGCAACTAAGTATTTATTATAAAAATTTTTATAAATAACATAATAAAAAGGGGGACAAATTTAATGAAGGAACAGAAAAAACAGATGAAGAGGTTTTTATCCTCAACGCTCAATGGTTTGGTGGTATTGGCTCTTATAATGCCTAGTAGTGTAGGAACTAATGTAATGGCAGAGGAAATTCAAAATGGGACAAGCCATACAGTAAGAAATTTAGAGAATATTGCTAGGGATGAACTTTATTTTAAGTATCAAAATCCAAATGAAGTAGTAAGAGTTATAGTTGAACTTGAAAAGCCAGCAGCTATAGAGGAAGCTAAGGCTGAAGGTGAGAAAAAACCATCTGAAGCAAAAATTCAAGAAGTAAAAGAAGAACAAAAAGATGCTAAGGATGAAGCAGAAGAAATTACAGGAGAAAAGATAAATAAAAGCTTTGGAACCTTAATAAATGGATTCAGTATCGATACAAAAGTAAAAGATATAGAGGAATTAAAGAAAATCGATGGTGTAAAAAGCGTAAAAGTTGTAAAGACTTATTATCCAGCTATGAATTCTGCTAAAGATTTAACACAGGCAGTAGAAACTTGGAAAGAGTTAGGCTTAAAAGGTGAAGGAATGGTTGTTTCTATTATAGATTCAGGAATAGATCCAAATCATAAAGACATGAAAATAACAGATTCATCAAAAGCTAAGCTTAAAAAAGAAAATTTAAAAGATGGACCAGGAAAATATTTTACAGAAAAAATTCCATATGGATATAATTTTGCTGATGAAAATGAAAATATTATAGATACACATCCAAAAGTAGATATGCATGGAATGCATGTAGCAGGAATAGTTGCTGCCAATGGAAGTGATGAAGAGGTTGCTAAAAATGAGGCAATAAAAGGAGTAGCACCAGAAGCACAATTACTAGCTATGAAAGTTTTTTCAAATAATCCTAATAGACAAGGGGCTGCTGAGGATGATATAGTAGCTGCCATTGAAGAGTCTGTTAATCAAGGAGCAGACATAATAAATATGAGTTTAGGATCTTCTGCTGGATTCCAAAAAGAAGATGATCCAGAACAAATAGCGGTTAAAAAGGCTGTGGATGCTGGGGTAGTCGTTGTTGTGGCTGCTGGAAATTCACAATATTCAACGGCTCCATACAAGGTTCCAGATATAAAGGATACTGGTTTAGTAGGAGCTCCTGGAACTGCAAAGGATGCACTTACAGTAGCAAACTATCATAATAGTAAGATGCTATTACCAACAATAAGCTTTGAAGATAATGGTGAAGCAGTTAATATACCATTTATGGTATCAGGAGAAGAAAATAGTCTTAATTTAGATAAAGACTTTGATTTAGTAGATTGTGGACTTGGAAAGGTACAAGATTTTAAAGGAAAAGATTTAAAGGGAAAAGTTGCCTTAATAAAAAGAGGGGAAATTACTTTTATAGATAAAAACTTAAATGCACAGGCAGCTGGTGCTGAAGGGGTAATAATATACAATGGAGATGGTGATGAGTCATTTATAAATATGGCAACAGATCCAAAGGTTAAAATTCCATCAGTATTTGTTAAAAATTCAGATGGGGAAAAATTTAAAAATGCTATTAATAAGAATTTAAAAATAAAATTTACAAACAATAAAATATTAGTTGCAAGTAGTGATGCTGGTGATTTTGTTGAATCATCATCATGGGGACCTACTCCAAGCTTAGACTTTAAACCACAAATATCTGCACCAGGTGGAAATATATATTCAACTATAAATGATAATAAATATGGTATTAAGACTGGTACATCAATGGCAGCACCACATGTTGCTGGAGGAGAAACATTAATAGTTGAAGGGCTTAAAAAGGAAAATCCAAATCTTAAGGGAAGGGATTTAGTAGAATTAGCAAAAAATACAGCAATAAGTACTTCTAAGATAGAGATGGATAAAAATAATCCTAAGATACCTTATTCACCTAGAAGACAAGGAGCTGGTCTTATGCAAATAGAGGAAGCTCTTAAAAATAAGGTTGTAGTATTAGATGAAAATAATAATTCTACTGTGGCATTAAAGCAAATAGGGAATGAGAAAGAATTTACATTAACATTAAAAAATTATGGAGATAAAGAAGCTGAGTATGATGTTGAAAATTTAGGTGGAGTTTTAACAGAAACTAGTGATACTTTAAAGACTATGTCTCATGATGTAAGAATTGAGGGGGCAAATCTTAAGTTTGATAAAAATAAAGTTATTGTTCCAGCTAAGGGTACAGAAACTTTAAAAGTGAAATTAACAATACCTAAAGCCGTTTCAGAGGATAGATTTGTTGAAGGATTTATTAAACTTACAGGAAAAGATGTTCCATCATTATCAGTTCCTTTCATAGGATATTATGGAGACTGGGGAAAAGATCAAATAATAGAAGCTATGAATTGGGATAGTAACAATCAAAAGTTCATAGTTCCATCAGAAGTATTAACAAATTTAAATGGAGCAATTGGGTACAAGCTAGGTTTAGGAGTAAAGGATGAAAAGGGAAATCTTAAAGTAGATCCTAGTAAAATAGCAATATCTCCAGATGGAAATGGAAATGGTGATATCATAGCTCCATATTTATATTATTTAAGAAATGCTAAGGTAACTGAATTAGAGTTATTAGATAAAGATAAAAAATCCTTAGGAGTTATAGGACATGAAGATTATATAAGAAAAGAGGAATATAGTGAACCAAGTGGAAGTGGAAAAGCTCCAAACTTATTTGAGAACTTAACTTGGGATGGAAAGCTATATAACCAAAGTACAGGAGAAAAGGAAGTTGTACCAGAAGGACAATATTATTTAAATATAAAATCAAAAGTTGATTATGATAATGCTAAAGATCAAGAGGTAGTTGTTCCAGTACAAGTTGACCTTACTGCACCTAATATTGAAATAACTTCAGGAGACAAAGTATTAGGTAATAAGGATGATAATGAAGTAGATTATAAATTAGAATGGACTGCTAAGGACAATGTTTCTATTATACCAGATATAGCTACAGTATATGTAAATGGTAAAAGTGTAAGAGCTAATATAAGTGAAAATAATGGCACTTATAGTTGTGACATAAAGTTAAAAAATAATGCTTTAAACGAAGTTAAGGTAGCTATGAATGATACAGCATTTAACTTAGGTGAAGTATCTAAGAATATAAAGGTTGAATCTTCAGATCCATTAATAAAATTTGAAGGTAACTTTGGAACTGCTACTTTAAGTGTTGATAATTCTTTAGAATATCTAGTAAAGGGAGTAGTTTTAGGTCCAGTAAAAGAATTTAAGTTAAATAATGAAGATGTTAAGGTAAATGAAGATGGAACTTTTATACATAAAGTTGCTTTAAAAGAAGGAATGAATAAAGTTAATATTTATGCTAAAGATGAAAACGGAAATGTGTTATATAATTATGCTAGCAATATATTATGTGATACTAAAGCACCTATAATAAACTTATCATCTCCAAAGGTAGAATCAGATGGTATAGTTATAACTAATGAAGATAAAGTAAATATAAAAGGTACTGTTGAGGATAACACATTAGGATATAAGTTCTATAAAAATGATACTATTCAATTAGAAGTTGAAGAGAGAGCTAAGCCAGGAAATGATAGTACAAGAAGAGAGTTTTCATATGAAGTTCCTGTAAAAGATGGAGATATTATAGTATTAAAGGCCGTTGATGTATTAGGTCATGAAACTCTTAGAAAGCTTACTGTTAAGGTTGATAAAAATGCTCCAGAAGTGACAATTGGAGGAGTATCAGATCAAGGAATATACAATAGTGATGTAACTCCAAAGGTAGTTTCTAATGAAGATGCAGAAATTAGTTACTTATTAAATGGAAAAGATTATGATGGAAAAACTCCTATTTCAGAGGATGGAAACTATGAGCTAATTGTAAGGGCTAAAGATAAAGCTGGAAATAAAACAGAAGTAAAAACTAACTTTACTATAGATAAAACACCAGCAAATATTTCTGTTAATAATATTGAAGAGGGAAAAGTATATAATGAAGAAATTATTCCTGAAATAGCTAGTAATGAAGAAGCTACTTTTAAATATACTTTAAACGGAAAAGAATATGATGGTAAGTCTAGTATAAAAGAAGATGGTGACTATGTTTTAAATATACAAGCAACAGATAAAGCTGGAAATGTATCAAATAAAGAAGTTAAGTTTTCTATAGATAGAACACCTGCTAATATATTTGTAACTGGAGTTGAAGAGGGTAAAGTTTATAATGAACCTGTTACTCCAATAATTGAGATTGATGATAAGGATGCAACTTTAAAATATACTTTAAATGGAAAAGAATATGACGGAAAATCAAGAATAGATGAAGATGGTAAGTATATCTTAAAGGTTGAAGCTTTAGATAAAGCAGGAAACCCATCAGAAAAAGTTATTAACTTTGCTATAGACAGAAGTTCCTTAAAAAATTCAGAAAAGGATGATCCAAATAATAATAAGAAATATAATGAACCTATTGATGAGGAAATAGTACAAAAGCCTGAAGCTAAAACTGATTCAAAAGAGGAATTAAAGGCTAATAAGATTAAAGAAGAGAATAAAGTTAGTGAAGAAAATAAAAGTAATGAAGAGAACTCAGTTAAAGATGAAAAACTTCTTAAGAAAGAAGGAACATTGCCAACAACAGGACAAGTTCTTGGAGGATCTATGCTATCTTTATTAGGAGCTATAATGGCTTCAGTTGGAGCTGTTTTCTTAAAAAGAAAAAATAAAAACAAGGAAGAATAGTAAATAGAAAGTATTTAAAATAAATTAATAAATTTAGGATATTTTAAGGGGATTATTTAAAAATATAAAGTAGATAAAGAGTTTTCTTATAGGGTAAACAAAGAAATTTGTTTATACTTAGGAGGGCTCTTTATTTTCTTACTAATAAAGAGAATTATCTTATAAAAAATCGATTATATTAAGAATTTTAGACTTTATTTTAGTGTAATAATAAATTTCTTTTTGCAATTTTAAGTATATATTTTTTATAAAAATGATCCTTTTTAAATAAGGAAAAAATACCATATTTATTCAATAGAAAATGTTTACATTAATAGGGTGGAGTAGTATAATAAAAGTGTAAAGAGAAAGAGGTATTACTACAAAATAAGGTTTAAAAATTTTAGAATATAAACCTAAAATGGATTATTTTAAAACTTGTAAACGTTTATAGAGTCCTGGATTTTGAATTTTGCTTTTTAATTAACAGTGATCTAATTCTCTTTTCATAAGATATAGCTTTAATGAAAATTTATGTGTTTTTAGGACTTTACATACTAATATGATTCATTTTATAAGGAATTTATGATTATTAAAAGGGGTGTTGTAATATGTTACACAAAGGCAATGAAAAAATAAAAATAACTTTTAATGAACATTTTTTAAGTAGAGTCGATTTTATGAGAGCTGTTGTTAGATACTTAATGAAAAATGATAGGGACTGTAAAGTAATAGATTTTTATCATTTAATAGTTGATGACAAGAAATATTATTTAAGAGATCAAAATTTAACACCTGAAGGTGCAAAATGTATTCAAAATGCAATTTTAATTCCAGTAGATGAGTAAAATTTTATATTTATATATAAATTAAAAAGATTAAGAGATTTAAAAATAATTCTCTTAATCTTTTTGATTTTTTATTTAGTTAATTTCATATAAAGTTGGTAGCATATAAGCAAATAGAGGGGGTTAAAAAATAATATTTTCTAAGTTTGTATATAATATTTTAAATTGAAAGAACCAAGAGACTATTGGAAGGAGATCTCTTGGTTCTTATAATAATTATAACTAAAATAAATAATTATAATTAGAAGGCATATTTAATTTATTGAAAACCTAGCAATAATCCAACTTGATATACAAGTGTTGATAAAACTAAGGCAATTACAAATGTATATACAGCAGAGAATATAGTCCATTTCATAGAATTAGTTTCCCTTTTTATTGCCCCTAAGGCTGCTAAGCAAGGAGTATATAAAAGAGTCATAACTAAGAATGAAATTGCTGAAAGTGGAGTAAATACCTGTTGAATTACATTTATTAAGGCTTCCCCTTCTTCAACTCCAGCATAAACCATACCCATTGTTGCAACTACTGATTCTTTAGCTAATATACCAGTTATTAATGATACACCAGCTTGCCATGTTCCATATCCAGCTAGTACAAATAATGGAGCAACAAAGCTACCAATCATACCTAAAATAGAGTGTTCACTATTTGGTTCAACTCCTAGTGGTAATACAGATAAGGCCCAAAGAACTATCATCATTGGGAATATAATCATTCCAGCTTTCTTGAAGAAAGCACCTGCTTTTTCCCACATTAATAGGAATACATTCTTTATAGATGGCATTCTATAAGCAGGAAGCTCCATTACAAAATATGAAGATTCACCTTTAAATAAAGTTTTGCTAAATATTTTTCCACTTATTAAGGCAACTATAATACCTAGCACATATAAACTAAATAAGACTAAACCTTGATGAGTAGGGAAGAATGCTTCAACAAATACAGCATATATAGGCATTCTAGCACCACAGGATATAAATGGGTTAACAAGTATAGCTATCATTCTATCCTTTTTGTTTTCTAAGGTTCTAGTAGACATTATTCCAGGAACATTACATCCAACGGAAACTATCATAGAGACGAAGGTTTTTCCATGTAATCCTAAACCTCTCATAAGTCTATCCATAACGTAAGCAGCTCTTGCCATGTATCCACTGTCTTCTAAAAGTCCTAATAAGAAGTACATAACCATAATTAATGGTAAGAAAGAAAGAACAGCACCTACACCACCAAATAGTCCTTTATCTATAAATCCTACTAGTAATTCAGGAGCACCCATATTAGAAAACCATTCAGATACAATTACACCTGCTTTAGCTATAAGATCTCCAAACCATTCTTGAATTCCAGCACCAATAATAAAGGTTAATTCATATAAACAATACATAATAAGTGCGAAAATAGGGATTCCTAAATATTTGTTTGTAACTATTTTATCTATTTTTTCAGTATTTGTTACCTGCTTTTCACTAGGTTTCTTTATTACATCCTCAGTAATTGATGATATAAAAGAATACCTTTTATCAACAATAGACATATCTGCTTCAAAGCCTATATTTTTTTCTATGGTCTTATTACTTTCTTCAAGCTTATTAAATATACTTGGAGCATTTAATTGTTTTATTTTATCTTTTATATACTCATCATTTTCTAAAAGTTTTAAAGCTGTCCAATTAACAGGAAACTCCAATTTATTTTTATATGTTTCTAGCAAAGAAGAAAGGTTTTTTATTTCATTTTCAATATCTTCACCATAATTTATATTAATAAGTTTTTCATTCTTTTTTGAATGTATAGAAGTTTCTATTAATTCTTCTATTCCTCTATTTTTTAAAGCTGATGTTTTTATAATAGGAACACCTAATCTTTTAGAAAGTTTATTTGTATCAATTTCTATATTTAAAGCCTCAGCTTGGTCAATCATATTAAGAGCAATAACCACATTTGCCCCCATTTCTATAAGCTGAGTAGTAAGATAAAGATTTCTTTCTAAATTAGTTGCATCCACAACGTTTATAACCACATCAGGTTTGTCCATTAATATGTAATTTCTAGCAACAATCTCATCTTCTGAGTATGCTCCTAAGCTATAAGTTCCTGGTAAATCAATTACCTTGTAGCTTTCACCTTTAAACTTTAAAGTACCTTCTTTTTTTTCTACCGTAACACCGGGCCAGTTTCCTATATGTTGTCTTGATTTAGTAAGCAAGTTAAAAAGGCTTGTCTTACCACAGTTAGGATTACCAGCTAACGCAATAGTTAACATTAATTTTCCCCCTTAATAAAGTTTTAAATTTAGTAAAATACCCAATACCAACTCTAAAAGATTTTTATTTAGTCTTTTAGATAAACCATTTATATATTAATTAAAAAATAAATTATTATATTAAAGTATGTTTCTTATTAATACATAAAATATCTCAATACACCATTTAAAATATAATAATATTCATTATCAATTAAAAATGAAAATATATAGCTTAGATTTCTTTAACAAAGATTTTATTTGCTAAAGTTTTATCTAAAGCAAGACGTGATCCACTTATACTAATTATTAGTCCTGTAGTATCATTTTTAATTACATCTATAATATTTCCCTTTGAAATTCCTATTTCCATAAGTCTTTTTCCTAGGGAATCATTAATAAGCATTCTTTCTATCTGAATAGAACTGCCTTCTTTAGTCAAAGACATAGGTATCATAAAAAGTTCCTCCTTTTAAGATATTAAGTACTAAACTAAAATGCTTTTAGCCTCGTTTTTTCTTAGAGTTAACTTATATCCTCTTACAATAACTTCAATAGGGTCACCAAGAGGAGCCTTACCTGTGATTTCTAAAGTAACGCCAGGGGTAATTCCCATATCTAATAATCTTCTTTTTACAATACTGTCTTTTTGAATTCCTTTAACAATAAGTTTTTCACCTACTTGTTTTTTTTCTAAAGTATCCATTTTGCATATCCCTCCTAATTATAAAAAACTTAATTTTATCTAATTAAAATTATTTTTGTAAAACTAGTAACCCTTTTTCAGTTATTTCCCAGCCTGAAATAGAATTTAAACTTTTAGAACTCCCACAACCACATCCACATGATGAGCATTGGTCTTGAGAGCAGCCAGATAAAGAGATTTTCTTTATATATCCCTTTTGTTCTAGTTGTTCTTTGTAAATCTCAACCATTGTTTCACTTATATTAAGCTCTTTAGCAATAGTAGAGGATGAGAATTCATTTGAATTTTTCATTATTTTTAAGATAGCTTTTAACATTATATCACCTCTTTACATATCTAAGAAACAAATGATAATTAATCTCAATTGCTATTATAAGGAATTTGATAATTATTTTCAATTGAGTTTTGCTATGGAATATTTCTATTAGAGCAAAATAACTCCTTTAGAAATAGATATCCTAGTAAATACTGGTATTAACTAGGATTTTTATTTTAAAGGAATAAAATAAGTAGGAAATTAAGTTATTTAGGGATGATATAAAATAAAAGATATTAGTTTATGAGTGAAACTATTTAAATAAATTTTATTTGAAGTGAAAATAAAAAAAGTGAGAAATATATTCTCACATAATAGTAAAATAAATTAATTTAAAAATAAGTTTTGAAATGAGGTTACTAAAATAGCAATATAAGGTTTATACATAATTTTATTAAAGTGAATTTGCTGTGTAAGTAAATTTGTATGGAATTTAAATAAAGGAGATGTAGATAGTGAAAAAACTTTCTAGGTAAAACCATACTGTATAAAAGTAAGGAGGTGTTTATGTATAAACCTATATAATTATTTATATGTAATTTCTGTATTTTGGTGAATATTTTTTAGAGGTTATTAAGTATAAAAAAAATAAGAGAAAGAATTAACTTCCTCTTATTAAGAGTGATTTTAAAAAGCAAGACCTAAGTCTGTAGGTTTATGCTTTTTATTTTGATTAAGATTTAGATTAGTTTAAAGGAGATTTTAGGGTAATATTATTATAGGAGTCATTAGTTTATTATATTTATACTTTAGTAAATTTCTTTTAAGTAATTCTTAGATACTGGATTAATAAGATTACTTAAATATAAGGTTCTTTAGTTTATTGATCTTTAAAGAGTTTATTCTATTATAAACTTTAAGTAATTATGTAAATGGATTTAATCCATAATTTGGCTTGTAAAATAAATGTGTAGCTAATTTGCAAAAAAAGAATTAGAGGAGAGCATTAACATAGCCACACATTTAATTAACTATAGTTTGTAGTTGTGTCATTTTATATAGCTATTAAAATGAACACTATTTTGAAAGTTACTATTAATAAAAATATAAACTATTTAAACTTAACCTTTAAATATATTATTTTTGTATCTTCATTAAGGATTATAGACATAGTTTTAAATTTCTATACAATTTACATGAAATAATTTTAAAATTTAAAAAGGATTATTATTACCTTAGTTTTTTTATTAATAAGGTTCTACCATCTTGCAAAAAGATTCTAGTGTTAGAAAAGCCATTGTATTTCCAAAAAAGTTCACTTCTTTTATTAGTAGGGGTAAGTTCTATAGTTTTAGCACCTTCTTTTATCATTTTTTCTTGAAGTTTACTATATGCAATTTTACCTAAGCCTTTATTTCTAAATTCTTTGTTTATACAATACTCTAATATTATAGATTTCCCACTTTCATCAATGTATATAATGTAAGTTGCAAAACCTATTATTTTATCTTTCTCCTTAAAAAATATTATTTTTAGGGGGTTAAAATCTCTTTCAGAAAGTTCTAAAACAGAATCTTTATATTCTTTAGATAAAAAATATTCAAAGGTTTCTTTAGAGAGTGGACTTGTTTGAAGAATATAGTTTATATAGTCATGGAACACATTCCAAAATAGATTTAAATCTTTAAAGCTTTCAATTTCATAAATTTTAATACTCATAATTAAATATGTAAAGTTTATATTTAATTATAAACTTTATCAAAATCCTCCTTTCAAAATTATAAACCTCTATATATTAAGTAAAATAAATTAAGTAAAAAGTAGGGTTCTCTTAAATATAGAAGGAGATTTTAAAATGAGAACCCTTAATAAGTATGAGTTTTAAATTATATATTTATATATATGATTTTATATAAGGATATATTAATATATGGATTAAATTAAATAATTTTCAATTGGTTTGATTTACCATGACGAAAAATGGAGGTTTTATGGTATAATAAGGGAATAGGGGAAAGTAATTTCATAAACCTTATATTTCTATATAAGGTTTATATTTATGTGCCTAGAATTTCATTAAAAAGTTATTAATGAGAAGTATAGTGAGTTGTTATTTGGTATTATATTTGAATTTTATCTATAATTTAAAACAAATGGGGAGGTGAATGTCACTAATATTATAAAGTAAGTATTTAGAATACTTTATATTTAATGTATTTTAAGACATACTAGGATAAGTTGTAGTGAATTTTAATTAAATTACAATCTTATTTAAAGATTTTATTAGATTAGTGGCTAAATTTTTGAAGTTAATTTGGAAAGGGAAGTTTAACGGTGTAGAGGATCTTCCAATAGGTGAATTGCCTGAAAACGCTGTAAGGTTTGAAGAACCGGAATCAGCTGAGGAGCTAGCTAAAGAAACTAGAAGATTTTTAATACCCGTTGTAATATTTTTGCTTATAGTTATTTTTCTTAGAATAAAAACTAATGGATTTTTTGGAGTGGGTGATGTACTAAATATTTTTGGAATTATCTTAATACCCTTTAGTATATTACCACATGAATATTTGCATGCTATATTTTTTCCAAAAGATGCAGAGGTTGAAATGTGGTATTCTATTAAGCAAAGGTTGGCTTTAGTTACATCTAATACAGCCATAACAAAGAAAAGATTTATATTTTTAAGTCTTTTTCCAAACATAGTATTTGGGTTTTTACCACTTATAATATGGATTTTTATACCTAGTGATATGAGTTTTATATCAGGAATTTTATTTACTTTTGGTTTTATAAGTTTAACCATAGGGTCTGGAGATTTTATGAATATTTATAATACCATAAAACAAGTTCCTAAAGATGCTATGGTTCAAATTTCTGGGTTAAATTCTTATTGGTTTTTTAAAGAAAAATAAATTAAATGTATATATAATAAGTTTAGGCATATATAATTAAGAAAAAATTTAATATAAAAAGCAAGTAATTTTACTTGCTTTTTATTATTTTTTAAAGAAAAAATAATAAAAAAAATGATATAATAAGTTAAAGTTTTATTTTACTCAATGGATAAAAATTAGAATTAGGAGGAATTCACCATGAATTTTTTTAATAAAAATGAAGAAGAAAATAGTGCTGTAGAAGAAAAAAGTGCTGTAGAAGTTGCTGTAAATGAAGAGGGTAATGTAGAAAATGTTACTTTTGACAAAAGCGAAGCTGTGGCATATGGTGTTGATTTAGAAGCAGAATTAGAAGATGATAAAAAAGATGAAAAAAATAATGAAGTAGATGAACAAGGAGAACTTTTAAATCCAATACCTACACCAGTTAAGCAAGGTGAAAATATGTTAGACTATGTTGTTACTCTTTCAGATGAACAAAAAATTAAGTTAAATGAGCTTATACAAGCTAATGATTTTTCAGGAGTAAGTAGATTGCTTTCAGAGCATAAAAGAATAATTTCAACTCCTAAAGAGTTATTTAACATAGTTTTAAACTTTAATGATAGCAAAATAATTCCTTTTAAATCTGCTATGGTACTAGGATTAGATGAAATAGATGCATTTAATGTTTTAGCAAGACAATATCCTATATTAAAAGAACTTGAAAGAAATAAAATATCCATAAAGAGAATTAATAGGGTTCAACAATCGCAAATTATTCTTGTAGATGGAGAAATGAAATTATCTTAAGTTAATATTAGAAGATTAAATAATCTTTTATTAAGATATTAGATTATTTTTAATAGACAAGCTTTAAAGGTTTAAAAAAGAGATTTTATGATTAGAGTTAAATCATAAAATCTCTTTTAACTTATATTAAATAATATAAGATTTTAATATTTAGTTTCTAAATATGTTTTTTATTTTGGCATGAAAGGATAATCTTAAAGATTACTCCTAGTATAAAAAAGCCAAAAAATATACTTAAAATACTTAATGTGTATATGTGAGTTGATAACAATAAGTCAAAAAATAGACCCATGAACAATCCAAATATAACATAGGCTAAAATAAAAATTTTGTTTTGTTTATAAGTAGAATTTCTCATAAAACAACACCCCTTTAATCCCCTTTTATACTTTCATTATACAACAAAATATATAATAATAGGTTATGTATGGAAGTTAAGTATTAAATATATAAGTATTTAGATATTTAATACTTTTATTTATAAGAAAGTCATTTTAATGTGCTTTATTTTGATAATTATGTAAAATTTATGGTGTTTTTTTAAGGGGTATAATAGGCTATTAAATAATGCCTTTTAAAAATAAGAGTATAATTTTATTAATAAAGTTATGTAAGTTAATTTCTGTAATATAGTACATAAATTCATACTAAATATTAGTTGTATTACAGTAGTTAATTTGCACTTATTTATAATTATTTTTTTGAAAAAGAAAGGATGATTATTATGATTAGCGAAAGGGTAGATTTATTAATTAATAACGGTGAGATTTTAGATGAGATTGAAGGGACTTCTGAGAGAAATATTGATAGAAAATATAGTGCCTTAAACCTAACATTAAGAAATGAAATTGCTAACATAGATAGAATAGAAAAAGCAATAAAACTTATAAAAGAAAATACTTCAGCTTTTTCAGAATATAGAAGAAGAAATTTATTGAACTTAGCTGTAAATATATCCTTAGAAGAGGATATGGACAAAGCTTTAAGTGAAATAGAAAACATTTATATTAATCTTAAAAGTGAATTTTCACAAAGTAGATATTTAATGTTAGCAGCAGAAGAAATATTCTTCTCAAGAAATTTTATTAATGTTGAAGAAGTGATAATGAATACAAAGAGTGCTTACAAGTATATGAAGAAAAATCATAGATTTGAGACTAAGAGAGAAGATCTTTGCTCAGCAGCAATGATTGCTATGACTTCAGAAAATCTTGAAGAAACCTTTGATGAAATCAATGAATGTTATGATATTTTAACAGATTGTGGTTTTTCAAAAAATAATGATTTAGAATTATTAAGCAATGTGTTATCAATAATAAATATGCCTGTTGATATAAAATGTGCACAAGTAAGAGATTTAGCAACCAATTTAAAAGAAAATAAGGTTGAGTTTAAGAAATCTTATCTTCCAATACTAGGAATAGCAGCCTTTGTAACTGATGATTACAATAGGTTAAGTAAAAATGTTTTAGATGTTTCAGAGACTTTAAAAGAAAATGAAGGATTTAGATCAGTTACTGTGGATGAAAAAGCTAGAAATATTATGGCTTTAATTTTAGTGGTTAAGGAATATTTGGATAATTTAAAGGATGATTCTAAGCTAAAGATTATAAAGAAATCTTCAGATAAATCCTTAGAGACTGTATTTGCAATTGCTTCATCTGGTAGTGTTACCATTGAAGAAGTTGATATAACTGTTACAGAATAATTAGCTTAAAATTTATTATATAATTAATTTATAAAGTAAAAAGTATTTTTAACAAAAATGGAATGGAAGTTTGTATTTGTGATTAAGGGCTGTATCAAAATATGAAATTATTTTGATACACGCTCTTTTTCTTTTAAAATAAAATTTAGAACAAAAACTATAAAATATTTAACAATAAATGGTACAATTAATTAGTGGAATAACTTGAGTTTTAATTTAGTTAGGAAGGGGAAAATGTATGTATAGATATGAATATGTAGAAGCACAAGCAGAAGGTTTCTTTAATAGTGCTAATCATAGAGAAATTATTGATGAATATGCTGAGAGAGGATTTAGATTTATCACTGCAATACCAACTAGTTTTAGTAGCTATGGAAGTATAAAAACCTTTGATTTAGTTTTTGAAATAGAAGTATAGTAATTATATTATTAAAATTATGGATAGTATAAGTAAGATAAAGGAATCTATAATAAACACTTTAATATAGATTCCTTTATTTGTATAACTACATCCAAGTTATTTTAGCTTCTTTTCTTGGTACAGTTCTTTTATATTTAACTTTAGGATAACCAATAACCATACAGTTTACTAAAGATTCATTCTCTTTTAAGCCTAAGAATTCATTTATTTTAGGGTTTACTTCAGAGGCTCTTTGTAAAAATCCACTAAAATATGTTCCAAGTCCTAAAGCATTAGTCATAAGCTCCATATTAGATGCTGCAAGAGAAGCATTTACAGTAGATTCTGATTTAACAATTATAAGTGCAGGAGCTTTAAAGAATAGTTTATCTTCACCATTTGGATCTTCTAAGAAATCATTATACATTTTAATCCACATATAACAATATCTCTTTATATTTTCAGGAGTAGTTTCTTTATTTAATAAATTTTCTCCTAGAGATTTTAAGGTTTCTAGAACTATTTTTCTAAGTTCTTGAATCTTATCTTTTACAACAACATAAGAAACATTTTGAAGATTACTACCTGTTTGAGTAAATCTTCCTGCTTCTATTATTTTTTCAAGTTTTTCATCTTCAACATCTCTGTTTTGGAAAAGTCTTGTACTTCTTCTGAACTTAATAAAATTTAAAAGTCTATCTGAATCAATATCAAAACTATCTTTGTTATATTCTTGAATTTTACTCATATCGTAATCTGAATCTGAAACAGCCTCCTTAGGACAAATAGCAATACAGTGCCCACATTCCATACAGCTTTCATTTTTTATATGAGCCTTACCATCTAACATTTCTATGTCACTAACTATACAATCTTGCATACAAAGGGTACAGCCTATACATTTACTAGTATCCACATTCATCATAATAAATCAACCTACCTATCTAATAATTATATATCCAAATAAAATTATAGTAATTATGAAATTTTAAGACAAGTACGCAATATTTATTTAGTTACTTACAAAAAGTTAAGTATTGAAGTTAATTTTATTTAATTTAATATTATATAATTTATAATGGATTTAAAGTAAATAAGACTTTAGAAAAGTGGAAGTTATTTGTATAAATGCTTTATTTAAGAAGAAGCAAAATAGACTATTAAGAAATATTATTATGTGATATCATTAAGCAGTAAAATAAATTTTAGGACCGGTGTTATATGAAAAAACATAATAAAAGGAAGATTAATGAAAAGCATATAGAACACGCTTTAAAGGTTTTAAGTGGTAAATGGAGATTAAAAGTTTTATGGGAAGTTTCTAGTTATGAAAGCATAAGGTTTAATCAGCTACAGAAAAACGTTGAAGGAATATCTAGTCTTATGCTAACAAGAGTTTTAAAAGATCTTATAGATAACAAACTTGTTATAAGAACTCAATTTAATGAGGTGCCTCCCCATGTTGAATATTCTTTAACTGACTTAGGGAGAAGTCTATGTCCTATAATAAGGCTTTTAGAGGATTTCGGCAAAAAGACATTAGAATAAAAAATATAAAAAATCAAAATTTACTTAAAATACAGTTTAAAAGAGGAGTTTTAATATCTATATTATGTAGGAATATTAAAACTTCTTATTTTTTTTTATTTAATTTTCAATCTTTAAAATTTACTTATGAAATATAATTTGAATAGGAAATAAAATATGAACAAATTGTAACTAAATGTGGTACAATTTTTATAGAAGTATATTTAAAATAAGCAAATAAGAGTTTGAAAGAAGGAGAAAGCCTTGGAAGTAAATAGTATAAGAAAAACTTTAAAAAAGGCATTACCACCAACTATTTTATCTATGGTTTTACTTTTAGTAAATTTAAAGTTTTTTGGATTAAGTAATATAATTATTGCAACTTATATGACTTTAACATTTATAAGAATGAGGACATATCTAATAATTGAAAATAATATTTTTAAGCCCTTATTTATACAATTAGCCATAGGGGTATTAGCCTCTGTTGCAAGTATGGGAGGACTTTTAGAAGTATTAATAAACTTTTTTGGAATAATAATATTGGTTTATTTACTTACAGATGAGTATAATCCAGATAGTTATTTCCCTTACTTAATGGCCTTCGTTCTTCTTCAAATGTTTCCAGTAAAATTTGATCAAATTTCTAATAGGCTTTTAGGAATTTTTGTATCATATTTAATAGTTTATTTAGCTTTAATGATTGTATCACCTAAGGGAGAAGATAATAAAATTCAAGAACTAATAAAAAGTGGATTTGAAAATATTCATTCTCAATTTAAAAATCTTTATTATGATGATATAGATAAAGTTAAAAGTGAACAGATAGAGCTTTTTGATATTTGTAGGGAGCTTAATAGATTTGTGTATTCAGGTGGAAGAAGAAAGTACTATCAAATTATGATTGCTTTTCAACATATAAATAATATTATACATGATTTAAAAAGTTCAAAGGAAATAATTGAGGAAAATAGAAAGGAATTTAAAAGGTTTTATAAGTTATTTAAATATCTTGAAAATAATTTTAATGATTATAAATTATGTGATGAAAAGTTAGAGGTATTTAAAAAAGAATTTAAATTCCACAATAAAAATCTTACTTTTTATACAAGTTTAGTTTTAAGATATTTATCAGAATCTATAGAACATTTGAATTATCATAGATTTAACTTAAGGAAGTTTTTAAACTTTAAAAATAACAAGGATTATTTTCAAGTTTATAGTAAATATAACTTTAAACTTAATGAATTTAAACTTAGATTTGCTATAAGAATGTCAGTTATAGTAACTTTAGCTTTTTTCGTAATTAGAAGATTTTCCTTACCAAAGGGATATTGGTTACCAATGACAGTCTTTATTTTAGCTCTTCCTTTTTATGAAGATAGTAAAGCAAGGGTTTACGCTAGATTTAGAGGAACTATTTTAGGAGTTATAGTAGCATTTTTACTATTTTCTGTTTTTAAAGGACAAGAGATGCATTTTGTTATAATTTTAGTTACAACATTTTTTATGTATGCTTTTAAAGATTATGCAACAATGAGTATATATGTAACTTGCTATGCTTTAGCCATAACTACCATATCTATGAGTGATGGGGAAGCGGTTATATTAAGACTATTATATACAGGAATCGCTGCTATAGTAGTATTATTTGCTAATAAATTTATTCTTCCTAATAAAAATCATGTTGAACTTATAAATATGGTGAAAAGGTTAATTGATTTAGATAAGGTTATGATCACTAAAGTAAGAGAAGCACTAGAAAAAGATTTTGATGAAATGGAATTAAGAAGAATTATTTATTCTTCATATTTAATTAGTGGGAGAATACAAATGCATACAAATCCTAGTGATGAAAAAGAAGATAAAGAAATTAAAAAGTTTATGCTTTCAAATAGTGAATTTACAACTTCAATTATAAACTATGCAGTTGTTTTGAGTAATTCAAATAAAGGAGCCTTAGATTATGAGTATATAAATGAGGGTATAAGTTTGATTGAAGAAAAATTAAGGAGTTTTAAGGAAGAATTTTTTTATAATCCTAATTACATAGGAAGCTTTTGTAAAAACATTCAATTAATAGACCATGAGGATAATTATAAGAATTATTGTTTAATTAAGTGTGTAGACAGGGTTTATAACCTTGAAAAGAATTTAAATGTATTAAAGAAAACAATAATAAATTAAGATAATAATTTTAATATTCAACTTAAAAAATCCTTTATTTTAAAAATAAAATTAACTTTTTACTTAACTTAACATATTTAATCATTTATATGCATATATAAATAATAGTTGCTTAAATTTTATCTTTAGGTAAGACTTAAAGGAGGAGTAGAGATGGAGTTAAAGTTAAGATGCAATTATAAGGAAAGTAATGATGAATTAAAGCAAGTTGAAGAAAAAAATCAAAGTGCAGATGCTTTTTGTTTTAATTGTGAAAAAGGTTTTAGTGTAAATGATGGAGGATACTTCATAGTAGATGAACCATATTGCTCTTTAGAATGTGTTATAGAGGCAATAATAAAAGAAATAAATAGTGAGCTAATGATTAAAAAGATGGATAGAGATAATATTGATCTAAAATATTTATATAATAGTTCAGCTAAGAAAAATTTACTTCACTTAAAAAATCATTATAATTTAGACTCTACTCAAAAGGAAAGGATAATAGAATTTACTAAAGAAAAGGGAGCAGTATATTTAGTGGAACTTTTAGAAAAAGTTTTATATGATGATTAAAATTTAAATAATATATTGGTTTTAAGTAATGTTTTAAATTAGAGATAAGATAATATATGTATATAAAATATATGGGTTAAAAAAGTGTGTAACTATTAGTTATGCATTTTTTTTATTAATTTTAAATTTTAAGGTGAAAATTAAACTAACAGGATATTTAATTAATTTAAAATCGTTAAGCTTGTGTAAAGGAAGTGGTGGTATAATAATTGGAATGCTAAAATATTTAATGTATTTACATAAAAATTAAATTTTAAAAATGTAAAATAAGGAGAATATTATGATAAAAGTATTACTTGTTGAAGATAATATAGAGATTAGTGAAAATATAGTTGAGTATTTTAAAAATGATGTGGAGATAGAATGCGTTTATGATGGATTAGATGCTATAGAATATTTAAATACATATTATTTTGATATAGTTATATTAGATTTGATGCTGCCAGGAGCTGGAGGTATGGAGGTATTAAACTTTATTTCAAAGAAGAGGCTAAATACAGGAGTTATAGTATTAACTGCAAAAGAAGAGCTTGGCGATAAGCTTAGAGCCTTTAATTTAGGAGCTAATGACTATTTAACTAAACCTTTTTTTATGGAAGAATTAAAAGCAAGGGTAAATGTTATACTTAAAAGCTTAGGAAAGATAAAAGATTCAAACATACTTCAGTTTAAGAGTATGGAAATAAATATGAAGACAAAGAAAGTTTTTATAAATCATAAAGAATTAGAATTAAATGAGAAATTATTTAATCTATTAGAATATTTAGTAATAAATAAGGGAGTTGTACTTTTTAAAGAGCAACTTTTTGATAATATATGTGGATATAACAGTGATGCATCTACAGAAATTATAGAAGTTTATATGAGTAGACTTAGAAAACAATTAAGTCCATTTGGATATGATAAATATATAGTTACTAAAAGAGGAATGGGATATTTAATAGATGAGAGCATAGAGGATTAGAAAATGAAGAGAAAAGATATATTCTTTAAAACAAAGAGAAGTGTAACTTTAATTAGTGCAGGAATAGTTTTTTTCTGCCTTTTAATATTTGCAATTATAACTACAACTTTATATACATCTAGAGTATTTGTAAATGTTGATAATAGTTTACTTCAAGAGAAAGAAAAGGTTCAAAAAGTACTTCTTCCTAATCCGCAGGATAGACAATTTTTTGAAATTGGTAAAAATGTTTTACCTCCTACTCCTCCTAATATTATATCTATTTTATATAGAGGAGATAGGGTTTTATCAATGAATCCTAATCCTTATTTTGATGAAGATAATTTACCAGATTTAGGAGAAGAATCTAAGAGTAAGGTAGAACAAATAACCTTTAAAGGTTATAAGTTTAGAGGAGTTACCATATCAAGTAGAGATATAAGAGTACAATTACTTATTAATATTGATTCTGAAGTTCAATCAATAAACCAATTAATAAAAACCATAATAATGGCTTTAGTAATATTAATAGGAATTGCATTAGTTTTATCATACATTCTTTCTTCAAAGGTAATAAAGCCTATAAAGAAAGCTTATGATAAACAAGTATTTTTCGTTCAAGATGCATCCCATGAGATGAAAACACCTTTAGCTGTTATAAAAGGCAAATTAGAGCTTTTAGCAAATTCTTGGGACGATAAAATAGAAGATCATTTTGAACATATTTCTAAAATGATGAGTGAAGTTAGAGATCTTGAAAAGCTAAATAGTGACTTATTATTATTATCAAAGGAAGATATAGATAATAGCGTAAATATAGTATCCTTTGAGCTAGAGGAGTTCATAGAAGATTTAAGTGAGTTTTATGTTGATTTAGCAGAAGTACAGGAAAAGAATTTTATTGTAAATAGACCTCTTACTCCTGTAATAGTAAAGTGGGATTATAGTAAGGTAAAAAGAATGCTTATAATACTTCTTGAAAATGCATTTAAATATACAGAAGAGGGTGGTAAGATAAGCCTATCTTTTGAGGAAGTAAATAAAAATATAAAGATAATAGTTTGTGATAATGGTATAGGAATTAAAGAAGAGGATATAGGACGTATTTTTGATAGATTTTTTAGAAGCGCAGATGTTAGAGGAAAGAATATTAAGGGTAGTGGAATTGGATTAAGTTTATTAAAATCTATTGGCAAGACCTTAGGAACAGATATAAAGTTATATTCAAAATATGGTATAGGAACAAAATTTGAAATTACAATACCTAAAATATTAAATTAATACTTAACAAAATAATTAGGTAAATTAAATTTAAAAATAGTAGTTTTATTAAAACTAAGAAAATAAAAACTTATAAATATTATGAAGATGATAGCTAAGTTAGTTTTTGATCAATTATTTAGATTAGCTCTTTTCTGATTATATTTATAAGTTTTTTTGCTTTTAGAAAAATTTTTTATAAGCGTTAAGGAACTATTAAGGTTAGCTATTTAAAATAGATTTTGATGAGAGATTGGAGGTGAATTTAGTGAAGGAGAAAAAGTTTAGACATGAGATTAAGCATTATATAAATTACTCAGATTATAGAGCAATTAAAAATAGATTAATGCATATTATGAAAATTGATGCAAATGCTAGTGAAAATAATGAATATAAAATACGAAGTCTTTACTTTGACAATTTAAATGACAAGGTTCTTATGGAAAAGATTAATGGAGTAAATTATAGAGAAAAATTTCGTATAAGATTTTATAATGATAATCACTCTTTTATTAAACTAGAAAAGAAATCTAAGATAAATGGATTATGCTCAAAGGATAGTGAGTTAATAAGTAAAGAGGAATGTGAAAAAATTCTTAAGGGAGATATAGAATTTTTAAGATATAGTAATAAACCTTTATTTATTGAATTTTATTCAAAAATTAAGGGGGATTTATTAAAGCCTAAGAGCATAGTTGATTATGTAAGAGAAGCTTATATATACAGATTAGGAAATGTGCGTATAACCTTTGATAAAAAAATAAGAACAGGAATATACAGCACTAATATATTTAATAGTGAAGTACCTACAATAGAAGCCATAGATAATAATATTGTTGTGTTAGAAGTAAAGTATGATGAGTTTTTACCAGAATTAATACAAGATATTATTCAAACTAATGAGCGTAGAGCATCAGCTATTTCTAAGTATGCAGCTTCAAGAATATATGGATAAGCTTTTTATAAGGTTTGTTTAAATTAAGATAAATCATAAAGAATATCTAAAAACACATTAGTTTAAAATATAGGATTAAATTAGGAGGATAAATAAATGAGCAATCAAGCAGTTAATTTTAGTGACATATTTAAATCAAGTTTTGTTGATAAAATGACATCTATTTCATTTTTAGACATGTTTATAGCAATGATCCTTTCTTTTGCAGTAGGATTATTTATAATGCAGGTTTACAAAAAAACATTTAAGGGAGTTATGTATTCATCAACTTTTGCAATGTCTTTACTGGCACTTACGTTAATAACTACATTAATTATACTTGGAGTTACTTCTAACGTAGTTCTTTCACTTGGTATGGTTGGTGCACTTTCTATAGTTCGTTTTAGAAGTGCTATAAAAGAACCTATGGATATTGCATTCTTATTTTGGTCAATAAGTGAAGGTATAGTTTTAGGTGCTGGCCTTATTCCTTTAGCTATTTTAGGTGCCGTTTTTATAGGAATAGTAATGGTTCTATTTGCTAATAAGAAAACAACAGATAATCCATATATATTAGTGGTTAATTGTAAAAATGATATTAGTGAAAATAGTGTACTTAACATACTATCTAAAAATGTAAACAAATATTGTGTTAAATCAAAAACTATTTCTCCTTCAAATGGAATTGAAATGACAATAGAAGTTAAGTTAAAGAATATAACTACATCCTTTGTTAATGAAGTATCAAAGATAGAGGGAGTTTCAAATGCTGTTTTAGTTAGCTATAACGGAGATTACATGGCTTAAGCTTTAGTTTATATAGATAAATACAAGTAGGAGAGGGTAAATTTATTCTCTCCTATTTTAAATAAATTGAATTTTTGTAAGGAGGGTGAGTTTAAGTGATAAATGAAAAGGAAAGTAAATATATTTCTCTAATAAGTATTTCCTTAGCTGTCATATTTGTTTTTGTATCCGTATTTGCTTTAAAGTCATTTAATTCTACAGAAGCACTTAGTACTAGTGGACAATCTTCTACTATTGATACGGTTTTAAATAAAAATATTGTAACTGATATAGATATAAAGATAAAAGAAAGTGATTGGGAATGGTTAATTGAAAATGCTACAGATGAGGAATATAGAAGTGCAGATATAACTATAAATGGAGAAACTTTTTATAATGTTGGGGTTAGACCTAAGGGAAATTCAAGTTTATCCTCTGTTGCAAATGATGATACAACAGATAGATATAGTTTAAAAATAGACTTTGGACAATATGTTGACGGACAAACCTATCATGGAATAAGAAAACTAGCTTTAAATAATAATATATCTGATGCCACTTATATGAAGGAAGCAATATCTTATGATATATATAATTTTCTTGGGATTCCTACTCCAGAGTATTCTTATTCAAACATAAAGATTAATGGAGAACAGTGGGGATTATATTTAGCATTAGAAGTAATTGAGGAAAGATTTGTTGAAAAAAATTATGGTGAATTAGAAGGTAATTTATATAAACCTGAAACTATGGGAGTAGGGGCAAAAAAAGATGAAGGAAATAAAGATGCCATGCCTGATATGAAAAATAATCAAGGAAAAGAAGGAGGAATGATGAATCCACCTAATATGCCTAACAATGAAGGAAATAATAAAGAGGGTAATAAACCTATGAATATTCCTAATGAAAATCAAAATATGGCTGGCAATATGAATAAAGAAAATGCAGGAATGGGACAAATGTCTCCTATGATGGGAGGAAAAAATAATGAAGGTGCTGATTTTAAATATATAGATGATAATATTAGCAGTTATTCTACTTTAAGAGATAGTGCAGTATTTAAGAGTACAACGGATGAAGATTTTGAAAATGTAATTGAAATGATGAAAAGTTTAGAAAGTGGTAGGGATATAGAGAAATATTTAAATGTTGATGAAGTTCTTAAGTACTTTGCAGTAAACACTTTCTTAGTTAACCTAGATAGTTATTCAGGGGGAATGTATCATAATTATTATCTTTACGAAAATAATGGAGTTTGTGAGATACTTCCATGGGACTTAAATTTATCCTTTGGAGGATTTGCCACAAATAGTGGAAGCAGAGCTGTAAATTTCCCTATTGATTCTCCTGTTACAGGTAATTTAGAAAATTTCCCTCTTATAGGAAAACTTTTAGAAAATGATGAATATAAAGATAAGTATCATGAGTATTTAGATAAGATAGTAAATGAATATTTTAAAAGTGGTATTTTCAATACTACAGTTACCAATAATGATAAGTTAATAGGAGATTACGTAAAGATTGATCCTACAGCATTCTATACTTATGATGAATACAAAAATGCCATTAAAGAGTTATTAGTTTTTGGAGAGGATAGAACAAAGAGTGTAGAAGCTCAGTTAAATGGAGAGCAAACATCAACGGAATATGGAAACATTGAAACTTCATTAAATTTAAAAGCCTTAGGTGAACAAAATATGGGTGGAAAAATGCCTAATGATAAGATGAATGAAGAAAATTTAGCGAATAATAATGAAGAAAATAATAATGGACAAACTATTCCAGAAGGTGGAAGGCCTTTTAATGGAGGAAACATGGGAGAAGCTCCTAATAATATTAATAATCCTAATGGTAATATGGATAATAAAATACCTAATATGGGAAACATGCCTACACAAGAAAATATACAAGAGGCTATGAAGATATTGAATAACAGGGATTATTCAAGCTTAAGCGAAGAGGAAAAGAAACAATTAAATGATTTAGGAATAAGTGAAGAAAATATAAATATGTTTAATAATATTCCTAAACAAGGAGAAAGAGGAGAAGTTAGAGAAGCATTTAATAAAACATATTATGTAATATTAGGAGGAGTTATCCTAACACTATTAATTTCCCTAGTTTTTGTAACAAAGTATAAAAGAAAAAGATACTAAGTATATTAAAAAGCTACACATAAATGTGTAGCTTTTTCTTTTAGGAACATATAAAAATAAAATTACATATTATATAACTAAAGTATTTTTATAATAATTAATTATCAATTGATAATATAAATTATATATATGCCTTGATTTTATAGATTTTATTTAAGTTTTAATATATTAATTGATAATATTAGGGGGATAAATATGGAGTCAAGATATTGTGAAGCAAATAAAGTAACAATTATATCTATATTATGGAATATAGTTTTAGCTATAATCAAAATATTAGCAGGTATAATAGGAAAGTCTAATGCTATGATAGCAGATGGTGCACATTCAGCATCAGATATTATAAGCTCTGTAGGAGTATTAATTGGAAATAAAATAGCAAGCATACCAAAGGATAAGGGACATAATTATGGACATGAAAAAGCTGAAACTTTAGTCTCTTTTTTATTAGCTATCCTACTAGTAATTTTATCTATAAAGATTGGGTATAATGGGGTTTATTCACTTTTTCATTTAAATGAAGTGCAAATTCCAACAACTTTTCCTTTAGTTGTATCAGTTATATCTATTCTTATAAAGGAATATCAGTATAGAATTACTATTAAGGTAGCTAAGAAGACAAATTCACCAGCATTAAAGGCTGATGCATGGCATCATAGGTCAGATGCTTTATCCTCAGTTGCAGCTTTTATAGGAATAGGTGGAGCTATTTTAGGGTTTAAATCACTAGATTCCATAGCATCAATAGTTGTTGCTCTTTTTATAGCAAAGGTAGGAATTGAAATTTTAATAGGTTCAGCAAATGAGCTTATGGATATTTCTATTGATGAGGAGAAGGAAAAGGAAATAAAAACTATAGTAGATGAAGTTGAAGGAATTAAGTCTTTAAGAGAGATTAGAACAAGAAAGTATGGGGCTATGGCTTATGTAGATTTAGTAATATGTGTTGATAAAGATATTTCAGTTTTTGAGGGACATAGGATTGCTAGTGATTTAGAGAATCTAATATTAAAAAAAATGAAGTTTATTAAAGGTGTTACTGTTCATGTTGAACCTTTAATATAACTTTAAGATTTATATTTATAAAGTAATTTTAATAAGGATAGATAAACTATCCTTATTTTTTATATTTATTTAATATGTGGTAACTAAAAAGTGCCTAATTGTTTAAACTAATACAAGTTGCTAAAATTAAATTAACTTAAGAGAGAATAATGTATTTTAAAAGAGATTTTAGGATGAATTTATATAAAAATTAATATTAAAAGTTTGGAGTGAGAGAAATGAATAAATATGAATATATTATAATAGGATTTGGAAAAGGTGGGAAAACACTTGCTAATTACTTAGGGAAACTAGGTAAAAAGGTTGCTATAATAGAAAAATCAGATAAGATGTATGGTGGAACATGTATAAATGTTGGATGTATTCCTACAAAAACTTTAGTACATAAAGCAAAAGTGTCCTTATATAAAGGGTTAAATACCTTTGAAGAAAAAGCAAGTGAGTATAGAAAAGCTATAGAAGAAAAAAATTCTTTAATAGAAGCTTTAAGAGATAAAAATTATAATATGCTAAATAATAATGAAAATGTAGATGTATTTAACGGAATAGCTTCATTTATTTCAAATACAGAAATACTTATTAATGGTGAAAAAGAAGATATAATTTTAGAGGGAGAAAAAATCTTTATAAATACAGGGGCTACTACTATAATTCCTAATATACAAGGAATAAAAAGTAGCAGTAAAATATATAACAGTACTACCATAATGGAATTAAAAGAATTACCAAAACATTTAGTTATAGTTGGCGGTGGATATATTGGATTAGAATTTGCATCAATTTATGCAAGTTTTGGCTCAAAAGTAACAGTAATAGAGGCTTTTGATAGAATTGCTGGTAGAGAAGATGAGGATATTTCTAAAAGTATAAAAGAGATTATAGAGAAAAAAGGAATTGAATTCTTATTAGGATCAAAAGTTAAATCTTTTGAAGAAATACATGGAGAAGTTGAAGTTTCTTATGAAAATAGCTTAGGAGAGTTAAATAAAATTACAGGAGATGCAGTTTTAATAGCTATAGGTAGAAAACCAAATACTGAAGAATTAAATTTAGAGGCTGCAGGTGTTAAAGTAACAGAGAGGGGAACTGTAGCAGTTGATAATAGACTAAAAACAAATGTCCCTAATATCTGGGCTATTGGAGATGTTAATGGTGGTCCTCAATTTACATATATATCTTTAGATGATTTTAGAATTATAAAAGATAATTTATTTGGAGAAGGAAAGAGAAGTACTGATGATAGAAAATTTATTCCATACTCAGTATTTATTGAACCAAACTTATCTAGAGTTGGATTAAGTGAAAAAGAAGCTTTAGAAAAAGGCTTTGAAATAAAAACTGCTAAATTAGAAGTTAATACTATACCAAGGGCAAAGGTTATTGGAGAAACTGAAGGAATTATGAAAGCTATAGTAGATGTAAAGACAAATAAGATATTAGGTTGCACACTTTTATGTGCAGAATCAGCTGAAATAATAAATATAGTTACCTTAGCCATGAAAGCTGATGAGGATTACACTTTCTTAAGAGATAATATATTTACTCATCCAACTATGAGTGAGGCTTTAAATGATTTATTCTCATTAATTTAGTTAAAAATTATAATTAAAATTTTAAGTTTGGTATTTAAAAAAGTGGATTCTTAAGGAATCCACTTTTAATTTTTTATAAGTTCATGTTAACTTAAAGATGTTCTTCCAATAGAAGTATTATCAGATTTTCTATCTCTTAAAGCAAGAATTGGATTTTCTTTTGTTTCAAATCTATAATCTTCATTATTTTTTGAAATAAAATCAACTATGACCTTATGACTTGGAACATCTTCAACATTTTTATTAACTTTATTTTGGAATTCATGGAATGATGAATCAGGACCTAATTTACTTACATCAACGTAATCATCTTTTATAGTTGTATTATTAACAGTATTATCTAATATATCTCTAACGTAAGATATATTTTCTCCAAGTGTTAGAAGTTCTGGAAATTCACCATTTGGAATAACTTCTTGCCATTCTTTATTTTCATATTTTTTAAGAAGATCACAAGCTTTATGTAATTGAGCAACTTCCTGAACGAAGCATTGTTCCCATAGTCCTTTAATATATGGATCAACTTCAGAGTTATAACAAGAATAATATAAATATGCTTCAGTGTATTTATGCATAAGTAGATTTTCAAGCCATGTACAGTTAGGATCTAAAAGACTTCCATAGTGAGAAACATGTTGTTCTTCTATTAATCCTATTTCTTGATAAAGATTTCTTCCAATATCACTAGTATAGAAACCTGCTATATTCATGTAATAATTCATAGTTTGTTGTTCTGCCGCAGTTATTATTGATATATCTAGTTTAGTAATAAGGTCTGCTGTTTTAAAGTCAACAAAGTTTCTTATGTTATCATTAGGGCATCTATGATGAGCGATAGTTGGTCTACCTGGCATAATTTCTGTATAATGTCCAACTAGATTTTCTGCTTTTGTTCCTTCTTCCATAAATAATAAATCTGAATATCTATATAAATGGTCAAAATCCTCAAGTAATGCAAAATCTAAAGCTTTTTTAACATGTTCATTAGGTTCACGCTTTGCAAGTCTAGCAGTTAAATCTACAGCTAATTGTTCATAACTTATAGTGGTCTCTAAAATACTTTCATTAGCAGGTCTTAGTGAACTAATTAGCATTTGTTGTTGTTTATCTAATCTTCTAGCAAGGGCAAGTTCTCTTCTAAGTTCATTGTTATTACAATTTCTAGAGAATTGATGAGAAAACCAGTTTGCTTCAAATTCAGCTCCATTCATTAAAATTATTCTAGTTTTTGTATAAGGATCAACTTCGTTTTTATTATAAGGTTTTGCGTAAATATTTCTCCAGTCTGTGAAATAGTCTTGGATTTTTGAGCTTTTTTCTAAAAATGGATTCATAATAAATAAATCACTACCTTTCCAAATTTTAATATAATTTTAGTATTACAAATTCTATTTTTAGTATTCATTAATTATGAAAATAATCATTTATTTGTAATCATATGGTACAATTAACTTAATAAAAGACTATTTGGAAAGAAATATATATTATTAAGGGGGGACTTATTTGAGAATAATCGATATTATATTAAGCATAACTATATTGATTAGTAGTGCAGTTAATACTATTATTGGCAAAGATGATAAACTAATGAACTATTCAGAAGATAAATTAAATGAATTAGAAATATATAATTCTGCTAGTTTAGAAAAATTTATTTTAGAAAGAAATTTTGAAAGTTTATTAGATAAATCTAATAAAGAATTTAGCTATAATATTGAGCAAGACTTAATAGATAATAGTTCAAATGTGGAAGAAGATAATTCATATTCAGAGACTAATAGATTTAATAGAGAAAATCATTTAAAGGACTCTGTTATTAGAGATGGATATGGTGCTTATATTGAAGATGGTTACATAAAATTTGGAGAAAAAAATAAGAGCTTAAGAATTTTTACTAAAGGTAATTATGAAAATGGTGGAGTTAAATTAGAGGTAGCTGTCAATGATTATGATGATACTAGAGGGCTTGAAAATACTTATGGTTATTTAGTTGGAGAAGAACCAATTAGTCAAGGTGGTTTAGATAGTCGTTATTACTTTGAAACGGCAATAATAAAAGGGGTAATGGTTGAATATCCTAATATAGTTGTTTTAGATAAAAACTATCAATTAGATGATAAATCAGCACTTTCTTTTAAAAGTAAGGATGGACTAATAGAGTTTTCTTTAAGTAACCTTAAAAATTATAATGATGATGACAGTAAGTTTTTTTATAAAAAAGAAACTAGCTATGGAGAGGTATTAGAATCTAAGTGTGGTGATGATTGGTTTTACTCATATACTAAAAAAAATGGTGAGATTATATATAGTTTAAAAGTTTTAGATGGAGATAGATTAAAAGGATTTTCTTATAAGTTTCCAGTTCAATATAAAGATGAATTTAAACCTATTATAGAACGAAGTAGAAAAACCTTTGAAATGTTTAATGGTTTTCCAAAGAGTATAAATTAAAATATATTTTAACAGTATAATTAAATATAAGTTTAATGTATTAAAAAGTTTAAGAAGATAGGGGTAATTTCATGTATTTATCTCTATCTTTAAATTTTTTATAATAAGGTTTAGGTAAAATAGTAATTAACTTTTTAGTTGAATTATTTTATAATATAGATTTAAAAGTAGAGTAATAGTAGGTATAAGTAGTTTAGAATAATTTTATTGAAAATAAGGAGGGATATGCCTTTGAACTTAGATATTTTTATGAAGAACTTAGTAAGGCGAACTTCCAGTTTTACTAGAGAACAAGGTAAAAAGTTAATTCAGGAAGCATATGTTAAAGATGTTAAGGGTAAGAGCATAGATGGAATTTATCATATTTATGGAAGTGTATTAAATGATGATAAAAACTGGGATTATAATACACACATAAAAATAAATATGCAAAATAGTGATATTATGGGTACTAATTGTAGTTGTGAAACCTTTAAAGAGAATAGTAAACATATAAAAAATTATGTGTGTAAACACATTTCAGCAACTAATGATGTTTTTTATTCCTTAGCAAAGAAGAAGATGCAAAAGAATAAATTAAAAAGTAATAATAAGCCTAAATTAGTTAAAGAGAAAAATGAGGAACATAAAGGAAAAGAAAAGCGATTTTTATCTTTAGATATAAATATTAAGCACATGGTAAAAGAGGGAATTACTTTATTTAACTGTGAGTTTAGAATTGGTGTAGGAAATTTAAATTTAATACTGGATTTAAAAGATTTCTTATATAAAAATAGCTTAAAAAAGCCTTTGAAATTTAATGATGGATTTACTTATAATCCATTAAAAGATGAATTTTTAGATGAAGATAAAAGAGTTTTTCAATTTGTAGCAAGCCATAAGGATATTATAAGTGGAAGATATTTAAGACTTAAACAAAATAATTTAAAGGATTTCCTAAAATTAATTGATGAAAAAAAGAAAATAAATTTTAATTTTAACTCCATTAATTATGAGGTTAAGGTGAAAAAGGAAAATGTTCCAGTAGCTCTGACTTTAAAGGAAGGTAAAGAGGGATTTATATTAAGTCACCATAAGAAATTTCCTGTTATTTTAAATAACTCAGGAGATGTAATGTTTTTTGATAGAAATTTATATCTTCCAAGGAAGAGGCAGTTAGAATATTACATTCCAATTCATAAGTTGTTTCTAAAAAACAATACAATCACATATAAGAAGAGCTTAGAGAATTTAAGAAGTCTATTAGAAGAACTTAAAAACATAAGCAAAAATATAGTTTTAGATGAAAATATTAGAGTTTTTAAAGAAAAGCTTATGAAAACAACCTTTAATTTATATAAAAATAAGGGGAAAATTTATTGTAATGTAAAAATTGATTATTGTGGATACATAATTGATTTAATAAGAGATGAAAAAGATAATAGCTTTTTAAGAGATTTAAAAAATGAGAAGTATATAGAATTTCAACTTGAAAGATTTAAGTTCATAAAGAGAGAGGAAGATTTTTGCTTTATAGGAAATGAAGAGGAAATGTATGAGCTTTTCTCTAAGGGAATTAAAAGGCTTAGAGAACTTGGAGAAGTTTTATTATCAGAGGAACTTAAGGAGTTTAAGGTTTTAGATTCATCCCTTATTTCATCAGAACTTAAAGAGCTTAGTAATTTTTATAAGCTTAAGTTTGACTTTGGAGATTTTGAATTAAGAGAACTTAGAGAAAGCATAGAGGCTATGAAAAGGGGAGACCGCTTTTATAGAACTAAGAAGGTTTATTTAGATTTAGAAGACCATGGTATAGTAAACTTTTTAAATCTTCTAGAGGATTTAGGATTAGAAAATATAAAAGATAATGAAGTCTATATAGATAAGAGCAAGGTTTTATATATTCAAGAAAAATTAAAGGATAGAAATCTCTCTTTTATAAAAGGGGGAAATGTTCTTCAAGAAATAGTAGGAAAACTTCTAAATAAAGAATTTAAAAGAAAGCTTGTTCCAAAGGCTTTAAATGCAGAGCTTAGACCTTATCAAAAAGAGGGATTTAAATGGATTAATGAAATTACTGATTTAGGTTTTGGTGGAGTTTTAGCAGATGATATGGGACTTGGTAAAACCCTTCAAATAATAGCTTTTTTATTATCTCAGAAAAAAAGCAAAAGCATAGTAGTTGTTCCAACCTCTGTTATATATAACTGGATGGATGAGTTTGAAAAGTTTGCTCCAAGCATAAGGGTTGGATTAGTTCACGGTAGTAAATCTAAGAGGGATAAGGTTTTAAGGGATTTTAAAAGAGGACTTGGTATTAAGATAGAAGAGGAGAATTTAAAAGAAAAATCCTATGAAAAATATGATGTTTTATTAACTACCTATGGAACCTTAAAGAATGATGAAAAAGCTTATGAAAACTTAAGTTTTGATTATTGCATAATAGATGAGGCGCAGAATATAAAGAATCCAGCAGCACAAGCAACTTTATCTGTTAAAAATATTAAATCAAGATGCAATATTGCCTTAACAGGAACTCCTATAGAGAATAATTTAATGGAGCTTTGGTCAATATTTGATTTTGTTATGCCTGGATATTTATTTACTAAGGAGAGATTTAGAGAAAGATTTATTTTAGATGAAAGCAATTTAAGTGAATTAAAATCATTAATAACTCCTTTTATTTTAAGAAGACTTAAGGATGATGTTTTAAGTGAACTTCCAGAAAAACTTGAGAAAAAATACTTAGTAGAAATGAAAGGAAAACAAAAACAGTTATATAGTTCATATGTAAAGGCAATAAAAAATCAATTAAATGAAAATAAAAGTTCTGCAAAGAGTGGAAGAGATAAAATTAATCTATTTGCCTATTTGACAAAATTAAGAGAAATTTGTTTAGATCCTTCAATAGTTGTACCGGATTACAAGGGAGAAAGTAGTAAACTTACTGTGGTAAAAGAAATTGTAAAAGATGCTAGTGAATCAGGAAAGAAGATTTTATTATTTTCTCAATTTACTTCAGTATTACAAAAAATAGAAGAGGACTTTAAAAAAGAGGATATTTCTTATTTATACTTAGATGGAGGAACTTCTGCTAAGGATAGAGTAGAGAGAGTTAAAAAATTCAATGAGGATAGTAATATTAAAGTGTTTTTAATATCTCTAAAGGCTGGGGGAGTTGGATTAAATTTAACCTCTGCCAGTATGGTTATACATTTTGATCCTTGGTGGAATCCAGCCGTAGAAGACCAAGCTACAGATAGGGCACATAGATTTGGACAAGAAAATAAAGTTGAAGTTATAAAGTTAGTTGCAAAGGATACTATTGAGGAAAAAATAGTATTAATGCAGGAGGATAAAAGAGAACTTATTCAAAGTTTAATGGATGGAAAAACTATGGATGGTAAGGGATTAAAACGCCTTACGGAAGAAGAAATTAGTAAATTATTTGAGTAAGAATTTAATAAAAGAAAAAAAGCTAAGATATTTAAACATCTTAGCTTTTTTTCTAATCTTACCATTATCTGTAGTTGGTGGCAAACCAAGTTAGAGAGTTTAAAGAAATAAGACTAAAATTAATCTTATTTATACATAAAAATCATCCAAGTTATTTTTAAAGCAAAGAAGGTTGTTTACTCTAAAAATACAATATAAAAAACAGGCTAACAGAAAATCCGAAAAGTTTATAGTATAACCATACGTTCCTAAAGTATGTTATTAAAATTTAAATATACTATAATATACATTATAAACTACTATTTGCAATATATAAACTAATTTTTAAAATTTGGTTAAAATAAATATTTTTACTAAAGAAAAAAAGGATAATTTTATCTTAGAAAGAAACTATTATTTAGGGAATTCTAAGGGATTTATAGATAACAGAATTTTAATAGTAGTAAGAGGGAAATAGTACTATTAAAATTATATTTGAATATGAAAAGGGGAAATTTATGAAATTAGAAAGAAAAAATAGTGGGATAATATTTCTTATATTTGGAGTTGTTTTTGTTTTAAACTCCTTAAATCCAGTAATGGAGTTACTGTATATTAAAGCTAAGGGAGAAATTGCAGAGGCAAAAATAGTTGCATATGATTTTATTCAAAGAAGTAGCAGAAGTGGAAGAGGGAGTTCTTATAAGTATATCCCTATAATTGAATTTTTTGATGGAAAGGAAATTGTACAGGTTCCTGTAACAATGAATTCCTTAAATGAAGAATTAGATATAATAGGATTAGATGTTAAGGTTAGTTACTTGAAAAATACTCCATCTAAGGTGATAATAGATGATAAACTATTTTGGTTATATGAGATATCTAATTCTTTAGTAGTTGTTGGCTTTTTTTTATTAATGGTTATGCTAAGTCAAATGTCTGTAGAAACATATAGAGGAAGAGAATTAACCTTTAATGTTCCTACAAAGAATAAAGTAATATTTTTGATTTCAGGATTGCCAGGAGTTATAGGGACATTTCTTAGTTTTTACTATGGCTTTATTACATTAAAATATAATGGGCTAGGTTTTACTTCGGGAACCTTAATATTATCTTTGTTGATAATAGGAGTATATCTATTGGGAATAGTTAATTTTCTTAAAATAAAAAATAATTATTGGGGTTAGATTTTATTATAAATTCTTTGAATAGTTAATTTAAAATTAATGTTAACTAACTTGATTTTAGGAACTAATAAATTATGTTAGTTCCTTTAATTTTTACATATTTTTTTCTGGTATATTAGTTTTGAAAGTTATTCAGTAATTCTGTTATAATTAAGCAGATGAATTTAGAACTAATATAAATAAGAATTTAACTTTAGGAAGGAATGTTTATAATTACTAATGAGAATAAACAAGCTTTTTAGCAATTTTGGGATATGCTCTAGAAAAGAAACTAATAAAATTATTAGAGAGGGAAGGGTTATTGTTAATGGCAAGCCATGTATTGAGGGGCAATGGGTTGAATTAAGTGATGAAATACTTTTAGATGGGAAACCCTTAGTTCCAAAGGAAAAGATTTATATAGCACTTAATAAGCCTGTAGGAGTTGTATGTACTGCTGCAGAAGAAGTTAAGGATAATATAATAGATTATTTAGGGATAGATGATTATGTTTTTCCAATAGGAAGGCTAGATAAGGACTCTCAAGGATTAATAATTTTAACTAATGATGGAGATTTAGCAAATGAAATTTTAGCAGCAGAAAATAACCATGAAAAGGAATATATAGTAACCTTAGATCAACCTTTTTATGATGACTTTATTGAAAAGATGGAGCAGGGTGTTGAAATATTAGGACAAGTAACAAAACCTTGTAAACTAAAGAGAATAAATGAAAATACCTATTCAATAATATTAACTCAAGGGTTAAATAGACAAATAAGAAGAATGAGTAAGGTTTTTGGCTTTAATGTAGTTAAGTTAGAGAGAATTAGAATTCTTAATATAACTCTTGAAGACATAGAATATGGAAAGTGGAGATATATAAATAGGGAAGAAATTGAGATTTTAAAAAAACTTATAAAATAATTAAGGGGATAACAATGGAAAATAATAAGGTTAAAGTGTGGTTTTTAAAGTTAGTTGTAAGTTTAGTGTCTGTACTAATTATTTATACAATTGCATCTGATTTGTATAAAATAGCTTATCTTGAGTTTAAGGGAGTAGAAACAACAGGAAAGTTAATAACTTTTAATGAAAAGATTAATTCGGGAAAGTTTAAGTCAAAATCATATACTCCCGTTGTAAGGATAAAGGTTTACGGACAAGAGATTGATGTTCCTGCAAAGTTAAATAAAATTGATAAAGACTTAGTTGACTTTGTTGGAGATGAAGTGAAAGTTAAATATTCTTCTAAAGATTATAATCTTTTAATTATAAATGATAAAAAATATCTTTTAAATAGAATTAATTACATGCTACTAACAGTTCAAATTTTAATATTTGCTTTATTATCTGTTTGTATGAAGGCTACTTGTGGAGAAGATGGTAAAGTAAAGTGGATTATGAAAAAGAAAAATCCATTTTTAAATTTAATTTTTCTTATTCCTGGAGTAATATTTTCATTTTCATGGATTTATTATCAAATAATATTAGGGAAGTATGCCATGGAACAGTTTGACTTTATAGGTGCATTAGGTACATTTATGTTTTTATTAGTTTATATTATTATTGCTTATAGTTTTATTAAAAGTAATAAGAAGTTTCATAAAGTTTAAATAAAACAATGAAAAGCTCAAAATAAACTAGAAAATTATATTTATTAAAATAGTTTGTAGGGTTGACACTTTGAAATTTATTGCATAGAATAAAATTAACAATAGAATATTAATCGGTAGGTGAGGTTACCACCGGGATACGGATTGCTGCCGCAAAATAGTGGAGACACTATGAGAAGGTTAGCAGGCTATGTCGAGAAACAAGGCATAATCTAATGCAATTTCATTGCCCAGTGAAGCTAAAACTTGAACGATATTATACTTAAGCAAATTTTTTGCTTATAGTTTTATTTTGTTTGAAATTAATCCTTACCTAATTTTAGGTGAGGATTTTTATATTTAAATCAAAAATTATTTTAAATTATTTTAAGAAAGTTGAGGTGGTAGTAATGGATACGGGGAGTAGTAAAGGCATAAAAGTCACAGGCGAAGTACTTTTTATAAAAAATGCTTTAAGAATATTTTATTTCATATTCTTACTGCCATTTTTTACTTAGCTTAATATAATTAAATAAGGTAAAAGTATACTTTTGTCCTGTACAATGTCTTTACTTCCTAAAAATTATTTAAAAAATTAGGAGGTAAGAAGGATGAAAAAGAGAACAGAACAAAAAGTTATAAGTGAAGTTTTAATCAATGAAAGATTAATAAAATCAAGCAAGATGAGCAAAGAAAATTTATTAAAGGAAATGAAAAATACTTTAAATGGATATAGCAAAGAAGAAGTTGAAAGAAGAATTCGTAAATATGGCAAAAATGTAATTTCACATGAAAAGGGTGATTCAGTTTTAAAAAGACTTATTGAATCCTTTGTTAATCCATTTACAGTTGTACTTTTTATTCTTGCAATAATATCAGCATTTACAGATATTATTTTACAAGCTCCAAAGGATAGGTCCTATAGCACAGTAGTAATAATAATCACAATGGTTACTATTAGTGGAATATTAAAGTTTGTTCAAGAAAGCAAATCTAATAATTCAGCTGAAAAATTAAAGGATATGATAAAAACAACAGCTACAGTTGAAAGAAGAGGTAAAAAAGAAATTGAGCTTTCACAAATTGTGCCAGGAGATATAATTTATTTATCTGCAGGAGATATGATTCCAGCAGATGTAAGAATAATATCTTCTAAGGATTTATTTGTTAGTCAAGCTTCATTAACAGGTGAAAGTGAACCAGTTGAAAAGTTTAGTAAAGAAATAAATTCTAATATAAATAGTCCTTTAGAAAGTACAAATTTAGGCTTTATGGGAAGTAATGTAATAAGTGGCTCTGCTATTTGTATTGTAATTTCAACTGGAGATTATACTTACTTTGGTTCTATGGCAAATACAATTACTAATGACAAAGTTGTCACTAGTTTTGAAAAAGGAGTAAATTCAGTTTCTTGGTTATTAATTAAATTCATGATGTGCATGGTGCCAGTTGTATTTTTTGCAAATGGATTAACTAAAGGAGATTGGGGTGAATCATTTTTATTTGCATTATCAGTTGCAGTGGGTTTGACTCCAGAAATGTTACCTATGATAGTTACAACAAACCTTGCAAAGGGTGCTGTTAAAATGGCAAAGAAAAAAACTGTTGTAAAGAGTTTAAATTCAATGCAAAATTTTGGAGCTATGGATGTGCTTTGTACTGATAAAACAGGAACATTAACTGAAGATAAAATTGTCTTACAATATCATCTTGATGTTCAAGGGAATGAAAATGAAAGAGTTCTTAGACATGCTTTTTTAAATAGCTTTTTCCAAACAGGATTAAAAAATCTTATGGACTTAGCAATAATAGATGAAGCTAACAAATTAAATCTTAGTTATTTAAAAGAAAAATATACTAAGGTTGATGAAATACCTTTTGATTTTAATAGAAGAAGAATGAGCGTTGTAATAAAAGATAAGAAAGGTAAAACTCAACTAATTACTAAAGGGGCAGTTGAAGAAATGCTAAAAATTTCTTCAAAGGTAGAATATAGAGGAAAAGTTGAAAGTTTAACAGAGGAAATAAAAAAAGAGATATTAGAAATAGTTGAGAGATTAAATAGTCAAGGTATGCGTGTCATTGCAGTTTCACAAAAAACTAATCCTTCTGTAGAGGGTGTTTTTTCAGTAGCTGATGAATCTAATATGGTTTTAATGGGATATCTTGCTTTTTTAGATCCACCAAAGGAATCTACATTATCTGCAATTAAAGCTCTTAATGAAAATGGAGTATCAGTAAAAGTTTTAACAGGAGATAATGATGGGGTTACAAAATGCATTTGCAAACAAGTTGGAATAGAAGTAGAAAATATTCTTTTAGGATCACAAATAAGTGAAATGGATGATGAGGAATTAAAGAAAAAAGTTGAAAAAATTAATGTTTTTGCAAAGCTTAGTCCAAGTCAAAAGGCTAGAATAGTTAGAATACTTCGTGAAAATGGACATACTGTTGGGTTTATGGGAGATGGAATTAATGATGCAGCAGCAATGTGTGAAGCCGATGTAGGAATTTCAGTGGATACAGCGGTTGACATTGCTAAAGAATCTGCAGATATAATACTTTTACAAAAGGATCTTATGGTATTAGAACAAGGGGTTATTGAAGGAAGAAGAACCTTTGGAAATATAATTAAATACATTAAAATGACTGCAAGTTCTAACTTTGGAAATATGTTATCTGTAGTTATAGCAAGTGTATTCTTACCATTCTTGCCAATGTTACCTATTCAAATACTAGCATTAAATTTAATCTATGATATTTCTTGTATTTCAATTCCATGGGATAATATGGACGAGGATTATTTAAGAAAGCCTAGAAAATGGGATGCTTCCTCAATAGGTAAGTTTATGATATGGATAGGTCCTACAAGTTCAGTTTTTGATATAGTAACTTATATTATTATGTTTTTCATAATTTGTCCAAGCGTTGCAGGAGGACATTATGGTGCACCTGGCGTAGATAATTTATTATTTATTTCAGTATTTAATACAGGATGGTTTGTTGAGAGTTTATGGTCTCAAACCCTTGTTATACACATGATTCGTACTCCTAAACTTCCATTTATAGAAAGTATTGCATCATTACCAGTATTAGCAATTACAACCTTATCAATAATTATTGGAACAATTATTCCTTACACTTTTTTAGGAAATTCATTAGGCATGAGTAGATTGCCATATACTTATTTCCCTTGGTTGTTAGGAATAGTAGTATGCTATATGGTTCTTGCAACAATAATGAAGAGTGTATTTAGAAAACATTATGGAGAGTTACTATAAAAAATGTATATAAATTTATCTACTTATTTAGAATAATAGTTATATATATTGTATTATTATATAAATAAGAGAATTATTAAATTTATAGTATGTATAAGAGGTGATGAGAATGGATATTTTATCAAAAAGCATAAAAAATAAGGTGGTTATAGTAACAGGTGGTACTAGAGGAATAGGATTTGCTACTGTGAAAAAATTTCTAGACCATGGTGCTAAGGTTGCTTTATGTGGTTCAAGAAAGGAAACTGTGGATAAGGCATTAGAAGAATTAAATTATATTAATCCTAATTATGATGCAATTGGATTTTATCCTAACTTATTAGATAGTAATGAAGTAAAAGAAATGGTAGATAAGGTTTTAGAAAAATGGGGAACTATAGATATACTTATAAATAATGCAGGAGTTAGTGATAATAAGTCAATATATACCCAAAGTGATGAGGATTTTTCAAAGATAATTGATATTAATGTGAAGGCTATTTTTAATTGCACAAAAGCTGTTTCAGAAATAATGAAAAATAAAAAATATGGAGTAATTTTAAATACTAGTTCTGTTGTAAGTTTATATGGACAAAAAACAGGAGTAGGATATCCTACATCTAAGTTTGCAGTAAATGGATTAACAAAGTCTTTAGCAAGGGAACTTGGAAGGGATGGAATAAGAGTAAATGCTGTAGCCCCTGGAATTATTGCTACAGATATGGTTGCCGCTTTAGATAAGAAATTAGTAGATCAAATAGCTCAAAATGTACCTTTAGGAAGAGTTGGAGAGCCAGAAGACATAGCAAATGCTTTCTTATTCCTAGCCTCTGATATGGCAAGTTATATAAGTGGAGAAATATTATCTGTAGATGGTTCTGTAGTGCTTTAATATTTTAAATTTAACACACAAAGTATATAGATTTAAAACTTAAGTAATAAATATTTCATGGCAGTAAAGTTATTTAAAATCAATTAAATTATATGTTAAGGATACTTAATTTAAAATAAGTATCCTTAATTTTTTATATTTAAAGTATAATATGGTAAAATTTGATTTATTTAGCTGCTAGGTATAAACTTAAAATATATATTACAAGTTTTTACATAATAAACATTATTTTATTTATAATTATATTTTTAACAAAGGAAGTTGGGGAGGAAATGAACATAAGTCAAGTAATAATAAGGATAATATTATCTATAATTATAGGAGGTCTTGTTGGATATAATAGAGAGTATAAAAATAGGCCAGCGGGATTTAGAACTCATATGTTAGTATGTTTAGGAGCCACTATTGCAGCCTTAATTCAGGTACAAGTTGGTTATTTTGTACTTGAAGAAATAGCCAAGAATCAATCTATGTCAAGTATATTACATGTTGATGTAGGAAGAGTTATATGCCAAGTTATATCAGGGGTAGGATTTTTAGGAGCAGGAGCTATAATTCAAACTAAAGGTACTGTAAAGGGTTTAACAACAGCTGCCTCTATGTGGGCAGTAGCAGGGGTTGGTATTGCTATAGGAATGGGATTCTATGTTATAAGCATTTTAAGTGGTGTTAGTATATTAGTAGTTTTAATTTCTCTAAAGAAATTTGAAGATAGATTTATAATAAACACTAGAAACTTAAGTATAGAAATAAGGTGTAAAGATCTTAAAGCATTAAATGAAATAAATGATTTTTTTGAGGAATATCAAATAAAAATAAGTAATATTGAGTCAATTAGTGAAGAGGTTTATCAATATAAAATAGAAGCTCCACAGTTTGTAACAATAAATGAGATTATAAGTGGGCTTATAGCTAATGAAAATATAAGTAGAGTAAAGGAAATAAACTATAGTTGCTGAATCAATTTATATCATTTGGATAACTTTTCTAATTTTAGATAATACGGTACCTTATTTAAGAAAAAATTTTATAAAATAATTAAAGTGTATTAAAAAATAAATTGTATTTAATTGTACTTTTCTTTTTAATACACTTTATTTATTATTATATGAAGTAATTATATTTTAAATATTATAATTTAGAATATCTTTAAATACTTTATTATGTTCTAGATCCTTACTTAAAGCTTGAATTACATATATTATATTTTTTTCTGAAATTTCATTTTGTGATGAGATGTTCCAAAGTATTAAATAGCTTTTTATTAGTTTATAAGTATTTATAAGCTTATGAATACTTTCATTTAAATCACCACCTGTATTAAAGGGAATTATATCCTTAAAAATTTGATTTACTAAGTAATTTTCAAATATGTATGAGTACTTCTTAAAGTAAGTATCAAAGGATTTTAATTCATATTTATGTATATTGTTAAATAAATTTTGATCCTTATTTAAATCTAATAACAATTTCTTTAGCCTAGTACCAATGACTTTTCTTAAAAGTTTTTCATCTAAGATAATCTTAAAAAAGTTATTGGTAATACTAAGTGGAATAATTTTTTTAGAATCAATAAATCCAGTTATATTTGATGGATCTTCAGTTATTTTTTCAAGTAAATCTTCAATTTCATAAAAGTTTTCTTCGTTTTTTAGAGATTCTAAGTTTTTATAAAAGGCTTTTAATAGACTTAGTCTCTCCTCAATAGAGAAATTTCTGTTTTGCATAATATTTATTGATATAATTCTTATATCCCAAAAATATTGAATTAAATTATCTGAACTTATAAAAGCTTCAGTATCTATTACTCTGCGTATTTCTAGGAAATCTTCAGGAAGTTCTTCTTCTATTTCTATAAATTCCATTTTTTCTTTATTTAAAAAAGCTTTAGAACAAATTTCTTCACAGGAAGGAAGTCCGCTTTTCTCATATATATCATCTATAATATTAAAAACTCTAGGATATCTTCTACAGGTTATAGATAAGTTTTCTTCGCCACATTTACCGTGAATTTCACAAAGTAAGTTTTCATTTAAAAAGGGGCATTTATTATCTTCTGTTATTTTCATAAATCCATAATTAAAAGAATCATCTGATTGAGAGTTTTTTATGTATTTTCCAGTTGTTAATTCTTTTAGATTTCCTTTATCATTTTCATACTTTTTAAAAGTATTTTCATCTATGTTAATGTCCCAACCAGCACAACAAGTATCAGTGCAATTAGGACCTATGCATTTAAATGTCTTCATATATTTTGGAATAAAAAAATTTGTTTTCAAAACAACACCATCTTTCGTGTAAAATTATACTACCTTAATATTTTATCACTTAGTTTTATAAATAGTTAGTAATTTTTTTAGAAAGTAAAATTAGTAAAGAAATAAATTAATATATTAAATTTTCATTTGTAAAATTAATGAAAAAGTATAGTTTTTTTAGGGGTTCATGATTAAAATAATGTTATTATTTAGTTAGTTGGAAATTTTTATAAATAAATTCTTTTGATTTATATGACAGGGGGAATAGTTTTGAATATTCAAATTAGAAATATGATAAAATCAGATATTATTAATTTTAATAAAGAGTTTAAATTACAAGGGTGGGAAAAGCCTATTTCATTATTTGAAAGATATTATGAAGAACAAGAAAAGGGAAGTAGAAGGGTTTTTGTAGCATACAATGAGAATAATGTTCTTGGCTATGCAACACTAATTCCAAATGATGAAAATGGACCTTTTGCAAATAAGCAAATTCCTACTCTTCGTGATTTTAATGTTCTTGAGAAATATCAGAATAAAGGTATAGGTACAGGTTTACTTGATAAAATTGAAGATACTGTTAAAGAATATTCTAAAAGCATTTGTTTAGGGGTTGGGCTTCATCCAGGATATGGTTCTGCTCAGAGAATGTATATAAAAAGAGGGTACATTCCTGATGGTAGTGGAGTTTGGTATAATAATATGCTTTTAGAGCAGAATGCTCAGTGCAGAAATGATGATAATTTAGTATTGTATTTAATTAAAGAATTTATTTAATCTAAACAAGATATAAAAAACAGTTAAGCTTTGATGCTTGACTGTTTTTTTATTACATCAAGTACCTTTGATTTTTAATATTTTAAAAATAGAATTATTTGCTATAATAAATATTTGATAATCAAAATAATTCATGATATAATAATGACTTACAAAATTCTTTTATAAAGGAGAGTATATGAATACAACACATATAAAACAAGAAAATAAAACTAAGAAAAGATCGAGTAAGCTTAAAAAATGGATTTGTGGAATATTAGTAGGAATAATAATATGTATTATTTTAGCTTTAGGATTTGGAGGAAACTATTTATATAATTTAGCTATAAATCCAGATACACCAAAGGATATAGTCTTTGAATCAACTGAAAGTAGTAAAGATGTGGTTACAATAAATAGTACAAGTGGACCAGTAAGTATTTCAAGTGAAGAATGGCTTTTAAAGGAAAGTGGTTATGAAGATTTATATATGACTTCAAGAGATGGGCTAAAATTACACAATTATCTTATAAAAAAACCAAACTCTAATAAGTGGGTTATTACAGTACATGGCTATACATCTCAAGGAAAATTAACATCATACTATGCAAAAAACTTTTCTGACATGGGATATAATGTTATAATCCCTGATTTAAGAGGTCATGGCACTAGTGAAGGTGATTATATAGGAATGGGATGGGACGAGCGTTTAGATATAATAGATTTAATTAATTATATAATAAAAGAAGATAAAGAGGCAGAGATAGTTTTATATGGTATATCAATGGGGGCAGCTACAGTTCTTAATACATCAGGAGAAGAACTTCCAGAGAATGTTAAGGCCGTTGTAGCAGACTGTGGATATACTAGTGCATGGGATGAATTTTCTTATCAGTTAAATAAACTTTTTGGTCTTCCAGCTTTTCCTATGATGCATATAGCAAATTTAATAACAAAAATTAGAGCTGGCTATTGGATAAATGAATCGTCACCTATTGATCAAACTGCAAAATCAAAAACACCAACACTATTTATTCAAGGAGATGAAGACACCTTTGTTCCTTCCTTTATGGTAGAAGAACTTTTTAATGCCTCTTCTGCTGAAAAGGAAAAATTAATAATAAAAGGAGCTGGACATGCTAAGGCAAGTAAGGTTAATCCTAAACTTTATTGGGAAACAATAGATGGTTTCTTAAATAAATATGTTAGTTAGTTTTAAGGGATAAAATAAACTATAAGTAAAGATAGAATAAATAATACAAGCAAAAAAGCTTTGAAAAATTTAATAGATCAGATTAAATAATATCTAAAAAAACAAACAGTAATAAAATATTACTGTTTGTTTTTTTATCTTAAATATATGATTTTAAATTTTTATTACATAGCAGCTTTAGGTGAAAATTTAGCTTTAAGTATTCCTACTATAGCAGGTAAAATAGAAACAACTATTATACCTATAATAACTATTGAGAAATTTTCAGCAACAATTTTTATATTACCAAAGAAATATCCTAAACTTGATACAAGTATAACCCAAATAAATCCACCAACTGCATTGTAAGTTAAAAAGTTTTTATATTTCATTGTTCCTATACCTGCAACAAAGGGAGCAAAGGTACGAATTATAGGAATAAATCTAGCTATTATTAAGGTTTTTCCACCATATTTATCATAATAAGTATTAGTTTTCTCAATATACTCTTTTTTTATAAGTTTAGAATTAGCAAGTAATTTGCTACCTAAAAATTTACCAATACTATAGTTTAAAGTATCTCCAAGTATAGCTGCAATTAATAATAATGGTACTAATATGTAAATATTAATCATACCTAAAGCACAGAAAGTAGCTGATGCAAATATTACTGAATCTCCAGGAAGAAAAGGAGTTACTACTAATCCTGTTTCCGCAAGGATTATTAAAAATAAAACCAAGTAAGTCAAGGTTCCATAATTATTGATAAAAACACCTAGATATTTATCTAAATGTAATATTAAATCAAAAAAATTGCTTATTAAGTTCATAAAAAATCTCCTAACTAAAATGAATAAATCTATTTTTTATTATATTACTAATTTAAATATTATTCATTAATTTTTTGAATAAAATGTTAATTGAATCCAGAAATTGGTTTAATTCTACTAATATTTAGGTATTTATATAAGATATTACTTATTAATATTATAAATAAAAAGTATATTAGTTATTAATGTTTAAATATTATAATAAATATATAGAATAGTTGTTCGTGATTTTACATGATTTAAGAGGAGAATATAAATGGATAAATTAACAGTAGAAGAAAAGCAAATATTAAAAGCTAAGGGTATATTAAACCAAAAGCAAGAAGAATTCTATGCTATAAGGTTTTTAAGTAAAGTTGGATATTTTAAGGCAGAAGAGATGATTGCTTTATCTGAGATTGCTAAAGAATTTGGAAATGGAGAATTAAGTTTAACTAGTAGATTAACTGTGGAAATACCTTATATAAAGGAAGAAAATATAGATAAAGTAGTAGAAATATCAAGAAAAAAAGGTCTTAGAATTGGAGGAGCAGGAAAAACTGTTAGGGCTATAGTTACATGTAAGGGAACTGTTTGTAAGCATGGACTTATTGATACAAGAAAAATTGGAGAATTATTTGAGGAGAAGTTTTTAGGAAGAAAGGTTCCGGCAAAATTTAAAATAGGGGTTTTCGGATGTATAAATAGTTATGGTAAAGCTCAAAGCAATGATTTTGGTATTGTACCAATTATGAATTCAGAAAGTAAGGAAGTAGAATTTTTAGTTTTTATAGGTGGAAGAGCTGGGAGAAAAGCTAGGAAGGCAGAGCCTATGAAGAGAAGATTCAAGGAAGAAGAATTATTAAAACTTTTAGAATGCACTATAGATTATTATAATGAGCTTGCAGGTGAAAAAGAAAGGTTAGCAGAGATTATTGAAAAAATTGGAGAAGAAGAATTTGAAAAAAATATAATAAAAAGATTTAATGCTTAAATATTACTATAAGTATTTTGAAAAGAGATGATATGCTTGATTGATAAGAAAATAGTCATTGAAGAGAATAGTTATTTAGAGAAGTTTTTTGAACACAATAGAAAACATGAAGATTATATAAGAAATAGAATATATAAGTGTACATTAGATTTAATAAATAATAATCCTCATAAGATTAAGAAGGTAAGAGGATATAAGTATAAGGGTAAAACCATATATGAATATAAGATTCCCTTAGAAGCTGGATTGGACTGTAGGGTTGCATATATTTTCTATAAAGAAGAGATAATTATATTTTTTATTTCAAATATAATTATAAAAAATGAATTCACAAAATTAGTTTCAAAATTAAAGGATGTAAAGAAAATATAAAAGGAGATATATAAATTGGTAAGTATAGCAGATTTTGTAGATGTTGCTTTATATACAGTAAAAAGAATAGAAATAAATGATAAAGTTAATTTTAAAACATTTAAAAAAGATAGAGAAGTTGAAATAGAAAAAATAGATAAGGGGTTATTCAATGTAAGTGAAAATGGGTTTAATAGGGAAGTGTTTTTAAATCTTCATGAAAAGGACTTAAAGAGAACCTTAAAATATTTACAAAAGAAAGAGTTTCCTAAAAGCAATAAACTTTGGTATAAAATAATAAGAACAAAGAAATAGAAATATGATTTAAATATTATATAAACTTTTTATCTGTTTTAAAATAGAATATAGTGTAATTAATAATATTAAGGAAGAATTTACATGATTAATTCAAATGATAAAATAATTTTAGATTCTAAATTAGGAAATGTTATATCAAAAGAGGATAGAGATGAGGAATTAAAAGAAAAATCTCCTATAGAGTTAAGTGGATTAAGGTGTATAAAAACCATGAATTCTTCATTTATAGATTTTTATAAAACTTATGAAGAAGAGGATCTTTTATTAAATAAAGAAGATAATTTAATAAAAAATTCTAATCTTATTGAAAGTAGAAAGGCAAGTTCCTTTAGTAGAAATGAAAAAAAGAATAATATTCCACTTAATATAGCAAATAAGTTCCCAATTGAAACTGAATTTTTAACCTTAGAGAATTTAGAGCATAGTAATCTTCTTAGAATAGTAGATGAAGAAAAAGAAAGTATCTTAATACCTTATTTATTAGATAAAACTCCATATTTAGCCTTATTAAATAAAAATTATGAATCTTATATGCTAAAACATAATTTTAGGGGTGAGGGTTTTACTATAAAGGATTTATTTGTTTTGAATTTAGGAAAAGAAGTATTGGTATTCATAGGTTTTCAAGTAGACACTAAACTAAACAAACTTCATATTTTGAAAGTAAAAGATGGAAAGTTTGTTAAGGCTTTTAATGAAAATGAGTACTATTATAGTAAGGTATTTTTGGAAAATTTAAATAAGGATAAGGAAGCCGAACTTATTATTTGGATAAACGAAATAGAGGAAGCTTACAAAATAGAGATTTACTCTATTAAAGAAAATGGATTAAAGAAAACTAATAAATTTGATAAAGAATATTATGGAAAAGTAGTAGATTATTATAAAAATCTTATAGAGAGTTATGGTAATAAGAGGATATATTCTTATTATTTAGCCTTAGCTTATGAAAAAAGGAGAGAGTATAGAAAGGCTATAGCTGTAATTAATGATGCATTAGAGGAAGAATTTCCATATCCATCTGTAGAAAAATTAAAGGAATTAAGAAAGAAGCTAAAAAAATTAATTAAATAGTTTGAGTATAAAAAATAACTATATCTAAGTGTTAGAATTTAATTAGATATAGTTATTTTTTATATTTTATATAATTAAATTTGTACATATATATAAATGTTGTTTTTATAAATTTATATATTTAATATATATAATAATTTTAATTTAATCATACACTTGTTTTTTATGATAAAATTAAATTCTAATAGTATATAAGTAAAGAAGGATGAAGTTTATGAATTCAAATTTATTAGAGGTATTATTAGATAACATACCTTATTCAGTATGGTTAATAGGAATAGATAGTAGATTTATTTTTGTAAATAAATATTACTCAAATGCTTTAAAGTTGAGTAAAGAAGAGATAATTGGAAAGAGTTTAAGTGAAATTTATACTAAAGAAGTGGCAGATGAATATATTGGAAATTATAAGTTAGTAATAGAAGAAGGAAAGCCAAAACTTTTTTCAGGATATGAAAATGGATTAGGATATCCAAATGGAGCTTTTCTAGAATGTTATTTAGCACCTATAAAAGAAAATGGAGAGATAAAGTGTTTTTTAGGAATTCTTCAAGATCAAAGTGAAAGAAAAAAGTATGAAGAAGAGCTCATAAATCAAAAGGAACTTTTAAATACTATTGTGGAATCTATTCCAGATGGGATTTATCATAAAGATAAGAATGGAAAATATTTAAAATGTAATGATACTTTAGTTAATGAATATTATAAAAAAAATAGAGAAGAAATAATTGGGAAAGACATAAAGAGTATTTCTAAAAAATCTTCTAATAGAAATAGCCTTTTTAAGGGAGAAAAAATACTAGATGATTTTATAGCTCAAGATAAAGAAGTTATAAATACAAAAAAGAAAGTCAAGGAAAAAATACGAGTAAAGCTTAATAGAAAAGTAAAGTATATAGAATCTATTAAAGTGCCTGTTATAGATAACAATGGCAGTGTAACAGGTATTGTAGGTGTAGTGAGAGATGTAACTGAGAATGTTGTTTTAGAAAATAAATTAAAAAAAATGAGTTACAGAGATAAACTTACAGGACTTTATAATAGAGCTTATTTTGATGAAAAGCTAGAAGAATTAAATAATGAAGAGTTTTTCCCTTTAAGCTTTGTAATGGGAGATTTAAATGGACTTAAGGTTATAAATGATGCTATTGGACATTTAGAGGGAGATAAAATTTTAAAAGAAATTTCAGGGGTAATAAAAAATTCTTGTAGAAAAGATGATCTTATATTTAGATGGGGTGGAGATGAGTTTTGTATTCTTTTGCCTAAGACAACAGAGGAAGAAGCAGAGGCTATATGTAATAGAATAAGGAAAAATTGCAAGCTCAATCATAAAACTATAATTCCTTTAAGTATAGCACTTGGAGTATCTAGTAAAAAAGAGGCTAAAAAACCAATAGATGAAGTTTTAGTAGAAGCTGAAGATAAAGTTTATAGAGAAAAATTGGTGAATGAAAAACGTATAAAAAAGAATATAATAGATTCATTAAATAAAGAGCTTTTTTTAAGACATGATGATATTAAAGATCATATAAATAGAGTTAAAAAGTATGCTGTTGAACTAGGTAAGAAGATGAACTTATCAGAAAAGGAATTAAAAAAATTAAAAATGCTAGCTAAACTTCATGATATAGGCAAAGTAGGAATTCCTGAGGAAATACTATCTAAGCCAGGTGAGTTAACAAAAGAAGAGTATGAAATAATAAAAACTCATGCTGAAAAAGGATATAGAATTGCTATGTTTAATCCAGAGTTTAAAAAAATAGCACCATGCATATTAGCTCACCATGAAAGATATGATGGTACTGGATATCCATTAGGACTAAAAGGTAATGATATTCCACTACTTGCTAGAATTATAAATGTAGTAGATTCTTATGATGCTATGACAAATAAAAGGGTCTATAAAGGAAGCCTTAGTGCTGAAGAAGCTAAAAAGGAGCTTAAAAAGAATTCTGGTACTCAATTTGATCCTATGATTGTAGAGGAATTTTTAGAGTTAAAAAGAATTTAAATATATCTTATAATTTTGTAATATTGTTTAAAGATAAATATGAAATTTACAATTAATGGGAGTGGAACAATGAATTTTTTTGATTTAGTTAATAAAAGAGAAAGTGTAAGAGGGTATTTAGATAAAGAAGTTGAAAAAGAAAAGATAATAAAAATAATAGAAGCAGCAAGGGTAGCACCATCAGCTTGCAATGCACAACCTTGGAAATTTGTTGTTGTTAATGATAAAAATTTAGTTAGAAAAATTGCAGAGAATTTATATGATCCCATGATAGGAATTAATAAATTTGCTATTACCTCACCAGCATTTATAGTTGTGGTTGGAGAAAAGAGAAATTTAACATCTAAAATGGGAGAGCTTATAAAGAAGAAGGATTATACTTCTATGGATATAGGAATAGCATCAGAACATTTATGTTTGGCAGCCACCGAGCTAGGACTTGGAACCTGTATGATGGGATGGTTTAAAGAAAAAAATATCAAAAAGCTTATTGATATTCCTACAAATAAAGAAATCCATTTAGTAATTTCATTAGGATACTATGATGAAAAAGTTGCAAGAAGAAAAATAAGAAAAAATATTGATGAAATTTATTCTTTTAATAAATATAAATAAGTAAAGAGCAAACTAGCAAATAAGAAGCTAGTTTGCTTTTTTAAAAAGATAGTTCATTTAATCTTTAATTTGATTGAAACATAATGGCATTTAAGTGAGCTTGTATTATTAATTTTATTACTAGATTTTTAAATTTGAAAATAAAGAGCTACTTTACAATTTTAAGAAATTAGATGTTTTTATATGGTATGTAAATGTGTACAAAAGGTTAATAGAATGATATAATTAAAATGTAATTATTTGGTTTTGTTTTTATATTTAATGACTAGGGGTGAGGATATGGTTTTTACAATTAATGCTTATAAAATACCTTTAGAGTCAGTTTATAGACTGAAGAAAAATAATAATTGGGAGCCACAAGAGCACTTTTTAACTATTGATTTTGAAAATGATATGATATTTAACACACATGAAGAAGCTGAAAAATGGCTTGCTGATAATAATATTCTTTTTATAAATGATGAAAAGGTTAATGCTTCAGAATTTCAGTTAAATTGCTATGGTGTTGAGAACTTTAATATTGAAATAGTAGTACATAGAAAAACAAAGCCTAATATTTTTACTGAAAAAGACGTAAGGAAAGTTTTAAATGAGGGCGATGATAGATATAATAATTCCTTAATAATAGACTTTGAAGGCAATTTGAAGTTAATACAAAGCAATCCAGAAGATATAATATATCATTCTAACTATGCTGTTAGCAATGAAGTTTATAATAGCGGAAATGGATTTGTTGGAAGAGAATTTAGCGACTTGTATATTAAATATATTTATTTAAACTTGTTAGATAATTGGGTTTTACATTTAGAATCAGGAAGAAGTATTTATGTAACTTGTTATGAAGATAACATCAATGAAGAAAATACAATTTATAAAATAAATAAATTGTTAGCTGATATGAATTGATTATAAACAAAGGAGATGTAAATATTATGGAAAAGTCAAATGTATTTTCCAATGATGAAATAATAAGATGTACCGTGTGTGGCAAAGATTTAATGGAAGATATAAAAATGTCTATGGTACAAATAATAACTGATGAGAATGATGAAATAGTAAGAGTTATTCCTTGTTGCAAGGGAAAATGCGATCAGATTTTACAAGATGAGATTAAAGAGTCAGAAGGAAATGGATTTAGAGACTTAATAACCTTTGTAAATCCATATTTATATATAAATAATATTATGCAGATGATGGATAGGATGTTTGAAGGAAAAGGCTTTGCAAACCAAGAAGCTTTTAATGCATATTCAGATTTAATTTTAAATTGTTATCAATATGTATCAAGAAATTTAAGTGAAGAGGAAAAGGAATTTTCTAAGAATATAAGCTTATTACCATTATAATGTTTTTAATATTTTTATAGTTTATTTTAGTTGTTTTTAGTATAAAGGCAGTTTGAGATGCAAGAGGAGTGAGTAAATTGAGAATAACTACATTAGTAGAAAATACAAAAATATCAGATGAATATGAAAATAAGCATGGCTTATCATTTCATATAGAAACAGAAAAACATAATATACTTTTTGATTTAGGGCCTAAAAATACATTTTTGACAAATGCAAAGAAGTTAAATATAAACTTAGAAGAAGTTGATATTGTAGTAATATCTCATGGTCATAATGATCATGGTGGTGGGTTAGAAGAATTTTTAAAAATAAATAATAAGGCTAAGGTTTATATACACAAGGATGCTTTCAACGAGTATTATAGTATGGCAGGAATTTTCAAAAAGTATATAGGATTAGATAAAGAATTAAAGAAAAATCCAAGAATAATATTGACAGAGGGAGATATGAAAATAGATGATGAGTTATATTTATTTTCAGTAGTAGAAAATAGACATAAAGTATCTAAATTTAATAAGGTCCTTTATAAAAGAGTAGATGGTATGTACTTAGAAGATGATTTTGTACATGAACAAAGTCTTATAATAACAGAAAATAATAAGAATGTACTAATGGGTGGTTGTGCTCATAATGACATAAGAAATATAATTGATAAGGCAGAGGTTATAATAGGAAAAGATTTAGACTATGTTATAAGTGGTTTCCATATTTTTAATCCTAGCACAGGAATAAGTGAAAGTGATTTATTCATAAATACTTTAGGAGATAACTTAAATAAAAGAAATACTAAGTTTTATACTTGTCACTGCACAGGAATGAGAGCATTTAAAATGCTAGAGGAAAAGTTACAAGATAAAATAGAGTATATTTCTACTGGACAAGTTTTAAATATATAAAATACAAGGGATTGTATCAAAATAACTTATAAATTTTAATATAAGTATTTGATATAATCCCTTGTCTATTTATTGTATAAATTTTCTTATCATGGTACAAATTTTATAAATTTGAAAAAATCATAAAAATTAATTAGAATATTAATATAAATAAAAGAGTAAACTGGAGGAGTAAAATGGAATTAGATTTTTTTAGAATATTTGCTACTTTATTAAACCTATCTTTAATAATTTTAATTGCATATGTAGTAGTTAAAATAGTAAGACATATAATAAAGTCATTTAATAGATTAGAGAGAATAGAAAATAAGTTAAATGAGATTTCAGAAAGTTTAAAAGAAAAAGAACATTAAAATGTTGAAAATTTAACTAATTTAAAATATTTACATGGATAAATTTTCTTGTAATAGAAAGTGTTTTTTAGTCAAATTAACAAAATTATTAAAAATAAAAGAAATTTTCAATTATAAGCTTGACTATTTTTTAACATGTGTATTATAGTATAATTGTTGTTAAAAGAATATTAAATGTTTATTAAAAAGAATTGTATTTGTGTCATAAATATAGAGGGAGTATAATTTATGGCATCATTATTAGCAGAATTAATAGGAACAATGCTACTTATCATACTTGGTGATGGTGTTGTTGCAAACGTAGTTTTAAAGAAAACAAAGGGAAATAGCTCAGGATGGATAGTTATAACTACTGGATGGGCTTTAGCAGTTGCTATACCAGCAGCTATTTTTACTAGTGTAAGTGGAGCATTATTTAATCCAGCATTAACAATAGCATTAGCTATAGTTGGCCAATTTACATGGTCTCAAGTTATTCCTTATATAATTGCACAACTTTTAGGAGCTTTTTTAGGAGCAGTTGTTGTTTATATAACTTACTATAATCATTTTGAAGAAACAGAAGATCAAAATTCAAAATTAGGAGTATTTTGTACTATTCCAGAAATAGAAGATCATAAAATAAACTTCTTAACAGAGTTTATAGGAACTTTTGTTTTAACTTTTGCTGTATTAGGAATAGGAGCACAAAATATAGATTATGGTGTTAAAGTAATTATAGTAGGATGCTTAATATGGGCTATAGGATTAAGCTTAGGTGGTCCAACAGGATATGCAATAAATCCAGCTAGAGATTTTGGTCCAAGATTAGCACACTTCTTACTTCCGATTCCTAGAAAAGGAAGTTCTAAATGGGAATATGCTTGGATTCCTATAGTTGCACCAATAATAGGAGCAATATGTGGAGCCTTAGTTTATGTAAATATATTTTAATAAACCAAGGTAAATAAGTTTAAAATTATTATCTATAGATCAATATAGATAATAATTTTTTTTAATTATAAATGATAAATTTCTTATAACTTTAAAAATACGTTATTTAATATTATGTTTTTAAGTATTATTTTTTTATAGTAAAATATAGTGTGTATATTATTAAAGCTCTTAAGAGGAGGAAATATGGCAAATTTATTAGATATTAGAGAGATTTTAGATGTTAATTCCTTTCAAAAAATACAAGATGATATAGCTAAAGCAACTGAGTTTGCTATGATTACAGTAGATTACAAAGGAATACCAGTTACTAAGCATAGTAGATGTAGTGAGTTTTGTAGATTAATAAGAGAACAAAAAGAGTTCTCGAAATTATGTGAAAAATGTGATTCAAGAGGTGGATTAGAAGCTGCTAGAGAGGGAAGTTTTTACATATATAAATGTCATAGAGGTCTTGTGGATGTGGCTGTTCCAATAATAATTGATGGACAATATCTAGGGGCAGTTATGGTAGGACAAGTTTTATTAATGGATGCAGATGATCATGAATTAGAAGCTGTTTTGACTAAGGAGTTAGAATATGATTCAGAAATAAAAGATAAAATTATTGATGCATATGAAAAGATACCAGTTCTTAGCTTTGATAAAATAAAAGCTGTTTCAGAGATGATGTCCCATGTAAGCAATTACATTGTTGAGGAAGCCTTACTTAAAAGAACTCAAAATGAGATTTATACAAAAAATATAGAAATTGCAAGGGCAGAGAGAAGCAAGCTAGAACTTGAAGAAGAATATAAAGCTTGTCAGTTAAAAGCTCTTCAATCTCAAATAAACCCACATTTTTTATTTAATGTATTAAATAGCATAGCATCTTTAGCAATTATAGAGGATGCCCCTAAAACTCAAGAAGTAATTTATAATTTGTCGTATATTTTAAGGTACACTTTAAAGAAAGCTAATAAAATTGTAAGACTTAGTGAAGAAATAAATCATGTTAAGGCATATTTAGAAATTCAAAAGGTTCGTTTTGGTGAAAGAATACAATATAATATAGATTTTGATGAAGAGGATTCAAATGTACAAATTCCATTTATGGCACTTCAAGTTTTTGTTGAGAATGCAGTTTTGCATGGAATTGAGGAAAAAGAACAGGGAGGAATCATAAACCTATCAATTAAGAGTAGAGGAGAGGACATGATTATTACTATTTCTGATGATGGTGTTGGAATATCAGTTGAAAAACTCTGTGAAATTAGAAATGAAATAAAAAGTAGAGATAAACTAGACTTAGATAAAGTTGGAATAAATAATGTAAATAAGAGAATGTTTCATTATTATGGTGAAGAATATAGTATAAATATAGATAGTAAAGTTAAAAAAGGTACTAAAGTAGAAATTATAATACCTAGAAAACTTTAAATAAAGGAAGTGTATTTTTGTGTTTAGCATAATGGTTGCTGATGATGAACAATTAGAAAGAAGAGTTTTAACCTCTATATTAAAAAATAATGTAAGAGTTAAAGAAATTATTGAAGCAAAAAATGGAAAAGAAGCTTTAGAATTAAATAGAGAATTTAATCCAGATATAATAATAATGGATATAAAGATGCCAGGAATAAATGGCATTAAAGCCTTGGAGCTTATAAAAAATGAAAATCCTAACAAGGAAATAATAATGCTTACAGCATATGATGATTTTGAGTTTATACACAAAGTTTTAGTGTTAGGAGGATCGGACTACATAATAAAACCAATAAAACCAGATAAACTAATGGAAATTGTTGATAATATTATGGATAAGATTGAAAATAAGAATATAGAATTAGGAGTAAAAAGTCATAGTGATGAAAAGACTCTAGATAGAAACTTAACAAATGAAGAGAAAATAGTAGATAAGGTTTCTAAGTATATTGATGATAATATGGATAAAATGCTGAAGTTAGAAGAATTAGCTTCAATCTGTAATTTAAGCCCAGGGTATTTCAGTAGGGTTTTTAAAAAGGAAACTGGTAAAACCGTAATAACATATATAAATGAGAAGAAGGTAGAAAGAGCAAAGAAACTTTTAAAAGAAAGTAAAGACCCTATAATCAATATATCCTTAGACTTAGGCTTTGATGATTGTGGGTATTTTATAAGGGTATTCAAAAAGATAACAGGCTTAACTCCTAAGGCTTTTAGAGAAGAATAATTAATTATTAAATTAACAAACATAAGATTTTTGTGAGAAATGTTACAGAAGAAAAAAATAATATAAGATAATATATTGTTATAAATAAAGCAACTTTTATAGGAAAATATAGTTATAAATCAATAAATATATTAAAAAAATGACATACAAATAGGATTATTTTAATTTTTACGCAGGTAGAGTTAAAATAATCCTATTTTTTTATTTAAAATACGACAAAAATTTAACATAACACATGAAGATTTTCCAATGGAATTTGATTAAAATTATATTAAAATCTAGACATAGACAAAAAATTAACAAACGAATTTGAATTTGAAAGTGAGGAGACGTTAAAGTGAAATCTAAAAGATTCCAAGTATTATCAGAACGTCCTGTAAACCAAGATGGACTTATAGGAGAGTGGGCTGATGAAGGCTTAATAGCTTTAGATAGTCCAAATGATCCAAAATCATCAATAAAAATAGAAAATGGAATAATTACTGAATTAGACGGCAGATCAAGAGATGAGTTTGATATGATAGATAAATTTATAGCAGAGTACGCTATAAATATAGAAGACGCAGAAGCATCTATGAAACTTTCATCTAAAGAAATAGCAAGAAGATTAGTTGATATAAATGTTAGCAGAGATGAAATAGTAAAAATCACTACTTCAATAACACCAATGAAGGCTGTAGAAGTTATTCAAGAAATGAACGTTGTTGAAATGATGATGGCTCTTCAAAAAATGAGAGCAAGAAGAACACCTGCTAACCAATGTCACGTTACTAACGTAAAAGACAACCCAGTTCAAATAGCAGCAGATGCTGCAGAGGCTGCTTTAAGAGGATTTGCAGAGCAAGAAACTACAGTAGGTATAGTTAGATATGCACCTTTTAATGCATTAGCTATCTTAGTAGGTTCACAAGTAGGTAGAGGAGGAGTTTTAACTCAATGTGCAGTTGAGGAAGCTACTGAACTTGACCTAGGAATGAGAGGACTTACAAGTTATGCAGAAACAGTTTCAGTTTATGGAACAGAATCAGTATTTACAGATGGAGATGATACTCCATGGTCAAAAGCATTCTTAGCATCAGCTTATGCTTCAAGAGGACTTAAGATGAGATTTACATCAGGTTCAGGTTCAGAAGCATTAATGGGATACTCAGAAGGTAGATCAATGCTTTACTTAGAATCAAGATGTATATATATAACTAAGGGAGCTGGAGTTCAAGGCTTACAAAATGGTGCAGTTAGTTGTATAGGTATGACAGGAGCAGTTCCATCAGGAATAAGAGCAGTTCTTGGAGAAAACTTAATAGCTGCAATGCTTGATATAGAGGTTGCATCAGCAAATGACCAAACATTCTCACATTCAGACATAAGAAGAACAGCAAGAATGTTAATGCAAATGCTTCCAGGAACAGACTTCATATTCTCAGGATATAGTGCAGTTCCAAACTACGATAACATGTTTGCTGGATCAAACTTTGATGCAGAAGACTTTGATGATTACAACATACTTCAAAGAGACTTAAAAGTTGACGGTGGATTAAGACCAGTTACAGAAGAAGAAACTATAAAGGTTAGAAATAAAGCAGCTAAATGCATACAAATAATCTTTAGAGAATTAGGATTCCCAGAAGTTACTGATGAAGAAGTAGAAGCTGCAACTTACTGTCATGGAAGTAAGGAAATGCCAAACAGAAATGTAGTTGAAGACTTAAAAGCTGCAGAAGAAATGTTAGAAAGAAGAATAACAGGATTAGATATAATAAAAGCTTTAAGCAAAAATGGTATGGAAGATATAGCAAACAACTTATTAAACATGCTTAAGCAAAGAGTTACTGGAGATTATCTTCAAACTTCAGCAATTTTAGATAAAGATTTCAATGTTATAAGTGCTGTTAATGATGTAAATGACTATATGGGACCTGGAACAGGATATAGACTAGATGGTCAAAGATGGGAAGAAATCAAAAAAGTTCCTACAGTAATGAGACCAGAGGATATAGAGTAGGGGGAGAATGACAATGGAAGAAAGAACTTTTATACCAGAAATAACAGTTGAAGAAGTTGGAGAAGCTAAGGTTGGTTTAAGATCAGATGAAGTTGTTATAGGATTAGCACCTGCATTTTTAAAATATCAAAATAAAACAATAGTAGATGTTCCTCATACTGAAACTTTACTTGAAATCATAGCAGGTATCGAAGAAGAAGGATTACATGCAAGAGTAGTTAGAATTTTAAGAACATCTGATGTATCTTTTATAGCTCATGATGCAGCTTGTTTAAGTGGATCAGGAATAGGTATAGGAATACAATCAAAAGGTACTACAGTAATACATCAAAAAGATTTATTACCATTAAATAACTTAGAATTATTCTCACAAGCTCCGCTTTTAACTCCAGAAACATATAGATTAATCGGAAAAAATGCTGCTAAATATGCTAAAGGTGAGTCACCAACACCAGTACCAGTAAAAAATGACCAAATGGTTAGACCTAAATTCATGGCAAAGGCAGCTTTACTACACATAAAAGAAACTAAACACGTTGAACCAGGTAAAAAGCCAGTTCAATTAGAAGTTAAGTTTTAATTTAGAAAGGATTGAAATCATGGAAAATAAGAGAATGACTGCTGCAGATTATCCTTTAACTTCTAAGAGAAAAGGAGATATAAAAACTCCTACAGGAAAAGCTTTAGAAGATATAACTTTAGAAAAAGTTTTAAGTGGAGAAATCAATGCAGATGATATAAGAATTTCACCAGAAACTTTAGAAATGCAAGCTCAAATAGCTGAAAGCATGAACAGAGATGCTATAGCTAGAAACTTTAGAAGAGCTGCGGAGCTTATAAGAGTTCCAGACGATAGAATATTAGAGATGTACAATGCTTTAAGACCATATCGTTCAACAAAAGAAGATTTATTCAAAATAGCTGATGAACTTGAAACAAAATATGATGCTAAAGTTAATGCTGATTTTGTTAGAGAAGCAGCTGAAGTATATGAAACTAGAAATAAATTAAGAATAGAAGAGTAAAATCAGAGGTGAAAAGATGAAAATCATAGCAGGAATTGATATAGGAAACTCTTCTACAGAAACTGCTTTAGGTAAGGTTTATGAAAATAATGTTGAATTTCTGTCTAGTGGGATAATTCCCACTACAGGAATCAAAGGCACGGAAGAAAATATAAGTGGGGTAATAGCTTCTTTAAACCAAGCTTTAAAGAAAGCTAACTTAACTTTAGAAGATTTAGATTTAGTTAGAATTAACGAAGCAGCACCTGTTATAGGGGATGTTGCTATGGAAACAATAACTGAAACAATAATAACTGAATCAACAATGATAGGACATAACCCGTCTACTCCAGGAGGATTAGGTGTAGGAATAGGTAAAACTATAAGATTAGAAACTTTAGAAACTTTAAATATTAATGAAATCAAAGAGGAAGATAATGCTTTTATTCCATTGGTTTTAGGAAATATAAGTTTTTTAGAGGCTGTATTTAGAATAAATCAAGCAACTAGAAGAGGTATTAATATAACTGCTGCCATTGTTCAAAAGGATGATGGAGTATTAATCAATAACAGATTAGATAAAAAAATACCTATAGTTGATGAAGTTTCTCTTTTAGAAAAGGTTCCTGTAGATATGAAAGCAGCTGTTGAAGTAGCACCACAAGGTTCAGTAATAAGACAGCTATCAAATCCATATGGAATAGCTACTGTTTTTGACTTAAGTCCAGAAGAGACAAAAATGATTGTTCCTGTATCAAGAGCCTTAATAGGAAATAGATCAGCTGTTGTAATAAAAACTCCTCAAGGGGATGTTAAGGAAAAGAAAATACCAGCTGGTAAGATTAATATAACAGGAATGAGAAGAAAAGAGTCTGTGGATGTTGAAGAGGGAGCAGATAAAATAATGGAGGCTGTTAGCCTTTGTTCTCCAATAGAAGATTTAAGAGGAGATGCTGGTTCTAATGTTGGAGGAATGCTTGAAAAAGTTAGACAAGTTATGGCTGATTTAACTAATCAAAGCATTTCAGATATAAAGATTCAGGATTTATTAGCAGTAGATACTTTTATCCCTCAAAAGGTTAAGGGTGGACTTGCAAAAGAGTTTTCAATGGAGAATGCTGTTGGAATAGCAGCAATGGTTAAAGCTCATAAACTTCAAATGCAAATAATAGCTAATAAACTTGAAGAAAAGTTAGGTGTTCCAGTAGAAGTTGGTGGAGTAGAAGCTGACATGGCAATAAGAGGAGCCTTAACAACTCCAGGTACAAATACTCCTTTAGCTATTTTAGATATGGGAGCTGGATCTACAGATGCTTCTATTATAAATAAAGAAGGTAAAATAACATCAATACATTTAGCTGGTGCAGGAAACATGGTAACTATGCTTATTAAATCAGAATTAGGTATAGAAGACTTTGGACTTGCAGAGGATATAAAGAAATATCCTTTAGCTAAGGTTGAGAGTTTGTTCCATATAAGACATGAAGATGGAACTGTAGAGTTCTTTGAAAAACCTTTAGATTCTTCAGTTTTTGCTAAGATTGTAATTATTAAAGAGGGAATGCTTATTCCGGTAGATGGACAGAATTCTTTAGAAAAGATTAAAAATGTTAGAAAAACTGCTAAGGAAAGAGTTTTTGTAATTAACTGTTTAAGAGCATTAAAAAGTGTTTCACCTACAGGAAATATAAGAGATATAGAATTCGTTGTTTTAGTTGGAGGATCATCATTAGACTTTGAGGTTCCTGAATTAGTAACAGATGCTTTATCTCATTATGGAGTAGTTGCAGGAAGAGGAAATATAAGAGGATGTGAAGGTCCAAGAAATGCAGTTGCAACTGGATTAGTATTAGCCTTTGACAGAAAGGGTGTCAAGGAAAATGATTAAGGATTATAATCATCCAAGCATATTTGTATATTGTTCTTTAGGAATAAATGAAGTGGATATAGAAGAAATTCTATGGGGAATAGAAGAAGAAGGAATCCCTTTCATATTAAAAAATAAAGATTTAAATGATGCTAAGGAACTTGCTAATTTAGCTGCCAATGATTCCAAACTTTCAGTTGGAATAGGAGTTAATAGTAAAGGTGATGTAAGTTTAACTATTAATAAGTTAAAGGAAGAAGAACCTTTATTCTTTATAAACTTAGAAAAAGGAAATACCTGTTTAAGAAGTTTAGGAGCTAATGGAGCAAGATTAGTTAAGGGGATGCCTTTAAAAAATATTTAAATTGAAGAGGTGTTTAACATGAATATTTACACTAAAACTGGTGATAAAGGAACAACTTCTCTTTTCGGAGGAAGTAGAGTAGATAAATGTGATTTAAGAGTAGATGCTTATGGAACAATAGATGAATTAATATCTTTCATAGGTCTTGCTTATGCTGAATTAACTGATGAAGAAGAGAAGGAAATACTTAATAAAATACAAAAGGAATTGTTCATGTTAGGAGCCGAGCTTGCTAGTGATGAAAAAGGACTTGAGCTTTTAAAAGATAAAATCCAATTAGAGCATATAGAGTATTTAGAAAAATTAATAGATAAATACATGGGCATAGCAGGGCCTTTAACTGCCTTTGTTATACCAGGTAAAAATAAACCTTCAGCAACTCTTCATGTAGCTAGAACTGTAGCTAGAAGAGGAGAAAGAATAATGACTGCTTTAAACGAAGTACAGCCATTAAGAGAAGAAATTAAAAAATATATAAATAGATTATCAGATACTTTATTTGCATTAGCAAGATATTATGAAGAAAAATAATTAACCTAAAGGAGGAGAAAAATATGAAAAAATTAAATGATGTAAAAGAATTAAGCTTAGAAATAGTTAAAGAAATGGCTAAAGCTGCTGAAGCTAAAGCTTGTGAAATGAATGTTCCAGTTATATTTGCAGCAGTTGATGCTGGTGCTAATTTAATGCTTATGCACAGAATGGAAGATGCATTTTTAACAAGTATTGATATAGCTATAAACAAAGCTTATACAGCTGCATGTTTAAAGCAAGGAAGTCATGAAATTGCAGAATGCGTTCAACCAGGACAAAGCCTTTATGGTCTTCAATTAACAAACAATTGTAGAATAGTACCATTTGGTGGTGGATTCCCAATTATAGTTGATGGAAAAGTTGTAGGAGCTGTTGGTGTAAGTGGTGGAACAGTTGAAGAAGATATGGCTATAGCACAAGCAGCAGTAGATTGCTTTAACAATAAGTAATAAAAAGCTAATAGTATTTAACCTATATAATAGATTAAATATTTAAAATATATTTTAATAGATATAAAATGTTTGAAAATGGAGGAAAATGAAATGAGAATGTACGATTATTTAGTACCAAGTGTAAACTTTATGGGAGCTAACTCAATATCAGTAGTTGGTGAAAGATGTAAAATATTAGGTGGAAAGAAAGCTTTAATAGTTACAGATAAATTCTTAAGAGGATTAAAAGGTGGAGCAGTTGAATTAACTGAAAAATACCTAAAAGAAGCAGGAATCGAAGTTGCTTATTATGATGGAGTTGAACCAAACCCAAAAGATACAAACGTTAAAGATGGTTTAAAAATATTCCAAGACGAAAACTGTGATATGATCGTTACAGTTGGTGGAGGAAGCTCACATGACTGTGGTAAAGGAATAGGTATAGCTGCAACTCACGAAGGAGATCTTTATGACTATGCTGGAATAGAAACTTTAACAAATCCACTTCCTCCAATAGTAGCAGTAAACACTACAGCTGGAACTGCAAGTGAAGTAACTAGACACTGTGTTATAACAAACACTAAAACTAAAGTTAAATTCGTTATAGTAAGCTGGAGAAACTTACCTTTAGTTTCAATCAATGACCCAATGTTAATGGTTGGAAAACCAGCAGGATTAACAGCTGCAACAGGAATGGACGCTTTAACTCATGCTGTAGAAGCATACGTATCAAAAGATGCTAACCCTGTAACAGATGCTGCTGCAATACAAGCTATAAAATTAATATCAAGCAACTTAAGACAAGCTGTTGCTTTAGGAGAAAACTTAGTAGCTAGAGAAAACATGGCTTATGGATCATTATTAGCTGGTATGGCATTCAACAATGCTAACTTAGGATATGTACATGCTATGGCTCACCAATTAGGCGGATTATATGACATGCCTCACGGAGTAGCTAACGCTATGTTATTACCACACGTATGTAAATACAACTTAATATCTAACCCACAAAAATTCGCTGATATAGCTGAATTCATGGGAGAAAACATAGAAGGATTATCAGTAATGGATGCTGCTCAAAAAGCTATAGATGCAATGTTCAGATTATCAACTGATATCGGAATACCAGCAAAATTAAGAGACATGGGAGTAAAAGAAGAAGACTTCGGATACATGGCTGAAATGGCTCTTAAAGATGGTAATGCATTCAGTAACCCAAGAAAAGGTAACGAAAGAGACATCGTTGAAATATTCAAAGCTGCATTCTAATAAAAGATTAGCTTTATAATAAAAAAATAATTAAAAATATAATAAGTGCTAGCTCTAATAATTAGAGCTAGCAAATAATAAAAGGCATAAATACAATAGACTTTTTATATAAACTTAATAAACAAACAACAGTAAAAATTAATATATGTAAATCGGATAAATGAAATAATTAAGTTATAAATACCCAATAACTTAAATTAAAAGATTAGTTTAAAATAATTTTTTATATACCCAATTAAATTATTTTAAAAAGGAATTTTTCATAATATATTTAAAAGACTCTTTCAATATTGAAAGAGTCTTTTAAATATATTTATTATTATTTTCCACTTTAAAATTATGCAGTATTTTGTATAAATTATGCATGAAGAAAAATCTATTATATATGAAAATCCTTAATACACTAAGTATTCGAATCTAAAATAACGATTTCATAAATAAATATGCATAGTTTATGCATTTTTATTCAAAAAATATATTGTATATTTATTATGTTAGTAGTATAATTTTAACATATTAAATATGAATAATAAATTAACAAATGTTAAATTAAATTTAAAAATGTAAGCTAAGGAGAGTTTAAAATGGGAAAGGATAAAAAAATAAAGTTATGGGCATTGGTAATGCTTATTTTTGTACCAACATTTGGGTTTGGTAATATAGCAAGTAATGCTGTGTATTTAGGACCAGCAGCTATTCCATCGTGGGTAATAGTATCTATTCTTTATTTCTTACCTTTATGTGGAATAATAGCAGAAATGGCTTCAGCAAATAGAGATAAAGAGGGTGGAATATATTCATGGATAAATAAATCTTTAGGAGAGAAATGGGCTTTTGTAGGGACTTGGACTTATTTCATAGGAATATTATTTTACTTACAAATGGTTTTTTCAAGAATACCAGTAGCTGCATCATGGGCAATACTTGGAAGAAATGTATTTACTGATTCTAATGCATATTTATTACCTATTTTATCAATTGTAATATGTATAGCAATGACATATATAGCCACTATAGGGGTAAGTAAGTTTTCAAAACTTGCTGACTTTGGAGGACAATTTACTTTAGGGGCAACTGTTATCTTTATATTAATGGCAATAGTGGGATATTTCATGGGAACACCTTCTGCTACAGAATTTACAGTTCAAAATGTAATTCCTGATTTTAATGTGAGTTATTTTTCTACATTCTCATGGTTATTATTTGCAGTGTCAGGATCAGAAGTTGCAGGTACTTATATAATGCAAACTGAAAATCCTAAAAAGACATTTCCAAAGGCTATGATAATTGCAACAGCTTTAATAGCATTCTCATACATTTTAGGTTCTGTAGCTATACAGTTTATAGCATCACCAGAAGTTTTACAAAAGGCAGGAATTCAAGATGCCGGTTACGTTGTATATTATATATTAGCTAATAATTTTGGAATAAATGGTAAGGTTATAGTACAAGTATATGCAGCTATTAATTTAATAACATCAATAGCAGCCTATATAATTTGGATGGAATCACCAATAAGAGCCATGTTTGGAGAAGTTCCAAAGGGAACATTTCCAAGTTTCTTAACTAAGAAGAGAAAAGATGGAACTTTAGTAAATGCTTTATGGACACAATGTGCAATTTTAGTAGTATTAATATCAATACCTTTATTAGGAATAGGATCAATTAATGATTTCTTTAAATTATTAACAGATTTATCATCTCTAGCAGTTGTGGTTCCATATGTAGTATTAATATGTGCATTTATATCCTTTAGAAAACACAATAAAGATTTAGACTTTAAATTTTTTAAAAGTGATGCCTTAGCATATACAGTTGCGGGAATAGCTTTAGTGCTTTCCTGTGCTGGATTCTTTGGTGCTGGCCTTCAAGACATTGTTGGAAGCTCAGGGAAAGAGGCAACCATTTTAATAATAAAAACTTATGGAGGACCTGTTATTCTTATGGCTTTAGGTCTTGTTTTAAGAGCTTTATCTGAAAAGTCATATAAAAATAAGAGTTTAGGCAAAGAGGATATTGAAGTTGAAATTGTTGAAGAGAGTATATGTGAATAGATTAAACAATAGTTTTAAAAAAATAAGGTAGAGTATGTGATATTTTCATATAACTTCATAGCTTAGATTAAGAAATAGTTTTTTTTAAATTAAATATGGTAATTTTATTTATGTAGAAAAAAGGTGGATTAAAGAACTTATCCATCTTTTTTTATATTTTATGATAATTAAATTAAAAATAATAAATATTTATTAATAATATTTCTAAATTTTTAATTGACTTTTAATGAATTGTATAGTATTATTCTAAATGAAAATGATTGTCAGTAACATATGGAAGGAGAAATCAATGGAATATCTAATTTATTCATTAATAGCAGTAATAATTTTAACAGTAGGTCTAAACAACATTTTTAAAAAGCAATCTAAATATTTTTATATGTTGGCTACTTTAATATCAGTAGTAGTTACATCATATGAGATTTTTAAAATATGGACAGGCTTTAAATTAGAAGGAATTATATTTGTTTTAGAAAGAAGCTTTATGAAAGGCTTTGTATCAACAGCATTATTTATTTTAGTAATGTTTGCAGGAGCTTTAAGTAAGAAATGGGGAATTACTAAAAAACTTTTAAGAGTTAGAGCAGAAATGGCAATTTTAGCATCTATACTTATATTACCTCATTTTATAATCTATACTTATAAGTTCTTAGTAAGATTATTTAGTGGAAAGCCATTAAGCATTTTATACATATTTTTTATAATAGTAGGATTAATAGCATTTATAATAATGATACCTCTATTTATAACATCATTTAAGAAAGTAAGAGTTACTATGTCACCAAGTAAATGGAAAATGGTTCAAAGATGGGCATATCCTTTTTATTTTCTAGTGTATTTACATATAATATTAATCTTATTTAATAAGAAAGTTTTTAATTTAAATGCTGTAATATTATATACAGTTATATTCTTAGGATATTTTATTTTAAGAATATGTAATAATAAAAAAGCTATTAAATAATATAAAAGTTAGTATTCTTACAAACTCCCTTTATAGTAATAATTAAATTTTTACTATAAAGGGAGTATTTTATTATGTAGTTAAAAGATAAAATAGTATAGGAGACAAAAATAAGTTGTTTTTATATTATAGTAAGAGTTAATTTTTACATTCTTAAGATTAAGTTTGATTTTTAATATTTAAGAGTTTGTTTTTATAATTATATATTATTAAGATTAATTTAATTTTTGAGATTTAATAGTTGATTTTTTATAATTAAGAAAAATTTGATTTTTATTTTAAGGTAGACAAAATAGGAGTTTTAATATAAAATTTCATTTAAACTTTAGAAATTAGGGGGAGTAAATTTGGAATTTAGACAAGCAAAGATTTCTGATTTAGATCAGATTGTTGAAATAATAGAATTATCGAAAAAATATCTTAAAGAAACTAAGGTTGATCAATGGCAAGATGGATATCCAGCAAAGGAAGATTTAAGAAGAGATATAGAAAGTGGAAATAGTTATGTATTAACTAATAAAGATGAAATTGTTGCTACCACTGTAATATCCTTAGATGGTGAAAGTACCTATAATTCAATATTTAATGGGGAATGGATTACCAATGAGGAATATATTGTTATGCATAGGGTTGCTGTTCATGACAAATACAAAGGAAAAGGAATTTTCAAAGAATTAATAAAAGAGGCAGAGAGTTTGGCTTTAAATAAAGGGATTTTTAGCATAAAAATAGATACTCATAGAGATAATATTTCTATGCAGAGGGCAGTAGTAAAAAATAATTTTAAAAGATGTGGAATAATATATTTAGAGGATGGAAGTGAAAGAATAGCCTTTGAAAAAGCATTGAAGTCTTTTTAGATAAAATAAAAGTACTGGAATTTTTATTCCAGTACTTTTATTTTATAAATTCATCAAATTTTAGAGATTATTCATCTTCAGTAGCTAAAGCAGCTTGATTAGCAGTAGGAATAGTTGAAGGTGCTAATCTAACAGGTCTAAGTTGGAAGATAGAAATTACTAAGTTAAGATTTAATTTTTCTACAACTGTATCAAATAAATCTTCATTAGTAAGTGAACAATTTGTTTTGCTTATAACAGCTTCATTAATAGTATATCTATCTAATTCACAAGAGAATGGTTCTTGTAATACAACTTCTTGAGAGAATAATCTTTCACAATCAGATTCGCTCATAGTACCCTTATCACATGGTTTCATACAATCCTTTAATATTGCTCTTTCTGTTTCAGTTACAGGAGTAACTATATTAGCATCTAAATCTATTGGAACTGAAAAATTAAAGTTAATTTTTGCTGTTAAATCTCTATAGTCATTTCTCATAACAATACAATCTTCACATGGGTCAGCAGGATTTTGATCAGCGCTTGGAGTAGCGTATTGAACATTTTTTAAAATATATCCTTCAACAAAAAGTTGAGCATTATCTGGTGCTTCTACTGCAGTTGGAACTATATAACATTGAGTTAAAACTAATCTTCTAGATATTCCCTTTATACTATAAAATCCTTCAGGAATTACAATTGAATCAGTTAAAGCATGATTTATATTTACAGTTGCAACTCTAACAAGGACTTTAGCGTTTGTAGTAGGATTAGGGGTAAGTGGAAGTGCTGTTGTATTAAAATTATCAACATTTACATCTATATCATCAGCACATACAGGAAATCTTCTTTCGCAACATGAACTCATTTAATTTCACCTCATAACATAAAATTTTAATTATTGACCTTATGTTATATAGTATTCTATTTTATTTGAAAATGTTCTATGTTTTTTAGTTTTGATTAATTAAGATTAAAAAATACTATAAAAAATCGTAGAGTTCAATAGAATAATTAGCTATTATGGAGAATGTTAAGACTTTGTGCAAGTTAATGCAGTCTTCTATAACTTTTATATTACTAGATTTTATATCAGTAGTAAATTTGGTTTCTTTTAAGGATATGTTAGTTTCATTAAAATACACCTTATTTCCCATTAATGGATAAATAAAATTAATGTGAATAGAACTATTAAAAGGAATTCTAATTACATAGTTATTTAGTTTAGATATAAGAGGAATTTTATTGTTTTCTGGTGTTGAATATGTTAAATCTATTTCTAAGTACCCATCTAAATATAAAAATCCAGACTTTCTACTAGATGCATCTAAAATTAAGGAACTTGAACATAAGTTTAAAGTATTTTTTATCGAATCTATATAGGTAATATGTTTAGGAAATTCTACATTTCCCTTAAATACATCAATTATGGAGAAGTGACTTAAGTAAATAGGTAGCTTATATTCTTGAAGTTTATCTTTTAATATTTTAAAATTAGCTTTATTTTCTAAAATATTGTTATTTATATTTTGTAGATAAGTAGAGTTTTTTAGGTGAATAATTGATACCTTTATTTTATTAGAAGGAGTATTATCTTTATTTTTTATTTTTGATAGATTATATATATGTGAAAAATTTTTTATATTAATTTTATTTTTGTGTTTAGTAGTATGCTTATTTGGAGTAGTTATTAAAAGAATAATTTGACAGTATAAAAAGCTAAATAATACTTTGGTAAATTTTATTGATAATAAGTCTTTACAATACAAAATAAATATGGAAAAAACATACTTTAAATTCATTTAATTTAACCTCAATAATTGCTTATTTAATACATATTGTTACTTTTTAAGAAATAGTATAATTATTAATAAATTTTAATATAAACCTATTAAATAAAAAAGAAAACTCCTTAAGAGTTTTCTTTTTTAAAATTAGAATTTCCATTGCTTGATTTAAGTTCTTTTTTTAGAAAGTAAGAGATTACAGTTCTTAGTGCAACTGTTGATCCTAAAAGCAAAATATCATATAATGTAGGTTTTAAAATGGATAATATAATACCTGAACAGACTAATATTTCTAAACCTAATAATATATAACTACCAAGAAAGTTTTTAGCCTTATTTAATGCCTTAACCTTTAATATTCTATTTTCCTTTGAAAATTCAATTTTGAAGAATTTAAATATAGTTAGTAGGACTCCATAAATAATTACTGTAACAGATATTCCTTGCAAAATAAGAATCAACCATTCTAAAGTTTTGTGTACCAAAGAAATCACTTCCTTCATAATAATCTAGAATTTAATTTTCAAGGTGCTCCTTAGTAGATTCTATTTCTTTATTAAGAAAGTAAGAAATTACAGTTCTTATTACTACTATGGATGCTAAAACTATAATATCGTGAAAAGTAGGATTTAATATAGATTCAATTATATCAGCACATATTAGAATTTCTAATCCAAGTAATATATAAGTTCCTAAGCAATTTTTGACAATAGTAATCTTTTTTACAGCTTCAATTCTATCTTTAGATTTTATTTCAGATATAACAAAATTCTTTACAGTTAAGAGAACTCCCCATAAAAGAACCATTATTGATACTGCATTTATTATCCATATAGCACCTTCTAAGATATGTCTAAACATATTAAATTCACCCCTTATATTTAGATTGTAGAAAAATTATTTTTTTATTCAATTTTATATAGATAGTATAGCATAAAGCCTTTAATTGATTTTAACCTTTTATAAATATTTATTTTTAATAAGTAGTATAATTATCTTAGGGAAAATATATAATCTATTAACATATAAAAAGGGGGAACTTTATGTGTAAAACTTTAAATAGAAAATATATTTATAAATATGGGGAGAAAAAAGAGGATGTAGAAATAGTTGAAAATATGCTAAATAGGATGAGAAATAGTGGAACTTTTAAAGGAGAGAATTTTGCTAATATATATTATGAAAAATACATAGTGGAAGAATCGAATAAAGCAATAGTCATATGTCATGGGTTTTCGGAATGTATAGAGAAGTATCATGAAATAATATACTATTTTCTAAATGAAGGTTTTTCAGTTTATATAATGGAACATAGAGGTCATGGGAGATCAGGATGTTTAAGTAAATCTTGTAATACACAGGTGGAAGTAGAATCCTTTGATTACTATGTTAAAGATTTAAAGACATTTTTAAATGAGGTTGTATTAAAAGATAAGAGGTTTAATAATAATTTATATTTATTTGCACATTCTATGGGAGGAGCTATAGCCACTATATTTTTAGAAAATAATCATGGATATTTTAAGAAGGTAATTTTAAATTCTCCAATGTTTAGAATAAATACAAGAGAATACTCTCATATAAAATGCAAATTAATAGCTAAATTTTTAATTCTTATGGGAAAAGGAGAAAATTTTATTTTTGGACAAAAACCCTTTGAGGAAGAGGAGAATTTAGAGTCATCAGGTACATCGGATAAATATAGACATGGCTTATACCATAAATTTCTATTAGAAAATACTATTTTGAGAAGAGGTGGAGGTTCTATTCATTGGTATAAAGAAGCTGCAAAGGCAACGGATTATTTAATGAAGAAGAGAAATATAGAGAGAATTGACACACCTATTTTATTATTTAAAAGTGAGTTTGATTCCTATGTTGACACTAAATTTCATGATGATTTTAAAAAGGTAGCTAAGGATTGTGAGCTTATTGAAGTTAAGGGAAGTAAACATGAGGGATTTTTTGAAAAAGATGAAATTCTTTATGATTATTTAGATAAGATATTTAAATTTTTATCTATATGAAGATTAAGTTTGAAAATTTAAAATAAGGTATAATTGTATATTATCAGAGAGAGTTTATGTCTCTCTGATAACATCCTAACTATTCATAAATTCCTATAATAAACCTTCATTTTTAAGCTTAGTAATAGCTTTATCTATGTAGCTTAAAGTACAGAAATCTCTATCTATTTTTTCAGCAGAAAGTTTAAGACCTTCTATAAGCATATTTTCTTTATGATTCTCAAGAAGTCTAATTAAACTTAAGGTATTTAATTCACCTTCTTTTGTATCTAAAACCCTAGATTTTTTTATGTATTTATTTTCTAAAGCCTTTAAAGCAGCTTCCTTAAGAGAATAGCTAATTTCAAAAGATGGCATATCTTCATAAATTTTAACTTCATCTTCTTTAAACTTCATGCCAGATGTTTTACTTATATCACTATTTATAAATATTACATTTTCAAAGGTAGCACCTGAAAAATCAACTCCATCTAACTTAACACCTTCAAAGATTACATTTTTAAATTTAGATTTTTTAAATTTACTTTTCTTAAGGTTACTACCTATAAATTCTGTAGAGTCAAATTTGCATTCAAAGAAATCACAAGATTTAAAATGTGCACCTCTAAAGCTTGCATAACTAAAATTAGAACAAGAAAAATCACAGTTATAGCAGTTTCCTCTTCTAAAATCCATATACATAAAATTTTTATTTCTTTTTTCTGCCTTATTGTATTTGAAAATTTGAGTGTTTTTTTGAGTTTGTGTCATAATAATCGTTACTAAGTCTTAGTTATATATTATAAACTTAACTAATATAGTAACGTATCCACCACCTTTCTAAATAAAAATACCTTTAATTTATTTAAAATAACTTTATAAAGATAAATTATATAATTACTAATTTAAAAGTCATATTTTTTTATTCTATCACATAATATTACCCTTAGAGAAGAGATTATAAGCTTTTAATATAAATATTCTTATAAAAAGGCAACTTAAATAAAATTTTAGTTGCCTTTTTACTTAAAGTTTAAGATCTTCTTCTATTTTTTTTCTAACCTCTTCATCAAAATCATATATTCTAATATAGGATTCACTTATAGAATTCATAAATTTTTTATATTCCTCTGTACTCATAAAAGAGTTTTTAGATAGATTAAGAGGAATAACCTTACTTTCTGAAATGTATTCTTTTACGTTTACAATTAAGATTATAACTGTAAGTATATCAGTTGCATTTGCATAATCTAATAATCTTAATGGGATATCTTCAAAATATAAGGATTCAGATGAAATTAATACTAATAAATTTCTTATTTCATCTTTAAACTCTAGAGGTTTTAATTCTAATTTTTCAAGAAAATTTTTTATATCAATAGATTTTTCATAGACTTTATCTATATGGTTTTCTAAAATTGCTTTAACAAAGGCTTCTTCATAGTTTGCTTTTTTCTTTATGCAACAATTATAAGAAGAAAGAAAAATAAGAGATGATATGAAGTTAAGCAAGTTTAAATTATACTTAGAGGTTAGCTCATTGTATGAAGATTTAAAATCTTTATAGTAATCTTTTTCTAATGTTGAGTTTTTGAATATAGAACAGTGTTTAAAATAAGCATAAGGATTGTTATTAAACCAATTTCTAAATTCATCTTTATTTTCAAGCAAAAATTCTAAAATTAATTCTCCTTCATTTAGTAATCTTTTAAAAAGAGTTAATTGTTGAAGTTGAAAAGAACAGCCAGTTAAGGTTGTAGAAGCTACTCCAGAAAAATCAGAATTTAGCCCGCCCATTATCATGTTTCGTTCACCAATTTTTTCATAGAAAAAATCTGAAAGAGTACTTTTTGATAACCTAAAAATAATATCATCTAAGGCTTCATTATTAAACAGATCTTTTTCCATAAAATCTTCAATAAGAGTATAAAATCATTAGATAATATTCACCTATTGAGTAGCCCTCCCTTCTATAGTAATGTAGACATCGCTATAGTATATGCATAGGAATTCTAATGTGTTTATATAGGAACTTCCTTTAAGAATTAATATTTATAATAATTATTCACAATTAAAATCTTTAAATTAAATTTTGGATAAAAAAGTAGAGCTTGGCATCCGGCGAAGGACTAAACCAAGCTCTACAAAAGAATTAGCACTATACGTACCAACTGCTTAATAATAATACCATTTAAAATATGAAACTGTCAAGAAATAATTTAAGTTGAAAAAATATGTTGACTTTAAAAAATAAATAATATATTATTTAAAACAAGAAAAATATTTATTTAAATGCGTTGAAGAGGGAAAGTAAATATTATAAGTTACTACAGAGAGAGGTTAGTTTGCTGAGATAACCTGTAATGAGTATTATTGAAGTGCCCCTTGGAGCTTAAGTGCCGAATTAAGTAGGTGTTTATGGGAACTCCCATTATAGAGTTAGGGTATGAATGTACCTAAATAGAGATGGATATTATATATCTAATCAGAGTGGAACCGTGGAAGTATAGTCTTCTGCCTCTGTAATTTACAGAGGTAGAGGGCTTTTTTTATTACATTTTGCTGGCCAGCATATAACAATAAAATTATACTTTGTAAGCTTGGCTTTTAATATAAAAGCTTAGCAATATTAAATAAAAAGTAATTTTATAGGAGGAAATTTTTTATGATTAATATTAAATTAATATTAGCAATTGTGCTTTCAATATTAGCAACATATGCTATATATAAAATAAGAAAAATTACAAATAAATTTTCATTTGCTACGCTGACAGCATTAACTTTAGGGGTAGTACTTGGAATCATATTTAAGGAGAATATACTATTTTTAGATACAGTAGGAAAGGCTTATATGTCTTTAATTAAGATGATAGTAGTTCCTTTAGTAGTAACATCCTTAATAACTAGTATTGTTAGATTAGAAAATTTAGATACATTAAAATCAATAGGATTAAAAACATTTACTGTTTTATTAGGAACTACAGGAGCTGCAGCTTTTATAGGAATTATTGTAGCTAGTTCTTTAAATCTTGGACAAGGTTTAAGATTTATAGGGGCTGAAAATTTTAAGGCAAGAGAAATACCAGGGTTTTCTAAGGTACTTATAGATATGCTACCATCAAATCCTTTAGCAGCTATTGTAGAAAATAAAATAATACCAATAGTTATCTTTTCAATGTTTATAGCAATTGCGTTAGTTATTGAAGATAATACTAATAAAGAAAAAGCAAAGCCATTTAAAGATTTTATTTTATCAGCTTATGATATAGTTTTAAGAATAACTAAAATGGTATTAAGAATAATACCATATGGAGTATTTGCCTTAATAGCTACAGCGGCAGCTAAAAATGGAATGGATACTTTGATGTCATTAATATGGGTTATACTAGCTGTTTATATAGCTGCCTTTCTTCAATTTTTATTTGTATATACTCCATTAATAAGCTTTGTTGCAAGGATGAATCCATTAAAATTCTTTAAAGGAATTTTCCCAGCGCAGGTTGTAGCTTTTACAAGCCAAAGTAGTTATGGTACTTTACCTGTTACAATAAAATCTTTAGTAGAAGGTGTAGGAGTATCAGAAAATATAGCAAGCTTTGTAGCACCACTTGGATCAACAATTGGATTAAATGGATGTGGAGGTTTTTATCCAGCAATAGTTGCAATATTTGCAGCCAATGTTTTTAATGTAGAACTTACTATTTATTCATATATACTTATAGTTTTAACTGCTATAATATCTTCTATAGGAATAGCAGGGGTACCTGGATCAGCAACAATGTCAACAACTGTAATGTTAGCAGCCTTAGGGTTACCAATAGAAGCACTAGCAATGGTGATTGCAGTGGATTCTATAATTGATATGATAAGAACTGCTACAAATGTAACAGGGGCCTCAGTTGCTGCATTAATAGTTGATCAAACAGAAAAAAGAAAAGAATATAAAGTTGAAGAATCAGTACAAAGAGCATAAAATTAAAAATTTATTTTAAAATATAATACATAAATATCTAATATAAGGAGTTGAATTAAAGACTTAATAAAGCTTGTTTATTAATAAGTTTTAAACTAAAGTTTTGTTCAGCTCCTTTAAGTTTTATTCGATATCAATGTATAGAAAATTTATTGTCTTTTATATGGAATACATTCTTTCCAATCTTTAATTTGATATTAATATATAAATTTTATTTTATATTAAGGGTTAAATGAAAATTTAAGATTATTTTAAATAAATCTAACTATAGTATTATGGTATTATTTTGGTATAGAAAGTTTTAAAAATACAATTATAAATTAATTTTTAGGGGAGTTAAAATTATGATTAATTCAGAAAGAATTTTAATAGTTGAAGATGATATAGATATAAATAATTTATTGAGTAAAATTTTAGAGAAGGAAGGGTTTAAAGTTAGACAAGCATTTTCAGGATCTGAAGGTAAGATGTGTTTAGAATTTTTTGATTTTGATATGGTACTTTTAGATCTTATGCTACCAGGTATAACTGGTGAAATATTTATAGAGGAGATTAGAAAGATAAAGAACACTCCAATAATAGTTATATCAGCAAAAACTGCAATGGAGGATAAGATAAATGTTTTAAAATTAGGTGCTGATGATTTTATAAGTAAACCTTTTGATGTTAATGAAGTTTTAGCTAGGGTTGAAGCGCTTTTAAGAAGAAGTAAAATAACAAATTCAAGTGAAGGTGTAGAGACAATAAAATATAAGAACCTTATATTAGAACCTAGAAGTAGAGAAGTTAAGGTTAAGGGAGAGGAAATACAACTTACTTCCAAAGAGTTTAAAATATTAGAACTTTTAGTTTGTAATCCAAAGAAAGTTTTTACTAAGGCAAACTTATTTGAAACAGTATGGGAAGAGGAGTTTTTAGGTGATGATAATACTATAAATGTTCACATAAGCAATCTTAGAAATAAGATAAATCTTTTAGATAATGAAAATGATTATATAAAAACTATTTGGGGAGTAGGCTTTAAAATGGATTAGCTACATTGATGATTCATAATTTTCTTAATAAGTTGATTTGAATAAATATCAAAATATAGAGGAGTTTATATTTTAAATATACATTTAATTAAGGCTTAATAGAAAAATTAAGACTTTCTTAAGGTTTTCTTTAAGGTATTTTGAGACTTAAGGTTTATTATATAAACATAGAGAAAGATAAAGAGAAAACTTGTTAGGAGGTAAATATTTTGGGAAATATAATTTCTATAAGAAATTTAAACAAAAATTATGGTAAGAAAAATATTCTTGATAATTTAAGTATGAATCTAAAAAAAGGCGATATATATGGTTTAGTTGGGAAAAATGGTGCTGGTAAAACAACTTTAATAAGAATTATTTTATCCTTAGCTAACTATGACTCGGGAGAAATAGAACTTTTTGGTGAAATTGATGAAAAGAAAAAGCTTTATGAGCATAAGAAAATAGGCAATATAATAGAAACTCCATCATTTTATTCTTTTCTTACAGCAAAGCAAAATCTTGAATATTATAAAATTCAAAGAGGAATAGTAGGAGAAAAATCTATTGATGAAATCTTAGAAATGGTTGGACTTGGAGATGTGGGAAATAAAAAGTTCAAAAAGTTTTCATTAGGTATGAAGCAAAGATTAGGATTAGCCTTGGCACTTTTAGGAGAACCAGAATTACTTATTTTAGATGAGCCTACTAATGGAATGGATCCTATGGGAATTAAAGAAGTAAGGGAAGTATTAATTAATTTAAATAAGAAAAATGGAGTTACAATATTAGTATCAAGTCATATTTTAGGAGAGTTATCACAACTTGCAAATTGTTATGGATTTTTAAAGGATGGGAAAATAATAGAAGAGATTTCATCAGAGGAACTTAATGAGAAATGTAGGAATCATTTGCTTATTAAGGTTGACGATTGTAAAAAGGCGGCAGTAATTTTAGAAAAGGTTTTAGATAATAACTCATATGAAGTTTTACCTGATAGATTTATTAAGATTTATAATAAGTTAGATGAACCTCAATTAATAAACAGAGCGTTAGTAGAAAATGGAGTTGAAGTTTATTCTTTAGAAAGAGTAGGAGTTAATTTAGAAGATTACTTTGTAGATTTAATTGGAGGTGAATATAATGCTTAATTTAATAAAAGCAGAACTTTATAAGATAGCAAGAAGACCTTTATATATTACAATTTGTATAATATTTAATTTACTTATAATTTTAGCCGGAATAGGCATGCATTATGCTTTCTTAGAAAATTCTAGAATACCTGATTTCTCAGCATTAGTTTTTATAACAATTAACTTTATGGGAGCTATTCCATGGATAATGCTTATGTTTATAGATATAGTTTTAGAAGAATATAAAGAAAATACTCTTAAAAATTTAATTTCTTCAAGTATATCAAGGGAAAAAGTGTATTTAAGTAAATATATAGTTCAGGTAATTATATTTTTAGTTATTGAAATAACAGCAGTATTAACTATGATAGGAACTTCTTATGCCTTAGGATTAGTTGGTCCTAATGGATTTTCAGATTTTATGGAAGTAATATTAAGATTACTAATAGCTTTCCCAATATATATTAGTGCATTAGCTATATATGATTTTATTACAATAATAACTAAAAAGGAAGGGTTAGCAGTTGTAGTTATCTTAGGTATTGTTTCTGGAGTACCAATGATATTTTCTATATTATCAAGTATATATGAAGGAATTTTCACTTTAATTTATCCTTATTTATTATTTAATCCTTTAAAGAGTTTAGTCAGTGAAGTTTTAACTACAAAAATAATAGGAACTAATATTATAGTAGGAATAATAAATACAGTAGTATTTTTAATTTTAGGAATTTTAGTAATAAGAAAACAAGAAGTTAAATAAAGGAGGAGGTATGTTGGAAGGATTTATAATAGGATTGTCTTTGACAATCCTTATTGTGCTTTTAATAATATTTATTTTAAAAACTAAAGAAATAAATAGATTAACCTTGGAGTTAAAAAAGTTAAACAGGGAGGGGAAAATAGAAAAATTAAGATTATCACTTCCAAATAAAAATATTGAGAATTTAATAGTAGAGATAAATACATTAATAGATGATAAAAGAAAAATGGAGAATATTTACAAGGAAAAGGACATTGAGTTAAGAGAAGCCATTGCAAATATGTCTCATGATTTAAGAACTCCTTTAACTTCTATAATGGGATATGTTTATTTATTAAATGATGATAAATTAGATAAAGAGGAAAGAAAAGAATATTTAAAAATAATAGAAAAAAGATCTTTAGTTTTAAATGATTTAATAACTAATTTTTATGGACTATCTAGAATACAAGCAGATCAGTATGAAATTAAATTTGAACCTGTTAATTTAGAATTAGTATTGGGTGAAATTATTGCGGCTTTTTATGAAACCTTGGATTATAAATTTAGAGAACCAGAAATTAATATTGAAGAGGGCTTAGGACCTGTATTAGGTGATAAACAGGCTTTAAATAGAATATTTACTAATTTAATTGAAAATATCATAAAGCATGGTGAAGGGGAAGTAAAAATATCCTTAAAGAAGAAAAATAAATACATAGTAATGGAGTTTTCTAATAAAGCAGAAGAATTAGGACCTAAGGATGTAAATAGAATCTTTGAAAAGTTCTTTACTAAGGATAGAATGAGAACAGGGCAAAATACTGGCTTAGGGCTAGCCATAGTTAAACTATTAGTAGAAAAGCAAGGACAAAAGATAGAGGCTAAAAAAGTTAGAAATAGGCTTGTTATAAATATAATATGGAGTTTAGAAAGTTAAAAGGATTTAGACTTTTTAAAGAATAAAAAAATTAATTTTTAGAAGTATAAAATAAGCAATTTGAAATTAAATTGCTTATTTTTTTATTTTAATAAATATAATTCTAAAGTTTTTCGTAAACTTTTAGTCCTTCTCTTATTTCATTAAGTGCTTTAATTCTTAGATCAACTTTTTTATTTATATGCTTTAAAAATGCGGATTCTAAGGTTCTCTTTTCTGTATATGATAACTTATCCCAAATTATTTTAGGAAAAAGATCTTTTATTATGAATGTTTCTCCAGAATTTATATAACTTAATAGATTAACTGCTTGTGGTAATATTGAATTCATAAGAAAACCTCCTTAAAACGTAAATTAAACTACTAAGTATAATATATGCTTAAAAATTTTTATTAAGAACTTTAGGAATAAATTTGAATTAATAATATGATGAAACCTAAATTTTGTGCCAAATTTCTATAAAAAAGTTTTAAGATGCATAGTATTATAATATTTAATGATTTTAATGATCAATTTATTTAGCAAGTAAATATTATGAGTGAAAGAGATGATAATTTTGTATATTTTTACTTAGTATATTTTCAATATAAAAATCAATATTGGTTTCAAAGTAAAAATTTCAATTTACTAAAAGAGAATTAAGTTTTTTTATAAATTTTTTGATAAAAGTGAAATAGTTATTAAATAGCTTACGAATATATTATTGAATAAGAAAGTAATTTCAGGTTTAGGAGGGAATTAAATGATAAACAAGGGGAACTTTCTTAAGCAATTGAAAAAGAAAAATGAGAAAGCTTTAGATTATGTTATAGATAGTTATTCTGATGTGATTTTTAAAGTTGCTTATGGAGTTTTAAATAATAGACAGTTAAGTGAGGAATGTGTTAATGATGTTCTCTTAAAAATATGGGACAACATACATCATTTTAATAAAGATGAGGATAAATTTTATCCTTGGATTTTGGCAATTACAAAATATACAGCTATAGATATATTAAGGAAAGAATTGAGACATTCTAATACCTTAGAGATATCAAGTCTTAATATATCAGAAGAAAAGTGTTTAGTTAGTAAGTTTCATAATAAAGAGCAATTAAATATGGTTACTGAAGAAATAAATGCTATGAAAGATACTGATAGGGAAATATTTTTAAGAAAATTTTATTTGGAAGAGACAGGGGAAGAAATAAGTAAAAAAATGGGGTTAAGTAATAAATTTATAAACCTTAGGATATTTAGAGGAAGAAATAAATTAAAGGCTAAATTTATGGGGAGGGATGTATAAAATGAATCCAAAAGAAATTTTAGATACTTTAGATTACTTAAATATAAATGAAATAGAGATGGCCAATGTAGAATTAGGGGAAATGGGAAAAGAGAGAATAAGAAAGAAGATTAAAAATACTATAAAAAATAGTAGAAATAAAAAAATTAAGAAAACTGCTATTGCGGTTACACTAGCTTTTGGAATATTAACAATAGGAGTTATTAGTAAGCCTGTAATAGCAGCTAATATACCAATAATAGGGGATATATATAAAGAACTTGGATTTTTCAAAGGATTTGAGGAGTATACAAATTATATAGGAGAGACAAAAGAAGTTGATGGATATAAATTTACTATAGATAATATCGTAGGAACACCAACAGATTTATTAATAGGAGTTAAGGTTGAGAGTCCTGTGCCATTAAAAGAAAAGGTTCAAGAAGATAACTTTAGAATTGATGTTGATATGAGTAATTTCGGAATAAATTCTTGGAGTTCAATGACGGATATAAATTATTTAAATGAATATACAGCAGTTCTTACGGCAGAAATAATTACCACAGAAAATAAGTTTAAAGAGCTTGGGGAGATAAATTTAAGTGCTACAAAGGTTTTAGATGATGATACTTATATAAGTTGTAATTTTGATGTTAAGGTAGACTTTAATTCAAGTTTTAGAAACATTGAGAAATTAAATGTTAATGAAATAATAAATGAAAAAATAAAGATTAAATTTATTGAAGGAAACATTATGGAATCTAAAATTTGGTTTAATGACCTTGGAGCTTTTGAAGAAAATTCTGTTTTTTATTTAGTGGTTGATGGAAAAGCTTATATGTGGTGGGATGGAAATGGTGTAGAGGATACATCTTTTATTATTCCTAGAATGGTATCTGTACTTAATTTCCCAAATGTTAAATATGAAGATATTAAAAATGCCAAGGATATAAAGATTATTTATGGAGAAATAGGAGAAGGTTATAGAGAAAACTTGGATATTAAACTTACAGAAAGAGAAGGAATAAAGTTTCCAGGAGAAATTAATTATGAAGAGGATTTAAAAGGTGGATTTTATGATGTAAAAAGAGAAAATGGCATGATAAAATTCTATTTTAAGAGCGATTATAATCCTTTAACTTTATTTAGAGATATAAAGCTAAGAGAAGTAAAGGGTGAAGAAAAATATGGGCAAAGTATATTAGGAGGATTTTATGAAAATCCAGAAAAAGAAGGAGAGTACGTATTAGAGTTTGAAGATATTGATACAAATAATTCTTTAGAACTTGTTTATTCTCATAGAACTAATAATTTAAGTGAACTAAAAGATTATAAAGTAATTGATGTTAAGTAAAAATATTAAGGTGAGTTAAATTATTATGTAGTTTTGCTCACCTTTTTTAGTGTATAATACTTATATATTTTTTAAAATTAAATTATTAAAAGTAGAATTTAATTTCAGTTAATCATAAAGAATAAGATATAAATTTTTGGATATATTTTCAAAATGGAAATTGGAGGAAACAAATGAGTAAGAAAAAGGTAATAGTAGTTGGGGGAGGCCCAGCAGGAATAATGGCATCTTTAACAGCATCAGCTAATAATGAGGTTGTGCTTATAGAGAGAAATAATGAGATCGGTAAAAAGCTTAGACTTACTGGTGGCGGAAGATGTAATATAACTAACAATAGAGAAATAGAAGAGTTTTTTGATAAGATAGTTACAAATAACAAGTTTATGTATAGTGCATTATATACATTTTCAAACTATCAACTTTTAGACTTTTTAAGTAAAAAGGGCTTAGAGTATAAGGTTGAATTAGATCAAAAAGTATATACTAAAAGCGATACAGCAGAAGAAGTAATAAGCATATTTAAAAATGAATTAAATGATTGCAGAGTAAAAGTTTTATATAATACTAAGGTATGTGATTTTATAGTTGAGGAAGATGAAATAAAAGGAATAATCACAGAGCAGGGTAAAAAGATTTTAGGTGATAAAATAATAATAACTACAGGTGGAAAGAGTTTTCCTAATACAGGGTCAGATGGAGAAATGTACGGTATATTAGAGAAATATGGACATACAATAACTCCTATTCATGCAGCCTTAATTCCTCTTGTTACTAAAGAAGACTTCGTTAAAAATCTTCAAGGAGTAGCTATGAAAGATGTGGTTGTTTCAGCTAAAATAAAAAAGAAAAAGTATGATAAATTTGGAGATATGATATTTACTCACTTTGGAGTATCTGGTCCTGCAATACTAAAAATATCTTCTTATATAACTAAGGCTTTAGATCAAGGAGAGGTTGAGCTAAGCTTAGACTTTTTAAGTGATAAATCCAAGGAGGAATTATCACAGATAATAAGAAGCAATCCTAATAAAACTGTATTAAATAATTTAAAAGGAACATTACCACAAAACTTTTTAAAACAGATATTTGAAATGCTAGGATTAACAGAGATTAAGGCTAGTGATTTGAAAAAAGAAGATGAAAATAAAATAATTTCATATATTAAAGAGATGAAACTTACTGTAAGAGAAACTTTAACTATAAAGGCAGCTCAAGTAACTTCTGGTGGCGTTAAGGTTAAAGAAATAAATGCCTCTACTATGGAATCAAAGATTATAAAAAATCTTTATTTTGCAGGAGAAGTTATAGATATAGATGCAGAAACTGGTGGATATAATCTTCAAATGGCATTTTCAACAGGATACTTAGCAGGAAGTGATTTTTAAATTCTTTAATTAAAATTATCAAAGTAAAAACTTACAAAGGATATGGGGATTCATCTACTAATTCTCAAAATCTCTTTGTAAGTTTTTTATATTTTAAAGGTGGAATTAGTTAATTTTTATAGAATTTTAAAAAATCTTCAGTATTTTTGGATTAAAAAAATTTTTATAGGATAAATTAAAAAGGTATTAAAATACATTAAAAGGAGAGATTTAATTATGCTATATGATTTTAAAGTTAAGGATATTGAAGGAAATGAGGTTTCTTTAGGGGAGTATAAAGGAAAGGTTCTTTTAATAGTTAATACTGCAACAGGATGTGGATTTACTCCTCAATATGAAGGATTAGAAGTGCTTTATAAAAAATACCATGATAAAGGGTTTGAAATATTAGATTTTCCATGTAACCAGTTCTTTGAGCAAGCACCAGGAAGTAATGAAGAAATAGTTGGATTTTGTAAGTTAAATTATGGAACTACATTTAAGACCTTTGCAAAAGTAGAGGTTAATGGAGAGAATGCTTGTGAATTATACAAATTTTTAAAGAAAGAAGCTCCAATGGCAAAGGAAGATGAAACATCTTTAGGATTTTATGATAAATTAAAAGGCTTAGGATTTACTACAGAAGGAGAAGAAATAAAGTGGAATTTCACTAAGTTTTTAATAGATAAAAATGGTGAAGTTGTTGCTAGATTTGCACCTACATTTGAACCTGAAAAGTTAGATGAATTAATAGAAGAATTATTAGAAGAATAATACAGTTTTTAAGGAAAAGACCTATGATTAGATTTTTAATACTAATCATAGGACTTTTAATGTTTTAATGTGAATTTAATAAATTAAAGTTAACTAATTATTTAGTCAATTTTTTATTAATCAGATACTCTAACTATTTGAACCCAAGATCCTATTCCTGAATTTATTCCTGTAGATTCTCCTAAGATAGCTGGAGTTACAGAAATTGGTGAAGATATTATTTGTGATAAAACGTTTCTTGTAGAATTATTAACTAAAGCAAATATATCACCAACATTAGCATTTACGGCAATACTTCCATTTACTACGCCTATTTCACCAGGAGCTACTCTAGGAGTGCCAGATAAAAATACTCTAGAACCATTTCTAAATAAAGATACTATAGCGCTAGCTGTGGTATTATTTGTGTTATCTAAATTAAATGACCACATAAATAAATATCTTCCAGGTTCATTTATTGTAAATGTTCCGTTTGCTATATTGGCAGTTATTGCTGTAAAAGTTGAGCCATTAGGATTTTGGATATTATAAGTGAATATACCATTGGCATTAACATTTTGAGAAGTTAATGAGGAATAACTAACTAATAAGGTATCATCAAAATCCACTCCAGGTTCACCTTGAGGACCTTGAGGACCAACAGGGCCTTGAGGACCAGCAGGACCTTGATTACCTTGAGGACCCTGTGGGCCAGTAGGACCGGTAGCACCTTGAGGACCTTGAGGGCCTTGTGGACCTTGAGCTCCTTGAGGACCAACAGGACCTTGATCTCCTTGAGCACCAGTAGGACCTTCAGGACCTTGAGGGCCAGTAGCACCTTGAGGGCCAGTAGGACCTTCAGGACCTTGAGAACCAGCAGGACCTTGAGGACCAGTAAGACCTTGCTCACCCTGAGGACCTTGAGGGCCTATAGGACCAACAGGACCTTGATCACCTTGTGGACCTTGTTCGCCTTGAGGACCTGCAGGGCCTTGAGGGCCAGTAAGACCTTGTTCACCTTGTGGACCTTGAGGTCCAATAGGCCCCATAGGGCCCATAGGACCTATTGGACCACGCTCACCTTGACATCCCATAGGACCTCTTGGTCCTTGAGGACCCCTAGGACCTTGAGGTCCTCTTGGACCCCTTGGTCCAGGTTTACAACAATCGCAACAATTGCAATTTATCTCTAAATAGCAATCATCTTTACAATAACAGTCTTCCTTGCAATAATAATCATCTTGACAATACTCATCATCATAGCAATTATATCTATCGTAACAATTATATCTATTGTAATCATCATAATATCTATTAGGATTATAAATTTTTCTTATCATAACAAAACTCCTTGTGTACTATTAAAATCAATTTTATAATATCAGTTTATGAAATTTTTATTATGTTGTTCCAAAATATTTTATATAAAAAGTAAAAGCACTCAAAATAGAGTGCTTTTACTTATAAAACTTAATATATTTATTCCTAAAATATCAGATAAAATTAAGACTATGTTATATATAATGAGAAGGAAATTAAATATTTTTAGTATTTTATTTATTATCTTTTCAGTTTTTGATCCAGTTTTAATTTTGGCTATTTTAAAGTTAGTTTTCCAAGGATAGAAAAGTTCTATTCCTTCTGAAGTTAAAAAATCTAAAGTTAAGTGGGATATATATCCAGCTATAAATCCTATTGAAATTATTAATAATATTATGTTGAAGTTACTAACATTTAAAATAATATATAAGGTTAATACTATTAAAGATAGACATAGTAAACTATGAGTAAAGCCACGATGTCTACATTTACTACCTATATGCTTTGAAAGAAAAGGATACATTTGACTAATTGAAGATTTTCTTTGATCTATATCAGGAAATAGAGAGCCTATATAAGAAAAATGAAAAAATAATGCTATTAATAAAATTTTATAAGCTATATCATATGGAAATAAGAACAGGCTTAAAATTGTATTTAGCATTATTAAAGAAATGCATACGCCTCCAGTTGAATGAGTTTCTTTTGTCATAAAATCTCCTTTAAAAATAATTATCATTAGTTTATATTAAAAATATTATCATAATATTCATTTTACATAAAGAAGAAAAAAATAAAAATCCTAAAAATAGAGTGGACAGTTCTATTTCTAGGATCAATAGTTATGGTGGTAATTTTATGTAAGGTTTTTTACTAAATTAAAGTAAAATCATTAATAAGTAATTATTTATTTTTAATTACAATTATGGAATATGCAATTGAAAATATTGATATTAAAGCAAGTATGGGACTTATAATATTTGAAACAACTTCTAAAGATGTAAAATAAGATACTCTTTGTTCAATATATAAAGCTATGCTATTTTTAAGTATTAAGGGAGAAAAAAGAGTTATTAATGTAATTAAAATTGCACTTGTTAAAATCCTTTTTGTATGTTTCAAAAAAATCACCCCTTGCTTAATAAAAATAAATATTTACTTAAGAAATATTACAAGTGTATTCTAACAATAATTTAAAGATGATGGAATAGTTTGTGCGTAACTGGTCAAAAAACAGGTAAAAGTGGGCAAAGTATGTAAAATGTAATCTTTAATTTTGAAAAATTTATTATAATTAACTTGCGAGAATTTTAATTTGAATTGGAGGTTTTATTGTGAATAAATTATTAAAATGGGCTACTGAGATAGATTCTATTGCTCAAGCAGGATTAACTTACTCTAAAGATGTGTATGATATAGATAGATTTAATCAATTAAAGAATATTGCAGCTGATATTATTAGTGAAAGTACTAATTTAGAATTACATAAAGTTAAGGAAGTTTTATTTGAAGAAAGAGGATATTTAACCCCTCAGGTTGATGTAAGGGCTGCTATAATAAAAGAAAATAAAATTTTATTGGTAAAAGAAAAATTAGATGGCACTTGGAGTTTGCCAGGAGGATGGGCTGATATAAACTTATCAGTATCTGAAAACATAAAAAAAGAAGCATATGAGGAAGCGGGGGCAAAGGTTAAACCTAAAAGCATAATTGCAATTTTAGATAGAAATAAACATAATAAACCTTTAATGGTTCAAAGTATTTATAAAATCTTTATTCTTTGTGATCTTTTAGATGTTAATTTTAATGATAATATTGAGACTGAGACATGTGGATTTTTTGAACTAAATAATCTTCCAAAGTTATCTTTGACTAGAAATACAAAAGAACAAATAGAGATGTGTTTTGAAGCATATAATAATCAAAGCTTTAAGCCTAAATTTGATTAAATTTTATTATATTAAAAGCCATAATATTTGAATTTTTATTTTTGAACTTAAATATTATGGCTTTTAGATTTTAGTTAAATAAGAAAGAAGATATTTAGAAGCCTCGTTTTTTTGCTTCTATTCCACTTTCATTTATTCCTGGCTCTTCTATACTTGTGTTAATATGATTTTTAGCCCATTGATTTTGAGTTTTATGGCCATTAGCTAAGTAATTTTCTTTAGAATATTCTTTTTTGTTTTTACTTTTCATAAAATCAACTCCCTATATGTTTATATTATTAGTATGTAAAAAATTTTAAAAATTATATTGTAAATTAGAGCCATATTTGTATGATATAATTCATATTAAATATAATTTTTGTTTTAGGAGATACAAGTATGAAAGTTTGGAAAATAGAGTTACCTAAAATTCCTTTAGAATTAAATAAGGTAGATGATGTAGCAGAAGAAATTTTGAAAGAAGAAAAACTAGAGGAAGTTATAATAGAAAATGTAATTATAGAAAATTTAGAAGAGAGTTCAATAAAGCTTGATTCATGTATATTTAAAAATGTTATATTTATAAACTGCAATTTTAATAGAATAGATATGACAGATGTAAAATTTGAAAAGTGTGATTTATCTAATTGCGAATTTTTTGATGGTGGGTTTTATAGAGTAGAGTTTAAAGGCTGTAAAATCATAGGAAGTAGATTTGATGAATCATCATTAAACAATATTTCTTTTAAAGATTGTTTAGGAAAATATATTAATTTATCTTTTAGCACTTTAAAAGAGGTGGAATTTAAAGATTGTGATTTAACAGGAGCTGTCATTCAAGAAGCTAAATTAAAAAAAGTGAATTTTCAAAATGTGAATTTAAAAGAGTCTATATTTAGAGGAACAAATATTAAGGATATTGATTTTAGAACTTGCAATATAGAAGACATAGATTTAAACATGGAAAACTTAAAAGGTGGAATTTTTACAACTTATCAAGCTTTAGAATTAAGTAAATTTTTAGGTATAATAATAAAATAGATAGAGCTAGACAGATAAAATGTAATTATCTACTTACCTTTATCGGAGAGTATTTGCCTATATACTTATATCATTAAATCATTACTAAAAACTGATATTATAAATCTAATTTATATTGACAATATAATAAAAAAGTAATATCTTAATTTTATAATTAATTGTATAAAATTTAATGTAGCATATTTAAAGGATTAAAGGGAGCTATTATGGATAAATATAATATTTTAAAGTTAGAAAATCAACTTTGTTTCAGATTATATGCTTCTTCAAGAGAAGTTATAAAGAAATATAAACCTATTTTAGATCAATATAATTTAACTTACACACAATATTTAACAATGCTTGTTTTGTGGGAAAATGAAAAAATAACAGTTAAAGGGATTGGTGAAAAATTACATCTTGATTCTGGAACTTTAACACCTCTTATAAAAAAGTTAGAAAAAATGAATCTTGTAACAAAATATAGATCAAAAGAGGATGACAGAGTTGTAATAGTTGAATTAACAGATGAGGGAAGAAATTTAAAAGATGATATGATAGATGTGCCAAGAAAGGCGTTTTGTTCTTTAGGAATAGAAAAAGAGCAAATATTAGAACTTAAGAAAAATTTAGACTCATTACTAGAAATATTAAAATAAAAAGCATGTATATAAGCATATATACATGCTTTTTTTATATTAAATATGGATAAATTTACGTGTTATATAGTAAATTTTATTTTTTAGTTAAGACAAGAGCAAAAAATAAATAGAAGTATACATAAAGTCTTTAAGATTAATTCTTAAAGACTTTTTTTATAAAATTTTAAGAAGAAAATCTTTATACAATCTTAATACTAACAAATAAAACTCTAACGCCATCTTAATACGCTTTTAAATATAATAATTTAAGAAAGGGGAGAGAAATATGGATTTAATTTTAATCATCACTGGATTAACATTTTTAATACTATTTATTTACCTTTGGTATATATTGCTTAGGGGGGAGAAAAATGAGTAATGTAATTTTACAGTATTCTTTATACTTAATAATTTTAGTTCTATTAGCAATTCCGTTAGGAAAATATATCGGAAAAGTTATGAATGAAGAAAAGGTATTTTTATCAAAATTAATATTACCTTGTGAAAATTTTATATATAAGGTTCTAGGAATCAATGAAGAGGATATGGATTGGAAAAAATATTCATTTTCAGTTTTAGCATTTAGTGCTGTAGGATTTATATTTTTGTTTGCTTTAAATTTGTTACAAGGAGTATTACCATTGAATCCTGAAGAAATAGGTGGAAGTTCATGGGATTTGAGTTTTAATACAACAGCAAGTTTTATTACAAATACAAATTGGCAGGCCTATTCTGGTGAAAGTCAATTAAGTTATTTAACTCAGATGCTTGGATTAACAGTTCAAAACTTTTTATCAGCAGGAGTTGGTATTGCTGTTTTGTTTGCTTTAATAAGAGGATTTACAAGGGTAAACAAAAGTGGATTAGGAAACTTTTGGAGAGATTTAACAAGGATTGTTCTTTATTTATTAGTTCCTCTTTCAATAGTTCTTTCAATACTATTAGTTTCACAGGGAACAGTACAAAATTTTAAACCTTATGAAGAGGTAGCTTTACTAGAGGAAATTGTTTTAGATGATGGAAGTAGAGTTACTAGTCAAATAGTACCTCAAGGACCAGCAGCAAGCCAGGTAGCTATAAAACAATTAGGAACTAATGGAGGAGGTTTCTTTGGAGTAAACTCAGCTCATCCTTTAGAAAATCCAACAGCTTTTTCAAATTTATTAGAAATGTTATCTATACTTTTGATTCCAGCGGCTCTTTGTTTTACCTTTGGTAGAAATATAAAAGATAAAAGACAAGGGAGAGCTATATTTATAGCTATGTTTACTTTGCTTATTATTGCATTATGCATAATCGGAGTAAGTGAAGCTAATGGAACACCACAATTAGCCCAAAATGGAGATGTAAACTTAGGATATATAGATCAGAGTGGTGGAAATATGGAAGGTAAGGAAAGTAGATTTGGAGTAGTTGGTTCTAGTACCTGGGCAGCTTTTACTACGGCAGCATCAAATGGTTCTGTAAATTCTATGCATGATAGTTTTACTCCAATAGGTGGAATGGTTACAATGCTTTTAATGCAGCTTGGAGAAGTTGTATTTGGAGGTGTTGGGTGTGGTCTTTACGGAATGATAGCATTTGCAATAATAACTGTGTTCATAGCAGGGCTTATGGTTGGAAGAACTCCAGAATATTTAGGTAAAAAAATAGAGCCTTATGAGATGAAAATGGCAATGCTTATATGTTTAGCAACTCCTATTTCTATTCTTATAGGAAGCGCTTTAGCATCTATTAATCCAGAAATACTAAATAGTTTAACTAATTCAGGAGCCCATGGCTTTTCAGAAATTTTATATGCTTATTCTTCAGCAGGAGGAAATAATGGATCAGCCTTTGCAGGCTTAGGAGCTAATACTGTATTCATAAATGTAAGTATAGGATTAATCATGTTATTTGTTAGATTTGTACCTATGATTGCAACACTTGCCATTGCAGGTTCCTTAGTGAAAAAGAAAAAAGTTGCAACTAGTGTAGGAACATTGCCAACCCATAATGTATTATTCATAGGATTACTAATTTTTGTAGTTTTATTAGTAGGTGCTTTAAGCTTTTTCCCAGCACTTGCTTTAGGTCCTATCGCTGAGTTTTTACAGATGATTGCTTAAGGAGGAGAAAAGTATGAAGGAGAAAGAAAATTCTTTATTTAATAGTAAAATGATTAAAAGAGCTATGAAAGATTCTTTTATAAAATTGAATCCAAAGATTCAATTACAGAATCCAGTAATGTTTATAGTATATATAGCTTCTATATTAACCACAGTTTTATATGTTTTTTCACTATTTGGAATAAAAGATAACTCACCATCTTTTATATTATTTATTTCAATTTTACTTTGGTTTACTGTTTTATTTGCTAATTTTGCTGAAGCTATTGCAGAAGGTAGAGGAAAAGCACAAGCTGATGCTTTGCGCTCTGCTAAGAAAGATATTTTGACTAACAGAATAGAGTCCATAGAGACAAAGGAAAAGGTTAGTAAGGTTAATTCAACAGAGCTAAGGAAAGGAGACTTAATAATAGTTAAGGCCGGTGAACAAATACCTGCTGATGGTGATGTGGTCTATGGAGCTGCATCAGTAGATGAGAGTGCAATAACAGGAGAATCAGCTCCTGTTATAAGAGAAAGTGGAGGGGATAGAAGTGCCGTAACTGGAGGAACTCAAGTTATATCAGACTATATAGTAGTTAAGGTAAGTAATAACCCTGGAGAAAGTTTTATGGATAAAATGATAGCTATGGTAGAAGGAGCCTCTAGAAAGAAAACTCCAAATGAAATAGCTCTTCAAATACTATTAGTTTCTCTTACAATAATATTTTTAGTTGTTACAGTATCCTTATATGCTTATTCAGAATTTGCTTCCAATCAGAATGGAGTTATAAATAGCACTTCAGTGACATCATTATTAGCTTTATTAGTTTGTCTTGCGCCTACAACAATAGGAGCCTTATTATCTGCAATTGGTATAGCAGGAATGAGTAGATTAAATCAAGCCAATGTTCTAGCTATGAGTGGAAGAGCCATAGAAGCTGCAGGAGATGTTGATATTTTAATGCTAGACAAAACTGGAACAATTACCTTAGGAAATAGACAGGCTAGTGAATTTTTACCTGTTGATGGGGCTAATATAGAAGAACTTGCAGATGCTGCCCAATTATCATCTTTAGCAGATGAAACTCCAGAAGGAAGAAGTATAGTTATTTTAGCAAAGGAACAGTTTGGAATTAGAGGAAGAGATTTAAGTTCTTCAAATGCTAAGTTTATTGAATTTACTGCTAAAACAAGAATGAGTGGTGTTGATTTTAATGGAGATGAAATAAGAAAAGGATCAGCAGAATCTATTAAAAAATATATAACTGAACATGGTGGGGATTTTTCTTATGAATGTGAGAAAAAAGTTGAAGAAATTGCTAGAAAAGGAGGAACTCCCTTAGTAGTAGCTAAAAATTATAAAGTTTTAGGAATAATATATTTAAAAGATATAGTAAAAAGAGGTGTTAAAGAAAAATTTTCTGATTTAAGAAAAATGGGAATAAAGACAATAATGATAACTGGAGATAATCCACTTACTGCAGCAGCAATTGCAGCAGAGGCTGGGGTTGATGACTTTTTAGCGGAAGCAACTCCAGAAGGTAAATTAAACATGATAAAAGACTTTCAAAAGAAGGGGCATTTAGTAGCTATGACTGGAGATGGAACTAATGATGCGCCAGCCCTAGCACAGGCAGACGTAGCTGTAGCTATGAACACAGGAACACAAGCGGCTAAAGAGGCTGGAAATATGGTAGATTTAGATTCATCGCCAACTAAATTAATAGAGATAGTAAAAATAGGGAAACAACTTCTTATGACTAGAGGTGCACTTACAACTTTTAGCATAGCTAATGATATAGCAAAATATTTTGCCATAATTCCTCCACTTTTTATAGGGTTATTTCCTGAATTATCAAGGTTAAATATAATGAATCTTCAAAGTCCAGAAAGTGCAATATTATCTGCAGTTATATATAATGCCTTTATAATAATATTTTTAATTCCTTTAGCTCTTAAGGGCGTTAAATACAGAGAGGTCTCAGCAAATAAGTTATTATCAAGAAACTTATTTGTATATGGATTAGGAGGTATTATAGCTCCATTTATAGCTATAAAAGGTATAGATATTTTAATAACAATGTTAGGAATAGTTTAGAGAGGAAGATTAATATGAAAATTATCAGGAAGTCTATTTTAGCTGTTTTGGTTTTTACAATATTATGTGGAATAATTTATCCAGTATCAACAACTGTGTTAGCACAAGTTTTATTTAAAGAAGAGGCAAATGGAAGCATTATAGAGGTAGATGGTAAAAAATATGGAAGTGAGTTATTAGGTCAACAATTTACAGATAATAAATATTTATGGGGAAGGATTATGAATATAAATGTAGAAATGTTTAAGGATAGCAATGGAAAACCATTAATGTATTCATCTCCATCAAACTTAAGTCCAGCAAGTGAAGAATATGAAAAGTTAGTAAAAGAGAGGGTAGAGAGAATAAGAAGTTACAATAAAGGTAAGGAAGAAGAACCTATTCCTGTAGATTTGGTAACTTCATCAGGTAGTGGATTAGATCCACATATATCTGTTGCAGCAGCAAAATATCAAGTAGATAGAATTGCTAAGGAGAGAAATTTAAGTGTAGATTATGTTAATGAAATAATAGATAAATATACTACGGGAAGATTTTTAGGTGTTTTTGGAGAAAAAACAGTTAATGTTTTAAAAGTTAATCTTGCTTTAGATGGTATATTAAAAGAATAGGAGGATTATAAATGAGGGAAACTCGTCCTAATCCACAGGAAATATTAAAAGAAATAAATAAGAATGAAAAAGATAGTAAAAGAGGAAAACTTAAAATTTTCTTTGGATATGCTGCTGGGGTTGGGAAAACATATGCAATGTTAGAAGCAACTCATTCAGCAATTGCTATGGGACTAGATGTTGTAGTTGGATATATTGAGCCTCATACAAGACCAGAAACCCTAGCACTTTTAGAAGGATTAGAATTATTACCTAATTTAGAAGTAGCATATAGAGGATTGGTATTAAGGGAATTTAATTTAGATTTAGCTTTAAGTAGAAAACCAGATTTAATCATTGTGGACGAGTTAGCTCATACCAATGTTAAGGGGCTTAGACATGAAAAGAGATATAGTGATATAGAGGAATTATTAGATGCTGGCATAGATGTTTATACCACTCTTAATGTTCAACACATAGAGAGTTTAAATGATGTAGTGGCATCTATAACTAATATAGTTGTTAAAGAGAGAATACCTGATAGAATATTTAAAAATGCTTTTCAAATTGAATTAATAGATGTAGATCCATCTGTCTTAATTGAAAGATTAAATAGTGGAAAAATATATGTTAAAAATCAAGCGAAAAAGGCATTAAAAAACTTTTTTATAAGAGAAAACTTAGTTGCTTTGAGAGAACTAGCCTTAAGAGAGACTGCTAATAGTGTAAATAAAGAGGTTATGATAAATAAAAATGAAAATTTTTATCATACTAATGAGCATATATTAGTATGTTTAAGTTCTTCTCCTTCAAATAGTAAAGTAATTAGAACAGCAGCAAGAATGGCAGAAGCCTTTCATGGAAAGTTTACTGCTTTATTTGTTGAAACAACTTCATCAAGAGAATTAAAAGAAGGAAATATTGAAAGGTTAAGAGAACATGTTAAATTAGCAAAAGATTTAGGGGCTAAAATAGAAACAGTTTATGGAGATGATGTTGCATATCAAGTTTCAGAGTTTTCTAAGATTAGTTCAGTTTCAAAAGTTATAATAGGGAGAACAAAGAAGAAAAGACATCTATGGTCAAGATTTGGTATTGTAGACAGATTAATAGAATTAGCTCCAGAGCTAGACGTTTATATAATACCAGATGAAGAAGAAAATGTAGAAGATATAAATAAAATTTGCTTAAATAAAGAAAAAATAACAATTAAAGATTCTTTAAAAACTTTGGGGATTTTAATTATTACAATTATTATAAGCTTATTCTTTGAAAATTTAGGTTTTAGTGAAGCTAATATAATAATAGTATTTATTTTAGGTGTTTTAATTATAGCAAAGGAGACTTATGGAAGAATATATGGAGTTATATCTTCCTTATTTAGTGTTTTACTTTTCAACTTTTTCTTCACGGAACCTAAATTTACTTTTAATGCTTATGATTCAAGCTATATATTTACGTTTTTTATAATGCTTTTATCAGCTTTAATAACTAGTACTCTTACAAATAAAGTTAAAGTACAGGCTAATAAATCAGCAATAACAGCATATAGAACAAATATTTTATTAGAATCTAGTAGTGAGCTTGGAAGATGTTCAGATTTAGAAGAAATTATTTTAAAGTCTCAAGAGCAAGTTAGTAGATTAGTAAAAAAACCTGTAGTAGTTTATAAGGCGAAGAATAGTCAAATTGAAAATATATATAATTATAAATTCAAAGATGGAAGTGAATTAAGTGATAAATATATTAACTTAGACGAACAGGGAGTAGTACTTTGGGTTATCAATAATAGAAAATATGCTGGAAAGGGTACAGAAACATTGCCTGGAGCTAAAGCTATGTATATTCCTGTATTAGGACAAGAGGATATAGGCATAGTAATAGGGATAATTTTAGAAGAAGGAGAGGAATTAGAGGAAGGAGAAAAATCCTTACTAATTGCAATGATAAATCAAGTATCTTTTGTCATAGATAATTATATTTTAGAAGAAGCAAAGAAGCAGGCTTTAATGCAAGCTGAGAATGAAAAATTTAAAGCAAATTTATTAAGGGCTGTTTCTCATGATTTAAGAACACCCTTAACAAGTATATCTGGAAGTGCAAGTTTGCTTTTAAATAATAATTTTGACGAAGAAACTAAAAGAAAGTTAACATTAGATATATATGATGATTCAATTTGGTTAATAAACTTAGTTGAAAATTTACTTTCTGTTTCAAGAATAGATAATGGAAATATAAATTTAAATAGAGAAGCTCAATTAGTAGAAGAAATTATTTTAGAGGCTTTGCAACATGTTAATAGAAATGCCTGTGACTATAATATAGAAATTGATTTGAAAGATGAATTGTTAATGGTTAATGCTGATGTAAGACTTATAATACAAGTAATAATAAATATTGTTGATAATGCAATAAAGTATACAGAAAAAGGATCAAATATAAAAATAAGTGCCTTTTCAAAAGGAGATAATGTAATAATTGAGATAGCAGATAATGGTGTAGGAATTAGTAAAGAAGATAAGGAACATATATTTGATATGTTTTTTACATCTAAGAAAAATATTAGTGATAGTAGAAGAGGATTAGGGTTAGGGTTAGCATTGTGCAAATCAATTATAAATGTACATGAAGGAGAAATATATGTTAGAGATAATAAACCTAGGGGAACTATAATTGGCTTTAGTTTGCAGAGATTTGAGGTGAATAATAATGAAACCAGCAATTTTAGTTATTGAAGATGAAAAAGCCATAAGAAATTTTGTAACAGCTACATTAGAAATAAATTCATATAAGTGTCATACGGCTTTTAATGGTTCACAAGGAATGATTTTAGCAATATCAAAAAGACCAGATATTATAATACTAGATTTGGGACTACCTGATATGGATGGCATAGAAATAATTAAAAAAGTAAGAGAATGGTCAAATTGTCCAATAATTGTAGTTAGTGCAAGAAGTGAAGATAGAGATAAAATTGAAGCCTTAGATTTAGGGGCTGATGATTATTTGACTAAACCATTTAGTGTAGATGAGTTAATGGCTAGAATAAGAGTTGCTATAAGAAAAATGAACTATGATAGAAATAATACACAGGAAATACAAGAGTTTGTAAATGGAGACTTAAAAATTGATTATACTTCAGGATGTGTATTTTTAAATGAAGAAGAGATACATTTAACTCCAATTGAATATAAATTACTATGTTTACTTTCTAAAAATGTTGGAAGAGTTCTTACCCACAATTATATATTAAAAGAAATTTGGTCTAGCACTTGTGAAAGTGATATTCCTTCATTACGAGTTTTTATGGCAACTTTAAGAAAAAAGTTAAGCAAAAAGGCTGTGGATACAAATTATATACAAACCCATATAGGTGTTGGATATAGACTGCTTAGAATTCAAGATAAGGATAGTGAACTTTAATATGAGTATTATAATTTCAAAGTGTTTAATAGATGATTTAATAGAACAAATTGAGTTTATAATGAAAAAGGTAGAGGGATTAAAAGAGAGTACCTATATAAAAGAATCTCTAAAGAAAGCAAGAAAGTATATTTGCTCTAGGGAATATGATAAGGCTGAATTATTATTAAAAAATGCTTTAATAATTAATAGTAGTTCAGCAGAAATAGAAAACTTACTTGGAGTAATTGAAGAAAAAAGAGGAAATGTTTTGTTAGCACAAAGATATTATAGGGCAGCATTAGCCTTTGAACCTTGTTATTTACCTGCAGATAACAATTTAAAGAGAACTGTTTTTTATAATAGTGGTATATCAAAATTTGATTTGGGATAAATGAGTTAAGAGAGATCTCCTATATATTAAATTAGTTATTTAATATATAGGAGATTAATTATTGGAAGTTTGTTAATAAAACTAATTTTAAGTATTATAATAATTTTTATATAGCATATTTATTGATAGATTAAAAAATGAAAATGTTTAAAAATAGTATAGAGATAGTTGTTTTATTTTTAACAAAATACTTTTGGTATGATAAAATTAATCTGAAATTTTTAAACAAAGGATGTCGTAATATGAAATATAAAAGATATTTTATATCACTTGTACTTATTTTAGCTATGGTAAGTATTGCAGAAATTACAGGGGAAAGAGAGATAATATTTCCAGAGGTGGCTGCTTTAGTTGTTGGATCTTGGGTTTTAGAAAAGCAACCTTGGAAGGTTAGCAAATTAGGATTAGTAGGTCTTATGACACTATGTTCTATAGTAGGGGTATTTATTGTAAGATATGTTAACTTAGGGTTAACTATTGAAGTTTTAATAGGATTAGTTTTTACTGGGCTTATATTAAAGCTATCAAAAACAACTCTTGTGCCAATTATTTCAGCTTGTATTTTACCTATTGTACTTAGAACTGAGACTTGGGTTTATCCAATATCAGTATTTATACTTACTATACTTATAGTTTCAATTAAGTATTTTATAGAAGATTATGGAGTAAGTGAAGAGGTAAGAGAAGAATTTAAAGAAGAAATTACTAAACTTGAAAGAAATACTTCACTTAGAAAAAAAGAATTTATTAGATTATTGAAGATATTTATTACTGTAGGTATATTAACATATTTCTCTGTTAAATTTAATATTACTTTATTAATAGCACCACCTTTAATAGTTGCTTTTATAGAACTTACAAATGAACATTGTAAATTTAGGAAGCGTTCAAAAAGTTTATTATTATTGTTTATTGTTGTAGCTATTTTAGGATTTATATTTAGAATTGGATTTAACGAATATTTAGGAATGCCTTTATGGCTTTGTACTATTTTTCTATTAATTAGTTTATTTATATGTCTTGAAATATTTAATATGTACTTTCCACCAGTTGCAGCAATTGCTGTTTTGCCAATGCTATTAACTAGTAAACAAGTAATGTTTTATCCATTTCAAATTGCTATAGGATGCTTTATATTTATAACTATTGCTATGATTTTTTTTAGAGAAGAAAAATGTATTGTTGACACTTTTAAGAATTAAAATAAATTTATTGAAAAAATAATTGGTCATAGAAATTTATGACCAATTATTTTTTTAGGGATTTTTATTATAGTTAACTTTAAATTATAGTCCTTCTAGCTTATTTAGAATCATCATCATGAACTTCTATATCTATTACTCCTATTGTTTCACTTGTAACTTCTTCTTCAGCTTTTTCTATTTTTTCAAGTTCTGTATCAATTTTATTATCAATATTTGAAATTTGTTTTTTTAGTACATTGTTTTCATATCTTCTATATATTAACCATGCTAAGAATCCAAATATAATAGGACCAGAAATTTGGAAGATTACAGCAACATAATCTTTATTTTCTGAAGTAAGAGGTTGTATTATTGTAAATATATTAGCAAAACCAACTGTTAATGTTACTATGATAGACCAAACTAAAGCGCTCTTATAATTTTTATATACTTCAAAAGGTTTTACAATTTCTTTTTTCTTCTTGAAGAATGAAAAAGCAAAGGATAAAAACATATAAGGTAATGTCATGGCTACATTCCCCATAAGTATTAAATAGTTAAAGAATTTAGATGAATCTTCGCCACCCATTGAGCAACATAAAACAAATATAATTACTGTTATACATTGAATCCACATAGCTGTAGCTGGCATATTTTCTTTGTTTAATCTTGTCCATTTTTCAGGCCAAATATCCTTAGGAGTACCTTCTATTAATTGTTTTAAAGGAGAGTAGCTTAAAGCGAAGAAGGCACCTATAAGTGCTAAAAACATTGAAAGTCCTATAAATCTAGCAAAGAAGTTACCTAACATTGTACAAGCATTAGCACTTAAGCCAATTGCTTCTCCTATGTAATAACCAAGATAATTTACTACAATATATGCTATATTTGCCATATTTACATCAGGACCAGTTAAGTCTCTATTCCAATTAACAAAGAAACCAATACATAAAATTCCTATTGCATAACCAATAACAATTACAAAAGCAGAAATTTTTATTCCTTTAGGGAAATTCTTTTTAGGATTTTCAGTTTGGTCAACTAATCCACCAACTACTTCTATTCCACCATAAGCAAATATTGCAAATACAACGAAGCCAAGTACGCCTAAAGGGGATTGATATGCAGGGTTTGGAGAATGTATGAACTGTTCAATATTAAAACCTTGAGCTGATTCAAAACCATTGCTTGCTAGTACGAAAAAACCACCAAGAATTAAAACTACATTAGCTAAGGCAACAACTGTTCCTCCTATGGATGTAATTTTTGAAATTTTATTTAATCCTTTAGAAGAAATAAATGTTATTGTTATTAGTAATATTATAGCTAGCACAGCCATTGCACGAGGGCCTGTTAAACCAAATATATTCCAAGTGGAAGTTGTATCTTTACCAAAAAATACATTAGATAAAGGAATCCATATAGATGATGATACAGATACCATCCATATTAGATTTGAAGAAAACCACATAAAGGTTACTATAAAAGCAAACTTAGGGTTTACTGATTTAGCCATCCAAGAATATATTCCTCCCTTTTCTTTTCTAAAGGCAGCACCATATTCAGCCATCATAAAAGCATAAGGAATAAAAAATAAAATAGCTGACATTATATACCATATGATTCCGCTATAACCCATTAAATAAAAGGTTCTTGGCATATTAGTAAAGCCATAAACAGATGTAAAGATCATAAGGATTAAGGCTGTTAGGGTTAATTTACTTTTTTCTTTTGATTCCATATAAAATCACCTCTCATATATACTTTTAAAGCCTTATTTTTCTTAAGTATACAAATAATACACATTAAATTAAAGTAAAGTATGTTAATAAATTAATGGTTTGTTAATAAAAAGAAGGAGAAAATATCTGTAAAAGAATATATTTTTATAAAATAAGTAAATTTTAAATGGTTTTCATATAAAAGTAATAAATTTACCAAAATTTATAAAATTAATTAAAGTGTATAATTTTGAGTTTAATTTATATTATTTACTATTAAAGTAGGGGTTAATGTAATAGATATTAAATAATATATAAAAATTATTTTAAATAAATAGAAATTTGAGATTTAATTATAATAAACTGACAATTTAAGATTTGTAATCATATAATTTATATATATGTAATTTTTAGGTGATTTAATGTCATTAAAAAATCAAAGATATTTATGGATTTTAGGAGTAGTATATTTTTTTATAGTAACTATAGTTTTTCTTATAGAAGGTTCATATTTGGGGTGGCTTAGCATAATAAATTCTTTTCTATTAGGTATTACTGTTTTTAAGGTGAAGAAAAATTTAAAAGATACATAGGTATTTTTTAGAGTAAACTATCTTATTAGAAAATATAATTTCATAAATAGTTAATATATGCTAGGAATAAAGAGAAGGGAAGTACACAAACTATTTTTGAGGTGATATTAATGAGTAAAAAAAATAACAACAAAAAACACATAAATCATAATCCTCAAAGTGAAAGTGTAAAAGCTGTTTTTGGAGAACCAAAAGCAAAGGGAGATGAATTCACTCCAAAAACTTTTAAGTAGATTAAGAGTTCCTCCAAAAAAATTAATAGTAATCCTTAATCATATAAGAAAAGGTAACTTATAGTAAGTTACCTTTCCTTATATTAAAGTTAATTAGAAGAATCAGAAGAGCTATCTTCTAGATAAGTATATGTATTTCTTCCTCTTGTTTTAGATATATATAGTGCTTTATCAGAAAATTTAATTGCATTTTTCAGATCATTTTTAGTATATGTAGTATATATTCCAATACTAAAGGTTACATGGTCTGAAGTCTTTGAATATTTATGTTTTATATTTAAATTATCTAAATTTTCTTTGATTCTTTTAGCGTAGTTAATAGAAGAATACTTAGAAGCACCTTTTAGTAAAACACAAAATTCTTCTCCTCCATAACGTGCAACTATATCTTCTTTACGAGAGTTTTTTTCAAGTACAGAGGCTATACTTTTTAGTATAAAATCACCTGCTTGATGACCATAATTATCATTATAAAGTTTAAAATAATCCACATCTATCATTAGAAAAGAAATAGGCAAATCTTTTTCTTTTAAATTATTTATATAAGAGTCTAAAAAACGCCTGTTATAAATATTGCAAAGCCCATCTTTTAAAGAATCTAATTTTGAATCCCTAGCTTTTTTTAAGTAAAAAAGCACTAATAGAATAGAGGTTAAAAATAGAATTATCAAAATAATAATGGTCTCTTTTAAAAATGGTAATTCGTGATTGTTTATAATTTTATTATCTATATAATATTTAAATTCATAGTTATTTATATCATTTATTGAAGTTTGTTTTTCATAATATTTATTTATTAAAGAATCTACCTGCTTATTATCATTTAATTTTCTATAAATTGATATTCTTTCGCTAATAGAAAAAAGTGAAACATAAGAAGCACCTTCATTATCAGCTAATCTTTCTAGTTTTGAAAAATAATCTAATGCTAAATCAAATTCTCCAATACTTTTATAGTACATACCATAAGAACGAGTTTTAATCATTTCTAATTCAGAATATATAACATCTTTATTTTTAATCTCTAATTCTTCTATTTCAGAAATATAATTTGGTACTAAATCAAGATTATTTTCTGATATTGCTTTTATTATTAAATAGGAATCTAAAAGGATTTTTAAGTCTTCTAAATCATTTTCAGGGCCATAATAATAAGTGTTTGATGCCTTTTCTATTGTAGAGTTAAAATCAGTCATATCATTTACAGCAAAATAAGTTTCAGCTAAGTTTAATAAAGTATATTCTTTAAGATAAGAATCTTCATTTCTAAATATTAATGATGAATCTAGCATTTTATCTAAAATATTAGTAGCAGTAACATAGGCCCCCATATATCTATAAGCAGATGTCATGTTTAGTTTAATAATTATCTTTGACTCTTTATCAGCATATTTAAAGGCTTCTTCATAATAAGATAAAGCATTTAAAAATTTTTCTTGTTGAAGATTTATTATAGCTAAATAATTATAAATTTCGAACTTTAAATTATCAGGTAAACTATAAAACATATCTTTATTATCTATAATTGAATAAAGTTTATTTTCAGAATCTTTAAAATTTCTTTTTTTCATCTCTAATTTAGATTCATATAAAATTACATTAGTTTTTTTTATATATTTTTCATTTTTTTTATTTACTTTAAATTTATAAAAAGAAAATATAAATAAATGAATAACTATTAAAAAAATTAATAAAATTAAAAAATATTTCTTTTTTCTATTTTTCATAAATGCTCCTAAATTTCGTAAAAGTTAGAATTTATGTTTTTCATTAACATATAACAAAAAAAAGTATACCATAAATATTAAATAAATGTATATAAAATGAATTATATATTAATGAATGGATTTGCATAATCTAAATTAAATAAAAATATATCAAAAAGTTAACCTTAAGGTTACTAAAATAAAATTGATGAATGGTTAACTTATTTGTATTTTGATAATATTTTTTTGATTATTTATATAAAAATTTAAGTTTAATAATGAAATTAAAGGAAAATTTTAGAATTTAAATTATGGTATATTTTAAATGAAATTAATGGATACTAAAGATGAAAATGTTTTTATCTTAGGATAATTGGGAATTAAGCTAATTGACTTAGTATATTCAGGTTTATATAATCAAATACGTCATTGAGAAAAAATATATAGGTAAGGTGATAAAATGTCGAAAAAAGTAAAAGTGATATTTACTATATTATTAGCATTATTAGTAGTTGGAGGATTAAGCAAAATATTCTTAAGTAAACATAGCAGTGAATATGCTTATAATATAGGTGATACAGTAAAAATTAAGGATCAAAGTTTAGTAGTAAATAGTGTTAAAACAAGTATGGGTGAAGGAAATGATAAACCAAAAGAGGGAAATGAGTTTCTTATTTTAAATTTAACTCTTAAAAATAATGGAGATTCAGAATTAAATTATAATCCATATAGTTTCCAAATTGAAAATGCCAAAGGCGAAATAAAAGATAGAACATTTACTGCTATTGATGGTAAGGAAGCTTTAGATAAGGGAACACTAGCACCAGGAGAAGAGGTTACAGGAACTATAGTAGTTCAAGAACCTATAGGAGCTAAGGATTTAAAGTTAAATTATGTTCCAAATATATTTAAAAAAGATGTAGCAACAGTTAAACTATAATATTCGACATTTATATACAGCAAAATTTATACTAATAGATTATATTTAAAATACAACAAAATATTTAGCATTTAAAAAGGTAATATTTATTAATATATTACCTTTTTATTTACATTTTTTTAAAAATTATGTTGACTAAGTGCAGAGTTTAAAATATAATAAAGTTAATTCATATAAGAATACTAAGAATTAACTTTCATAATATGAAAAGCTGTGATTAGAAAAGTAGAATTAATTTCTTTATCCAGAGAGAGTCTTCTAGGCTGAAAAAGACTTTAAAGAATTTTTTCATGAGTGCATCTATGAGCTTGTTTCCAGAAATAATCTTAGGTTAGAGTAGGGGAATGCGGGTATGCCCGTTATAGCAGAGTGGTATATTTGTACCTAAAGAGATTTTGTAGTTTAATTTAGCTTACTACTTAAAATCAGAGTGGAACCGTGGAATTTTACTTCTGCCTCTGTATAGGGGGTAGAAGTTTTTTTATTTATAAATAATTCTTTACATGAAAGTATTAAATAAAAAGGGGGGATAAATTGTGAAGAAATTATTTAATAATCTTATTTTTAAACTTGTTTTAGGTGTTATATTAGGAATAATAATAGGCACATACTCTTCAGAGGGGCTTATGTCAACAATTGTGACAATTAAGTATGTATTGGGACAAATTATATTTTTCTCTGTTCCACTTATTATTTTAGGATTTATAGCTCCATCTATTGCTAAATTAAAAGATAACGCAAGCAAACTATTAGGATATGCTGTTTTAATAGCTTATTTATCTTCAGTTTTTGCTGCTATTCTTTCAATGATTGCAGGATATGCATTAATACCTAAATTATCTATAGTATCTAATATAGCATCATTAAAGGAATTACCAGAACTTATATTTAAATTAGATATACCACCAGTTATGAGTGTAATGAGTGCGTTAGCTTTAGCATTACTTTTAGGATTAGCTGTTGGATGGACAAAGGCTGATTTAGTAGAAAAGCTTTTAGATCAATTTCAAGCTATAGTACTTAGTATTGTAAATAAAATAATAATACCAATATTACCATTTTTCATAGCAACTAACTTTGCAGCTTTAGCGTATGAAGGAGGATTAAGTAATCAACTTCCTGTATTCTTTAAAGTTATATTAATTGTATTATTTGGTCATTTTATATGGTTAACAATTTTATATTTAATAGGTGGAGCAATATCAAAAGAAAATCCATGGGAAGTTGTAAAATACTATGGACCAGCATATCTTACTGCAGTAGGTACAATGTCAAGTGCTGCAACATTACCAGTAGCTTTAGAGTCTGCAAAGAAATCAAAGGCTTTAAGAGAAGATATAGTGGATTTTGCAATACCATTATGTTCAAACATACATTTATGTGGTTCAGTTCTTACAGAAGTATTTTTTGTAATGACAGTATCTCAAATTTTATATGGTAAGATTCCTAGTTTACCAACTATGATATTGTTTATAGTATTATTAGGGGTGTTTGCAATAGGAGCACCAGGAGTCCCAGGAGGGACAGTTATGGCATCATTAGGCTTAATAATTAGTGTATTAGCCTTTGATGAGGCTGGGACAGCTCTTATGTTAACAATATTTGCTCTTCAAGATAGTTTTGGAACAGCATGTAATGTAACTGGGGATGGAGCAATAGCTCTTATGCTGACAGGTATAGCAAAGAAAAAGAACTTATAATACAAAAAGGTGTACTTTTATAGTACGCCTTTTTATTTTTAATTAAATAATAGGGATTATACATGAAATTAAGGGGGTAAAAATAATCACTTTAAATCAATAGATATATGATTTGTGTAATTTTAAAAACTAATAAATAATGTGTTTAAATTCACAAAAATACAAGATTTGACTAAAATAAATAGTAAGAGAATTTATAAATAAGTGTATATTTTTATAATTATTTATAGAATTTAACTTTAAAACATGAAGATTAATATGAATTTGTTTATACTAGTTTTATATTTATGAAAGGAGGTAATTATCACCTTTAAATAGGTTGATAAGTATTTATGCGAAGCAGAGTTAATAAAATAAATAATCGTACAGTTGCTGCTTTAGGAATAAAAAGTTTAGATGAAAATTTAGAGAAAAGTATAGTTAATATAATAAATTGTAATCCAGAATATATTATTTTAGGGTGTAGTGAAATTCCTTTTACAGAAAGAATTTTGAAAGCTTTAAACAATGCTAATTGTCCTAAGATTTTAATACTTCCCTTTAACTATAGGTTTAGAAATCAAAGAGAGATAGTTAATGAAATTAAATTTATGAAAAATTTCCCTGAAAATAATATAGCAATTATATTAAATTCAGTAAATGATTCTAATTTTATCTTAACTGATAAAATTTGTTATATATCTTCAGGAAGTTTAAATAATAATGGTATAGCAAACAATGTAAATTCCTATGAAATAATGAATTACAAAGATTGTAATTATAAATTATGGGAATCAGAAATCTTTGATTTTATAAATAAAGAAATAATAAATTACAGGAGTAATGATCAAAGGGAGCAAATAGAATACATTTTAAAGGAACTTAAAAAAAGGTTGTTTATCAATATTTCTAATAATTCCAATATATTAAATGAGGAGTATATATACATTCTTCTAGATATATTAAATAGCATAGATAGATTTATTATGATAGGAACTGATGTTTATCAATATTTTGATAGGGATTTTTTAGACATAATAAAGAGTAATAAAAAAATATTAGCTAAAATAAATTCCATAAGAAATGAATTATTTAGAATACTTTTAAACATTACTGAAGGAAAGAATGATATTAATAACAAGATTTTTAATTGCTTAAAAAATGAATTTTTAGTTCTTTTAGAAGAATTAGAGGAGTTAATAAATTTAAGAGAAAATAAATATCATAATTCTATTATGCCATGGAGAAAGGATGAAAGTATAAGCTCATTTTTATCAGCTAATAATACAATTAATAATTCTTTGATTAGGAAATTCTATGAAAGAATTATTTTAAATTGTGAAAGATAAGGAGTAGTGATAAAAGTGAGTAATGTAAAGAATAAATTTGCACTAGGAAATTATACAAAGGGAGCAGTTAAGAGTTTTGAAAAGAATATAGTTAGTCAAAGGGATTATTTAGAAAAGATAAAGAAAAATAAATAAAGTGTTTACTCTAATAAACAATAATAATTAATTTATTATTGTTTATTTTTTTATAAGTATATTTTTAGCTTATAATATAAATATAAAACTTAATTATAGTATTATTCTAGAATTTATTATAAAAATAGTATAAGTTTTTGACAAGAGGTGATAAAACATGTGGAAGAAACAAATTATGTATCTTAAAATGTTTTTGATAGTGGTAATTTCTATACTAATATTTGTTTTATTATTTGGAAAAGAAAATCTTTTTATTGGATTAGCCGCTGTTATTACAGTTACTACAATGTTTGGAGAGGATTATACAATAAATCCAATACATCATACATTATACTTTACTGGAGTTGAACTTTTTGTAGGTTTAGGAGCATATTTTGCAGGATTAAATCCTATTTTAGGGGCTATAATGACTTTAATTGTATCATTCTTTATATACTTTTCTTTTACTTATGATACAAAGCCTACTAAAGCCTTAGGATTTATACAGTTATATTTATTTTTATTATATGAACCAGTTACAACTAGCGAATTACCAAAAAGAGTATTTGCTTTAATTTTTGGTGGTATAGTCATAATGACACTTTACTATATCTTAGCTAGATATAATTTTAATAATATATTTAACAAATCAATAAAAGGGTGTATTAATTCATTAATTGAAAACTTAAATGAATTGATAAATACTGGTTGTATAGAAAAAAATAATAGTGAAAAGGTAGCTTTAATGATTAAAGAACTTGAGATAAAGGTTCATGAAAGATTGGAATTAGATAAAAATCAAGTTTATTCTATATATTCAAAAGATTTAATAGTAGTTTTTCTAAAGAGAGTATCAAGTCTTTCATCTGAAGCCATGAAGAGAGATGTTAATAAGGAACTTATTAAAAAGACCATTGAATTACTTAAAAATGTGCAAGACTTTATAGAGGATGGAAATAAGGAAAAGTTAAAAAATATACTAAATGAATATTATAATTATTTAGATTCTTTTAAGTTAAGAGATGATTTAGATAGGTATAGCTATTACAATGCTAAATTAAGTGTAAAGGAGTTTTTACAAGGACTTAATGTGAAAGAAAATCATATTGAAAGCTATTCAAATTATATTGCAAATTTTTTAAAAGCTTTAAAATCTAATTCAAATAATTTTAGAAAAAGTCTAAACATAAGATCCCTAAGATTTAATTTGGCAGTAAAAGCAGCCATAACATTGGCTTTTTCAGTATTTATAGTAAATTACTTTGAAATTTTTCAAGGTAAGTGGGCATTATTCACTATTTCCTTATTATTAATTCCCTATGCGGAACAAAGTAATAAGAAGGCAAAGGCAAGGGTTTTAGGAACTATAATAGGAGCAATTTTATTTAATGTAATTTTTTATTTTATTCAGTCAAATGTAATACTGATATTTGCTTTTATAGTTGTTTGTATATACTTAAGTATGTCTGTTGTTTCTTATAAAATTAGATGTATATTTATAACATTAAATGCATTATTAATGGCTGGGGTAATGGATCCATCACATACTCCTTATTATGTGCTAAGTGAATATAGGGTATTTTTTATCTTAATAGCATCTATAATTGTTGCTATAGTTATGAATTATATTTTTCCTTATAAAATGAAGGATGAAACTAATAAAGCAATAAAATTATATGTTTATTTAAATGAGAGAATACTAGATGGTTTAATAGAAGAAAATTCAGATAAGGAAAAATTAGTATTATCTTTTTTTGAAAGTTATAGAATATGGAAGAAGATAAATTATAACAATAAAGAGATGAAATCAGAGCAAATTCAAGAGTTATTGATATTGCAAAATGATTTTGTATCAGATGTAAACTTCTTAATAAAAAGCCCTATGATACATAATAATAAAAGCTTATTTAAAAAGAGCTTTGAAGACTTTAAAAATTACACTAAGAAAAAAGACTTTGAAGATTTAGCAATA